>ERZ891134.8-NODE-8-length-198504-cov-7.572681_pt1 | contig 198504 bp, 197 predicted proteins | sample MGYA00520888_ERZ891134 | MGnify/ENA primary metagenome ERZ891134 (study PRJEB32303, sample SAMEA104408692) | aquatic metagenome | biome: Brackish water; feature: Coastal; material: water | place: Baltic Sea | collected 2014-10-23 | depth 10 m ... | reverse complement strand
CAAATTCGCCTTCAAACAATTCTTGACGAAATAGTATGTGTGTTTGATTCTCACAATTCATTTGGACATGAATTTTTTTGGACAGCACCCCCATTACCGACGCTGCGAAATCAACCATAATCCAGATAGAAACACCTTCTTTATTTAACTCAAAAGAATCTGCGTCATAGTAAATCTTATTTGGCTCTGAATCTCCAGAAATGCGCTGCCAATCTTCGCCATAGCACACCCCTACCTCCGCAGCACACAGTGCCATCGCAACAAGAGAGATACTTTTTAATTTTAATAATGACATTCGTAACATTTAGTGTATTAATTTAGCTCGTCATTCCAATCACTGTCTGGTAGAACACACAATATGGTGTCGCCGTTTGCCACCAATTTTTCTTCGCTTCCGCTCACAGCATAGAGATCACACCTTGTAAATATCTGAAGTCTTCCTGGCTTAATCACTTGCGCCTTGGCTACAAAAGAATCACCAATGGCAGGTCTTAAGAAATTTACCGAAAAGTTCGATGCAAGAAACTTTGATGTCGTTACCGTCAAACCAGAAAACCCACACGCGGTATCAATCATCGTGCCAATAATTCCCGCGTGAAGATGACCCGAATACTGCCCAAAATCTTCGCGCCATTGAATTTTTAAAGATACTGAGCCTATTGCTACCTCTACGACCTGGATACCTAACCACTGGTTAAAAGACGAACGATCGTTAATACGTTTCACAAATTTACTAACATCCATGTATTTTGCCTTCGAGAAAAATTTCACAGATTACCGATCAGAGCATTAAGACTCGGCATTGTGATTTGAATGATTTGAAAAATGATCCAGACATTATCACAACCAAGTATTCATCACATACAGTGTCACTCAACTCTGGTAATTATTTTAATGATGGTGGGACCTCGTCCAACAAAAAAATAAAACTTATCAAAAAAATGCGGTAAATAATGAAATTCAGTTGCTGATTAGGCCTAATTTAATTAGATATATATCTATAATAAACAATAGTTTATAAGGCATTCGTCAAAGTATATTAAAAAAACGCACTAAAGTCTCTTGACATATAATTACCTCCAGATTTACAGTACGCGAACGTTCATCCATATAGGACGGAAGTAGACTACTCAGTCGAAGGAACGCATTATCATCGTTCATCTCGAAAGAGACGGAAGTAGGTAATGGTTACCGAAGGAACGCACCTAACTTTAAAAAGGAGGGTGTTATGAACTTGTGGACACAATACTGTAGACGCCAAGCACGCGAAGAGCATTACAAAGCTCAAATGGTGAAGGTAATGTTGTTGCGCGCGTTGAAAACGTACGACAGTTAACGTAATTACTAAACACAAAAGTTCAGTAGTCAGCAAACTAGGCAAAGCCTGATTATCGGCTTTGCCTTTTTTTAAACTCTACTCTACTTCAAGACAGAAAAACTAAAACTCTATTCCCGCTTTCAGCCACAATGTCATACCAGGCTCTTTAACGCCAATGGTATTGTCCGTTATGAAACCGGTAATAGCAGAACTGTTAGTTCGATTTATATGCTCGAAATAATCTTCATCGAGTAGGTTATCAACACCTACGCTAAAGTAAGACTGAGAATTAATTTCAAATCCAGCATTCACCGCTAACGTATAAAAGCTTGGCGTCGCTGTAGCTCGATCAAAACCAACAACAGTCCCTTTCCCTGCATCAATCCTCGTTTGCGTATCCACATACCGAGCCAGAAAACCAAAACTCCACTCATTCACCGAATGATCTAAACCAAGCTGTAACTCTAGAGGTGGTGTTTGCGCGAGCGGCGTATTATCTGTCTCGTTATCCGCTGATACATAGGAGACACTACCAAATAACGACGAATAAGAAGAAACGTCATACCGCATATCAATTTCTCCACCCCACCGTTCAACTTGCACATTAGTCACCGAATCCGTCGCAGCATCAACTGTCAACATATAGTCATCAATATCCGAGAAAAATAGCGAGACATTACTGGAAAAATTCTCACTACTGATATTTATTCCGACATCAAATTGATGATTTCGTTCTGGCTGAATGTTCACAACATCCCCAGCTGTAATGCCGTTAAATGTCGTTGCCTCCCAGTAATCCATGGGGCGCTCGCTGATACCATATCCAACGTAACCATTAACAATACGATTCGGATCAGTAATCTCTAATCGCATAAAACCCGAAACAAGACTTTGATCGTCATCGCCTAAAAATAAACTCTGCGTATTTGTATTTCCGACATTTTGGAATCGAGAACTATTCCAGTAGTCCGCTCTTACGCCACTTATGACATGCGCGTTCTCAGAAACGGTCAGATCAACTTCTAGGAACGCTCCCACAATTTCACTTTCAAAGTCTTTAATTCGAGCAGCAGAATCAAAGGCTGAGGCAACAGCACGGGACTTATTCATAAAATTTCGGGATGTATGCCTATCCTGTTTAGCATCTGCGCCAATATTAACCGCTGCAGACTCTCCAACATGAAGTGCTAAGCCAATACGCATGCCATCGGTTTGACGTGCGACATTCATGAGAACACATCTGTTGTCAGTTCCACTTCCACAGTTAGTCGTTGTTCGACGATTAAAGTTGTCCATTATGTGGTCGATAGCAGTCGTATAAGCTCTCAAGGAAAGCTTAGAAGAGTCTCCCCCCTTTTCCAGCAAAACTCCAAAACTTGTTCGGTCGAATAACGATCCATCAACGTTGCGATCAGAATTAGAGGATTCCGCCTCACTGACGATCACATCAATTTCGACGTTAAAGTCATCCGCAGGCTGCAATCCAAATACCATACTGCCGCTATCGCGCTCGTATGCGGAGTGCACCTCATCGCCGTTACCGTCCTTATAATCATCAGACTCTCCATGCGAAAAATCCCCCTCAAAACTCATCAAACCTGAGCCATACTCTATAACTGTAAGCAAGTCTTTACGGCCCCATGAGCCAGCCGTAACAGCAGACTCAGCCCGAAGGCCGTTAACTTTTTTTGCACTTCTATCAAATAAAACAACACCGGCCGAGTTACCATTTCCATATCTAACGGTCTGCGGCCCTTTTATTAACTTAGCCGAATCGTAAGTCTCAGGGAAGATATACGCTGTTGGTGGATCCAATCGAAGACCACATCCTCCCAAAAACTCCATACCGTCAAGGATAAAATTCAAGCGAGATCCCGCAAGACCACGAAATACAGCATCACCACCAATACCACCCTTACGTACCACCGAAAAACCAGGAATCACTTGGAGCAAACTTGCTCCATCATTTGCTGGAATAGGTTGAATAGGATCTCTGGTACTCAAAAGTGTCTCAATACCCACGGACGGTTTAGGGATCGTTAAGACTACCGGATCAACCAGCACATCCTCATCATTAGAAAAACCTAACGAAGAGAAACTATAAAAAAACACAGTAGAAACCCAAAAAAATCGGGATTTTTTAGCTAAAAATTTAAACATTTATTTCTCCTGAAACACACAAACACCGCCCGACGCGTTTTGACGCAGGCTTTCAAACACTGATTTCTGATTTATTTACGAGAAATGTGGTGGTGCGTGATCAGGATGAGAGATTAAGAATGCAAGTGACTCCCCTTTTTCTCTGACAAGACGCAAATCAGAGCGAAAAGGCGTACCACTCCCATACTTTAAGTCGTAAGGATGACTAAATTGAGAAACTTGTGAAAAGCAAAAATCGCAAGGTCGCTCAGAGACGCTATCATCCGAGCCATTCGGATCCTTAGACGTATCGTTTGCCGTATTGAAGACCTTAATTCCATAGACCGTACAAATCTGATTAAAAATCTGATCACTTTGGCTATTTGAGGGCCCAGAAAACTTTATGCCAATTGAAAATAATAGGGCTACCAGCAAAAGAATTGCTGTACAAGAGCGTCTATTAGTAACGTTACTTTGATTCAAAATCGACATGCATTGAAATCGCATTAATAAGAGTTTTTCACGAAAGATGCGCCCAGAGTCTATCAAAAATTTCACTGGAGTAGAAAAATCGTTAGTGGCTACATCAACACTTGTTTCAATCCATTGATCATAATGGGGTAGTAAAATAAGACGATCAATAAAATAAAAATATAAATCTTAAGGAATTCCATGAGTGATGGACAAACGGCTACTAAAAAGATGCAAGATAGTGTCAGTACTGCAAGTATCAGCGCACAACTTGTAAAACGAGGCTTCAGAACACGCTCAATTTCGAATATAAAGTCCATCAGCCCTTCAGCAAACCGTATATTCGGCCCGGCTTACACGCTGAGGTACATACCAATGAGAGAGGATCTTGCGACAGGTCCGAAAATGGGACAATCAAGTAACCCTCAACGTAGAGCTATTGAAGACGCCCCACTGGGTTCGGTCTTAATAGCAGATACACACGGCCTAGAACTCAGTGGATCATTTGGGGATATTTTAATCGCTCGGCTTATACAACGTGGGGTCTCAGGAATTGTTTCAGACGGCCCTATGCGGGATATTTCTGAAATTAAAAAAATGGACTTCCCAGTCTTTTCAAAAGGTAACGCAGCACCACCAAGCTTCACTAGCATGATGGCCGTCGACGCACAAATCCCAATAGGATGCGGTGGCGTAGCAACCTTTCCTGGTGACATCATAGTCGGTGACGAAGATGGCGTAGTCGTTATTCCACAAGATATAGCCGAGGAAGTAATCGCTGCCGCATATGAGCAAGACCTTTTAGAGGCCTATATAAGAGCTCGCGTTGAGAACGGAGAATCCATTGTTGGACTCTATCCACCAAGTGAACTCGTGCTGTCAGAGTACGAACAATTTAAAAAACACAAGTCTTAATTAATCGTAACGATCGAATCTCTTTGACTTCCGTCCACTAGCGTATGAAAAATAGATGGGCAATTTTGTTCTTGTTATTTATATCCCGTCTTGGAATGGGATTTCAATTTCAAAGTATCAGCTCAGTAGGTGATCATTTATCAAGTGAATTGGGTTTTTCTCAAACTGAAATCGGCGCCCTTATCGGTTTTTTTATTTTTCCTGGAATTATTCTTGCCTTCCCAAGTGGGTGGTTGGGTCGCTGGGTAAAAGATAAGCTCCTTGTTGCTGCGGGTCTGCTATTCCTTTTTGTCGGGGGACTCATCGTTTTACTATCCGACGATTTTGTTTTCATGGGTATTGGTCGTACCATTTCTGGATTAGGCTTTGTACTAGCAACGGTGTACTTCACAAAAATGGCTATAGATTGGTTCCAAGGTCGTGAGCTTTCAACCGCTCTCGGCATTTTAATCGTTAGCTTTCCAGGGGGTGTCGCACTGAGCCAACTCACACACCCGCCCATTGCAGTTAACTTTAGTTGGCAATGGGCAATTTTCACCACGAGTATTTTCTGCTTGATTGCAGCATTCGCGATAGCTATGTTGTATCAAACCTCTGGTGAAAAGACGCCAGAAAACCGCATCAAACCACAAGAATCAAATCTCACAAAACAAGAGTGGATAGGAACCAGCGTGGCCGCATGGTCATGGTCATTCTATAACGCAGGATATTTGATTTTTTTAAGCTTCTCTGTCCGCGCCTTAGAGGAAGCGGGTCTTGAAAGTTCTCAAGCCGCGAACACCGCAGGTCTAGCAAGTCTTCTCGTCATGATTGCAATTCTGAGTGGGGCGATTCTATCGGATAAGTTTAAGATTTCTCGGTCGGTGATTTTATTAAGTAGCGCTGTTGGCACACTATCCCTTCTATCGATTCCTTTAGGATATCTCCCAGTTGTTTCGTGTCTGCTATTTGGACTTATTGGTATGGCATCTGGAGGAATTATCATAGCGCTGTCGGGACAGTCGATGGCACCACAACGTCGCGCGTATGGGATGGGCGTTTATCAAACCTGGTTTTTTATGATATCCGCGCCTGCACCTTTAGTTGGAGGTTGGCTCTACGATATTACGGGTACAGCCTCAGCGGCCATGAGTTTCGGAGCTTTGCTCTTCTTGATGTCTGCGATTTTTTATTTCACATTCTTAAAAATCAAATCAAGCACTCAATATAGTTAGGTTCGCGTTAACGAACATAAGTTTTCAATACGTGTCAATATGCGCCCATGAATTTTCAAGAACTTTTCGGCACCACACTTCCCATCATTCAAGCTCCTATGGCAGGCGTCCAAGGTGCAAAGCTTGCGGTAGCAGTCGCCAACTCTGGCGGGCTGGGAAGTTTACCGTGCGCCATGTTGGATGCTGAAGGACTGCTGCGAGAATTAACAACCTTACAAACAAAGACACAAAAACCCTACAACGTAAATTTCTTTTGTCACAAACAACCTAAAGCAGATGAGGACCGAGAAGCACGTTGGCGCGAAACCTTGTTGCCCTACTTTCAGGAGTTGGGAGTAGACCCCAAAACGATAGTCAGTGGCCCAGGACGATTCCCTTTCAGCCACGATTCAGCAGATGTATTGGAGAAATTTAAGCCTAATGTAGTGAGTTTTCATTTCGGCTTGCCGGAACCAGATTTAGTTGCCCGTGTAAAGAACTGGGGCAGCAAAGTCGTATCCAGCGCTACCAGTGTCGAGGAGGCGTGGTGGCTTCAAGAGCAAGGTGTGGACGCCATTATTGCCCAAGGCCTTGAGGCCGGAGGCCATAGAGGCATGTTCTTAACGAAAAACATCAGCACCCAAGTCGGGACCATGGCGCTAGTTCCACAAATTGTGGCTGCGGTGAGCATCCCAGTTATTGCGGCAGGTGGCATCGCTGATGCGGCTGGTGTCTCAGCGGCGATGAGATTGGGTGCGATCGGCGTTCAAGCCGGGACAGCGTTTTTACTGTGTCATGAAGCCACAACCAGCTCGGTACATAGGGCAGCATTAAACAGTCCTCAAGCTCGCGAGACGGCTTTGACGAATCTTTTCTCAGGTCGTCCGGCAAGGGGCATAGTTAATCGCATCATGCGAGAAAAAGGACTGATGAGCACTAACGTGCCGGACTTCCCTTTCGCACCGGCCGCACTAGCGCCGCTACGCGCGTGTGCTGAAGCATCTGGAAACGGTGACTTTTCCCCTCTTTGGGCGGGCCAAAATGCATCGAATTGCAAAGCCGTGTCTGCATCAGACATCGTGCGGGAACTAATGGCATTTGATCCTCTCTGACGCCACCGGTCGTGTTTGTTCCGCCCATCGCACTTACAGTAAAACCTTTAGATCTATCAATGACTGACCCAGCTGTACTTTGAATAATCCATATTGACGCTCTATCACGATGGACATAAAAATGACGTTACGTCAAACTTTTTAGTGCCATTCAAAGCCAGTGGATTACTCACACGTCACTTCTACTTGTTGATACCGGTATTTGTCTTTTAATTTAAAACTTAAATGAGCAATATAAGCACTTGAGCGCTTTGAAGCGCCAGCAATAGTCTTACCATTCTTGTCGAAAACGGTACAGTTAACCCTCTTGTTTGGATCTATTGTCTGTTGATAAGTGACCATGAGCGTGGAGAAGCGCATCTCGTTACCCATCCGCTCCACTTCGCCGTCGAACCAATATTGTTTGGTAATTTCTCCACTTATTGCATAACCTATCCAAGGTAAGAGCATTAAAGGTATCAGCCTTTTCATATTAATCATCTAGACAAAAACTTAGATTATAGGAAAACATGGCAATTTTAAAAAAAGTTTGGTGCGTTTTCTCTTTAACAAGAAATAATTACCTATCTGAGTTGTTATTGATTCTTTTTAAATTTTTTTCCTGCTTAGGCGTAACGCAGGTAATAGCCATTAAATCAACGCAAGTGTAAAAAATGCCATTGTGACGAACTATAAATTTAAAGGGTTCCATTGATTTTTCTGGGTTCACTGCGACCGGATTTATCAAACCCTCAACGACAATCCGCTCGGAATCTTTGAGCGTTAGTTCCTCAGCATTACATAATGTAAAAACCCACAACAGTAGAAATATAAAAAGTTTTATTTCTGGCTCTACACTATCCATTAATAGAATATTTCCACAGTATTAAAGCTACAGATGTCCAGTCTTAACGTATATGGTGGCACCATCTTCTTGCGTAAATGGTGTGTGCTGACTAAATTTTGGTGATCGTAACCATGATCCTGTCGGATACGCACCATATTCGTCATACAGCGTACCCTCAAGCACTAAAATTTCCTCTCCACCTGGGTGGCCATGCGCATTGAATTGCGTGTTTGGTGACCATTTGACGAGTGCCGTGTGTTCGTTACCGTAGGTATGAAGGGCCATAACAGCTAGACCAAATACACTGCCGGGAAACCAGTCGCCATGGGACGAATCAATCACTTTTTGCTCCGAATCATCAATAGCGAATTGATGAAGCTTGACAAAAATTGTAGCGCCCTGCGATCCGACCCTAGGCGAATGGGACGAACCAATTGGATTACGGACATAAGTGCCTGCAGGATAGTCATCGTTTTCGTCAGAGAACACCCCATCCAAAACAAAATATTCCTCTCCGCCACCATGGGTATGAAGTGAAAACTCACTGTTAGGTGCATAGCGAACGATTGTTGTAGCTCGCGCTATTTCATTACCGATACGATCTAACATCATCCGCTCCACCCCAGGCATTGGTGAAGCGATCCACTGATATTCGTCCGGACGAACAACCACACGTTTGCTCAAACCATCATTAACGCGCATCTCCGTTACCATAGAATTTCCTATTTCAATCAACATTTCGTGGTTACAAAAATATTTTATTTACGCTCACTATTAAGGTCTATTTGATAATAAAACAGAATACTTATGAACCATCACCGATCTTACTTTTAAGGACTGGTAGATCAGCAAATACACCTGCTCGTTTTTCTTTATGCGCTAACATCGCTTCGGAAATCTCGTCATTTTGTAGCATGGAAGCGTTCCACAAATTAATCCATTCGAGGCCGTCTTGAGTCGTGTGGTCCCGGGCGTAAGTAATTGCTCTCTTGCAGCCATACACGGCTAGTGGCGCGTTTTTTGCTATCTCCTCTGCGATGCTCATGACATCCGATAGCATAGCGTCTTGCGTTTCATAAACTCGGTTGACGAGGCCCATTTCGAATGCCTCCTCAGCACTAACCTTGCGTCCCGTATAAGCCATTTCTCGTACTAAACCCTCTGGTACGAGTTTCACAATACGCGGAAATGTACCGACATCAGCGGTCATACCAATTTTTGTTTCAAATATTGTGAAGAATGCGTCTTGAGTCACATAGCGCATATCACACGCAGTAACCATGTCAACACCACCCCCAATGCATCCGCCCTGAATTGCGACTAGAACTGGAAGACGACACTGCTCAAGCGTTGAAAAACTTGTTTGCATAATGTCTAGCATGTTCATAAATTTAGCAGCGGCTTGTCGTCGACGAATTGAATCGTTACTCTCATCCTTAACGCCGCCGGAGAGAAACATGTCAACATCTAATCCGCCACAGAAATGCGGGCCAGTTGATGAAATGACGATAACCCGAGCGCGCACGTTCGCGTCAATATCTTTAATGAGTAACGGCAATTCGTTCCAGAAATTCGTGTTCATGTTGTTACGCTTTTCAGGACGCTTCATCACTACATGAGCGATATTTTTGCTTATTGAAACTTCAAAACATTCAAAATTCATAACGCCTAGTCAACTCCGAAAATTTTTCTTGGGATCGTATTGTTGAACTCCAGGAAAATGCCCCGGAAAACGAGCTCACCAAAACTCTTCAATCATTGCTCTTTGTGTACCACTTAGGTAAAACATCGCTAGGTATGCACGAGCAATTTAGTCCTCAACCCAGCATTTGTATTCTTCTTCATCTTCTACTACACAATAAACGATTTGACCTTTCCATCTTAAAGCAACGCGCAACCCGTCGTCATAACCTGAAGCGATCGTTTGACCATTTAGTAACACGTTACGAGATTCAGACGGTGACAGTTTCTTCGCATTTCCAGCAATAGAAAACGACAAACCAAGAACGATAGTAATAATAGTAAGTACTTTTTTCATAATCCTCTCAACCCCTCATCTATTCAAATGTGAATTAATAGCTTCTTCCTCTGCCCACCCAAATAATAAACGCTTTTCTATCGCTTAAAAAACTCATCCTAAAAACCACTCAATTGCCACACCACTGCCTTCCTACAACCACATCACGCAGTTAATCTAACCACTCCTTCCTTCTTCCTAGGGAACCTCAGGCAGGCTAAATGTCGGTCTAGCAGCGATCGCCTTGCCCACTCCAGAGGCATAGACTGTTCTGAGGTTCTCGCCTTTTTATTTTATCTAAACAGAAAAACTAGAAGTTATTTTCCAAGAGAGCTAGACGGCCCGGAAGGAGGGTCTAAGCAAGCTCAGTTTATATATGGGTAACTTAGTAGATACGAAAAATAGTGGCGATTCAGAAGAATTAAGAAGGTATTACTTGGACTCAAGAGTTCGATCAGACTCAAGCCCAGACGAAGAGCATTCGATCAAAAGCAGCAAGCAACACCACCGACAATCGATAAACCCAATTTTTAAAGAGAAGTCTGTGCTCGTAACAAGTTACGACTAATTACTTTTCTTTTAAATTGGATCTGTAACAGGCGTCCCATTCTGATCAAATCCGTATGGCATATCTGTCTCACTGCTTCCATCGCAGGCGGCTGCCATGTTTCGCTTGGCGTTATTGCAAGCAATATTCGCCGTCGAATAAATATCGTCTTTAGTGGGGTCCCCTTTTTTGCTGCAGTAGTGGTCATATTGCATTTTTGTTTGCTCACAAGTACCGCCTCGAACATCTTTATCTTGGGCTTGAGCGGTCACTAAAACTGAACTAAATAATGTCAAGATAACTATTGATCTCATTTTTTTTCCTTAAAAAAACATGAATCGGACTATAAAAGCAAAACCAAACATGACTGAAGCCTACCCCAATATAAACAGTAAAGACGGCGAAGTCATCTTTTTTCTTTTAGTCCATCATTGCGGCAGACAGACATATATCAGGACAATTACTCAAGACTATAGAGGGAAGATAAAGATTCATAGGTGCCGGTGATTAAATCAATTTTGAGCAAAGCATGGTCATCAATTCATAGTTACGGGTCCCTTTAACCGCCGATCGCCAATCCTCTTCAGGCTCTTGGCTTTTGCTGACTACCTCGCCTTGCAACATTTTTTGATTAAAAAATTCACCTGCCAAATTTCTGAAAGTAAGTTTCTCGCAATCGTATTCTTTATGCGATTTGTTGGACAGAACCCCCCTTAACGGGAAACTGTAGTCCACCATTTCCCAAACACTGACCCGGTTATTTTTCAACAGTACCGTGCCAGGGTCATAGTAAAAAGCTGCTTTTCCGTTGTCGCCATAAAGCACCCATTCAGCCTGAGCAACCGAGAACAGTCCTACCCAACACAAAATAACCAAGCCTATTTTTTTCATAATGAATTTACAAACGCGATTAGCGCATTCCTTTCATCCTTTGACATGTCGGCAAACAAATCGCGAGACGCCTTGGCTTCCCCACCGTGCCACAAAATAGCCTCTTGGATATTGCGAGCCCGCCCATCATGCAAAAAATTAGTACTGCCGTTGACTTGGGCGGACAAGCCTATGCCCCAAAGAGGTGGGGTGCGCCAGTCGCGTGGGCCTGCTAAAAAATCCGCTCTCCCGTCTGCCAAGTCCTCACCCATATCATGCAGGAGCAAGTCAGTGTAGGCACGGAATGTTTGGTGTTCAATTTGAGGTAATAAAGGATAGTCGCCCGTTGTTAACTCAGGTAGGTGACAGCCCGAGCATTTAGCTTGCTCAAACAATCGTTCACCTAAAATCACTTCCTCAGCTTCTGCGTTGCGAGCAGGGGGTGGCGCCAAAGCGGCATGCCAAAAAGTCATCTGTTCCAAGTTGTAATCCAAGAGCTCTGGCTGATTTCCAGGAGCCATAGCCCTGCAAATGGTTTGAACTTTTGGACAATTTTCATCTGGATACAAGGACGAGTTCACACCGATATCTCCTATGAAAGCGACTGCAATTTGCTGGCGAATAGAGGGCTGATTGGCTTTCCATCCAAACCGGCCAACTACTGTTTTTTTCAGGGTGTCGTCATACACGCGGTTGAGTCGGCCATTGAGCCCTTGTTTCTTTTGATCCTCAGCCACACGCATCAAAATAGCTTCAGGCACGGCCTCCAGAAAGCCCATGCCAAAGACAACCTGGGTGTTTCGCAATGAAGTCATCACAGTTTCGTCGATGGGACCAAAGTTGGGGTTCTCGATCCGGATAATGGGTTTACGCATGGGGACCATCTCACCGTCAGCCAACTCTACTTGTAAGGCTTGCCAATCAACATAAACCTCAGCCTCACCGGGTTTAAGGTTTTCTTTTAGCCCGACATTGACCCCAAAAACCTGTATCTGATCACCGTAATTGGGATGCGGATTGGGACCGCCTTGGGGACCTTTCCCAGGTACGGACAAGCGAAGTAATTGTTGAACGATGATGGTGTCGTCAATGGTTATACCTCGACCACCATTTATATGGCAGGTTGAACATGCATCTGCGATGAAAGTGGGACCTAAGCCCCAGTGACCTCCAAGCAGCGGAAAAACCACCCAGGGTACCTTGAATTCTTTTTCTCCCTCTCGAAAAAGCCTAAGTTGGCTGTAGCTCAAACCGGCAATAGGCTGAAGATAAGCATCTTGAGGAGCGACGGGTTTAGGCTTGGATCGGGAGATTTGGGCCTGAGCATCAGAAAGCAAGAAAGCCCCGAGCACGATCAGTACCCCACAGGCTATGGCACTTAACACCCATTGACGACATTGGAAGAGAGGGTGCATATAAACTTTCAATAAAAACCCAGCCAAGCCTTGCAAACGCAGACTTGGTTGGGATTGTACAAAAAATGACTACGACAAAAAGAGGCTCAGCACGTTTGCTCCATAGCACAGGATTCGTATGTCGCGTCTGGCAAAACAACACCCTCACAAGCTTCTTTGACATTGATCTTGGCGTTGCGGCAAGCAGTACCTAAAGCCACCATAGAGTCGTTTGCTGCATTTGTCATGTCACAAAAATACTCTTGTTGGCTGCGGGCATCTGCACAGGTTCCCACACGGGTTTTGGTCTCATCAGAGGCAAGTCCATACCCACTGCTCAGCAGCATTCCAAAGAAAGCACAGAACATCCAAATTGTTTTTTTCACGGGAGTCCTTTCTCATATGAAATTAAAAAACCAAGCAGGCTGCACATGCGCACAGCCTGCTTGGATTAGTCTACAAAAAGGGATCAGCTTTTAACGTCGTCACGTCCCTCTTTGGCAATATAGCCGTAGGCTGCATTGCTTCGATCACCACCCATGGCGTGGTATTCAGCTTTCATTTGAGCAATCTTGTCGTGGTCAAATGCCTTTGCATCAGCCGCGATCTTTTGTGCATCCAAATTATAAAGTTTGGCTGAATTTTCACCAAAGATTTTATTTTTCACCGAGCCCATACCATCACCAAGCGGGATCTTCCAACCCTGCTTTTTCATCATATCTTCTGGTATTTCAATACGACGCATAGCCTCGATTTGCCACTGTGGCGAGCCATACCAGACTGAGTCAGTACCCCAAACTACACGATCAGGCCCCATCTCGTTGACCAACTGACCAAGGAAGGCTGCACAGAAGCGTGGGTTGGTGACAGCGGTACTAGCAAACACCGAACCAAGTTCTGCGTATACATTATTGACACCATATTTCTCTGGAATACGCGCTAAATCGGTGGACCACTGGATATAGCCGTCTTTTTCAAACTGGGCCATTTCAACATCCGGCTTTTCAGCTAACCAAGGACGCAGTGCAGAGTGGTAGATGACGAAATTCATTCCAGGCCAATCTTTGGCCGCCTGGCCTAGGTCGTTAACAGTGGCGCTTTCCCAGGTGCCGGCAAACGCTTTTTCGTAATCCAAAGGCATGAGGCCTTTGTGGATACAAATTGTATTGATACCCGACTTAATGGCTTTCTCATAGAACGGATACATGAGCTTTTCATCGTCAAGACGCCAAGCATACTTAGAGGGACCAAAGGGATCGCCGATGGTGTAGGACTTCCAAGACACAGGCTTTAACTCCTCGATGGCGCGGTCAACTTCATCCATCCAATTGGGGTACTTAGGCGTGATGACTGAGTGACCCAACATACGCACACTGCCTGCCATTTTGTTCACCGCTCGACAAGCATTTTGGATCGCATCGTTGGACAGAAGCCACCAGTTAGGGTCGTCGAATGGCGCACCAGACAACAACGCGATCGTGGTGTCACTGTCAAGGAAAATCTCTTTAAGGTAGTTGTCCATTTTGTAGCGGGACAAATTAGTCGGGACGCTGTTGATATTAGGATTGACACCGGCACCCTCAGCCCATTTGGTCAAACCCAGCAAGCCCTCCTCTTTGAAATCGTCCCGAATAAAGTGGGTTTGATCATCAAAAATAAATTGACCCTTGTAAGTGGCACGGCGATCGCCTGCAGCGTCCGGATTGAGTTCGGCCGCATTCACATCAAACAGATTGCCGTGAATCTGGTTCATGGCCAAGAAAGCAGCTGCCATGCCGGAACCTGATGCCAAGAACTTGCGGCGCGAAGTGTTATGAAGCTTCGCTTGTTGATCAGCGGTTTCCTTGATCAGAGCCTCCACTTGTTTTTGCTTTGCCGTTTGTGGCAATGGGTTATATTCGCCGTTGGAAACGATTTGCGTAGGGACAGGCGAACGAAACGCTGCTTCATCAGCAGGCAAACATTCATCCATCTCCCGTTCTGTCATCGAGACACCAAAGGGTCTTTGCTTTTCGGTCATAGTCTTGTTCCTCGCTTAGAATTAATAGTTGTAATTTGTGCTTCTATGCATGCGGCTTTGGACTAGTGACGTATAGCCAACTAGACCCAATAAATCATTACTTATAGACGTGATCGTGCTTGTGACGTGATCGAACTTCTGACGTGATCGTGCTTGTGACGTAATCGCGCTCAATGCTGTAGGCCAGGCATTCTTCCGCTAGGTTCTCCCCCACTGTTGAAAAATTAACATATAGTTATCTCATAGTAAAGCTGAACCTGCATGCGTAATTTGTGATGTAGGCAAACCATCAGTGAATAGGTAACCACACCTAAGGGAGGGAACAAGGAAAAGTTATATGGCCTTAAAACAATAGGTTATAACTGACGTAAGTGTTTTCTTCAGTCATATCCTGATAGGGTAGTTCTTGATACTGGAATTTCAGTCTTAAAATTGCGTTATGTGTAAGCTTTAAATCGTAACCGACGGCTAAAACAGCTCTTGTCGCGTTGTGGTTCTTAGTTAAGTCTACCGTCGTAATTCCAGATACACCCGATGGAGATAGCGTAGAGACATTATGAGAGATATCTTGTTCTATGCCGATCGTGCCATAAACACTGCTCCCAGCATAAGTCTTTTTCTTGAATTTAATACCACCTATCGCTACCCATGAGCTTTCAAAAACTTCATTAAAAGTTAGAGGCAATTGAGCGTCGGTTTCCGTATATCCACTTTGATACTTATCTGAAAAACGACTAGCGCCATATGGGGTGAACGTGACACTCTCGGACACCTTAATATTATTTCGTAACTCTACGATAAAATCCTTAGCAGTTATAACGGTTTCGCCCCGAGCCGCTTCGGATAGACCGAATTGCTCCCTAATAATCGTTGCGTTAATTGCTTGATATGAATTTCCAATCTTAAGTTGGAGTCCAGTATGGTCAGTATTTTCGTTCCATACGGCATAGAAACCAATAAGAGGGGTCTTGTTACTTAGCAAGAAATTTGCGGGTGTGTTGTAGGACACATTTGAATGAACGAAGGAGCCCCAACGAATATGATCAGAGACTTTCTGTCCGTAGACCATGACTAATCCGGTGACATCAGAGCGGGGGTCATTTATGGACGTACGCCGACCACCAAGAGAAAAACAACGACCCGAGCTCCCGAAGGTGTCGCAGTCATAGGTATTCATATGAGCGAAGTTACCACCGGCAACAGCATTAAGCCCTTTTTCAACCAAAGAAGCGACGTCGTTGCGTTTGTCACAATTTGCACCATCAGAATTTACTGTGCAGTTGGTATCCTCTGATAAAGGTCTGATCTCTAAATCCCACTGTGATCCGGTGGAATTATGAAGTTTATATCCAAAATCAACCGATCCAACCGTTTGCACGCCAGACGATCTGGAAAGATGCCTTGCTTCAAGTCCAGTAAGCACGGCAGTGTAAGTTCCGCCCTCAATCGAAGAGTCATCCGCAATCGCGAAATTCATTGCCCCCTCTGGGGAGGTGAAGGTTACTTTGCCGTAGTTGGCAGTACTATTTATTAGGATGAAATAATTTGATGGAATATTGTCTTCATAAGTAAGGTTAGTCTGAGAATTAGTGAAATTAACGATTGTTCCTTGATTTGAGATACCAAAACCACTCGTTCCTGTAATGGCACCCGTGTTGACCAGGTTGGTTAGAGTGCTCGCGATAGACACACCATGCGTACTACCTGTGATTGTTCCCGAATTGGTGAGCGTAGTCAGGTCGATTTTGAAACGAATGCCATTGGCGGCAGCGCTTGTTGCAGCCGCCTGGATAGTTCCACTGTTAATAACTGATGTCCCTCCTCCTCCGAAAAACACAATTCCATTCGTCACACCGTTACCGCCTGTCGCCGTGATAGTGCCTGAATTGTTGATCTGATTAATACTGTTGGAAGCCCCAAGAACAGTAATGCCGCGAGCTGCTCCCGACCCTGTCGCTGTTATGGTCCCCGCGTTGGTAATAAAATTGACTAAAGATCCCACGCCATCCACCCGTATTCCTTCAGCAAGGGTAGTGGCTCCCGAGGACTGTATTGTTCCAGTTGAAGAATTTGTAATGGTAGCAACAGTGGACGAGAAAACTTTAATTGCTGGAGAAAAAGCCCCAGTCGACTCAATTCGGATAGTACCGCTATTGCTCAACGAGTTATTACCACTATTCTCAAAAAATTGAATCGTCTGACTGTTGCTGCTGGCCTCTGCATCAATCAATCCTGTGTTGGTAATCGCGGTGCTAACATCCAACCTAATCGTATCCCCGTCAGTAGACTCAATCGTACCCGCATTGTTAATGGTGAAAGGGCCTCCAGTGAGTTGCCGAACAGGAAGGGATGCGTTTGATAGCGTTGATCCGGATGAGATATCCACATCCTGATTATCTAACTGCTGGGCATTTACAGGAAGGCTCGGGATAGCCAATAAAACGAAAATGCTAACTATGTGTATTTTCATTAATTCTTGTGAGATCTCAGCACGCAAAATGCTGGTGGAGAAACTCCGATGTACCATCTGTATAAATAATTAATTATATTGATATTTTTTGGGGAACCTCGGATGATAATTTATTAATATACCATTTGATATGCCCGCAATACCTTTGCTTACCCAGCACGATCAAGCTCGCTCAGGGACTCTCACTGTTCTAACAATCGATGTACCCAATTTATCTCATTGAACAACACGTCAGAGGAAAGTCTGCATAGTTACGTTATCTATAAGTAGTTTGAGAGATATAAAAAGAGTACGATTTAAAAAACGATAATAAAGTCTCAGCAATTACTCAGTCTTTTTTTCTGCCCACAGCATCCCAAATTTCAAAGCAAGTCACCTTTTTGCTAAAGGTAAACTCATTTTCGACTTCCTCTGATTGAGCGACCAGGTCTCCGTTTTTCTGAAGTTCGACGGTATAGATGTGCTGATTTGGTCTTTCAAAAACTAATTTTTTAAGTGCCGCGTGGCATTCTTCACGACTTGAATAAAGGGTTGGTTTGCCGCCGTTTACCATATCAAATTGGATATTTTCTATACCCACATAACCCTCTGTCGATTGGGTAACTACCCCCGCATACAAGAGAATATAACCGACGAGGATTGAAGCGCCCATATCGTCCTACTCCTATTCATTTGTAGTTGCATGGTCTTGGCAAGTAGTATCCACAAGGATAAAGCCTAATAAATAATACTATGGCGGAGAGAGAGGGATTCGAACCCTCGGTACGTTTGCACGTACAACGGTTTTCGAGACCGCCACATTCAACCACTCTGCCACCTCTCCGGGACCGTGGATATTACCAGTTTGAAGAATCCGCAGCAGGGATCATAATTAATATGACCGAGGCAGGCCCAGAACTTTTTCCGCGATGTAACACATTATTAACTCACGGCTAACCGGCGCAATGCGGGCAATCATAATTTCTCGTAGATAACGCTCCACGTGATATTCCTTAGCGTAACCGAAGCCGCCATGAGTACGCACCGCACGATCGCAAGCTTCATAAGCCGCATCAGCCGCTAAAAACTTCGCTGCGTTTGCTTCCGCACCACAAGGTTTTTGTTCGTCGTACAGTTTAGCTGCCTGCCAAACCATAAGGTTCGCAGCCTCTAGAGCCATCCAACTCTCTGCTAGAGGGTGTTGAATACTCTGATTTTGTCCGATAAACCGATCAAACACTTTACGCTCACCAGCGTATGACACTGCCTTATCTAACGCTCTCTGGCCTATCCCTATCGCCTCGGCTGCAATAAGTATGCGCTCAGGATTTAACGTATCCAGAAGCATCCTAAATCCTTCGCCCTCTGCACCAATTCGATCAGTCTCGGAAACGACTAGTCCATCAATAAACACCGCGTTAGAATCCACGGCACCACGTCCCATTTTTTCAATTTCGTTAACTTCGACATGAGTTCGATCAAGATCAACATAAAAAAGCGTCATGCCATCCGTAGATTTGACACACTCTTCAATCGGCGCTGTTCGCGTGACAAGTAACATCTTATTCGCGTGTTGCGCGGTCGACATCCAAACTTTTGAGCCGCTGATTTCATAATTGGCACCACGTCTAATCGCCCGTGTTTTGATCCGCGTCGTGTCTAGACCTGCATCAGGCTCAGTGACACCAAAAGCCACCTTGTCCTCACCTGAGATCAAGCGCGGTATCCAGCGCGACTTTTGTTCCGGTGAGCCATATTTAATAATCGCATGCGGACCGAACAGATTGATGTGGATACTCGAACACGCGGCAAATACGCCCGCTGAGCGACCCACCGTATGCATCATTAGTGCCGCCTCGGTAACGCCGAGCCCAGCACCTCCATACTCAGTCGGCATTGTGATGCCCAGCCAACCAGATTCAGCCATAGCGGCATGAAATTCAAAAGGAAACGTTTTATTTTGATCTTTCTTTGACCAAAAATCGTCATCGTATCGATCACATATTTTTTTGACCGAATTCGCAATTTGCTCCCTCTCCGGAGTCGCCTCGATTCCAGAAGGAAGAGTCGATTGTTCAATCATCGAATGCACCACAAAACGATAAGATTAAGACAGCAATCATCAACTAGCTCGGTTCGATGATCTCAATCCCACCCATATAAGGCTTGAGGACAGTAGGGATTTCGATCGAGCCATCTTGCTTCTGGTAATTCTCCAGCACAGCAATTAACGACCTTCCAACGGCCAACCCAGAACCATTCAAGGTATGAACAAACTCTGTCTTACCCTTTCCCACTCTAAAACGGGTCTGCATACGTCGCGCCTGAAAGGCCTCAAAGTTACTGCAAGAAGAAATCTCTCGATACGCATTCTGACCTGGTAACCAAACCTCAATGTCGTAGGTCTTGGCAGATGAAAATCCCATATCACCTGTGCATAACGTAACGGTTCGAAACGGAATCTCAAGATCAATGAGAATGGACTCGGCGTGACCGGTCAACTCTTCGAGTTGATCATAAGAGTGATCCGGATGCGCAAATTGAACCAGCTCGACTTTGTCAAATTGATGTTGGCGAATCATCCCTCGAGTATCCCTACCATATGAACCGGCCTCGGATCGAAAGCATGGCGTATGACACACAAACTTAGTCGGCAATTGTTCCATCGACAAGATTTCACCGCGATATATATTAGTGACAGGAACCTCAGCCGTGGGAATGAGATAAAAATTTTGTTCATCCGTTAGGGGAACTGAAAACAAATCTTCCTCAAACTTAGGTAATTGTCCTGTTCCAAATAAAGATTCAGCATTGACTAAGTAAGGCGTATAGACCTCGGTATAGCCGTGTCGGCTCGTATGCGTATCGAGCATATACTGCGCAAGTGCTCGATGGAGCCGTGCGACAGCACCCATCATTACCGAGAATCGAGAGCCGGTTATTTTAGTTGCGCGTTCAAAATCCAATGCACCTAGTTTTTCTCCAAGATCAACATGGTCTTGAGGATCAAAATCGTAGTTACGGGGTATACCGACCTTTTTAACTTCAACATTATCTTCTTCCGCTTTTCCAATGGGCACAGAATCATTGGGTACATTCGGAATTTCGGATAATAACGCATGAATTTTTTCCTGAATACTTCCCAGCTTCTCTTCATTGGACTTTAAGCGGTCTGCGAACTCGCTCACCTGACCCATCAATTCAGAGGCTTTCGCTTCATCACCACTTTTTTTTGCATGGCCAATTTCTTTCGAGATCGAATTACGCTGTGCTTGCAGCGACTCGGTGTCCGATTGAACCGTTTTGCGTTCTGACTCCAATGTCACGAAAGAATTTACGTCCAGCGTAAAATTGCGTCGCTCAATTAACTTATCTGTGACGGTTTGAATATCATTTCTTAAAATCTGTACGTCAAGCATGTATTCACTATTCCTTAAAAATATCGATAACTATTAATTTTTGCGTTTGCGACTACTAATTTGATTAGCATCCAATTGCCTCAATCTATCAAGCTTTTCTTTAATTTTAATTTCCAAGCCACGATCAACTGGCTTATAAAACTGTTCTGGTCCAACGTTATCCGGAAAATACTGAACGTTCGCGGCATACCCGTCTTGTTCATTATGCGGATAGCGATATCCATCCGAGTGCCCCAAGTCCTTCATCAATTTTGTAGGCGCGTTTTTTAAATGTGCCGGCACAGCGCTTGAACCACGTTTTTGCGTAAAAGCCAAAGCATTATTATATGCTGTGTATGAGGCATTGCTTTTGGGCGCACACGCGAGGTACAGAACGCATTGTCCAAGCGCCAAGTCACCCTCAGGAGATCCAAGCCGCTCATAAGCGGAAATCGCATCCAATGCGACCGTCAGAGCCCGCGGGTCGGCTAACCCAATATCCTCAACAGCCATCCGAATCATGCGTCGCCCAACATACATTGGATCAACACCCCCATCCATCATGCGCGTCAACCAATACAGACTGGCATCTGGATCAGATCCTCGAACTGACTTGTGAAGCGCCGAAATATTGTCATAAAAGACATCACCCTGTTTATCAAACAGACGAAATACCCGAGGAAGCACACTAACAACAAAATCCTCATCAATGATGTTTCTCGATGCATCCTTTGCCGCGACGACAATAATCTCGAGCATATTTAAGAGCTTTCGAGCATCGCCATCCGCGTGACCAACGATAATAGTCTTGGCAATCTTATCGATATCAATCGAGACATCCAGATGCTTAAAACCACGCTCAAGCACTATCAGTAGATCATCCTCAGTTAACGACTCGAGTACATAAACTGTCGCCCTTGATAAGAGCGCATTATTCACTTCAAACGACGGATTTTCGGTAGTTGCCCCGATAAATATTAATAAGCCACTCTCCACGTGAGGTAAAAATGCATCTTGTTGCGTCTTATTAAACCGATGCACTTCGTCAACAAAAACTAAAGTTTGCTGATCGAAATCCTCTCTGTTTTTTTTCGCTATCGCGACCACGTCCCGAATCTCTTTCACGCCTGAGAGAACCGCAGATAACTCGACTAAATTCGCGGCACTTGATTGCGCTAATATTCTCGCTAGCGTCGTCTTACCAACACCGGGTGGGCCCCATAAAATCATCGACTGCAAATTTCCCGACCGGGCGGCTAACGTCAAGGGCTTGCCGTCTCCGATTAAGCGTGGCTGACCGACAAATTCAGCTAAGCTTTGTGGTCTTAATTGATCGGCTAAAGGTGTGCTCATATAAATTTAATGAACTCAGCTCATATCAAGTACAGCGAAATAATTGACCTACAGGTCACTGGGTTACCAAATCTACATCGTCAGGAACTATAAACGTAAACTCGTCATCGTTAAATGTTGACGGAATTGAGAATCGACCAAATTCGATCACAGTTTTCTGACCAAAATAGTCATAAAGCGTCATATTCCTTACTACAGATGCTGTTAGTCCGATCTCAATTCGCTCAAATAACCCACTCTCCTCATAGGGAATAACACGCACTCTCACAAGTTTCCCGTCTGAGCTCAGAGCTTCGAGCCCAAAATAACTATCGATATCCTCTGACCCGTATAGAAGCGCCGCTGGACTCGAACCAAGCGCTTGATCTAACGACACCCTCGTAACCTGCATTAAATCCAGATCATAAACCCAAAGGAAATCGCCATCGCCCACAAGCAGCTGCTCGTATGGCTCAAAGTAATGCCATTTAAATTTTCCTGGTCGAGAAAACCTCAGTTCTCCAGAAGATTCTTGTACAAGCGCTCCCGTGCTATCGAACACTCGCTGAACAAAAGTAGCCTGGCCAGATACCGATTGGTTGACAAAATTCTGAAGCTCCTCAATAGCCCCACCTAGCACCTGAAGCGGCATCGCCATCGCGATGAGCGTTATCAATCGAAAACAATTAATCCGCATCAATCAACTATCATTGTTAGGCGCTAAAATCTCACGGCTGCCCGAGGATGACATACTAGATACTAAGCCGGCTGATTCCATTTGCTCAACCAGCCTAGCCGCCCGGTTATAACCGATACGTAAATGTCTTTGCACCAAAGAGATGGAGGCACGCTTGTTTTTTAAAACAATCTCTACCGCTTGATCGTACAGCGGATCACTTTCTGCATCGCCCCCTCCAATTCCGTCACCCGAATCCTCAGAGGACACAGGAGCCTCCAGTATGCTGTCAATATACTGCGGCTCACCTCGGCTTTTCAGTGTATCTACAACACGATGAACCTCTTGATCGTCCACAAAGGCGCCATGAACCCGTTGGGGGTAACCGCTGCCTGGAGGCAAATAAAGCATATCCCCTTGGCCCAACAATTGTTCGGCGCCCATTTGATCTAAGATTGTCCTTGAATCGACTCGACTGGATACCTGGAAGGCGATCCGAGTCGGAATGTTCGCTTTAATTAATCCGGTAATCACATCAACGGAAGGTCGCTGAGTCGCCAAAATTAAGTGGATTCCTGCAGCCCTTGCCTTTTGGGCAAGGCGTGCAATTAATTCTTCAATTTTTTTACCTACAACCATAATGAGATCGGCCAACTCATCAATGACGACCACAATTAGTGGCAACTCCTGTAGCGGCTCCGGCTCCTCCGGATTCAAACTAAATGGATTATCAATTTTTTTATTCGTTTTCGCAGCTTGTCGAATTTTGGTATTGAACCCAGACAAATTACGAACGCCGAGTGCGGACATGAGTCGATATCGTCGATCCATTTCTCCAACACACCAATTTAATGCGTGGGCAGCTTTAGGCATCTCAGTAACAACAGGTGCGAGCAAATGAGGAATCCCCTCATATACAGATAGCTCAAGCATCTTAGGATCCACTAAAATCATGCGTACTTCATTTGGCGTCGACTTGTAGAGTAACGACAAAATCATCGCATTAATCGCTACAGATTTACCAGAGCCTGTGGTTCCCGCTACGAGCAAATGCGGCATTTTCGCAAGATCTGCACAAACTGGCACGCCAGAGATATCTTTACCTAACGCGATAGCCAGCGGCGATGGCACATCGGCGTAAGTCTGGGATGCAAGCACCTCGGATAGATAAACAACCTGTCGCTTAGTATTAGGAATTTCTAAACCCATTGTAGTCTTACCGGGAATAGTTTCGACCACCCTGATACTGACAACTGATAGAGACCTTGCCAAGTCCCTGGTTAAGTTGATAATTTGACTACCCTTCACACCCACCGCTGGTTCTATTTCGTACCGCGTGATGACAGGACCAGGTTGCGCTGCAACCACCCTAACTTCAATATTGAAGTCTAATAACTTTTTTTCGATTAATCGGGACGTATACTCAAGCGTGTCCGACGAAATCACTTCAACGTCTGATGGTGGGGTATCTAGTAGATTGATAGATGGTAATTCGGAATCAGGTAAATCTTCGAATAAAGGTTTTTGCTTTTCTTTCTGCGCTCGCTCTGATTGTGCGACATGCTGTATCGGTTTATCAATCCTCAACGGTTTCGGATCGGGAGAAGTAAACTTCTCGCGAACTTCATCAAGTCGATCCATTCTGGCTTCTAAGGCGATCTCCCCAGCCTTCCTATCGCGCCAAGATTCCCACCCTTGCCAAATCCGTAACGCCGTCCATTCCAACCAATAACCCACTTTTTCTGAAATCGTTATCCAGGATATTCCGCTTACCAGCGATATACCAACGGCCATCAATATCAAGAACATTAAGGTGCTGCCAATAAATCCAAATGCACTGCTGCTGATGAGCGCAATCTCACCACCAACAATACCTCCTGGCTTGCCTGGTAACTCAAAATGAGCCGAATATAGACGCAGGCCTTCGAAAGCAGCGCTCGAGAATACCAGGAGCGCTAAGCCTGTCGTCACAAGTAACACAACCTTGGGGTTTTCAGTAATTCTTCTCGCCGTATGTCGATAAGCACGCACTACCAAGAGCGTGCCAGCCAAAACGATCCACCAGGCTGATATTCCGAATAAATAGAGGAGCACATCAGAAATATGTGCGCCGACAACTCCTCCCGCATTGCTCGCATCCTCCAAGGCACTTTGACGTGACCATGCAGGATCTAACGGGTCATAAGTACCCAAAACAAGAGTTAAATAGGCTAGAACACCTGACGATAGGAGCAACCCAACCTCTCGCAGCAACACAACGACTTTTGGCGGCAAAACGCTTTTAGTGGAAGAATCTTGGTTGACTATTTCCGATTTTTTAGTTTTTTTTCGTTTAGCCAATTATCAAATCCGTCGTACCGTTAGTCGGAAGGTCTGTAAAATACTGAGTCGTCAATTTTAGCTGAAACACTATTGTAACTGAGACAAATCGCTTGGATACTAAACATTTACATTTTTAGGTCATCATTAAAGCGTGAAAAGCGTTATGAATCTTGGAACTTACAGCGTACTACTAGCATCTAGGAATCGGATATGGAAAAAAAGCACAACAAACTCATAATTTTAGGCTCAGGGCCAGCGGGATACACAGCTGCGGTCTATGCCTCCAGAGCCAATTTAACGCCTGTGGTCATTACAGGAATCGCACAAGGCGGACAGTTAATGACCACCACAGATGTCGATAATTGGCCAGCAGATGCCGATGGTGTTCAAGGTCCAGAACTCATGGATCGATTTCAAAAACACGCCGAGCGATTTGGCGCTGAACTCATTTTTGACCACGTGCATACTGTGAAACTCGATAAACGGCCATTTACGCTGTTGGGAGACCAGGCTGAGTACACTTGCGACGCATTGATTATTGCCACGGGAGCATCAGCCAAATATTTGGGTATTCCATCGGAAGAGACTTTTGCAGGAAAAGGCGTTTCGGCTTGTGCAACATGCGACGGATTTTTTTATAAAGGTCAAGATGTTGCAGTAATCGGTGGTGGCAATACCGCAGTCGAGGAAGCACTTTATCTATCAAATATTGCGAAAACAGTCACATTGGTTCATCGACGCGATCAACTCAAAGCAGAAGCAATACTCATTGATAGGCTCCTAGAGAAAGAAAAAAATGGGAATATCAATATCATTTGGGACCACACACTCGAGGAAATAGTCGGTGATGCATCCGGGGTGACTGGAGCAAGAATTAAGAACGCTAAAAATAGCGAAGAGTCGACACTCTCAGTCGCTGGAGTCTTTATAGCGATCGGTCACTCACCCAACACTGACATCTTTAAAACCCAACTGAATATGGTCGGCGGCTACATAACGACGCAGAGTGGGCTTAATGGAAATGCGACACAAACGAGTGTTCCTGGCGTCTTTGCTGCTGGGGATGTACAGGACCATGTGTATCGACAAGCAGTAACCAGTGCTGGCACTGGCTGTATGGCGGCACTAGATGCTGAACGTTTTTTAGCCAGTACCGAATAATTACATCGAACAAACTGTGACGCATGTCCAACAACCATGACCCAAAACCTAAGGAGCGATTTGAAGACCTTCTTGAGGAATCATTAAAAGACATAACAGTCCTCAAAGAGGATGGGAAAATCGTTGCATCGAAAGAACCGCCCGCACCTATTCCAACACAATCAATACGAGATGAAGCCGACGTCTTAAAAGAATTATTGCATCAAGACATCGAAGAGGAAGGCGCAGAGTTTCTGTCGGAGGAACCCGCGTACTTGAGGTCCGGGGTGCAGCACCAAGTACTTCGAAAGCTTAGAAGAAATTATTGGGTTGTTCAAGACGAACTAGACTTACATGGATCCACGTCAGATACTGCTCGCGTCTTAGTTGCAGAATTTCTTGCAAACGCTAAAAAAAGAGGCTTCCGTTGCGTCCGCGTCATCCATGGTAAAGGACACCGATCCAGCAACGGCGAGCCTGTGCTCAAGAAAAAGTTATTTCGCTGGCTACAGCTTCGCGCCGATATCCTAGCCTATTGCGAGGCAGCCCCAAAAGATGGAGGCAGTGGCGCAACAGTGCTGTTACTGAGTGCAAAAAAATAAAATGCCGCGCATCTACTAGTTAGACCGCATCCTCATTTGTCTCGCCAGTACGAATCCGAATGACTTGTTCCACAGAGCTCACAAAAATTTTACCGTCACCAATCTTGCCCGTTTTAGCGTTAGACACCAAAGATTCCACGGCTTGATCAACAAGACTATCGACGACAACGACCTCTACCTTTACTTTTGGTAAAAAATCAACAACGTATTCAGCTCCTCGATATAACTCTGTGTGACCTTTTTGGCGACCAAACCCCTTGACCTCAGTAACCGTGAGACCTGTAATTCCAATTTCTGATAATCCCTCACGCACTTCGTCGAGCTTAAATGGCTTTATCACAGCTTCTATTTTTTTCATGGCTTAATTCCCCTATGTAATCGGACTAGATCAAAAACCGCCCAAAATTTTATCTACACACCTCAAAGTATTCGATATACATGCCCACGTTATCAGTATCATGGCACGATCTTTACTGATCAATCAAGCCACGATACTTGCTTGTAATTGGATATCGCCAATCTTTTCCGAAACCACGAGCCGTTACGCGAACTCCCGGCGGAGACTGCCGTCTTTTATGCTCATTCACGTGGATAAGCCAAACAATTTTTTTAACGTCCTCAGGCAGATATCCCAACGCTACAATCTCGTCCACACCACGATCATACTCAACATAATGTTCAACAATTGCATCCAAAACTTCATACGACGGCAATGAATCCTCATCAAGCTGATCCGCCCGCAATTCCGCAGTTGGGGGACGCTCAATGATTCGTTCAGGAATACAGGCTGATATCGTGTTCCGATAGACCGATAGGCGATAGACCGCCTGTTTGGTTAAGTCCTTCAGCACGGCAAATCCACCGGCCATATCGCCGTATAAAGTGGCGTAGCCCGTGCTCATTTCACTTTTATTTCCTGTGGTTAATACTAAAGAACCAAATTTATTGGATAAACTCATCAGGAGTGTCCCGCGAATCCTTGACTGAAGGTTCTCTTCGGTAGTGTCAAACGCTTTACCCAAAAACTCTCCAGATAAGCCCTTCATGAAACTATCAAACATGGGTTTAATCTCAATCTCTGAATAGTCCACCCCTAAACCGCTCGCCATAGCGCTCGCGTCCTCCCGACTCATACTGGCCGTGAACTGGGAGGGCATCATAACCGCCTTGACTCTCTTAGCGCCAAGCGCGTCAACCGCCACCGCCAAAGTAAGTGCAGAATCAATACCTCCAGATAGTCCAATCAAAACGCCTGGAAAACTATTTTTCTCCACGTAATCCCTAACTCCCAATACAAGTGCTTCATAGGTTGCTCGCTCACTATCTAGCAGTCGCTCTTTAAATTCCGACGATATTTGCTCTTGATCAAGGGTAATCGTCATCAAACTTTCGTTGAAAAAAACCGCCTGAGCCGAGATCTCACCGTTGCGATCACACGAAAATGATCCACCATCAAAGACAAGCTCATCTTGACCACCAATAAGATTACAAAAGACTATTGGTAGCGTATGTAGGCGTGCCTGAGTTTGAACAACCTTCCTTCTTATCAAATCTTTTCCGGAATGAAAGGGAGAGGCATTCATTACTACTAATAAATCCGCCCCACTTTCCTTGACACTAGAAACCGCTCTCGCCGGATGTTCAATCACTTTCGACTCTGTCGACGCTTCGCGACCACCCTCACCCCAAACGTCCTCACAAATATTTAGTCCGACAGAAACGCCAGCAACAGAAAATACGACCGATTGCTCGCCAGCCTTAAAGTATCGCGCCTCGTCAAATACTCGGTAATTAGGTAACTCCTGCTTAAAGTATCGTGCGACAATCTGGCCATCTTGAATAACCGATGCAGCGTTATACAAGTACTGACCCTCCCTATGAGGATGTCCCACTATAAGTGTGATCCCAGAGATATGATTTGCGATGCGTTTAAGCGTTAGATGGCACTCTTTGAGGAAATCTGGTCTTAGCAATAAGTCTTCTGGAGGGTAGCCACATAAAGACAATTCAGGGGTCACAACCAGATCAACCGACTCCGATTTCGCTTGATCGACGATCGACAAAATTTTGCTCGCGTTGGTGGCTACATCGCCAACGACACAGTTAATTTGAGCAACAAGAATTTTTAAAGGCATACTACGTATTGATGGGTGAATAATTAGAACAACATGAATAACTATAAATTTGACATAGTCCATAGTTTATCTGGAATCAACGCTGAGGACTGGAATTCTTTGAATAACGGCAATACAGTCACATCATATGAATTTTTAGCGGCATTAGAGGAAACAGGGAATGTTGGCGACGAAAGTGGATGGCTACCCGCACATTTAATCGCCACATTGAATAAACGATTAGTTGGATCTGTACCGCTCTACATTAAGACCCACTCGTATGGTGAATATATATTCGATTGGGCTTGGGCTGACGCCTACCATCGTTCGGGCTTAGATTACTACCCGAAGCTTGTATCAGCGGTCCCATTTACGCCAACAACGGGCCCTCGCTTGTTGGCCGCGGACTTAGATGTTAAAAATGCGCTTGCAAATGCGGTCCTCTCATTTACGAAGGATAATCAACTGTCATCTTTTCATTGTTTGTACCCTGAGGAGGAAGATTTATTAGTGTGGAAAAAATCTGGCTGCCTACTCCGCAAATCGATTCAATTCCATTGGACCAACCAAAACTACGAAAACTTTACGCAGTATTTATCATCAATGAAATCGGTCAAGAGAAAGAAGATCAAACAAGAACGCAAACGAGTCATCGATAGTGATGTGAAATTTAGAACAATTTCAGGCGATCAAGCGTGTGAGGATGATTGGGAGTTTTTTTACGACTGTTATCAACATACTTATAATATTCGAGGATCCAATCCTTATTTGAATTTCGATTTCTTTTTAGAATTAAAAAATAAAATAGGTAAAAATACGCTCCTTATTATTGCCAGCCAATCTGGGCAGCGTGTTGCCGCCGCGTTAAACATACTAAGCAACGATACTATTCTCGGAAGATATTGGGGCGCCAAAAAGTATATACCAGGACTTCATTTCGAGACTTGCTATTACCAAACGATAGAGTATGCAATTGAGCATGGATACAAAAAATTCGAGGGCGGTGCGCAAGGTGAGCACAAGCTTTCTCGTGGATTAGAAGGAGTGGAAACCAATTCAGCTCATTGGCTAGCGCACCCACAATTTTCGGATGCGGTCGGTAATTTTTTGGATCGAGAAGGTGCCGCGATTGGAGAATATCACGAGAATCTAACTACCCGGACACCGTTCAAAACTCTATAATTCACTTTCAACTGAGAATCGACTAATAGAGGGTAAAAACCGTGGTTTTTAATTTTTATAATCGTTTAACGTCCCGCCAGCAAAGTATTTATCGTCAAAGCGACGATATCAAGTACTTGACACTTAAAGATGTCAAACGCCTCCATGACGAATCTACGGCGCTTGAGACGCTTTTGCTTGAGGAAGACTTGGCCCAAATTCAAATCGTATGTCAAACAATCGCTGATGACATAGTGAGTCAAATCAAATCACCAAGACTTAAAGTACAAGTACTCAGCGTCCGACCATCTGACGACTGGGGAGAACTCCACGGTCTATACCTACCTGAGGAGGACGGAAAACCAGCAACAATACAGGTATGGATGCGAACTGCCAAAAATAAGAAAGTTGTCGCGTTTAAAAGCTTCCTAAGGACATTGCTACACGAGTTGTGCCACCACCTAGACTACGAACACTTTGGCTTTCCAGAAACCTTTCATACCGAAGGATTTTACAGTCGAGAGTCCAGTTTATTTAAGCAAATAAGACTTTAAAAAGTCGGCAAATACTGCCGACTTTTTAACTAAGTTAATCGCTCTATTCGGGACAAAAAAGCCTTACCGAATCCTTGAAGCAACCGTGAGCATTAAATCCATCGTACTCTTTGATGCATTCAAACATGTGATTACCCATCTCTTCTGTGTAGGGGCAGTCACGAAACTGAAACATCTTATATTCTTCCTCCATTGCTTTTTCATAAATTTCTTCGTCAATGGTGGTTGTTCCGCCTGAGTCAGTCACCTGATCAGTATCATTCTGCGCGAGCAAAGAGTTAAGATCACTCTCAGCCGCGGACTTCTTCTCACAATTATTTTCAATGGTCGTATTGAAACACCACAACGTGCTAAAACCATTATTATCTTTTATGCATTGATACAGTTCCTGTCCCATTGGATCGGTCCAGTCACACCCGCTATAGTTAGCGACCATTTGCTCTCGACGGGCAGATCCTCCCGCCCAAGCTTGAAAAATGAAACCACCCATTAACAGGACAAATAAAATGAATCGCCCTGGTCGCCACATACTACTCATGCTGCACTCCTTTTTTCATTACTTTCAAGTTTTGTCATAGCTATTGCGTAAATTTAAAACGCAGCCTCAAATAACGTCGTCCCGTCAAATCTTTGGTCTCTGTTAGAGTTTGTCCATTGTAGGTCGCCTCAACTGTATATCTACCCCCAACAACCTCAACAAAAAACAAAGGCCCTTTGGATTCTTCTTCCAAGATCACATCTCCAGACAAATCCTTCACCGTCACTAACGCGCCTGCGATTGGACCATCGACAGCCGTTGACGTGAGCACAATATGCATCGGAAATCTAGCCGCCAGATTATCCATTTTCTTGCGTTCGGCTTTATTCATACCTCCAGAAACATACTTCACACCACGGTACTCGAGTATTTCTGGCTCACCCGCTGACACATAAGGCGATTGTAAGTAACAAAATACCAGGATGATGAGTGTAGTAAATTTCAAAACCAATCCTTTCGTGATCGTTTGGATCAGGCCAAATGCAAATAAAAATATAAAAATATAAAAATTATGGGTGCCGATTTATAGACAGACATTCAACGCGTTTTCTGCGTCATTGTACCGGTTCTTGCCTACCAAGGAGACCTCTGCGCTCTTTTATTTCTTTTAATATATCAACAAATAACCCACGCTCCCCGAAACCGCCTGCTTTTGTGACTAATAAGCTCTCTTTCCCCTTCAGGTTCACCCTCAATATTGGCAGTCCGGGAACAAACTCACCGCAAATTTCTAATATAGATATATTTAACTCACGCAAGCATGCTAATGCTGTGTCTCCCCCGGTAAGAACAATTAAATCTGGATCGACTTTGCTAATTTGTTTCACTACAGTCCTTGCTAACCGAGCGGCAACGACACTCGGGGGCTCTATTAACTTAGGATCTTGAGTTGCCACTATTACAGACACATTTTTGCGCGGCTTTTCTAGCGCATCAACTAACCCGTTTTTAGCCAGATAGATTGATTCCGGATATTCCTCTTTGACCGCATGGACTTGATCCAGTGATCGTTGAGATCTTGAACCCACGACATAAAGAACGGACTGGCAAGTAATGCCCGAATTAACCATATCGCCGCGTTTAGAAAGTGCACGCGCGAGGCGCCGAGTGATACCGGACGAGCCTACTAACAGACATTTATTTACGTTATGTAGATATTCACTAACCACATTATCAAGATCGTCATTAGTCTCCGCATCAAAAATTCGAATAGTAGATTGCCGATCCTGCTCAACTTGAAAGATCGCGTTTAGGTTTGATTTAGAAGCTGGACTGATAGCATCATTTGCGTATTCGGTTTTTCCAAGCGGGATTCCATCTACGAACACTTGGCCATCTCTAATTACTCTTGATTGATCAGGAAAAGCTGGGGCGACAAAAGCCTCCTTGATGGCAAACGTATCCATTACGGTCCGCACTTCTGTAAATACGTTCCCTCTCAGAGTTGAATCAATTTTCTTTACTATAAATCGAAAGCTATTTAAATCGAATTTCGCTAAACACTCGTCAACCAGTTCGGCTGCCTTATCAGGGCTGCACTGTCGAGAATTTGTACTGATAGATATGACATCAGCGTCGTTTAGGTCACGCATCTGGAAGGGTTTGACCGAATCCACAAGAGCTTTAACCCGAAAACCATACTCACAGAAAGGACTAGCAGCGTCCAAAGCACCAGTGAGGTCATCAGCTATAATCAGGATCTTATAAGCTTGATCCCCACAGCTCATTAGCTGCCGGCGATTCTTCGCGCGTATTCAATCGCCGCCTTCATGTTGGTATTGTTTGCCACACCGTTCCAAGCAATATCGAAAGCGGTTCCATGGTCGACAGAGGTTCTATAAATCGGCAGGCCAAGACTAACGTTGACCGTCTCGTTGAAGGCAATTAATTTTGTAGGAATATGACCTTGATCGTGGTACTGAGCGACAACCAAATCAAACTCACCCTCTAGCGCTCTATAAAAAACAGTATCTCCAGAAATAGGTCCTTGCACATCGATCCCCTCAGACTTAGCCTGCGTAATGGCAGGAACCAACCGGTCCGCCTCTTCGGAGCCGAATAAACCACCCTCTCCGCAGTGAGGATTAAGGCCCGCAACCGCTAAACGAGGACTTTCATAACCAATACTTTTAAAATGCCGATCTCCTATTCGGATGGTATCTAAAACACGCTGTATTGTCGGTTTAGTCGCGGCATTAGCCAGCGATGTATGAGTACTAACGTGGATTGCATTTAGCTTCGGACCGGCTAACAACATGAACGATGCCTTAGCTCCCGTAAGGTCTGCTAATAACTCCGTGTGTCCATCATACTTGTGACCAGCTAAGTGCATGGCAGCTTTGTTTAATGGAGCGGTGACAATCACCGAGATCAGCTTCTTGAGCGAGAGCTCTACCGATTTTTCAACATAACGATAGGCTGCCTCTCCAGCACTCGCGCTAACTTCACCATCTTTTATTGCTTCCGAGTCAGTTGTTGGTACGTGGATAACAGGCACCACTCCATCATCTGCATCGAGCGAGTCGCTAAATTTAAGTTGTGCGCCAATCATCCGACTGGCACGCTCCAAGAAGTCAACATTTCCAACAACAATCGACCGAGATCGTGCCTCCGGAGACATTTCATGTAACGTTTTGACGATAATTTCTGGACCAATACCTGCGGGGTCCCCCATCGTAATCCCGATTCGATTTACTTCCAATATTTTACCTCCTATAGACTTGAATAATAGACAACAGGGATTACATTCCAGCAGCCATCGCCTCAAGCTTATCGCTCGACGCAGCCAGCCTAACCTCGGGGGCTCGAGCTAGTTCTCCACCGCAAGTTTCAATTGAATTCACAGCGTCTTCGACAAGTTCGATATTCGTTTTCTCGCATCCAAAAGGCGCATCCTCCAGCCCCACTCTTACGTGCCCAGACTCCATAATCACTCTTGGTATCAGTGGTAGGACGTTAACATCCAAACCCGAAATCATCCAATTACATCCAGGTGCGACCTGATCCAACAAATTCAAATAAGCTGTTAGTCCATAATCTTCTGGCGGAAAACCAAAAGTAAACCCTGAGCTGAACATCAATCGATAAATAGGGTCCGGTGTACTCTCTCGCCAATGTAGATTCGCTCCCAGTCGAGCAAAACCCGGCTCGTAAATTGCGTAGCTGGGGTGAAGCCCGTATTGGTGCGCTATACGCATGCCATGACGAGCATCCGCCTCACTATTCTGATAAACGTATCCAACTTTATCCTCTTTCAGTTGGTCGTAATGCGAAAAATTGCAAGATCCTGGGTCCAGTACGGTCCACTCTAAAAACCCGTCCTTTGCTAAAGCTTCGATGTGAGCGTACCTATCCTCGCCGCTACTTCCCTCATCAATCGGATTCATTCCTGGGGCTGGCACTGTCGGATAAACGACCGCATCAACTTTGGTGCGAATACCCTCAATAATCTTTTTGTAAACGTCAACGTCGTCTTTTTGTCGACCAGTCTTCTCATCATAAGCATGCACGTGAACGATCGCAGCTCCAGCGTTCACACAATCGATTCCCTGTTGCACAATATCCGCGACTTTAATCGGAATGCCGGCTTGTTTCTCTTGCGTCCACGGTCCATTAAGCGCTACTTCAAGCCATGTCTTACTTGTCACATCTTCCATCTTTTAATCCATCCAATTATTTAAATTATGTTAACCACTAATTCTGGCAAGCTCGCTACACGTCCAATCAATTTATCCCCTCGATGAAGAGGTCCTACGCCAGCCGGGGTTCCCGTAAAGATTAAATCTCCAGCCTCCAACTGATAGAACTGAGATAAAAAAGAAATGATCTCGGGTACATTCCAAATCATCTCGTTAAGATTACCTATTTGTTGCACCTTATCATTTACGGTAAGTGAAATCTCACCACTCGACAAATGCTCACACGATTTCGTCTGGGTTATTGCAGTTATTGGCGCAGCCTGCTCGAAGGACTTGCCAAAATCCCAGGGCCGTTTCATCTTTTTTGCTTGAGATTGTAAATCTCTCCGCGTGAGGTCGAGGCCGACCGCATATCCAAATACATGGTCCTGAGCATCCTCCTTCGCGATCTCAGAGCCTGAGACGCCAATCGCTACAACCATCTCAATTTCATGATGAAGATCATCCGTTGCTCTGGGGTAGCTAACCGAACCCCCTCCAGGGACCAAAGAATCCAAAGACTTTAAAAAAAAGAAAGGTGGATCACGATCTGGATCATTACCCATTTCCCGAGCATGCTCGGCATAGTTGCGGCCAACACAGAAAATTCTATTCACGGGAAATTGACGCGTATCACCAATAATTGGCACTCGAGGCGCAACCTTAGGTTCAAATGCAAAGAGTTTGTTACTCAATATAATCTCCCGAAGGCAGTACGTAGAAAGATGCATCAAAGCCGCACATTATTACACATCAATGCTGGCGCATAGTGGGGAACCATACAAGCTAGCTATCAAGCTTCCGAATCGTCACATCCGACAATAAACGCGCACGGCAGGCAAGAATAAAGCCTTGCTGAAATTCATCTGCCGTTAGTGCCGCATCGGAATAAATATCCAAATCAACCCTACCTTTGATCAACTGACACTTGCAGGTACCACACATACCACTCTGGCACGCATACGGGAAAATAATACCGTGTCGCAAAAGGGTTGATAGCAACAGCTCTCCAAACGGAATGTGTACGGTTAGATCGGAATCTTCAAACTTGAGTATGTGACTCAAAATATGGCCTTTAGATAATCCAGAAAAAAATTTAAGTCACTGTAATTATTGCTTTTTTAGAAACTATTTACCAACTTTAATAATGTAACTATCTCCGTTAAAGCGTGCCTGCAATCACTAATACCTCAGCACATCTCAAGTAAGACCTATCATCTTACTTTTATCTTTTAATAACAGCTTGTTATATTGCGGTGCGGCAACAGGTTAACTGAAATATTTTTCACATTACCAGGGTTATACGAGATTAAAACTCAATTAAACAAAGCACCTACGTTACTACAAAGGTGTTGCAAAGACGAAGTAGTAGCGTTAACTTATAGTCAGGTTTTCTTGTGATTACATGTTTTTAACTCAAAACAAATCGTAGAAATTTGAACGAGTTGTAACAAAGGTGCATTAGAGAATCGAATTTTTAATTTTATTCATTCGCGAATAAATAAAATAGTCTTCTAAAATTTTTAGGGAGAGAGTTATGACACGTTGGACTACTTCGGCTGCCGTTAAGGCAATTACAGCCGTTGCGTTTGTCGGCTTCGCTTCCCAAGCTATGGCAGCTGATGTCACTTGGGATCGATTGTTGAACGCGCAAAATGATGACGCTAACTGGATGATGTACCACAAAGATTTTACTGGTCATCACCATAGCGGATTAAAGCAAATCAACACTAGAAACGTTAAGAACCTTAAGCTTGCATGGCAGCACAATCCAGCTGCTACCAAGCGTGGTATTCAAGGTTTCCCTCTCGCGGTTGATGGAATGGTTTATTACACCACAACATCAGGCACGATTTGGGCACTGAACGGCGCTACTGGTCAGCCAGTTTGGCATCACGCTGCAAAAATCGATGTTGAGCGCGCTGAAGGTACATTCTACAACCCATACAACCGTGGCTTAGCAATCGGTCATGGTAACGTCTACATGGGTACAACAGATGGACGTTTAATCGCACTTAACGCCAAGTCGGGTGAAGTCGTTTGGGATAATGAAATCATGTCTGTAGCCAAGGGTAATAAAGGCTTTACAGGTGCTCCAGTTATCGTCAAAGACATGGTTATCCTCGGCGCAAACGGTGGTGAGCTTGCGGGTTGCTGTGGACCAATTTACGCAGTTGATGCGAAAAGCGGCTCAGTCACTTGGCAATTCGACACCATTGGTGGCGATCAGCGTTCACGTGATTCTTGGGGTAACGACTCCTGGAAAATCGGTGGCGGTGGTGGTTGGATGACTGGTAGTTATGATCCTGCAACCAACACAGTTTGGTGGGGAACAGCTAACCCAGCTCCTGACTACGACTACATCGGTGGCGATTGGATGAACAATGGTCCACGTCCAGGCTTGAACCTCTACAGCTCTTCAGTAGTTGTTCTTGATGCAGATAGCGGCGAGTTGTCAGCATACTTCCAGGAAATGCCACACGACGCTTGGGACTTTGACTCAGCGGTTGGTGAGTTCTTGATGGTTGAAAAAGACGGCAAGCGAAACATGGTTCACCCTAACAAGGGCGGTATCATTTTCGTATATGACGCGGATTCAGTCGGCGGCGGTAATGAGTTGGCAGTTAACAACGCTTACATGATCGGCGAGACCTACAACTACATCAAAGGTGTTACTAAAGAAGGTCGTCTAGTTGGTCGTCGTGAATTACCAGAAGGTAAGCACGTGGACGTATGTCCTGCGATTGACGGTGCCATCTCATGGAATACCGGCGCTTACAATCCTAAGCGAAATACACACTTCATGCTCACACAGGAATTCTGTTTTGACATTGAAGTTGTAAATCCAGAGCGTCCAGATGATTTCTCTGGCCAAGCGTACTTCGGTGCGTCATGGAGTTCTAAGGCCCCTAAGCAAAAAGTAGACGGCACACCAGTTGATGCTGCTTACGGTACGCTTCAGGCCCGTGATCCATTGACTGGAGAGATGAAGTGGCGTGTAGAGTACAAGTACCCAGTGCTTGCATCTCTATTGTCAACCGGTGGCGATCTTGTATTCGTACCTGGCGCAGACGGAATGTTTGACGCTCGTGATGCGAAGTCTGGCAAGCTGCTATGGCAAAGTAACATGGGTACTGGTGCCCACGGTGGTGTAATAACCTACATGGTTGACGGAAAGCAGTATGTTGCCGTTGTGACCGGATGGGGCTCACACGTTGCAGGAAACTATCCTGGATTGTTTGGCGCACCTTTCGACACCATGTCAACTGACACCGGTACTTTAATGGTTTACTCACTTTAAGGTGATTTGATCATTAAAATTCGACGGATATAACGTCGAAGTGTATTTGGATTTGGGCGGGTTTTCCCGCCCAAATTTTTTTGTCATCTCTTTATAAACGTGTAACAATAATTTAGTATTTGAACAAATTAGAAGTCATCATTTGCAGGAGAATGTAATGCTATTCAATGTTTCAATAACAAAATTCGCACATATCGCTATGATCTCACTATGCGCGATCGGATTAAACATTTCGGTTACTCATGCTGAAGAAGATGTGACTGATATAGCAGCGGCGCAGGTCAATCCTAAATATGCTCAATACAAAGAAAATTTCTCCGTAAAAAGATTATTTGCATCACGGTGCAGCTGGTGCCATCAGGCTTATGGGCTAAAAGAAGCCGATGGACCACGACTATCCGGAACTGAGAAGTCAAAGGAACACGTCATTGAGCAAATCGCATACGGCAAGAGCCCAATGCCTGGATTTCGTAAACAACTAAAACCTTGGCAAATTGAAGCGCTAGCGGATTACATCAAAGCATTGCCCGATGTTGAACTGTAGAAATTAGTTTTCTACTCATTCAAAAATAAAGTGGCCCATCAGGGCCATTTATTTTTTAGATAAGCGGTAAGTCACCGCTAATCCATCGAATTCAGCATTACCCCGCAATTTATTCCCACCAATTAGAAAGACGTGACTGACGAAATCATGAATGCCCATTCCGTTGGCGGAGAAGTTAATACGGTTTCCCAAAAATCGAATAGATGTAAGCGGTACTTCATCAGTGCCGAATTTTTCTAAGTTCGTGAATCGAATAGAACCCGTTCCATCAGGTTGAAAAGTTAACCACAACGTTCCGCTAGTCATCCCCTCATACCAAGCACCACTCCATGTTCCTACATACTTCCGCGGCGTGTCATCGGCATGCACAAACGTTGCAAGCATCAATATACATACGACTAACAAATTTTTGAGTAACATTATGTGTCTGCGACTTAGCTAAATAGCCTATTATTAAATAACGAAACACAAGATTAACATTCAAACGGACTTTCACGTAGAGAATAGTTTTAATCAGTATTCTTGTCGACTAACGCATAACCGTAAGTAATCAATTTATTGTGCCCATAAAATATTGCAATCAATGTGGTGAGCTCACAACTTTAAAAATACCCCACGGCGACAATTTACCGCGATCCATATGCGACAGTTGTGGCTTTATTCAGTATGAAAATCCCAGGGTAATTGTGGGATGCATTCCCGAATGGGGAGATAAAGTTTTACTCTGTAAACGCGCAATAGAGCCGCGTCTTGGATTTTGGACCCTACCCGCTGGATTCTTGGAGAATAATGAAACAACCCAGGAAGGCGCTCTGAGAGAGACCAAAGAGGAATCAAATGCGTCAGCAACAATTATTGACGCTTTCTCCCTCATTGACATTCCGCACATCAATCAGGTGTACCTGTTGTACCGCGCTAAACTCAACAACGCTAACTTTTCAGCAACGTTCGAGAGTTCTGAAGTTGCCTTATTTGACGAAGCTTCGATACCGTGGGATGACATTGCATTTGCCGCCATTAAAAAATCTCTAAACCGATATTTTATCGATAGACGAAACGGGACTTTTTCTCTACACGTGGAGACGATTAACGTCTCCACCCTTAGAGGCTATAAAACAAAATCGTAAGAATCTTCCAGCACGTATCACTAACTCTATTCGTTATCGGGGGAGGACGATACCTTATGAATCGCCAAATCTGCCCCCATGTACTCCTCTTCCTCCGTCAAGCGAATCCCCACCATCGCTTTAATTGCGCCGTAAACGAGTATCCCTCCGATTATGGCCACGGTAATGCCCGCTAACGTACCGACAAGTTGAGACATGAAAGAGACGTCTCCCATCCCTCCGAGGCTCTCAAGACCAAATATCCCAGCCGCAATACCGCCCCAAGCGCCACATAACCCGTGCAACGGCCATACACCCAGAACGTCATCGATTTTCCATCGATTCTGAGTCGCCGTAAATAAAGAAACAAATAAGGCCCCGGCAATTAATCCGGTCACCAGAGCTCCTAGTGGATGCATGATGTCTGATCCGGCACAAACTGCCACCAATCCCGCAAGCGGGCCATTATGCACAAAGCCTGGATCATTGCGCCCAACAAACAGTGCGGCTAAGGTTCCACCAACCATAGCCATGAGGGAATTTAGCGCTACGAGACCGCTGATACCATCAATTGTTTGAGCTGACATCACGTTAAAACCAAACCAACCGACTGTCAGCATCCACGCCCCAAGCGCGAGGAATGGAATGCTTGATGGCGGATGAGATACGACACCGCCATTTTTTTGGTAACGGCCTTTTCTCGAACCTAACAAAAGAACTGCGACGAGTGCTATCCACCCACCCATCCCATGAACTACTACAGATCCCGCAAAATCTCGCATCGGGGAACCAAAACTAGTCTGTAACCAGTCCTGAAAACCAAAGTTACCGTTCCATATAACACCTTCAAAAAATGGATAAACAACCCCCACTATGATGGCACTAGCAAATAATTGAGGATAAAAACGAGCCCGTTCGGCAATACCGCCAGAAATAATGGCTGGGATCGCTGCCGCAAATGTCAACAAAAAGAAAAATTTAACAAGTCCGTAACCACCGTTTTGACTCAGTGTATTGGCTCCAACCAAAAAATCGGTACCGTAAGCCACTGCGTATCCAACGAAGAAGTACGCTATTGTGGAGATCGAAAAATCACATAAAATCTTAACCAGCGCATTGACCTGATTTTTTTTACGGACAGTTCCAACTTCTAAAAAGGCGAACCCTCCATGCATAGCAAGCACCATAATGGCACCCAGTAATATAAACAGCACATCTGATGCACTATTACATGACTCCATGACATTCCCCTTTCAGTTAGACCTGACTCCGTAGCAGTCAAGTTAAAATATGATAACTTTCTGATTATATTAAAATTTTAAGCAATAAATGTGCCATGATTTAAGTGATTGATTTATTTCATTTACCTGAAAATCACCCACTTAAATTAAGCACTAAAATAGTGCGTGTGGCTCGATACGCACCAATATAATGCAACTAAAAAAGGATTTGATATGAAGGACTCGCTTCGACCCGGCTTAACCCACCGCCACTCGTTCAGAATTAGTAATGATCAAATAGTGCCTAACCTCTATCCTGAGTCTGACTTATTTTTGGATATGCCTCATGTGTTTGCGACCGGGTACATGGTTGGCCTGCTCGAGTGGGCTTGCATAGAGTTATTGAGGCCACACATTGAATGGCCATCAGAGCAAACGCTGGGTACGCACGTTAATTTTTCTCACGAGGCAGCCACGTTACCGGGCATGGTCGTCACAGTCGATGCCGAACTGACTAGGATTGAAGGTCGTAAACTAAGTTTTTCGGTAACCGCACATGATGGTCTGGATACCATTTCGAACGGCACGCACGATCGGGTTGTAATACAGAAAGCAAGATTTCTAGAACGATTGGAGCGGAAACAAAGTTGAACAATTAACTTGTTCGAATGAGCTTATTTAGCCAACTGCTTCATCGCTTTCTCTAAACCAGACAGAGTCAGTCCGAACATACGATCGTCAACGAGCTCTCGAGTAATAGAAATCGACTCGTGATACTTCCATCTGGCTTTTGGCGTTGGGTTAATCCAAGCAACCTTTGCGTACACATCTAAAACACGTTTTAGCCATACAGCACCAGCCTCTTCATTGAAGTGCTCTACGCTCCCACCAGGATACGTAATTTCATAAGGGCTCATAGTGGCATCACCCACCACAATCACTTTATAGTCCGCCGAATACTTATGGAGTATCTGAGAAATCGGAATACGCTCATTGTTCCGTCGGCGATTATCCTTCCAAACAGACTCGTAAATAAAATTGTGAAAATAAAAATACTCTAAATGTTTAAATTCTGTCCGCGCCGCAGAGAATAACTCCTCACATGAACGCACGTAATCATCCATGGATCCACCAATATCAAAAAACAAAAGAACCTTAATCGCATTCCTTCGCTCAGGAACCATCTTCAAATCTAGATAACCTGCATTTTTAGCAGTAGATCTAATAGTTCCGTCTAAATCCAACTCCTCCTCGGCCCCTTCCCTTGCAAATTTTCGTAACCGCTTAAGCGCTACTTTAATATTGCGAGTCCCTAGCTCAATCGAATCATCAAGATTCCTGTACTCCCTTTTGTCCCAAACCTTAACGGCCCGTCTATTTCTGGAGCCCTGTTGTCCGACTCGAATGCCTTCAGGGTTATACCCATAAGCACCGAAGGGGCTCTTGCCCGCCGTACCGATCCACTTTGAACCACCTTGATGTCTTTTCTGTTGCTCTTCCAGCCGCTGCTTGAATGTCTCCATGAGCTTATCCCAGCCGCCCAGAGACTCAATTAGCTTTTTGTCCTCTTCTGACAGAGATAATTCCAGCTGTTTTTTCAACCACTCCTCCGGGATATCTTTGAGGAAGTCGTCGGGTAATGCCTCTAACCCATTAAAGTAATCACCAAAAGCCCGATCAAATCGGTCATATAAAGCCTCATCCTTCACGAAAGTTGCACGAGATAAATAATAAAAATTATCAACGCTCTCGCTTGCAACGCGATGCTGCAAGGCCTCTATTAGGGTCAAGTACTCTTTGACGGATACAGGTATCCCTGCATCTCTGATTCTGAAGAAAAAATCGAGTAAAACCATTTAACGATCGAACCGGTAATTTACTTACGCTCGGAGCGTTTATTCAAAAAGATAAGGCGTTCAAACAAGTGAACATCCTGCTCATTTTTCAGGAGCGCTCCGGCAAGTGGCGGTATTGATTTTCTCTGGTCGCTGGTTTTCAATGCCTCAACAGGAATATCCTCTGCCAAGAGAAGCTTCAACCAATCAAGTAATTCTGATGTGGAAGGTTTTTTCTTCAAACCTGGAGTTTCCCTCAATTCAAAAAATACCTCCAGCGCTTGTTGTAATAACTGTTTTTTAATGCCGGGAAAATGCACATCAACGATTTGAGTCATCGTTTCTTTGTCAGGAAACTGAATATAGTGAAAAAAACATCTTCGTAAAAAAGCGTCGGGGAGATCTTTTTCATTATTACTCGTGATAATGATTAAAGGCCGATGCGTCGCGCTAACAAGTTCTTTGGTTTCGTAAACAAAGAATTCCATACGATCAAGCTCTCTAAGTAAATCATTCGGAAATTCAATATCAGCTTTGTCTATTTCATCAATAAGAACAACCGACGGCGACTCCGACTGAAAAGATTCCCAAAGGGGGCCTTTCATAATGTAATTTTTAATATCTTTTACTGATTCCTCACCAAGTTGAGAGTCACGAAGTCGCGATACAGCATCGTATTCATACAATCCTTGCTGGGCTTTTGACGTTGACTTGATGTGCCACTGAAAAAGCGGTCGCGCCAATGCATTTGCAACCTCCATTGCTAACATAGTCTTTCCCGTACCAGGCTCACCTTTTATGAGAAGGGGTCGCTGCAATGCAATTGCAGCATTGACCGCCATCATTAAATCCTCACCTGCTACATAATCTTTAGTTCCTGAAAATCTTTCGACCATCCCGCTACACCTCCTGATATCTCATATGCTCCCAATTATACGGACATCCTGATTCTCGTCATCCTGAATGCCATACGCTTATAATGAAGAATATTATTTTTCAACAAACTGGACGATGCCAAAACTAAACGCGAATCTCACTATGATGTTCAATGAGTTTGATTTTATGGAACGATTCAAACAAGCTCGCCACCAAGGATTTCAAGGTGTAGAAATATTATTTCCGTATGAATATTCGTCAGAGAAAATCAAGACCGAATTACTTAAGCACGAGTTAGAATTGGTCTTATTCAATATGCCTCCAGGTGACTTCAAAGCTGGCGACCGTGGTCTAGCTTGCATCCCTGATCGAGTATCTGAGTTTAGAGAGAGTGTACAAACTGCAATCATGTATGCCCTATCACTCAACTGCAAGAAACTTCACTGTATGGCGGGATTAAGACCCTCTACTGGTGCTAATCTCATAATTGAAAAAACATTTATCGAAAATATCCGGTTTGCGGCGGATGCGTGTCGATCGCACAAAATTGACGTTCTAATTGAACCCATTAATAACCGTGATATGCCCGGGTATTTTCTTAATTACTCTCAACAAGCTGCGAAACTTATCGAGGCAATTGATCGTCCCAATGTCGGTCTTCAGTATGACATTTACCATATGCAAATCATGGAAGGGGATCTCGCTCCATCTATCGAGTCACTCCTGCCCCAGATCAAACATATGCAACTTGCGGACACACCAGGCAGACATGAGCCAGGAACTGGGGAGATCAATTATTCGTTTCTTTTGAGCAGAATTGATGATCTTGGATATGAGGGCTGGATTGGATGTGAATATCGACCTGAAAAAGACACGATATCGGGCTTAAAATGGATCAAACCTTTTCTATAAATACAGCGACAGCAAGTTAACTCATTCAATGCATTATTGATTAAGGGGACACAAATTATGAAAATCGGTTTTATCGGGTTAGGCATAATGGGCTCACCCATGGCAGGACAACTCATAAAAGGTGGCCATGACGTCTATCTTTACTCCAGAAGCAAGGTACCGGAAGAACTCGTATCCAATGGCGGCATACCCTGCCAAAATGGGCCGGAAGTGGCGGCCAATTCTGAGGTCATTATCTTGATGCTACCGGACACTCCAGACGTAGAAAAAGTTTTATTTGGAGATGAGGGAATTAGCGAGACGCTGTTAGAGGGCCAAACTATAATTGATATGAGCTCGATTTCCCCAATCGCAACGAGAGAATTTGCAAGTCAATTAGCCACCAAAAACGTTTCTTATGTCGATGCCCCTGTATCCGGTGGTGAGATCGGCGCGAAAAATGCAACGTTAACTATTATGGTTGGCGCGAATGGATCGATGTTCGCGAAGGTGGAGCCTATTTTTAAACTAATGGGCAAGAACATCACCCACGTAGGTGATATTGGAGCAGGCCAAGTGTGTAAGGTGGCTAATCAAGTTATTGTCGCTTTGAATATTGAGGCTGTTGGTGAAGCTTTGTTACTTGCGTCTAAAGCGGGCGTTGACCCATCAAAAGTACGACAAGCGCTCATGGGCGGTTTTGCCTCATCCAAGATATTGGAAATTCATGGGGAGCGTATGATTGAGAGAACCTTTAAGCCCGGATTTAGAATTGAATTACATCAAAAAGATTTAAATCTTGCACTGAATACCGCCCGGAGTTTAGGCGTAAGCCTGCCAAACACAAGCACTGCCCAAGAACTATTTAATGCTTGTTCAGCCGCAGGACAGAGCAGTCAAGACCATTCCGCTATGGTGTGCGCCCTTGAACGGCTAGCTCAACACACGGTCGCGTAATAATGAAGCATAAAAAATTGATGCAGGATTTGTTTCATGCAGCTGTCGATGCAGCCCTCCCAGAACATACGATTAGGGATTATTTACCTCATCCACCCGTCGGACGTACTGTTGTGATCGGATGTGGTAAAGCGGCCGCAACAATGGCTAAGGCGTTCGAAGAAGCTTGGGAGTATCCCCTAGAAGGAATTGTTGTCACTCGTTACGGACACAAAGTGCCGACGAGATCCATCAAAGTGCTGGAAGCATCGCACCCCATTCCCGACGAAGCCGGAATGGCAGCAGCTCTTGAGATGCAAGCACTCGTCACAAATCTAACTTCAGAGGATTTAGTGGTATTCCTCGTTTCGGGTGGAGGTTCAGCTCTGCTTACTCTTCCAGCCGAGGGTATTAGTCTGGAAGACAAAAAGATATTGAACACAAAACTGCTGCAAAGTGGCGCCAACATAAGAGAAATGAATTGTGTAAGAAAACATCTCTCCCGTGTCAAAGGCGGGCGGCTAGCAGAAACTATTTGGCCCGCACAATGTGTGACACTCGCAATATCGGATATCCCAGGAGACGATTTATCGGTTATCGCGTCTGGGCCGACAGAGCCTGATGAAACAACCCTGACTAATGCGCAAGCTATTTTATCCAAGTATCGTATTGACGGACCTAAGTCCATCATTGACTCGCTAGCTAGCAGCAATGCAGAAACACCGAAATCTGATAACCCAATTTTTAAAAATGTTCACTCACATCTAATTGCCACGCCACAACAGTCCCTAGAAGCGGCGGCTGCAGTTGCGAAAGAAAACGGATTTAATCCGATAATTCTCGGGGACGCCATTGAAGGAGAGGCTCGAGAAGTTGCACGTGTACTCGCGGGAATTACCAAACAAGTAATTCGGCACAATCAGCCTGTTCAGAAACCTTGCGTATTACTCTCTGGAGGAGAGACAACCGTTACCGTTAACGGAAACGGCCGGGGTGGCCGAAATGTTGAATTTCTTCTTTCTCTAGCGATTGAATTAAATGGCTTAGATGGAGTTTGGGCATTTGCCGGAGACACCGATGGGATTGATGGAACCGAAGATAACGCAGGAGCTCTAATAACACCAGATACTTTAAAACGAGCTGGTGAAATTGGTCTGGACGCCAAACTCATGCTCGCGGATAATAACGGTTACACTTTTTTCACACAGTTAAATGACCTGGTAATTACAGGGCCAACGCTGACAAACGTCAATGACTTCAGGGCTATTGTCATTGACACATTAATCTAAGAGAGAAACATGGGACATAGTGAGAGAGACTTGAACGAAAACCCTGTCGCCTTAATCGATAAGCAAACACTCGTAAAGAAATTTTTATCGGTCTTATCGACGGAGTCTGTGAAGTACGAAACAGAGGATTTAACCCCTTTTGAATGTGACGGACTGTCGGCATATCCTCAAATTCCGATGATCGTGGTATTACCTGAAAACGAAGATCAAGTTTGCCAAGTAATGAGGATATGTCATCAATATAAAGCGCCAATCGTTTTTCGCGGCGCTGGAACAGGCTTATCCGGCGGGGCTATTCCTTATGATCAAGGTGTCTTACTAGTGCTCTCAAAACTCAAACGAATTACACATATAGATCCCGTTGGTCGTTATGCTGTTGTTCAACCAGGCGTTAGAAATGCAGCTATCTCGGAAGCTACAAAAATACACGAGCTCTATTATGCGCCTGATCCATCAAGTCAAATTGCCTGCTCCATCGGCGGGAATGTAGCCGAGAATTCTGGAGGCGTCCACTGCTTAAAATATGGGCTGACTGTCAATAATATTTTGAAAGTGCGATTCGTTACCATAGAAGGAGATATTGTTGAAATTGGTTCTGAAGGACTTGATAGCCCGGGATATGACTTACTTGCTCTAGTGACTGGGTCAGAGGGCTTACTTGGCGTCGTTACTGAAGTCACTGTTAAACTTTTGCCAACCCCTGAAAAGGCGCAAGCCATCATGGCTTCATTTGATGACGTGGAAAAAGCGGGGCGCGCCGTGGCAGATATTATCGCGGCCGGTATCATTCCAGCAGGTCTGGAAATGATGGATAAGAAAGCCATTAATGCCGTCGAACAATTTATTGGTGCAGGCTACCCTATGGATGCGGCGGCCATGTTGCTGTGCGAATCTGATGGATCTTCAGAGGAAGTAGCTAGTGAAATACAAAAAACGACTGAAGTGCTCAACAAAGCAGGGGCGACTGAAATTACTATTTCCTCAGACGAAACGCATCGACTCAAATTGTGGGCTGGTCGAAAATCAGCATTTCCTGCCGTAGGTAGAGTTCTTCCGGATTACTTTTGTATGGACGGCACAATACCCAGAAAAACACTACCAGACGTCTTAAAACGTATCGCAGCAATGGAAGACCAATTTCAACTGCAGTGTGCAAATGTGTTTCATGCAGGTGATGGAAACTTACACCCTCTTATTATGTTCGACGCCAACGAAGGGGATCAACTGCATCGCGCAGAACTTTATGGCGCAGCCATATTAGAACTTTGCGTTGAAGTTGGTGGCACCATAACGGGCGAGCATGGTGTGGGCATAGAAAAAATAAATCAAATGTGCATTCAGTTTGACAACCAAGAAATACAAACTTTTCTTAATTTAAAACGCGCATTTGATCCGGACGGGCGTCTAAACCCAGGAAAAGCAATTCCAACACTAAATCGATGCGCGGAATTCGGTCATATGCACGTGCATCGCGGCGAAGAACGTTTCCCAGACATTCCCAGATTTTAAGTTCAACGATTAGGTATCTCATGAGTACGAACGAAACCGTTATTGATAGGTTTAAAAGTCAAATTATTGATGCAAAAAAGCAATCAACATGCGTCAGAATTAGAGGCGGCGGGTCCAAAGATTTCTATGGTGTCAATCTCGAGGGGGAAATCGTTGACACTAACGAGTTCACTGGAATTACAGAATATGAACCAACAGAGCTCGTTTTAACGGCCAGAAGCGGTACGCCGCTTAAAGAGATCGAACAAACGCTCAACGAAAACAATCAAATGTTGCCATTCGAACCTCCCCATATGGGGACAAAAGCAACATTTGGCGGTTGTATCGCATCTGGATTCTCTGGTCCGAGACGAGCATCACAGGGTGCTGTTCGTGATTTCGTACTTGGCGCCAGAATACTCAACGCAGATGCCGTCGATCTTCAATTCGGCGGAAAAGTTATGAAAAATGTTGCGGGCTTCGATGTCTCCAGATTACTGGCAGGATCCTTTGGTACGCTCGGTTTAATCCTTGAGTCCTCGGTCAAAGTCTTACCGAAACCCGAAATGGAGCGCACAGTACTTTTTGACTTGGACATTAAGTCTGCTCTTGAAAAGATGAATACATTAGCTGGCTCACCGATTCCACTGTCAGCTACCTGCTTCGATGGTAATCAACTAGCAGTGCGGCTTTCTGGGTCGGAAATTGGAGTTATCGCGGCACACAAAAAAATCGGTGGTGAAGTGAGCGAAGGAGCCTCTTATTGGCAATCGATAAAAGAACAAACTCATCCGTTTTTCGGTTCTGAGGGATGCCTGTATCGTCTTTCAGTTAATCCGACCGCACCCATAAACCGATATACTGACGCGCTAATTGAATGGAATGGCAGCACCCGATGGGTGTGGAACAATGGAACGCTGGCGGAGCACCAAGACTTTGCAAATGAACACGGCGGACATGCGACCGTATTTCGCGGGAATCAATTGGGTAATCCAATAAGTAGTATTTCTCCAGCACTCCAAGTGCTCCAACAAAAGATCAAAAACTCTATGGACCCTGATGGCATATTCGGAAAAAATAGATTATTTGCCGAATTTTAAATTATTCCAAAAACCTAAAAACGATCGATGAAAACAAATTTACAGCCTGCGATACTAGAGACTCGAGAAGGCAAAGAAGCAAACGATATATTGCGGTCTTGTGTTCACTGCGGATTTTGCACAGCCACCTGTCCGACTTACCAACTACTGGGAGACGAACTCGACAGTCCGAGAGGAAGAATCTACCTAATCAAGGAATTACTCGAAGGCCAAAAACCCACAGAGGCAACACAACTTCATCTTGACCGTTGTCTGACATGTCGCTCCTGTGAGTCAACATGTCCTTCAGGGGTGCAGTATGGCAGACTAGTCGACATCGGAAGAAATATAGTTGAAAAAACTGTTAAACGCTCCTTGGGAGATCGTTTAAAACGGCATGCTTTAGAAAAAATTATCACTAAGAAAACAGTATTTCGCTCATTAATCACTGCTGGAAAAATAGTTAAGCCAGTATTACCGAAGACACTCCAGAAAAAAATTCCGGCGGCGCAAAAGGTTGTAATGAATTGGCCCCAATCCAACCACACGCGTAAGATGCTCTTTCTTGACGGCTGTGTTCAGCCTGTCTTGGCGCCAAACATTAATATATCGACGGCTCAGCTCCTCAACAGACTTGAGATAACGCTGATACCAACATCACAGGTAAACTGTTGTGGTGCAGTAACCTACCACCTCAACAAGCAAACTGAGTCACTCACCTTTATAAAGCAGAATATCGATGCTTGGTGGCCACTTATTGAAAAAGGCGCTGAAGCCATTGTTATTACCGCAAGTGGATGCGGCACAATGGTAAAAGAATATGGCCATCTTCTCGAGGATGATCCAGTCTACGCAGCAAAAGCAAAACTTATCTCGGAAATGACGAAAGATCTCTGCGAAGTATTTACGGATGAATTAACGACACTTAAAGCCAAAGTCTTAGAACCTATTAAACGAAAACAAAGTAATGAATGTAAGGTTGCATTTCATGCACCATGCAGTTTGCAGCACGGACAACAAATTAAGGGCGTCGTTGAGAACTTACTCACAAATGCTGGCTATACATTAACAACGATTGAGGATTCGCATCTATGTTGCGGTTCGGCTGGAACGTATTCCTTACTCCAACCTGACTTATCGGAGCAATTGCTGGATAAGAAAGTAGAAAATATTGAACGCGAACACCCACAATTTATTGTGACGGCTAACATAGGGTGTCTTACTCAACTTCAAAGCGGCACTAAAACCAGAGTTTTACATTGGGCCGAGTTGTTAGAAGAGGCGCTGACCTAAATAACATCGCTTAACAAGGGAATCTTTATGCAAAAAATTGCGCTCATCACAGGAGCAACAGCTGGCTTCGGGAACTCCTCTGTCAAGGAATTCATTGACAATGGGTGGAAAGTGATTGCTACCGGGAGACGCAAAGAGCGCCTCCTAGCGCTCAAAGAGCAATTCGGAGAGGCACTTCATACCCTCACTTTCGATATTCAAAACAGCACACAAATCAATGAAGCAATCGATTCATTACCTTCAAACTTTAAGAATATTGATCTGTTAATCAATAATGCAGGGCTCGCATTGGGAACTGCTGCGGCACAAGAGTGCGATCTAGAACAATGGAATACGATGGTTGACACAAATATCCGAGGACTTATGTCCTTGACGCACAAAGTGCTTCCTACGCTTATTCAGCAGCGAGGCGCAGTAATCAACATCAGCTCTGTGGCGGCGAGCTACCCTTATCCTGGCGGAAACGTTTATGGCGGAACCAAGGCATTCGTCGTGCAATTTTCGTTAGGACTTAGATCAGATCTACACGGCACGGGAGTTCGGGTCACGTGCGTAGAACCGGGTATGTCAGAAACCGAATTTACGCTTGTACGTACAAAAGGCGATCAATCTGCTTCAGACAAGCTCTATGAAGGAGCAAATCCAATGACAGGAGAAGACATCGCTAAGACGCTTTATTGGATCGCCACGCTTCCGCCTCACATGAACATCAATCGTGTAGAGCTCATGCCAGTTAATCAGTCATTTAGCCCGTTTCAGGTGCACCGAAACTAAGATCGTACTTTAACTAAAATCTAATCGAAGTTCATTGGCTAGCTAAGACTTCCCTCAAGCGAACCATAAATGTCTCAACCTTAGGAGGATTAATCCACCTTATAACGGTTACAGCGTTTAACTCGGGATCAATCCAGGTATACGAACCACCCGCCCCTATGGCGAAGAGGCTTGACTCAGGTAATCTGGGAAATAAAATGCCGTCAGTATTCAACCAAGTTAGAAAACCATAGTACGGCGCCAGACGCGATGGCGTTAGCATCAAATCAATCCAATCCTCACTTATAAGTGCCTCTCCTCTCCAACGCCCCCTTTGCAACAGTAATTGCCCAATCAACACTTGGTCTTGGCTAGAAATTCGAACACCTCCACCCCAGTGACTCCCACCTGGTAATGTTGGCATTGTAATCCCATCAATATCGATAAATGCGTCAAAGTAAGGCGCCCAATCCCAATCGCATGAACAACCTATAGGCTTGAGTATTCTCTGCTCGAATACCTCGTCAAGGGGCTGTCGGAAAAGGTGTAACAAAGCGAGAGATAGCTGGTTAATTCTGACATCGTTATACTCCCAGTACGTTCCGGGTTCATGCATTTGGCGTTTTGTTCCTTTCCTAAAACTGCTTCTGTAGCTTGAGTCCTGGAATGATAAATATCGGTAGTGGTCTGCTTGATCGGGAACACCACAACAAACCCCACTCCATTCACTCGTTTGCTGAAGTAAATGCCTCCAGGTAATAGACTTATTGTGCTTGGACTCAAAGCCAATATCGGGTAGCGATATCACCACGCATTCATCAATATCTCGAATTAAACCAGCGTCGAAGGCGAGCCCACACAGGAGGGACAAATAAGTTTTTGCAACGCTGAAGGTTAAATCAGGACGTTGAGAGTCGCCCCAAGAAATAAGTCTTTCTCCATTTATAACAACTGCTCCTGAGACACCCCCACGGGGCCATACAGGACCGAGCAGCCGATTCCACGGCGGCATGTCATTCTCGTGAATACCCCACGGACTCGAGGTATCTCGCGTCCAATCGATCTCATTATTAATGGTGAACGCAATACATTCAGCCAACGCTTCCTTTATCGAAGAGGAAGTCACGACAACCTATAAGTCATCGCGTCTGCTCTCCCCATCAAATACCCGCCCCTCATCAGTTGTCTCTCTAAATCGCTTTCTCAGATGCCGCGTTTTCCACCAAAAATATAAAATTAGAACCAGCGCTAATACTGCTGCGATGGCTAGTAAAACAATCGAAAACATGAATGCCAAGACTAGTCCGGCAAGACCAACCAATGCCAGAAGTACTCGAGTAAATATCGACCAACCACCGCTGGGAACTGCTTTATCATTGATACTAAAGCGATAAATTTTATTTTTCATTTATTTAAGTTAATTCCTTTCTATTGAAGCTTAAGATCACACCTCATTAGCAGCCGTAAAAACATAAATACATTTATGACATAGCCCACAGATGAGCCGCTAATAATCCGCGCCAAGGCCGATACTGAGTTAACCATTGTTCTACCTCTTCAGTCGATATCATTGATTTCCCGAGCAATTCCAGCGTCTTTTTACGAATTACAACGTCTCCGTGTAACGAACCGTCTAAGAAAGCATATCCTCGCAACAAAGTATAGTTGACTGTCCAAGGACCGATACCTTTATAGGAGAGCAGTTGACGCGAGAACTTCTCAAAAAAATGCCCCTTACTGTCCTTGTCTAACGAGAATTCTCCTAAATCGATCGAAGTAGCTACCCTATGAATCGAATTAGCTTTAGCGTGCGACATCCCAAACTCGCGCAAATCATTGGCTTTACAGCTCGCAATAATTTTAGGAGTCGGGAAGCAATATAGACCAGATGTGTTTGCTACACCAAGTCCTTTGATAAATCTTGATCTTGTCGAGGTCGCTGCAACAACGCTAACTTGCTGACCAATTATCGAGCCAACCAAAGCCTCCCACGCAGAAACCGATTGAGGCACACGTAACCCTGCCGTTTGGCTCACCATACGTTTTAATATGCAATCTGCGAACGCCATGGACTCAAATTCAGCAACTGGCTGAGATAATCCCAAGACCCTCGATACAACTGAATCAATCACACTTTTTACGGTGGCTTTCTTTAATCGTGCGTCAACATTCGCATCAACATAAGCGTGAAAACCATCGAAATTAACTGCGAAGTGTGCCGGATAGCTCTTTACCCACAATGCTTTTTTAAATCCATCCTTCCAAGCCTTCTCAGATGTTTCCGTTTTATCCCTGCCATAATATTGAAGCACCTCCCGCGATCGATAATTTTCGGGTAACGAAACAGTAAAACTCACGTTAGTCATTTATTAGCCTCTCAAAGGGAGCTTTCGAAATAATATTGTTAAAATTACAAACTTGGGAAAGCTCATTACTGATGACTATAACTAAATAACCTAAGGTTCGTTATGACGGATTCGATCATTGAAAAAGTCCGAGAAGAGCTTACAAAAAACAATACTCTGAGAGTCGGCATTAATGCATCTAATTTTTTGCTCGTTTCAGGTATCAACTCAGACGGCTCACCATTTGGAATAGCTCCAGACCTCGGACGTCTTTTTGCGTATGAGTTGGAAGTAACGCCTAAATTCATAGTCTTTGAAAACCCTGGAAAATTAGCTGATGCGGGCCTTGAAGGCGCATGGGATATTGCCTTCGTTGGCAACGAGCCACAAAGAGCAAAGGATATAGCGTTCTCCGCGCCGTATCTAGAAATCCCCGTGACTTTTTTAGTACGTGAAGACTCATTAATTAAAGATTTATCTGAGATCGATCAGGTTGGTAATCGTATTTCGGTCATGAACCGAAGTGCTTATGATCTCTACTTAACTGCTAAGATCAAACATGCAACTATTGTAAGAGCCAAATCGATAGACGAATCGTTTGAGCAGTTCATTCACGATGATTTAGAAGTACTCGGAGGTTTAAAGCCTCGTTTAGAGTCCGATTGCGAAAAAATACCAGGAAGCCGGGTACTTGATGGACAAATAACATCGGTCAAACAATCTGCAGGAACGCTCCCGGCCCACGAGGAGAGTGCAAACTACCTACATGAGTTCATTGAGCGGACAAAGGCAACAGGAGTGGTGAGCAATTTAATCAAAAAATATAATGTGAACGGAGTCAGTGTAGCGCCACCCGCTTAACGGCATCATATTGGCACTTCAGATCCGTTTAAACTCCTTCATCACTTCGGTAAAGCTAATACCACGCTGGAGTTGTGCGGCGGCTTCAATGTCATCTGCTTGATACCGTCTAGCCCTTTCAAGCACCGTATTTGCCTGTTTGTGGGGTACTACTACTAAACCAGTGGAATCACCAATAATGACGTCCCCACTGTTAACAATGATTCTATCTACAGAGATTTCATTCCCTATCGATTTCACATTAAGTCGTGTTCGACCGGTAGTAGGTATCACATACCTACTGAAAACATTAAATCCACAAGCATTGATTTCATCGACATCACGAACAGATCCATCCACGACAAGCCCGGCGATACCCTTGACCGTTGCAGCCAAAGAAGCCATACCACCCCATATAGAGGCGTGCGCGCCGTTTGCAGCGACCACGAGTACATCTCCGCTTTGAGCCGCATCAATCATGGCGCCAACCCTAAAGTCCTCGGACGTAAAGTCCCCAGCCTCGCCAACCTCCACTTCAACGGTGACCGCTCGACCAATCATTCTCATACTAGAATTTACCGGCCGTATTGAAGCAGAGCTATTAATAAATTTACCGACATCATCTAATGCATTTGCGATAGTTGCAGTAGGTATTTCTTTCAACCCTATCAAAATTTCATCGAAATCTATCATGCATATCCAAATCTTATTTAAGATAATGAGCGATACAAAACATATCCGGATAATTATTATTTTTTAAATAATTAATGATTGTCCCTAGGTATGCCTTTTTTACGATCAATTTTTTGGTATTTAATAGCGGGTTTGAGCACCATACCCTCCGATAACTCGTCGACATACTCTCTTTGAATTTCTTGCCAAGGAGTCTGACTTTCTGGAATTGGATGCCCTCCCGCTGCCTTTAACTGACGCTGTCGACGCAGAATTTCAGTCTTAGAAATACGAATATCGACTGATCGCTTGTTAAGATCAATTCGAACAAGGTCATTAGTTTTCAGGATAGCCAGATTTCCACCGGTTGCAGCCTCTGGTGAAGCATTCAAAATCGACGGAGACCCTGATGTTCCTGATTGTCTTCCATCGCCAATACAGGGCAATTCCTGCACGCCAGCTTTGATTAGACGAGCAGGTGGTTGCATATTGACTACCTCAGCCGCGCCTGGGTAACCGACTGGACCCACGCCACGTACGAATAACATGCATGTGTCATCTATCTTTAATTTTGGATCGTCAATCCTTTTATGGTAATCCTCAGGCCCTTCAAAGACGATTGCTCGGCCTTCAAATGCATTAGGATCTTTTGGATTAGACAAATATTTCTCTCTAAATGAGTCGGAAATAACGCTAGTTTTCATAATTGCACTATCAAAGAGATTACCTTTCATGTTCAGGAACCCCGCCTTATCTTTCATCGGCTTCTTGATAGGCCAAATCACGCTCTCATCCAGAACTTTGAATTTCTCACAATTCTTGTAGAGTGTCTTTCCGTTAACGGTTGTGGCCACCTTGTTAATCAGTCCCCCTTTAATTAGTCGACTCACTACACCAGGAACCCCTCCGGCATGATGAAAATCCTCTCCCAGATACTCTCCCGCTGGCTGCATGTTAACAATCAGAGGAACGTTGTAACCCACCCGCTCCCAGTCATCATTATCTAATTTGACCCCTAAGTGCTTTGCAATCGCATTAAAATGAATCGGTGCGTTAGTCGATCCGCCAATCGCAGAATTAACCGCTATCATATTTTCGAACGCCGCCTTAGTCATAATTTTTGATGGCCGAAGGTCTTCCCAAACCATTTCTACAATCCGCTTACCAGTGAGGTAAGCGTTTTCAGCACGCTCACGATGTGGCGCTGGAATAGCGGCTCCGCCTGGAAGTGACATTCCGATTGCCTCCGCGAGCGCATTCATAGTTGATGCAGTTCCCATCGTATTACAGTGGCCAACAGAGGGTGCAGATGATGCAATAATCTCAATATACTGCTCATGGTTGATCTCTCCTGCTGCCAGCAGTTTTCTTGCTTCCCAGACTATCGTACCCGAACCAGTCCGTTTTCCTCTAAACCAACCATTCAGCATAGGACCACCAGAGAGCACAATAGCCGGTATATCCACAGTAGCGGCTGCCATGAGTTGGGCAGGCGTGGTTTTGTCACAACCCGTAGTCAGCACAACTCCGTCAATAAAATATCCATAAAGTAATTCAACTAAACCGAGGTAACACAGGTTTCGATCCAGGGTGGCGCTAGGGCGCTTACCCGTCTCTTGGATTGGATGCACCGGAAATTCAAAGGCGATTCCTCCTGCTTCTCTTATCCCTTCCCGAACCCTTTTTGCAAGCTCTAAATGATGCCGATTACACGGAGACAAATCTGATCCAGATTGAGCAATACCGATAATCGGCTTACCAGATTGCAACTCCTCGCGACTGATACCCCAATTCATATAACGCTCAATATAGAGTGCGGTCATGTCAGGATTGTTAGGATTATTAAACCATTGTCTCGATCTCAACTGAGTCGGATCCTTTATCCCTTTAGTCGCGACCTTCTTTTTTGTAACTTTCTTCTTATTCTCGCTCACATGACCCCCAATATACTTTATGTTTAGATCCTTATTATGCTTAGTTTTTAGATATCCATCTAGCGATTAGACTACGGTGACTTTCTAACGATGCGCAAGCCCATAAGAGCTGTTACCCAAAAAAAAGCCGTCCTCAACAAAGGACGGCTCAGAATCACAGAAGGAGTATGCATGCGTGACGATCCTAACGATACACAGATCCCCGTCCTCACACACGAGCTAATTCAACGGTTTGAAGGTAGGAATTTTTCCCGAGACGACATTTTCATCAATCTAGGACTTGTCTACGGAGGAAATGACACCATGGTCAATAGCGATACGAACTATTTGGGCGGCCGTCGTCGCTCCCAATTTTTGCCTGATATTTGACTGATAGTTTGCTACGGTTTTATAGGAAATATGAAGCGCTTCAGATATCTCATTGAGTGTTTTTCCCTGGACAAGCAAATGGAATATTTCAAATTCTCGACCCGAGAGTAAATCAATATCCTTTCCACTGTCAGATATCGTTTGGCTGGCTATCGATTGCGCCATTTCATTACTCAGATATAGCTTGCCTTCAGAAACCTGTCGCACTGCCTCAATTAAAGCCTCCGGGGCTGCAGACTTGGTTACATATCCCTTTGCTCCAGCTTGAAACGCCCGGTTCACGAACACCATATCCTCATGCATACTGAATATGAGAATTTTTTGTTCAGGAACTTTGTTCAATATTCTACGCGTCACCTCAATACCGCTCATTCCTGGTAGCGTTATGTCCATGACCACGACATCCGGTTGATTATCACAAACCAGCCGATATCCTTCATCTGCCGTCTCACCTTCTGCTATAACCTTAATATCCGGGTCCCTCTCCAGGAGTCTTCGATAACCTTCTCGAACGACCGCATGATCATCAATGAGGATTACATTAATTTCTTGCATAGATATATTAATTCAACCAACGGCTATTCCTTAAATGAAAATGATGCGAACACAAAAAAACCATTAGGCGTATTGATCCCGATTTCAAACGTGCCACCTAGACTCTCAATTCTCTCTCTCAACCCAACTAACCCAACACCATCGTTACTTTCCGTGTTTTCCTGGATGGAACCATTATCCCGTACACAAATAGTAATTCTTTCTTCTAGCTTATCAAGCTTAACGGCAACTGATACTTCAGTAGCGTCACTATGTTTCACGATATTCGTAAGGGTTTCCTGAACAAATCGAAAAATAGTTATGTTGACAGCCTCATCAAGATTTTTATATTCGATATCTATATCAGAACGCCAGTGAATTTTCTCAAAACGCCTACGCCAATCATCAATCATCGTCTCTAATGCCGCTGTTAATCCCAACTCATCAAGTGCGACTGGCCGAAGCTGCTTCAACAAGCCCCTGACACCCGAAAAGAGCTTACCGGATACCTCAACAATTGACTTAGCTTGCGTATGCAAATCGGTACCCTCATCAACTGCGTTCCGAATCGCCACACCGTCAATCATGATCGCATTCATACTTTGTCCAAATTCATCGTGTAACTCGCGTGCAATCGAACGGCGCTCTGCCTCCTGTATTTCGATATTTTTTCTCGTGAGGCGACGATTTTGATCTAGCACAAATGTCAGTTTTTTTTGAGCCTCGATTTGAAGGTCAATCTGCTTTCGTAGCTGACGCGTTCGATGAACAAGAACGCCCGCCATTAAAATAAAAATGACTAAAAGTACCAACGGAAGCTCGTCTAACTGCCAGGCCTCCATCGAATCAGTTACTCGTGATACTTCCTCACTCAGCTCAAGATAAGACGCAGTAATGAAAAAAATCGCGGCGATACCAAAAATAACAAGCATATCCCTCCAAACAATTGGTGGTCGAGGAACAGTAATTTGTTTATTTTGATTTTGGTCGGAGCGCACTATTCCCCAATCTGGAGTTGAGCAAAGTTACGACTAGTTTAGTCTAAAAAAAGCTACGAATGCGGCCGTTTTTTACACTTAACAACTTAGAAGCTTGCGCCGACGCCAACTACTATGCTGCGCGGCGCACCAACACCTACGAAACGATTGTCCGTGAACCCGGCAAACCCCGGTACTTCGTTGGGTTCGCCCAACAGACCAAAACTGTGATACTGCTCGTCCAAGAGATTATCTACTCGGCCGAAAATTTTGAATGTTTCGTTAAACTGGTACCTACTTCGGATATTGATAGTTTCGTAATCGTCAAGTCGGCCGAGCTGATTGGATTCATCGCCACGAACAAACACACCAGAGTTGTACTGCAGGTCACCGCCAATGCTAAACGCCTGGTTAAATGAATAATCACCGCCCAGTTTCAAGGTGTGTTCCGGTATACCCGGGATAAAATCACCAGCCTGCACTTGAATCAGATCGTTACCATCCTTTAAGGTGTGATTGGCACTGGTCACCTGAAAGGTCGACTCAAAGGTCGCTTGAACAAGGCTGTAGTTTAAAAACCAGTCAAAGTCATTAGACGCTCCGGTCAGGCTCAATTCAACACCCTGGCGTAGGGTATCACTTACGTTATCAAAGAATCCTTGATTTCCTGATACGCCACCGGTATTTTGAAAAATAATGTCGTTATTGATAGGAGTGTAAAAAGCACCGATTTTGAAGCGCACATTTTCTGACATTGAGCCGCGGAAGCCACCTTCATAACTCTTAGCTACAACCTGATCTAAAGGTGGATCAGCAAGAAATCCGTTCGGAAGGCTACACGGCGCAGTCGGTTCGGCACAAGCCAGTTCAACAGCGGTAGGTGCCCTAGAGGACTCACTATAGCTGAAGTACGAATTCAAACCGGAATCGGCTTTATACGTTATACCGGCAGCCGGATTGACGCGATGAAATTCATGTTCGCCAGTCAATCGAGGCTGCGCTCTTGTAAAACCTCTACCGCCCTTATCGGTCAGTTTTACGTTGGTGTGATTCCAACGGGTCGAAAAAGTCAGGTCTAGTTTATCGGTTGCCGAAAAGGTGTCAGTAAAAAATAGTGACATGGTGGACACCTCAGAATCAACAGCAGTGCCCTCATCGGGAACAAAATTATTGGTACCTCGAGTTGACCGATCCGCATTCAGCAAAGCTAATTCTTGGCTGGAATTAAACACAACGTCGCCATAAGTGTAACCAGCGCCAGTAATCAACTGGTTAGTTTTGTCAAACAAGTCATCGTAAAAGGCATTTTGCAGCGTAAAGCCGTAGTATTTTTGAGTTCGATCACTGCGGTTTTGTAAACCATTGAGATCATCTGGTTCAAAGCCGGTATTAGCTTCGCTACTTACAGCCCCGTTTTGATTTTCTACAACTTCACCACCGATAGCTGCTAATTGACCAGAAGTTATACCACCAGCACAATTTAAACCTTCCAAATCGTCCTCATCAGCCTCAACTAATACTTCGACACCGTCAACAGTACATTCTTCGAATTCTGTACCATCACCATTAAACGTCTCAGTTTTCGTTCGACGATAAAAAGCATTACCCGAAATCTGCCGGTCATCATTAAACCAGTGCGCACCCTGCGCTTGCACCATAAACACTTCATTCAACGTCTGGTCTGGTGAGGTAAAAATACCGTCGTAATCTAGGTTCGCAAACTCGATAGGGATTGCGCCATTACCGATGAGATCGGTATTCGCATAATTTACGTTCAAGTCCAGAGACGTCGTGTAATCGTCACGATAACTCAGCGCACCGAAAAAGTTGAGCGCATCAGACGGCGATGCGTCGCGCCATCCCTGCTCATCAAAATGTTGAACCGTTCCGTAGTAACCGATAGTACCGTCATTGCCACCGGTCTCGAACGTAAACACGTTACGATCATGAGTGGTCGCATTATAGAGTTCAACGTTCGTGCCATTGAAATTAAATCCATTTTTAGTCTCGATACTGATCGTTCCGCCCAATGTATTCAAACCAAAAACAGGATTGGAGCCACCGATCAGGTTCATAGAGTGAATGGATCCTTCGGGGATAAGATCCCAATTAATAGTATCTCCAAACACCTCATTCATACGAACGCCATTTTGATAGACGGCTAGCCCCTGCGGCAGACCAAGCAGTGGCGAAGCGGTAAACCCACGATATTGAAGATCTGGCTGTAATGGGTTGTTTGCTGCTTCATTTATATTCACGCTATTGAAACTGCGTTCCATAAAATCCGTTATGTCTAAGTTGGCCCCCTGCTCAAGGTCAGAGCCCGAAGAGGACTGGACGTTGTAAGGAATTTTTTCTACCGGCAGCCCAACACCTAGCACTGGAGTAATACTGATCACGTCAATAACAACCGGCGCAATTTCGACATTGGATATCTGTTCAACATCTTCGGCATAGGTCTGAGCGGATAATACAATTGATACAGATGCACCAACAATGGTGCGATAGTCAAGTTTCATGCGTCTTTCCTGCGAGTTTTTATAACCAAAGCAATGCAAACTACGTAAATTAAGCCGATTAGTATATGGGAATTATTCCCGAAATTCTTTATATCGGACCTATGAAAAATTGGTTAAACTTAATTTTTAAAATAAAAACAAAAAAATAATATGCCCAAAGCACTCATTTTTGATGTCTTCGGCACGGTTGTCGACTGGCGTGGCAGCATAACTCGAGAAGCGCGTGCGCTTGCGGAGCAGAAAGGAATTCAACTCAATGCAGGTAGATTCGCGAACGAATGGCGCTCTGGCTATCAACCGGCCATGGACCGTGTCCGAAAAGGAGAGCTACCCTGGCTTAATATAGATGCGCTGCATCGACTTATTCTGGACGAATTGATCCCAAAATTTCAATTAAACCAATTATCTGAAGAGGAATTAAACACACTGAACCGTGCTTGGCATCGCCTCAAGCCATGGCCTGACTCGGTTCGTGGCTTAAAACTTCTAAAGAAAACTTATACGATCTCCCCGTTGTCAAACGGAAATTTTTCTTTGTTAAATAATATGGCCAAGTACTCTGGCTTACCGTGGGATTGCATTATCAGCGCTGAGCTTTTCGGTCATTACAAACCGGATCCTGAGACATATCTTGGATCAGCTAAATTGTTAGATCTTGAACCTGATGAAGTCATGCTGTGCGCCGCACATAAAGATGATCTACTCGCAGCCCAAGCGTGTGGCCTAAAAACTGCATTTATCAAAAGACCGAGAGAATTTGCGCCCTCAGTGAAGTTAGATCTTTCATCCGATGAAAGGTTTGATTTCAATGTCGATAGTATCTTGGACCTCGCTGATCAATTAAGTATCGTGTCTTAACAGCAGTTTGTTCGACTAGTGAACTCAGAACATAAGACTAAGATTTGGGATGTTCCAGTTCGAACTTTTCATTGGACAATCACTGGTCTTATCAGCTATCAACTTTTCACTAGCTTATCGGAAGATGGCCCCTCGGAATTTCATGTCACCATTGGTTATTGCGTATTAGGTTTAGTACTCTTCAGGATTTTTTGGGGTTTCTGGGGTAGCGATACTGCTAGATTTTCTAACTTTCTTAAATCGCCCTCCTCAGTGGTCAACCATGTTTTAAAGAGCCGTCCTGAAGAATCTACGTTTGGACATAATCCACTAGGTGGCTATTCCGTTTTGGCCATGATGTTAGCCATCTCCGTTCAAGTGATAAGCGGCTTATTTTGTGATGATGATCTGATGCTGTCTGGTGCATTTAGTCAGGCGACATCGGATAGTTTTACCTCAACTGCAAATCTCGTGCATGCCATTAATTCGAAAATATTGTTGATGCTTATTTGCATTCACGTAACAGCTATCGGTTGGTATCAGTTGGTAAAAAAAGAAAATCTCATAAAACCGATGATTGTAGGTCACTCAACCGATATACCAACAAGTACTGAGACATATCACGTTAAGGAGCGACCCAAACGGGCTCTTCTGCTTGCCGCTTTCTGCGCTTTGACGGTTATCTTATTAGTATCGTTTTAATAAACACCTGCATTATTGGTAAGTCACGACCTCAATCAAACGGAGTTACTTATTACGATATTCATCGTGACAAGATTTACAAGTTTTTCCTAACTTAATTGCAGCCTTTTTCGACGCATCATAGTCCCCAGAAAGACTGACCGTTGACAAATCATTAGCAGCCTCTTGCATCTGCTTCAGCTTGACCTCAAAGTCTGCAAAGTTTGTCCATATTTCCGCCTTGGATTTAGTAGGTCCTTCAAAAGAATTAGCGACAAAACCTTCTAGTGGGATAAGGCTCACATCCGATATGATTTTCGCTCTGCGCGCAAAATCTTCTTGATCAAAAGGACGTTTTCCTTTGATCATGTCAACAATGGCCCCGAAATTCCACCCCATGACCGCGAAAGCACCTTGACGATATTTAATTGCTTTCTCAACAGATTGTGACGAAACGACGCCAGAAAAAATGAACATCATCAAACCCAGAGATCCAAAAAGATAACGTTTCAGCATATCTCCCCCTCAAAATAAATACGATATCGATAACGAAGTATAGTGTTGTTGACGACGTTAACTGTATAACAATTTCTTACAGTCAATTTAAACATGTTCATCTATCGCCCATAGAACGTGTTCTCTAACCAACGCTGACTCATGCGATTTTTTTGACTCAAGCGCCTGGATAATTTCCGGCGTAGTTGGCGCATTGCCCAGTGCACACGCAACATTACGTAGCCATCTTTCATAACCAATACGACGAATCGCACTACCTTCGGTAAATTGACTAAACTGGGCTTCAGTCCATGAAAATAAACCCACTAATGTCTCACCATCTAAAGGGTCTCGGGCATTAAAATCGTCAATAGTTGTCATTGAAGCGTACTTGTTCCATGGACAAACAAGCTGGCAGTCGTCACATCCGTAAATACGATTACCAATTAACTTCCTCAACTCTTTCGGAATACTTCCTTTATGCTCTATTGTTAAGTAAGAAATACACTTACGAGCATCTAACTTATACGGTGCAATAATCGCACCTGTTGGACAAACATCTATACACCGGGTGCACGTTCCACAATGTTCAGTCTCTGGACTATCTATCGGTAAATCTAAATCGGTATAAATTTCACCTAAAAAAAACCAAGATCCAACATCCTTATTTAAAAGTAGAGTGTGTTTGCCGCGCCAACCTAGGCCCGATTTAACTCCTAACTCCACTTCCATAACAGGTGCGCTGTCAGTAAACACACGATAACCAAATGGGCCAATGATAGATTCCATCTTGCGCGCAACTTTCTCTAGACGCCTCCTGATCACTTTGTGATAGTCACGACCTAGCGCATAACTTGAGACAAACCCTTTTTCTGGAGCATTAAGAAACTGCATACCACTCATAGTCGGCTCTCTCGCCTGAAAGTAATTCATCCTTAAAGTGATAATCCGCTTGACCCCATTAACAAGTTTATTCGGATCAATTTTCATATCTAGCCGCTTAGCAATGAAATCCATATCTCCTGCATACCCGTTGTCAATCCACTCCTTTAAGCGCGGCGCAGATTCAGATAAATCGCAGTTCGCAATTCTTATATCGTCAAACCCGAATTCAGTGGCAATGTTCTTAATTTGGGATGCTAGTTGAGCGATTTCTGTTTTAGGTTTGTTCAATGAATTCATAAATCGCCCAATAATAATCTGGCGCTAGATCCGATCGTTATCCAGCCGCTCTTCTAAATCCACTATCACCGGTATGAGGTGATCTAAATTGGGGTTGATTGCGATTGCTTGAGAAAGATAATCATAGGCTTTTCTTGCTTGAGATCGCTCCATCCAAATACTCGCACAGCTTTGCATAACTCCGTAATGATAGGGGTTGAGCTGAAGAGCTATTTCATAATCAGCAAGTGCACGATCAAGCTCGCCTAATCTGAGCCACGCATCACCCCTCTTATTCCAAGCTTCAGAAAATGATGGCTCAGCCTCGATGACCGCGTCAAGATATTCAATTGCCTGATTCGATTCTCCGCTTTGAAGCGCACCGATAGCCTTCACAAAAAGACGCTTCGCAGACAAATTATCAAGTCTAAGCCAAAGACCAGTAATTGCTTGATCTGCCATACCGCGAACCGCAAAATTATCGTCTCTCAATAATCGCAGCATGTAAGGTACATCCTCACTAATTCCTGTTTCTGCCAAACGAGCGAGCGCACTCCGCCGCACAGACGGATCAAAATCTTTAAGCTCTTCCAACGCCTCTTCACGCCCAGACTTGGTCCCCCAATCTTCAGCTAAGGTAGGCTGGCCCAGCGACAAAACCAAGCTCATGACAGTTATAAACCTAGAGACCGAACCCATAGTTGTCGAATCCTTTACAATTTGTGAACAAGCAGACAAAGTATCTTAAATGCCCTATTAGCTTCGGTACCATATTACAATTTAAGAGCCGTTTTGATTTACACTCTTATAGCATATACCTTGAAGGTATACTCGTTTGTAAAAACTTATTAACTAAAATTCGGTCTATCCTATGCGCAATAAAGTTCCCTTACTACTGAGCTCACTAAGTCTCGTCGGATTATTTTTAGCTCATCCAGTGTCCGCAGCGCCCTACCCGCTCGGAACCATGACCTGCGACGATATCGGTGCCTTTGCCTCGGAAGCAATGCGATGGCGTAAAGAAGAAATGATTACCTATGAAGATGCCATGAGTCGATTAGATGAAAGAACGTTCGCTGATCCAGTGGAAAAAAAGAATTTATCGATAGTAGTGGATTATGTTTTTGGAAACTATGGTCGTAATTGGAACGTTGAAAGTGCAGGCAATGTTTTCCGAAGTGACTGCGAAAAAGGGCGTGACGATCCAGTGGAATAATGATCAAGCATCTGATCTATAGAATAAAACTAGCGGCTATATAGTTACCCAAACGTCTTAATTACCTTTTTACACAAAGCGCTCAATCAATAATGTCAGATCATCGAGATTTCAAATTAGAAACTCTAGGACTCCATGCAGGACAGGAACCCGACAGTGATCATGGGTCTAGAGCTCAGCCCATTCATTTCACAACGTCGTATGTTTTCCCGGACACAGATACCGCCGCATCACTGTTTAATATGGAGCGCGGCGGACATGTCTATTCACGAATTTCAAATCCTACCAATGCTGTTCTAGAGGAACGTATAAGTGCAATGGAAGGTGGCGTAGGTGGTATCGCAACTGCAAGTGGCCAAGCGGCTTTGCATCTTGCCATTACCACATTAATGGGACAAGGCGGACATATCGTAGCGTCTCAATCGTTGTATGGAGGGTCACATAACCTACTCCAGTACACGATGCCCCGGTTTGGCATTGAAACCACATTTGTCAACTTTAGAGACCTTGACAGCCTAGCAGCAGCAATCAAGCCTGAAACAAGACTTATATTCAGTGAAACATTGGGGAATCCTGGTTTGGATGTTTTGAATATCCCCGCTGTTTCAAAATTGGCCCACGACCATTCTCTTCCACTCATGGTCGACTCAACGTTCACCACGCCTTACTTAATTGAGCCTTTCGCGCATGGCGCAGACCTTATTTTCCATTCAGCAACGAAATTTCTTGGCGGACATGGTGTAGCTATCGGCGGAATATTACTAGACAGCGGAAATTTCAATTGGTCCCAAAGTGATAAGTTTCCAACGCTATCCGAGCCATATGAAGGGTTTCATGACATGGTGTTTACGGAGGAGTCCCCGATTGCAGCGTTTTTGCTTAGAGCAAGGCGTGAAGGGTTACGTGATTTTGGCGCTTGTATGAGTCCTATGAACGCCTTTCAAATCATGCAAGGCGTAGAAACTCTAGGGCCCCGCATGCAACGACATATGGAAAATACTCGTTCAGTGGTAAGTTTCCTGAATGATCACGAAGCTGTAAGCCAAGTGACCTATCCAGAATTACCAAATCATCCTGATCATAAATTAGCGGCCCAACTTTTGCCAAAAGGATGTGGTGCAGTCTTTACCTTTGAATTGAAAGATGGTCGGGATGCGGGTCAGAAGTTTATTGAAAAATTAAAAATATTTTCTCATCTCGCCAATGTGGGAGATGCGAAATCTCTTGTCATTCATCCTGCTTCTACAACCCATTTTCGGATGAGTGATGAAGATTTAGTAGCAGCTGGCATACACCCTGGAACGGTACGACTATCCATCGGACTTGAAAATATCGATGACTTATTAGGCGATCTTAAACAGGCGCTGAAGTCTCGTTAACAGCACAATTGATCATGCTTATTAACGTCGACAATCAAGTAACATACATCTACACCGCGGCTCAAAGGATCCATCATGATAAGCCAACCGTCCTTTTTATTCATGGCGCAGCTAATGATCACAGTGTTTGGAACACGCAATGCAGATACTTCTCAACCCACGGGTGGAACGCGTTAGCTATAGATCTCCCAGCGCATGGCAAGACGAATGGGGTAGCGTTAGACAGTATCTCTGCACTATCGGGCTGGATCAAGAAATGCACAGAGATTCTTGAGCTTGAAAAACTATCGATAGTGGGGCACAGCATGGGTTCGTTAATTGGTCTTGAGTTAGCATCAAAATCAAAAAGCATTGTCAATCAATTAGCTCTAGTAGGCACCAACGCACCCATGCCCGTTTCAGATCAGCTACTAGAAACGTCAAAAAGCAAACCAGCGCTAGCCTACCAAATGATCAATCAGTACTCATTTAGCAACCGCGCCAAACTTGGGAAAAATGACATTCCGGGCATATCAATGCAAGGCGTGAGCATCAAACTAATGCAACGAACAAAGCCTGGTGTACTACATGCAGATTTTGTAGCATGTAATTCATATGCAGATGGCGTTGCGGCGGCGGAAAAAATCATCTGCCCTACTCTATTATTGCTAGGCGCGCAGGATAAGATGACACCCGCGTCCCGAACAAAAGCACTTGAAGAAGCGATTCCCGACAGCACTGTAAAAATACTATCGGGTACCGGACATGCGCTCATGGCCGAACAACCCAATCAAGTAACAGATTGCCTGAAGGATTTTCTAATCGGCACTTAAACAGAAGTCGTTATTCAACTAAGACATCAGACTATAGAACTAAACCTGTTTCAGCATTGTCTGGGCATCGCTTACATCCATGCCACCTGGAGCCTCTTCAAGGTTTACAGTCTTGACAACCCCATCTTCAATCAGCATGGAGTAGCGTTTTGACCTTACGCCTAAACCTCTAGCAGTTAGATCAAGGTCCATCCCAACAGCTTTAGTAAACTCAGCGCCACCATCTGCCATCATTCGAACGGATCCGGTCGCATTATTTTCTCGACCCCACGCACCCATCACAAAAGCATCATTAACAGATATGCACCAAATTTCATCAACTTTTTGCTTTAGCTCTGCCGCCTTTTCAACATAGCCGGGTAAATGCCTCGCAGAGCAAGTCGGCGTATATGCTCCCGGTAACGCGAAGAGAGCAATACGCTTACCCTTGACCAAATCAGACATCTTGAACTCATTCGGCCCGATGCTGCAGCCCTCGGTTTCCTCGTCAATATATTCGCGTAGCGTACATTCTGGAATTGTGTCACCAACTTTAATAGTCATTTGTTACTCCTTGTGAGAATAATTTTAGTTTTTCTTTTGGGACGCAATTATACTAGTACATTCTCCGCGATTCGCAAGCATTTAACCCTGATACGGACAGGGACAATACACGACATTAATATAAAAATTTTTACTTTATGGCGTTAAAAAACTACATCACACCGAGCGGCATGAAGCGACTTAAAGACGAAGCACTAAATCTGCTTGACGTAGAACGACCTGAACTTGTCAAAGTTATCCACTGGGCTGCATCTAACGGTGATCGATCTGAGAATGGTGACTACATTTACGGAAAGAAAAGACTTCGAGAAATTGATAAGCGCATAAGACTACTCACTAAAAAGTTAGATAGCGCTGTAGTAATTGATCCCGAGCAACGGGACGCTACAGACCAAGTCTTCTTCGGTGCAACAGTCTCCTTTCAGCGGGCTGACTCTTATAAAAACACCATTTCTATCGTCGGCGTTGATGAAGCAGATGCAAAAAAAGGATTAGTTAGCTGGATTTCTCCGCTTGCAACCTGTTTATTAAAAGCTCGATCCGGTGACACAGTCTACCTTGATACACCGAGCGGCAGGGAGAAACTAAAGCTAGTAACTGTTGAATACAAACGTATTGATATCGATTGATACTCCCCTTCGCTAACCTATTGAAGCGTAAGCCGGGCTCGATCGACCGAGACCATCAAACAAATCCAAAAGCCTCTCCTGATAATCAAAAACGTCATCTGATTCCTCAAAAACTTTTAAACGCGACCCACACCGCATCCACTGAAAGATTCCGACCATAATATAATCAGAGAAGTTGGGAGTGCGCCCTCCCAAAAAATTTTGAGATCTCAGAGTCTGTCTTAATGGCTCTAATGCCTTTAAAAATTCAATACGCGCACCTTCCGGATCCCTTCCCCATTCTTCTAAGGAAACCCCAAAACGGTTTTCTCGAGTTTCCCTAAAAACTTTTTGATCAGCTTTGTTTTGTGTCTCATAAAAATCTAAAATACCCATACGCGAAACCAAGACATGTAGAACTGTTTCTGTCCAATGCTTTACGAAAAGGGACTGCGCTCGCGACTCATCACCGTCGAACAACAAATGATGTGGATACTTCTCCTCCAAATAAAGCGCTATATCCCAAGAGTCGAAAACTACCGTGTCATCATCTACTATGACCGGCACCTTACCCTCATTTGGAGTAGGTAGAAGATCCTTCTCAGTAAGTGCCTTAATGGGAATTTCTTTCCAAGGTAACTGCTTATGAGCTAATGCGTACTTGATTCTCCAGCAAAACGGAGAAAAACGTATATTGGGATATTTAGTCGCTAAATCATACAACTGGATCATGAGCTAGTCCTTTCCTTTGATCGTATGGGAGCTTTGCCCAAACAAGATTTTTTTTGATTCGTCGTCAACAACAGGTCCGCTACTGATTTCTTTTCCCTTTGCATATGCTTGAACTACCGATAGTTTCGATCGAATGCGCCCAAACCATTTTTTAATCGCTGGAAAGTCATCTAGATTCTGTCGCTGCCTTTCATGCAAAACGACCCAAGGATAGCAAGCCATATCCGCAATCGAATAATCGTCTACGATATATTCACGCCCATTGAGTTGTTTATCCAAAACAGCATATAGCCTTCCGGTCTCGTTAACATACCGGTCAATTGCATAGGGTATCGGGTCAGGCGCATACGATACGAAATGGTGATTTTGCCCTGCCATTGGACCCAAGCCACCCATTTGCCAAAATAACCACTCCATGACTTGGACCCTTTTACGCAAATCACTCGGAATATACTGGCCGGTCTTTTCGGCTAAATACTGGAGAATTGCACCAGATTCAAAAATGGAGATAGGCTCGCCACCACCCAAAGGATCATCATCAATCACTGCGGGCATACGATTGTTGGGCGCGATTTTTAAAAAAGATTTCTCAAATTGTTCACCTCGACTAATATTGATCGGAACAATTTCATAATCTAAGTTTGCCTCTTCTAAGAACATAGTAACTTTATGACCATTTGGCGTGGGCCAGTAAAATAGCTTAATCATTTATTTCTTCTCTCCAATCTAACCGGGTTTTAATTCATGAGCCGCACAGATTCTCTCAGCAACTAAACTAAAGCTATCAGCTATAATCGTCGGTGCTGGCGCAATGGGATTAGTAGCAATTCCGGACCTTTTAATGAGCGCGCCCTTGCAACCAATTGCCATCGCTCCGGCTACATCCCAAGCATGTGCGGCTATCAGATACGAGTTACTCGGTTCCACATTCATTTTTTGAGTGGCATAGACGTAAACTTTAGCGTCTGGCTTAAGTGTCTTAACTTCCTCAACTGATATAACTGTTTCAAAAAAATCCATTAATCCAGCGAACTTCAATTGCTCCTCGGCCACAACAACCGGCGAATTAGTCAGCGCAACCATGCGAAATCCAGCCGACTTTAGTATCGTTAAACCAGGCACTACATCGTCATGTGGTGGTAGCTTTTTCATTCCTCCGACAATATCAACTAACGCGTCTTCTGTTAATGAAAGCTCATGACGATCGACAACCATTCCCAGAGCAGATCGACCGACCTCCGCGAAATTTCTGGACCACCCAAGAATCACAGATAACATTGCTGTCTGAATAACTTGCTCAAACCATTCACTCACAACGATCTTATCGCCAAAGTGCGTTTTGAAATGAGGCTCTAATACTTTTAAATCAAGTAAGGACTCATTCACATCAAAAAACAAAACTGGGCGCATATGTGTCCTTTCTGTAAAACACCATCGTTCAAAAAATTAAGGGCATCCCTCTACCTCTTAAGGTCACAAAGAAAACCGCGTATTCGTATAAACTAACTAAATATGTAAAGAACTAATAATGTAGAGGGTAGCATGTCTAACTACGATCTTATTGTAATAGGAGGCGGAAGCGGCGGCGTCGCAACAGCCAATCGCGCGAGCTCCTACGGGGCAAAGGTAGTATTGATAGAAAAAGGTCGGATGGGAGGTACCTGTGTCAACGTTGGATGCGTGCCTAAAAAAATTATGTGGTCGGCCGCAAGCCTTCATGATGCAGTTATAGAAGCGAGGAACTATGGATTTGACGCTCAGATCAAGGGATTGGATTGGGCAAAGCTCAAAGAACAGCGAGATAACTATATACAAAGGCTAAATGCTGGATATGAGCGCGGTTTGGATGGCAACAAAGTTGAGGTTATAAAGGGGGAAGCAGTTTTTGAATCAAAAAACACAATAGTCGTTGGAAAAGAAAAATTTCAAAGTTCTCGAATATTAATTGCTACCGGTGGCTATCCAGTGATTCCGGAGATCAGCGGCGCTCATTTTGGTATAACATCAGATGGATTTTTCGAGCTGGCTAATCAACCCAAAAAAGTCGCTGTCGTTGGGGCAGGATATATTGCTGTAGAATTCGCTGGACTACTTAACGCGCTTGGTTCCGAGGTCTCACTTTTTTTAAGAAAAAACGAATTTTTACGTCAATTCGATCACTCAATTCGTTCGATTTTGATGAAGGAAATGGAAAAAGACGGTGTCAAGATCGTCAAAAACACAGCGATCAAAGAACTCATAAATCATAACGATACGCTCTCTGTAACATCTACCTCTGAAGAAGTACACGCTGATTTTGAGCAAGTTATTTGGGCTGTTGGTAGAATGCCTAATACACATACCCTTAATCTCGAGAGTACTGGCGTACAGACGACAGCCTCAGGACACGTAACGGTCGATAAATACCAAGAGACTAATATTTCTGGAATTTATGCTGTCGGAGACATTACTGGGCATCACGAATTAACGCCCGTTGCTATCGCAGCTGGCAGGCGTCTCGCTGATCGGCTATTTGATGGGCAAGAAGATCGGCACTTAACGTACGAAAACATACCAACTGTTATCTTCAGCCATCCCCCAATAGGAACCGTTGGATTGACCGAAGAAGAGGCTATCAAAAAATTTGGGATCAATAATGTTAGGGTCTACGAAAGCCAATTTAAGCCCATGCACTACGCGTTTAATCCAGATGGTGCCCATTGTCTGATGAAGTTGATTGTCCTAGGAGCGGAAGAAAAAATAGTCGGGTGCCATGGCATTGGAATGGGTATGGATGAAATGATGCAGGGATTTGCGGTTGCAGTTCACATGGGCGCGACAAAAAAAGATTTCGATGATACCGTTGCGATTCATCCTACTGCCGCAGAAGAAATGGTCACCATGAAAAAATCTCGGGCAGCTGAAACGAATCAAAAATAAATTGTTTAACTATGCAACCAAATGGGGAGTGACTCATGAGCATCACCAGAATCGATTCAAATAATCGAATGTCGCAGGTCGTGATACACGGCAATATGATCTACACGGCTGGCATTGTAGCCGGAGATCCAAACACTGATATCCAGGGGCAAACAGGACAGATTCTAGATACGATTGACCAGTACCTGCAATCAAATGGATCAGACAAAAGCAAGATCCTATCTGCGACTATTTGGCTGGCAGACATGAACGAGTTTGCTGATATGAATGCGATCTGGGATATGTGGGTCGCAAAAGGAAACCCGCCAGTCAGAGCATGCGTAGAATCAAAACTGGCAGCACCACAGTACAAAGTAGAAATTCAAGTAACGGCGGTAAAAGAATAAATTAATGGCAAAATGCTCATGGTGATCTATGTCGGGTCGAGGATTCTCTAGCGCCTAGCGCGACGTATAAGCCTGCTCCGACAATAATCGCCATGCCCACAAACCCCACATTAGTGGGAAGATGATCGAAAGCAAAATAACCGAGTAACGTTACCCATATCAATTGGACATAAGTGAGTGGCGATAAAAACGACGCATCCTCAAGCTCCATCGCTTTAATCAGCATAAAATGTCCGAACGCGCCAGCAAATCCCAAAAACAAAAATAACGGTAAGTCTCTAATTTGAGGAGCCACCCAGAATATGGGGACAATAAGACTAATAACAATTGACCCAACAAACCCTGTGTAAAAAAGAGTAGTGACTGGATGCTCTGTTGCGCTGAAACGACGCGTCATAATTTGATAAAGACTGTAACAAACAGCCGCCATGAGAGGGAGTCCAAAATACCAATCGAATTTCCCACTCGGACTAATCACAAGCAATACACCAAGCAGACCCACAACAACTGCGATCCATCGCCCTAACGAGACATGTTCTTTGAGAAACCAAAGAGCGAAGATCGTCACGAGTAAAGGAGAGACAAAGCTGATCGACTTTGCCGTAGCCAAAGGTAAACCGCTCAGCGCGGTAAAGTAGAGCAAAGTTGATCCCATCAACAACAGCGCTCTGATGATTTGCGCTTTAGGATTATCTGTTTTAATCAAACGAGAACCATATCTCGGACCCAGAAGTAGCAGCATCAGAAAAAAATGCGTCACATAACGAAACCAGACAATCAGCGGGACTGGATAGGTCTGACTGAGAAATTTCGCTGTTGTCTCGAGCATGGCAAATAAAAGCACCATTCCCATCATAAAAAGGATCGCTCGATGCGTTGAACTTAAATTGGTGAAAATATGGGACAAAAGTAACTTTTAGAGCAATTTATATAAAAAGAGGAGGAGCAAGATTTTACGTCATTCCAACGATAATAGGCATCTACTCTATTAATTTCAGCAGCAATGGGTAGCTTTAAAAACTACAATGGGTCATCTAGACCTAAACTAAAAATAAAGATATTCAAGATAGGAGCGGAAATAATGACAAAAAAAATATTCGTGTATTTTTCATTAGTAGTTCTAAGTCTCAGCTCTACGCAGTTAAGTCAAGCAACTCCATTACCTCAAGTTGCCCCAGAGTCGGTCGGAATGTCCTCGGAACGTTTGGATAGAATAACGCAAACGTTTCAGCGTCATATAGATGCTAAAAGTCTCCCGGGCGTTGTAATTCGTATCGCACGAGAAGGTAAACTCGTGTACTCCAGCGATATTGGTTGGCAAGACGTCGAATCCAACATACCTATGGCGCCAGATTCGATCTTTCGTATTTACTCAATGACTAAACCAATCGTCAGTGTTGCAGCCATGACGCTTGTAGAAGGCGGTTTTCTGTCTTTATCGGACCCAGTATCAAAATATATTCCCCTTTTTAAAGATGTAAGGGTCGGATTGGAAACCCTCGACAATGACGGACTGAAATCATTACAAACCAGGAAAACAAGAAAAGCCATCACAATTCAAGATCTTATGCGTCACACATCTGGAATTACCTATGGAGCGTTTGGGAAAAGAACGTTGGTAAAAGAGAAATACTTAGCAGCGAACTTGAGTTCACTTGACTGGACCCTTGAAGCATATGCGAACACCCTTGCAACGCTACCTCTGGTTAACGAACCGGGAACAACATGGGAATATGGTCGATCAACAGATGTTCTAGGAAGGGTCGTCGAGGTTGTCTCGGGCATGTCACTCGACAAATATTTAAACGAAACCATTTTTAATCCATTGCGTATGTACGACACCAGTTTCGGAGTACCGGAACACAAACACGATCGCATCGCGGAAAACATGGTTGATATAAAAACCGGAAAGAAAATCAACCTTATCGACGTAAGAAAACCTATGAGACTATTTGCGGGTGGACATGGACTTTCCTCCACTGCTGACGATTACATTCGCTTTTGTCAAATGATGTTAAACGGTGGCGAACTTGATGGAGCACGTATTTTATCTCCCAAGACAGTAACCTTCATGTCAACGAATCACGTAAATAAAAATATAAGTAATGGCTCCCTCTATCTTCCTGGACCCGGTTATGGTTTTGGACTGGGATTTGCAACAAGGCTAGAGGACGGCCAATCAGTATGGCCGGGATCAATCGGGGAGTATTTTTGGGCCGGATACGGCGGTACCTACTTTTGGATAGATCCAAGTGAATCTCTAACTGTATCTTTCATGTCGCAAGATCCATATAGACGAAATGAGCATCGGGTTCTTTTACGTAATTTAGTCTATCAATCTATAATCAAATAATTGGAGTAGATATGCTGGATACATTATTCTCAGTCAAAGACCATGTTGTTCTCATCACCGGTGGAAGCCGAGGTATCGGAAAAGAACTTGCATCAGCATTTGCCAGTAGAGGTGCTCAAGTCATCATCGCTGGTCGTAATAAAGAAACGCTCAATAAGGCTGCCAATCAAATAAATACGTCATCTAACTCTGTGTCCTCAGAAGTTTGTGATGTTTCCAGCAGTGATGATGTTGAAGTATTAGTAAATTCAGTGAAGTCTCAATATGGAAAGATAGATACTCTTGTAAGCGTAGCAGGCGTCAATAAACGTATGAAAGCCGAAGCTTATACTGAAGAGGATTACGACTCTATTACAAACATTAACGCTAAGGGAGCATGGATAACTGCCCAGACCGTTGGTAGGGAAATGATTACACAAGGCAGTGGATCCATCATTAACGTGGACTCACTTAATACTTACGCACCCCTACGCGGGACAACACCATACGCAATGAGTAAGGCAAGTGTGCTGATGATGACAAGAGGTTTAGCGAACGAGTGGGGACGTCACGGCGTACGCGTGAACTCCATTGCACCCGGATTTATCCTTACAGATTTGACGAAAAAAGTATGGGCTGATGAAACTATGCAGGCTTGGGGAAAAGCCAATACTCCACTTGAACGACTCGGCACCGTCTCAGACCTGATTGGTGCAGCAATATTTTTAGCCTCTGATGCATCACAATTTATGACCGGACAGACATTAAGAGTAGATGGTGGATTCACTGCAGGGATCAATTGGCCGATCGACCTGTAAGGGATACTATCAATAAGGCCAATATCTCGACGGACATACGCATGACATCATGGCTGCTCAATAAAATAACGAAACAGACCGTGCAAAGGATTGCAGGAATAAGACTACTGCTTATTGCTGTCTTAAGCTCACCTTTTTGGACGCACGCGAGCTCAGACTTAAAGGCACAAGGGGCTGAAGTTTTTCAATCTCGTTGGGTGATACCATTCTTAAGCAGTGGATCATGGGGTCGAGGGCCACACTCTAATGCGGAATCATGCACCGATTGCCACAAACCGGGTACTAACCCATTTCACCCCGATAAGAACGTAGACGAGATACAACCATTTGTCTTAAAAATTCGTAATTACAATGGAACGAATGGCCATAAATATTACGGAAATGAAATAAGTCGATTTGGCATCACTGGTAAGTTAGCCGCGGAAGGAGGTTTCATCCTTGATTGGCAAAAGTCCAAAATAGGGCCTTACGTAATCCGATATCCCTCACCTCAAATCACAAATTTAACATTTGGGCCACTAGAATCAGGCGACGCCCTATCTATTCGCTTAGGCCGAGATTTAAATGGTATTGGAACACTTGACTCAATTACAGCGTCACAGTTACAAGAATTAGTTAATGAGCAGAAAAAACTAGGATTAAATGGACGAATTAATTACGTACTGAATCCTATTACAAAAACGAAAAGTATTGGGCGCTACGGATATAAGGCGTCATCTCCCTCCCTATTTGATCAAATTAGCAAGGCCTTTAGAGACGAATTAGGTGTCACTTCCGGTGTGTACCCCATCAATCCCTGCGCAGCCAAACCTGACGTGTGCTCGAGTCTAAATACTGTTGGAAGTCTCGAAATTTCTAAGGATAAAATAATTGCTTTGACAACATTCATCCGAAATCCTAAACCACAAAATCCGCCTGAACCAGACAAACGTAGAAGTGCTGGTGAAGATCTATTTGCAAAAATAGGTTGTAACCGATGTCATCGGTCTGACCTCTATGCTGCCTCGCAATACCAAGCAGATACAAAATATGATCGTCCGCTCTATACAGATCTACTCATTCATGACATGGGTATCGGTTTAGCTGATGGAATGAAGGAGTTTCTTGCCGGCCCTCAAGACTGGAGAACCCCACCCTTATCGGGAATAAAAAAACACTTAAATTTAGGAGGCACATTACTTCACGATGGTCGGGCTCAATCGATACAAGAAGCTATCCTTTGGCATGACGGCGAAGCTAAAGACGTTAGAGCGAACTATTTATCATTGAATGAGGACCAAAAATTATTGCTAGAATACTTCATCGAACAGTTATGACCCTACAAACCAAAAAAATAACACTTATCCATGATCTCAGTTGAAGTATTTTCCGACGTTGTCTGTCCTTGGTGCTTCATCGGCAAAAGAAATTTAGAAAAAGCCTTAACAAGCCTCAATAAAAGCGAGCATAAAAATATAAAAATAAATTGGCGTTCGTTTCAACTAAACCCCCAATTACCTATGCGGGGTATCACTCGATCAGAATACACGTCGACTAAATTTGGTGGTGCGGAACGCGCGGCACAGATTTATGAGCGAATCAGCGGCGCTGCAATGGAGGTTGGCTTAAACCTCGATTTCGAAAAAATCGTAACGCAACCAAATTCCTCTCGAATGCACGCCTTGGTTTATGCGGCGGAGTCAGTACAGAAAGACCACGAACTAGTTGAAGGTTTTTTTAAAGCGTTTTTTATCGATGGTATGGATCTCACCGAAAGAGATAACGTGTCGTTTATTGCAAAGTCAGTGGGACTTGAAACAACATTAATCGATAGAGTTTTTAGTGATGATCTGTATTTAGATAAGATTGATGAGGATATGCAGCGATCAGCCAAGATTGGAATTCAGGGCGTTCCATTTTTCATCATCAATCAAAAGGTAGGGTTATCTGGAGCGCAACCTCCGGAGAACATAGTTAGAGCTATAGAGCAATCCATATAGAAAAACTAAGCCTGATTATTTCCCTTAACTGATCGCTGCTGTCAGCTCAGCGATGAATACATCAATATCATCATCATTGAGATCCATATGAGTCACCAAACGTACTGACTTACCTGGTGAAATGAGAATGTTTTTATCCTTAAGTCTAATGGCAACATCACTCACATCAACATCCTTGAATGATAGGAATACCATATTCGTTTGGGCGCTTGATACCGTGAGGTTTAAATGATTTAAAGCCTGCAATCTATCCGAGATTATGCTCGCTCTCGCGTGATCTTCCTGCAGCCGATCAATATGATTTTCTAAGGCGTAAATCCCTGCCGCCGCTAAAATTCCAGCCTGACGCATACCCCCGCCCAACATCTTCCGCCATCGCCTTGCCTTGATAATTAAATCTTCGGGTCCACACAAAACAGAACCGACCGGAGCTCCTAATCCTTTCGACAAACAAATTGATACGGTATCAAAATACTGTGTAATCGTTTTTACATCAGCACTTAATGCAACACTTGCATTGAATAACCGAGCACCATCAAGATGTAAAGACAAGCCTTTATCATTACAAAAACGCCTAGCACTCGCTAGATAGTCGATGGGAAGCGGTTGACCCGCCTGAGTATTTTCCAGACACAGCAATTTTGTTCGCGCAAAATGCGGATCATCCGGTTTAATTGCTGCGGCTACATTTTCTAATTTGAGAGTGCCGTCATGTTCGTAATCTAGTGGTTGAGGTTGAATACTTCCTAGAACCGCAGCACCGCCTCCTTCATATTTATATGTGTGGCCTTGTTGACCAACAATGTACTCGTCCCCGCGCTCGCAATGCACCAAAAGTGCGAGCAAGTTACTTTGAGTACCACTAGGCACAAAAATCGAAGACTCTTTGCCGCTCACTCTAGCGGCTAACACCTCTAACTCATTGACCGTAGGATCCTCGCCGTACACATCGTCACCCACCACAGCGCTGGCCATCGCAGACCGCATATGGTTTGTGGGCTGTGTAACCGTGTCACTGCGAAAGTCAATTATGCGCTCCAAAGACACCATCTCCTAAGATACATCAGTAAAATTTCTATGTGCCACACCGACATCCATATTGAAACGTAATCGTAGCTTAGTTTAACCCAACCTCAATTGATCAAACCTAGACTACATCTCACCATTTTTTTTAACTGACTCAAATGTTTCTCCATTGGCATAGGCGCGCGCTCCTGAATGCATGGGAATGGGCGCATCGGCGGAATTGTCAGGAATATCCAAAACAGCATTACTCTCGTGCATTAATGCCGAAGTTACAAGCCAAGCATGCTCCATCGGAAACTCAGCTGACGCAACTAAAACAAACTCTTTATTTCGCAATAAAGTTCTGATCATTCCTGTGTTCAATCCTTTGAATTGCGACGTACCACGATAAAGATTAATCGCATCCTTAACACTCATCACCGCGAGCATGGCTTGACCTGTGGTGATCAAGCTACCGACCCTTTGAGCATTTCTCGCTCTGGCGACTCGAGCCTTCGCATCAGGTAACATTATTGCGAGGGAGTCCACTATTCGATCGGCCAATGCATCAGTTTTAAGGTCTGTTTTGTAAGAATGTATCAAGAGAAAACGTTGACGCATTACCTTCCACTGCCTATACGGCGTATGCGCAACGGACTTTTGCCCGAATACAAAAAATGGGCTTAATACAAGCGATATCAATAATTTTCTTCTATTCATCTTTAAACCAATAAAAAAATAGGGTGGCATCTAACCACCCTATTACTTAGATTATCCTAAATATCTAGACTCAATCAAAAATTTCTAGCGGACAAATAGTAGACACCGCATAGTTCGGAAGATCGACTAAGTTACCGATTCTGATATCACAGGCAACACTCGTGATCACGTAAGCCTGTTCTCTAGTAAATCCTTTTTGGGTAACCAACCAATTAATCATCTCCACTAAAGATGCGCGTGCAGCAGCAGTCAAATCCTCTGATAAGTTTGACAAAGGTGTTAATTTTTCGGAGTCAAGATAGCTCGTGTACGGTAAATCGACGCCGGCTTCCTTTATAGGATACCCAATTGTTGCGTAAAACTTATCTGGTTCTAACGCTTTTATCTGAGACCCTCCCTCAAAATGTGGCCCAGACTTCATGATCGATGCCATACCTTTTCGAATCTCAGTCCTAACGGTTACTTCTGCGCCAATCTCAATAGCGGTTCCAGCAACTTCACCGTCACCTTGAGCATAGTGCACATCCCCTACGAACAAACCACATCCGTCAACGTAGCACGGTAAAAGCAATGTTGTTCCAACAACCATTTGCTTAATATCCATATTCCCACCATTTTCTCGGGGTGGAATCGTACGCAGACACTCAGCGCTATGTGAACCCTCCGGACCGCATACTGCGGCGGGTCTTGCGCCAGTGGGTTGAGGTGGCAGCGCAATTCCTCCAGCAGCACCCAGAGCGTTCTCGCGAGCTAACCATGCCGCAACTTCAGGCTCTCCAGGCAAGGTCCCAACAGTACCCATAAATCCATTCATTGGTATTCGGACCCCAGGCAGTTGATCTGATACTGCCTCTAATCGATTTACTTTCCAGTTTGCAACAAATGGCTCTGTATACATATCCCTCAAGAATCCGAATCCTGGAACAATCGTTGTGTATCCGTACTCATCGGGCTCAATATCAATTAAGGTCACGGCTAGTACATCACCCCTCTTCGCGCCTTCGATGAAGACCGGCCCAGTAATGGGGTGGACCAAGTTCAGATCGATAGCTAGAACATCTTTCGGCTCAGAATTTATCGTTAAGTCAGAGTCCAACGCATCTCTCGTTTCATACCTGATTAACTGACCCGGCTTCGCATGGGCGATTGCCGGAATCGCATAGTGATATCGATTCATGCAGTTCGGATCATCAACACAATGGTCTCCTTGCTTGTTCACTTCAACAATCGATTGGGTCTTAACATCTGTTGTGTCCGCATTGGCAGCCACGGTGGCTACAGCCAGGACAAATGGCAAAATCGCTTTAATTTTCCTCATGCTTGCCTCATTTTGATAAAAAGATTAAAAAATAAATTACTGTTAAACACCACTTTAGATTTTCTGACCAAGATTACCTCGTCTCAAAATATGTTCCTTGAACACTCGAATGTCAAGGATGCCTGGTCCTATTGGTAGCACAGACCGAGCAACGTTAATTTCTATTGTTGGCATATATTGACATATATTGCAGGTACTCCCGGACAATGACGAGCTAATGGCATATACTAATGGCATATAATCGAATTTAAAATTTCATCGAAGAAAAACTCATAAAATTGGTTGTTTATGCCCAAAAAGCCCTACGAATCAGACACTACAACGTTCATCAAATCTTTATTCGTGAACAAACCTGAATTACGAAAACAGCAACTTGATGCCAGGAGTTTGTGGTGGGACAGAGAACAAGACCTAAAGGAACAGGCCGAACTAGATAAGTCAAAAATTAAGAAAAAGCCCTACGAATACTACTAGAGCTCCTTTCGGTCTGACTCATTAAGTAGAGCGCTTAGGCACTCAGGGCTTTAAATCACCACTTGAGGATAAAAACCGTGGCCTGACTGAGGTTGCGCGCGGGACTAGTTATAGTCCACTGAACCGCAACCATGTATAGGCCGCAAGCACATATCCAGTTACTCAGCTGGCGGTGGAGTTTTAGCCAACGATTTGATTTCGAGCACATTTCGGTTTGGATCCATCACAAAGAAAGTTTGTTGCTCATACTCAGTGTCAGCAAACCGAATATATGGTTTATCTAGAAAGCCAACACTATTTTCAACGCTCTCTTTAACTTTGTTAAACACATCCTTTTCCAAGTGCACTCCGAAATGTGGCACTACGACTGCGCCCATTTCTACGTCATGTCGTTCACCATGCATATCAGTTCGAGGCGTGGACGAATGAAGGGTTAACTCGTTACCCCAAAAATCTATATCTACCCATTTGCCTTCTTCTGAGTTGTCGGTTTTACAGAATAGTATGTCTGTGTAGAACTTTACCGTCTCATCTAAGTTACCTGCCTCAACTGCACAATGAAATATATTGCTCACGATTTTCTCCATAAACTAACGTTACGCGATTTTACTAAGTTTTTAAGATTTGTGATCTAAATTTTTCGGTTTTGTTGTTGTGACAACTGAAACTCTATCGTTTTTTTTCGTCGATTAGCGATCCATTGTCACGAAAAAGAAGCATTATCTGATTTGAAGCTCAAAAAGATACAATGAAAACATGATTTTACTAGCATGGCATGCACAACTTGACGTAAACTAAATAAGATAAAATCAATAAAAATTTGACTGGAGTTGGTGATTTTGATCACAATCAACAGTGATGAGCATCAGCAAACTTAAATTCACAAGTAGCGCAATAGGGGAACCAAATGAAAATGAAGTCACTTAGATTCGTACTTACAGCTATGGTTATAGCGATGTTGCCTCAACAAGGTATAGCGGATGGGCACAAAAAAACAATGTGGGATGTGATCACAAACGATGATCGATTCGCCACCTTCGCGGTGATGGTGGAGAACGCAGGCGTTGAGCATCTATTCAACGGAAAAACAGCAATAAATGCCACGGTGTATGTTCCTACGAACTTTGCTTTCTCAACAGTACCTCAAGCCATGACCTCAGCATTAAGATTCCCAGAAAATAAAGGGCCATTGAGTAAGTTGATTAAAAGTCACTATTTTATAGGTACAGTGAATAACATGGAGGAAGGCGATTACTTCATGACTACTAATATCAATGGTGACCAAATCAGAATTGAGCAGGAAAAGAATCTATTTGTAAAAGATATGATCATCCAAAGCGATCCAATCATGGTTGGACGCAACAAGATTGTTCCCATTGAGTGTGTTATGTTCGTCCAGCCCAGCATATCGGATTACCGTCTCAGCATGGAACAACAGCAGGAATACCCGATTACCTCATGCTGCATTAGAACCATCGCTGAGGTTTCAGCATTCGTAAGAAGTACTGATTTCACTTCCGATTGAACAGGTTAGCTGAAAGTATTATTAAGAAATCAGTGGATTGATAAAATTAGAGTTTGAGAGTTGCTCATTCGAGCACTCTCTTACCTCTCAGGCAAGCAAAGCCAGACACGTATATTACAAACGATGACTCACAAATCAATAACGCTGACGCAGTGAAATTATCGATACTCGATCAAAGTCCCATCATTAAAGGGCGATCCCCGAACACTGCAATTGAAGAAACCGTTAAATTAGCGAGGTTAGCTGACGAACTTGGATTTCACCGCTATTGGTTAGCAGAACACCATAATATGCGAGGCTTAGCCAGTTCCTGCCCAGAAGTGTTGCTGACGGCAATCGGACAACAAACAAAGCAGATTAGGATAGGAACCGGTGCCGTACTCCTTCCTTACTACAGTGCGGCTAAGATAGCTGAGACATTTAGGATGCAAGAAGCCCTCTGTCCGGGACGAGTCGACCTTGGTATTGGTCGCGCCCCAGGTGGTGATATGTTAACAGCCAAAGCAATTAATGAGCAGGCACTTTACTCCATCAATGAGTTCCCGCAACAAGTGGTAGATCTTGTCGGGTGGCTTCGCGATGACCTAGGTGATGAGCATCCATTTAATTCGGTAAAAGCAATGCCAAAAGGGGACACTTGTCCTCAAATCTGGTTACTCGGTTCTTCAGATTACAGCGGTTCTCTTGCCGCCCACCTCGGAGTCCGCTTTGCTTTCGCACACTTCATCAATCCAATCGGCGGCGATATCGTTAGTCGACAGTATCGGGCAACGTTTACGCCTTCCGCTTTAGAAGATCGACCGACGTCAATGGTTTGCATTTTCGTTGTTTGCGCAGAGTCTACTGAGGAGGCTGAGTATTTGGCAGCATCAATAGATCACCGTCGCGTTATGATGGCGACAGGGAAAGAATCCGAAATCTTACCTAGCGAAGAAGCGATGAATTGGCCATACTCGGAGCGAGAAAAACAAATTATCCGGCAAGAGCGCAATAGAATTGTTTTAGGAACTCCCGAGAGCGTCAAAAACCAACTATCAATAATCAAGAGTGACTTTGAGGCAGACGAGCTCATGGTTCTCACCATCACGGGAGACTACAGAACTCGAATTAAATCATATGAATTAATTGCTCAGGAATTTGCAATTAACTAATGAAACTTGATCTTGTAAAAAGTCCTAACGTGACTCAATCATCTTAGCGATCGATAGCACCCGATACATTGATCTAACAACTGGCAATTCAATCAACTCATCATCGACCACCACCAAACCGGTATCGCTATTCTCAAACGCTTTGCACACTCGCCGCGCGCGCTCTATTTCATCTTGCGAGGGCGTAAAAATCTGATTGATAATTGAGAGATGATTCGGGTGCACCGCTGCCCTGCCAGTAAAACCCAAATCGCTACTGGCAGCCGTTTCTCGCTCTAAACCCTCAGCATCCTTCAAATCGAGATACGGTACATCAAGCAAATCTATTCCGGCACTTGCAGCTGCATGTACCAGACGAGATCGAGTATAAAGCATTGACTGCCAGTCTCTTTTGCATCGAAGATCGGCAGACATATCCACGCCGCCCAAAATTAAAGAAGTGACTCGCGAACAAGAGCGTGCGATGTCAATCGCCTGCTCTAATGCTGAGTTGGTCTCAATAATCACACAAAAATTTAACTGCCGCGTATTTTCCGTTGAAAGTAACTCGTCGAGAATGCGTATTTCGTTCGCCGACTTAATCTTGGGTAACATCAGGGCATCAGGCGGACACTCAAGATCAAATAAAGCATCCAAATCACTTAACCCATGACGAGTCGTTATCGGATTAATCCTCACCATTTTTTCGGATTGAGTATCGTATGACCTTGAAAATAGGTCCATAGTGAGATTTCTTGACTCATCTTTTCTTGGAAGAGCTACTGCGTCCTCAAGGTCAATACAAACAATATCTGCCGGTTGCCCGAGAGCCTTAAGAAACATGTCTGGACGTAGGCCAGGCACAAACAGTAGGCTGCGTCTTGCTTTTGAAATGCTTTCAATGCTCATGGAGCTACCTTTATTTTTTCCAGAAAAAGTTAAACATTTACTCAATTGCGATGGGTCGCACTTCTTTTGACTTCTTTACTTTGCTGCGCTTTTTGACGTCCACTCTGCGTATCAAGAATACAATCGGGATTGCCATGAACGACGCTATTGCCAACACAAAAAAACTAGTAACATAGCCCTGCAATTGAGCTTGCCGATCAACTTCGTTCTCCAGCATTGCCAGCGACTTAGAAGTCTCTAGATTATATCCCTCGCCGGAAACTGGTGCGTTAATCAACGCGTCATTAAAGACATTAACATGCTCGACGAGCTCGGTTCTCCCAGTAGCACCCGCATAAATGAATATTGCCAATATCACTGAAACCCCAACGCTACTAAACATTGTCCTGACCAAATTGAAAACAGCTGCCCCCTCATTTCGTTTGGCGGCAATCACTCGAGAGAAAGCGACCATCTGTGCAGGCACCATCAAAATACCTGATCCAATACCACTTACGAAACCAGTCCATAAGATGGGCCATACACCAACGTCACTTGTCCAAAATGCGATGGTAAGCGAGGACACGCCTAAACAAGCGAGTCCAAAGGCTATTTGAACTTTCACGTTAATGATCCCCGCTATCTTATTACTGAGAAACATAGCCAATAACACGCCGAGTCCCCTCGACGACTGGAGAATTCCAACATCAACAATCTCGTATCCAATCAGACCTTCAAGAAAAGCTGGAAGCAAGACCATTGGTGGCACAGTTAACAAACCGTAAAAAGCAACTAAAATTAATGCTAAGAAAAAATTTCTCTCTAGGAACAACTTAGGATCTAAAAATGGGTTTTTTTTAGTCATTACATGCGCGTTAAACATGTAAAGCGCGATCAAAGCAAGACAACCCTCAAAAATAATCTCTCCCGAATTGAACCAGTCTAGTCGTTGCCCTCTATCAAGCATCATTTGAAGTGACGCGATCCCAATTGCTAAGGTCAGAAATCCAAACCAATCTAGTTGTTCTTTTATTTTGCTTGGTACATCTTTAGGCAGAAATAATAAACAACCAATCAATGCAACTATTCCAAACGGAATATTAATGAAAAATATATACCGCCAAGACAAGTACTCAGTGAGCACCCCCCCAAGTATGGGTCCGATGAAAGATCCCGCCCACCCGATACCCCAGATGGCCATGGCCTTTGGATGCTCCTCTTCTGGGAAAGCATCCAGCATAATGGCTAAGGACAAAGGCACTAGAAATGCCCCGCACATTCCTTGTGCGACACGAGCAATTACCTCAAAGGTCAATGTGCTAACGGAGCCGCAAACGATTGACGATAATGTAAAACCAGCCACAGCCAGAACATAAATTCTCTTTCGACCAAACCGGTTACTCAGCCATCCCGCCATTGGAATCATAATCGCAGAGGCTACGATATAAGAGGTTATTACCCAACTGATTTGATCCTGAGTTGCGGAAAATGCACCCTGCATATGTGGCAAAGCAACCACTGCTATCGTCCAGTCGATGGAATACAACAATGAAGCGAGTACGACCGACGCGCTGATCAAATATGGATGCTCAGCCCCTTGACTTGTGTTGTGTTGAGCTTGTGCCATTAACTCAAGAAATCAGGTTCACTTAAAGTGCAATTTGCAATTAAGGTTTAAAAAATGCAGGCAGCCATCCTTGTGTAACAAGTTGGTCTATCGGGCCAGGCAACCCCCTACTGACACCAGTACTTACACCCACTGTAACTGTCATCCCTGCTCGAAGAGACGGAAATCCCTCTGGCTGATTAACACCGATATGGACCGGTAGCCGTTGAACGACTTTAACCCAATTACCCGTTGCATTTTGCGGTGGAAGAATTGCAAATTCAGCGCCCGTAGCAGGAGCAATCGCGGTAACAGAACCAGTCCATTTAAAGTCCGGATATGCATCAACGCTGATATCGACTTCCTGCCCTACTTCCATCCACGTTAATTGGGTCTCCTTATAATTAGCCTCTATCCATAAGCGATCACTTGCAATAATGCTAAAGATGGACGTACCACGATTAACATATTCCCCTGCCTGCAATTTCATATTACTAACGATGCCACTGACAGGTGCGTAGACAAACGAATCTTTGATTCCTAACTCAGCTCTATCAAAACTAGCCTTTGCCTCAAGATATTTAGGGTGTCGCTCAGGGTCTAAGCGCGCATCTCCCAACAATCCCGCGAGCACCTTCTTAGCTTTCTCATCAAGAGTCATCAAACGAGCTTTAGCTAAATCCAACCTATGCGATGCCTCATCATATTGATCGGCTCGCCCCATCCCATGTTCACGAAGCGTTTGTTGCCTTTCGAGCTGTTTTTTATGGAATGCGATGATTGATCTCACCTCTTCCTTTTCAATCTGAGCAGCTTGATATTCAGCTTTCAATGAAGCTACATCGGTGCGAACCATCGCCATTTGTGCGCTAGCACGTTGTTTCTCTACGACATAGCCTGCGTGCTCCATGCCAAAGAGGAGCACACCTTTTTCCACGTATTGATTATCCGCAACTTCGACGTTGGTCACTCTCGCTGAAACCTCAGGACTCACTATTACGATGTCGGCTTTCACGTACGCGTTCTCTGTTTCAACGATGGCTCCACCATGCGAATATAAATAAAGTCCCGTCGTTGCGGCAAAAATTGGCAATAAAACAATAAAAAAGAAACGCACGACCCACAATAAGGCGGTATAGATATTTTTCTCCTGCATCTTCATTGTCCGACAGACTCCGTAGTTTTTTCTAATGGACTTTCTTCACAAGATGTTCGATTTTCTAATGAAGCTAAATTAGCTTTGAGTTTCAACAAGGTATCTACAAACTGTTCTTGCTCACGTTCAGAAATTTCAAACAACGCTTCTTTTCTCGTTTCAGCAGCTGCCGCTCGCATCGTCTTCATTGCAGGTCCAACCTCTTGGGTAAGCAATACTCTCTTAGCCCTGCGATCCTTTGCATCTTCTTCTCGGGTCACCCAGCCATTAGTCTCCATTCGGTCGAGTAGCCGCCCTAAAGATGGTTTATCTATCTCAAGAACCTGAGCTAACTCCGACTGCGTGACTCCGTCATTGCGATACAAGTGAGTCAAAACCCACCACTGCGATCGCGTGAGCCCGAGCGCTCTCATTCGCCGGTCGTAGCTGAGACGTAACAATCTAGCTACGTCATGCAAAATAATTCCAAAATTTCTCGAGAGATCTTCGCGGAACAAAATAATGCCCTCCTTGGTTTTGACCTATTTTACTTTATTTAATTGTCTAAACAACTATATTTATAACAATAATAGTCATAACAACTATATACACGACAATTATAACGGATATTTCGAAGCTGAGGAACCGCCCAACACGAACTGTTACGGTACAATGTGCTTGCGTATTTATAACTGTGGGTTGCTCATGTCAAAAACCGTTGATTACTTCTTATCCCCAATGTCACCTTGGGCCTACTTAGGCCACGAGCCTCTCCAAGCTTTAATCGACAAATTTAATGCGACTGTCAATGTTATTCCGATTGACCCTGTGAAGCTTTTTGCGGCTACGGGCGGCGTGCCGGTAGCACAACGTCCAATACAACGTCAAAAATATAGACTGGCAGAGCTAAAACGATGGAAATCATTTCTCGGATCTCCGATCATCATTGAGCCCGCACATTTTCCATACAATCCAGCCCTAGTGAATTTAGTAGTCGTCGCGACTGTAAATGAGTATGGAGCACAAAAAGCGATGGAACTCACTTTGTGCCTGATGAAAGGCTGCTGGGTAGAAGACCGAAACATGGGATTAACCGAAGAAGTTAAAAAATCAATCGAATCATGCGACCTAAATAGTGACGATTTACTTGAATTAGCCAGCAACGACCAAACATCGAAAGATTTAGAAAAAAATACCCAACACGCGATTGACGCTGGTGTTTTTGGCGCACCAACTTACATTATTAATGGAGAACTATATTGGGGCCAAGATCGACTAGACTTTGTTCAGCGAAGCCTGATGAGCTAGATTCGTAACCATATAACCATTCTCACCTAATACTCGAATAATATCCTCAATGTGCTGATGATCTCGGGTCTTAATGGAAAAGGCCACTTCAGTACTTTGTATTGGCAAGGTCGTGAACGTCCGTTGATGGTGAACCTCATCGATGTTAGCGTGACATTCCCCAAAGATTCTAGAGACGGCTGAGAGCGAACCAGGCATGTCTGTAATCTGCACGTTCAACCGCGCCAAACGACCAGCCTTGACCATACCTCGATCAATAATAGCCGTTAATGTCAGAGGATCCACATTACCGCCACACAAAATTAGTCCGATATTTTTATTTTGAAATAATTCTGCTTGCTTTTTAAGCGCTGCTAACCCAATGGCTCCAGCCCCTTCCACTAGTGTTTTCTCGATTTCTAGCAGTAAGAGCATGGCCTCCTCTATCTCATCCTCGTCAACCAAAAAAATATCATCTACAAGTTCAGAGACAATTTTAGACGTCAGTTTCCCTGGCTCCTTTACAGCTATACCATCTGCAATCGTGACAGAACCAAAACTAGGAGCCACACCTTTGATACGCGCATACATAGAATTGAAGCACGCCGACTCAACTCCATAAACCTTAATCTCTGGATTGATCGACTTGGCCGCAGTGGCAACACCTGATATGAGTCCTCCACCACCAATCGGAACTAAAATAGCATCCAAATTGGGAATATCCTCTAACATTTCTATCGCTATAGTCCCTTGCCCTGCGATGACCTTCTCATCATCGTAGGGATGGATGAATATCAGCCCCATCTTTTCGGCAAGTAACAAAGCATGCTCATAAGCCTCATCAAAATTATCTCCAAAGAGCACGACTTCTGCGCCTAGAGCTCTCGTATGAGTCACTTTCACCTGTGGAGCAATACGTGGCATAACAATAACTGATCGAATTCCATGCTGGTTAGCGTGATAGGCTAATCCTTGAGCATGATTCCCCGCAGATGCGGCAATAACCCCCTTAGCTCGCTCCTCCGCGCTCATTTTTAAGATTCGATTTAACGCACCCCTCTCTTTGAATGACGCGGTAAATTGGTGATTTTCAAATTTCAAAAAAACCTGACAAGAGAGCAAACCTGATAACGTTGTCGATTTAACGAACTGCGTGCGCTTAACAGAAAATTTAATGTCTTCGTGCGCTTGACGAATGTCCTCAAAAAGTTGGTTCATTGATGACTCTGATTAATGATGTGAAAAGTAGCGACTATAATAATCGCGTCTCTTTTTATTCTCCAGAAGTATTTCTGTCTATGGTTGGCATATTATGTTTTTAGGTGATTTTGTTTTTCTTGATTTAGAAACAACGGGAGCTACAGCCGGCACAGATCGCATCACCGAAATTGGTCTCATATCGGTCAAAGACGGCAAATATGAAAGTGAATGGCAAACCCTCATTAATCCTCACAGAAGTATTCCCAATAATATCCAATTAATTACAGGCATTTCCAATCAGATGGTTGAAAATGAACCCACTTTCGAGGAGATCAGCGACAGTTTAATTAAGCGCTTGGAGGGGAAAATTTTAGTCGCCCATAATGTACGTTTTGACTACGCTTTTTTAAGAAACGAATTTAAGTCTTGCGGGATTAGATACGCACCTAAACGTCTTTGCACAGTTAAACTATCTCGGCTTCTGTATCCAGAAGAGAGAAAACATGGATTAGATAGCATCATAAAGCGTCTCAAACTAAAATGTGGTGCACGGCATCGAGCAATGACAGACACACGAGCCATCTGGGATTTCGCACAATATATTCAGAAACAATTTGAGCCATCCTTAATCTCGTCATCTATTAATAGACTCATCAAAGAACCCTCCCTACCGAACGGAATTGATCAAGAAATAATAGATTCTATTCCCTCTTGCCCAGGCATATATATTTTCAAAGATGGTAACGACTGCGTCTTATATGTTGGGAAAAGCAAGAATATTCGATCTCGTGTTATTTCTCATTTTAGCGGAGAGCACTCAAACAAAAAAGATCTGAAAATTAACCAAAACATAAATAAAATCGAATGGTGCGAATCGGCTGGCGAGCTAGGTGCATTACTGCTGGAATCTCAACTCGTAAAGACTCTGAGCCCAATCTTTAATCGACAATTACGCCAGCGAGAAGATAGCTTTACCATTCAATGGAATCCCACTGACCAGCCAAAGACACCTCTTATCACACCACTATCGAGTTTTGAAGAAATTCCATTTGGTGCGATATACGGTATTTTCTCGACTCATAAACAGGCGTTAAAAACACTTAAGGATTTAGCAAAAATTCATAATCTATGTTTAAAAAACTTAGGTATAGAATCTGGAGAAGGTCCTTGTTTTTCTCATCAACTAGGGACCTGTTGGGGGGTGTGCGTGGCTAAAGAGTCAACGATGAATCATGCGATGAGGCTATCGATGGCCTTGAACAAATATTTAATCCCAAATTGGCCTTTTAAAGGAGAAATCCTATTAATAGAGCAAAGTAAAGACAGCGGGCTGGTAGAAAAACATAAAATTAACAACTGGACTCATATAGATTATGAGGTCATAGGCCAAAATGCGGTGGCGGATTATCGGTTGTCACCATCCAAAATATTCGATCACGATACTTTTCAAATTTTGCGCAAGCATATTTCAAAACCTACACCTCACCTCACAATAGTGACGCAGAAGTGAAGACGGAAATGATCGTCAATCACCCTTCGCACTCAGTGCTGCCCTAAAAAGTTGAGCATGACCTCATTGAACTGCCGGGGTTGCTCTAAATTTGACAAGTGAGAGGCTCCTACAATAATGGAGAGGCTGGACCCTGGAACTGCCGCTTGGATCTCATGTGACATGGAAAGAGGTGTGCTTACATCTGAATCACCAACTATTATCTTAACGGGAACATTTATTTCAGATAATCGATCCGTACAATTAATAGCCGAAATAGCATGACAACACCCCACATAGCCAGCCACAGGCGTTTGTTGAATCAGATTCGACACAAAATCTAGTTCTGGCCTTGGTTGGCTGCGAAAAGAATCTGTAAACCATCGCGCTAAAACATTACTTACCAACCCTTTCATCCCGTTATTTCTCGCCGAATCGATTCTTTCCTGCCAAGCCGATTGATTTTCAGAAGGTATACGACTCGTCGTATCACATAAAGTTAAAGACGCAACTGAGTTAGGAAAATTAATTGCATGAATCATACCAATCATGCCACCCAGCGATAAACCTACCCAGTGGGGCCGATCGATCTGCAAACCCTCAAGTAACATTTTTGAATCTAATGCCAATTGATCAAGTGAATAAGCACCCTCAGTCGCTTCACTTCCTCCATGACCTCGTGTGTCAAAAGCTAAGACTCGGTAATTTTGTCTCAACACGTCTATTTGTGGCCCCCACATCGTTAAATCACATGACAAACTATGACTTAAAACAACCCAGGCACCCGAATCACCAAAAATTTCGTAATTAAGCGTTACACCATTAACTCGCTTTTGCATTATTCTGAGTCCTTTAATTCTTCGCTGATTAACACAAGGTAACTTTTTATTTATTATAGATATTTATCAATCTCCTATCGAATTAAAAAATTCGCATAAGAAAATAAACTAGTACAGATATTGGGGAGCTAATTGTGAGAGTAATTCAATATAGAGGCAGAGACGGAGCAAGAAGAGTGGGTGTAACTTCTGATGATGGGCACGTTCATACAATTAGGGGCGCCACAACCACCTATGACCTCGCTACAGAAGCCATAAGAAAAAAACAATCCATCGAGCGGATTATTGAGGATCGAATCAGCAATGAGAAGGATACGATGACTGAGATCATTTCTGAAAAAAGGATTCATGTTCCCTTCCATCATCCGGACCCATACCACCAAATCATTACAGGAACTGGACTGTCCCACCTTGGAAGCGCAAGTGCGCGTAACTCAATGCATGCGAAACTTAGTCAAGACGAGTCCTCAATGACAGATTCTATGAAGATGTTCAAATGGGGACTAGATGGGGGAAAGCCAAATGCAACGGATATAGGCACTCAAGCAGAATGGTTTTATAAAGGAGATGGCGATTGGGTCGTTGATCCAGAAGGACATCTTGTTTGGCCAACATACGCTTTAGATGGTGGCGAAGAAGTCGAACTTGTCGGTGTATATTTAATCGATGAAAAGTCGGTTGTGTGGCGCGTCGGATATGCGCTAGCCAACGAATATGCTGATCACGTTATGGAAAGACAAAACTACCTGTATTTAGCCCACTCAAAGTTAAGGCACTGCTCTTACGGTCCGGAATTACTAATCGGAGAGCTACCCAATAACGTAAAAGGTAAGGCAAGACTCGTGAGATCAAATAACGTTATATGGGAAGAAGACTGGCTATCGGGTAATAGCAACATGTCGCACTCAATTGAAAATCTCGAGCATCACCACTTCAAATATCCGGAATTCAGAAGGACAGGAGATGTCCATATTCATTTTTTCGGCGCAGCGACGGGTAGTTTTACTCAGAATATCAAAACCCAAGACGGTGACGTATTTGAAATCGAATCAGCTAGTTTTGGGTATCCGTTAAGAAATACACTGTCCAAGGATAACGGTAAAGAGGAAAGAATTAATGTTAAGCCTTTATGATTCAAGATAAGTAATTTCCTATCAAATTACTTATCTTGAATCATTACTTAAGACAATGGGCGGGAAAATGAGATAATGTCCCCAATTAATGACCCAGCGCTTTGATGCGCAGCAGAAATCAGAATTTTTTTAAAATTAACAAAACCACTATTAAAGACGCTGTTCAATAACAAAATAAAAAAATCACGCCATGACACAAGAACTTATCTACAACTTAAACGTTAAAACCCAACAGATACTGTCGACGCCGCAAATAATAAAAGACGAAATTCCAGTTCCTGACAATGCAATGTCAACGATTATCCAAGGACGCAAAGCTATTGAGTCTATTTTAAATGGAGTAGATAAGCGTCTTCTAGTGGTGGTTGGGCCATGCTCAATACACGATACGAAAGCAGCAATGGACTATGCGAGCAGGTTGCAAGTGCTATCGAAAAAAGTGGCTGAAACTATGATGATTGTGATGCGCGTCTATTTTGAAAAGCCTCGTACTACCGTTGGTTGGAAGGGACTTATTAACGACCCACACATGGACGAATCCTTTGATATTGAAGAAGGGCTGCGTATCGCGAGAAGGTTGTTAATTGACATCAACGAAATGGGATTGCCGGCTGGTACGGAGGCACTAGACCCGATTAGCCCACAGTACTTAGGCGATCTAATTTCATGGAGTGCTATTGGGGCACGTACAACCGAGTCGCAAACCCACAGAGAGATGGCTAGCGCACTCTCGTCGCCGGTTGGATTTAAAAACGGGACTGATGGCGGCCTTTCAGTAGCAGTTAATGCCCTTCACTCAGTTTCTAATCCACACAGTTTTTTGGGTATTAACAGCGACGGCCAAGTAGCGATTACGCATACCAAAGGCAATCAATATGGACACATTGTGCTACGCGGAGGATCAAATGGTCCAAACTATGACTCGGTCTCTATTTCGTTAGTCGAAAAAGAACTTAAAGAAGCGAAGTTACCGTCCAATATCATTGTTGATTGTAGTCATGCCAACTCGAATAAAGATCACAACTTACAGCCACTCGTTTTTAACGATTGCGTCAATCAAGTAGTTGATGGAAACAAATCCATTACAGGCATGATGCTTGAGAGCAACATAGGTCCCGGGAACCAAAAACTTCTCGAAGACTTAAGCCAAATGGAATATGGCGTTTCTATTACCGATGCCTGCGTTGATTGGGACGTCACTGAAAAAACTTTGCTTGATGCACATAGCAAGCTCCTACCAATCATCTCGGCACGTTAAGTTAAATCAGGACTTAGTCGTTAGTGTCCTCCGGAGCATCTACAGCTATCGACTGAATTTTTTGTATCGTTGAGTAGCTCAGAGCAATCAGCGCCACCTCAAAAGGCAGGACTAACCATACCAGTGCGGCACCAATAAACTCTGCTAGCGGCAATCCTGTAGAGCTAAACCAATTAATGCCAAGAGCAATCGCCAAGGGAAAAATTACAGCAAGTAGCATTAACACTAAACCATTTCCCTTGGTCACCAACCAAGACCATTTCAAAGCCTCAAAAACGCCAATATCGGGATTCCTACTAACCTCAGGGAAAACGAGTATCAAGCGCGCAGCGATATAAATCGGTGGTAAAAAGTTGAGCATTGCAAAAAAACCGACATCTCCAAACACGTTAAAAATACTAACGAGAATAGTGCTTGAGATGGCTAACACAAACATGAAAATCATCCCTAGGGAAAACATAGCCAACGTGAATTTAGTCTCAGATAAACCCCATGAAATTGGCGAGCGTTCAGCAAGATCACACTCTAACAACACTCGATACGCGCGAACCGAAGCTATGATTGTAATAAAAAACATAGCAATAACAACAAAATACATCAGCCCGAAACTCTTGGCATTAGGATTAAGTTCACCCCCCTCTTCGGTAACACCAAGATCTCCGCCAACATCAACTCCGAATGAATCAGCAAAAGATAACGACATACCAATCACAAATGGCAGCCAAAGTGAACGAGCAAGCACGAAGCGCTTCTCGTAAGCAAAAATTGCTGCCCCGAATATCAATTTCAACAACGGTAACTTGCTATTTGTGTTCTCTGTCATATATTAACGATCTTTATAAAGCTTTTTGGGCATGTCGATCTTTTAAGTATCCGCGAAACATCCAAGTGAAGCCTAACACCTGAAGCACTAAAAAAATACTAAATGCTTGAACATAACCCTCTGGAGCATATCCACCACCATCCAAAGCATCCCACTGATTTAGTATGATACCGAATAGCCATTGAGACGCGAAGGCAGTCAGGAATGCCAACAAGTTCAAAGCGGTCGTAGCGCGCCCAGTCAAATGGGCGGGGAAGCTATGGGAAATTATTGAGAATGCAAGGCTACCGGATGTACCAAGCAAACCCCAACCGATCCATATCACCCATGACATCTGAGTGACCTCAAAGACCAGGAGAAGCTGCAGAGCCATGTAAGCAATGGTAGCCCAGATAAGAACCACTATCGGTTGGATACCACGGCGACTCATGCGCGTCGCAAATGCGCCCCAAAAAAGAAACCCGAGCATCGTGGCCATTCCCAACGCAAACAAGTGTAATGCAACACCGGATCGCTCTAATCCAGCCACATCAGATAACCAAGGCCCTGCCCATAATCCTTGAACAGACATATTAAACGCTTGCGGCAGCACGGAACCTAAGGCTATACGCCAAAATATTGGCGCTTTATATACGTTCAGCGCACCAAGTAATTGATCCTTAGTCGAACCGATATCATGGATATTTTTTTTATCAGGAGCAAAGAAGAAAATGATAGCTGAGGCAATAACGGTCGCAAAAAACAACGCAACGAACAACTCTCTCCATCCGGTAAAAGACAGCATAAACTCTACTGGTGCTGTCGCAGAAATTGCACCAAGCCCACCGACGAACATAATCCTTCCTGTCATCTCCGGGAGTTTTTCCTTTGGAAACCATTGGGAAAAAATCTTGATACTTGACATAAGGCAAGCAGCCACACCAAAACCTATAAACGCACGACCCAGCAAGAGCGTTTGGAAGTCATCCGCTTTGGAAAATATCAAGGCACCAATCGAGGCCAAAATTAAAAGAGTAGCGTTTACACGCCTCGGACCAAATCTATCTAAAAAAAGTCCGATTGGGATTTGTAATGATGCGAACGTTAAAAAATAAACCGACGTTAAGAGCCCTAACTGACTGGCACTCAAGTCAAATTCTGAAATGAGGTTTGGTGCGATAACTGCATTAACAGAACGAAACAAATAAGATAAGAAATATCCACAGGCAAATGGCAGGAACACCAGTAATGCTTGCCGCATAGAAATTGAATATCCGTTCCCTTCGGGATTCAAAGTCGAGGCATCTTCGCTTGGTCTAATCACCACCGACCGTCATTGAATCAATCAGTAAAGAGCCAACTTTAAATGAAGAGCGATTTAAATGATCGTTACCAACCCCTCGAATTGCTTTAAACATATCTTTTAGGTTTCCGGCTACCGTGACTTCCTGTACTGGATGAACTATTTCTCCGTTCTCCACCCAAAAACCAGATGCTCCACGAGAATAATCTCCGGTTACCATATTCGTTCCGTGACCAAGCAAGTCGGTAACAAGGAAACCTGTGTCCATCATTTTTAATAAATCACCAAATTCATGCGTGTGGCCTCGAGCATGAACGGACAAATTGTGAGCACCACCGGCGTTTCCGGTCGAGGCCAGACCAAGTTTTTTAGCAGAATATGTGCTCAAAAATAAACCCTCTAGCCGCCCAGATGAAACAATTGAGCGTTTTTCAGTTTGCACGCCCTCATTATCAAAAGCAGAGCTAGATAATCCACGCGGCACAAATGGATCCTCTTCAATTGAGAAAAAATCAGGGAAAACACTTTCTCCAATTACACCTTCGAGAAAAGATTGTTGACGATATAGGTTTCCGCCACTCACAGCCGATACAAAATGCCTCAACATACCCGAGGCAATTGGAGCTTCGAAGACAACTGGGATTTTTTTAGTGCTAATTTTTTTTGCTCCCACCTTACCAAGCGCGCGGCGACCCGCCTGTTTTCCAATATCGAGGGCTGGCTCCATATCATCAGCACACCGTGCAGTGCTCCACCATCCGTCTCGTTGCATTTGATCCCCCTCACCCGCAGTGACGGAGCAACTAATGTAATGTCGAGTGCTGGGATATCCTTGAATAAAACCGTTTGAATTAGCGTAAACGAATTGACCCTCTTGAAGAGAGACACTTGCACCCTCAGAGTTTTTAATTTCCGAGCTGACATCGAATGCTGCTTGCTCACATTCGCGCGCAAGACTGATTGACTCCTCCATTGATATGTCCCAAGGATGATAAAGGTCCAGCTCAATGATTTCTTTAGCCAACTGGCCGGGGTCCGCTAATCCAGAGAAAGGATCCTCCGCAGTCAATTGGGCGATCGCTACGGCCGCTTCGACTGTGTGCTTGATAGCACTTTCTCTGAGGTCCGAAGTGCTGGCAAAGCCCTTCCGATGCCCAACATAAACCGTGACACCTAAACCCTTATCTCGGTTGTACTCTAAATTCTCAATTTCACCCTTGCGCACCGATACGGCACTGCCAAGCCCTTCGTTGAGATCCACCTCAACAGAGCTCGCTCCCATACCTTTCGCCATTTGTATGGTTTGTTGGGCAATTTCTTTGAATTGGTCTATGCTATATGCGAATTCTTTTTGGGACATTATATTCAATTACTCACCATTAACTTAGCACTGACTAACAATGCTAAAAACTGTAGGACTCTCAATACGAGCTAAGTAGTCCATGATATCACCACCATCAATTTACTATCAGACTTATGGAATCGTCACGGCCAAGTAAAACAAAACAAAAAAAACAAATGGAAGAGCTGCAAAACATCGGCAAAGCCCTTGTTGAGCTTCCTAAAGATGTTTTAAAAAAATTAGATCTCCCAGATTACCTAAGAGATGAGGTACTAGAAGCAAAGAACATTCCTCAAAATGGAGCTAAAAGAAGACAGTTACAATTCATCGGAAAAATAATGCGAAAGATTGAGGTAGATCCAATCCGAGAACAATTAGAGCAGCTCAAGCAACCTTCAGCACAAGAGGTGAAGCTCTTACATGCGACAGAATCCTGGCGCGAAAAAATGATAAAAAACGATGAGAGCTACAAAGAATTTATTGATATTTACCAAACAGCGGACTCAACTAAGTTGAAGGAACTGATTTCGAGCTGTCGCGGACCAGCAACCTCTTCTTCAAAAAGTTCTTACCGAAGCTTATTCAGAGTCATTTCTCGTTATATAGAAGAAAAAAAGGACTGAAACCTGGTATTTCGATTTGTTATAGTTCTGATAAATTTACTTAGCATTAAATTACTCAATGGTTGAAGGTGAACATGAGCGAAGAAAAATTACGCATTGGACTTGTATCTATTAGCGACCGAGCTTCTAGCGGAGTCTATAAAGACGAAGGGTTGCCCTCTTTAAGGCAGTGGCTTAATAGTGCCATAATCAATCCGATCGAATATGTAGAAAAGCTAATACCCGATGAGCAAGCGGTGATTGAATCCAGTTTGATAGAGATCGTAGATCAGGCCGAATGTGACCTTATCCTAACAACTGGTGGTACCGGACCCTCGCCACGAGACGTTACCCCTGAAGCAACTTTAGCGGTCGCAGACAAAATAATGCCAGGTTTTGGTGAACAAATGCGTCAGATCAGTCTTAATTTTGTGGCTACAGCGATTCTTTCTCGCCAAGTGGCGGTTATTAGAAAACAAAGCCTAATAATCAATCTACCTGGACAACCGAAAGCGATAAAAGAGACGCTCGAGGGCTTGAGGAATGATAATGGAGAAGCAATAGCACACGGTATTTTCGCCGCCGTCCCATACTGTATCGATTTAATCGGGGGCCCTTATATTGAGTGTCGAGAGAATTTCTGTAAGGCTTTTCGACCCAAATCAGCCAGGCGTAGCAAAAACTGATTCAGATAGTTTCGCCTAATACTTCCGGTCTGCGGCCAACATACCTCGCTCGGTATCGACTGTCAGCAATATCGCGAGGCCTACCACGAACAACACAACAAGAGACAAAATAGCATTTCGGTGATCCCCTCCCGTCAACCAAGTGAGGCCACCATAAGTGAGCGGCCCGACAATTGACGCACACTTAACCGAGAGACCCCACAAGCCGAAGAATTCAGCCTGTCTAGTTGCTGGTGTGAGAACTGAGACAAATGCACGAGCGTTCGATTGGCATGCTCCGAGCAACAATCCCACGAGATTTGCTGCAAACCAAAAACTTGACCGGTCTTCAGATAGCCATGCCAATATAGTTGTACCAATCCATCCGCACAAAATAATGACTAGTGAATTTCGGTGACCCAACATGTCATGTAAACGACCAAAAATATACGCCCCTAAAGCAGCTGTCACATTAACAACCATGATCAATAATATGGTTTCAGTAAAGTTAAAGCCGATTACTTGTTGGGCGTAAATCGCAGCCAGGGCAATCACTGCCTGGACCCCTCCTTGAAAAAAAACTGTGCTTAATAAAAAACGATGTAGATCGGTCAACTGACGACCTTGTGCAAGAGTGTCGAGGAACCTTTTGTTGACTGATGAAAAACTTACTTTAGTTACCTTTTTACCTTCACAGTCCCTCAGGAAGAGAAACGTGGGTAAAGCGGCAAAAAGGAAAAGTAGCCCTGTGATAATTAAGGTGATAGGTACATATTGCTCAGCCTCCCACCCCATCCCTTTCAACTGAAAAATAACAACAAGACACAACGCCAACGTAAGGATCCCGCCAAAATACCCGACTGCCCACCCTATCCCGGACACACGACCAACTGATTCTTTTTTCGCAAGATCAGGAAGATAAGATGCAATTACATTTTCCCCAAGGCTAAAAAAGGTATTCGACAACACTAGCAGTAACGCGGCAAACCAAAGGTCTCCTCGACCTGCAGTTGACAAAAAAACGGTACTTGACGCACAGGCGATTGTGAGTATTACCAATACCTTTTTGCGCGACCCGATAACATCAATATAAGCACCGAGTATTGGCCCTACAATCATTACAATCAAGTAAGAAATTGAGAGCACTGATGTCCATAAGAAAGTTGCCCAAACAACGTTTTCTGCGATAACAGATACGAAATAGGCATTAAAGATAGCCGTAATAACGACCGTCGTATAACCAGAATTAGCAAAATCATACATTGACCACGCCCAAAGATGACGTTTTGTATAGCCGTCGTTTAACAAACTAGATACTTTGCTAATACTCAAATTCAACTCCTTCTTAAAGTTGGCGGAAAACGACCGGAGTAACTTTAAATTATCTTACGACGCCGAAAATCTTCAATTTCCTCTACTTCATATCCTGCAGCGGTCAACACATTATCTGTATGCTCACCGAGGTCAGGCCCTAGCCAATTAGTCTTACCTGGAGTATCCGATAACTTTGGAACAATCCCCGGAATCAGTAAACTTTCATCTTCTGATAACCTATGCTCTTGGATCATATGTCTCGCGCGATAATGGACATCAGAGACAATATCGGCCACATCATATATTTTTCCGGAGGGAACCTCAGCCTTCTCGAGCACATCCAAAACGTGAAGAAGATCATGTGATGCGCACCATGCACCAATCACAGAATCCAGTTCATCACTGCGCTCCGCACGTCCATCGTTGTGCGATAGATCAGGGTCATCAGCTAGGTCTTTTCGATCAATAGCAAGCATCATTCTCTTAAAAATCGAATCGCCGTTAGCGCCAATAACCACGTACTTCCCATCCTTGGTCAAGTATGAGTTCGATGGCGCAATTCCTGGGAGCGACGAACCTGTACGTTCACGAACAAAATCATAATAGTCAAATTCAGGCACCATACTTTCCATTAAACTAAAAACAGCCTCGTACAGAGCAACATCTACCACCTGCCCCTTTCCACTGGCTTCGCGCTGCTTTAGAGCCATTAACGCGCCAATGACGCCATAAAGCGATGCCACCGCATCACCTAGACTGATACCTACTCTTACGGGCGGCCGATCAGGATAGCCTGTGACGTGACGTAGCCCACCCATGGCCTCCCCAATCGCGCCGAATCCGGGCCTATCCCTATAAGGACCCGTTTGGCCGTAACCTGATAGACGAACCATAACCAAGCCAGAATTCTCTTTAGCAAGTGAGTCATAACCTAAACCCCACTTCTCCAGAGCGCCAGGCCGAAAATTCTCTACCAAAATATCCGCATCCTTCGCTAAACGTCGCACGATTTCCTGACCGTCTTTTTCTTTTAAGTTAATCGTTACGGATTGTTTGTTTCTAGCCTGCAGCAACCACCAAAGCGACTTTTCCTTGTATAGTTTCCGCCACTTCCGAAGTGGGTCACCCCCGTTGGGCGACTCGACTTTGATGACTTGCGCACCAAATTCAGCCATTACTCTCGTACAAAATGGTCCTGCAATTAATTGGCCTAATTCAAGAACCTTTACATCTTTAAGAGGTCCATCCATATGTTATCTCTCAAAATTATTATTATAAGAACTAGTCTACGATATTCGATATAAGGAGTTTTTTCCAATGCGCAAAAATATTTTTGTTTTTGTATTCACCCTATTAATCTCTCAAACTGCCATGTCAAACGATTGCCCTAAAGTACTGAACACCAAATTAAATAACCTAACAGGCGAGTCCGTTGATTTTTGCAACTACCGTGGCAAAGTCATCCTTGCTGTTAACACAGCCAGCTACTGTGGAAATACTCCTCAGTATGAAGCACTAGAAGCGTTGTACCAAAAATACAGCGAAAAAGATTTTGTCGTCATCGGGTTTCCAGCTAATAATTTTGGGAACCAGGAGCCTGGGTCGAACGAGGACATCCAAAACTTCTGCAAACTTAACTACGGGGTGAGCTTCCCAATGATTGAGAAAACGGATGTAGTCGGCCCAAACACAAATCCAATCTTCAAAGAGTTACAAACAATGACAGGTGATGCACCCCAGTGGAATTTCCACAAATATCTAATTTCTCGTAATGGCGATCAAGCGTTTAGTTTCACGGCGTCTATGGATCCCATGAATGCGAAGCTCGTGAAACGCCTAGAGGAACTCCTTTAAGTCATGCACGATGCGTCTATCGCGCAAATATGACGTCTAAAAACTGTCGTACTCTCGAATAACTTGACCGGACAAGGGGGCCTTGGGAATCAAGCCCCCTTCATCGGCAACCTTACGTCCATTAACCCAAACACCATGAACGCCAATCGACGGTGTTGTTAGACGTGAGGCACCCGACGGAAGATCATGCAAACGATGCGAGGGACCTCGATTTACCGTTCTAGGATCGAAAAGCAGCAAATCTGCCCAAGCACCCTTATCGATAAAGCCCCGGTCTTTGATCCCAAATAATTTAGCGGGCTCCAAAGTTAATTTATACACCGCCTTTTCTAACGGCATTATTCCTTTATCCCTCGCCCAGTGGCCAAGAACATGTAAGCCAAAGCCTGCGTCACACAAAAACGTTAAATGAGCTCCCGCATCAGACAATGAAATAATTGCATTTTCGTCACACATCAACTTACCAACGGCATCTTCATCCGAATTCATTATGGTTGCTGTAAACATAGTCTCAAGGTTTTCCTTGAGCGCTAAATCCAACATAAAATCAAAAGGAAGCTGTTCGGCCTCTTCCGCCAACACAGAAATTGATTTTCCCTCGAACTCTGAATTATCAGCATCAGCAACCTGAGCAACGTAAACTTTGTCCCACTCCCCGCTAAATACTTTCACCTCGCCGTTATTCAACTCATCCATAAACGACTCGCGGAAACTCCGATCAGCTAAGGCTTGCTTATATGCGTCACCACTAAGACTCATCATCGGCTTCCAACACGCAAAACCCTCCAAGGGATACGGAGATCGAAAAGAAAAATCCATATTCAACGGACATGGCGATACCGCCCCATATAAACGATTACCACGCGACTGGGCGGCCCTTATCTCAGATAAATCAGAGAAAGTCTTATTTGGATCAAGGCGAGAATGTAGAAGTGCGGCAATCAAGTAAGGTCTCTGCGCTGCTTCGCTGAGCTTTTCAATATCAGAAATGGGCATATCGAAGGATTTGGTCATCATCAAAACACCACGCCCGATATCTTTCAACGCGCTGGAAAGACTCAACATTTCGACCTCATCTGCCAATCGAGAGGGCATCGGAATCCCATTTTCTCCATTGTGTCCTGGATACCGTGTTGTCGCAAAACCGCAAGCTCCAGCCTCCATGGCCTCGACGACAATGGCTCTCATTCGTTCGACTTCCTTTGGTGTCGCCGCTCTTTTCGAAGCATCTCCCTGAAGTACGTAAGTTCTCACACTTGAGTGTCCAACGAAACAGCTAACGTTGGGAGCGACCCCTCTTTTTTCGAGCATATCTAAATATTGTGGAAATGTCTCAAAGCTCCAATCAATACCTGTTTGAAGGGCATCGATAGACATGCCTTCTACTTGAGTCAAGTTTTTCATGGTGATATCACGGTCGTTTGGACGACATGGCGCAATTGTGAAACCACAATTTCCCATCACAAGAGTAGTTACGCCAAGTGCAGGTGACGGATTACAATACGGATCCCAAGTTACTTGGGCATCATAATGAGTATGATTATCAACGATACCCGGCATGATAGATAACCCGGAGCAATCAATAGTTTCCTTCGCGGATGCCTCAAAGGTGCCAACCTCAGCGATACGACCATCGAGGACGCCTAGAGAACCCAAGAAACCAGGCTCCCCGCTACCGTTAATAATCGTTACATTATCGAATCGAATATCAAGCATAGTAAATCTCTCAATGATATCGGCGTACTGACATGAGCCTATTCACATGAATATACCCGTATACAAGTTGCAGCATATTAATGACTCATATCCTCTTAAGCTATAGCCTAGCGACGTATATAATATTTGTCTAATAAATCAACATCATCAAAATGACGGCGTCCGACAAATGCAGTGGCGTGTCGACCCCATTGACGCATGGCGCCCGGACTCTCGATACCCGAAGGCCACAACAGATAGCGTTCGCCTCTCTCAGATCCAGAAACGATACCGTTAACACCAAATAAATTTCTTCGCCCCTGAGAGGTCTCAATAGAGCGAAGCTCATCATAAGCCCTCAAAGAATATTGTTGTGCCTCTTGCCTAAAGTTATCTAAGGTCACTCCAGCTAAATAATGTGTTTTTGTTTGGACTGTAATATTGACCGTCATACCCGTTTCAATCTCATTTAATTGCTTGGGCGAGAAAGCCCACTCAACGAACTCACTGGGCTCAGCATTTGGTACTAAGCGATCGGTCGGGAAAAACATGTGGTAACAACCGCATGGGTGGATCGAATCGAAAAGTAATGGCGTTCCGTCGTGATCTAATGTCACGCGCCATATAATGCCGTCTAAATTACCGCCAAGGAGATCACCCACTCCCTCTTTAGGCCTTGCTAAGAACCAAGCGACATAAACAAGCTGCGGCAGTGTCCTGCCCTCAAACCGAGTGTGAGTCAAATGGGTATAAACGGTGGGCTCCAAGACGTTAACCGTCACAGCGCCTTCTTTCGTAAAATCTACCGCGCCAACCCTATCAAATTCACCTGAGTCCTCGATCGTAAATATAGGAGCATATGTAACAAATAATCTCGATAGAAGATCCGGGCTCAAAGTTAACTGACCAAGCGCATCACGCTGACTCATTAACCGAGCCACCTCTTGCGGCCGAAATATATTTTTCTTAGTAGGTTCGTATTGCCTTGTAGAAACTACTTTGACATTCTTTTGCGCATATCGCTCAAATGTATCCCTCGCTTGCTTATGCCACTCTTTGATACCTTTAATGAACGGGATTTTCAACAACGGATATAGACCCAACGCTCTTTTAGCGCTGCTATAGTCATCGGGAATAAACACAACCGAGGTCAACTTTTCAAGATCATCAAATGGTTCTTGTAAATAATGCTCTTTAAAAAAAACGGAGCACCGCTTAGTAACATCCTTAATCGTTAACCGGTCCTTACCTAGCAATCGAAGTGCGGCCTCATTCAAATTATTGACTTCAATTTGACGACTCTCCCGGTCGAGATCAACCATAGCCGAAACCCACGCGCGAAAAAGGTTTGGATCGTCATAAACTAAGTCCGAAAAAGCGGCAAGAAATCGATCAGCTCGTAGATAAACATAATCTTTAACTGTAGTAGCTCCAAAATCGCGAGCATCATATTGCGCAATAACGACATCAAGTTGTTCCGACCAATTACGACAAAAATCTAGCGATAGTTCAACAGAGGATTGATCTTCAAAATCCAGATGTGATGTTCTTTGCGTAGCGCAACCGGTCATCAGGACGATTAAACTCACAACAAACACCAACCGCAGACCTATCAGCATTTAATTCTCACTCTCAGCATAATTTCCTGACCTCCTCTTCTCCTTTTCAATCTGAGCAATAATTCCCAAAAATTGGCTCTTAATATTATTTCGGATGAATCGCTCCGCTATAAAATTAGGAATGGGTAATGATGGATCCAAGAAACCTGACCATGACAAAACCCACAGGTCCTCATCCCCGATCTGAGTCAAGTGATACCCGCCCGATAAATAGTCAAGATTTCCCGATACCAATTCAATAGAAATAGAATAAGGCTTAAATTCTATAGTTTTAACGACAACATCAATTGGGATCTTAAAGAAAAGAAGCTCTGATACTCCGTGTTGCTCCACAAACGCAGTTTTTCCCTCATAGCGCAATAGTCGGCTCGAATGCATCCCTGGAATATACTCTGCCAATCGATTGTAATCTGTCAAAACCTCCCATATCAGTTCGTGCGGCGCCTCGATTAAGCTTTCAACCTCAACGTAGACGACACCATTATCGATTGAGGAATCGACTCGCAGTCCATCATCCTCACTCCAAGTAGTTACGGGGCTTGTCGCAAAACATGTAAAAGAGAATAAAATCAATATCAATTGTTTATTATTTTTCATATAAAGACCCACAAATAATCGATAAATAGGTAGTACTAAATTTTGTTAACATCAAACATTACAACCAGGTACTAAAACAGTAATCTATGCACGACACATTATCACTTCTTAATAACCGAGAGTTCCCACCCATTAACAGGGAAGAGGTCAAAACCGTTCAGATCAACCTCGGTTATCGATGTAATCAAGCTTGCTTTCACTGCCACGTCAATGCCAGCCCAGACCGCAAAGAGCAAATGTCAATCGATACCATCAGGCAGGTGATTCAATTCATTGATAAGGTCAAACCTGCAGTAGTTGACCTGACTGGTGGTGCTCCAGAATTGAACCCTCACTTTCGTGAACTCGTCTCTGAGATACGAGATCGAGGAATCGCAGTGATTGACAGATGCAATTTAACAATCTTATTCGAGCATGGCCAAGAAGATCTACACAAGTTTCTCGCCCAACATCAGGTAATCGTCACTGCTTCTCTGCCCTGCTATACGGAAGATAACGTTAATTCTCAGAGGGGGGATGGCGTATTCAAAAAAAGTATTAACGGATTACGCCTACTCAATGAGGTAGGCTATGGACATTCCAATCCAGATCTTCAACTACATTTAGTTTATAACCCTCTAGGGGCATTTCTGCCTCCACCCCAAGAGACACTAGAGATTGAGTACAAGGAATATTTAGCCAAAAACTATGGTGTGCAGTTTGATGTGCTGCTCACAATTACTAATATGCCTATTAAGCGGTTTGGGAGCACCTTGGTAAGCCGTGGCGAATTTGAAAACTACATGCAATTGTTAAAGGATAACTATAGCGAGGAAAATCTTAACTCCGTCATGTGCAAGACATTAATTTCGATTGATTGGGAAGGTTATCTGTTTGATTGTGATTTTAATCAAATGCTTGGTCTCCCGTTCGGTAACTTAAGGCGTAAAACTCATATCCGAGACTTAAATACAAATCAAATAGAGGGTAAGTCAATTGCTGTCAGGGATCATTGCTTTGGCTGTACAGCCGGACGCGGCTCAAGCTGCAGCGGGGCTTTACAGTAACGTCCGATAACGCCTCAAAAGCGTATCTTTCGGGGACTTAAAATCCCCCTAAAAGAAATATTCAAAGATGTCCATGTAGCCTTGGTTCGAATAGAATGAAGATTGCATTCAACGATAAACTGCTTATAAAGACCCTATTTATAACAAAGTCTAAAATATGAAAATTACGAAACTTCAAAAAAAATGGATTAGCGTAATCATTGCCTTTGCAATAGTTCTCATATCATTTACTTTATTCCGTGACAACGTTCTCAATTTGTTAGCACAATTAAATCTTCAATCCCTAAAGGAAAATTACTCGGAATTACAGATTTTTTTTGAAGATCACCCAATTGAATCGAGCCTAATATATGTATCTGTATATATCTTAGCTGCCGCCCTGTCGATTCCAGGCGCCATAATCTTGACAATCGCTGGAGGAGCTATATTTGGATTATTTTGGGGTACAGTTCTCGTATCATTTTCCTCGACTATTGGAGCGACAGTTGCTTTTTTAATTACCCGCTATTTTTTTCGTAACTCTGTGAGAGCCCGCTTCGGCGACAAATTAAGAACTATCAATGATGGCATCAAGAAAGATGGGGCATTTTATCTCTTAACGCTCAGATTAGTTCCTATTTTTCCATTCTTTGCGATTAATGTACTGATGGCACTGACGCCAATCAAGACGCATACATTTTATATCGCGAGTCAGATTGGTATGCTTCTTGGAACAATCATATTTGTGAACGCCGGAACTCAGCTGGCCAATCTGAATTCAACGGGAGATATCTTATCTGCAAATCTAGTTATTTCGCTTTGCATCATCGGTATATTTCCAATAGTCGCAAAATTAGTATCAGATCTCATTAGTAGACGAAGGGTCTACGCTAACTGGCCGAAACCGAAAAAATTTGATTACAACATTATAGTTATTGGGGCAGGTGCGGCTGGACTTGTATCCTCATACATTGGCACGGCTGTAAATGCGAAAGTTGCTCTCATCGAAAAACATAAAATGGGAGGTGATTGCCTCAATACCGGATGCGTTCCCTCAAAGGCACTCATTAAAACCGCACACTTCATTGAAGAGGCTAGACAATCCAAACGATTAGGCATTCATAAGGCCGAGATCACCTTTGAATTCTCAGAAATAATGAGACGAGTACACCGAATTATAAAAAAAATAGAGCCCCATGATTCAATAGAGCGGTATACGGAGTTAGGAGTAACCTGCCTTCAGGGTAATGCAAGAGTGGTATCACCGTGGGTAGTCTCGTACGACGGACCAGATGGGCAGCAAGAGATTAGTGCTCGCTCAATCATTATTGCGGCTGGAGCAAGACCTATAGTGCCGCCTTTACCAAATCTCAGCGAAGTTAAATATGCTACATCTGATACTGTCTGGGACTTAACCGACCTGCCAGAAAAATTGATTGTTATTGGCGGTGGCGCAATCGGTTCGGAATTAGCCCAAGCATTTCAGCGTTTAGGTTCGAATGTAATTTTAATTGAATCTGCAGATCGTATTCTCATGAAAGAAGATATAGAGGTTGCAGAGGCGATCAGCAATCAATTATCGGATGAGGGTGTAGCAATACTCACTAGACATCGAGCCAAAGGCTTTATAAAAGAGAAAAATGTCCAGACGCTAGTCTGTGATAGCCCTAACGGCGAAGTCAGGCTGAACTTTGATCAGGTCCTTTTTGCGATTGGGAGACAAGCGAACATCCTAGGATATGGTCTGGAAGATATAGATGCTGTTTCTCAAAATGATAAGGTTTTGCCTACCAATGATTTTCTTGAAACCAAATTTCCGAATATATATGCGTGCGGTGACGTAACAGGAAGAATGCAATTCACCCATGCGGCCGCTCACCAAGCCTGGTATGCGGCGGTTAATGCACTTTTCGGTCGTTTTAAAAAGTTTACTGTCGATTTTTCATCTGTCCCATGGGCTACCTTTACTCACCCACAAGTTGCCCGGGTAGGATTAAGCGAGAACGATGCAAAGAAACAAAATATAGACTACGAGGTCACTGTATACGGACTCGATGATTTAGACCGTGCTATTGCAGATTCGGAGGATCATGGCTTTGTCAAAGTCCTAACTCGTCCGAATTCAGATCAACTTATTGGAGTAACTATCGTCGGTGAAAATGCCTCAGAAATAATTTCTGAGTTTGTACTAGCCATGAAACACAAACTCGGACTAAATAAAATTCTATCGACTACTCATATTTACCCCACCTTTTCCGAAGCCAACAAATATGTAGCGGGCGAATGGAAAAGAAAACATGCTCCCAATACGATTTTAAAGATCCTAAAAATATATCACCGCATCATGCGCAAATGAAGAATCCAATTCGCCAAGTCTTTCAGCGTAAACAATTTAGTCAGTTACTATTTTTAGTATTTAGTTTTCTCACTGTCTCAATAACATATGCTTTCGATCATACTCACAGTAAATTTGATGCACTACTAAAAAAACATGTGACTTGGAATGAAGGCGGTCATAACAGCACAGTCAACTACTTCGGCTTCAAAGAAGATCAAGAAATCATGACAGAGTACTTAGGGGGAATTGCTGCTGTTTCTAAACTTGAATTTGAATCTTTTAACATGGAAGAACAACTGGCATTTTTAATAAATACCTATAACGCTTACACGGTCTTCTGGGTTTCACAACATCACGAAACAATAGATTCTATAAAGGACCTAGGTTCATTCTTAAAAAGCCCCTGGAAGTACAAACGCTTTAATCTTCTCGGCAAAATCGTCAGCTTGGATTACATAGAGCATAAGTTAATACGAGAACAAGGACGTTTCGATGAGCCGCGAATTCATATGGTTGTCAACTGCGCCTCAATTAGTTGCCCAGCGCTACGTCCAGAAGCATATCAACCTTGGCGTATTGAGGATCAACTCCACGATAGCACTCTGCGCTTCCTATCGGATAGTAGTCGCAACTTTATTAAGAATGGAGTTTTATTTGTCTCACCGATATTCAAATGGTACAAGGCTGACTTCCAAAAAATGTCTGGCTCAGTACTCGAATGGCTTAAGAGTTACTCATTTGCGTTGGATACTAAGTTTGATTTAGTGAACCGCAGTAATATTGCTATCGAATACACCGACTACGATTGGTCACTCAATACACGTGACCAAATGTAAAACGGTCTTTAGATGCAAAAAAAAATCTCATTGTCGATAATCATTCCCGTTCGTAATGAAGCGAGTCATCTACCCTCTTTACTAAACGCATTACAAAAAAGAAAGTCTGACAACACAGAAGTTATCGTTGTCGACGGATGCAGCGAAGACGACACCCTGAATGTCATCTGTCATAAAAAAAATCGTATTCTTCACTCAGAACCTGGCCGAGCACAACAAATGAACACTGGCGCTCTGCATGCCAAGGGGAAATATTTATGGTTCTTACACGCCGACTCTAACGTTGACTTCGACTTTGAGAGCATCATTGAATCGGGTCTAAAAAATAAAAAGTGGGGATGGTTCAACGTCCGTTTAAGTAATACCAAAATAATTTTTCGCGTAATTGAATCGATGATGAACTACCGGTCAAAAATTACGTCTGTCGCTACAGGCGATCAAGGGATTTTTATTCATAAAAATATCTTCATAGAACAGGGGTTTTTCCCATCAATTGCATTGATGGAGGACGTTAAATTTTCAAAAAAAATAAGGTCTTCAGGTTCACCATTCATAAGTGATACGCCATTAGAAACATCGGCCAGAAGGTGGGAGGAGGATGGACCAATACGTACAATTTTTAAAATGTGGACCTTGAGGTTATTATTTTTTTTAGGTGCGTCACCAAACTGGTTGAATAAGCAGTACAACAAAAAATGATGAGCAAAAGTGAGCAAAACAGGGATACATTAATACAGATATTCACCCGCATGCCCATCGAGGGAGAGGTGAAGACGAGACTTATTCCTGAATTAGGTGCACAAGGCTCGTGTGAACTCCATAAGCGTATGACACTTCATACTCTCCAAGTCGCCACCCACGCAGCGCCAGCGGTACAAATTTGGTGTACGCCTGATATTAATCACCCTTTTCTTGCAAACTTAAGCCAAGCCCATGAAATTAAAATACAAATTGGTGAATCGCTAGCTGACCGCATGAGTTGCTCTCTAACAGACGGGTTAGAAAAATATAAGAAAGTCATACTAGTCGGATGTGACTGCCCTGTCATCGATGAGGCAACCTTAGTCAGAGCGATTTCTATATTAGATCAACATAATTATGTATTTATACCGGTAGAGGATGGAGGCTTCGCGTTAATCGGATCGGTCCTATTCTCACCTCAAATCTTTCAAAACGTTCCATGGAACAGTAACTTAGTGATGTCACAGATCAGAGAGAATTTAAAGAAATTTCACTATTCTTGGGCAGAACTACCCACGCTCTGGGATGTTGATGAATTTGTTGACTACAAACGGTTATCACTGCACATGCCACATTTAACAAGAGGTCTTTGACACAGTGGCTCAGACGTTGTTAATCATCAGATCTACACAATTAGAAACTAGTACCTAAAATAAGCGCATGAAGAAAATCGTACTCATCGGCGGTGGACACACCCATTTAGAAACAATTCAACGCTTGGGTGAGCGTTCATTTGCTCAAGATTATAAATTAATATTAATTAGCAGTGAAGTACACACACCTTACTCAGGAATGATCCCCGGATTAATTTCGGGCCATTACAAATCTAACGAATGCCATATTGATCTCCAAAAATTATGCGGAAAATATGACTATGAATTCGTACAACAAACAGTATTAAAAATCTCATCAAATGAGCAAACAATACATACCGAGAGTGGGACTTATCAATACGATCTTGCATCCATTAATACAGGTTCTACCCCAAACTCTAAGACCATAGCCGGACTTAAAGACTGCGCTATCCCCGTAAAACCCATTAAAGGTTTGGTTAATAATATTCAAAACTTACTCGATCGAATTGGTCGTGCCCCAAAATATTCTACTCATAGAATATCTGTAGTGGGCGGCGGAGCGGCGAGTATCGAGGTATTGTTGGCTTTACAATATCAAGCTACTACTCGAGGTTATACCAATCTACAATTATGTTTGATAACAGCGGCAACCGATATATTGGAGACTCACGCACTACCCGTGAAAAGAAAGTTTCATAGGATTCTTCATCAACGGGGTATAACGACTTACTATAACGCTCCTGTTATTGAAGTAAATAAGGATTACCTAAAAACAGGATCAAAAAAAATCATTCCATCAGACTTTGTAATTTGGGCGACGGGAGCATCCCCGAGTCATTGGCCAAAATTATCCGGACTGCCCACAACCGAAGATGGGTATATAAAGACAGATAATTTTCTTCAGGTAAAAGATATTAATAACCTCTTCGCCACTGGAGACATCGCCTCCATTGAAGGTCTGACTTATCCGAAATCTGGGGTTTACGCAGTCAAACAAGCACGTATTCTAGAGGCTAACATCAGGAGTAAGTTAAGCGGCGCACCGCTTCAGTCGTATACTCCACAGAAAAGCTCGCTTGCCTTAATTAGTACCGGCGATAAAAATGCAGTGGCTTCGAAACATATTTTATGCGCCAGTGGTCGGTGGATTTGGAAATGGAAGGATCATGTCGATCGAAAATTCGTTAAAAAATTCCAATAAAATATGAAGAAAAGATCTAAATTAACCAGATCAACTCTATTGGCTTGAGCACCTTGGAAAAAACAATCGCATTCTGATGAAATTTTCGCCCTATACTTTTTGCTTCTAAAAGACTGACATTTATCACAAAAAAACCTAACTCTACGGGCCAAGTCTCCGCATCTGGTATACCTAGCCCGAAGAAATATCCTAACTTTCTTCTATGCAAGTAGCGCAATAACATTGTGCTCTTGAGTGCATTTTCTCGCTCAGTTAGTCGAACCGAACGAGGATTTTCTGCAGAAACAAAAGTCCACTCTTGAACGTAGTCATTGGTAATAGACCAAGGTTGATGTCGTTTAACCTTATCTATCCGAAAATCGATATAGTTCCGGCCGACGAGAGCCCTGTAATTTGTCTTAAGATAAGACGCCTCGTAGAGATCTTTAGCGTACATATTCGCTTCTTGCCAAATTCTAATTGATCTTATATTTGTTAACTACCTCTTGGTTAACTTCTATACCAAGACCTGGCTTTTCGGATATTTCAACCATTCCGTTCGTATTAAGTGACAACGGCCTATCAACTAAGTCATCTCGGAATGGATGCGATGAACGGTCATACTCCAAGATAGGTTGTCTGGCATATAGAGAATGGACTGCAGTCGGCAGCGCTGCTAAGACTTGAAGAGATGCTGCCTGGGCAACTCCAGATCCCCAAACATGAGGATTTACTTCAATTCCATTCGCTTGGGCTAAGGCGGCAACGTGTCTCGCTCCAGTGACTCCGCCACAAGATCCAATATCCGGTTGAACTATATCAACTGCGTGACAGTTCAATAATTCACGAAAACCATAAATTGAATGCTCATTTTCTCCACCCGCGATTGGTGTTTTTAGTTTTTGACGCAATTCAATATAACCGCCAACATCCTCCGCTGGCACTGGTTCCTCGTACCAACGTAAATCGTATTCGTCAAGAACTCGCCCTAATCTTAATGCCTCAGTGCGCCCATACGCGTGATTAGTATCAACCATAAGCTCAACAGTCCGTCCTTCTATAGCGCGTCCAATCTGCTGCATTACTTTTATATCGTCGTTCACACCAAAACCCAGCTTAATTTTCATAGCTTTAAAGCCTGCGTCGTTGTGCGCGACCGCCTCTTCCGCCAAACGATCAGCCTCATTTTGACCATTAAGTCTGTAGAAACCTGTTGCATAAGGTTGCACCACATCCCTGAATCGCCCCCCCATCAATTGACTTACCGGTGCTTCATACGCTTTACCTAAGAGGTCCCACAAAGCGATATCTATCCCACTAATTGCGGCGATAATTGAGCCCTTACGTCCAAAATCACGCGTGTGGTTGTACATGCTGTGCCACAACACCTCTATATTTCTTGGATCTTGACCTAAAATCAAAGGTTTCAAGGAATATTCAATAGCCGAGGCTGCTATTTGTGGGGACTCCAACCCTTGAGCGAAGGCCTCACCCCACCCTATTAAGCCATGATCGGTATGAATCTCGACAATAGTAGCCGATCTCGCCTTCACCCATCCTTGCGAAAAAGCAAAAGGTTGCTTTAACTCACTTTGCAAAATATGAACTCTAATGTCAGTAATCTTCATGTGCCTCTCAATTCAATGCAAAAAATTGATTAAACGAGTAAAACTAAGATATGTTTATATTACTCAGTTATTGTAAGGAAGTAACATGTACCAGAAAATACTGATCCCTACTGATGGTTCTGATTTATGTTGGAAAGCCGCGCAAGAAGGAATTCGATTTGCGAAAGCAAATGATGCGAAGGTCGTCGCATTTCACGCAATTCCCACAACATCCTATATGTTATTTCCTGAATCTGGCCCAAGTGACTCTATTATCGATAGATTTGAAAAAGAGGCGGATCAACGTGCAAACCTGTTTGTTGCCAAAATTATCGATCATGCTCAAACCGCTGGGATTAGAGCAGAAGCAGTGTGTCATAAAACTGACCACGTATGGAAAGGCATAATTGAGACCGCAACAGCACACAGCTGCGATCTCATTTTTATGGCATCCCACGGCAGGCGCGGTCTCGCTAACCTTTTGCTTGGTAGCGAAACTATGAAAGTTTTAACGCATAGCTCAATCGCGGTACTCGTTTATCGCTAAGAGCTTCGCGCGGTTCAGTCTTTGCTGCATGGGAACCCAGCCCTAAGTGCTTGAACGATCACATACCGCCTTGGCCGAAAAAGCACCTCAGGATGCGTTTCTAGATACTCCAATACAGCAGCAAATGTCGTGTCTTGAATATTTTCCTCAGGAATACAAAACAGACCATTATTCCATTTCAACCACACGTCATCGATAAAGGGTTGACTTGCATCTCGGCCCTTTGGATGCTGCATCATCTCAAGCAGTTCATTGCCATCGGTCTCCGCTTTTGATAAAGCCGGGAATAACAAAAAACAACACACTATAACATTCACTAATTTCATTCTGTTCCCCCAATTTTTTAATGAGCAAGCTTGTCAAGTACCGCCACTTACCTACCATCTTCATACAAAACCAATGACTTAAATATCAACATTAAGTTTCATAATTTAAATTTGACTGGCGCTCATCTAATTTATTTCCAGCTTGAGTCTATCGATTGCCTCCAAATATTCCTGTTTCACCTGATCCGGAAAGTCAGCACTAAGGCCTTGCACCCACCTTTCTAAAAAAATAACTCTTTCTAAAATCGTCCATCGTACAAAGGGTAAGAATAAATTCTCGGCAAATTCCCAATGATCTTCTAATATTCGGGTTTCACCCTCAAATAAATTATTATGCATACCCGTCATTCTGCCAATCAAATAGCATCCATACTCCATACCTTTAGACGCTTCGCTCTCGGCGTATACCCAAATTAGGTCTCCCAACGTAGTCCCGCATACCCTCTGGAACCGGTCAGCAACACTATGCAATAACTCTCTGTTCTCTGTTGTCAAACCATCCGTCATGACCTCAACCTCCTTATTAGCTACCAATATCGAATACTCGGCAAACCAAACGCAAGAACTCCCGAGGCCGCCGGGAGCGTTTAATTTCAAAAACACACAATGGTGCTGTTGAGAGGAATTGAACCTCCGACCTACTGATTACGAATCAGTTGCTCTACCAACTGAGCTACAACAGCATTGATCTCATATTATACGTCTGGAGGAATCTATAAGATCCGATGATCTTTGTTGTGAAGATCTCTACTTATGCTGAAAGTTGGGTTTACGTTTTTCTGCGAAAGCAGCCATGCCCTCTTTTTGATCTTCAGTAGCGAACGCCGAATGGAATAAACGCCGCTCGAAACGTACACCTTCACTCAATGTTGTTTCATACGCTCGGTTCACACTCTCCTTGGCCATCATTACAATCGGCTGGCTCAATTCAGCGATTTTTTGAGCTGTATTAACAGCCTCATCAACAAGGTCAGCCAAAGGTATAATACGACTGACCAAACCGCATCGCTCTGCTTCTTCTGCATCCATCATCCTAGCCTGACCTAACAGCGCCATCTCCATTGCTTTTGACTTCCCTACGAAGCGAGGCAGCCTTTGAGTACCGCCCGCTCCAGGAATAATTCCAAGATTAATCTCAGGTTGACCGAACTTGGCGTTTTCTGCAGCAAGTATGAAATCACACATCATCGCCAATTCGCATCCACCGCCAAGTGCATATCCCGCGACGGCAGCGATAACCGGTTTTCGACAGCGGGCTATTCGTTCCCACTCAGCGGTAATAAAATCGGACATGTATACGTCCATATAGCTTTTTGTTTTCATTTCTTTGATATCGGCGCCTGCAGCGAACGCTTTTTCGCTTCCGGTAACGACTAAGCAACCCACACTTGAGTCACGTTCTAATTCATCCACTGCAAGTGATACCTCTCTCATAAGATCCGGCGATAACGCATTCAGTGCCTTAGGACGGTTTAACGTAATGATCGCGACTTTGCCACGCTTTTCAACCAATATATTTTCGTAATTCAATGTAATTCCTTCCAAAAAAAAAGCGCCTCAATTCTTTAAAAAGAATTTAAACGTTAAACATGAATAGCATACAAATTTCTGTTTTTAAACAATCAAGCGACCGGTGCCTGTCGAACTCGAATAACAACATCCGCTCCCTCCAGCTCGATTCCAGAGGGCAAGGGCGGCAACGCTGAGATGACTACGTGATCAGCGCAAACGTCTACCAACTCGCCAGTATCGACGTTGTACACATGATGATGATTTGAAACATTCGTATCGTAGAAAACTTTAGACTTATTGATGATTAACGCTTTAATAAGCTTTTTATCAACAAATAAATTAAGAGTGTTATAAACCGTCGCTCTAGAGACACTGGCGTCCCTGTGAGCGACCTTCCTCAATATTTGTTCGGCACTCAGGTGCTGTCGCTTGTCAAAAAGGAGTTCGGAAATAATTAAGCGTTGCTGGGTAGGAGTAACGCCGCAAGCCCTTAAATGACCAGCCAAATTCGGTTTAGCTACAAGTGGTTCCATGACAGAGTGCTCATTTAACGTTCATAACATCTTCAATTACGATACCAGAAATGTTTAGGTCTTTCTCTTCAAAGAGCCTGGCACATGGAAAACAACCTTTTCTTGAATGCCCGAGAACTCCTTTACAACACCGACACCTAAGCTTCTTAACCGCTCTACAACTGCAGAAACGAGCACCTCAGGAGCAGAAGCACCAGCTGTTACACCAACCTTAGTCACGCCATCCAACCATTCGGTCTTAAGGTCAGCCTCATTATCAATTAAAAATGCGCGAACACCTTTAGTCTCAGCTACTTCACGGAGTCTATTAGAGTTTGAACTATTAGACGAACCAACAACAACAATCAAATCACAATGTTCAGCTAACGATTTAACCGCGTCTTGACGATTCTGTGTCGCGTAACAAATGTCCTCTTTCGCGGGCACCTTGATCTTAGGGTATTTTAAAATCAGAGCTTCGACGATTTTTGCGGCATCGTCGACACTGAGCGTTGTCTGGGTTACGTACGCCAGCTTTTCCGGATCCGCCACAACCAACTTAGTTACATCATCGATACTCTCAACCAATAAAATACCACTCGACGCCTGACCCATTGTTCCCTCAACTTCAGGGTGTCCTTTGTGACCGATCATAATCACCTCCAAGCCTTTTTTACGATGACGGATTACCTCGGCATGGACCTTCGAAACCAGCGGACAAGTGGCGTCAAAAACACGTAATTTCCTCTTCTTCGCATCCGTTCTAACTTGCAGTGAGACACCGTGTGCACTGTATATTAACGTTTTACCCACTGGAACATCATCCAGATCCTCAATAAAAATTGCTCCTTTTGCTTTTAGGTCATCAACGACATATTTGTTGTGGACAACCTCATGTTTGACGTAAATTGGCGCTCCGTATTTGTTGATAGCTCGCTCAACAATCTCAATCGCTCGGTCTACGCCGGCACAGAAGCCGCGGGGATTCGCTAGATGTAATTCCGCTAAAGATGAATCAGTAATACTCATATATCAACTCGCTACGCACGCTCAATCCGTTTTCTAAACAAGCCATCAAATAAAAGGATGCCAGCGCCTATTGTGATGCAAGAATCTGCAACATTGAATGCTGGCCAGCGAAAGTCACGCCAATGAATCAAAATAAAATCTACAACCGCCCCGAGCATAATTCGATCAATGAGATTACCGATAGCACCTGCAAGCACCAAAACAAACCCAAGGGACAAAAATCGATCTTTAGTATTTCGAAAAAGCATAACCAGTAACAGCACAACTGCAATCATTGCGACAATTGAAAAAAACCACCTTTGCCAGCCTGAAGCATCAGCCAAAAAACTAAAAGCCGCTCCCGGATTCATCGTAAACACAATCGCCAGAAATGGGAAGACCTCTTTTACGTCATATGGTCCCATCGTTGCAATGATGATTCGCTTTGTGTATTGATCAAGACAAACGATAATTAATGTTAAGGCTAACCATCTTAAAAAAGTTCGAGCACCTAAAGACTGGGATGGACTAAACATGCCGTCTTTGCTCGCCGCCGCCTGATAAATTACTAATACACCGACCACAAATCGTCTCATGCTGAAGCGCAGCGCCGACATCTGGTCTGTAATGCCAACATCGCTCGCACTTCTTATGCGTGCTCTTTTTAACTTCTGCCGTAAATTCTCGAGCATCATTCTTAACTAACTCTAATGAAGATGTTAAGAACAAATAACGTAAATCATCCTCGAGGGAACTTAATGCATCGTAATCGTCGCCCGAAGCAGTGACCACCACTTCAGCTTGTAACGAAGAACCTATATCGCCCGCACTCCGTATTTCCTCTAATTTCTTCTGAACAACTGTTCGCATTAACCTAAGCCTATCCCACTTTACAAGAAGATCCTCATCTATTTGAGGAAACTCATACCACGTATGTAACAGAACCGAATCTTTGTCGTCTCTGGAAAATATTGACCAAGCTTCGTCTGCCGTGAAACTCAACACCGGAGACATCAGTCGTAATAAAGAATGTGTAATGTGCCACATTGCATTTTGCGCCGACTTCCTCTCGATCGATTTTTCAGCACTTGTGTATAGACGGTCTTTAAGTATATCCAAATAAAACCCGCCCAGATCTTCGGAGCAAAAAGTTTGAAACTTTTGTACAACATGGTGAAACTCAAAACGCTCGTAGTCAGTTTCAATATTTTTCTGTAACCGCTGAGTCATCTGCACTGCGTAACGGTCCACCTCAAGCCACTGATTTAGCTCCAGCTTATCCGCATCCACGTCATAATCACTAAGGTTTGCGAGCAAGAATCTCAATGTATTACGAATACGTCGATAGCTTTCTACAACCCGTTTCAATATTTCGTCAGAAATGTTTAGCTCACCGGAATAATCCGTCGCCGCAACCCAAAGCCGCAAGACATCGGCGCCTAGGGTGTCTGAAATCTTTTGTGGTCCGATTACATTACCCATCGACTTGGACATTTTTCGACCATTCCCATCTACGACGAAGCCATGTGTCAGTAGACTCTTATACGGCGCCTTTCCATCGATCGCACATCCAGTCAACAAGCTTGATTGAAACCAGCCTCTGTGTTGGTCTGAGCCCTCTAAATAAAGGTCTGCAGGCTTCGAAAGATCATCACGTCTTGAAAGGACGCTGTTATGGGTTGTCCCTGAGTCAAACCAAACATCAAGTGTATCCCGTACTTTTTTCCAGTCTTTAGCTTCTTTGCCCAATAACTCCTCTAAATCAAGTTCAAACCACGCATCGATACCCCTCTCCTCGACGCGTTGTGCTACGACCTCTAACAACCTCGACGTATCTGGGTGCAAATCTCCAGTCTCAGAGTGAACAATTAATGACATAGGAGTTCCCCAACTTCTCTGTCTCGACACGCACCAGTCCGGCCGATTCTTGATCATCCCCTCCAAGCGAGCACGACCCCAGCTTGGATAAAAAGAGGTCTCAGCAATAGCTTTAGCCGCTCGATCCCTGATCGAATCATTGCCGGCGTCCAAACCCACAAACCATTGTTTAGTCGCTCGAAAAATAATAGGTGTCTTATGTCGCCAACAAACTGGATAACTATGCTCGTAAGTGACGACGTGCAACAATTTGTGGTTTTCTCTCAGCACCTCAATGATTTTTTTGTTTGCCTCCCACACCAGCATGCCACCAACGATTGGTACTGAACTATGAAACTTACCCTCATCATTTATCGGATTGTCAACCTCTAGGCCATATCGCTGTCCGACGATAAAGTCATCCACCCCGTGGGCGGGTGCCGTATGAACCAAACCAGTCCCAGCATCCAGAGTCACGTGCTCACCGGAAATCACCAATGACTGTCGATCATAAAGAGGGTGCTGAAGTAAGAGACCCTCTAGTTTATCTCCAGTGAAATTTGACAAAACCTCAAACTGCTCAATACCGTAGCGTTGAAGACACGTGTCAACTAACTCCCTAGCAAGTATTAATAGTCCGTCGGCAATTCGCACAAGCACATATTCAATATCTGCTCCGACTGCAACCGCTCTATTTGCGGGAAGCGTCCACGGCGTTGTTGTCCAAATTACCGCAAAGACTGGCTCATATAAATGCGTGAAGCCCATAGCCGAAGCAAAAGCTTCCGCATCAACAACTGAGAAACCAACATCTATGGCGGGAGATTTTTTATCTTCATATTCAACTTCCGCATCAGCTAATGCAGAGCCACAGTCGAGACACCAATGGACTGGCTTCGCACCCTCTTGAAGAAACCCATTTTTCTGAATTTTAGCTAAGGAACGGATAGTGTCTGCTTCGGTCTGGAATGCCATCGTCTTGTAAGGGTTATCCCAATCGCCTAATACTCCGAGACGAATAAAATCTTTCTTTTGCCTGTTGATCTGCTCCTCAGCAAATGTCCGGCACAAGGCACGGAATTTTGCGGCCTCTAGACCCTTGCCATGTTTTTTTTCAATTTGATGCTCAATAGGTAATCCATGACAATCCCATCCAGGCACATACGGCGCATCGAAACCCGCAAGAGTTTTTGACTTAACAATAATATCCTTTAGGACCTTGTTGACAGCATGGCCGATATGGATATCTCCATTGGCATACGGCGGCCCATCATGCAACACAAACGTAGGTCTACCTTTCGCTTTCTCACGAATTTTTTGGTACAGGCCACCTTGCTGCCATTGCTCAACCCAAAGCGGTTCACGCTTTGCTAGATTCGCACGCATTGGAAATGTTGTATCAGGAAGATTTAATGTTTTTTTGTAATCCATTTATTTCAATAACCATCTGTAAAAATTCAAAACGTCAAGGGCAATGCCTATCTTATAAGCCACCCATTTTTAACCGCTATTTAGTTTAAAAAATTTTCGGGAGATTCTTTCATCTTCCTTCATTGCCACTATCAATTCATCTTTACTGGCAAAAGCCTCTTGATCACGTATCTTACGAACAAACTGAACGTTGAGTTTTTGGCCATATAAATCTCCAGAAAAATCTAAAATATTTACCTCCACGCAAACAATCCCATTATTTGTCACTGTCGGTCTCTTACCAACGCTCACCAATGCTGGTTTTTGTGTGAATGTAGGCCCATCAATGAACGCCATGAAAATCCCATTTAGCGGAAACAAGTCTCTGGTGAAATGGATATTTGCTGTCGGATATCCAAGAGTCCTTCCAATCTGGTCACCGTGAATTACTCTTCCACAGACATTGTAACGCTTGCCTAATAGTTGTTCCGCAAATTCGAGATCTCCTTTCGACAAAGCCTCTCGTACAGCAGTACTCGATACTCGCACTTGACCAACCTTAACGCTGCTGTTCGCTTCGACCTCAAAACCAAATTCAATCCCCTTTACACGCAGCATGTCATAGTCGCCCCGCCTATCCATACCAAATCTAAAGTCATCACCAACTAACAACCACTTCACCGATAATCTTGATACCAGTATGTCGCGAATAAACTGCTCGGGTAACATCTTGGAGTATTTCCTATTGAAGGGAAGTAATATGGCCTGCGCAACACCAGCCTCAGAAAATGAATTCAGTTTCTCTCGATTGCCGTACAGTCTCACTGGAGCTTTCTCTCGTGCAAAAAACTCTGCTGGGTGTGGTTGAAAAGTTAATACGGAAGGAATTAGATTTTTTTTGAGCGCAACCGATACCAGACGATCTAGTATTGCACGGTGCCCAAGATGAACTCCGTCAAAGTTTCCTATGGTCAGAGCTCGCGCACTTTTAGTCCCCGAATTGTTTAGCTCTAACAAACGCATTTCACGGTTCAGTCTTTAAAAGGTAAGTAAGCTGTAATTCTAACTCCTTTTAGAGCACTCTATAGTCAGGACGTAGACTCAACTAGTATCCTCGAATGAGAAAAGTGGATAGAATCAAATTCTGTTAATTAAATGCTGACAAATGAAAAAAGTGCATCGCTTACGAATTGAATCGAACAAGCCATGAAACTACAACAACTCAGATTTATCTGCGAAGTCGCCAAACATAATCTCAACTTAACCAAAGCAGCCAACGAGCTATTCACATCTCAGCCCGGAATCAGCAAACAAATTAAGGCACTGGAGGAAGAACTTGGTGTCGATATTTTTATTAGACGAGGTAAGCGCTTTGTTGGAATAACGGAGCCGGGAAAAGAAATAATTAATAAAGCTCAAGCAGCACTCAGTGATTTAAGTAATCTCAAATCAATTGGAAGCGAATACTCAAACAAAACGCTGGGAAACTTAACAATCGCGACAACACACACGCAAGCGCGTTATGCGCTTCCCCCTGTCATTAAGCAATTTAGAGAAAAATATCCTGAAGTACGCTTATCCGTTTATCAAGGAAGTCCCGCCCATATTGTTGAAATGGCTTGCTCAGGTGAGGCTGATCTTGCCATAGCAACGGAGGCTACGTCCTTAACCAGCGAGCTCGCCATGTTGCCTTGCTATCAATGGAATCGATGTGTTTTAACGCCTCCAAAACACCCTCTCCTTAAATCAAAGGCACTCTCCTTGGAGGAGATCTGTGAATACCCAATCATCACCTATGATTTTACGTTCACCGGTCGTCCTGTTATTAAACAAACATTTGAAGCTCATGGCTTAAAACCTGATGTCGTTTTAACAGCCATCGATGCAGATATCATCAAAACCTATGTCGAACTTGGATTCGGTATCGGCATTGTATCTATGATGGCCTATGACCCGGCACGAGATACCAAGATAAGGGCTATGGACGCCAGCCATCTATTTGAATCGAGCACAACAGGGATCGGTATCCGCAAAAACTCATATATGCGCGGATTTGTCTATGATTTCATCTCAATGTTTGCGCCGCACTTAAATAGGGAATCCATAGATTCAATCGTCAATAAACAGGGTAATTAATTAAAACTAGTTTTCACTAGGCGCGAGAAGATCTTTTAATCTACGCCCAAGAACTTTCAGCCCGATTACATAAATCCCAAAACCAACTAATATCACACTAAAGAGCAGGCCCGCACGCTCCCACGAATCATGAGTTAACCAGTCAATTTTTGTCGCCACAAAATTAACGACCAACGTCATTATTGCAGTAGCAATGACACAATCTCTGCAGACCAGAACCCACTTATTCGTCAATACAAACAGTCCCTTTCGACGAAGCTCGACAACTAGCATGATAGCGTTCAACCAAGCACCCCCAGAAATAGCTAAAGCCAAACCGGCATGCTTAATGTGATTAGGCATCAACATCCAAAAAATAACATTAAGAAGCTGAGTGACAATCACTGCCTTTATGGCGATTCGCACAGGCGTCTGCGTGTCCTTGTTTGCATAAAAAACCGGGGCAAAAAGTTTGATCATCACGATAGGAACTAAACCAACACCATATCCCCAAAAAGCGACTTGAGTCATCGATACGTCCTCAATTGAAAACTGGTCTCGCATAAACAATGTTATTAGAATAGGTTTTGATAGAGCGATTAATCCGGCGACACTCGGAATTGAGATAACCAACATAAGAATTAGGCCCCATTGAAGAGTTGCTTGATATTCTTCAGCCTTTTTGTCGGCGACCGAAACCGATAACGCCGGAAGAATTACAGTGCCCATTGCAACCCCGAGAAGACCAACAGGCAACTCCATCAATCTATCTGCGAAGGTCAACCAGCTCACGCTACCTGTTTGCATTCTTGAAGCAATATTTGTGTTGATAACCAAAGATATTTGCGCGGCGGATACACCGATAACGGCAGGAGCCATTTTTTTTAAAATTTGAAGTACACCTGGGTCATTGGGCTTCCATTTCAATTTTGGCCACAGCTTAAGCCGCAACAAAAATGGGATCTGAAACGCGAGTTGTGCGATACCACCCAAAAATATTGCCAAACCTAAAGCCATAATTGGTGGGTCAAAGTATGGTGTCAGGTAGAGCGCTGACAGAATAAAACTAATATTTAATAATGCTGGAGTGAAAGCTGGCACCGCAAATCGACCCCACGTATTAAGCACCGAGGCAAAAAGACTCGTCAAAGAGATAAACAACAAATAAGGAAAGGTGAGCTGCATCAAACTGACGGTAAGCTCAGCCTGACCAGATGAATCATTGAATCCCGTTGCAATGAGGTACACCAAATAGGGAGCGAAAAGAACTCCCAGAATGGAAATAATGAGTAGTAGTAGCGAGAGCAAACTGGCGACATGTGCGATGAGTAGCTTGGCTCTCTCGTCTCCTTCTGTACGTCTGTACTCTGCCAATATTGGCACAAATGCCTGAGCAAAGGCACCTTCGGCAAACAACCGCCGCAGCAAGTTTGGTATGCGAAAAGCGACGAAGAGCGCATCTGTAGACGCACTAGCGCCAAATTTTGCAGCAATAACCATTTCCCTAACTAAACCTAGCAGCCGGGATACTAGTGTAAAAAAACTGACGACAGATAGGGACTTAAATAAACCCATGATTTTAAATATTTTTTACATTAAAAATGCTATTTGTAAGGCGAATTAGACCTGCTCGTTTCACCATATCAGCTTTTCCTCAGCAATCGTATAATAATTCCAGTTATGTTGCCTTAGCTAAGCTCCAACGTTATAATTGTCGGCTTTTCATATAGCCGCTAAGCGGGATTACAAGAATAACATGCCAAACATTGCATCAGCCAAGAAGAGAGCTCGTCAAACCGAGAAGCGTAATTCGCATAATGCATCCTTAAGATCGGAACTCCGTACCATGATCAAAAAGGTACGCAAAGCAATAGATGCCGGGGACAAAGATGTAGCGGCCACAACATACACAAGTGCCCAGCGCAGGATTGACTCAATTGCGGATAAAAAAATTATTCACAAAAACACAGCAGCACGTCAAAAAAGTAAACTTTCTCGTGCGATTAAAAGCATGAGCTGAATCATCAGCTGCTCAAAGTTTTTATAAACCCGCAGCTGGTCCTGCGGGTTTTTCATTTAAGGGTATGCTGTTCTCATAGCATTAAGAGTAATACGAAACACGCCAAAGAAATTAAGGAGTTAGTTAGGGAGTTATTATGCGCCACGTCATGAAGACATATGGGAGAAAATCGATCGCATTTACCCATGGCGATGGAGCTTGGATCTATGATACCTCCGGCAAACGCTATCTCGATGCGCTTTGTGGGATTGCAGTGACTGGGCTGGGTCACAATCACCCTAAAATCACAAAAGCGATTCAAGAACAAGCCGGCGCGCTCATTCACTGCTCAAATTTATATCAAATTCCGGAACAAGAGGCTCTGGCGACGAAACTATGCTCACTATCCAACATGGAAACTGTTTTCTTCTCGAATTCAGGAGCCGAAGCAAACGAAGCAGCTATAAAGCTAGCCAGACTTTTCGGGCACAATAAAGGTATAGAGACACCCGTCATCATCGTTGCCGAACAATCTTTCCATGGCAGAACAATGGCAACCTTGTCCGCAACGGGAAATCGTAAAGTACAAGCTGGTTTTGAGCCCCTTCTATCAGGGTTTGCAAGGGTACCGTACGGCGATGTTGAAGCGATAAACCAAGTGGCTTTGAACAACAAAAATGTAGTTGCTATTTTTGTCGAACCTATTCAAGGCGAAGGTGGGATACAGATTCCTCATCCTGAATACTTAAACAACCTCAGAACAATCACAGATAAACAAGACTGGCTCCTAATGGTTGATGAAGTTCAAACCGGTATGGGTCGGACGGGTGCGTGGTTTGCTCACCAACACAACGGCATTGCTCCTGATGTCATGACATTAGCGAAAGGATTGGGTAATGGCGTGCCCATCGGCGCTTGCCTCGCCCGAGATAAAGCGGCAGAAATCTTGGCTCCAGGAACTCATGGCTCCACATTTGGCGGTAACCCTCTCGTGAGTCGCGCTTCCTTGGCCACAATAAATGCTATCGAATCAGACTCACTAATTGATAGAGCAACATTTATCGGTAATGCAATTGCTCAAGGCCTAAGGACTAACTTTAGTGACGAGGCCTCTATCGTTGATATACGAAACAAAGGTCTCATGATTGGTATTGAGCTGGATAGACCATGTGTAAGTATCGTTGATCATGCACTTGAAGCGGGATTACTACTCAATGTTACCGCTGATAGCGTCATCAGACTATTACCTCCATTAATTTTGGATGACGAGCAAATCAAGTTTCTAATAGTTAGTCTGACCAAAGTGATTAACAAATTTCTCGAAGAATCGAAATGAAAGACGTAAAGCATTTTCTACGGTTTAGCGATCTCACTCGCGAAGAACTGGACTCGCTATTTAAGTTAACGAGCGAGATCAAAAAGAAATATAAAGCCTTTGAACGACACCACACACTTGAAGACAGGACTCTAGTCATGGTCTTTGAAAAGAGTAGCACTAGAACCCGTCTGTCATTTGAACTTGGCATGAGTCAACTAGGAGGAAGCTCAGTCTACCTAAATACAAAAGACTCACAACTCGGTCGAGGTGAACCAGTTGCAGATTCTGCTCGCGTTATTTCTCGAATGTGTGATTTGGTCATGATTAGGACATTTGAACAAGAGATGATTGAAACATTTGCGAACAACAGCTCCGTTCCTGTTATCAACGGCTTAACTGACCAACATCATCCATGCCAAGTCCTTGCAGACGTATTCACGTTTATCGAGAAAAAAGGATCCATACGCGACGCGACAGTAGCTTGGATTGGCGATTCTAATAATATGTGCAATAGTTGGATCGAGGCTGCCGAGATTCTTGAATTCAACCTCAACATCTCATCACCACCAGGGTACGAGCCAACAAACCTCAGCGAATCGGGTTGCACGAAGTTCTTTCCGACTCCTGACGCCGCTGTTCGTAATGCAGATTTAGTCACAACAGACGTTTGGGCAAGTATGGGTTTCGAGGAAGAGACAAAACTTAGGAAGTTAGCCTTTCAAAAGTGGCAAGTAAATAAGGCCTTGATGGCACAAGCCGCAAAAAATGCAATCTTCATGCATTGTCTCCCTGCTCACAGAGAGGAGGAGGTAACCTCAGAGGTAATAGACGGAGATCAAAGTGTTGTCTGGGATGAAGCGGAAAATCGTTTACATGTTCAAAAAGCATTAATGGAAACATTATTATTGGGACCATCCAAAAGTTAGCACTAAATGATGCCAGTTATGCGGTTTACGCAGCGTTAATCATCCGCACCTCTTAACATGTGAGATATTAACTATCTCATTAATTGATGAAGGAGAAACTTCAGTATGCTCAAACGTTTTATTTACTTCGCAATATTAGTCTTTAGTACGTCCACCGCTTTTGCCCATCACCACGACGTTAAACTCATACACGTTAACGATCACGATACGACAACTATTGCTGATGAAAATGGATGCAAAGTCTACAATCCGATGCCTCAAAATGGTGAGTCAATTAGTTGGGATGGTGCTTGCCTCAAAGGGTTTGCGGATGGAAAAGGAACACTAAAATGGTTTATAAACGGCGAGTTGAAAGAGCATTACGTTGGTAACCTTGTAAGCGGTTGGGCGGAAGGCAATGGCGTGTATACCTCCTACGATGGCACTCAATACGATGGGGAATGGGTTCGCAGTAGGCAGAATGGTCGAGGCGTTCAACTTAATCCGGACGGCAGTGCTTATGATGGAGAATGGCTGAATGGTCGTGCTCATGGCTGGGGAAGATTTAGGTCCGCCAATGGTGAAATTTTCGAGGGCGAGTGGCGGAACGGAGAACCTCTGGATGAGCCGGATGGCAGAAGAATTTAAACTACTAAAGAACGAAAATTACGTATGAAAAAAGTAAAAAAAGTTGTCTTAGCTTACTCAGGGGGTTTGGATACGTCAGTCATTTTAAAGTGGCTACAAGAAACCTATGAATGCGAAGTTGTTACATTTACTGCTGATCTCGGACAAAAAGAAGAGGTTGAACCAGCACGAAAAAAAGCTAAAGCAGCTGGGGTCAAGCAAATCTTCATCGAGGATTTAAAGGAAGAATTTGTTCGTGATTACGTCTTCCCAATGTTTAGAGCAAATACGGTGTATGAAGGTGAGTACCTCTTAGGCACGTCAATTGCACGGCCTTTAATAGCAAAACGATTGATAGAAATCGCGAGAAAAACAGGAGCTGATGCGATATCTCACGGCGCCACAGGCAAAGGAAATGATCAAGTAAGGTTTGAGTTGGGCGCCTATGCGCTAATGCCAGATGTCAAAGTGATCGCGCCTTGGCGTGATTGGGATCTGCTATCCCGGGAAAAATTAATTGCCTATGCAGAAAAACATGGTATTCCGGTTGACTTCAAAAAGAAAAAAGGAGCTGCACCCTACTCAATGGATGCCAATCTACTACACGTCTCATATGAAGGTGGAGTTCTCGAAGATCCAAACGTATCTCCAGAAGACAGTATGTGGCGGATGACAGTGTCTCCGGAAAAAGCACCTAGCCGAGGAGAAGCTATCCAATTAACATATAAACGTGGAGATATTGTTGCGATTAACGGTAAGAAACTATCGCCGGCGAAAGTATTGAGTGAATTAAATAGATTGGGTGGGAAACACGGTATTGGCCGTTTAGATTTGGTCGAAAATCGATATGTGGGTATGAAGTCAAGAGGCTGTTACGAGACACCCGGAGGCACCATCATGCTCAAGGCCCACCGCGCTATGGAGTCCATTACTGTTGACCGAGAAGTGTTAGCGCTTAAAGACGACCTGATGCCCCGATACGCCAGGTTAATCTACAACGGATATTGGTTCAGCCCAGAAAGAGTCTTAATTCAAAATCTTATAGATGATTCCCAGACTCCAGTAAATGGTTCAGTGGAATTAAAGCTTTATAAAGGAAACGTCCAAATTTTGGGACGAAAGTCGGTTCGCCACTCGTTATTCGACGGCCGCATTGCTAGCTTCGAGGACGATAAAGGGGCATACAATCAGGCAGATGCAGAAGGATTTATAAAGTTAAATGCCCTGCGACTGAGGATGAACGCAAAACAAACCTCTAAAATTAAAACTAAAAAGCGATGACTACGATTTCCGTGGTTAGAAAAGCTGGGCAAACCGCGATTGCAGCGGACACGCTAACCAAATGGGGCTCAGGGAAGGAAAGCGCAAAATACATACTAAATTCTGAAAAAATTATCCGGATCGACGACAACTTTATCGCGGTGACCGGTAACGCAACATTCAAGATGATTTTGAAAGAATACTTTGTTGATAATGCACAATTGATATCGCTTCAATCGGTTGATGATATTTTTCGGACTTGGAACCAATTACATTTAAAGCTTAAAGAGAAGTACTTTCTTATGCCTGAGGAAGACAAAGAAGATGCAATTGAATCTTCCAGAATGGATGTGCTCATCGCTAATCCATATGGAATATTTGGAGTTTCTGGCCATCGTACTGTTCAAGAATTCTCTCGATTCTATGCCTATGGCAGTGGCAGTGATTATGCACTTGGATCTATGTGGACAACGTATGATTCGCAAGACATAAGCGCAGAAACGATCGCAAGAAAAAGTATAGAAGCCGCAGCAGAATTTGACGATGGTACAGGCTTGCCCGTTGATTCATTCACAATCAAAACAAGATAATTTTTTAATAGGAGCCCATTAGTTATGCCGTCCTTTGATGTAATCATAGAAGTTGATAAGGTTGAATTAAAAAATGCGATTGATCAATCAAATAAGGAAATAAGCAATCGCTTCGACTTCAAGGGCTCTGATGCCCGTATCGAACTTTCAGATGATGAGACGCTTTCAATTTACGCTGACGATGAATTTAAGATGAATCAAGTCTACGATTTGATGATCGGAAAAATGGCAAAACGAGACATTGATATTAGAAGCCTGACAAAACAAAAATTAGAGAAGATCAGTGGAGATAAAGTGAAGCAGTCTGTAACAGTGCTATCCGGCATTGATAAAGAACTTGCAAAAAAAATTGTGAGAACTGTTAAAGACCATAAACTGAAGGCCCAAGGTTCAATCCAAGGCGATGTTGTCAGATTCTCAGGTTCTAAGAGGGACGTCCTTCAGGAAGTAATCTCGCTACTTAAAACTGAGATTACTGAGGTGCCACTTCAATACAAAAACTTCAGAGATTAAAAACGTTACCCTTTCACAATCATCGCATACGCCGAATGATTGTGAATAGACTCGAAATTTTCAGACTCTACAGCGTACGTATCGATCCTATCAATCTGGTTGAGCGCTGTTGCTACGTCTCGAACCATATCCTCGACAAATTTAGGATTATCATAGGCTTTCTCGGTTACATACTTTTCATCCGGCCGCTTTAGAAGTCCAAACACCTCACAAGACGCCTGTTCTTCTGCGACAGCTATCAACTCCTCAATCCATACGTGGGAGTTAGTGACCGCTGAAATAGTTACGTGAGATCTCTGATTGTGCGCGCCATAATCTGAAATCTTTTTAGAACAAGGGCACAAGCTTGTCACTGGGACAACCACCTTCATCTCGAGCTTGTAGTCTCCATTAGTAACTTGGCCCTTAAAAGTAACGTCGTAATCCGACAGGCTCTTCACCTTAGAGACCGGAGCTTCCTTTTCAAGAAAATACGGAAAAGTCATTTCTATGTATCCAGAGTCAGACTCCAAGCGTTCGAGCATGGTTCGGAGTATGGCCTCAAATGATTCCACAGATATTTCACGCTCTTGCTCGTTAAGTATTTCAACAAATCGGGACATGTGCGTCCCTTTAAAATTATGAGGGAGTTCAACGTACATATTGAAGTTTGCTATCGTATGCTGAATACCCTGGGACTTATCAGCCACCTTTACCGGATGTTGAATAGCCTTAATACCAACTTTGTCAATCGCCAAATGACGGCCATCGACCGAGTTTTGTACGTCTGGAATTGCTAAATCTACTGGTGAATTCATTGCTAATGCCTTGCTTTTTAAGGTTATGTTGATTATACCTGAATCAAGTTCTCGCTTTACAACTCTAGTCTGCTTTCCGCATAAAATCATTAATTTGCTCAAGAATGCCCTGTTCATCTAAACAACACTCTTGAAACAGCAAATTGGTGTCCCCGTGAGCGACAAATTTATCCGGTAAACCAATTCGCAGAACTTTTGAATTTACATTTCCCAAAGCTTCACAAACCGCTGAACCGGCCCCACCCATAACGACCCCGTCCTCTATCGTTACAAGTAACGACTTTGACTCTTCCAATTTTCTGACCATAGCAACATCCAAAGGTTTCACAAACCTCATATCGACAACTGTCGCATCCAACTTTTCTGCGACCACAATAGCCGTATGTAAGATTGGGCCAAATACAAGAATCGCCAGCGCAGTGCGTCCCTCTCTTACTAGCTCGGACTTACCAATTACCAATGGAGCGCGCGTAGCACCACCGGCATCTATCGCATTTCCCCTTGGATACCTGACTACAGAAGGCCCACAATGATCGTAAGCTAAATTCAACATCTCTCTGCACTGCCGAGCATCACTCGGAGTCATCACCACGACGTTAGGCACACAACGAAGATAAGCCAAATCAAATGCTCCGTGATGCGTCGGACCATCAGCACCCACAAGACCACTCCGATCTAACGCAAAGGTTACATCCAGGTTTTGTATACAAACGTCATGGATGAACTGGTCGTAGGCTCTTTGTAAAAAAGTAGAATAAATCGCGAGTACCGGCTTTAAATCCTCCGTAGCTAAGCCTGCCGCAAACGTTACTGCATGCTGCTCAGCTATGCCAACATCGAAATAACGCTCAGGATATTGTTGAGAAAACTCCACCAAACCAGAACCTTCTCGCATTGCGGGCGTAATCCCAATCAAACGATCGTCCTTTTGTGCCGTCTCACAGAGCCATTCACCAAAAATTTGCGTATAAGTTTTATTCTGATTTAACTGTTTCTTAATTCCTGCAGGAGGATCGAATTGGCCAACACCGTGATAAAGAATCGCGTCATTTTCAGCGGGCTGATATCCCTTCCCTTTTCGAGTTACCACATGTAAAAACTGAGGCCCATCAAGTTTTTTTAAATTACCTAAAGTAGCGCATAATGCGTGAATATCGTGACCGTCAATTGGCCCAATATAATTAAAACCGAACTCTTCAAAAAGAGTCCCCGGCATAACCATGCCCTTAACATGCTCTTCAGCTCGTTTTGCCAATTCGATAACAGGTGGGATTTTCTTAAACACCTTCTCTCCAGCCTTCCAAGCGGCAGAGTAGAACCGTCCGGACAACAATCTGGCAAGATAATTATTTAATGCGCCAACGTTTTCAGAAATAGACATATCGTTATCATTTAAAACGACCAAAATATTCGCGTCCATAGCTCCTGCATTATTCAATGCTTCAAAAGCCATACCAGCTGACATAGCTCCATCACCAATAATCGCAACGACCCTACGCTCCTGTTTCTTTAGCTGCGCACTTACCGCCATACCAAGAGCTGCACTAATCGATGTGCTCGAATGCGCTGTCCCAAAACAGTCGTAATCGCTTTCCTCTCGGCTGGGAAAACCGGCAAGACCTCTAAATTTTCTTAGTGTCTCCATTCGATCGCGACGACCAGTTAAAATCTTGTGCGCGTATGTCTGATGGCCCACGTCCCATACCAGCTTGTCGATTGGCGTATCAAAAATATAGTGCAGTGCAATCGTCAACTCTACTGTCCCGAGATTTGAAGCAAGATGACCACCAGTTTTTGACACGCTCGCTATGATGAACTCTCTCAACTCATTTGCTAGATGAATCAAATCTTTTTTATCTAGATCCCTTAGTTCCTGGGGCGTGTTAATCTTGTTTAGTAATTTATACATTTCAACTGACTGTCCCTCTAATAAACTCGATCGAAGACAAGTTCAGCAATATCACCTAGATACCCGCCCTTTCGAGGTAAAAGACACAAAGTATTTCTTGTGTTTTCCTCGATTTCACTTGCCATCTCTTTTGCACGGTCCAACCCAAATAACGTCACATAGGTCGGCTTGTTATCTCTAATATCTTTGGCCGCAGTCTTTCCCAAGGTTTCTGTTGAAGAACTAGAATCCAATATGTCGTCTACCACCTGAAATCCAAAGCCTATCTGACGCACGTAATTTCGAAGTGGCTCTTCACACGAATCTGTATATCCAGTGCCGCACAGCGCTCCTAGCTCCGCACTAGCTAAAAATAAGGCTCCAGTTTTTTTTGTGTGCATCAACTCCAATTGTGACAGCGTCATTGACATACCGACTTGAGACAAATCAATAGCTTGCCCTCCAACCATACCAATTGAGCCGATCGATTCGGATAAAACCCGGACTTGCTTTAACCTAACTTCATGTTCAAGCTTAGTTTGTTGATTAGCGAGAATATTAAAAGCTAATGGTTGTAGAGCATCCCCCACCAACATCGCGGTAGCTTCATCAAAAGCGATATGTACAGTTGGCTTACCTCGCCTGAGCTCATCGTTATCCATACATGGTAAATCATCATGGACAAGTGAATAAGTGTGAATAAGCTCAATGGCAACAGCACAATGCACGGTATCCTCAATATTAGCGCCAAAAAGGTCGCCAGACGCGCAAGCGATCAAACTTCGGATACGCTTGCCTGGACTCTTTACCGCATAGTGCATAGCGCGATGAAGGGTCGTCGGAATACGATCCGCTGACGGCAGCCACTGTTCAAACCCCTGATCAACTTGGGTTAAAACATCTGATTTCCACTGGTCGAAGGAGAGACGACTACTCATCGGCACCTTCAAATTTCTTCAGCATACCCGCCTCAAGCACACTCACTTCTCGCTGAGCTCCCTCAAGTTCTTTTTGACAAAACTGAAGTAACTCTACTCCTCGCTTATAAAATGACAGTGAACTCTCCAAGGTCGTCTCATCATCTTCCATTTTTTCAACGATCTGTTCAAGCTCGACTAACGCGGTCTCGAAACTAAGTTTTTCTTTAGTTTTTGTCATAATATGGCATCAAGTTTAATCTAATTGTTAATTATCTCACGCGATGAGTATCGAGGTTCAGTACGTTGCTTTTTGCGCTCTTTATTAAAATTTAAGACATATCAATCTACAAACCATTCCATATGCATAACACTCTAATCGATTCAAAAAAACTCCTGACGATCATTGACAAACCAAATACACTCGTCTTTGACTGTCGTCATGACCTCACCAACCGTGAATACGGTATTACGAGTTATCGGAAAGGCCACCTCCCAAAAGCGATATTTGCATGCATGGAAAATGATCTATCGAAAAAACCTGATGGGACTAATGGTCGTCATCCATTACCGGATGCTAATTTATTTTCTGATTGGCTGAACCAATGTGGAGTTACCCGCACTACCCAAGTCGTTACATATGACGATGCTGGAGGTGTTTATGCATCTCGATTATGGTGGATGCTAAGGTGGGTCGGCCATAACGCAGTTGCGGTCTTAGATGGAGGAATACAAGATTGGATAAAACATGGGGGCTCAACCGAATTTGAAGCGACACACAAATCTTCAAGGAGTAAATTTGAGCCACAACCCAGAGATATATTTGTTGACGCAAATTTTATCTTAACGAGATTACAACATAATCAAATGCTGGTAATAGATGCTCGAGCTAATGACAGATTTCATGGGCGTAATGAAACGATAGACCCCATTGCAGGGCACATACCAGGGGCCATAAACCGATTTTTCAAAAACAATCTCAATCAAGCTGGGAAATTTCGGGATGCATGCGAGCTAAAAGGATCTTTCGAGCAGATCATAGGCGACACGCCAAGTTCCGATGTGATACATCAATGTGGTTCTGGAGTAACCGCCTGCCACAACCTTCTTGCTATGGAGGTAGCAGGGCTTCACGGCTCGAAACTTTACCCAGGCTCTTGGAGCGAATGGATAACGGACCCGAGTCGACCCGTTTCCACCGACTAAATAAATACGATTTATTAACTACGCACTTGACGGTTTCAGCTTAAGCCGTTACGGTTTGATCCGATTGCTCATCTAAGATTTTGATTAATATTTCGTCATTTTCATCAAGATCAATTTCTACATCCCCGCCCGATGATAGCTTTCCAAAAAGTAATTCATCCGCTAAAGCTCGACGAATAGTGTCTTGAATCAATCTGGACATCGGTCTGGCACCCATTAATGGATCGAACCCTTTTTTGCCTAAATGCTCTCTCAGCTTAATACTAAATGTGGCGTCGACTTTTTTCTCTTGTAACTGATGTTCTAACTCCATCAAGAACTTATCTACAACCTTGAGGATAATTTCAGTCGACAATGGAGCAAAAGAAACAATCGAATCCAGCCGGTTTCTAAACTCGGGAGTAAATTGCCGCTTAATCTCTGCGAGCTCATCACCCGCAGAAACCGCGTCAGTGAACCCCATCGTATTCTTAGAAATCTCCGCTGCACCAGCATTGGTAGTCATAATAATGATGGCATTGCGGAAATCAGCTTGACGCCCATTGTTATCCGTTAGCGTGCCATGATCCATTACCTGTAACAAAATATTAAATATATCTGGATGTGCTTTTTCTATTTCGTCTAGAAGGAGAACACAGTGTGGTTGCTTAACGAGCGCCTCAGTTAACAATCCGCCTTGGTCAAAACCGACGTAACCGGGAGGCGCCCCGATCAACCTAGAAACAGCATGGCGCTCCATATATTCCGACATATCAAACCGAACCAGCTCGATACCCATGGTATAGGCCAACTGACGCGCCACTTCGGTTTTTCCAACTCCGGTTGGACCGCTAAATAGAAATGCACCAACTGGTTTTCGTGGATTTCCCAGCCCACTTCGCGACATTTTGATGGATGAAGACAACGCATCAATCGCCCGTTCTTGACCGAACACTACAGCGTTGAGGTCCCTATCCAATGTCTTTAACTTTGAACGATCATCATTTGATACGCTTTGAGACGGCACTCTCGCAATCTTCGAAATGACCCCTTCAATCTCCAACTTTCCGATCACCTTTTTTTTCTTCTTACCGACCGCAATGCGCTGCGCGGCTCCAGCTTCATCAATAACATCTATTGCTTTATCTGGTAAGTGCCTGTCATGAATGAATCTAGCAGATAATTCCGCAGCAGCTGTCAACGCGGTCACCGTATATCTGACCTGGTGGTGTTCTTCAAATCTCGACTTGAGCCCTCTTAAGATTGACACAGTCTCTGTAACCGACGGCTCTCCTACATCAACTTTTTGAAATCGCCTAGAAAGAGCATGATCCTTTTCGAAAATTCCCCGATATTCGTTATAAGTTGTGGCTCCAATACAACGCAGCGCACCCGAGGAAAGCGCTGGCTTTAATAAATTGGACGCATCAAGAGTTCCTCCCGAGGCCGCGCCCGCGCCGATAATTGTATGTATCTCGTCTACAAACAGAATAGCGTTTGGCTGCTTCTCTAGTTGCTTGAGGACGGCTTTAAGTCTTTGTTCAAAATCGCCTCGGTATTTGGTCCCTGCGAGCAGAGCGCCCATATCTAGCGAGAATACTTCTGCTTGGTCTAATATTTCAGGGATCTCCCCCTCGACAATTCGACGCGCCAGGCCCTCTGCAATCGCAGTCTTACCGACCCCAGCCTCCCCTACTAAGAGCGGGTTGTTCTTTCGGCGACGACATAAAATTTGAACTACGCGCTCCAACTCTGAATCACGGCCAATGAGAGGATCAATCTTACCCTCCACCGCCAACTCATTCAGATTGGTTGCATAACTGGCCAAGGCGCTGTCAGCCGCCCCGCCCTTGGCATCGACTGATTCGTCGATTTCTGCACCATCTTTTTTACCCTCTGACTCTGAATCACCAACCTTAGCAATGCCATGAGCAATAAAATTTACAACGTCGAGTCTAGTTACTCCTTTCTCGTGCAAAAAATAAACTGCGTGAGAGTCTTTTTCTCCAAATATTGCTACTAAAACATTCGCTCCAGTCACCTCTTTTTTACCTGATGACTGAACATGAAGGATTGCACGCTGTATCACCCTTTGAAAACCAAGGGTAGGCTGTGTTTCCGCGTCGCCATCTGCGATTAGTGGCGTATGCTCCTCAATGAAATCCACTAACAATTTCTTGAGCTCGTCAAGATTTGTTCCACACGCTTTTAACACTTCTAGCGCTGATGGATTCTCAAGCATTGCAAGTAGAAGATGTTCTACCGTAATAAATTCATGCTTTTTTTGACGAGCATCCATAAATGCCATATGGAGACTAACTTCAAGTTCCTGCGCGATCATGCTTCCTCCATCGTACATTGCAGTGGGTGTTGGTGTTGCCGCGAAAATCCGGCTACGAGTTCTACTTTGGTTGTTGCCACATCTTTTGCGAACACGCCACAAACCCCAACGCCCTCACGATGCACTTTCAACATAACCTGTGTTGCTTGCTCACTGGTCATGGAAAAAAATTTTTTAAGCACTATGACAACGAATTCCATCGGGGTGTAATCGTCATTCAAAAGAAGTACTTTGTACAGTCCCGGCGGCTTAATAGCCACTTTTTTTTCCGCTAAATGCGTATCTCCCTGCTGACTACTCACAACTTAAACCCTCGGTCTTTTGACTTCTCAAGTATAACCTTTAATTTCTAATATTTACCGCGAAACTTCAAGCGATAACTTATCAGACGAGTTATATGCGTTGCAACATTTGTTGGCATTTAAATCGTCATCAGCACATACGACGTTAAACTGAGCATAAAGTTGCTTGACTTCGTAGCGGTAATCGCCTAAAAATTGCAAGGAGGTTTGTATTTATATCTCTGATAGTCGACCGAGTAATAGGCGACTCAAGGGATCTTGATTCAAACGAAGGTTAGCAGCCTAACAGCTGCATTTTTAAAACAGTATTTGGGGATTAGGGGTATGGCAACTGGTACAGTAAAATGGTTCAACGACGCTAAAGGGTATGGGTTTATCACGCCAGATGACGGGAGTGAGGATCTTTTCGCACACTTTTCAGCTATTGAAATGAATGGGTTTAAAACTCTCAAAGAAGGACAAAAAGTAGCCTTCGAGGTAACGCAAGGACCCAAAGGAAAACAGGCTTCAAATATCAAAGAGTCGGAATAGACCAGCAGGCATTACTCTCAAAAGAGAGACTAAAAACGGCAACTTCGGTTGCCGTTTTTTTATTTGTTCAGACCATATAAAACCGAATAACTTAGGTATAATTTACTTAATAGTAAAATTATCTTTCACATTATGAAATTATGACGCTTTGCGTCAAAACATCACCTTGGAGAACTGCAATGAGTCAGCAATATGACTGTCCAAACGGCGTAACAATCACCGGCGAATTCAAAGAAGCCTATGCGGAAGTTTTAACAAAAGAGGCAATTGAATTTCTGGCAAAGCTTCACCGAAATTTTGATGCTACTAGAAAAGAACTCATCAACCGCCGAGTTACGCGACAGGAAGAACTCGACGCTGGGAAGCTACCCGATTTCCTCCCAGAGACCAAAGCAATCCGGGAAAGTGACTGGGTGGTGGCACCAGTGCCTCAGGACCTCCAAGACCGAAGAACTGAAATTACTGGACCAACAGATAGAAAAATGGTCATCAACGCGCTTAACGCCGGCGCCAAAATGTACATGGCAGATTTCGAGGATTCCAATACCCCGACTTGGGATAATCAAGTCTCGGGCCAAATAAATATGCGGGATGCTGTTCGCAAAACAATAAGTTTCACTAATGATGCGGGGAAATCCTATTCACTGAATGAAGAAACTGCGACTCTCCTTATACGACCTCGAGGATGGCATCTCACAGAGGCCCATGTCGTTGTTGATGGTGAGCCAATGTCCGGCTCGTTGTTCGATTTTGGACTGTATTTTTTTCATAATGCAAAAGAGCGACTTTCACAAAATTCGGGGGTCTATTTTTACCTTCCTAAAATGGAATCTCATTTAGAGGCCAGACTCTGGAACGACGTATTTGTCTTCAGTCAAAATGATGTCGACATACCGCAAGGTAGTGTGAAAGCGACTGTTTTAATCGAGACCATCATGGCCTCATTTGAAATGGATGAAATACTCTACGAGTTGAAGGAACATTCGGCTGGCCTTAATTGCGGCAGATGGGATTATATTTTCAGTTGTATCAAAAAATTTCGGCATCAAGAGAACTTCATTCTCGCGGACAGAAACGTCGTAACAATGACCAGCCCATTCATGCGCGCGTACTCACTTCTGTTGATAAAAACATGCCATAAGCGTGGGGCATTCGCAATGGGTGGCATGGCAGCGCAGATCCCGATAAAAAATGACGAAACGTCAAATCAAGCTGCAATAGATAAAGTAAGAACAGATAAAGAGAGAGAGGTGACCGATGGCCACGACGGCACTTGGGTAGCCCATCCGGGTTTAGTAAAAATTGCTCAAGACGAATTTGATAAGGTCATGAAGACACCGAATCAGATCAGCAAACAGCGTCCGGACGTAGACATCTCCGCGAGCGACCTCATTGAATTTAAACCGAGTGGTCCGATTACGGAGGAAGGGCTTCGCGCTAATATCAATATTGGTATTCAATATATCGGGGCATGGATTGCTGGGACGGGCTGTGTTCCTATTTTTAATTTAATGGAGGATGCGGCTACGGCGGAAATCTCGCGTGCTCAGATATGGCATTGGATCCGAAGTCCCTTAGGCGTTCTGGAGGATGGGCGAAAAGTCACAAGAGAATTATTCAGCAGCTTAATTCCAGAGGAACTCGAAAAAATAAAAGGAATGCTGGGGGCTAATTATAAAAATGGACGATATGCAGAAGGTGCTAATATGTTCGAAAAACTAACACTGGATGATGAGTTTGTGGAATTTTTAACACTACCTGCTTACGAGGAAATTGTTAAGAATGGCGCTTAAATCATAAAAGACTGAATCAATGTTTGTCGATTCGGTCTGCTTGACACTTCAGTGGAAAAAGCATATCTGCAAACAGTAAACCACAAAAAGCAATTAGTAAATTCAAAGATGGTCTGGAAACCAAACGTCACAGTGGCTGCGATTATAGAGCAAGATGGTCGGTTTTTACTTGTGGAAGAAAATACGAGCCAGGGCGTAAAACTCAATCAACCCGCCGGTCATCTGGAACCAGGGGAAACCCTGGTAGAGGCGATTAAACGAGAGGTGCTTGAAGAAACTGCATTCACGTTTGAACCCAAGTTCGCAACGGGAATACAACTCTGGACAAGAGCACCTGATGATCCAACATTTCTTAGGATCACATTCTCAGGAACAGTCGGACAGTTTCATCAGGAGAGGGAATTAGATAGCGGAATCATTCAAACTATTTGGTTAACGCCAAAAGAAATAGAAAACGCAAGTCAAAAACTCAGAAGTCCCCTCGTACTAAGCTGCGTAACTGACTATCTAAATGGACACGTTTTTCCACTCAGTATTATTCGACCTTAAATAGCGAGCGTCATATTTTGAAAAAGAAAATTGTTCTTGGGCTTTCAGGCGGAGTCGATTCTGCGGTAGCCGCATGGCTGCTTAAGGAGCAAGGCTACGAGGTCATCGGTGTTTTCATGAAAAACTGGGAAGAAGATGATGACGAGACCTACTGCAGCTCGAGGGAAGACTTAATTGATGCGGTTTCAGTTGCAGAGACGATCGGTATCGAAGTGGAAACTGTAAACTTCTCGAAAGAATACCGAGATCGAGTATTTAATGAATTTTTAAATGAATATGCCAGGGGTCGAACACCAAACCCCGATGTATTCTGCAACTCTGAAATCAAATTCAAAGCGTTTTTAGAGCACGCTTTGCATCTGGGTGCCGACAAAATTGCTACTGGGCACTACGCACGACTGCGTGAACAAGAGGGATTTTTTCAACTTCTAAAGGGTGAGGACGGAACAAAAGATCAAAGCTATTTTTTGTATAGACTCAATCAAGAACAGCTATCTAAAACTGTTTTTCCGCTTGGTGATATATATAAAAGTGACGTTAGAGCGATTGCCAAACGGCTTGGTCTTGCGAACCATGACAAAAAAGACTCGACCGGAATTTGTTTTATTGGAGAACGTCGATTTAAGGACTTCCTTGCTCGTTACTTACCAGATAAACCCGGAAGCATCATAACCCCGGATGGAGAGAAGATTGGCGAACACAACGGGTTAATGTTTCACACCATCGGTCAGCGGCAAGGTTTGGGTATCGGTGGAGACGGTCTTCCTTGGTATGTCGCGAAAAAAGATATAGCTCTCAATACACTTACAGTTGTTCAAGGACATGATCATCCCTTGCTTCAGAGTCCAGAAATCTATGCAGAAAATCTGAATTGGATATCTGAGACTAGTCCATCCAGCCAATGGGTTTTTGGAGCAAAATCCCGATATCGACAAAAAGACGCTGCGTGTACTATAAAAGCGATCAGTAAGTCTACTTGCCATGTTCAATTTGCTGAACCACAGTGGGCTGTCACACCTGGGCAGTCTCTAGTTCTATACGAATCCAACGTATGCTTGGGCGGCGGTATTATAATGGGCTCTACCGAGTAGAGAAGTCCAGAAAACGCTCTAATCCTGCCATATGAGGCGTGCTAAACTTAAAACTTAATTAATTATATTGCTAATCGAGTGAGCCATGCCTGAAGAATCATTAGCCTTGACAGCTATCAGCCCCCTTGATGGTCGTTACCACTCAAAAACAAAGTTGCTCGCTCCATTCTTTAGTGAGTATGCTCTAATCAAGCATCGAGTGATTGTAGAAATCGAATGGCTGAAGTCGTTGTCACTAGCGAATGAGCTCCAAGAAATCCAGAAATTATCAAAAGAATCAATTGCGGAACTTGATGCACTAGGAACTAATTTTTCCGTAGATGATGCGGCAGCAGTTAAAGCAATTGAGAGAACTACCAATCATGACGTTAAAGCCGTCGAATATTGGTTACGTGAGACGCTAAAGACGAAAAACGGTATTGCCCCAACGACGCCATTTATACACTTTGCTTGCACTTCAGAAGATATCAATAACCTCTCCTACGCCTTAATGCTCAAGGGGGCTCGTGACAAGGTCATTTTACCGAAGCTAAGCTCTATCATCTCAACACTAAGCAATCTCTCGATCAAATATGCTGGAGCCCCCATGCTGTCGAGAACACACGGACAGCCTGCAAGTCCTACGACACTCGGAAAGGAAATAGCGAATGTGGTTTTCCGACTTAATCGACAAAAGGATTCCTTAGCTCAGTTAAGTCTGCAAGGAAAAATGAATGGTGCAGTTGGAAATTTCAATGCTCATCTTAGCGCCTACCCGGACTATGATTGGGAAAGTCACTCGAACAACCTTATTCAAAATCTAGGTTTAGAAGCAATTCCCTACACGACGCAAATAGAACCACATGACGGTATTGCTGAGATTTTTGATTGCCTCATGCGCATTAATACAATACTGATCGATTTGAACCGTGATCTATGGGCATACATTTCCATCGGTTACTTCAAGCAAAAAACAATAGACGGTGAAGTTGGTTCATCAACAATGCCTCACAAAGTGAATCCTATTGACTTCGAAAATGCGGAGGGTAACCTCGGGCTCGCAAATTCAGTACTCGGACACCTGAGTCGAAAATTACCAGTTTCCCGCTGGCAACGAGACCTTACAGACTCAACTGTCCTTAGAAATATGGGCGTGGGTCTTGGATATGGACTTTTAGCTTACGAGTCCTGCATAAAAGGACTATCAAAACTAGATATCAATCTAGATAAGCTCGAGGCTGATCTAGAACAATGTTGGGATGTCCTTGCAGAGCCGGTACAAACAGTCATGAAAAAATACGGGATTGAAAATGCTTATGAGGAGCTTAAAAAACTCACCAGAGGTCAGGGTGGAATAACGAAAGAGGACCTACACGTCTTCATAAGAAATTTGGATATTCCCAAGAACGCTAAAAAAGCACTTCTTGAGTTAACACCGCACTCATATACAGGAATAGCTCAGAAACTCGCTCAAAATATAAATAAATAGCGAGCTGTTCAAACTTATTGTTTATGAAAACGCATCTTTAACCATTCAATCAAGGCCGGGCTGATGCTGAGCAGAATGATTAAAAATATAACGGTAGTAATATTATTTTGAACAAACGGGAGTTCTCCTAAGAAAAATCCGACTCCGACCAAGGAGAAAACCCAAATACAAGCCCCGACCACATTAAACAATAGAAATTGAGGATATGAGTATCGCGCAACTCCAGCAACAAAGGGAGCATAAGTTCTAACAATCGGAATAAAACGAGCAATAATTATTGTTTTTGCGCCATATTTCTCAAAAAATCGCTCAGTGCGATCTAAATACTCCAACTTTAAAAACCGCACCTTCCCCGAAGTAAATATCCTGCGACCGAAAAGACTACCAATATAATAATTAACTGCATCTCCCAAAATAGCAGCTACGATTAGTAGGCTGGTGATCAACGTGAAATCAAAATCGCCCTTCGCCACAAAGGTACCAATCAGGAATAATAACGAGTCCCCGGGTAAAAACGGAGTAAGAACTAAGCCCGTCTCGCAGAAAATAATCAGAAACAGAAGTAGATAGGTCGTCGCACCGTACGTGGCGATCGCTTCCGCTAGATGGGAATCAAGGTTTGCAATAATAGAAAATATATCGCTAATGAATCCCAAAATAGATCCTTATTCCTACGTTACTGAAGAAAGCAGTGACCCTTGATCGCTATAAATAGACACAACATATAGATCAAACAACCGCTTCCTCTTTCTTAACCTCGGGTTTAATCAAATCTTCTCTGCTAATGCCTAACCATAGAATAAGTGGGCTGGCTACAAAGATTGAAGAGTAAATGCCAAATAAAATTCCAATTGTTAGTGCTAACGCAAAGTAGTGCAATGTTTCGCCGCCAAAAATCAAAATAGAAAGCACCATTAATTGAGTACTTCCATGCGTGATAATTGTGCGCCCCATAATCCGTGTAATTGCGTTATTGATTACCTCTGGCACTTCTGCTTTTCTCATTCTCCGAAAGTTCTCTCGGATTCGGTCAAAAACGACCACTGACTCGTTCACGGAGTATCCCAATATAGCCAATACCGCCGCAAGAACTGGTAGAGAAAACTCCCATTGAAAAAGGGCGAAAAAACCGAGAATGATCACCACGTCATGCAGATTAGCTAGAATCGCAGCTAATCCGAATTTCCACTCAAACCGAAACGCCAAGTAAATAACAATACCGAGAGAAACCACTAATAGAGCTAACGCACCCTTTTCAACTAATTCTTCTCCTACTTGCGAACCTACATAATCCACTCGTCGGAGTTCTAACTGAGAATCATCTTCTTTGAGCAATAAAAAAACTTGATCGGATAGTTTAGCTCCTGTTATTTCGGGTTTGGTCGGCAAACGAATCAACACGGTCCTTGAATCGCCAAAACTCTGAACAATTGCTTCACTCATACCGCCAGACTCTAGAGAATCACGAATCTTGGTAAGGTCTGCAGATTGAGAATAACCAACTTCCATAACAGTGCCGCCTGTAAACTCTACACCAAGGTTCAGGCCTTTGAACGTAAGCGCACCAGCTGCCAGCGAGAACATTATTATAGACAACACGTTAAACACCAAAGCGTGGCGCATGAACGGAATATCTTTGCGTATTTTAAAAAACTCCATAACAACTTTCCCTAATTTACATTACTTGGTCAGACGTAAACTATTTTGATTCCTTGTACCAATCCGAGTCTCCAATTGCGAGCTTGTCGATTCGCTTTTTACGTCCGTAGATGAAATTCACAACTCCTCGAGATACGAAAACAGCACTAAACATCGACGTGAGAATACCTATGCAATGCACAACAGCAAAGCCACGAATAGGACCAGTGCCAAAAAAGAATAAAGCAATACCAGCAATAAGCGTTGTGATATTTGAATCTAAGATGGTCCCCCATGCTCGCTCGTATCCAGCTGTTATAGCAGCTTGTGGTGTCGTACCATTTCTAATTTCCTCTCTTATTCGTTCATTGATCAGCACGTTTGCATCAATTGCCATTCCGAGTGTCAGTGCTACCGCAGCGATACCTGGCAAAGTTAATGTAGCCTGAAGCATTGATAGCACCGCAGCCAAAAGCATCATATTCACGCTTAATGCAAATACAGAGATAACGCCAAATGCGGAATAATAGACCGCGATAAAGAGAGCTAATGCGGCAAAACCAATCCACGTTGATTTGAAGCCTCTTTCAATATTATCGGCGCCAAGACTAGGACCAACCGTTCGCTCCTCGATGATTTCCATGGGCGCAGCCAAGGCCCCTGCTCTTAACAATAAGGCCGTATCGTGCGCCTCCGTTGTTGTCATACTTCCGCTAATTTGGACGCGACCACCAGCAATTTCAGCTCGAACCACAGGTGCCGTCACAACCTCACTACTACCCTTATCAACGAGCACCATAGCGATTCTACGTCCAACATTTTCTCTGGTAGTCATTTGAAAAATAGAGGACCCTCGACCATCTAAGCTCAAATGAACAGCAGGTTCTGACGTAGTATTATCAAAACCTGGTTGGGCATCAGAAATTCTATCTCCCGTCAAAATAACTTCTTTCTTAAGCAGGTATGGTGTCCCCTCACGGTCATAAATCAGATCATCACCCGAGGGAATACGGCCCTCTTGTGCTGCCTGCAAGCTCGCAGGATCCATCTTGTCCTCATCAACCAATCGAACTTCAAGCGTTGCGGTTCTGCCTAAAATATCTTTTGCTTTTGCCGTGTCCTGTACTCCTGGCAACTGAACGACCACACGGTCTGTTCCAGACTGCTGAACAATCGGCTCAGCAACACCAAGTTCATTCACCCGGTTTCTTAGTGTGGTTATATTTTGTTGGAGCGCGAATTCTTGGATTCGTTTTTCAACCTCCGGCTTGATTTGGGCTGTGATCAGCGACGTACCACCGCGCTCGTCCGTCGCATAGTCTAAGTCAGACGCTTGAATCTCGAGAGTTTTCACGGCCTGATCTCTCAGTGACTCGTCCCTGAACTCGATATCGATACTTGTCCTGCCTGATGTAATCTTTGAATATCTTATACTTTCAGATCTCATGACCTGTCGCAAATCCTGCAAGTAACTCTCTCTTGCCTTCTGAAGAGCCGAGGGCATATCTACTTGAAGTAGAAAATGAACACCTCCCCTCAGATCTAGGCCAAGATACATTGGTAGCGCATTTAAAGAAGTTAACCAGTCGGGCGAATTAGGTAACAAATTTAGCGCGACAACATAATCTTTTCCGAGGCCACTTTGAATCGTATCTTTGCCTTTCATTTGCGCGTCGGTATCTTCAAATCGAACTTTTACACCGTTCTTATCCATGTAAGACGCTTGAACGCTAATATCTTCCTTTAATAGCAGATCATCGATTTTCTTTAGTAGCTCTATATCTACTTTCGCGCCAGTACGTAAGGGCGAAACTTGGATCGCTGGCGATTCACCGAAAAAATTCGGAATGGTATAAACCACGCCAGCAATCACAGCGCCGACAATGATGAGGTACTTCCATAGCGGATATCTATTCATAATTCTGATGTTTTACGAGTTATTGAGCTTTTGCTTATCAAATATGACAAGTAAAGCCTAGCTCGACGCCGACTTTAAAGTACCTTTCGGAAGTACCGTCTGCACCGCAGGTTTTTGAACAAGAACTTCCGTACCTGATGAAATCTCTATTGTGACAAACTGATCACCAACGTGAATCACTTTACCCAACACACCACCTCCAGCGACAACCTCATCACCTTTTTGGAGCGCTTCTAACATCGTTTTATGTTCTTTTTGCTTTTTTGCTTGCGGTCTAATCATTAAAAAGTACAAAAGAACAAACAATAAAACTAACGGCAACATACCCATAATATCCATTCCACCCGATGCTCCACCTGATGTCTGGGCAAATGCTGTTGATACAAACATACCATCTCTCCTTAATTCCAAATGATGCCATTAGTTAAAGCTTAACTTAGGACATCTCGAATCCAATTAATCTCGTTATTTTAACAGTAGCAACGACTATTGGTGATTCCATTAAGTCCTAGCCCTCCATAAAGGCTAAGTCCGACACATAAGCGTCAAGTTGATCCAACTCAATCGCTGAACGCATACCTTTCATTAAACTTTGATAAAAGTGCAAATTATGAACGGTATTTAGATGAGCGCCAAGCATTTCATCGATACGCTGCAAGTGATGCAAGTAGGATTTCGAGAAGTGCTTACAAGTATAACAGGAGCAATTTTCATCCAAAGGCATCTCATCAAAACGATATTGTGCATTTCTCAATTTCACGATACCAGTCGACGTATATAACCAGCCATTTCTGGCATTCCTGGTGGGTAGCACGCAGTCAAACATATCTACTCCTGCACTTACCGCATTTACCAAATCGGTTGGCGTTCCTACTCCCATCAAGTACCTCGGCTTGTCTTCAGGCATTCTTGGCGTTGTAAACGACATAATCCGTTGCATGTCCGCTTTTGGCTCCCCTACCGACAATCCTCCAATTGCATAACCGTCAAAATTAAGTGCGACTAATTTTTCTATACTTTCCCCTCGGAGATCTTCATACATACCACCCTGAATAATACCGAAGAGAGCATTAGGGTTACCTTGATGCGCTTCTTGGCTTCGCTGCGCCCACCGCATACTCAAGCGCATGGAAACTTTCGCCTCCGAATGCGTAGCTGGGTGGGGCGTACACTCATCAAACGCCATAACAATATCTGAATTCAAAACTCTCTGAATCCTCATAGACTCTTCAGGTGTCAGGAAACACTTTGCTCCATCTATAGGCGATCGAAAGGAAACACCTTCTTCTGAAATTTTTCTAATATCCCCGAGACTGAACACTTGAAAGCCGCCAGAATCCGTCAAAATCGGCTTGTTCCAACCAACAAAACGGTGTAGACCTCCGTGAGCTTGGATAACATCCAAACCAGGCCGAAGCCACAAATGGAAAGTATTACCGAGGATAACATCGGCACCTGAATCTTCAACTTGCTGGGGACGCATCCCCTTAACCGCACCATATGTCCCGACCGGCATAAAGGCAGGAGTCTGTATTACTCCATGTGCAAGTTTTAATCTCCCGCGCCTTGCCGGTCCCGAAGTCGCCAAAACGGAGAACTCTAAACTCATCTAATCGTCCTAATCATTAGAAAAACATATTTACTTCGTCAAAAACATTGCGTCACCATAACTAAAAAATCTATATTTTTGGTTAATAGCGTGTTTGTACGCTCGCTTCATTTTATCAGTCCCCATAAACGCAGATACCAACATGAACAATGTCGATTTGGGTAAATGGAAATTCGTAATCAGACAATCCACAACGCTGAAAGTATAGCCAGGAGTAATGAAAAGACTGGTCGCCCCCTCACCTATTTTCACTTCATCTTCGCTATAAATACTCTCTAAAACGCGAAGACTGGTTGTGCCAACCGCACAAATTCGTCCACCTCTTTCCTTAGTCTCAGAGATGAGCTCGGCCGTCTCTGATGGAAAGTAATAACGTTCAAAATGCATGGCGTGGTCGAGAACATTCTCAACAGTAACAGGCTTAAAAGTACCGACACCGACATGCAAAGTCAGATAAGCAATTTTGATGTTCTTTTGTTTTATTTTTTCGAAAATAGGTGGGTCAAAATGTAATCCTGCTGTTGGTGCTGCCACGGCACCTGGATTCTTGGCGTAAATAGTTTGATAACGCTCTGAATCCGAATCCACTGGTTGACGACGAATATACGGTGGGAGTGGTGTATTGCCGTAACGACCCAAACACTCGTAAATATCAATTGTCGACTCCATCTCAAATACACCGTCAATGAATTCGGTGACCTTAAACAGGACGTCTTCAGAAATTCTAATCTCCTGGCCCACCTTAGGCCGTCTACTCGCCCGGATAAGACACTTAAATCGGATAGGAGACAGTATTTGGTCAACCATAACCTCAACCTCACCACCCGTATCTTTGACACCTTTTAATCGAGCCTTAATAACACGAGTGTCATTAAAAACTAATAAGTCATCCTCTGATAGCAGATCAATAAGATCAGAAAATTGATGATCAGAAAAAGAATTGTTCTCACCAGTCGAAACTAACAATCTACTATGACTGCGAGCCGCAAGAGGCTCCTGGGCAATCAATTCATCAGGCAAATCAAAATTAAATTCCGAAATATGCATGAGGGCATTGTATCTCTGATTAACCTTACGCTCTATTCATAAGTCCAATTTAGACACACATCGGCACCATCCTTGATGACAGCTTCAACTTCAGGGATAATCCTCGCTATTGCCGGGATGGCGGAATTGGTAGACGCAGCGGATTCAAAATCCGCCGGTGGAAACACTGTGGGGGTTCGATTCCCCCTCCCGGCACCACACAAATTGAATCCGAACGACAATACGTGATACGCAATGCACCTCAGCTAGCTACGATGTCACTTCTCTTTTTTAACAACTATCGCTCCTCAGAAAATTGGGGATATAAGATCATCATGGTCGACTCAAGATTGATAAACTACTACCTCGGTTAAGTCTGTCTCCTATTATTCAAGAGAACCTCGCGTGGAGTAAGGAAAATCCAAATGATGAAACTTTTAATCCGACAGCAAGATGAAGACATCCGTCTAAGTCGCCTTCCTTCGTTATTAAATGTTGATTGGTCGATTGAGGCAGTAAATCACCTTGATACTGACTTATGGCTAGAAAACCTAAAAAGCGTCGATGCAGTTATCACAATGAATTGGATCAACCCCGGTGTGAAATGCGAGAATTTAAAACTAATTCAACTTCCAGGGGCAGGATTAGATGGTCTCGACTTAGATGCAATCCCCAACCAAACATCAGTCTGTAACGTCTTCGAGCATGAGATTCCAATTGCGGAGTTCGTAATGGCCGCTATTCTCCAAGGAGTCACAAATCTTACTCAATTAGACAAAAATTTACGGAGCAATAATTGGTCGGGCTCCTACCTCTTCGGGCCAGTACATGATGAGCTTTTCGGAAAAACTATTGGCATCATAGGCTACGGACACATTGGTAGGGAAGTTGCAAAACGAATCAAACCTTTTGGGGTGCAGGTCATTGGCTGCGGACCACGAATCCCGACCTCCGGAGTACAGCCTGACGCTTTCTACACCGTTGAAGATTTAGATACTGTTCTCGCACTCAGTGATTTCATTTTAGTATCAACACCCCTGACGCCAGAGACTAAAGGGTTAATATCAAAAACACAGTTCAGAAAAATGAAAACCTCTGCGATCATCTTAAATATCGCTAGAGGAGAGGTTATTAACGAGGAGGCTCTGTACCAAGCATGCAGAGACAAAGAAATCGGCGGTGCCGTCATCGATACTTGGTATCAATATCCAAGAAGCATATCCGACAATACGCCACCGTCTCGTTTTAATTTTAGCGAACTTGATAACGTCATAATGTCTCCGCATGCATCAACGTGGACCGATGCTCTAATTCATCGCAGAACGAAATTCATTGCAGAAAATTTGAATCGTTTATCTAGAAGGCAACCGCTTCTAAATGTGGTGAAACAATCGGATAAAATCAAATAAATTAATACTTTTGAGGACGCAATGAACCAAGCACAAATAGATAAGGCCGCTCAGATCCTTTGGAATGCATGGGATAACGGAGAAACTATTTCGGAGCTACCGAAAGACTGTCGGCCGACGGATCGACAAACCGCATACAAAATTCAAAAAGAGGTAGGCAAGCTCTCCCGGTCATCGCAAATCGGATGGAAAATAGCCGCCACAAGTGTTAACGGTCAAAAACATATCGGGGTACCTGGACCGCTTGCAGGACGACTACTTGCTGACCGAACAAAGATGTCCGGTGATACCTTAGAAGTTGGTGCCAACCTCATGGGCGTCGCTGAAGCCGAGTTCTGTTTCCAATTAGGCAAAGACTTACCGCCTAGGAATACGGCCTACTCTATTGAAGAAACGCTTGAAGCAGTAGATACCCTGCATACAGCGATAGAGATTCCCGATTCTCGATACATAGACTTTGTAACGGCAGGAGAAACTCAACTTATTGCAGATAATGCCTGCGCGAGTTGGTTTGTTCTTGGACCACCCACAACTGCAGATTGGAGGAGTATCGACCTTCGAGATCATAAAGTGCAAGCATTAGTAAACGGTACAATTGTTGAAGAAGGGATAGGTAAAAACGTATTGGGTGACCCTCGTATTGCGCTCAGATGGATTGTCAATGAACTTAGCAATGAAGGTATCGGCCTGCGGGCAAAGGAAGTTGTGACTACGGGTACGTGCGTATTACCTTTTCAAATTAAACCTAATGACTACGTAGAACTGGAATTTGGCCAAATTGGTCGAGTTAGCGTTACACTTAGTTGAAGTTTTAAACCGCAGTTACTGCAGAAGGTAAAACAATGGCATCTTTCGACTGGCAAGATCCTTTTAGACTCAATGATCAACTTACTGATGAGGAAAAGATTATTGCTGATAGCGCTCGAGAATTTTGTTCTGACCGGCTATCTCCGAGAATTATCGAAGCTAATCGCAATGAAAGTTTCGATCGTGCTATTTTTGACGAAATGGGTGAGATGGGATTCTTGGGTTCAACAATTACAGGGTATGGCTGCGCCGGAGTTAATCACGTTTCTTATGGGCTTATCGCGAGAGAAATCGAACGTATAGACTCCGGCTATCGGTCAATGATGAGTGTTCAATCAAGCCTTGTAATGTACCCAATATTTACTTATGGAACTGAAGAGCAACGCGAGAAATACCTTCCTGATCTTGCTAGCGGGAAAAAAATTGGATGCTTCGGTTTAACGGAACCTGACTACGGGTCTGATGCTGGAGGATTGATCACTAGGGCTACGAAGGCACCTGGTGGTTGGAAGCTGAAAGGCGCGAAAATGTGGATCACAAATTCACCAGTCGCCGACATTATGGTGATTTGGGCTAAAGATGATGCCGGTACGATTCGTGGCTTTATCTTGGAGCGCGGTATGCAGGGACTAGAAACCCCAAAAATAAGCGGTAAATTTAGCCTTCGCGCGTCGATAACCGGAGAAATAGTTATGGATGACGTCTTCGTGCCAGAAGAAAACATCCTACCAAATGTAAAAGGATTGACAGGGCCTTTCGGTTGTCTAAATAAAGCACGATATGGAATATCCTGGGGAGCGTTAGGGGCTGCAGAATTTTGCTGGATGGCAGCCAGGGAATATACATTAAGTCGTAAACAGTTCGATCGACCTTTAGCGGCAAATCAACTCGTACAAAAAAAACTCGCAGACATGCAAACAGAAATCACAATTGGGCTTCAAGCAACGTTGAGAGTTGGACGCTTACTGGACCATGACGAAGCTACACCTGAAATGATCTCATTAATTAAACGCAACTCATGCGGTAAGGCGCTGGATATAGCTCGAACTGCTCGAGATATGCATGGCGGAAATGGGATTTCTGATGAATACCAGGTCATCCGCCATGTCATGAACCTAGAAGCGGTGAATACCTACGAAGGCACGCATGACGTACATGCATTGATACTTGGACGAGCACAAACTGGGATACAAGCTTTCACTGGAGCATAAGCGGGTTTAGATCATGTAAATTAAAACCGATAGAATGCTTCCTAGACGCACCGTCCGCCATCGACCTCAATACATGCACCGGTAATAAAGTCTGCCTCGTCAGACGCCAAATACAAGCACGCATTCGCGATATCACGCGGCTGACTGAACCGTCCCAATGGAATAACTGATGCAAATTTCTCACGTATTTCAGGTGTATCTGACCCCATAAACTCAGCCAAAAGCGGAGTATCGCCTGCCACTGGATTTACTACATTAACGCGAATTTTATCAGGGGCTAATTCTAGAGCCATTGCCTGGCTAGCGACGATCGCCGCTGCTTTGCTCCCGCTGTACCATACCAAGCCAGGGCGTGGTCGGATGCCTGAAGTAGACGCAATAGTGACAAAATTTCCACCTCCTTGCTTTCTAAAATAAGGAACCAGGTTTCGAGCTGAATAATAGATACCCTTGACGTTTACGTCATAGACCAAATCGAACTCGTCATCGGTCACGTCAAGCATTGATTTATTTCTATGGGTGGTACCCGCATTATTAATAACGATATCAAGCTTTCCATAGGAATCCAGAGAACAATCTAAGAGATCTTTCCAATCAGCGCTAGAGGCAACATTACCGCGACAGAATACAGCCTCCCCACCAGACGCTTTAATGTCTTTAACCACACGTTCCCCACCGTCAACATTTATATCGTTTACGATTATGCGGCAACCTTCTTGAGCAAATCTTGTGGCTATCCCTTCCCCAAAACCTGAACCACCACCCGTAACGATAGCAACTTTTTGCTCTAATCTCATTTATAACTCCTTGGCACCAGTTAATAAAAAAAACAGTATTTTACCGATATTTAATTATTGAAATTTTAAACAGCACATACCGTTGTAGTCGCGCCTTCACCAGACTTTTTACTTTCATTGACACCTACTGAGTGCAAAGGCACGCCATTGCGAACCGCGGTAATCTCTGCAAGTATTGCTACAGCAATTTCGGGAGGTGTCTTACTCCCAATGCTTAATCCCACCGGACCATGAAGCTGATCAATTTCCGATTGACTCAAATCAAAAAGCAAAAGACGTTCACGTCGATTTTTACTGTTCAGTCGAGATCCTAGGGCTCCTACATAAAATGATGGTGATTTCAAACCTTCCAACAAGGCTAAGTCATCCAACTTTGGGTCATGTGTGACGGCTACTAACGCTGAGTGAGCATCTAATTTCAAAGAGACCACTAGGTCATCTGGCATCTCACGAGAGAGTATGGTCCCAGGGACCGACCACGTATCCGCATATTCCGCTCTCGGGTCGCACACAATGACATGATAGTCAAGCGCCTTGGCCATTTGAGCTACATAAGTAGAGAGCTGTCCGGCACCGATGATAATAAGTCGCCAACGAGGTCCATATACGCATTGCAGGACTTCCCCATCAAACGATAGCTCATCGCTAGAGGAAGCGTCTTTTAAACTCACTTCACCGGTAGAAATAACTAACGACCGTGATACCAACTCATGTTGTTCAACACGCTTAAGTAATTCCCGAAAACTCTCATCATCAGTTATTTTTTCCAGGACAACCTGTAGTGTTCCCCCACAAGGAAGACCGAATCGATTCGCCTCTTCTTTACTAATCCCATAAGTAACCACAGAGGGCTTATCAACCTCCAGCGATTGGTCTCGAACCCGATTGATCATGTCATCTTCAATGCAGCCTCCAGAAATTGAGCCTGCCACTAGACCATCATCACGAATCGCTAACATTGCACCCGGCGGCCGGGGCGATGAGCCCCACGTTTGAACTATCGTTCCTAAAATAACTTCGTGACCGTTGGCGCGCCAGTCAAGGCTTGTTTTAAGTACTTGTAAATCTACACTATCCATATCTTCTTCAGCTCGTAAATCGTACTAGTTAACTATTTCGATTGTTAACAACTAAGGACTATAAAAAAACCCCCAGTACTACTGGGGGTTTCCAATATTCTCGGATCCAGAAGCACGCCTCCGGATCCGAATACAGCGTCACATTAGCCAGCTGCGACGTTCTCTGGTAATGCAGGGAACGTACGCACGCGCTTACCAGATGCAGCATGAATTGCGTTAGCAATTGCTGGAACGATAACCGCGGTTGCTGGTTCACCAAGACCGCCAGGAGCGCCATCACTCTTAATGAAGTGAACGTCCATGACTTTTGGTGTTTCGTTGATACGAACAGCTCGGTATCCGTCAAAGTTATTTTGCTCGACGATACCATTTTTGACTGTAATCTCACTGATCAAACCAACACCCTGACCCATGTTTATACAACCTTGGACCTGAGCTAATGCCTGATCTGGGTGAACTAGCGTACCACCGTCAACGACAGCCGTAACTTTGTCTACGACTACATCCATCGTAGAATCAACAGTTACCTCGGCCACGATAGCAACAACGGAGTTATAACCCTCCATCACTGCAACACCTTGACCTTTACCGGCTGGCATCTTCTTACCAAACTTGGATTTCTTTTTAACTTCTTCCAATACTGTCTTCATTCTGGCGCCAACTGGTACACCAGCTGAAAGTCCAGACCAAGCGTGCTTGGTAGAGCCCATGTCAAGCATGTCGATTCGGTACTGAATTGGATCAGCACCAGCATTCTTCGCTAGCTCGTCAATGAAACACTCCAACGCAACAGCATTCAAGTTATGTGACACACCACGCCAGTAACCGACCTGAACTCCAGTGTCATGCATGACATAACTGAAATTCATACCAGCATCTGCTAGGTATGGGAAGTTATCGATACCCTCAACAGCAAATGGGTCGATACCGTCCTTCACAATACTTGGGAACAAACGTGAAGAAATTGAAGGACTGGTTGACTTGAACTTAAGCGCTTGAAGCTTACCATTCTCGTCTACACCAGCTGTAAACTTGTAGATACCTGCTGGGCGATATGAGTCATGAGTCATGTCGTCTTCACGAGACCACACCATCTTGACTGGAACGCCCGCTGCTTGTGAAATCTCGGCAGCATCAATACAGTAATCCACCTCAACACGACGACCGAAACCGCCTCCTAGGAAGGTTGTTTGAACTTCAACCTGCTCAGGCTTAAGGCCGGTAGCACCAGCTACAACGTGAGGAACTAACTGCTGGAACTGAGTAGGTGTGATAATCACAGCCTTGTCAGCAGTAACATGTGCAGTTGTGTTCTGTGGCTCTAGTGGCGAGTGTGACTGGAATGGCAAGCGATACTCTGCGGTAATCATCTTGTCTGCCTGCGCCAAACCTTGGTCAGCATTTCCGCTTTCACGGAAAACTGCGCCAGCACCGTTTGATGCTTCTTCCATTTTCGCCCAGAGGCTAGTCATATCTAGATCAGCATTTGGACCAGCATCCCACTGAGGGTCAAGTGTGGCAACTGCCTTCTTTGCTGTCCAGTAGGAATCAGCAACCACTGCAACACCACGGCTGTATTGAACTACCGAATGAACGCCAGGCATATTTTTCGCTCGCGAATCATCGTAAGAGATCAAGCTACCGCCCATCATTGGAGGCATCGCCACTGCGGCGTACTTCATGCCAGGAACTACGGTATCAATACCAAACCCAGCGGTACCACGCACCTTCATAGCAGTATCAAGTCGCTTTACCTTTGTACTTCCAACAATCTTGAACTGACTAGCAGGCTTAAGAGGTACTTCCTTAGGTACTTCCATCGTGGCTGCTTTAGCCGCGACTGAGCCGTAAGTTGCTTTCTTACCGCCAGGACCTGAAATCATGCCGTTAGAAACGCTACACTTACTCGGATCAACACCCCAGTTATCGGCTGCAGCTGCAACCAACATCATTCGAGCTGAAGCGCCTGCCTTACGAAGCTTTTCCCAAGCGTCTCGGACAGCTGTCGAACCACCCGTGATTTGACCACCAAGTAGAGAGTTAATGTAAACCTCAGCCGGTGGAGCAAACTCAACCTTAATTGCGTTTATGTCAACCTCTAGCTCCTCCGCTACAAGCATTGGCATTGAGGTATAAACGTCCTGACCCATTTCTGAGCGGGCATTCATTATGGTTACTGTGTTGTCAGCAGCAATTTTTACCCAAGCATTCGGGCTGCCGCCATCCGCAGCTTGAGCTTGACGTGCAGTTGGCAAGTAAAATGCCAAAGCTAAGCCACCAGCAGCAGATCCACTGACTTTCAGGAAGTCACGACGATCTTCATTTTTTACAATTTTTTCCATATCTCGATTCCTCCCTCGTTAGGACATCTTCGCCGCGGCTTTAATAGCAGCGCGGATTCGAGGATAGGTACCACATCGGCAAAGGTTGCCCGACATGAACGCATCAATATCCTCATCTGAAGGATTTTTGTTCGTAGACAAAAGTGCTGAGGCAGACATCATTTGCCCTGGCTGACAGTATCCACACTGAGGAACATCTAAAGCTTCCCATGCTCGCTGAACTTTATGATTTCCACCAAGACCTTCGATGGTTGTCACGTCTTGTCCAGCAATAGAACCTATCTGTGTTTGACAGGAACGTACTGCACGTCCGTTTAGATGAACTGTACACGCACCACATAGAGCTTTTCCGCAACCAAACTTAGTACCCGTGTAACCGAGTGTATCGCGAAGAACCCACAGTAATGGTGTATCCGCAGAGACCTCTACAGTCTCGCTTTTACCATTTACTTTAAAACTGACTTTCATATTAAAACTCCCCCTTTCGAAGCTTTAGGTTTGTTAGGGATGTAACAACTAATAAATAAAAGTTACCCCGTGAAAATACATGATTAAGTCTTGCGTTTCAAGCACTGATAACGTTGATTTGATAGGGTTAGTAGGAATGATTCTCATTTGTATTTTAGGGCATAGCCTCACACTCGGTGGTCGTGTCAGCACTAAATTTCAGAAATACATCGCAAGCTAGAACATCCACCGCGAGACCTAACGAACACAACAAACAAATCCGGGGGAACGGGAAGCCCGCTAACAATCACCGCAGTATGAATTATTGCAATGCATCAATTATTACTAACTTACAATACAGAACCGAGTTTGCGTCGCATCATCTGTACTAGACGAGATACGTAAATGCACATATTTAGATGTTCAGAGCAAACTGCTTGTCCAGTCCAAATTATAGTTTTTTCTGCTCTCTAGAAACAAAACCGACTGATTTTTTCCATTGCCTAAACATTTAGGTAGGCTGAATTATTATGCCAAAAAAAAAGTCCACAACACTGTTGGGGACTTCAAAAAAAAAGTAAAAAAATATCAATTACATATATTTTTTGAGCTCTAATCGAGCAACCTGGGATCTATGGACCTCATCAGGGCCATCCGCAAGACGCATCGAGCGGTTCCAAGCCCACATAAATGCCAACGGAAAATCTTGAGATACCCCACCGCCTCCATGAGCTTGTATCGCCCAATCCATAATTTTTTGAGCCATGTTAGGCGCAATGACTTTAATCATTCCGATTTCCTTTCTAGCTTCTTTGTTGCCAACAGTATCCATCATGTGTGCCGCCTTTAAAGTCAGCAATCGAGCTTGATCAATCATCATCCGCGATTCGGCAATACGCTCATGCCAAACCGACTGTTGAGATACGGGCTTACCGAAAGCCACCCTAGAATTAAGACGTTTAATCATGAATTCCAATGCACGTTCAGCCTGCCCAATAATTCTCATGCAATGATGAATACGTCCGGGGCCTAAACGGCCTTGTGCAATTTCAAAACCTCGTCCTTCTCCCAGAAGAATATTAGCCGCTGGCACCCGAACGTTCTCCAGCGAAACTTCCATATGCCCATGCGGCGCATCGTCATAACCAAAAACAGTTAACGCCCTTTCGATTTTTACCCCTGGGGTGTCTGTTGGCACCACAATCATCGACTGTTGCTTATGTCGGTCCGCACTATCGGGGTCGGTTTTACCCATCACGATTAGTACCTTACACCTTGGATCTCCAGCGCCGGAGGACCACCATTTTCGACCATTGATCACATAATCGTCTCCATCGCGCTGAATGAGACATTCAATATTCGTTGCATCCGAGGAGGCAACCGCTGGCTCAGTCATTAAGAATGCCGATCTGATTTTCCCTTCAATTAACGGCTCCGCCCAACTCTTCTGCAATTCAGGCGACGCATAGCGCAGTAACGTCTCCATATTTCCAGTATCCGGTGCAGAACAATTAAATACCTCAGACGCCCAAGTTACCCGCCCCATAATTTCACATAAAGGCGCATATTCAACGTTGGTCAGCGAACCACCATGCGCCTTAGGTCTCCACAAATTCCACAGCCCTTTGTTACCCGCTTTTAACTTTAATGACTCAACAAGCTCTGTTGGTATCCATGCGTCTCCAGCACTTCGGTTCGCCTCGACCTCCGCATGAAAAGCTGTTTCGTTAGGATAGATGTGCTCATCCATAAAATCACTCAGCTGAGCCTGCAGGTCTTTAACTTTTGATGAAAACTCAAAATCCATAATTTCTCTTTCTTTACCAAGATTAAAATGAGCTCAGCCTTTTGGGCGAACACACTACATATTTTTTACTAACGCTACTAACTATACATCGAATCTGTCTTACTGCTCTGGTGCGACTTTCTCGAACACAACACACGCATCACGAAATTTATCTGTCAAGGGGACCGATTTTTGCTTTTCTAAATTCGCATGAACATATGTCATTTCTATGGTTGCTATAGATTCTTCCGACCGCAAAACCTCAATACAAAAATCAAAGCTGCTGCGCCCCAAGCGGGAAACTCGGACATACAGGTCGAGGACATCATCAAACCGAGCAGATGCGTGGTACTCAATTCGAGTCTTCCGAGCATACAAATCAGCTACGTCGACATCAAAAGACGCCGGATAGGGCATACCGATTGCACGATAGTATTCTGTTACCGCTATGTCAGCGTACGTCAAATAGTGAGGATTAAACACAACGCTCTGCGCATCCACCTCGGACCAACGCACCCTGATGGGATGGGAAAATCGGAAACTTTGGACAATCATATTGGCTCTTCTTTCTAATGCTAATGTATTATTTTGAAGTCATTACCCATACGCCATCCCACTCTTTCTCAGGAGGATTTGACTTCAAAAACTCACAACGGTCCACGTAAATCTGAGATAGCTGATCCGTTGGATTCAATTTTAAACAATGATTAAATCGCTCTATTGCCTTGTCCCAATTGGCTACTTGATATGCTTCAATACCGTCGTTAAATAAATTCACCACATCCATCAGATTTGGAAAAGATACTTGATCATGATAGTCCAAGACCTCATAAATCTTAACCGGCTGAGTTTTGCCTTTCACCACAACCAAATCTGCGGCTCTCATTCGATATGTGCCCTTCAATTTTTGAACTGTAGAATCACTGACCAGAATACGAGCCGCATAAGACTTACATGCGCTTTCTAGGCGAGCCGCCAAATTAACGCCATCTCCAATCAACGTGTAATCCATACGCTTTGGTGATCCAATGTTTCCGGATACCACCATATCCGTGTTCAATCCGATACCCATATCAACTGTCTTTAAACCCTTATCAAGCCGCGCTTGGTTCCATCCCCAGAGTGTTTGAATCATCCCTATTGAAGCACGCATAGCCCGATCAGGATCATCTTCATGAGGAATCGGTAATCCGAAGCAAGCCATTATTGCGTCCCCGATGAATTTATCGAGCATACCGCCCTCTTTTGTAATGCAATCAACCATCAAAGAAAAATAATCATTGAGGAAAGAGACCGTCCCTTGCGCGCCATATTCTTCAGTTATTGTGGTGAACCCTCTAACATCAGTAAACATAACCGTTGCTTCTGCGCTAACGCCGCCCAGAACCTCATGAGCATCCCCATCCATCATCTGAGCCGCAATGACAGGATCCATGTATCGAGACATGGTTGACTTCATTCGTTTTTCACTGCTGATGTCTTCGAACATAATCATTGAGCCGAGTTCCTTATCCTCCTCAGCTGCGACCAACGGCATAAGTGTAAGATTCACCGTTTTGCTCGTTCCTAAAAGCGTAAATGCAGTGTCGGTAATTAGCTGCGGGTGATTTTCTTTTTTAACTTGCTCGATCTGCTCGAGGACCCACTGCTCCTCTTCCCCCACAAGGTCCCGCAGATTTTTACCAATTAAATCACCCTCTCCTGTGCCCCATATGTTTAGTGCGGCGGCGTTGCATGTTACTACGTCGCCCTTGGGATCTACCGTCAAGACTCCATTCGACATACTCTGCAACATACTTTCGTTGTAGTTTTTGATGCGCTGAACATCATCAAATAATTTAGAGTTCTGAAGACTGATAGAAATTTGTGCAGTAAATGCTTTTAATCGTTGCTCATCCTCGTCCGAGAAAACACCACCCTTTTTGTTAAGCACCTGCGTAACGCCAATTGTTTCGTTATCGTTATTAACGATGGGAACGCACAATATTGATCGAGTGAAAAAACCTGTTTGTTTATCAAACGATGGATTAAAACGCAAATCTGCATAGGCGTGAGGGATATTCATACTCTTTCCAGATGTGAAAACCTCTCCAGCAATCCCCAAATGAGAAGGAAAACGAATCTCGTTAATTTCACCCCCTGCAGATACTCGTGAAAACAGTGTTCCGCTTGATTGATCGAACATAAAAATCGTAGCACGCTCGGACGTGAGCATCCCTGTGATCTCCTGAACAACGCGCATCAACATTCGAGATAGTTCAAATTCGGAATTAATGTCGGACATTAACTTCAAAAAAGCATTTTCTTTTTGTCGAATCTTGTCTATTTGTTCGAAATGCTGCAGACCCTGCAACACAACTGCTGCTTGTGTTGTCATTTGCTCAAGTAAATCCAAATCGGCCTCATTAAACTCACCCACACGCTTATTCAATGTTTGCATGACGCCAATTTTTTCGCCGGCCATGGTTATGACCGGTACACACGCTATATTTCGTGTGGTGTAACCCGTTCTCTGATCCACCTCTCGATTGAATAAAGGATCCTCGTATGGGTCATCGCTAAGCATAGATTGACCAGTTTGGAAGACATGCCCCGCAATTCCACTGTCATTCAGAATTCTAATCTCTCTTGTCAAATTGCCTTGCGCGACAAATGAAAACAACTCATTAGTTTCGTTATCGTTCAAAAATAACGTACTGCGATCACAGTCAAGCTCATACGAAGTCATACCAACAAGCTCTTTCCAAACGTCTTGAATGTTTGCGAGCGAAGCACATCTGCGGGTCACATCCAGAAGAATTTGGGAACGTTTCAGCCGCTCATCTTTTGTTCCCTTTCTTTTCTTTTTTGTCGGAGCCGCCTCTTCACCACTCATAATTTCATCTCTAATTGGTCTCTCAATTGTTGGATCTGCTCTTGCAAACTTCGTCTCTCTTTTCCAAACCCCTGCTCAACCCGATCAATTGACTGAACATTGGCCTGTTTTTGACGCTCCAATTCGTCACGAAGCGCCGATGCAGTATCGCGAAGCTGTCGATTCTCGTTCTCCATTGTCATTTGTGTCTGTTGCAATAATTTATCCGCTTCATGCTTGCTTTCCTCCAGCGCATCTCTTACAGCCTGCGTTGCTGTCTTCAATTGCTCGATTTCGTCTGCATACTTTGCTCGTTCTTTTTGGACTTCCCGTTCAATATTGGCCGCACTTTTCTCCAGCTCATCCCTCAAGGAATGAACTGTTTGTTGCAATTGCCTTAAATCAAGTTGGGACATAATTTTAATTGGGGCCCGTTCGACTATCCGTATCGCCTGGTCAGCCACTCAGCCACTAATACCGGCTTAACCTCATTCTGAGCTTCAACGGTAACTTCCCACTCCAACTGTACTCCGTCATCAATTGAGACAACCTGTTTAAGATTGAATCTAGCTCGAACCATCGAACCGCTTTTCACAGGCGCAGTGAAACGCACACGGTTTAACCCATAGTTGATCCCCATCTTGGAGACCCCAAGGTCAATCGTATCGTTCAGAAATTTGGATAGCAGTGACAAAGTTAAAAAACCATGAGCAATGGTCGACTTAAATGGTGTGTCTCGAGACGCTCGCTCTACATCCACATGAATCCACTGATGATCACCCGTAGACTGCGCGAATAAATCAATCATATCCTGAGTGACGCACACCCAGTCACTCAGAGCAAGGTCATCACCGACATAGTTTTGCAATTCAGCAGGCTTTGCTACAGCAAATTTTTTCATTCTGTCCCCTTAAACGATCGCACTATTGCATCCATACCTCTAGACAACAGAAATCCGTCACCAACAACCGCTACAAACGTTGCTCCTTCATTTAGCCACTTTTTTGCCTCTGTCTCATCGAACGCTAATATGCCGGCAGCACAACCCGCTTTCACAGTGCGTTCAATCACATCCTTCATAGCAGCCTGAGGTGTAGGATTTGTATTTTTTCCTAGATACCCAAGATCTGCGGCCAAATCTGCAGGACCAACAAAAAGACAGTCGATACCATCTACAGCCGCGATTTCTTCCACATTATCTTTGCCCATTTGAGTTTCAATTTGAGCTATTAAGCAAATGTGATCATCGGCCTTATCGAAATAATCCTTAATTCGACCAAAACGATTAGAGCGCGAATTACCCGAGACCCCGCGGATTCCACGAGGAGGATAGCGAACTGCTGCAACCGCAGCCTCAGCCTCCTCCCGATTCCGAATGTTTGGCACCATGATCGTTTGCACACCCATATCCAGAAGCCGCTTGAGCATTACCGCATCATTCCAAGGCGCTCTGACTGCTATCGAAGCTGAGTACGCCGATGCCGCATGCACAAGGGATAAGACTTGAGGAACATCATTTGGCGTATGCTCCATATCGATCAGAACCCAGTCAAAGCCGCTGGAGGCACAGATCTCTGCAGCCAATGGACTACCGGTCATTAACCAACAGCCAATTTGCATCTGCCCCGCTTGCAACGCAATTTTTAGTTTATTCTCTATGAATTGCATATTTTCACTTTTATAAAATATTTTTAACTAACTAAATCATAACCTCTATTAGGAAATTATGAATATGAAATTCAGTGGCGTGATACCCATACTAGTCACTCCATTCAGCGAAGACGAGTCGGTTGACACACATTCAATTCGGACGATGATCCAATTGATGCAAGACATAGGTGTTCAAGGGATCACCATCCTGGGGGTGCTCGGCGAAGCAAACCGACTTAGCGACCATGAACGGGAATTGATTATTTCCTCGGCCATTGAGGCAGCAGGGCGGTTACCCGTGATCGTCGGAACAAGCGCATCTGGGACACGTGCGGTGATAAACAATAATGATATCGCGAAAAAACTAGGTGCAAGTGCGGTGATGGTCACCCCTCAAGCGGAGACAGTGCCCTCAGACAAAAAGGTCTTCACACACTTCCAAACAATATTAAAAGAAACCGATTTGCCGGTAGTGCTTCAAGATCATCCTGCCTCTACTGGCGTTCATATGGCTAACGAGTTGATTTTCAAAATGCTTGATGAGTTAAGGGGGTTTTGTGGGGTTAAATTAGAGGCGGTACCCACTGCGCCAAAACTTAATGCACTCAAGACCCGTTATGGCGAGAAGATAAGCGTGATGACTGGACTGGGCGCGCTATACGGTGCCTTCGACCTAGAAGCTGGCTCAAATGGATTCAATACAGGATTCGCATTCCCAGAAGTATTAATCGCGCTCACAGATATGGCTAGAAAAAACGACTGGGATACTCTTCAAGAGATTTATCAGCGCTTCTTGCCATTAATTGTTTACGAGCAACACCCGGGGGTCGCGATTCGAAAAGAGCTCTTGAAGATGCGTGGCGCAATAAGCAGCTCTAGAGTGAGGTCGCCAGGGGCACAAGGGACTGAAACGATTCAAAAAACATTACGCATGCTCATAAAACACGCGGTGCCAAACCAAGATCTAACGAAACCAATAAAAATTTAGTGTCAAAAGCAGGACACCTAGCTCTCTGTCACGCGTTGGTTAACTTAAAACCTTCCGCCTCTGGCAAAGCATCCACGGACTACGCTGTTTAGAACTTATCGATCCCTGAGGCCATCCATATTTTCAATTTCGGCACTTCGTTCAGTCATTGCATCGACAATACAATCAACATTATTGCATTCACTCAGCACGTTGTTATACCAATCCGTTTGAGACTTTTGGAGCACATCAATGTCCGCACCTCTACGCATAGCAAGGTTATAAGACAGCGCCATGTCACTTTGCGCAACGGACGCACGACTACTCGTACAAATCAAACGCTCAACTCCACTGGATGGATTGCTGCAGTTGATAGCTCCGTGTGCTACCCCGCCAAAGAACATTAGACTCATAATCACCAAACTAATAAATTTCATCACTTTCTCCCATGCAATTTCTCCAAAGAATAGCGCAGCTGAACATCAAACTAATTTGATTACCTCACCAAATAACTGCGGAACAATTTGGTGCGTACTGAGATTGGCTGCGAATCGAACCTCTTCTTCCATCCCACGACCTACCATCATCCGGCCAACTCGACTTCTGAGTAAGGATTCAGCAGAAGGTTCCGACTTAAACACTAACTGCGCCGTTTCTGCGGCATCGGAAAATGTGTCCTTGCCAGAATATCCCGTCCGAGTCTTTAGTAAATCAATAAAATAACCCGCTCCGCAAGTATCCTCCAAATTTGGGCTCCCCATCGAACCTGAACAAACAATCAAAATTGTCTTGTCAGGATAGGTCGACACAACATAATCCACGACTGACGCTGCGTTAACCATAGCCCCCACGAGGATGTGATCAGCTCCCAACGCTTGCCGAAGCGCGACAGTGCCGTTAGTCGTTGAATACACCAGCGTCTTATCGCTCAGATTTTCCTGTGCGAGTCTGATTGGCGCTGGATGGAAAAACCCCGGGATTGTGTCACCATAGAGCTCGCCTGCCAAAACAGCAGTTGTTGGATCCTGCGTGGTGGCAATATCACGCGCTGATTCTTCATCGAGGACCGGAATAACTTCCTTTGCCCCTGAGTGCAGCGCATGAATTATCGTCGTGGTTGCGAACAATACATCAAGTACGATCACGACCTTACCCTCTAGTCGCTCATGATCAAGGTCCTCCCGTTTGAATAAAACGTGCACTTTGTGCTTAAAGTGATCAAGTTCCTGAACCATTACTCCGCCCTTCGTCTTAAAAAGAAATTGATCCCTGTCATGGACATCACTAAATCACCATTTTGATTTTCAGTCTCCCAAAATGTTTTAACGATCCCTCGATCCGGTTTAGATGAGGAGGCCCGAGTCTCTGTAACCGTTCGAAACGCGGTTAAGACATCATCCGGATAAACAGGGCGAGGCCACTTAACTCCCTCGATCCCTGGCGACCCTAAACTCGAGGAATTTAGCAAATATGAGTCGCACATCAGACGCATCACCATTGAACAAGTATGCCAACCACTAGCAATAATTCCGCCATAAATTGAATTCTCCGCCTCCTCCTCATCGATATGAAACGGCTGCGGATCATATCGTCTCGCAAAATCGATAACCTCTTCCCGGTCAACTATCACCTGTCCCATCCGCTCTCGAACACCAGGCACAAAATCTTCCCAAAACATTTTTTTTTCATTAGTCATATTCAAACTCTAGCTTTCTTTAATTGCTACTGATCGTCATGCCTTGTACCAACCCCGCCCCGACCGTTTTCCGTTATACCCTGCACCTACCATTTGTTTCATTATTGGTCTGGGCTTGAAACGATCGCCGTAAGCCGCAGATAAAATTTCTTGGACTTGGAGCGATAGGCTAAGCTGCGTTGCATCCATCAGCTGAAAAGGACCGATCGGATGCCCGAGACCTAAACGACAAGCAACATCAATATCCTCGGGTGTAGCAACACCTTCCTCAACTAATCGCGTGGCTTCGATCATCATTGCGTGAAGCAAGCGATTAACTGCGAACCCAACAACGTCTTTGACTTCAATTGGCGTTTTGCCAATATCCTTACATTCACTCATGACGTCCTCGATAATCGCTCTGTCCGTGTCCATGCCGGGGATAACCTCAACTAGTTTCATTTTAGAAACCGGCGAGAAAAAATGAGTTCCGATAAAACGAGTACGACGAAACTCAGACACTTTTGATGCGAGGGTCGTAATTGAAATACTTGAGGTATTACTCGCTATAACGCAATGATCAGAAACAATTCGATCTAGTTCCCCAAAAACGGTCGATTTGACTTCCTCATCTTCAAATACTGCCTCCACCACTAAATCACATTTGGAGTAATCTTCTAGCGTGGGACAAAACTGAATTTGAGGCAATACGACCTCTATCGCATCTTCAGCATAAAGGCCTCTATCAATACCCTTCTGCAAGACTCTCTCCAGTCGTTTTGCCGATTCATCTAGCAACGCGGGATTAGTATCATTTAATTTAACGCGCCTTCCTGCTAAGGCAAAGACGAGAGCAATTTCAGAACCCATCAAACCAGCGCCAACGACGCCTACAGTTTTAAACATAAGTGTTAACCCTCCTAAAAAAGGTCAGGATGAAGATTTAAATTTGTTTCCATCGTTTTTTGGGAGAGACAAAGACGGAACGATCCACGACTTGTTCATCACTACTCATAAATCGTCGTCTTTGGAATCGCTCACTCCCGAACAATAGCTCTATTGATAATAAACGCCGCACGAAATCTGCTAGAGGCAATTCCTGGGTCATACCCATGCCACCATGAAGCTGGATGGCTTCTTGAGCAACCAGCCGACCAGATCTATTTGTGAGCGCCTTTGCCGCCGATACCGCCCGAGTACGCTCATGTGAGTTTTCACTCCAAGCTTTTCCTGCTGCATGGATGACTAGCGACCGAACCTCCTCAATATTGATGAACATATCGACCGCACGATGCTGCAGCACCTGAAACTGAGACAAGGCTGATCCAAATTGCTTTCTTGTTCGAAGATAATCCATCGTCATTTCGTGAATCACTTCCATAACCCCCAACGCTTCCGCGCATATGACGGCAGTAGCACGATCGTTAACACAATCAATGAACGGTTGTGCTTGGTCAATAGTTCCTAATACTGACTCCGGCCCGACTTCAACGCCATTCAACTGAATATCTAAAACTCGACTACCATCAATAAGTGGGTACGCTTTACCTCCAATACGGTCATCTAAAGACTCGACTATGAATAACGTCACACCAACTTTCTCACCGTCTTCTCTTGTCTTTGCAGAAACAATGAATCGATCCGCGGTAGCACCGCCAAGCACTAATTTTTTTTGACCTTTAAGAATCCATTTATTACCTTCCTGTGTTGCAGTCGTTTCAAGTTCAGTTCCGCCCTCGTCGTTCAACTGTTCGGCGTGAGCAAAAGCCAACTTCCCCTCACCCGCAACCAACTCAGGAATAAGTACTTTTTTCTGAAACTCAGAACCACAGAGATCAACTAGTCCACCAGCCAAAATAACTGATGAAATATAGGGCTCAAGCACTAAGTGTTTTCCAAGATGCTGCATGATGATCATGGCCTCAATACCCGCACCACCAAGGCCGCCGCTCTCTTCAGAAAGTGGCACACCGAGAGCACCTAATTCAGCGAGACCAGCCCAAACCTGCTCAGAGTGAGCCTCTTTTGATTCGATCATTTTTCGTCTGGTCTCTATCGAAAAAGTTTTTTCTAATAGTCGATCTAGACCATCTTTGAACATTGACTGTTCATCTGTAAATACAAACCTCATGTGCCTACCCCAAATTAATTATGGTTGAACGACAAACGCAGCAAATGCAAAGGCACATCAGAGTCCTAGAACCCGTTGCGCAATAATATTCCGCTGTATTTCGTTAGTGCCCCCGTAAATAGAGGTCTTACGATGATTCAGATATCGTGCCGCGAGCGGCGCCGCATGAATTGCTCCCGGCGTCTCTCCCATCCAGCTATCTCCCCAGGCCATAGGCAGATGCGGCAGCGCCGACTGTCCAACGACTTCAAGTTGAAGCTCGGTAAGCCTTTGTTGAATTTCAGTCCCGCGAATTTTCAAAATCGAAGCCTCAGGGCCAGGTTCGCCGCCAGACGCTTCTCCAGAGGCCACCCTCAACACAGTCATCTCCAGAGCTAGCAGATCGATCTCCAACTCAGCAATACGATCCATGAACACGGGATCTTCTTTCGCTGGTTTACCGTGGAACTTGTGCACCGTCGCAAGGTGTTTGAGGTAAACGAGCTCTCTCCTTGAGACACCCACCCCGGCAATTGCTGTTCGTTCGTGAGACAGCAAAAATTTAGCAATGGTCCAGCCCTTCCCCTCTTCTCCCACTAAATTTTCTGCGGGGACCTCAACGTCTTGAAACCAAACTTCATTAACTTCATGTTCACCATCAAGGGTTACTATTGGTCGGACCTCAATACCTGGTGTATTCATATCGCACAAAAGCAACGAAATGCCCTCCTGCTTACGCGCGCCTGAACTAGTTCGCACCAAACAAAAAATCATGTCTGCCCATTGCGCATGTGTCGTCCAAGTTTTCTGTCCATTCACGATATAGCTGCTACCTTTTCGTTCGGCACGCGTGTTTAACGATGCTAAGTCTGATCCTGAGCCCGGCTCGGAATAACCTTGGCACCACCAATTTTCTCCAGAGAGAATTTTAGGCAAATATGTGCTCTGTTGCGCCTCTGTTCCATACGCCACTAGAACTGGTCCAATCATGCCCAAGCCAAAAGGCGATAACCGTGGTGCCCCTAGGGCTGCTGATTCCACATCAAAGATATGTTGATAAACAGAATTCCATCCACAACCACCGAACCTATCCGGCCAATTAGGTGCTATCCATCCTTTTTGGTAGAGCGCAACGTGCCATCGCTGCACATCGTCTTTATCAAGACGTTTATGCTCCAACACTTTACGCGACACGTCGCCGGGTAGGTGCTGAGAGACAAAATCCCGTACTTCTTCAGAGAATTTGATTTCTTGCTCGCTAAAATTGATATCCATAATGTTGAGTAGAGTTTTAAGGTTATATAAAGTGGGCTGAGAATACTCCAAAGCGAAAGGCTCTCACAAACCAAACTAGTAATATTGCTGCAGACTCAATGTTAAACATTTATGATGTTTCTGAGAATACTAAATGATTTTGGATAATCAAACCGACAACGGTAAAGTACGATCATCATTCACCTGAGGAGTGCTAACTATGAACTCAAGAGACGATTTAGCATTAAACGAAATTAATCAAAGTATAAACATGCGGCCCCTATGGCTGCCCTACACGCCGAACAGGCAATTCAAATCTGCTCCAAGACTTATCGACAAAGCGCATGGCATGCATTACGAAACAGTCGAGGGCAGAAAAATACTTGATGGAATTTCAGGGCTTTGGTGTGTTAATGCAGGTCATGGGCGCGAGCCAATCGTTAAAGCAATTCAAAAACAGGCAAAAGAATTAGACTACATCACCGCGTTCAATATGGCTCACCCGATGCAGTTCCAGGCGGCTGAGCTCATTGCAAATCTCGCTCCCGAGGGACTGGATACGGTATTTTTCACGAACTCGGGGTCCGAGGCCATTGATACTGCGCTCAAAATTGCTCTCGGGTATCATCGGGCTCGCGGCGAACATAGACACCGTCTCGTGGGTCGTGAGCGAGGCTACCATGGTGTGGGCTTCGGAGGCATGTCGGTAGGCGGCATGACGCCAAACCGCAAAGTCTTCAGTCCCGCGCTCCTCCCTGGCGTTGATCACCTGCCACACACACACAATCTTGGCGAAAATGCGTTCTCAAAAGGACAACCAACTTGGGGCTCACATCTAGCTGACGATCTTGAGCGGATCGTAGCGCTTCATGACCAATCAAATATCGCAGCAGTTATCGTGGAACCGGTCGCAGGCTCAACTGGCGTACTCGTGCCTCCAGTTGGGTATCTTCAGAAGCTGCGTAAGATTTGCGATAAATACGGGATACTTCTTATTTTTGATGAAGTCATCACGGGCTTCGGAAGAACAGGAACCGCGTTTGCTGCGGAGACCTTCGGCGTTACCCCCGATATGATCACATTTGCAAAAGGCATTACAAATGGAGCTGTGCCTATGGGCGGCGTGATTGTAAGCGAAGACATATACCATGCATTTCTTAATGGGCCTGAGGAACAAATCGAATTTTTTCATGGGTATACGTATTCAGGGCATCCTCTAGCGAGTGCGGCAGCTATCGCCACGCTCGACATATATAAAGAAGAAGATTTATTCGAGAAAAGTAAAGAATTAGCGCCTTATTTCGAGGAAGCCTTGCACTCACTTAAAGGCCTAAACCATGTAATCGATATTCGAAATTACGGGCTTATGGGCGGAATTGAACTCGATCCAATTCAAGGTTCTCCGGGTAAAAGAGCCTATGATATTTTTGTAAAATGTTATGAAGATGGAGTACTCGTAAGAGCTGCAGGAGACACGGTTGCCCTTACCCCTTCATTCATTGCGTCAAAAAGTCATATTGATCAGATCGTTGAGACGATTGGTAGAGCACTAAAGGCGGCATAGGAAGACGATACCTTTCAGGCGTTGACACAAAAGTAATAAGTAATTTTCCCGAGCTTTACCTGACTGAGGAATGACTCCTATGAAAATAGTAATTGCACAAATGGAGCACGAGACCAATACGTTCTCTCCTGTAGAAACACCGTGGGACTCGTTCGGACCAGATGGGCCATATATTGGTGTCCAAGCCTATCGGGCAATGAAAGGGACTAAAACGCCCATAGGGGCTTTTATCGACGCAGCAGAAAAAGTAAACGCTGAAATTATTACGCCTGTAGCGGGTTTTGCTTACCCAAGTGGTCCAGTTTCCGGAGCGGCCTATGATCAATTTTGCGATCTGATCATTGACGGTGTAAAGCAAGGTTGCGACCTTATCATGCTAGACCTTCATGGGGCTATGGTTGTAAAAAATAGGACTCTGGACGGCGAAGGTACCTTACTAAAAAAAATTCGTGATGTTGCTCCAAGCGTTCCTATCGCTGTTTCTCTGGACTTACATGCGAACGTCACAGCGGCGATGGTCAACAATTCGGACATTATCGTTGGTTACAAAACATATCCTCATATTGACATGTATGAGACAGGCGCTTTAGCTGGAGAATTATTAATAAAATTGTATCGAGGAGAAATCAAACCGACGATGCGTTGGAATAACATCCCGGTACTTGCACAAACGCTAAAGATGAATACTTCAGAAGGAGCGATGAAAGACTATGCTGAACGGGCCGCTGATTCTGAGAAGAAAATAAACGTATTGGCCAGCTCTGCGTTTGGTGGCTTTCCTATGGCAGACATACCGGAGGCGGGCATGAGTGCAGTAGTGATTACTAATGACGACGGAGATTTAGCCCAGAATGAATGCAAAGCGATTCTAGAGGTAGCTTGGGCACAGAAAGAATCCTTTATCTGGTTCGATGAACCTTTAGAGGAAGCTATTCGTCATGCAAAGACGCTGCAGGAAGGACCAATTTTACTTCTTGATCATCCAGACAACTGTGCCACTGGCGCTACTCAAGACACCATGACGACGCTAAGAGAGGCCTTAAAACAAGGACTCACTGATATTGCTGTGGGACCGATACGCGACCCTGAGGCAGTTAACGATTTGATTAAAGCTGGAATTGGATCTCATGTCACACTTCCGGTGGGCGGAAAAACGGATATGCCTGCCATTAACAAAAAAGGAGAGCCACTTGAGTTAACCGGGGTAGTAACGAACATTACCGATGGTGACTATGTGATTACTGGACCCCAATTTACCGGGGTAAAAGCCTCCATGGGACGCACCGTCGTATTTGACACTGGAAATGCTGAAATTGTAATTACTGAGAAACTTCAAGAACCTTGGGATCAAGGTGTATTTACAAGTGTTGGAATCGAGCCGTCTACAAAAAAATATCTTTTACTTAAATCTCGAATGTATTTTCGTCCAGTTTTCCTACCCATTGCCAAGCATAGCGTTTACTGCGCTGGAGTTGGGGTGGGCTCATCAGACTGGACGATGTTCAATTACGAGAAAATACGCAGACCAATTTACCCTTTGGACGATTTCACAGATTAAATCGATACACTTTTATCAAACAATCTGTTTTTTAAAAAAAATGTGTGAAAGCAGATACACTATCGACTTGAAAAATCAATATGTATAAAGGTCGAGTGGCACATGAAACTAATCAATCACTTCGTTAACGGCGAACACTTTAAGGGTCAAAACGCTAACACGGTAGAAGTATTCAATCCAGCAACCGGTGATGTCACTGCGGAGGTTGCCCTTGCATCACAACAAGAAACTGAAGAGGCAATTCGCATTGCGGCAGAGGCACTACCTGACTGGTCAAAAACGCCGCCCTTAAAACGCGCACGGGTAATGTTCAAATTTAAAGAGCTGTTAGAGGCAAATCTAGACGCTCTTGCAGCAATGATCACTAGCGAACATGGAAAAGTCCTATCAGACGCCAAAGGCGAAATTGCAAGAGGATTAGAGGTGGTTGAATTTGCCTGCGGAATCCCACAGCTACTGAAGGGGGACTACACCGAACAAGTTGGAACGGGCATCGACAGCTATTCTGTTCGCCAGCCACTGGGAGTATGTGCTGGAATTACACCATTTAATTTTCCAGTTATGGTCCCAATGTGGATGTTTCCCATGGCAATTGCCTGTGGCAACACATTCGTTTTAAAACCGTCAGAAAAAGATCCGTCCGCAAGTATTTTTATGGCTGAATTGCTAAAAGAGGCTGGGCTTCCTAATGGTGTTTTTAACGTAATTCAAGGTGATAAAACGGCTGTAGATACGCTACTGAGTGACCCAAGAGTTTCAGCGGTCAGCTTTGTTGGATCTACCCCGATTGCCGAGTACGTATACAGAACTGGGACACACCACGGGAAACGAGTGCAAGCACTCGGTGGAGCGAAAAATCATCTCGTTGTTATGCCTGATGCAGATTTAGATCAAGCTGTGGATGCCCTGATGGGGGCAGCGTATGGATCCGCAGGCGAGCGATGTATGGCAATTTCCGTTGGAGTCGTAGTTGGGGATATTGCTGACAAATTAGTCGAAAAACTCATAGCGCGAATCTCTGAGTTGAAGGTAGGTAATGGCATGTTTAACGAACCCGACATGGGACCGCTAGTCACGAATGCTCACCTGGAAAAAGTAAAAGGCTACATTGAAACTGGCATCAAAGAGGGCGCTACGTTAAAGGCAGATGGGAGAGATACCACTGTAGCTGAACACAAAAACGGTTTTTTCCTTGGGGGATGTCTTTTTGATCACGTCACCCCTGATATGACAATCTACAAAGAGGAAATATTTGGACCAGTATTATCCATCGTTAGAGTGGATGATTTCGACACAGCGGTAAAACTTATTAACGATCATGAATTTGGCAATGGTGTGTCTTTATTTACGAGAGATGGACATACCGCAAGAGAATTCTCATCGCGTATTCAAGTCGGTATGGTTGGAGTTAACATTCCCATTCCCGTACCTGTAGCTTTTCATAGCTTTGGCGGTTGGAAGCGATCATTATTCGGTGATCACTATGCCTACGGGCCAGAAGGCGTTCGATTCTATACGCACCTCAAAACAGTAACGACCCGATGGCCAACCGGCAACATAGGCGGCGCTGAATTTACGATGCCGGTAATGAAATAGATACCAAAAGAAAATATCAAATCTATCGGTTACATAACTTAATGACTTGAAGACTTTTTCAAAAAAATCCAGATGGGCTGCTGTGGCGTGCGACGCACTAGTTGCATCATCCTCAGAAATATTAAATGAAATTGTCCGGAATAAGCACTTTTACTCATTAGCGTATGTGCATCTTTAAGCAAACGTCGATACCGACCTTGTTTGAGAATGATGAAGCATGTGACTAGCAATTCCACCGTTGAGAAATATCTATCCAATATTTTTGGGTGTCATCTGCTCGAAGCACAAAAATACAACCTAACTGATCTGAAACATAATAAACTCAAACTAACAAAATCAGAGCGTCTAAAATGACAAAGCAAAGAAACTCAGAGATCTGCGTAATTACAGGCGGGGCAAGCGGTATTGGAGAGGCGTGTGCACGCGAAATGTCAGCAAGGGGTCTGCACGTGGTCATTGCGGACATCGACCCAAAAGGAGAGGAAGTCGCCAAAAGTATTGGAGGACATTTTTCTTTTCTAGATGTTAGCGAGGACAAAAATGTTAACGCATGTGCAGCGGCGATAGAAAAAAATCTTGGCCCAGTGAAACACCTTGTTAATTGTGCCGGAGTTCTTCAACCGCCACTATCCCCCGAGACACTTCCAATGGACATTTGGGACAATGTCGTCAGCGTTGACCAACGAGGCACATATATAAGTTCAGTAACTTTCGCGAAGTATATGATTAAACGTAAAGAAGGAACAATCACTAATATTGCATCGATTACGGCGAATCGATCGGTACCGCTACACTCGTATGCACCTGCTAAGGCTGCGGTTGTCGCAATCACGGAATGTCTCGCAGCAGAGTGGGGTCCACACGGCGTTAGGGTGAATGCAGTATCCCCAGGTCACACATTAACACCAGCCTTGGAGAGCGCAATTAAATCTGGAAAGCGAGATCCAATCCTTCTGAGTCAGAATGCACTCGGACGTATGGTGGAAGCCGAAGAAGTAGCTAAAGCAGTAGCTTTTTTGATTAGCAATGACGCAGCAGCTATTACTGGAGTCAATCTTCCCGTGGATTGTGGTTGGTTGGTTTCAACCTCTTGGACAACCTACGGGGGTCTGAGAAAAAATGGTGAATCATGAAATATTTAGTGGAGTGATTGAATGAGATCCATGATATTTCAATTGCTAATCTGCTTATTCTTTTTGAGTACTAATGTGCTTGCTAATGAGATTGATCTTTCGAAACGGAATAGTCTAAAACCAGAGGAAACAATCTACCTTGATCCCAATACAATTTTATTCATAGACGTGCGTACTCAGAAAGAATGGGATAAAGGATATATCACTGGCGCAACTCACTTACCCCTAAAAGACTTCAAAGTTAACCTACCGAAAATTATTCCAGATAAAACAATGCCTGTTGTGGTTTATTGTTCACAAGGTGGAAGAGCCGTCGCAGCAACCAAATACATGAATAACCTTGGATATCATGCTGTACCCGTCATAGATGGTGGCTATCTCCAAATGCTCTATGCTGGCCACAAACATTCAAGATAAACACTTAATCAAACTCAAATTCGTTGGGAAAATTAGGTAATTCAATGCCTCTTATTCGGTTTATATCGGTTGCCGTGCTGTGTCATCTAGCGTTCGTATCTACTCGTTTTTCGGCATCACTCTACGCAATCGATAAGGGAGCCTCAGCGTTTACGGTTGGTGTAATCTTGTCCTTGTTCTCTGTAATCCCCGTGCTTATCTCTGTCAGAATTGGTCGATGGATCGATCATGGTGGTCCATTTATTCCCACAACTGTGGGAATTACGTTGACAGGCGTTGGTGCGGCACTGCCGTTGGTATTTTCCTATGAGGCCGCGGATCTTGCTCCTTTACTCGTATCAGCATCTCTAGTCGGCACTGGCTTTACATTCGCCATTTTATCTATGCAGCACCATCTGGGAGATATGAGCGCCCCCGAAAAACGTACGATAGTTTTTTCATGGTTCGCCATGGGCGTATCCGTTTCGGGATTCTTTGGTCCTGTTTTAGGGGGAATCATCATTGATAACTTCTCGCATAGAGCATCATTTACTCTTCCGCTTGCAGTATCACTATGCGCAGCTTTTTTATTATTTATTTCTCAAAAAAACAATAAATCAAAATCTAATTTTTCTAGTCCTTCGCAAACAATAAATCCATTCCAATTATTTCGTTATAAAGAATTGAGAGATGTACTTATTATTACTGGGCTAATTTCCATGTGTTGGGATTTACAAAATTTTGTGATTCCACTTCACGGGTCAAAGATAGGGTTATCCGCATCAAAGATTGGATTCATACTTGGCGCATTTGCATTAGCGACATTTGGAATTCGCTTATTGGTGCCGTTATTAACAAAATATGTGACGGAATGGCAACTACTGATTAGTACTCTTCTATGTGCCGCCGTGTGTTTTTTTATTTTTCCGTTTTTACAAACCTACTTGTTCTTTATATTAATCGCCTTTGCTCTTGGTTTAGGGCTAGGCGCAGCACAGCCAACCATCATGACACTCGTTCACTCAACTGCACCTCAGGGACGGGTGGCTGAAGCCCTAGGATTAAGACTCACGATTATCCATGGAAGTCAGGTCATACTGCCATTAATTTTTGGCGCATTTGGCACAGCTTTGGGAACGTCCGCTATATTTTGGGTCGTGTCGGTATTAGCTGCAGGTGGAGTTGTTTTAGCCGTAAAGAAGCAAAAACATCTTAGAGCGAGAACTCCTTAAAACTTGCATTGAATTCTATTTTGAAGCGCTAATCCATACATCCTTATTCAAATTAACTTTGGCCTCTTGTTGCAGCTTAACCAGATGGGCCAGAAGAGAACGTTTGGCAAGTTGATGAATTGTCTCAGAAACATCGTCATAAGCGGTAACCACCAATTCATCAATTGTCCCCTCGCCTAAAACAGACAGTGCATTTACAATTTTCGTCTCTCGCTTTTGACGATGAATTAACAAACGATTAACTGCTTCGTGGGGATTGTCCATCAAAAATCCGTGCCCAGGCGCAATCCAGTCAAACTGATAATCATATAGTTTATTTAAAGAGCTAAAGTACGCTGACATATCGCCATCTGGAGGATTAATCACCACAGTGGACCCCTGCATAATATGATCTCCGGTAAACAGCATACGCGCCTCTTCAAAGAGGAAGCATAGATGGTTAGAGGCATGCCCTGGCGTATGCAACACATCAATTGTTAGGTCGCCAAACTTCAGTTCATCTCCATCACTCAGTTCCTCATCAGGGACAAAAGAGGAATCCTGACGATCCATATTTTCCGCCAAGCGTCCAAAAATAGGCGCTCCCGTTAAGCGACTTAGGGGCGCAGCACCCGGAGAATGATCAATATGCGTGTGTGTACATAAAATTCCATTAACCTTATCTGACGTCAGATCTCGAACCAATTCGATATGTCTTGCATTATCAGGTCCAGGATCAATCACTAAATAACCGTTCAAATCATCACCAAGAATATAGGTATTAGTTCCTGGACCAGTCATGATGCTAGCGTTAGCAGCCGTCATTCTCCACACACGTTTATCGATTTGGACCACTACACCCGCCTCTATCTCTCGGGACACCGTCCCTAGTTGCTCAGGATCTAGCTTTCCTGCCTCAGCGTAAGCGAAATCTCCTGGCACCAGTAGTTTCTTTCCACCGGCACCAACCGTTAAGCGCGGCTCCATAGGGGTCGCTGGGGGTGCGTTGCGCGCATAATTTAAGGCTTCTTCCACATCACTAAATTCTGTAAGTTTTTCTAAAGTTTTTTGCGTGGGAAACATTAAATTCAATTTCCCTTGACTATTTAATCTCAGCGCGTCGTCAGGCTTTACCCACCGATGATCAATTAATTCACTCCCATCGTGTTGGGCGATTTGTCCCTGTGGCATTCGCGCAATAAAGAATCTCGTGTCGTATCGACGCGGACTTCCCGCATGAGTTACCCATCGACTGAAATAATGTAGTTGTTCTAACTCTAAGGAGCATTTGGCGTCCTTCAGAGTTTCATGAAAGGTGGCTTCTCCGCGCGCGAGTTTTTTTCGCTCGTTTGATTCAAATACCGCAAATTCAGTTTCGGTAAACATACCGCCTCTGTTTGGAATTGCAAACAACACTCCAACCTCTTCAAAACACTCTCGAATTGCTGCAATCCAATAATTTAACCCACCATCAGATACACCAAGAATTTGATTTGCCTTATCCGCACTTAGGTCCCCGGAGATTGTGAAGTTATCACCAGAATCTGACTCATCAAGAGCGCCGCCGGGAAAAACAAAAGCACCTGCAGCGAAGTTTACTTTACTCGTTTTTTCCCCGAGTAATACCTCTACCCCCGCTTTCCCATCCCGAATAATGATAAGCGTAGAGGCCGGTCTTGGAGTTACAATTTCAGGCACGCGTTCAGTCGAATTCAATGGGACGATGCTCGAATATTGCGCACCGCCGACTTAAACGCAGTTTTACGCAACCCGCTTATGTCCGTAACGACGGACACGTATATCCGCCTGAGCTTTGTGTCCTGCGAAGCCTTCTACTTCGCAAAGTCTTGAACAGTACTCCCCGACCATCGCAGATGCTTCTGGCTTAACACGTTGGTAAGTGCAAGTCTTAATAAATTTACCTACCCATAGCCCACCTGTGTAACGAGCAGCCTTCCTGGTTGGTAACGTATGATTTGTTCCAATGACTTTATCGCCGAATGATACGTTAGTCTCCGGCCCTAGAAATAAGGCCCCGTAATTTGATAGATTATTTAAGAAGTAATCGTTATTTTTTGTCATCACTTGTACGTGCTCCGACGCAAGTCGATCGGCTTCCTTTACCATTTCCGCGTTATCTTTACAAAGAATAACTTGGCCGTAATCCCTCCAAGCCTGTCCCGCCACGTCTGCGGTCGGTAAAACTGTAAGCTGTTTCTCAATTTGCTTAACAGTATCCTCAGCCAATCTTCGCGACGTCGTTAACAGAATCGCTGGAGAATTAGGTCCATGCTCTGCCTGACCTAAAATATCAGTAGCGCATATTTCCCCGTCAACCGCGTCATCTGCAATAATCAATGTTTCCGTCGGTCCCGCGAATAAATCAATTCCCACACGACCCGACAACTGTCGTTTAGCTTCAGCCACAAATGCGTTTCCCGGACCGGCAATCATATCGACAGGCTTGATTGCATCCGTTCCAAGAGCCATCGCACCAATAGCTTGGACCCCTCCAAGGGCATAAATTTCAGTAGCACCTGCCAGATGCATTGCTGAAACAATCGCTGGGTGTGGACTTCCTTTATAAGGTGGTGCGCAAGCGATAATACGTTTAACTCCTGCTACCTTAGCGGTCACAATACTCATATGAGCCGATGCCACCATCGGGTATTTACCACCCGGCACATAACAACCAACACTATTAATCGGAATGTTCTTATGTCCAAGCACAACGCCAGGCATCGTCTCTACCTCGACATCCCTGAGAGAATCCCGTTGTATTTGCGCAAAATTACGGATTTGCGATTGAGCGAACTTGATATCATCAATCACCTGCTTCGGTAGGCTTTTAACGCAATCCTCAATTTGGGACTTACTCAGTTTGAAGTCTTTGGGATCCCACTTATCAAATTTTTTCGACAACTTCCTAACAGCTTTGTCTCCAGTTTTCTCGATATCTGCGAGAATCTCCTCAACCACAGACCTTACTTTAGCGATATCAGCCGCATCGTCTTCTGCCGAAATACCTTTTTTTAACCAAATCGCCATCTTCGGCACCCCTTAAAACATTTATTTTCAAACACTTACAAGCCCTTAGTTTTAATGCATCAATATTCCTAACCCGTTATTCTCTTCGGTATATCACGATCAGTCAATTACTCCTTATCAAAATGAAGTAAAGAACAATCTACTTTAGGACCGTGAGGTATATAATTAAAGGACAAAAAAACGCACTATTATGGTGCGTCAATAAGAGGTCTGACGCAAAAATCAACGAAAACAGGTAGACTTATCCAAGTCAGCTCGAACGAAGGTACCTCATAAAAATGGCAACTTACAAGCTCTCCCAAGACGAAATCACTAAATTCAGTCAAGATGGGTATTTCATCGTCAAAGGGCTGTTTGACGACGAAGAAATATCAATTTTGAGGACTGCGATAGAAACTGACTCAAATTTAAAAGAGAAGCTATACAATCGATTCGACGCCTCCGGACGCAAGACGAACATGGCTACTTGGAATCATCCTGGAGACAGTGTGTACGGGCTTGCGGCCCGAAGTCGTAGGGTCGTGGATACGATTGAAACCTTGCTTGGCGGCGAAATCTATCACTATCACTCGAAACTAACGGCAAAAGAGCCGTATGAGGGTGGGGCTTGGGAATGGCATCAGGACTACGGATACTGGTATCACAACGGCATTGTCTTCCCACATATGGCGAGCGTTATGGTGGCGTTAGACCAAACCAATGAAAAGAACGGCTGCCTGCAAATTGTCAAAGGCTCACATCTTTGTGGTCGTATCGAGCATGGCATCCTTGAAGGGGAACAAGTGGGAGCTGACGCTCGCAGGGTAGAGGAGATTTTAAATTTAATGCCGATTGAGTACATCGAATTAGAGCCAGGTGACGGTGTTTTTTTTCACTGTAATTCGCTTCATAGATCTGACCAGAATCGATCAGATAGTCGAAGATGGACAGTTATCCATTGCTATAATTTAGCTACTAACAACCCGTTTTTGAAACATCATCATCCTTTTTATACTCCTCTTAGTAAAGTGGCAGACTCAGCAATCAAACAAGCTGGTATCCGACTTTCAGACTCTGTCGGTGAATTCAATGAGCAATCAGTGAATCCGCCTGAGTTAACGGAGAAAATAAGTTAAAACATTCGCCGAACAAACCGCTCGTCCACAATTAGTCATCAAGTGATTCAATGAATAATCAACCAATCGGTATATTTGATTCAGGTATCGGAGGCCTGTCAATTCTTGGTGAAATCAAATCAATATTACCTAATGAAAATTTAATCTACATCGGTGATACTGCATATTTACCTTATGGCACTAAAAGTAAAAAAATAATTACTGAACGAGCACACAAGATTTGTAATTATTTGATCGGTCAACAATGTAAGTCAATCGTAGTCGCATGCAACACAGCGACAAGTGCGGCGATACATGAATTACGAATTAACTTTTCTGTACCCATCATCGGAATTGAACCTGCAATCAAACCGGCCACGCAAAGCACCAAAAGTCGAATCATTGGAATTCTTGCGACACAAGCAACCTTGGAGGGAGATAAACTCTCAACTTTGAAACAGAAATTTGGGCAAGACATCACGATTTTGCATGAATCTTGTTTAGGCTTAGTAGAAGAAATTGAACTGAGCAATCAACAAAGTCAAACGCTTAAAAATCTTGTCGAAATATATGTAAGACCCCTTATCGAACAGGGAGCAGATACTCTCGTCCTAGGGTGCTCCCACTACCCATTGATAAGGACTCTCATTCAAAAGTGCGCTGGCGACGACGTTATCATTCTGGACCCTTCTTTATCTGTCGCCCAAGAATTAAAAAGACAGTTAGACACAAAAAAACTGTTGAGAGAAAGTAATTCAGGGACCACCAACTGTTCTCAAACAGGTGACAGCAAAACGTTTGAAATATTTATAGAGAAATCTAAATTGAAATATGGCTCGTCCCTACTCACAATCTAACGAGATAAAAAATTTAATTTTATTATTTTTTTAGTCTAGTAAACAAAGCTAACTACTCGATTTAAGATTCAACCAACTACCCAAAATCACGATACTACCGCCCAATAAGACCCAGGCATCTGGATTCTCGTCATAGAACACAAAACCTACTAAAGCGATAAAAGGTAATCGAAGATAATCAATAGGCATAACTACTGAAAGATCACTTAATTTGAAAGCCCGCGTCAAAGAATAATTAGCAGTTAAAGCAAACACTCCCACCCCAATAGTCCAGGGCAAAAGACGTAAGCTCGGCCAAACAAGATCTTGAAAACAAAATACTATCGCAATAACAAATTGAATCGCAGCCATGTAAAAAACGATTGCCGCTGGCGCATCAAATCCAGATAAATATTTTGTGAACGTATGCGCAAATGCATATAAAAATGCGGCTCCCAGCACAACAAGCGCAGCCGGGCTAATTATCTGTAAACCCGGTCTAAGCATAATTAAAACACCAATAAATCCAAGACTAATAGACAGCACCCTTTTTAAACTAATCCGCTCGCCAAGTAACACCACTGCCAATATCGCAGCCCAAAATGGCATTGTGAATTCAAGCGCAAATACTTCGACTAAAGAAATAAGAGCGATTCCATAGAACCAAGCATATTGTCCTAAGAAGTGTGCGATATTTCTTAAAATATGTATCTCAATCTTTTTAGTCTTAACTTGCCCCCAACCAATACAACTCATTACGATTATCATGATCAACAAACCAATAACGCTACGGACGAATAGGATCTGCGATGTTGACAGTTCAACCGATAACTCACGACCAGAAATTGCCATTAAGGAGAAGGAAAGCATCCCACCGAACATCCACAAAACTGCTTTAGTTTGATCAGAGATAATTCGCTCTGGAAAATTACGTGTCATCACACAAGGCCAGATAACCCCAGAAGAGCGCCAAGTGTCATCAATAACAACAAGTGTAAGCGGGTTCGCCATACAATCAATGCGACCATTACTACGCAGGTTAGCGTTGAGAATTCTGAGAAATCTTTCACTAAGATAAATGCTGTCGAAAACAACAGTCCCACAACAACTGGCGAGGCACCAATCGCGAAGGATTGAACCGATAATCGATGCGTATTTCGTTGACGCCATCGAGTGACATAAAAAGCAAATATGGCAGAGGGTACAATCATGGCAATCATAATCAATAACGCCCCACTGAATCCGGCTATTTGATATCCAAGAACTGCTACAAATAAAGCATTAGGGCCAGGAGATAATTTGCCTAAGGTCACCGCAGCTAAAAAGTCCTCGCTGGACACCAAAGATAATCCATCAACCACAACTCGATGCATGTCAGGTGCCACTGCCATGACACCACCAACAGCTAAAAAAGATAAAAATGCAAACTTACCTAGTAGCGTTACCCAAAGGATCAAACTCATTGGTGAGCCTTTCTTTTTGCTAAACGGGACTGAAGACAGTGACGCGCCCATAAATATGAAACCGCCCCACATCCAAAAACCGCCCAAGCTACGGATAACCGCAAATACCCCACCGCGTAAAGCACGACTGCGATCACAAACATCGGCACAAGTCGTCCCACAACATCTGTCTGTATCCCCGATAAGAGCCGGAGTCCAGTTCCTAAAGTCATGCCAACGGCAACAACCGACATTCCTTTTATCATTCCAGCAAGTGGTGAGCCAACTGCTACTTGGTCATAGCTGCTTGCCAACACTAAAATCACACCTAATGGTAGAACGAGCATCCCCATCATGGCTACGACAGCCCCCTTAGCCCCAAAAAATCGATCTCCGATCATTAGTGCTAAATTACATACATTTGGACCCGGAAGAACCTGGGATAACGTAAACATTTCTAAAAATTCAGTCTGAGAAAACCACTTCCTTTGATCTACCAGCGTTCTTTGCATCACCGTAATGACTCCACCAAAACCTTGCAACGTGATCAAAGAAAATACATAAAACAACGCAATGAGGTTTTGGGGTTTAGAGTCAAAATATTTCAAAGACATAGTAATAAATTTACGAACATTAATTATTAATAAAACTCAACAACCATAGCCTTTGTCGCCCGAGAAGTGAGCAGCAATAACAGATATCATACGGTATAGACTATCGCACACGAATTTACAAACTAGAGTCGTACAACCACAATATATGTCCGCATTAAAACTTGACCAGCTCAGCAATGATGATCTAACAAACCTGAAAAGAGGTATCGAGAAGGAGAGCTTACGCGTCTCCACTACAGGTCAATTAAGTCAGCAGAGGCACCCGGAGGCGCTCGGCTCAGCGTTAACACATGGGAACATCACTACAGACTTCAGTGAATCCCAACTAGAACTCATTACAGACACGCACAACCAAGTCGAGGCCTGCCTTAGTCAATTGAAACAAATTCATCAATTTGTCAGCCGCAACATTGCGTCAGAGCTCCTATGGTGCTCAAGTATGCCGTGTATGCTGCCAGAGGATAGGGATATCCCGATTGCTCAATTTGGCACATCAAACATCGCTTCAGCTAAGACGGTTTATCGACGTGGTCTAGCAGTACGGTATGGCGCAAAAATGCAAACAATCTCTGGAATCCATTATAACTTTTCAATTTCAAATGAAACTTGGTCTAGAGTTTATGGTGGATCTCATGATCGTACTGAATTAATCGCAATCAAAAATCAGCATTACTTCTCGTTGATAAGGAATTTTAGAAAAAATGCTTGGCTGCTTCTTTATCTCTTCGGTGCGTCGCCCGCAGTCTGTGACTGTTTTGTTAAGGGCCGAGTACATCACCTAAAGAAGATGTCCAATGGCACCCGTTTTCTCCCTTATGCCACATCGCTAAGAATGGGGCCACTGGGGTATCAAAGCGATGCACAATCAGCAATTAGTGTGAGTTATAACAATCTAAAAAGCTATGCTCAATCACTATATGATGCGCTTACGCAGCCTTATCCCCCATACGCAGCAATCGGACTAAGCAGCCAAGGCCAACCGATACAATTATCCAACGCATTGTTACAAATCGAAAATGAGTTTTACGGGACAATACGACCGAAGCAACCCATCCAGTTTGGAGAACGACCATTGCTAGCGCTAAACAGAAGAGGCGTTGAGTATGTGGAAGTCCGCTGCGTTGACCTTGATCCTTACGAAGACATTGGAATTACTAAAGAGACTATAGCTTTTCTTGATACGTTTTTACTATTCTGTCTCATGTCTAAAAGCTCCACTGACTCTATAGAAGAAGACCGATCTAACAGTGAAAATCAATATCTAATCGCAGAGCGTGGTCGAGAACCGAACCTGAAACTAAGCAGAGACAAAAGCCACTTATCGGTGAAAGAGTGGGGACAAGATATCCTTGAAGCATGTAAACCTTTTGCGCTAAAGCTAGATGAAGCAAACGACACTAATGATCACGCCCGGTCGCTAGAGATTGCACTTGAACGCATTCAAGATCCGGATAAGACGCCTTCAGCAAGGATCTTGCAAGATGTTGAAACATACCACGGCTCTTACTTCGATTTTATTATGGACCTTTCGTCAAGGTATACCAACAAATTAAAGACCGATAATTTGCCCGATCAAACGTTAAATGAATATGTAAGCAATGCACAATCATCGATAACACGGCAGCAAGATATTGAGCAAGAGAAACAGCTTGAATTTGAAGAGTTCAGACGAGATTACGTATCCCAAGAAGCCTCCAGGATTATCCTGGAGGAAGAGGGATAGATTGGTATTAACTCAAAATCTCAATTACTAAAAAGCGCTGTTATAAACACCCCCATCAATCATTAAACTTTGACCTGTAATATACCCCGCATGGGCGCTACATAAAAATGCGCACGCTTTACCGAACTCATCAGGTGTGCCGAAACGTTTAGCTGGTATCTTGGATGCTCGATCATCCGCAACCTCCTGAACACTAACGCCCGTATTTTTAGCCCAGGACTCCAATCCGCCTCTCAGTCTATCCGTATCGAAAAATCCTGGCAGAATGCTATTCACTGTAACGTTGTTATCGGCAATCGTTCGGGATACACCCGCAAGAAATGCGGTCAATCCTGCCCTCGCCCCGCTCGATAAATCTAAGCCAGGCACTGGCATTTTGACGCTCATCGATGTGATGTTTACGATCCTCCCAAACTTTTGAGAAATCATATGATCTACGACTTTTTGAATTAATTCGATCGGAGTAACCATATTCATGGTCACACCATCAATCATCGCTTCGCGATCAAGCTCTCTAAAATCTTTGAACGGAGGACCACCATTATTATTAATTAAAATATCCGGGGATGGGCAAGCATCTAAAACTTTTGCCTGTCCATCTTTTGTGCTGATATCAGCTATGACTGGAGTGACCGACACACCCGTAGCTTTTACTATCTCGTTTGCAGTCGCAGTCAATGTTTTTTCATCTCTACCATTCAATACGAGCGACACACCAGCATCGGCTAATGCAACCGCACAAGCCTTGCCAAGTCCTCTGCTCGATGCACATACGATCGCTTTTCTTCCTTCTATTCCAAGGTCCATCTATCATTTCTCCCAGATTTTTGATTGTTGCTAATTTGAAACCCCATAAAAAAATTCATCTATCCAGAGTTGAGCCTGTTCACGCGCAGTCATAATAGATCCACGATCCATCCTCTGGCTTAGTAAATCTGCTTGAAATTTCGCATTTTCATCAAAGTTTACTGTATTGGCCAGCAACAGCCAGCGATACGCTGCGATATCACTTGCGCCTCTGCTTACGCCGTTCTTATAAAGCATCCCCAAATTAAACATTGCAAATGCATAACCATTGTTTGCAGACTTCGTAAACCATAATGCCGCGTCCTCTAATCGTATCTCTCCAAGGTCTCCATCACGATACAAGACTCCTAAGCCATTTTGAGCCCGCGCGTGATCTTGTTTGCTCGCAAGTTTCCAATGTCTCTCAGCGCCGATATAGTCCCTGTTAACAAAAGCCTCATATCCGCTCTCAAACAACTCATCTGCATTGTTGGCCTGCACAGTGCCCACTAAAAAGAATGCCATAGCGATACTTAAGAAATATCTTTTTATCTCGCTCATATTTAACGCGTCACCTTTATAGAAAGATTTCAATCTACACCAATTACCTTATGGGCTTGTATACCAAGTCGCCACTGAGGATGTTCTTTGCAAAATTGAATCGCTAATTGTGTGTTCACCTCAATCTCCATCCCATCCTTAGGTTGAATAAAGAAGTGATCGAAATTCCATGACAAAAACCGGGATGGATCAAGATCATTTTGAGGATAAACTAACTTTAATTCATCACCCGATTTAACTTGGACAGGAGTTGTTCCCTTTGGGCTAACACAAACCCAATCAACCCCCTCTGGTACAGATAGCGTCCCGTTAGTCTCGATAGCAACTTCAAACCCTCGGCCATGAAATGCAGCGACCAAATCTCGATCAAGCTGCAATAATGGTTCTCCTCCTGTACACACTACATATCGGCGCGCATTTACGTTTGAGCCCCACTGTTTTTCAACCTCGTCCGCAAGCGCAGCAGACGAAGCGTATTTGCCACCATTTAGTCCATCTGTTCCCACGAAATCTGTATCACAGAATTGACAATCTGCCGATGACCGATCCTCCTCTCGTCCAGACCACAAGTTGCAACCAGAGAAACGGCAAAAAACGGCTGCTCTGCCGCTTTGAGCACCCTCCCCTTGTAACGTATAAAAAATCTCTTTAACTGTATACATATTTTTAAATTGGTAATGCCGGGCCCAGCGCTCCCCAATCAATCGTCACACCGCAACCGAGAGTTTCAAACAAATCAATTCGTTCAAGCTCTACCAATTGAGATGCGCTATTGGCTTTTATCCATCTAACGATACTGAACGGATCGTTATCAGCTAGCTCAGCAATCTCGTAGAGCGGTTTATGATCTAGTTTATCGAAAATAGGGTTAAATTTTTCCTTAACGTCACCGTAATCGATAGTCCAACCCAGCACATCGTTCAACGGCGCAGTTAAATGTAGACGACACAAATAGGTATGGCCGTGAATACGCTTGCGCGTGTCTGTTTCTTTTACCCGATCCAATCGAATGGCACTATCGATGGAAAAGTCCTTCCAAATTCGAAAGTCAGACCCATTGTAATGAGCTCCACTGGAGGCAGTCTCGTATACCGTTACCCAACTTAACTGAGGTATTTTCCGTTTCAATCTACTCCATATCCAAAACGAAATCATTTCACTGGTCGGATTTTCAAGCCCCGAAATATCATTCAAGCAATTATGATGCAGCAGTTGATGCAGTTCCTCCCAGTGTTTTTGTATCTCATCATAATCGATACCCAAATGAGACTGCCGCAAATCAGTCTGAGTATGTAATATCACTTCAAATCCGTGTCCGTGCATACGCCCACACTTATGACCACTAGGTACGTTTGGGAGGCGGTGTGCTGACTCAAAACGAAATCTTCTCCAAACATGTGCAGCACCAAACTCATCCAGATGAACGCCCTCGTTGGACTGACTTGTCAAACCGATAACGTTGATATTTGATAAACCAGTTTGTTCTTTGATATATCTCGCTATATTTTCATCTGTAGGAACATCAATAATTTCGTTTAAGTAACTGTAATCGAGCAGACCACAGGTATCCTGCAAGAGTTCACGTGTTACCTCTAACTGATCGAAGTTATCGTTCTCAGAGTCATCGATAGCTAATCGAATAGAGGCCTTATAACTGTGGCCATGCAACGCTCGGGCGCGATGGGATTCTGGAAATATACCAATTTGACATGCGGCTTCGAAATCCGCACTCGCTGTTACAAAAACTCTCTCTTTCATCAACTTACCTTTTATGTACTTCCTAGAATTTTTTAACGAATTCAGCACATTCGGCCCTGCGTTCAGCGCAGACGACCCTCAACATAAAGCATTTCGCAAATATTGCGTTAGTGTACGATAAAGAACCAATTATATTTGAAGGGGGCTCGCAATATGGATATGCAACTAAGCGGGAAAAAAGCTTTAATCACCGGTTCAACTTACGGAATTGGTTACGCTATTGCCGAGGCTTTAGTAAAGGAAGGTGCCGACGTTATTATAACGGGTAGGCACCAAGAATCAGTAGATACTGCAATAGGTAAATTAAAACGTATTAACTCTAAAACCAAACCAACCGGAATAAGTGCAGACTGTGCAACTATAGTAGGGTGCCAAAAAGTATTCGACGCTGAACCTGAAGTTGATATTCTCATCAACAATCTTGGAATATATGAGCGCAAAACTTTCTTTGAGATTGAGGATTCAGATTGGACTCATTTTTTCGAAGTAAATGTGATGAGCGGAGTACGTTTTGCGCGATTTTATATTCCCAAAATGGTTACTAAGGAATGGGGGCGAGTGATTTTTGTCTCTAGTGAGTCTGGTCTAATGATTCCACCAGAGATGATTCACTACGGCTTTAGCAAAAGCGCTCAATTAAGTATTTCTCGTGGCCTAGCAATGTCCCTCAGCGGTACTGGTGTAACAGTGAATGCACTACTGCCTGGCCCGACCAGAACTGATACAACAGAACGACAAAGAAGAGAGCGCGCTGACGATTGGGGAATCAGCCTAGAGCAACTCGAGCAGGAATTTTTTGAAAAGTTTCGTCCCACATCAATTACCAGAAGATTCGCCGAAGCTGCAGAGGTCGCCCCGCTTGCCGTATACCTTAGCAGTCCTTTATCAGCGCTTACTACCGGTGCGACCCTCAGGGTCGAAGGCGGCATAGTCAATCAAATCACATGAGAAACGTTATTGATACCTCACTCAAAAACCATTTTTATATTGCTTCCAGGATCCTGACATTATTTCCTTAGTTGCAGAAGATAGGTCCCGAGCAACATAACACCAAGACAGTGTCGGCGCCTCATGTCGAGGCGTCACATGTATCAACGTGCGATCATATTCATTATGGCTGACGCCGAAACCGGAAAATCCCTCCACTTGATCGAGCTCAGCAATCGCTTGAGACAAGTCTGAAAAGTAGAATAATTCACCTATAATGCTTTTAGGTGTTTTATTCTCTGAAATATCCATCATCGGATAATCAAAAGCCGACGCATACAGTAGACCCAGGGCTGAAGCGTCCGTTTGATGAATGAAATGCAAAGACTCTACTTTTGAGTGACGACACTCTCCACTCATCAGCGTTCCATAGGTGAAAATACCAGTTGCGGCATCAGGTAACCGCTGGTCAGTTGCAGCTGCATTTAAGCGCGTATTAGACAAATTAAAACGGCGTAATCCTCGCCGCACCGCTTCGATATATACGGCGGTCGGAGCTATAAAATCACTTTGACTTTCCGGTAACACTTCATACGTAACTGCATTAATGGTCGAACCGTTGGGAACTATTACAGATTTATCTATTCTTCGGTAGATCCTCTCTGCAACCCCTTCTTTCATGTCTAGAGTTCGCCAACCTAAATCTTCCACCTCAAATAAAGCCCCAGAAACATAACTACCCAATCGCTCTTTGATATTTAAAGCACCACCACCGCGGGTAGATGAATAAACATTAAATATAAGCTCATGATCAGGCAAAAAAGCTGGTCCAATTGGTGAGATACAGTCTGCTGGGATTGAATGCTTGTCACAAAAGCGTGCCCAGTCTTTGTCATCCAAATTGGACCCATAAGCGAAATACATCATAATCTGGATAAATTAAATCACGGGATCTAAAACATGAATGGTCCTAGACTCTATCCAATCCTTGATCTGTTGGCCGTAACTTATCATATGCGGCGCAGATGCATGTGCTTTCAATGCTGTCGAATCTCGCCACTTTTCAATTACCAAGAATGTATCTGGTCCCATTTCAGTTTGAAAAAAACCGAAATCAGCGTCAACAACTAAACCATATTCGATACATCCGTCCTCGGCGCGAACACTCGATAGGTTATTTTTAGCCGCAGAAAGAATAGCATCTCTTTTACCCGCTTTAGCCTTAATTACAGCAATAACATGCAGCATATTATGGTTTCCTTAAATGAGATATTAATTGATAATTGGAATAATATACCTCGACAAAAAAATATGCCCATACGTTACTCGTGTTCAATTACAAAATGATACTTAGCCTAATACTTATATTCTGGTCACAATTGATCGGTACTGCTCTATCTGAAGGCGAGTATCTTCCTGGAGATGAATTTCAAGACTGCGCAAACTGCCCAGTTATGATTGTTGTTCCCTCGGGCTCATTCAGCATGGGTGGGCCTCCTGTCGACCAAGGGCGGCCTTACACAGAAGGGGAATTGCGACCGGTTCACATACCAAAACACTTCGCTTCCGGTAAATTTGAAATCACATATAAAGAGTGGGATGCCTGTGTTATCGATAAGCAATGTCCCGAAGCAAAAAAAGATGAATGGAGCGACAGCACTCATCCTGTAGTGAATATATCTTGGAAAGAAGCATTCCAATACACTAAGTGGTTATCTAAAAAAACAAAAAGGCCTTACAGACTTCTGACGGAAGCTGAATGGGAGTATGTGGCCACGGGCGGCATTAGTCGAGCAAGATTTTTTGGTATCGATCGACAAAAAGTCTGTCGATTTGGAAATGTTTACGATTACACCGCAGAAGAAGTCCTGGACTACGGATTAGAAGTACTGCCTTGTAATGATCGTCATGGATTTTCAGCTCCAATTGGCTCTTTTGAACCCAACCATTTCGGCCTATACGATACACTTGGTAATGTCTGGGAATGGACCGAAGATTGTCAAGCAATTATGTGGCGAAGCGCCCCTACAGACGCGTCAGCTCGAGTTGATGGCCACTGCACTCATCGTGCTTACCGAGGCGGATCTTGGCTGAGTCACCCACCTAAGTATCTTCAGATACCTGATCGCTATAAATACTTGGAAGCACGAGAAATCGATCTGGGCTTTCGAATAGCATTAACTTTGTATCCTTAGCCTTTTCTCAAAATCAATGCGATTATCGTTAACAATTAGCACGCTTGTTTTTCTCTGTAATTCACAGGCTCTGGCGCAATCTCAAAAAGGTACCGTTTTCCAAGACTGTGAAACGTGCCCGAGTATGATTGTTATTCCAGCCGGTTCATATGGTTTTGGTTCTCCACCTAACGAATTTGGGAGCCCATATAACGAAGGATATATTCTAGATATTGTCTTCGAAGAACCCTTCAGTATCAGTCAATTCGAAGTCACATTCACACAGTGGGATCTTTGCGCCAAAGATCAAGTATGTCGCACTATTGATGACGAAGGCTACGGAAGGGGTGATCGGCCCGTAATGAATGTTTCTTGGGAAGATACCCAGTCTTACATCCAATGGTTAAACAGCATAACTGGAAAATCGTATCGTTTGCCATCTGAGGCCGAATGGGAATACGTGGCTCAATCCGGGACTAAACGAGCCAGATATTTTGGCATTCCACCGACAAAGACATGCGAATTTGGTAATGGTTACGATGAAACAGCAGAGCGCGAATACGAATTCGGTTGGCGTACACTACCCTGCTCTGATGGCGAGCCAAGTTTAGCAAAGGTTGGGTCGTATAAACCGAATTCATTCGGCGTCTATGATATGTTGGGAAACGTATGGGAGTGGGTGGAGGACTGCTTGAATCCGAATTGGCGGCATAGCCGGGCATCTATTAACGGACAACCGTTCACGGATGGAGACTGTGATCAACGCGCATACAGAGGTGGCTCTTGGCTTACCAATCAGCCTTACTACCTGAGAACGGCTGAGCGCTACAAGTACCTTGGGACAAAACATATCGACCTAGGGTTTCGAGTAGCTCTGGATCTAGGCAATCGAGATTGAGTAATCTCAACCGCTATTTGGGTGCGACGCCAGGGTCAACGCCAAACACCCACATCATCACGGTATAAGCTATTAGCGTGACAAACATCACGCCAATGATATTCAGACCAAATCCAACTCTCGTCATGTCTCTTTGGGATAAATAACCGGAGGAAAATACAATTGCATTTGGCGGAGTAGCCACAGGCAGCATAAAGGCACAGCTCACTGCAAGTGTCGCCGGGATAACTAGCATCAAAGGATGCTCGCCCAGCGTAATGGCTAGCGCGCCAGCAATAGGCAAAAATGTCGCTGTAGTCGCCGTGTTAGATGTTAGCTCTGTGATGAATATCACGAGCAACACCATCACTAAAACGATGACTATAGTTGGGAATACAGACAAACCGCCTAGCTGTTGACCGATCCATATAGACAGCCCCGATTTTTGGATTAAAGAAGCCAGGGTCAAGCCACCGCCAAATAAAAGCAAAATACCAAAAGGGATTTTCTTACCCCACTCCCAGTCCATCAGGAAAACACCTTTTCTCCAATCAACAGGAATTAGAAACGTCGATAACCCAATTGTCATACCAATTACAGTATCTGACAACTGCAAGGCAGGAAACACAGCGTTAATCCAAGGACGCAATATCCACAGAGCAGCCAATGTTAGGAAAACACCACCCACGAGTATCTCTCCTCGAGATAATTTACCTTGGGTTTTGAGTTGTTTATCAATAACCGTTCTAACGCCTATTATCGGATCCTTTCCGACATTAAAAATTATTTTGGTTAACATCAGCCAAATCATGATCAGCATTAAAATTGAGATGGGCAAACCCACAGCCATCCAATCTAGAAAACCCACCTCAATACCATAGGTCTCTTTTACGAAACCCGCAAAAAATGCATTTGGAGGAGTCCCAACTAAAGTTGCCATTCCTCCCGCGGAAGCTCCATAAGCCAATGAAAGCATTAATGCTTTTGGCAAAATAGACTCAACCTGGGCATTACCAATTTGGCCCGATTTAACGGTGGCTACTACTGAAACAGCTATCGGTAACATCATTAAAGTTGTCGCAGTATTCGAAACCCACATACTTAAAAATGCACTGACCGTCATGAATCCTCCGATCAAAAATGCAGGGCGATCGCCACTGAAACGCAGAACAAGAAGTGCGATTCGTTGGTGTAACTTCCATCGCTCCATCGCTAATGCCACGATGAAGCCGCCCATAAACAGGAAGATAATTGGATGTGAGTATGAGACAACAGTCTCTTGGACTGTGGACAACCCTAACAAAGGGACTAAAGGAATAGGCAAAAGCGCTGTAGCAGGTAATGGTATTGCCTCAGTGATCCAAAAAGTCGCCATCAAGAGAGACAACGCCGCAACACACCAAGCGTCACGACTTAAGCCTTCAGGTGACGGCAATTGCAGCATTATCAAAAAAAACAATATACCAACCACCCAACCGATCTTGGGTAACCGATTACTGTTGCTTACGACGTCGTGTTCATCCACTGGATTAGTAATTTACCGATGTATGTAATTGATAATTACGCTCCGAGCTCCACAAAGTACGCTGAAACCGTCTCAGTAATTACTTGATCCTCAATGGGCTTTAAACCACTAACTCCGATTGCGCCAAGCACCTCTCCACCTTTGGACATCAGTAAGTTGCCTCCCGGAAGAGCAGTCATGAGTGGATCGCAAAAATATCGAATATCAATGTTGTCGGTATTGAGGCGATCTAAAAAAGCATCGGTTGACATCCCCATTCGGGTTGCCGTATGCGCTTTTTGCTGCGAAATCGCGATACTGCGAATCGGTGCTTTATCCATACGGAGAAACGCTACCTGATATCCATATGAATCACAAACAGAGACACAAATCGGTCGCTTGAATTCTTTGTTAGCTTTCTCAATCGCAACATTAAGGCAAGCCTGTGCGTGCTCTAAAGTTATACTATTCATACTTACCTTCCTTTTATTTCATCAAAATATAATTAGATCTACTTTTGAAAATTATTTATTGGTCAAACCATCATCACCGTAGCTATTTGCAGGTCCGCTACCGTCTTTTCCTAACCGTCCGTTATTCCCAAAATGTCCCTTCCCAGGAACGAAATTAACTTCAATCCGAATTCCGTCTGGATCCTCAAATAAAACCGAGTAATAGCCTGGGGCAAATCGCCCACCCTCTTCTGGGGGATGCACGATACGGCCGTCTGCTAATGAGCCGATGTACTCATACACTGCCTCAACATCCTCTCTAGAACGCGCCCTAAAGCATACATGATGTAAACCGATGGTATCTTGATCAAAACTAGTTGACCGTTTCTCTTCTGGCGCTAGGCGAACTAAAACCCCAGTATGTCCACCGATACTGTAGTGCATATCATCATGATCAAGTAGCGTGCTCATCGACATAAAGTCGCAGAGCGCTCGCCAAAACTGAATACTGGTGGAACTGTTCACTGTAAGCTGAATATGCGCAATTCCATTAATCTCAATACCCATTGGGAATCCTCTCAAAAATCATAATTGGCGATACAAACATTTTAAACCAACCGCCCTATTCAAATAATGATATAAACTGAAGAAAAAAATAATTTCAAATATTTAAGTCGAAGGGGAGAATAAAAATGATATTTCGTGGCCCACATCCGGACGTGTCCGCACCCAATAAAAATGTGGCCGAATTTGTGCTGGGAGATATCTCAGCGCATAAAAATAAGACCGCTATCATCCAGTCTGAAACAAAGCGTAAGATTAGCTATCAAGAGCTATCGGAATCAATCAATCAGCTAGCGGCTGGTCTCCAAAAAAATGGATTCAAAAAAGGAGATGTCTTAGCGATTTACAGCCCTAACTTACCTGAATATGTTGTTGTATTTCTTGCAGTTCTGAAGCTAGGAGGCATCTGCACCACAGTCAATCCCTTATACACGGCGCAGGAGTTGGCCAAACAGCTGGGTGACGCGAATGCAAAGATCATTGTGACAGTATCTGCCTTTTTGGATAAAGCAAAAACTGCAACACAAACTCATGCGGTACAAGAAATCATTGTTATTGATAGCGAAACAGAATATCGAAACCTAAAAGGTTTGATGCAGGAAAACCATGAACTGTCCGAGCCCTCTATCTCTCCGAAAGAAGATCTTTGTGCGCTACCTTATTCAAGTGGTACTACAGGATTACCTAAAGGCGTCATGCTCACGCACCATAATCTTATAATGAACATGCGTCAAATTGAGGGCATGACGAGCCATAACGCGATTAGCGAAAAAGACACTGTTCTGGGCGTGCTACCGTTTTTCCATATCTACGGTATGGTTGTCATCATGCTATACACCCTTTATCGGCGTGGAACGATTGTATGTATGTCCCGCTTCGATATGGAAGACTTTCTAGACGCCATTCAGACTCATAAAGTCACTAAGGCTCCCATCGTTCCGCCGATAGTTTTAGGGCTAGCGAAACACCCAGCAGTGGAGCAGTTTGACCTATCGAGTTTAGAACTAATCCTCTCGGGGGCCGCGCCCTTAGGCGAAGGGGTAGCTATCGAAGCTGCAAATCGCGTCGGCTGCAACATCGCGCAAGGTTATGGCATGACGGAGGCGAGTCCAGTAACGCACTTATTACCCATTGATAGTAACCCCAATAAAATAGGATCA
>ERZ891134.7-NODE-7-length-200316-cov-9.713559_pt1 | contig 200316 bp, 174 predicted proteins | sample MGYA00520888_ERZ891134 | MGnify/ENA primary metagenome ERZ891134 (study PRJEB32303, sample SAMEA104408692) | aquatic metagenome | biome: Brackish water; feature: Coastal; material: water | place: Baltic Sea | collected 2014-10-23 | depth 10 m ... | reverse complement strand
GTCGATGTCGATGTCGATGTCGATGTCGATGTCGATGTGGACCCCATTGCCGACGCGGTAACCGCCGGCGAGTTTGAGGTCACGCAAGAGCCACAGGTCGGATCCATGTCTTCTGAAGAGTCAGAAGCGTTCTGGAAAACCGGTCGCAGAGGCCTTCGGAGGCGGTCGAAATGAAGCGAGCGTGGCGAGTTCCGATCCTCCTGCTTCTCCCGGTGTTGCTTGTCAGCGCCGTAGTCGTCCAGAACCGAACTGCATCGACATCGAATTCCAACGTTCGACCGACCGGGATGGTGCCAGCAGCATCGCCTGAGGGAGCTCTCAGCTCAACCTGGTACTGCGCTGCCGGTTCGGCGACCGGAGTTACCACCGGGGAGACGGCCGGCTTCGCTGAACAGTCAATCGTTGTTTCAAACGCATCATCTGCGGACTCAACTGGCGCTGTTTCTGTGTTTACCGAGAACGGGGACACAGCGGTCAAGGCCGTGATGGTCGAGGCCCATAGTCAAACAACAGTTCGCGTGAGCGACATCGTGAAGGCACCTTGGGCATCTGCGCTCGTCGAGATGTCAGGCGGCGGCATCACCGTCGTGCATGAACTTCGTGGACCGACCGGACGTTCCATAAGTGCATGTGCGTCGACTCCAAGTGCTCAGTGGTACTTCCCTTCGGGCACAACACGAGCTGGTTCTCGCAATTTCATGGCGCTATTCAATCCATTCCCCGGAGAAGCCACAGTTGATTTTGCATTCGACACCGAAGACGGTGCGCGTACCCCTCAACAACTCCAGGGCATGGTTGTTCCTGGTGGCCGCGTCGTGGTTGTCGATGTAGGTGCAATCGTTACTCTCCGAGAGCGAGTCTCCACCACGGTGACTGTTCGCATCGGGAGATTGATCGCTGAACAGATTCAGAGCTCCGACGGTCGGGCCGACACAGAGCAAGGCCTCACAGCGGTTCTTGGTGCGACGTCAACGTCGTCAATTTGGACATTTCCGGTTGCGACCGCAGCGTCAACAACTGCTCGCGAGATTGTTTCCTTTCTTAACACTGGCGATTCCGACACCGAAGTGCAGGTCGAGGTGCTGCTCGATGATCCGGCAACAAATGGAAGTGTTGAACCTTTTGTTGTTCAGGTTGCGTCACGCCGGTCTGCTCAGATCGATCTAGGTGCCGATCCGCGCATTCCCAAGTCGGTCGGACGTTGGCTCATCGTGCGCTCCACCGACGGCGCACCAATCGTTGCAGAGCGTTCTGTTGGGGCGACGCGCACTGCAGCCGGTGGGGGGCTCTCGTTCACTATGGGAGTTCCAGTTGCTGCGACGCATTGGCTTGGAACGATTGCGACAACGACCGAGGTTTCTTCGTCACTTGTTTCTGTGGCGAACCCTTCCGCAACAGAAACTGCCACAGTGACAATTTCGACTCATTTAAAGGGTTCTGTGCTCGATCTTTCGACTGCGAAGGTTGTTCGTATAGCGCCGGGCCAACGTCTCGTGGTGAACCTTGCGTCGGCAACAACCGGCAACTCCGATGCATCGTTAGAGATCAAAGCGGATCAGCCAGTTGTCGTTGGCCAGTGGATTGCGTTAGCGACACCTTTTGAGATCATGACGATTTCTGACTTTCCGGTACTTGGCTCTGAATCTCTGTTGGTGAATGTGTTCACCCCGGACCAGGCAGTAGCGGTTACCGCTGAGGTTCCTTCCGACGACACCGTGCCCGAGGTGACCACAACCACGAGCGCGGCCGTGACAACGACAGTTGCCGCAGCGCCGCCCTCGACAGTCGCCGGCGCAACAACTACAACCGTTCGCTGATCACATGGACCGGTTGCTTATTGCCGTCGTGCTGGTGGGCGTTGCAGTTGTTATTGCTTACGTGCTTCAGCGTCGCAGGCCGGCACCGCCAGCGGATACGAAGTGGAACATTCCTGTTCAACTCGATCGTCGCGACTTTGCTCGTCCCGATGCGCCGTGGCTCGTCGCCGTCTTCACTTCAGCTACGTGCGATGCGTGTGCCGGCGTTTGGTCCAAAGCTGTGCACCTCAATGCAGGTCCAGGTGGACCGGTATGTGTGCAGGAACTCGAAGCAGTCGCCGAGGCGGAGATCCATCGTCGGTATGGAATCGATGCCGTCCCGCTCGTACTGATTGCTGGCAGTGACGGAGTCGTGCACCATCATTTCGTTGGGCCGGTAACTGCTACTGATCTTTGGGCAGCGGTGGCGGAAGCAAGGGAGCCAGGCTCAACGCCCGGTTCCTGCGACAACCACGACTGACTTAGTTCTCGGTGACGTCCGCGTCGACTGGCGAGTCGACAACGTCTTCGATTCCGCTTAGTGAACGTGGCGCAGACGTCCCGTTGTGCGGATTGGCAGAGGTAGAACCGGCACGAGCCAGTTCGAGAAGTCGAGATACCTCGGTGCCGTCGATGGTTTCATGCTCAAGTAACGCTCGAGCGACGAGATCAAGGCCGTTGCGATTGTCTGTCAGCACCTCGCGGCAACTCTCCTGCGCTTGTCGCAGAATTCGTTCAACTTCTTCGTCGATAACGCGCGCGGTGTCGTCGGAATAGTCACGGGTATGCATGAGGTCTTCACCCAAGAAAACCTGTCCTTGCGAGCCCCATGCCATCGGCCCGACTCGAGTGCTCATGCCCCATTCGCGAACCATCTTCCGGGCAAGTTCCGTCGCACCAACGAGATCGTTGTTCGCTCCGGTGGAGACGACATTGAAAACGAGATCCTCGGCCATACGCCCGCCCATGCGGACGATCAGCATGTCTTGGATGTAGTCCTGTCGGTAGATGTGCCGTTCCTCGATGGGCAACTGCATCGTCACGCCGAGGGCCATTCCGGAAGGAATGATCGTGACTTTGTGCAACGGGTCCGCAGTCGGAAGAACTGCAGCACAGACGGCATGGCCAGCCTCGTGGTAGGCGATGGCTTCCTTTTCTTGGTCAGAGAGTGCCATTGATTCACGACGCTGGCCCATAAGAATGCGATCGCGAGCTTCTTCAAAGTTGCGACGATGAATCTCGGTAGCGCCTTCGCGAACTGCGAACAGCGCTGCTTCGTTCACAAGGTTGGCGAGGTCGGCGCCGCTCATGCCGGGAGTGCCGCGAGCCACGAGGTCGAGGTCGACGTCGGCGTCGACTCGCTTGTGGCGAATGTGTACATCGAGAATCTGGCGACGATCTTCGAGTTCCGGCAGAGGAACGACGACCTGGCGATCGAATCGACCGGGGCGGAGAAGAGCAGGATCGAGGATGTCGGGTCGGTTGGTGGCCGCCATCATGACAATGCCGGTGGTGACTTCGAAGCCGTCCATCTCGGACAACATTTGGTTGAGCGTCTGCTCACGCTCATCATGACCACCACCGAGTCCGGCGCCGCGTTTGCGGCCGATGGAATCGATTTCGTCAATGAAGATAATCGCCTTGCCCATTTTTCGGGCGGTGTTGAAAAGGTCGCGCACCCGGCTTGCGCCAACACCAACAAACATCTCCATGAAGTCTGAACCGGTGACAGAAAGGAACGGCACGCCAGCTTCGCCTGCGACAGCACGAGCAATCAGCGTTTTGCCCGTTCCGGGTGGACCAACCAGAAGGATTCCCTTCGGGATCCGCGCGCCAATTTCAGCGAACCGTTCGGGATGCTTGAGGAAGTCGATGACTTCGGTGACGTCTTGCTTCACGCCGTCATATCCGGCGACGTCGGCGAAGGTGGTCGCCGGGCGTTCCGAGGAGTAGGTCTTGGCCTTGCTCTTGCCAATGGACATGATTCCGCCCATTTGCCCGGACGCACGACGTTGCATCCACATGAAGAAACCAATGAGCAGAAGGACAGGAAGAAGAAGAGGGATCAGGGTGCCCCAAATGCTTTGGGAAGGGGAGGAGTACTTGACCCCCTTCTCAGTGAAAAGGGCCTGATCTGCGTCTGTCGGCTTCACCGGACCAGTGGTTGAGAACTGCGTTCCATCGTTGAGGGTTCCGGAAATCTTTCCGTTGGCGTTATCGAAGGTGGCTTCTTTGACCTGGCCACTATTGAGGTCTTCGATGAACTCGCCGTAAGAAATCTGCGTGCTTGGTGTCGATGAGGCGACGAACTGCAGGCCGATAGCGCCAACCACGACGGCCAAGAGAACCAAAACTGTCCAGCGTGGCCAACCTCCGTCTCCACCGAATCGACTGCCGTTGCGACTTTCGCCAGAACCAGAGGGAGGAGTGGGTGTTTCGGGACTCATAGGCCGCAGCCTAGAGGCCGTTTGGGAAAATCCCGATCGCCCCTGAGCCGACCGCTGGAAAGGTTCTCTCAGGGGGCAGTGAGATGGCCAGCGAGCGACGCGGGACCACGACGGCGGTCGACGAGAGTCCAGCCGTTCGGCACGGTCATCGAATCAGCATGACGTCGGCAAACGTCGTAATTGGCGGGGTGAGCTTCGTCAGCAAGGACGTCAAGGATCACCATTTGATCGCCGTAGTTGTACTCAAACGTGGCCGTCGCCGGAGAGCTGCACCCCGGTCGAGCGCACGAACGTTTCATTGCCTCACGATATCGCTGGGCACCGTTCAACTCGTGGACCTTTGACCGATAACCTCGCCGCCGTGGCCAAGTCGGGAAAGAACTCAGACAATGCATCCGAGTCGAAGAAGCCTGCGCCTTCGTCACGCACGAATGGACCGGCCGGAGGCTCGCGAACTCCCAAGGGGCGTGTTCCCGTTGCATCGAATCCACCGAATCGCTCTCGTCGTTTCCTAGGTCGCGGACAAACCCCAGCGCCCGAGGTTCCCTCGAAATCGTCAGCCGAAGCTGGTGATGCATCGGCCGAGATAACCGCGGCAACTTCGTCGAAGAAAAAGTACGCATACGGCGGTGGCGCACTGATTCTGGTTTTCATTGGCGCCCAACTTGTGTCCTCAGTTGTCTTCGGAATGGTTCAGTCACAGACCTCCTACGACTTCACCGCGCCGGCGGGCATCGGCGCTGCCGTCGGTCAAGCAAGTAGTCAATTTGCTGGCGGCGAGATGCTCGCGATTTCAGTGCCGCCGCCGTTATGGCTGACCGCGCTTATGCAGATCCCGTTGTGGCTCGGCCTTGGTGCTGCGCCAATTTGGTTCGCGATCAAGAAGGGCAAGGGCGTCGTCGCCGACCTTGGTCTTCGAATGAAGCCAATCGACGTGCCTGTTGGACTGGCGATCGGCGTGGCGTGCCAGTTGATCCTCGTTCCGGTGGTGTATTTCCTGCTTCGACCGTTACTTGGCGTGAACGATGTATCGGCCGCAGCCCGAGAGCTCACCGATCGCGCCAGTGATCCTTTGTCGATCGTGCTTGTCTTCCTCATCGTTGGGATTGGCGCGCCGGTAGCCGAAGAGATCTATTTCCGAGGTATGGCGCAGCGCATCTTCGGTCGCCGTCTCGGCCCATGGGCAGCAATCTTTGCTGCGGCTGCCTTCTTTGCCTCCACACACCTTCAGCCGTTGCAGTTCCCAGCGTTGTTGGTGTTCGGCGTCATTCTCGGATTCATGGCCTGGCGAAGCGGTCGACTCGGACCCGCTATTTGGGCACATGTCGGGTTCAACGTTGTGGCTGCCGCTGGACTTCTCTTTCAATTCGGCCCGACGTGAAGAACGTGACGACGGTTTCAGGAGTGCAAGTGGCACCATGGGCCAGTCATGACTGAGGACGACCTCTCTACGCGACAAGTGCAGCCACTGGCCGAGGCGAACCTCAACGATCCGATCGTGGCCAGCCTCGGGCGAGCGATTGATCCGCCGAGTCGCCCGGTCCAGGCCCTGCATGCGGTGGGCCGTGCCATTCAATCGTTGGGACGGTGGGGCCCCGAATCATGGGTATCGCTGGCGATCGTTGCTGGGTGCGTGCTGTTCACGTTTGCGCAATTGAGTCCATCTGACATCTTCTCTTCGTCGACTCCCGCTGGAGGCGACATGGGTGCGCATGTGTGGGGCCCGGCCTACATGCGTGACCATTTACTTCCCTCGTTCCGCGTAACGGGATGGACTCAGGATTGGTATGCAGGTTTTCCTGCGTATCACTTCTACATGGTGCTCCCTTCGCTGGCGATAGCACTTTTGAGTTTCATCCTTCCCTACGGCCTTGCGTTCAAACTCGTTGCGGTAAGTGGACTGCTGACTCTGCCCATCGCATGTTGGGCATTTGGTCGTCTCACTCGTCTCCCATTTCCGGTTTCGCCACTTCTCGCAGTTGGCGCCACTGCGTTTCTCTTTGATCGTTCGTTTTCGATCTATGGCGGGAACATTCCATCCACACTCGCTGGGGAATTCGCATTCTCGATTTCGTTGAGTTTTGCGATCGTTTTCCTCGGAGTGGTCGGGCGTGGACTCGAAACAGGACGTCAACGAGTCATTGCGCCGATCCTCCTAACGCTCACGGGTCTTTGCCATCTCATTCCGTTCTTATTTGCAATCGGCGGAGCGATTGTGTGGCTTGCGATCTCTCTCGCCCGTAAACCCGGGTTCTTCAAGCGGGTCTGGTGGTTGGCGTGCACGGGAGTTGTCGGCGTCGCGTTAATGGGATGGTGGCTCTTCCCGTTCTATTTGCGCTCCGGTTACATGAACGACATGGGCTGGGAAAAGCGAACGAACTTCTCCGATCTGCTTTTCCAGAGAAGCACTCTTGATCCACAGTTGGTCAACTCGCCACCAATTCAATGGGTGCTTGTTCTGGCATTACTTGGACTCGTGATGTCGATTGCATGGAAGCGCCGCGCCGGAATTTTTCTTGCGGTTCTTGCGGGCTCTGTAGCAATTGCATTCATCGTCATACCGCAAGGCAAGCTGTGGAACGCGAGGCTGCTGCCGTTTTGGTATCTCAGTCTCTATTTGCTTGCCGCAATCGGGGTAGCAGAGCTTGGTCGGACAATCGCTTCTCTGTTGTCCCGGGATCCAGATACACCCCGAAGGTCGGCAACAATCGCGACCGCAGTTGTGGGCGCGCTTGCAGGTCTTACGGCCATCGCAATGCCGCTGCGCGCGATGCCCGAGAAAATTTCGCTAGGCCCTGTCAGCATCGAACTTGGTGGGGTTCGGGATGACGGTCGGTATCACTGGTTGTTCTTGTCGACGAGTGACTCAAGTTTCATCCCCTCTTGGGCGCGTTGGAACTTCAGCGGATACGAGGGGAAACCGGCCTATCCGGAGTACCGCGACATCGTTCAGACAATGGACACTCTGGGTGAAACCAACGGCTGCGGTCGCGCCATGTGGGAGCACGAAGAGCAGCACGACCGATATGGCACACCGATGGCCCTCATGCTGTTGCCGTTCTGGACTGATGGCTGCATAGGTTCAATGGAAGGTTTGTTTTTCGAATCGTCATCGACAACTCCGTTCCATTTCATAAATCAAGACGAGCTTTCCTTCGGCGCTTCGAACGCACAGCGTGATCTTCCCTATGTCCCGGGCGCGCCTGACCAAGCCCAGTTCGACCTCGGAGTCGACCATCTGCAGATGCTCGGCGTGAAGTACTACATGGCGATCACTGAGCAGATGACCGCCTACGGCCAGGCGAATTCCTCGTTGAAGCAGGTGGCGCAATCGGGACCTTGGGTTGTCTTTGAAGTCTCGGATTCACCTTTAATCGAGCCCCTCGACAACGATCCAGCGGTGCTCACTGGTGTTGCACCGAAGCATTGGCTTGAGGCCGTGACGCCTTGGTACATGGATCCCACGGCCTGGAACGTGTGGCCAGCTTCTGGTGGACCGAAGCAGTGGCAGCGAATCTCCGAGGGTGAGACGCCGACGCCAAATCCCACAACTCCGGTCGCAGTGACAAACGCAGAATTTGGTCGCGACACGATCTCGTTTGACGTCACAAAACCGGGAACACCGATTCTCGTCAAGGTTTCGTACTTCCCAAATTGGAAGGTCAGTGGTGCCGAAGGGCCTTGGCGGGTGGGGCCGAACCTTATGGTCGTGGTTCCGACCTCTGAGAGCGTCACGCTGAGCTACGGAACGTCAGTCATTGACTGGGGATCATGGTTTGTGACATTCCTCGGGTTCGTCGGCATAGTTCTGTTGTGGCGTGCTGGGCCCCTTGTCTTCCCCGAGGTGGTGCCTTGGCGTCGACCGCGGCCAATGTTGACCGAAGGCGAAGGCGAAGGCGACGGCGATGGGGAGAGCGACAATGACAATGACAATGACAATGACAATGACAACGTTGCGCCAAGTACTGACGTCAGCGTTTCCGGCGATGCCGAACCGCGATGAGTTCCGCCCGTCGGATTGAACTCATCGCGGCGGCTGTCGGTGGGGGAGTGCTGGCTGCCTACGCAGGATCTCGATGGCAGCGGGGGCTCTCGCCACTAAGGGCAGACCTCGGTCGACGGCGGGAGTTGCCTGTGGCCCCGGGGACGCTTCGGCTCAGCATCGTCATTCCTGCGTTTGGGGAAGCCCAACGCATCGGTGAGACCGTGCGTGCCTTGCGTGCGGGGCTCAAAGGATTTGTTTCTGGTCCCGAACTTGAGATCGTTGTCGTCGACGATGGAAGTACAGACGGCACCGCAGAGGCTGCACGAAATGCAGGCGCAGACATCGTTGTTCGTCACCAAACGAATCGTGGGAAGGGTTCGGCGGTCCGTAGTGGCGTCTTGGTTACAAACGGACGCAGTGTGGTGTTCACCGATGCGGACTTGTCGTATTCACCCGATCAGATCCCAGCAATTGTCGAACTGATTGAAAAGGGTTGGGATGTTGTTGTCGGAAGTCGTCGTCATAACGACACAACGACATTGGTTCGCGCTCGCCGCCTACGCGAGGTCGGTGGGCGCGCGATTAATTTGCTGACCCGAGCTGTCCTTCTTGGCCATTATCGCGACACTCAGTGCGGCCTCAAGGGCTTTCGTTCTGATGTGGCGCGATTGATTTTCTCGCACACACTCGTCGATGGCTTTGCGTTTGATGTGGAGGTATTTCATCTCATCGAGCGATACCACCTTTCGCTCACCGAGGTTCCGGTTCGAGTCGAAAACTCACCGCGATCAACGGTACGGGTCGCTCGTGATGGATTGCGTCTTATTCGGGACCTGTTCCTCGTGCGGCGCTGGTCGGTTGAGGGTCGATATGACCTCACCGCCGACGATCTTTTGGTTCCCGACACTGTGAACGGCGTCACCACCACCGAAAAGGACTGACCGCTCAACTAGGGTCGCTCCCCATGGCTCCCTACGATGCTGCCGCCATGAACGCCATCTTCAAGGCGTACGACATTCGCGGCACCGTTCCCGATCAACTTGATGCGGCCCTCATGGAGCGCATTGGCGCTGCGTTTGCGCGATTCGCCGCCGACTCATCCGGCGCATCATCAGTCTTGGTTGCTCACGACATGCGGCCGTCAGGGCCGGATTTCGCCGAAGCATTTGCTCGCGGAGCAACCGGGCAAGGCGTCGACGTCGTGCATTTGGGACTCGCCTCGACTGATCTTCTCTTTTTCGCTGCGGGTCATTTCGATATGCCTGGGGCCATGCTGACCGCTTCGCATAACCCGGCGCAGTACAACGGCGTGAAGTTGTGTCTCGCAGGAGCAAAGCCAATCGGTGCCGAAACTGGCCTCACTGAAATTCGCGACATGACTGTTGCTGGCCTTGAGCCGGTCGACGGTTCTGGCACCGTGTCGTCTCGTGACGATGCGCTTGGAGTCTTCGTTACTCACGTTCACTCCTTTGTTGATCTGGCAATGTTGCGTCCGCTCCGAGTCGTCGCCGATACCGCCAATGGAATGGGCGGTCTTACTGCGCCCGCAGTTTTTGCGGGACTTCCGTTTGAACTCGATGTCATCTTCGGTGAACTCGATGGGACGTTCCCGAATCATCCCGCCGATCCCATTCAGCCCGAGAACCTTCGCGATCTTCAAGCTCGGGTTCTTGAGACCGGTGCCGACGTCGGGCTGGCGTTCGATGGCGATGCCGATCGTGTCTTCCTTGTCGACGATGAAGGCGAACTTGTTTCTGGCTCACTCACCACTGCAATCGTGGCGGACGCAATGCTTTCGAAGCACCCAGGTGAGATTGTTCTTCACAACCTGATTTGCTCAAAGGCTGTTCCCGAAATCATTGCGGAGCGAGGCGGCACTGCTGTCCGAACCCGCGTCGGTCATTCGTATATCAAGCAGGTCATGGCGGAAACCGGCGCGTGTTTTGGCGGCGAACACTCCGGTCACTATTACTTCCGCGACAACTATCGGGCTGATTCAGGAATCATTGCGGCAATGGCGGTACTTGAAGTGATGTGCGCAACCGGTCAGAAACTGTCCGAGCTTCGCCAGCCTTACGAGCGCTATTCGGCGTCGGGCGAACTCAACACGCAAGTACCTGATCCTCTTGCAGTGATTGAGTTCGTTGCGGAGCAATTCGCCAATGCTGAACAAGATCGCCTCGACGGTCTAACGATCGATCTGACGACTGGGCCAGCCTCGGATTCTTCCGATCCTTGGTGGTTCAATCTCCGTCCCTCAAATACCGAACCCCTTCTCCGTCTCAACCTTGAGGCGACTGATGACGCGGCGTGTGCTCGCCACGTTGCCGAAATCCGTGCCCTCATAGCTGAAGCGGCCGGCTGAGTGATTTAAGGAGCCTTCATGTCACTTGATCCGCAATTGCTCGAAATTCTTGCTTGTCCTCAGGACAAGGGTCCACTGCTGTACTTCGCCGACGAGAATCTTCTGTACAACCCACGATTACAGCGTGGCTATGAAGTCCGAAGCGATATCCCGATCATGTTGGTCGATGAATCTCGGGTTATCGATGACTCCGAGCACGAGCGCCTTATGGCGAAGGCTGCAGCAAACGCAATCACTCCGACATTTGAGGCCTGAGTGATTCTCGACACCGTCGGGATGTTCGATGCGGCGGCGGCATTCCCCGAACAACTCGCGCGTGCGCTCGATGTTTCTCGACGCTCGGCCGATGGTGCTGCGCTGCCCCAACACGAAGACATCGCAAACATTGTTCTGGTCGGGGCAGGTGCGGCTGGCCAAGCCGGTGCGCTTGTTCTCGAAGCGGTTGGTCCAACTATTCCGGTTCCTATCGTTGTGCATCGCGGTTATGGCGTTCCGAACTTCGTCGATGGGTCGACACTGGTAGTTGCGATTTCATTCGATGGAAAGACCTCCGAAACCCTCGAGGCCGCGCAAGATGCGCTTGTCGATGGAGCGACGGTTGTTTGTGTGAGCGGGGGAGGGGAGTTGCACGCGTGGGCATTAGCCAACGATCTCGTGCATCTTCCGGTGATGCCCGATGCCCCGGTTGAGCGCGCTGCAATTGGTTCTCTTGCTGTGCCTGTCTTGGTGCTCCTCGATCGAGTCGGGATGTACCCCGGAGCCGAGGCGTGGATAGATGCGGCAATCGCTCAAGCGACGGTTCGCCGAAACGAATTAATTACTGAATCGAACTTTGCCCGCCGGCTTGCTCGGCAGCTCGGGCGAGCATTCCCAATTATTTATGGCGGTAACGGGCCAGGCGGTACCGCAGCCGAATTTTGGAAGGCGCAGTTCAATCAGAACGCAAAGGTTGCGGCCTTCTCGAATCAGGTTCCTGAACTCACCCACGATGAAATCGCAGGATGGGGTCAAGACGGCGATGTAACTCGTCAGATCTTTCAAGTGTTCATGCTCCGACACGACTTTGAACATCCTCAGGTCTCGAGTCGCCTCGCTGCAGTGGAAGAGGTGCTCGTTGAGGTCGTCGGCGCTGTGCATGTGGTCGAAGCGGCGGGCGACGGACTTCTGGCACAACTTTTCGATCTCGAACTCATTGGCCAATTCGTTTCGCTCCACGCAGCTGTTGAGCAAAGCATCGACCCCGGTCCGGTACCAATCGTTTCCGAGATTGCGTCACGCGTCGGTGACTCCTGAGGCGGCTAGACTCTGAACAGGCTGAATGCAGGGTCAGAGGGCCACAGCCTCACAACCGGACGTCACCGTTTCAGGCTCTGCTTCAGAGATCTGGGTTTGGCGACCGACCCTGCCATTTTGATTCACCTGTGATTCACCTCTTGTCCGGGCGTTTGCCTGGACCGCACAGAAAGTGCTCTACATGACTCTCACCGTTGACCGTTCTGATTCCGGAATCGATTACAAGGTTGCCGATCTCACCCTTGCCGGGTTTGGCCGCAAGGAAATGCAGCTTGCTGAGCACGAAATGCCGGGCCTGATGGCGTTGCGTGCTGAATACGCCGATAGCCAGCCACTCGCCGGCGCCCGCATCGCTGGCTCGTTGCACATGACGATTCAAACTGCAGTGCTCATTGAAACGCTTACGTGCCTCGGCGCCGAAGTTCGCTGGGTGAGTTGCAACATCTTCTCAACCCAAGACCATGCGGCTGCGGCAGTCGTTGTCGGTCCTAACGGAACCCTCGAACGTCCGACTGGCGTGCCGGTTTTTGCTTGGAAGGGCGAAACGCTCGAGGAGTACTGGTGGTGCACCGAGCAAATCCTCCGCTGGCCTGACGGCGGCGGTCCAAACATGATTCTCGACGATGGCGGCGACGCAACCTTGCTCGTCCATAAGGGTGTCGAATACGAACGCACTGGCGTTGTCCCTGCTACAACCGAGGAAGACTCCGAAGAGTGGGCGGTCGTCCTCGATTTGCTTCGCCGCACCGTCGCTAACGAACCAGAGTTGTGGCACGGTGTTGCTGCAGGAATCAAGGGAGTCACCGAAGAAACCACCACCGGTGTTCATCGTCTGTACCAAATGCAAGAAGCCGGCGAGTTGCTGTTCGCTGCGATCAACGTCAACGACTCAGTAACAAAGTCGAAGTTCGACAACCTTTATGGATGTCGTCACAGCCTTATCGACGGACTCAACCGAGCCACCGATGTCATGATCGGTGGAAAGGTCGCCCTAGTGTGTGGTTACGGCGACGTCGGGAAAGGTTGCGCAGCGTCATTGCGCGGCCAGGGCGCACGTGTCATCGTCACCGAGATCGACCCCATCTGCGCACTGCAGGCGGCGATGGAGGGCTATCAAGTCGCTCGTCTTGAAGACGTTCTCGACATCGTCGACATCTACGTGACTGCTACTGGCAACTTCAACATCATCACCGCAGAGCACATGGCCAAGATGAAGCATCAGGCCATCGTCAGCAACATCGGTCATTTCGACAATGAAATTGATATGGCCGGCCTTAAGAAGATGAGCGACGTTCAGCGAGTCGTTATCAAGCCCCAGGTCGACGAATACGTGTTCCCCGATGGCCATTCGGTGATCGTGCTTGCCGAGGGTCGTCTCATGAACCTCGGTTGCGCCACTGGTCATCCGAGTTTCGTGATGTCCAATAGCTTCTCGAATCAGGTAATTGCCCAGATCGAGCTCTACGGTCACACGGACTTCTACGAAAAGCGCGTCTACACACTTCCCAAGCATCTCGACGAGAAGGTCGCCATGCTCCACCTCGATGCATTAGGTGTGAAACTCACCAAGCTCACTGAAGAGCAGGCGTCGTATCTCGGTCTTCCCGCTACTGGTCCATTCAAGTCGGACGACTACCGGTACTGATACCGTCCGGCTCGGCTGTCGCCCATAGCGGTGGCAGCCGAGCCGGTTTCGTTTTCCACCATCGCAGGGGGTCGTCATGGAGCAGTTATCGGGGAAAGTTGTCGTCGTCACCGGCGCCGCGAGCGGTATTGGTCTCGCTTTGGCCAAGAAGTTCGGTGCCGAGGGCATGAAGGTCGTTATGGCCGACATCGAAGTTCCAGCACTTGAGATTGCTGCGGCATCGCTTCCGGATTCGGTCGAGAGAATCACTGTCGTCTGCGATGTTTCTAAGGGTGAACAGATCGATGCGCTTCGAGTTGCGGCAATCGATGCGTTTGGTGCAGTTCACGTCGTCTGCAACAACGCTGGTGTCGGTGGGGGCGGTGCAATGTCCGACATGAACATCGACGACTGGAAATGGGTCATCGACGTTGATCTCTGGAGCGTGATCCACGGTGTGCGCGTGTTCCTGCCGGGACTTATCGAACAAGGCGAGGGTCACATCATCAACACCGCTTCGGTGGCCGGCTTGTTCTCTGCGCCATTTATGGGGCCGTACAACGTCGCGAAGTACGGCGTCGTTGCGCTTTCGGAAACGTTATGCAACGAACTGGCGATGCAGCAGTCTGAAGTAGGTGTCTCGGTGCTTTGCCCATCATGGGTCAAGACAAAGATTGCGAGTTCGGTGCGCAACAAGCCAGGTGCAACTGCCGAAGAGGCCGATGCACTAGCGGAATTTGTTCAGCCAATGATCGACGGTGGAATCGATCCCGATACTGTCGCCGACCGAGTCGTTGAAGCCGTGAAGGCCAAACAGTTTTGGATCATCACCCATGACGACACCCCGGGAGCCGTCACGCTGCGCACTCGGTCGATTCTTGACGGTACGAATCCTCCACAGTTGATGCACTGATTTCACTGAACCGGATTCGCTCGCGGGCCGCGCTGCGGAAGAGTTCCAAGGGCTCATCACATTGACCTGCGGTTTCTTTACGTTGCGTCGATGCTCTTTCGGTTTCGAGCCTTTGCCGAATCACTACTTGTTCCGTGGTTCCCAGCGGTGTGTGCGAGGTGCAGCGCCGAAGGATGCTCGCCCTGTGTTTCGTGCAGCGAAGCGTTTTCGCCGGCCCACGAACTTGGCGACATCAGCGATCTCGACGCCGTGGTCGGACTCGTCGCTTACGACGAGGTCTCACGCCCATTCATTGCCGACCTCAAATATCGAGGCAAATGGGCGACGGCCCGAGCCTTTGCTCCGGCACTGGCGATTCTTTTGGATGATTGCATCGGAGGCGAACGACCGGGCCCAGTGTTGACCTGGGCCCCAACGACGCCGGAGCGGGTGCGTCATCGTGGATTCGATCAGGCCGAGGTGATTGCTCGGGAGGTCGGACGTTATGCCGGTCGACCTGTGCGCCAACTTCTCGATCGCCAGCCGGGCCTGCAGCAAACCGGCCGGAGCCGCAGGGAGAGGTCTCAGGGCATCATCTTTCGACCACGGACAGAGGTGAGTGGGGCAGTCATCGTCTTCGATGATGTTGTGACGACTGGGGCGACCTTGAGCGCAGCCGGCAGAGCACTTCAGGACGCCGGCGCATCGGCGGTGGTCGGAGTTGCCCTCGCAGCGACTCCTGAGCCTCCAAAAGGCTGAAGTGGGGGACTGGAGGAGGTTCTCACCTCGTCCTCACCCTTCTCTGACCATCTACTCAGGAAGGCATCGGTACACTTGCCAACCTCATGGGCATTCTTGACAAGATTCTGCGGGCCGGCGAAGGCAAGAAGGTACGAGCGATTGAAGCTCTTGTGCCTGAGATCAATGCGCTCGAGCCCGAAATTGAAAAACTCTCTGATGAGGCGTTGGCCCATCGTACGGTGGCCTTTCGCGAGCAATTGGCCAATGGTGCCGAGCTCGAAGACCTCATGGTTGAGGCGTTCGCCACGGTACGAGAGGCATCCAGGCGTGAGATCGGTCAGCGTCATTACGACGTCCAGATGATGGGCGGAGCTGCTCTGCACTTTGGTTGGGTTGCGGAAATGAAGACCGGTGAAGGAAAGACCCTTGTGTCAACCCTTCCGGTGTACCTCAATGCTCTTGCTGGCAAGGGTGTGCACGTGGTCACGGTCAACGACTATCTCGCCACTCGCGACTCGGACTGGATGGGCCGAGTCCATCGACGTCTTGGGCTTTCGGTAGGTCTGGTCATCCCAGGTATGAACGACCCCGTTGTGAAGCGGGCGCAGTACGCGTGTGATGTGACCTACGGGACGAACAACGAGTTTGGTTTCGATTACCTGCGAGACAACATGTCCATGAGCCGCGCCGTGCAGGTGCAGCGCGGACGCTTCTATTGCATCGTCGATGAAATCGACTCCATCCTTATTGACGAAGCGCGAACCCCACTCATTATTTCTGGCCGCATCGCCGACGCCGCAAAGATCTACTACCAGTTCGCTTCGATTGTCCGAGGCCTGAAACGCGATGTCCACTACGACGTCGACGAAGAGAAGCGAACAGTTGCTCCCACCGACGAAGGCGTCGAGGCGGTCGAGCGAGCGCTTGGCGTCGAGAACATGTACGACGAGGTTTCGCAGAATCTGGTGCACCAATTGCAAGCGGCTCTGCGGGCAAAGGAACTTTTCAAGCGCGATAAGGAATATGTGGTTCAGCAGGGCCAAGTCAAGATCGTCGATGAATTCACTGGCCGAATCCTCGATGGTCGTCGCTGGTCAGAAGGTCTGCACCAAGCGGTAGAGGCAAAAGAGGGAGTGAAGATCGAGGAAGAGAATCAAACTCTTGCAACGGTCACTCTGCAGAACTACTTCCGGATGTACGACAAGTTGGCTGGCATGACCGGTACAGCGGAAACCGAAGCGTCTGAATTCCTCGCGACCTACAACCTCCATGTCGTTCCTATTCCAACTCATCGTCCAATGATTCGTCTCGATAAGGGCGATCTGATTTATAAGAGCGAAGACGCAAAATTCAATGCCGTTGTCGATGACATTGCGGAACGAAGTGCTGCAGGACAACCCGTACTCGTCGGCACAATTTCCGTTGAGAAGTCCGAAACCTTGTCGCGCTACCTCAATAAGCGTGGAGTTGCGCACGAAATCCTGAATGCAAAACTGCACTTCCGTGAAGCAGACATCGTTGCGCAAGCTGGTCGCTTGGGTGCGGTCACCGTTGCCACCAACATGGCTGGTCGAGGTGTCGATATTTTGCTCGGTGGCAACGCAGAGGGTCTGGCAGCGCGTGACCTGGCTGCCGAAGGTATCGATCCCGACACCGAAGAAGGCCAGGCTCGACTCGTTGAACTCATAGCGCTTCATGAGCCGGAGTGTCGGGAAGGCGCAGACAGGGTTCGCGAACTTGGCGGCCTCTATGTCCTCGGTACCGAGCGTCATGACAGTCGGCGCATCGATAATCAGTTGCGTGGTCGTTCCGGTCGTCAGGGTGATCCGGGCGAGAGCCGTTTCTATTTGTCGCTTGAAGACGACCTGATGCGCCTGTTTGCAACCGGGGCAATGAACTGGGTCATGGGCAAAACGCTCGATGACGACGTGCCGATTGAAGCGAAGATGGTCAGCAAAGCCATCGAGCGTGCGCAGAACACTGTGGAACAACGCAACGCTGAAATCCGTAAAGACGTTCTCAAGTACGACGAAGTCATGAACCAGCAGCGCAAGGTCATTTACAAGCGCCGGGATCAGATTCTTGACAATGCCGATCTTCGCGAAGAATCCATTGGCTATCTTGCAGACGCAATCGACTTAACAATTACAACGTTCTGCGACAGCGATGAACGTGAAGAATGGGATCTTCACGGACTTCACTCCGATGTTGCGGCAATGTGGCCAACTGAGCTCACTGAAGACAGACTCCACGCTGCGCTGACGACCGATGAACTTTACGAAATCATCATGAGCGAAGCCTCCGAGTATTACGAGCGTCGAGAGGCTGAATTCGGCCATGACACGATGCGCGAAGTCGAGCGTCAGGTCATGCTCCGAATCATCGATCAGAAGTGGCGCGAGCATCTCTACGAAATGGATTATCTCCAGGAGGGAATCAACCTCCGAGCCATGGGGCAGAAGGACCCGCTCATCGAGTGGCAGCGAGAGGGCTACGAGATGTTCGGATCGATGATGTCATCCATCGCGACCGACTTTGTGACCTACGTGATGCACGCACAAGTGACGCTTGCCGAGCAGGCCCGCGAGAATGAACCGAAGGTCTCGAACCTGCAATACACGGCTCCTGTTGACCCAAGCGAGGCTCCAAGCGGCATGCAGGCTGCTGCACGTGCTCAAGCTGCGGCTGAGGGTCTCGATGTTCCTCCCGAGGCAATCGAAGAGATCTCCAATACGCCAACGGTGAAGAGTGACTGGGACAAGACCCCACGAAATGCTCCTTGCCCCTGTGGATCGGGCAAGAAGTTCAAGGTCTGTCACGGCGCATGAGGGACTATTCCGACGAACTCGCCGACCTGCACCGTCGGATAGATGAAGCGCGGGTGTACCTGCGTATCGAAGAACTGCTTCTGGCTCGTCCTCAGCTCGAAACTGAGGCGAGTCGGCCTGACCTTTGGGATGATCCCGACCTCGCTCGAAAGGTCAATGGCGAGTTGGCTGCGTGCACCGAAGATCTTGAACTGTTCGACCGACTGTCATCGCGACTCGAAGACGCTGAAACGCTGCACGAACTTGGGCGCGAAGAACACGATGAATCCGTCGAAGCAGAGGTCGAGGAGTCAATGGCGGCGCTTGCGTCGGACCTTGGTGAACTCGAATTGCGTGCGCTGTTCACGGGTGAGTACGACGACACCAGCGCAATCTGTGAAATCCAGTCCGGTGAAGGTGGAGCCGATGCGCAGGATTGGGCGAACATGCTTCTCCGAATGTTCCTTCGCTGGGCCGAAAAGCGCGGTTTCGACGTTGAGCTCGAGGAAGTGTCTGCCGGCAATGAGGCAGGTATCTCTTCCGCAACGTTCTTGGTGAATGGTCGCCACGCCTATGGGCGCCTCCGTTCTGAGCACGGCGTACATCGGCTTGTACGCATTTCTCCTTTCAATGCTCAAGGCAAACGTCAGACAGCCTTTGCGGCCCTCAAGGTCACTCCGTTCCTCGAGGATGTCCCCGACATCGAGATCGATGAAAAGGACCTTCGTATTGACACCTACCGATCCTCCGGCGCAGGTGGTCAGCATGTGAACGTCACGGACTCCGCTGTCCGCATCACCCATTTGCCGACCGGAATCGTTACGTCATGTCAGAACGAGCGCAGTCAGCACCAGAACAAAGACCGGGCGATGCAGATTCTGCGGGCGAAGTTGGCCGAGCGGCAGCGTGAAGAACGCATGGCGGAACTCTCCAACATTCGCGGCGAGCAACGGTCGGTGGGCTTTGGAAGTCAGATTCGCTCCTACGTGACACAGCCCTACCAAATGGTGAAGGACCTTCGATCGGGTTATGAAGTCGGCAATGTCGATGGAGTTTTCGACGGCGACCTCGACGGTTTCATGGAGGCGTACCTTCAATGGGAGCGCAGCGGGGCTGACACCGCCGGCGAATAGCACTCAAGCGAGAGCTACAAGCTCCAGCGATTCGGCCGAGAAGTAATCCAGCTGACCATCGGGCATGAGCAGCACTCGATCGGGAGCGAGTGCCTCCACAAATTCAACATCGTGACTCACGATCACCATTGTTCCGGGCCAGGCAGCAAGAGCTGTACCGGTTGCGGTGCGTGACATGGGATCGAGGTTGTTTGTTGGCTCGTCGAGCAGAAGAAGATTGTGGTTTCCCGCCACGAGCTGAGCGAGAGCGAGCTTTGTCTTTTCACCGCCGGAGAGCGTTCCGGCATCTTGAAATACTTTGTCGCCGCTGAGCCCGAACATTCCGAGAAGCGCACGGACGCCCTCGTCTCCAAGCTCGGAATCGCGACGCATGTGCTCAATCATCGAAACACCTGAATCGATTCCTTCGTGTTCTTGGGCGTAGTACCCGGCAGAAACATTCAGTCCAAGCTCAAATTCTCCGAGGTCAGCATCGGACGTACCCGCGAGAATTTTTAGGAGGCTGGTCTTTCCCGCGCCGTTGAGGCCCATGACCAAGAGTCGTTCACCGCGGCCGACATCGAAAGAGACATCTGCGAACACATCATTTACGCCGTAACTCTTCCACAATCCGTTTGCAGTCAGAACTGTTCGTCCACAACTCGGCGGGGGAGGGAAGCGCAGCTCGATGGTCCGTCGCGCTGCTGGACCTTCAACCTGGTTTGAGCGGATTCGTTCGGCTCGGTTATCGAGGTTCTTGGCAACGCGTGCACGTTTCGCCGTCTGGCCGCGCATCGAATCGGCAAGCGTCGACAATCGTTTGATCTCGCTTTGCTGACGTTCAGCCATTTTGCTGAGACGCTCTTCATCGCGTTCGCGTGAGATCAGATACTGGCTATAGGTGCCCCGGTACTCGACGATTTCACCCGTAGCTTCTTCTGCTTCGCGGTCGAGGTGGATGACTCGGGTGATGGCTTCGTCAAGCAGGTCGAGGTCATGGCTAATGACGAGAAGCGCGCCTCGATACGAGCGAAGGAACGACAGCAACCAATCACGAGCATCAGCATCAAGGTGGTTTGTCGGCTCATCAAGGAGGAGTAGATCGCTACCTGCGAACAGAATGCGAGATAGTTCAAGGCGTCGTCGCTCCCCACCCGAGAGCGCACCAATGGGAAGTTCGAGACGATCAGCGCGCAGCCCGAGGCCATCAACCAGTTTTCGGGCGTCGGACTCGGCGGCGTAGCCACCATCGATCTCGAATCGCTCCTGAGCATTCGTGAACTTTGTGATGTTCTGCTCCGATGGGTCGACTTCCATCGCTTGGCGAAGTGTCTCGAGACGGTTTATAGCGACATCGAAGCCTCGGCCCGAAAGGACATGGGTGATCGCGAGAGTTTCGGGATCAACGGCGTCTTGTCGAGGATCCTGTGAGAGGTATCCGGTGCCGCCTGATCGTTCGACGGTTCCGCGTTTTGGAGCGTTATCGCCACCCAAAACTCGAAAGAGGGTGGTCTTCCCCGCCCCGTTTCGCCCGACAAGTCCGACCTTGTCGCCCGCCCTCACTTGAAAGGTGGTGCCATCAACGATGGTCTTCCCCCCGATTTCAACAACGAGGTCACGGACGTTTAGCACCGATCAAGTCAACCACTCCTGAGGGGTAGTGCCGACATCGACCATTTGAGGGCCCTCTGTCGGATTCTGCTGTGCCTCAGAAAGTGCGAGGCGGTCCGAGGAAGACGGCGACGGGATCACCCTTTCGGCGCAGTGCTTCGACGCGGTCCACGAGCGTCGGGTCGACTCCGTCAAGAGTTTTGGCCTCGGTGTCCACGCCTCCGGATCCGTTCGTGAGTGCCTCAGCAAGGTCAACGCGACCGGCTGCGATGAGTTGGTCCTGAAGGAGTGACTGATCGATGAAGAATTGGTCCCGTTCGTCCCGGGTAAGTGGATCCCATCCTCCGAGGAATTTCATGCTCTGGTCAGCTTTGAACTGAGTGATTTGGTCAGCGCTGACAATCCAAAGTGTGCCCACGGGTGTGCGGCTTGATTCGGAGCGCTGCGGGCCAAGATGGCTGATCATGTTCGGCTCGGCGACAACTCGGATACCCGTGCGTTCGAGTTGCAGTCGAAGCGCATCTCCGTAGTCGCCGCGCACCGAACCAGTGGTCACGACGAGGAGCGGTCCCGACCCCTGCAGGGCATCAAGCGTTTGTTGAAGGAAGCCGTCGAGGACAACGCTCGTGGATGGACTAGGTGGCAGAGTTGAGGATGTTGACGAGATGACTGGACCCGTTGCGGCCAACGTCACGATCGCTGCACCTACGGCGAGGATTCCGGTTGTGATGCGTTGCATCGGTTGGGTGGTGATTCGCTTACACAGCACTGACCACAAAACCCAGACGATGGAAAGCCACCACAGGCTTGCGATGACCCACCACCACCGGACCACCCAGTCGAAAAGCAGCCCAGTGACACGAGCGGTGGCGATCAAACCGCCGAGGGCGGTAGCGATGACAACGAGTTGGAAGCGAAGAGGAGCGAGTACTCGCGTGCGAGCGGCAAGCCACAGTGAACCTGCCATTGACAGGATCGGAACAACCAAGGCTGCAAGTCCTGAACCTAGGAGTGCGCCATCTAGGCCCGTGAGTTCCCTGCGTCCAAGCCACGGGGCTGAGGGAAACCGCAACTGATCGGCTGCAACATGAAAAGCCGTGCCGAACCCAGCGGGGCTATCGCCGGGGGAGAGGAAGTAGCGAGCAATTGCTCCGAGGTTTCCGGTTCCGGCAACTTGGTCGAGGAAGACCGGAAGCCAGCAGCCAATGACCACTGCAGATGAGAGTCCCAGGACCCACCAACGTTGTTTGGTCGAAGTCGGCAGCAGGGTGTTGAACGATTTCCTGCGCCAAGCGATGGCGAAAACAGAAACCCCGAGCATTGCAAGCATCGGGAGATAGCCGATATGGCTCTGGAGTTCGAATGACACGAGGAACGCCAATGGTGGCCACATCCAGAAGTCGCTTTCAATGACCGACCAAACAAGGAAAACGGTGAGTGCGAGCGGAAGAAGTGTGATGAACGGATTCCAAGGGTCGCGGATCATTGCCGGGCCCATTGCGTGAATCAGGATCGCGGTCGCGGCCATGGTGAGGGCAACCAATGGCAGGCGGCCCCTTCGCCATGCGACGGCGCTGAGTGCAGCGACAGATACTGCATTGAGCGTCGCAGCTGCGGCGAGAATCGCTTCTGGCCTATCGCCAAAGAGGTGGTACGGGATCGCAAGCAGCCAGTAGATGAGCGGGCCAGGATGATTCCATCCGAATCGAGAGTACGGACCCACAAGTGGTGTGTTCCGCCCAACGTCTTCGACTCTCAGCGTTAGCACCGCCCAGTCGCCGCTGGGTCTCCAAACAAGATCAAGGGCCGCTCGCCCGGCATCGAGGATTGGCCAGATCACAATTGCGGTGAGAATGACTGCGACGATGACGGACGCGATCGCCCACGGATCACGCCACCACCTTGCGGTCGACACTCTTGTGGCTCGGAAATCCGAAATGGGCGGGGGAATTGTTGGTGTCACAGTCGTTCAGACGGTACCGCTGTTGGATGTAACTGCCCGCGGCGGTGCCCCGGCAGCCTGAAGGAGCAACTCGACGGCATCGATTTCGGGTGTCGCATTGGCGATCGGTCCAGCTTCAATGAGAACGGTTCGCTGCAACAAAAAGGAGAACTGCTTGGGATCAAGGTCGGAGCGAAGCTCCCCGCGTTCGAATGCTTGTCTGACCGCTGCATCAAAAAGTGGTCGAGCGTCGAAGTCAATGAGTTCATAGCGCGGTTGTGCGGTATGGCCGCTGAGAAGAAGCATCATGTTCTGTGCAATTGCGGGATTGCGTTGGATCTCATCGGTATTGATGTCAATAAATTCTCGAACAAGCGCAATGCCAGTTAGTTCGGGTGCAACTGACTGGTATCGCTCGAAACAGTTGACGAAAAGTAAGCACATCGCGATGCCGGGACGGGATCCGAACATTTGTTGAAGCGTGGACTCGGAGTAGCCGGTGACGCCAGCGATTTCTGTCATCGAGAGTTCGCCGAACCCGATTCTTGCGAGCAGTCGCCGAATCGCAATGGTGACTTCGCGCATTGAAGTCCCGGCGATGGCAGCGGAACTCTGGTCGGTTGCAATCTCGCTATCGCGCAACTTCCCTGCTAGTCCGACAGCGGGCCAACTATTGAGTGAATCGACGATTTCGTAGAGGCCACGGTCGTCCTCTGGTCTCCGAGTGAGGGTCACGAGCAGTGGGAGGAGTGCCAAGCCGTACAGGTCAGGCGAGAAGGAATCAGGGTCCAAGCGATAGCGGGAGGCAAGTCCTTCAAGGAGGGAGCTGAAGATGATTTGCATCATCGATTCATCGATTGGCTCCCGCAACTTCCTGCCCCAACGTTCGAGGCTGATCAGAAACGGCGCGTACTGTGCGGCTTCGGCGTTGCGATAGAGCTCCTTGAGGGTCGCTGCTATCGCTGGATCGTCTGCTTTCGAGAGAAACGCGAGTCGAAGCCCGAACGATTCGTCATTGACCGCAGCCTCAAAGTGCGCCCGGCTACTCTCAACAACTGCTTTTGGGAGGTCTGTGACCCCCGATTTCGGTCGGATGTCGATCGGAAGATTCGCCACGATCGACGGATAATTCATGGTGTCGAGGTCAATGAGGTGGGCGACGAGGTCAGCGACGTACTCCTCGGCCGAGGGCCAGTAGGCATAGAACGTCGAACGAGTGACGTTGGCGACCGTTGCTATTCGTGCGACTGTGAAACCGTTGACCAATACCGACGGAGTGTGGTCTGCCCAAATGGCAATGCCGGCATCCAAAATTTTGGTTCTGGTCGCTGAGTGACGCTCGCTTGCTTTCGTCATTCGAAATCCTCCAACTGGTCAAACTAGACACAGTTGTCTAGTCCAACCAACACTGCTGCTCATTGACGTATGGCGTCTGGGTTGGAAATCTAAGGCCTAAGAAAGTGATCTGACCTTCGCCGCTGCGTGAATCGGTCTGAGCGGGCAGGCGAACAATGGCGGGAAGAAATACAGAGGGGACGGAAGGGCCAGGGCTAGGCGCACGTCAGTCGATTGCAGCCTCGGGTCCCTTTGCACATCAGGCCCACACCGCGTTCTGGGCGGGAGACTTTCCAGCCCTCGACGAGTTGCTCTCCACCGCACCGGCGCTCGTCGGGTCCGGTCCTTGGCCTGATGAAATCGCGGCCCAAGTCGTCTTTCAACGTTCACTCGGTGCGGTCCTTGCCTCGTTGCGTGGGAACCGTGACGATGCTGAAAGGGGCTTTTTCGATGCCCTCGCTCTTAGTGGTGGCCAGCCAGTCGATGAGGCTCGGGTCATCGCATACTCACTGCGCGCAGCGTTCGCGAGCGATGGTGAGCCGGAACGAGCGTTGGATGATGTTGGGCGGGCTCGTCAGCTTTCCTCGGCTGTCGGCAATAGCGAACTAGCCGCAGTTGCCTCAATTGGTGAAGGTTGGGCGCTTAGCGAGTTAGGACAGCTAGGGGAAGCTGCCAGGGTGCTTCAGGACGCCACGGAAAACTTGCCCGACAGCCTCGGTCGTTCTGTTGCGCAATTGCGGCTGGCAGAAGTTGAGTTGATGATGGGTGATCGCGCGTCGGCCCGCTCATCAGTGGACACGGCGCGCGAGACCTTCCTCAAGGCTGAAGCACGCTATTGGGGAGCTCGCGCCGTGCTTCTCACCGGGGCGATCGACCGAGACCGCGGCGGGCGCTGGCTCAAGCTGGCCCGAGAACTCGCCCTTCCTGATCCGGCCTATGAACGGCTCTTCCTGCCAGAAGGCACGCTTTCGGTTGATCTGTCGGCAAAACGTTCGGTGCGACGCGACGGAGTACCAGTCGTGTTTCTGACTCGTCATGCCGAAGCAGCGGTGCGACTTCTCGCGATGTCCGGGCCCGAAGGAATGAGCGTTCAACGAATTGCAGACATTTTCTGGCCAGGTGTGCCGCCCGATCGCCAACGCGCTCGTCTTCGCACGTTGTTATGGCAAGCGCGAAACTCGTTGGGTGCCGATGCGTGGCGCGTGCAACGACAACGCGATGTCGTCGTATTCGACACAAGTGGCGTCGATGTAAACGGGGCGATTACCGCAACGGCCATAGCCGCAGAGTTCTCATCACGCCGTTCGCCGTCTCGCTAGGAGACGTGCCGATCACACGTCGTCGGGGTCGTATTCGCCGCGCTCGTAACGACGACGACGATTGATCTGTGCGGCAAAGGCCACAACGCAGACCACGGCAAGGATGGCGAAGATGGCAACGAGGATCATGTCTCCAGACTAGGCGCAGTCTTCATCAAGCAATGATCATGGTCGCAACGAACGGCCGATGATTTCTTTCATGATTTCAGTGGTGCCGCCGTAAATTGTTTGAATGCGAGTGTCGAGGTAGGCCCGGGCGATGGGGTATTCGAGCATGTAGCCGTAGCCGCCGTGGAGTTGCACGCAGGAATCAACGACGCGCTTTTGTAATTCGGTCGTCCACCATTTCGCCATAGCGGCTTCTTCCGCGGTGAGTTCCTTGGCATTGAGGGCCTCGATGCAGCGGTCTATAAAGATCTCGGCGATCTCAATCTCGGTTGCGCACTCGGCGAGGACAAACCGAGAGTTTTGGAAGGCGGCGATGGGTTGGCCAAATGCGGTTCGTTCATGGGTATACGAAAGTGTCCAGCGCAGTGCTTGACGCGCTGCAGCAACTGCACCCACGGCGATCGAGAGCCGTTCTTGGGGAAGGTTCTCGACCAAGTGCAGGAATCCCATTCCCTCGCTTCCTAGGAGATTGGAGGCTGGAACTCGAGCGTCGGTGAAAAAGAGCTCAGCGGTGTCTTGGGCGTGGAGACCCACCTTTTCAAGGTTTCGGCCGCGCTCGAACCCGGGAGTGTCGCGTTCGATTACAAGGAGGCTCATGCCCTTATGCCGCTCTTTGGGATCAGTCTTCACCGCAACGATGACGAGATCGGCGTTGATCCCGTTAGTGATAAAGGTCTTCGCACCGTTCACGATGTAGTCGTCGCCGTCTCGGAGTGCTGAGGTCGACATCGATGCAAGGTCAGAACCAATGCCAGGTTCGGTCATGGCGATTGCCGTGATGAGGTCGCCCGAGCAGATGCCCGGCAACCAGCGCTGTTTCTGTTCTTCGCTCGTCAGTGAAAGGAAGTAGGGGAGACAAATGTCGTTGTGGAGTGTGATGCCAATTCCTGCTGGTGCTGCTCCGGCGTACGCGAACTCTTCGCTGATGATTGCGTTGTAACTAAAGTCCTCAACCCCTCCTCCGCCGAATTTCTCTGGGGCATCGATGGCCAGGAAGCCGGCGGCGCCAGCGGCAGTGAACAGCTCTCGGTCCACAATCCCGTCGCGATCCCAGCGCTCGAAATTCGGCGTCACCTCGCGCTCGATGAATGTTCGGACCGACTGGCGAAACAGTTCGTGGTCTTCGGTGAAGATGGATCTACGCATGCGCCGATCGTATGCGGCTGTGACGACATCTGTTGGGCCGATCCGCAAGATTGCGGGCGGATCTGTGTACCATCGGAAGTGAACACGGGAGTCCGGGAGGCCGGGCTGAGAGGGAAGAGCCGTTCTCTTCCGACCGTTGCACCTGATCCGGGTCATGCCGGCGAAGGAAGTTTTCGGTTCACGCACTGGTTGTGCTCGTTCGTGTCGCTCCCTTTAGGCGCCTGACATGTCTGAACTTGTTGACTCAACACGATGCGCCGCAATCATCATCATCGGTGGGGTGCGGCCGGATGTGAATTTGGCGGCGGCGCTTGAATCTGAAGGCGCTCTGGTTATCGCGGCAGATTCGGGGGCCGTCCACGCGAAGGCGGCGGGACTCGCTATTGATATCGCTGTTGGTGATTTCGATTCCATTCCACCGACGCTCCTCCAAGAGCTCGAATCGGCAGGAGTGAAGATCGAGCGACATCCCGTAGCGAAGGATGCAACTGATCTCGAACTAGCGATTGATGTGGCAATCAGACAAGGCGCTGATGTCATCACGATCGTCGGCGGGCACGGTGGTCGGGTGGACCAGTCGTTTGCAAACGCGTTTGTGATCTCCTCGCCGACCTACGCGCATGTTTCGATGCACGCGATCCTCGATTCCGCCCTTGTGTCAGTCGTGCACGGCGGGGGAGGGGTCACTTTTGTCGGTGATCCCGGTGACGTCGTGACGATCCTTCCCCTGCACGGTGACGCTATAGGCGTGCGGACAGAAGGGCTCGAGTATCCACTCCGGGGAGAAATATTGAGGGCGGGCACCACACGTGGCGTGAGCAACGTCCTCCTCAATCACGAGGCAACGGTGTCAATCGAGGAGGGCACTGTGCTTGTAGTCCGCCCTAGTCCAGAACTTTTATGACTGAAAATGGAGAAATGAAATGAGAAGATTGATTGCTACGGGCCTTCTTGCACTCGCTGTTTTCGCGTTGAGTGCTTTCGGTAGCGCGTGTGCCTCCGAAAAATCTGAAACTTCTTCGTCAGTTTCACCAGTGCTGGTGAACGGGTCCCTTCCGCGTTTTGAAGAGTCAGTCACGTTGAGAGTCATGACCCATGACTCGTTTGCGGTTTCGCAATCTGTACTCGATGAGTTTGAGTCGGCAACAAACGTCAGGGTCGAGTTGATCGCATCGGGAGATGCGGTAGCGATGACAAATGCAGCGATTCTCACTGCCGGCAATCCTGTGGCCGATGTCATCTTTGGTTTCGATGAAAACCTTCTTGGGTCAGTTCTTCGTAGCGATCTTCTCCAGCCGTTCCGGGCCGAACGTCTCGAAGGCGTTGACACCGTTTTCGTGATCGATGACTCCGGAATGGCGACGCCGATAGACCACGGAAACGTCTGCGTGAATTTTGATCGTGGAGCATTCTCGCGATCCGGACTGCCGGTTCCTTCCACCTTCGACGACCTCGTTGATCCTTCGGTAAAGAATGATCTCGTCGTTGAAGACCCTTCGACGTCAACTCCAGGCCTGGCCTTCATGCTCGCAACCATTGCCAAGTTCGGCGGCGGTGATGACGCGACTGACGGAGCTGCATGGCTCAACTACTGGAAGCAACTGAAAGCGAATGGTGTGAGCGTCGTCGACAGTTGGGAAACCGCGTACTACGCCACTTTTTCCGGTGGCAGCGGTAAGGGTGATCGCCCGCTCGCCGTGAGCTACGCGTCCAGTCCACCCGCAGAGGTATCGGACACCACGCTCCCGGCAGACCAAACGCCGACCGGCGTTGTGACCCAAACCTGTTACCGCCAGACGGAATTCGCCGGGATCCTCAGAGGTGCGTCCCAACCGCAGGCGGCCGCGGCGTTCATCGAATTCATGCTTGGCGCCTCGTTTCAAGCTGATGTTCCCGGACAGATGTATGTCTACCCAGTCGTCACGGGTACGCCCTTGCCAGACACATTCGCGAAATACACCGCACCTGTTGACGCCCCGCTGGTGTTGCCCTATTCGGATGTGGCAGCCAATAGGGAGCGCTGGATTTCACAGTGGTCAGCACTCTTCCGGTAATCGAATCCGGGACCAACACGAGTCCCCGCACAAACCTATGGTGGCGAGTTCTGGCCGGTGCTCCACCGTTGCTCTTCCTCGCTGTGTTCTTTGCGTGGCCTGTTGCTGCGATCCTTCTTCGGGGGCTGCGCCCCGACGGGGAATGGAACTTGTCAGCATTCGGGGAGGTTTTCGCTGATCCGACGATTCGGAGAGTCCTGTGGTTCACGATCTGGGAGTCAATTGCGTCGACGATCCTCTGCGTGCTTGTTGCTCTTCCGGGGGCAGCGCTGTTCGCGCGATACCGCTTTCGGGGCAAGAGGCTGCTGTGGTCTGCGCTTCTTGTTCCCTTTGTGCTCCCGACTGTTGTTGTCGCAGTTTCGTTACTCGGCGTCATCGGCAGTGGAGGATTCACTGGCGTCAATCTCAGTGGGACGGTGTGGGCGATCCTCATCGCTCATGTGTTCTTCAACTACGCCGTAGTGGTGCGCACTGTAGGTTCGACCTGGTCAACGATTGATCCTCGACTTGAAGAGTCGGGTCGAGCGCTGGGCGCTCGTCCATGGCGGGTGTTTGCAGAGGTCACGTGGCCACTCATCCGGTCATCAGTCGCAGCCGCATCGTCAATCGTCTTCCTCTTTAGTTTCACATCATTCGGGATCGTTCTGATTCTTGGCGGTATTTCTCATCGCACGCTTGAGGTCGAGATTTATGACCAAACCGCAAAGTTTCTCCAGCTTGATATCGCTGCAGTGCTTGCGCTTCTTCAACTGCTTGTCGTCGTGATAATCCTTGTGTGGTTCGGACGATCACAGCGACGTCGGGCCGTCCTTTTCGATCAGAGGTCCGCAACCGAGACCGAAAAACCTGCCGAAACTCCACGACAGCGTTGGTTCATTCGATCGAATCTCTTGTTCATGTCGTTGCTTTTCGGGACGCCATTGGTCGTTCTTGTTGTGCGTTCATTCTCAACACCAGAGGGGTGGGGTTTCGGTTTCTATCGCGCACTTACCAACAGTCGGAGAGGGTCAACGTCCTTCGTGCCTCCAGTCGACGCGATAGGAAACTCGCTGATGTTTGCGTCGATTGCGACCGCCATAGCGCTCGTCCTCGGCCTCTGCGCAGCCTGGGCAATCGTCGGTGACGGTTCCGCTCATTCCGACTCGCGGTTCAGTCGCTGGACCGATACTGCGCTGATGATCCCGCTCGGCACTTCGGCCGTAACAGTGGGCTTTGGATTTTTGATCGTTTTCGACGAACCGCCCCTGAACCTTCGATCTTCGCTCTGGCTGATTCCGATCGCACACGCAGTCGTGGCACTTCCCTTTGTCGTGCGGTTACTGGTTCCGGCACTGCGATCAATTGATCCTCGTTTGCGTGAAGCGGCTGCGACGCTTGGGGCTTCGCCTCGCCGCGTGTGGTGGAGCGTCGAAGTGCCAATCGTCGGGCGAGCGCTCGCTGCTGCGGCGGGTTTCGCGTTTGCCGTTTCACTCGGTGAATTCGGCGCGACAGCGTTTCTGGCCCGTCCCGATCGTCCGACCATGCCAATCGCGATCTATCGGGCTCTCGGCCGACCAGGCGAGTACAACTTTGGGCAAGCTATGGCCATGTCGACAATCCTGATGCTGCTCACAGTGGTAGTCATGCTTGTCATCGACCGTTTTCGACCTGCCAGCGTTTCGGAATTCTGAAATGAGCGATTCCTTCCTTGTGTTGAAACACGTGAGTGCGCGCCATGGCCGAAGCGATGACGACACTGTTCACGACATTTCACTTGATGTCGAGGCTGGCGAGGTCATCGGAGTACTCGGTTCGTCCGGTTCGGGGAAAACCACACTGCTTCGTGTCATTGCGGGGCTCCATAACGCCTCGGAGGGATCGATCATTCTCGGCGGCGTCGACATCACAACGACCCCAACGCACCTGAGGGGGGTTGGTCTGATGTTCCAAGAGCATGCATTGTTCCCGCATCTCAACGTTTCGGACAACGTGGCCTTCGGGTTGCGGATGGCGAGATTTCCAAAGCCTGAACGTTCGATTCGAGTGGTCGAAGTCCTCGAACTTGTCGGTCTCACTGATTTCGGGACGCGTGATGTGGCCTCGTTGTCCGGGGGAGAGCGACAGCGCGTTGCGCTCGCTCGAACGCTTGCGCCATCGCCCCGACTTCTTCTGCTTGACGAACCTATGGGCTCGCTTGATCGAGTCTTGCGAGATCGGCTGGTGTCGGAACTTCGGGAACTCATCGTCGACCTTGGCCTCACCGCTCTTTACGTCACGCACGACCGATCGGAGGCCTTCGCATTGGCCGATCGCATCGCTGTCCTCGATGAGGGCGCAGTTGTACAGATCGACACGCCCGCAGTTCTCGACGCGTGTCCGACCAACGAGCATGTTGCCCGATTACTCGGTCACCGGTAGTCGTTGCACTTAGGACACAATGGGCGCATGGATCTGACCGCAACTCTTGATGCCTCGTGTTCGCTCGAGCAATTACGGATTTGGGTCGGCGACCTTTCTCGCTATCCCGATTGGCTCACGATCGTTCCGCGGGCAGATCTCGAAGAGGGCAGCGAACCCAACGCGTGGGCAGTGGAACTTCGAGCGAAGGTCGGCCCAATCGCTCGGTCAAAGCGGCTGCGCATGATCCGCACGGTTGATGAGCCTGGCCATATTCGTTTTGAACGAGAAGAAGTGGACGGACGCAGCCACTCGTCTTGGGTCCTTGACGCCCAACTTGAATCAATCGAGATCGGAACCCGTCTGACGATGGGCCTGCACTACGGAGGCTCGTTTGGTGCCGGTCTTTTCGAGCGGCTCCTGGCTGATGAAATTGAGTCCTCGAAGCAAACTCTTCGCTCGCTGGTGGAATGAGGCCTCGCGGTTCCCTAGCGTGTGGTCATGACCGTGTACGAAGATGCTGACCTCAACGCCGCCGACGTCGCTTGGGACCTTAATCCACTTGTCGGTGGGGCGGGTCAAGAAGGCGTCGTCCAACTCCTCGAGCAGGCCGAAGTGCTCACGGGTCAGCTCGAACAGTGGCGTGGACGCATAGGTGAACTTGAGGCCCCTGAGTTGGCCCAAGCGATGTCGACGCTCGGCGAGATCCAAGATCGACTTGGGCGCGCTGGCTCTTGGGTGTCGTTGCGCTTTTCGGTTGACACCTCTGATCCGGCACATGGTGCGGCGATGCAGAAGTTCCAGGAACAAGCAACGGAGTTGTCGACGCGACTGATCTTCCTTGAGCTCGAATGGGCCGAGGTGCCCGAAGCAAAAGCATCGATACTGCTTGAGTCTGCAGAGCTCGACTTTTGCCGCTACTACCTAGAGTCGGCGCGTCGCTATCGCCCGCATTTACTCACAGAACCTGAAGAGAAGATTCTCGCCGAGAAGGACGTGACGAGTTCCTCGGCGTGGAGTCGTCTGTTCGACGAGTTGACCTCGGCCATGGTTGTCGATCTTCCTGATGGACCTACGAGTCTCGAGCAAGGGCTCTCTCGACTCGGTTCCCCTGATCGCGAAGAGCGGCAAATCGCTGCCGACGCAGTCACCGCGGCGCTCGAACCCGGCTTGCGGACTCGTGCGTATGTCTTCAACACGTTGATGGCCGATAAGTCCACCGATGATCGTCTGCGTTCCTACTCTTCGTGGGTCGCCAGTCGGAATCTTGCGAACCAGGCAAGTGACTCCTCGGTGCAGGCACTTGTCGATGCGGTGGTTGATCGCTACGACATTCCGCAGCGCTGGTATCGCTTGAAGGCGCAACTCCTCGGTGTCGAGAAACTTGCCGATTACGACCGCAATGCTTCAATCGCAACGGTGGAGGAGGAGTTCTCGTGGTCTCAGGCCACTGACATTGTTCTCGACTCTTACGGTTCATTCTCTTCGGAATTAGCTGGCGTCGTGAACACCTTCATCAATGAGAACTGGATCGACGCGCCGGTGCGACCGGGCAAGCGACCCGGCGCGTTTTGTGCTTACACCGTTCCCAGTGCGCATCCCTTCTTGCTCCTCAACTGGACGAGTCGCCGTCGCGATGTTCTCACCCTTGCCCATGAACTCGGCCACGGACTTCACGCGTATTTAGCCCGAGAGCAAGGCGTCTTCCATCAGTCGACCCCACTGACGTTGGCGGAAACTGCATCAGTCTTCGGTGAGACGGTGACCTTTGGTCGATTGCTCGCCGAGACAACGGATCCGAACGCCCGCCTTGCTTTGCTTGTTGAAAGCCTTGAGGGTCAGATCGCAACAGTGTTCCGCCAAATCGCGATGAATCGATTTGAAAACGCTGTGCACACCCATCGCCGCGAGATTGGTGAGCTTTCCACCGAGGATTTCGCAGACGCGTGGGAGGGTACGCAGCGAGCCATGCTTGGCGATGCCGTTGAGATCACACCGGGTTACCGCTCATGGTGGAGTTACATCCCCCACTTCATCGGTTCACCTGGATATGTCTACGCGTATGCCTATGGGCAGTTGCTCGCGTTAGCGGTCTATGCACGCTACGAAGTTGAAGGCGACGCGTTTGTGCCTGCATACCTCGATCTGCTGCGAGCCGGTGGCTCCAAGTCTCCGGAAGTTTTAGGACGGATTGTCGGTGTCGATCTCGCCGACCCGCGTTTCTGGGATGGCGGGCTCGCGATTATCGACGCGCAACTCTCGGCAGCCGAACAAGCGGCCCGCGACGCCGGTCGTCTGTAGCTCGCTACTTGTACCCGAGTTCGAACGGACTCAAGTCGGGGTTCGCGACGGAGTCCCGATAATGGAACATCGAAAACGGGTACTGCGTAACGATCTTGCCTGAAGGGCTTTCGTAATAGTGCCCACATCCCGCATGCCAAACCTCGACATTGGCGATTCCCTGTTGGAGTTCAGCGTTGTACGCGTCCATTGCGTCGCGCTGCACATTGATCCAGTCGGCGCCTGATTCGTTCATCTGAGCGAGTAGTTCGATCACGTAGGCGACTTCGTACTCGGCCATTTCGATGAGTGAGCCAGCGTTATTGTTGGGTCCGTAGAGCATGAACAGATTGGGAAATCCTGTGGTGGTGACGCCGAGATAGGCCTCTGGTCCGTCGGCCCATTCATCATCGAGGCTTCGGCCACCGATTCCTGTAAACGGAATTCGAGCAGCGAACTTGTCAACGACATAGCCCGTTGCGCAGACGATGACATCGAACTCTCGTTCCACGCCGTCGGCGGTGACGATTCCGGTGGGGGTGATGCGTTCAATTCCGTCGGTCACGAGTTCGACATTGGGGCGGTTAAATGCGGGGTAGTAGTCATTCGAAAACAGGGGACGAAAGCAACCCCAGGGAACGTGGGGTGTGAGTCCTTCACGAGTCTTTGGGTCGTCAACAACCGAGATTGCGACAGCTCCGGCCCATTCCGCGCCGCCGAGAATCTCTTTGTTGCTGAACGGAGCGTTGGGGCCGATGTAGTTCATGATCGCGTCGCGGTAGCCCTGAAGTGCCTCCGGGTTGCGATTGAACTCTTCGATCTGCTCATCGGGGATCGGAAAGTCTTCCTTTGGAAGAACCCATTGGGGTGAGCGTTGGTATGACGTCAACTGCGACGCGAGTTTTGCAATCTCCGGGATGCTTTGCACTGCGCTTGCGGCGCCACCAATAACGGCAACGCGCTTATTGGCGATGTCGAGTTCGTGGGGCCACTCGCCCGTATGGACGAGATCCCCAGAAAAAGAGTCGCGTCCGGGAATGTCTGGCCACTTCACGTCTCCGAACATTCCTTGGGCACTGATGACGACGTCGGCGACGAGTGTTTCACCAGTGGTGGTGGAGACCATCCATTCGCCAGTTTCGTCGTGCCAGCGAGCCTCAGTGACACCGGTGTTGAGGTGAATCATGGGCCATAGTTCGAGCTTGTCGACCGTTGCTCGCATGTACTCAAGGATCTCAGGTTGGGGAGCGTAGGAACGCTTCCAGTTCGGGTTGAGATTGAATGAAAACGAATACGCGTGAATCATGATGTCGCAGCCAAGCCCCGGATAGCGACTGCGCTGCCATGTGCCACCAACGTCGCCATCACGTTCGAGGATCTTGACGTCGGTGTAGCCGGCTTCACGGAATTGGTATGCGGAGATGATGCCGCCCGGGCCCGCACCAATGACGATGATGCGACTGTCTTTTCCAATCATTGGTTCGCTCCTGGCGACGGCAGTATGAACTCGGTCCTCATCCTGCCTCCTCTGGCACATCAAGGCGACCAATTCCCAACCCGAGATGCCGGTTGGCGAGAGAGGGGGTGAGTTCGGCTAGATTGACGACTCGCAAAGCGGTCGCTTCGGCGCATCCGCAAAGCCACGTCGGAGTGGCGGAATTGGCATACGCGCTAGACTAAGGATCTAGTGCCCGAAAGGGCGTGGGGGTTCAAGTCCCCCCTCCGACACCACGAACGCCGCCCACTGGGGCGGCGTCTTCGCGTTTGATCTCGTGGTCTGATCTCGGGCGTCTGGTCCCGGTCTCAGACCCAGTTCAGCGAGAGCCGCGAATGAGGTGGCCGGGACGTGCGCCGGTGTCAGTGTCGTTGCGACGAGTGATCACGCCGTTCACGATGGTGGCGTCGTAGCCAACGGCATCCTGAAGGAGGCGGGTCGCGCCTCCGGGAAGATCGTTCACTGCTCGCGGCATCGTGAGTGCGAGGCGTTCGAGATCGATCACGTTGAGATCGGCTCGCTTGCCAACTTCAAGAGTGCCTCGGTCGGCGAAGCCGTAGAACTCGGCCGTGTCGTGTGTCTGCATCTTGATCGCGGCTTCGAGTTGCAGTCGCGGTCCGCGCTCGCGGCCCTTTACCCAGTGTGAGAGCTGATAGGTCGGCATTGACGCATCGCAGATTGTGGAGAGATGCGCACCACCGTCGCCGAGACCGATAAGGGCCGCCGGATGGTTGAGCATCTCGAGGATGTCGTCCTGATTCGTGTTCGCGTAGTTGAACATCGGAACAAGGAACATCGTTCCGCCGTCACGCTCCAGCATCAGGTCGTAGAACAGTTCGAGAGGGGCGACACCGGAAGCAGCGGCACGGGCTGCAAGCGAATCCGATTCAAGTGGCTCGTAGTCCAGATCGTCGCCCAGCGGGTACACCATGTCTGGTTTGTAGGTAGCGATGAGGCCCATGCCCTCGTAGGAGTCTCCCGAAAACTCGGTGTCTTCCTCGGAAAGGATCGCAGAGCGAATCTCGGGATCGGCAAGGCGCACGCGCAACTCTTCAAATGAGGAGGTTTCGTCGTAGACACGGCGGAATGTCTTGCGCTTCATGAACGGGTGTCGTACGGGAAGACCGAGCAGCATGCCGAATGGGCGGTTCGCAACCTGCGGGCGAAGATGCGCTCCCATAGCCTTGGCTTCAACACATGAGTTCATGAGCTGACGCCACAGGTCGGGTGCACCGTCGGTCTGAAGAATGAGGAACGAAACGGGAAGGCCCGTCTCGGCGGAAAGGCGTTGCATCCACTCGACCTCGGCAACTGAGGATTCAGGCTCGAAGCCGTCGATGCCCGCCTGCGCAAGCTGGAAGACCACTCGTCGTCCGGTATCGGCCATTGCTCCGGCGATTCCAAACAGTTCATCTTCGGCGGCAAAGGTTCCCGGAACGGGATCTCCCGCTGCTGTGCGGTGGGCTAAGACTCGCGAGGTTGAGAATCCGACGGCACCAGCATCGACTGCTTCGCGAACTATTGCTGACATGGCGGCGATGTCGTCGGGAGTTGCCGGTTCATTGGCGATTGCACGTTCACCCATCACATAGGAGCGAACAGGGATGTGACCGATCTGAGCAGCAACGTTCATCGCGTAGCTATTTGCTTCGACCGCATTGAGAAATTCGGGGAACGATTCCCATGTCCACGGAAGGCCTACTCGCAGGACATCTCCCGGGATGTCTTCGACCGATTCCATCGTGGTGATGAGCATTTCGTGATCAGTTGGGCGAGCCGGTGCGAATCCGACGCCGCAAAGGCCAAGCACGACGGTGGTGACGCCGTGCCCGTTGCTGGGGGTGAGCGCGTTGTCAAAGAAGACCTGACCGTCATAATGGGAGTGCACATCGACAAATCCGGGGGTCACGATGCGACCCGTTGCGTCGATTTCCTCTGCACCGGTCCCGGCGACGGTTCCCCCCACCTGGGTGAGAACACCATCGGTGATCGAGATGTCGCCGACAACACCGGGAGCGCCGGTTCCGTCAACGATGAGTCCGTTTCGAATCACGAGATCTGCCATGGTTCCCCCATAAGGTTCCGAGTCGCTATTTGGGCGGCTGCGCTGGCCCAACAGTAATAGGCTGCGACCCCGGGCGTTTCCACGCGGGGCCGAACCGGACCTATCGTCGGGCGACGGCCTAATGGGGGAACTCGTGAACGGAATCTACGAAGGCAATCCGCATGTCGGACTGACAATCACCGATGATGATGCGAAAATCGAGGCGATGCTGGCCGACGTCAGCATCCCAACACTCGTCTTGTCGATGGTTCACATGACCGGCGATGCGTCCTGGATCCGAGGCCCGATTCGCCCGCTCGGATTATTCCTTAATGAGATCCAGGGCTACCTGCCTGAGGAACAGAAAGCTGAGATTCGCGCCCGCGCTCTCGAAGCAATCATCGGCTTCCGTGATGCAGGCTGCGTTCTGCCACCACCGCCCGATGAGGAGCTGTTGCGCGAGATGATGGCCTGGTTGGTCTGTGAGGAAGTTCCAGCTGAGTACGTGCCGATGATGTTGGAAGACATGGAGCTCGACGGCAGTGATCAGCGAAGCGTCGTGAGCCATTCATCGGCCGAGGCTCGCGCGGCGCTGCCAGTGGTGGTGGTCGGAGCAGGGGAGTCCGGTGTTCTTGCTGGCATCCGACTCAAACAAGCCGGTATTCCGTTCACCATCATCGAGAAGAACGCTGGCGTGGGTGGCACTTGGTACGAGAACTCCTATCCCGGTTGTCGTGTCGATGTCGGCAACCACTTCTACTGCTATTCCTTTGAACCTTCCGATCACTGGACGGAATACTTCGCCAAGCAGCCGGAAATTCGCGCGTACTTCGAAGAAGTCACGAATCGTCATGACCTTTGGTCCTCAATCCGATTTTCTACCGAAGTTGTCCGCGCCGTGTGGGACGAGGATGCGGGCCTGTGGCACGTGAGCGTTCGATCATCGGATGGCACCGAGGAAGTTCTTGATGCGCGAGCAGTCGTTACCGCCGTTGGGCAGTTGAATCGTCCCAAGATCCCCGACATTCCTGGTATCGAGTCATTCTCGGGCCCATCGTTCCATTCAGCTCGTTGGGATCACTCAGTCGACCTCGCTGGGAAACGTGTTCTCATGATTGGAGCGGGTGCCAGTGGCTTTCAGATCGCACCAACAATCGCCCCAGATGTTGCATCGCTTGTTGTGTTTCAACGCACTGCGCAGTGGATGTTCCCGAACCCGAACTATCACGAGAAAGTTCCGGCAGGGATGACGTGGGCGATTCAGCATCTTCCGTTTTACGGACGCTGGTATCGGTTCCTCTTGTTCTGGCCGGGCTGCGACGGATCTCTCGCGAACGCCACGATCGACCCTGATTGGCCGCACCAAGATCGTTCGATTAATGCAGCGAACGATATGGCACGCCAAATGTTTACTGATTGGATCGCCGGTCAGGTTGGAGACGACGCGGAGTTGCTCGCAAAGGTCATCCCGGATTATCCGGCGACGGGCAAGCGAACGCTTCAGGACAACGGTTCATGGTTGCGTGCGTTGAAGCGTGAGAACGTCGAACTTGTGCGAACGGAGATTGATCACATCGATGCCAATAGCCTCGTCACGGTCGATGGTCAGCGATATGACGCCGACGTCATCGTTTTCGCAACTGGATTCCAAATGAGCAAAGTGCTCTTCCCGATGGAATTCGTCGGCCGCGATGGTGTGTCGCTCAATGATTTCTGGAGCGATCGTCCATCGGCCTACCTCGGCATCACTGTTCCGGGATTCCCGAACCTTTTCATGATGTACGGGCCCAGCACGCACCTCAATCACGGCGGAAGTTTGATCTTTCATTCGGAATGTCAGATGAGATACATCAGTAAGTGCCTAGACGAACTTGCGAGCAGTGGGGCAACGTCGATGGAGCCCAAGTCCGAGCTCTACGAGGCCTACCACGACAAGCACCAGGCGCTCATCAAGCAGATGGTGTGGTCGCACCCAAGCATCACCCATACGCATTTCCGAAATGAAGCCGGCGAAATTCATACGGTGAGTCCATTCCGACTCGTTGATTACTGGGCGTGGACGCGAGACGTCAACGTCGACGACTACGTACTTTCCTAATGGGTTGGTGGTTCGCAGCTTTGCGGCTTTGAGCCACCTACGTCATTCGAAGACGATCGCTTCAGGGTCGGGGTAGGAAGTCATGCGGTAGTAGTCGTGAGTTTCCCAAGGTGCGTTGACCTGCATGCGTCCGTTTTGTACGTAGTAATTCTTCTTGGCCGAAGCTTCTTCGGTCACCATGATGAGTTTCTGTGATTCCTCTACGAGCTTTTCGTTGTACTCACGGAAAGCCTCATCTGTTACTTCGACAGTCTGCTTACCCTGTTCGATGATCCCGATAAGGCATCGCGCAACAAAGCCCGCCCACATTTGGTACCAAGCAGGAAGCGCAACGCCTCCAGAGACCGGCTGAGAGTTCGGCCCATAGAGAGTGAAGAGGTTCGGAAATCCCGGAACCATCATGCCGACATATGCCATGGGTGATTCTTCCTCCCATTTTTCGTGGAGGTTCACGCCATTGCGACCGAAGTACTCGGCGGGCCAGAGGTACTTCACGATGTCGAAACCTGTTGCGGAGACGACCACGTCGAGATCGTGGTGCACGCCGTCTGCTGTCTCAATGCCAGTGTCGGTGAAACGCACGATGTCTTCGGTGACAAGATCGACGTTGTCGCGAGTGAGGGCGCGATACCAACCGTTATCAACGATTGGTCGACGAACCATTGGTGCATAGTCCGGAATCAACTTATCGATGAGGTCCTGACGACCACCGGTTTCGGTCTTGATGTAGTCAAGAAGCATGTTTCGAACGAAGTCGCTCTTGGCGGTGATCTGTCCGCCAGTCTTCTCGTACTCTTCGTCGCGAATCAGGAAGTCCTTGTCGAAATCGAACAGGTGCATGATCGAAGTGATTCGGCACCAGTTCCAGTAACCGGGCACTGCGCTCGTGAGCCAAGTGATCTCGGGTTCAACATGCTTGCCGTATTTATCTCGTGGGCTGATCCACTGGGGTGTGCGTTGGAACACGGTGACGTGCTTCGACATTTCTGCAACACGACCAAGCAACTGCACGCCGGTAGAACCATTACCGATAACGGCAACGCTCTTGTCGCTGAGGTCAATGCCTTCGGGCCATTGCGTGGGATGGATGACGATCCCGCCGAAATCTTCGATGCCGGGAAAACTCGGGAGGTTCGGGTTTGCGAAGAGTCCTGCGGCGCTGACGATCGCGTTGACGTCTCGAGAAACGGTTGAACCATCACCCAATCGGAAGGTGACGTGCCACAGTTTGGTGTCATCGTTAAAACGGGCTTCGACGAGATCGTGGCCGAACCTCACGTTCTCCATTACGCCGAATTTCTTGGCGATGTGATGGAGATAGCCCTTCACCTCAGGCCCGCGAGCGAAGTATTCAGTCCACGGATATTCCTTTTCGAAACTGAATTCGTAGGACGCGCTCAACGTGTCGACGCGAATATCGGGGTAGCGGTTGATGCTCCAGGTGCCGCCCAGTTCATCGCGACGCTCGTACACGTCGAAATCAATCCCGAGTTGTGCCAGTTGCACGCCAGTGGCAATGCCGTTGAATCCTCCGCCGATGATGGCGACATGAAAGCCCTCGGGTGCTTCGACCTCTGGACTCGACCATTCAGCGAATCCGGGGAAGTCTTCGAACGACAAAACCATCTTGCGAAGCTCGAAGTCCCCAGGTGATGTGGCCTTGCCGAGAACCATGTCGAGCATGGAATTGATCTCGGCATCGGATGGGGTTCGGAGTGTCCACGACGAGAGGTCGTTAGTGATGAGTTCGACGCAGCGCTCCTTGAGGCGGGCTTTGTCGTCGTCGTCCAAGGTTGCTACGGGGCCCAGACGGCCGATTGCCTCGTCACCCGTGGCCTGAAAGATTGCGATTCGCAGTGCGGCGAGATCGGAATACTCAACGGCTCGGCGGATGTAATCAGTATCAATCGTGTCGCCCATGGAAATTCCCCCTGCAAGTAATGCTCTCGGCAACGAAATGTCGCCTCGTCAGATTGTCAGAAAACATCGGGTTCCGTTGCCACGATTGTTGTGCTGGCGCAGCACGATCGCCGACTTTTCGCAATAGCGATGAGCCGCTCATCGATTTCGCAATGCCGATAGTGTGAGCGAACCAGTCGGGGGACGAGGGGGATGTTGTGGAGAACGCTTCACCAGAGTTGAAGGCCGTACTCGAACGCTATTTGGCGTTCCGTGCTGAGGTCGATGAGGGCAAGCGCCCTTGGGTTGATCTCACTCAGTTTTTTACCGACGATGCGGTGTTCATTGATCCGGCCTGGGGTCGCGTGGAAGGCATCGAGGCCATTCGGGAATTTCTCCTCGACTCGATGACAGGAATCGAAGAGTGGGCCTTCCCAGTCGATGGCGTGTTTGTCAACGGTGACGAAATCATCATCAAGTATCGACAGGTGTTTCCAGATGGTCGGCAGCAGTCGGCGTACACGACATTGCTGTATGCCGGAAATGGCAAATTCAGGTACGAAGAGGATCTCCTCAACATGGTGCAGGTCTACGAAGACCTAACTGCTTCTGGTTGGGCTCCGCCTCCTGAGATGAAGATGCCGCCGCGTCATCCAAACCGTGATTTTTCTCGACCCTAGAAGCCGCACCCAAACTCTCGAAGGAGACAGCTATGACGATGTACCCGCGTGAAGAAGTTGAAGCAGCCTTCGCCGAATTTCGGCGTCGGGGAATCGAGACCCACGACTGGTCTGGTTGGGCAGAACTCTTCACAGAAGATGCGCTCTACGAAGAACACAATCTCGGGGTGTTCAACGGTCGCGCAGCAATTCAGAAGTGGATTGTTGAATGCATGGCCGACTACCCAACGATGACCCTTTGGATCGAGTGGTACATGATCGAAGGCAATCGCATCAGCTTCTACATCTGGAACAACCTTCCCGATCCCACTGGCACTGGCAAGCGATTCGGATTTCCGAATACGACAATCCTTGAATACGCCGGAGACGGAAAGTTCAGTTTCGAAGGTGACTACTACAACCCTGAAGATGCTGGTCGCGTTTTTGTCGACTGGATCAAGGCCGGTGGTACTCGTGAGACCCCTCAAGACCGCACGCTCGAAGGGATTGAGGGTTGGGCACCGAACCCACCCGAACCAGCCTTCCCTCGTGAAGAGATCGAGGAAGAGTTCGAGAACTATCGCAAGCGTGGCGAAATCGCGGTAGCGACTGGCGACTGGAACCAGTGGGCTGATCAGTTCACTGATGACGCGCACTATCGCGAACATCACTACGGTTATTTCAAGAGTCAGAAGGAAATTCGAGACTGGATCAACGGTGTGATGCAGCCATTTCCGACGATGGAATTTCCGGTGTCCTACAAGTTCATCGAAGGCAATCGCATCAGCGCGTTGATTCCAAACATTCTTCCTGCGCCCGACGGCGATGACGGCTACTACGGCTTCGACGTGAACACGATCCTCCATTACGCCGGTAATGGAAAGTGGAGCTACGAAGAAGACGTGTATTCACCGGCTGAAGCTGGCGAAGTCATTGGCCGTTGGATTGCCGCCGGTGGCGTGATTCCCAAAGCGGACTAGGGCCTCAGATTTGGCGTGCCGGTCGGGATCCTGCGTGGATCCCGGCTCGGTACCCGAACACGGTGCCGTTGCCGATCGTGCCGCCTCCACTCGGGTAGGCCCATCCGAAAACATTGGCCGCCGTGTTCCCGGCGGCGTAGAGACCATCGATCACACCGCCGCCTTGACGACGCACTTCGGCGTCTTTGGTGATCATTGGACCGCCATTGGTTCCAAGCATGCCTGGATAAATGCGCACGGCGTAGAATGGTCCTTCGATCAACGGTTTGACTGAGCCAGGACCCATCAGGCCCTTGCGGTGCCGTTCGAAGTCAGGGTCCTCGCCGTTTGTCGCGTTCTCGTTGAATCGTTCAACGGTGGAAACGAGCGCATTGGGTTCGATAGCAATCAGCGAAGCCAACTCAGCGATGGTGTCGGCCTTGATAGCCCATTCGGGGTCCGGTTCTTCAGGGAGCATTGACAGCACGCGAACCTTCGAGCGCACAGCGTTGTCGAAGATCTGCCAGCACGGTCCCGCGTTCGGGAATTCTTGATTGTTGTTGTCGAAGACTCCGAATGCTTTCGGGAAATCGTTGTAGGGGAGTGCCTCGTTGGCGAAGCGCTTGCCCTTCTGGTTCACCACTATCGAGGACGGCTCTCCGCGGCCCCATTCGAATTGCGGAACCATTTCGCCGTTGCGAGTGATGTCGGGGTCGAACATCACAGGGGTTCCCCAATACGAGGTGGTGTTGCCAAGTTGCGCCCCGGCCTTCATTGCCATGTTGAGTCCATCGCCGGTGTTTCCACCTGGGCTGAGTGGCTTCACGTCGTAACCGAGGTGCGTCATCACCATGTCTCGGTTCCATTCGAATCCGCCACATGCGAGAACGATGCCCTTGCGTGCTCCAACGCGTGTGTGCTTGCCGTCGTGCTCAACGACGACTCCGACGGCGGAACCAGTCTCATCGGTGACGAGGTCTTTGGCTGGCGAAGACAACCAAATGCTCACGTCGCGATTGAGCAAGCCCTCGAGCAACGCTGCAATAAGTGCAGCACCCTTCGGGCGAACGTCCTCCGCTTCACGACGTGCAAGCTCGGCTTCCATCTCGGGCGTTCGCGGCATGAAATCTTCAGTGAGCGTTGTTGCGGCGCCGAGCGACATGAGGGTGCCGCGCTTCACGATCTTGTCTTTCCACTCCGGGAGACGTTCGCCAACGGGATAGGGATTGGCCTCAACTGTCCGGCCTGGGCGCGGAAGGTGGCCTTCCCATCCCCACGGTGTGTAGTAATCGGGCAGGGGCTGGATATGAAACGTCGCCGGGGTGTGTTCCACGAGGTACTTGAGCATCTCGGGTGCCGTGTCGACGAACACCTCAAGAAGCGCTGGGTCGGGAGCTCGTCCATCACACACACGCTCGATGTAGGTGAGTGCAGCCTCTTTGGAGTCGGGGATACCCGCTTCGGCCATTACATGGTTATTGGGGAGCCAAATCCCGCCGCCTGAAACTGCGGTGGTACCACCGAGGAGTTCGTCCTTCTCGACGACCAGAACCTCTGCGCCCTCATCGGCGGCCATCGTCGCCGCCACGAGAGCGGCGCCGCCGGACCCCACGATGACGACATCAACGATTCGATCCCAATCGGCAGGTGACATTGACTTCCCCAGTCCTCGGGGGCTGGCTGCCCCGACATCAACGGAGGGTAGTTCTGGATCTGAAGTCGTGCGGGCCAAGGTCGTACACGCCTAGGGTCACAACATGTTCGATTTGAAAATCATCAACGGAACCATTGTCGATGGCACGGGCCAGCCAAGCTATGTCGGCGATATCGCCATCAAGGATGGCGTGATCGTCGAAATCGGAAGCGCAGTCGATGGTGACGCTCGTGAAACGATTGATGCAACGGGATTCGTTGTTTCGCCAGGCTTCGTTGATATCCATACTCACTACGACGGACAAGCAACTTGGGATCCAGTTCTCGATCCTTCTGCAAGTCATGGTGTAACGACCGTTGTGGTCGGTAACTGCGGCGTTGGGTTCGCTCCAGTTCGCCCTGGTAAAGAGGAGTGGCTTGTCGAACTAATGGAGGGCGTCGAAGACATCCCGGGAACCGCGCTGCATGAAGGCATCGAGTGGTCGTGGGAAACGTTCCCGCAGTACCTCGACGCTCTCGCGGCGCGTGAGTACTCCATGGATCTCGCAGCGTTCCTTCCGCATGCTCCATTGCGTGTCTACGTAATGGGAGATCGAGGTGCGCTCGATGTTGAACCGACCGAAAATGAAATTTCTGAGATGGCTTCTCATGTCAGAGCATCGATTGAAGCGGGAGCGATTGGTGTATCAACCTCTCGTTCGCTGAACCATCGCACGCTCGACGGCGAACTCGTTCCTGGAACATTCGCGAATTCAACCGAACTCGTCGCTCTCGCTCAGGCAATGGTCGACGCTGGCGGCGGACTCTTTGAAGCAGTTCCAACCGGCGAAACCGGTGACGATTACGAAACAGTCCTGAATGAAATTGCCCTGTTGGCTGAGGTGTCGAAGCGAACAGGCGCTCCGGTCACCTTCTTGATGATTCAGTCCATGGGTGCTCCAGATCTTTGGGAAGAGCAGTTGTCAGCGGTTGCGAAAGCAAATACTGAAGGCGCACAGCTTGTGCCGCAGGTTGCTGGTCGCCCGGGCGGAATGCTGATCGGGGTCGCGACCTACCACGGCCTTATGCGCAGGCCGACATTCCGTCGACTTGAGTCAGAACTTTCTTACGAAGCTCTTCTTCACGAACTGCAAAAGCCTGAGGTGAAGGCTGCGATTCTCGCTGAAGAGAATCTCCCCGAAGATCCGAACCGCCAGTACGAATCAATCGCCGACAACATGGCCTACATGTTCGAGAGGCTCTTTGTTCTTGGGGATCCGCCTGATTACGAGCCCACCCGAGATCGTTCGATTGCCGGAATCGCCGAGACGAGTGGCAAGGACCCTTGGGAGGTTCTCTACGACTCGATCGCCGGCGGAGCGCTCCTGCTCGGTGCGTTTACCAACTATGCGAAAGGATCCCAGGACCATCTCGCTGTCATGCTCGAAAACCCAGACACGGTCCTCGGTCTTTCTGATGGTGGAGCCCACGTCCGGTTCATCTGCGATGCGTCGCTGCCGACGTACATGCTTACGCACTGGACTCGGGATCGAACTCGCGGTGATCTACTGTCGCTCGAATCAATTGTCCGGAAGCAAACGGCACTCACGGCTGAGGTCGTTGGCCTGACCGATCGCGGCACACTCGCGGTTGGCAAAAAGGCCGACATCAACGTGATTGATCTCGAACATCTCACGCTGCGTCCGCCGCATCCTGCTGACGATTTGCCCGCGGGTGGCCGCCGGATACTTCAGAATGCTTCGGGGTATGTGGCAACGATCGTGAGTGGCGTGGTCACTCGCCGAGACGATACCGATACGGGTGCTCGTCCCGGTCGCCTCGTTCGCTCTTCGCACTAAGAGAGTTCGCTATGGACTTGGGGCTCGCTGGTCGCGTCGCACTCGTTACAGGTTCATGGCGAGGAACGGGGGCCGGATTAGCTCGAGTGCTGGCGTCTGAGGGTGCCACCGTTCTGGTCCACGGATTTGAGGTCGGATCTTGTGCCGAGACCATCGACTCGATTCGATCAAACGGAGGAATCGCTCACGAAGTCATCGGCGATATTCGGACCGATGATGGAACGAGACAACTTCGTACCGAAGTGGATCGCGTATCGACTCGAGTCGACATCGTGGTGAATAACTACGGCGTTGCCGAGGGGAGTGACTGGCCCGGTAGTGATGCTGAGTCTTGGCATTCGAGTTATGACACAAACGTCGTCAGCGCGATCCGAGTAACGAATGAATTCATTGACGGAATGCGCTCGAACGGTTGGGGCCGGATTGTTTTCGTCTCGACGGTTGGAGCAACCCGCCCGGGAGATCGCATTCCCGAGTACTACGCCGCAAAGGGCGCTCTCCCGTCGATTGTGGTGAGTTTGGCGAAGCATCTAGCGAACACCGGCATCACCGTGAACTGCGTGAGTCCGGGGATCATCGCCACTCCCGAGATGGTCGAACTGTTCACGAAGCGGGCCGAGCGCAAGGGAGTTAGCCCGGACTGGGCGTCAGTTGAAAAGTTCGTGCTCGAAACGGGTATGGCAAACCCATCCGGCCACATTTCAACACCGGAAGATGTTGGTCGATTCATCGCCTTTGTCGTCAGTGAACCGGCGTGGCATCTGAATGGTGCGCATCTGCGATTCGACGGCGGCGCAGCTGATGCGGTGACCTGATTAGCGGCTACGCCGAAGAATGCGCCAAATCGCGAGGTAGTGGGTGACAACGCCGAGGACGACGGCGGCATGAAAGATTTCGTGGAACCCAAACTTTTTCGGCCACGGGTTCGGACGTTGCGCCGCGAAGACGGCGGCGCCGCCAAGATAAGCCGCACCTCCAGCAACGAGTCCGACCAGTGCAGGTTTGCCCCCAACTCGCACCACCGACGGCGCGAGGACGGTGCCAGCAACCCCGAGCACTGGGTAGAACCATGAACCAGCACGTTGGCTTTCATTCAGCCGCAATACCTTCGTGCCGGCAGCAACGCCCGCGGCAGACCACACTGCGGCCAGCACGATCTTCGCGTGTTTCGGTGGGAGCGTTGCAACGGCGATCGGTGTCCAGGTGCCGGCGATCATCACGTAAATCATCGAATGATCGATGCGGCGCATCACGCTCGCCATCTTCCGGCTTTTGGTGAGTCGGTGATAGGCGCCAGATGCGCTGAACATCGCGCAGATTCCGAGGCCGTAAATCCCTGCGGCAACTCGATTTCGGCCTGGCTTCGCGTTCAGCGTCATGGCGACAGCAGCGGGTGGGGCGAGCATGGCCGATATCGCATGGAGCTTGCCGCGATATTTCGGACGAGCATCCCAACTGACTCGCCAGATCAACTCATCGAGTGCGGAAAATGGCCGCGAGGCGAAGGTGGCAGGGGAGTCTTCCTGAATTGAAGTTGGAAGCATTTCATCCACATCCTGATCGTACCGGTGTCGGATTCTCTTCCACCTAGTTCCGGCCGGCGAGGGCGTTCTGTTGGGCAGAGTGTCGGCCGAGCACTACGACCTCGGTCAGAATGCTGGAATGCAACCTTCTGGAATCATCTTCGCCGCCCTTGATTGTGATGCTGCTGTAATCGAGGACTGGAACCGTTGGTACGACCTGGAACACACGCCGCCGAACGTCATGCTCGAAGGCGTCATGCTCAGTAACCGGTACGTGGCGCGCCCCGCTCTTCACGCTGCACGTGAGGTGATTGAAGGTTCACCCTTCGGTGCTGGACGCGCAACTTTCATCACCATCTACACGCTCACAGGAGACCCACAGATCGCGTTCGACGATATGAGCACACTGCGCGAGCGATTAATCGATACGGGTCGCATGGCATTTCCTGAGAATCAAAAGGCTGTGCGTGAAGGGGATTGTTTTCAGTCGGTAGCTGCATTTGTTTCGCCGCCAACAAAGTTGGTGCCGGCCGATGTGCCGTTCGTGGGCCACACGGGCGTGGTGCTGCGTCAACGTCGGGGTGGCCAAGAGGTCTCGCTTGATCGAGCTGCACGCCTCGTTGAATTGGAATTTGTTCACGGCGTCTGGAGTCTGAGTTCCCGACTTCGCGACGGACTCGATATGGACATTGTCTTCGTTGAAGGCGACGCAGCCGTCGCTGCAAAAGAGATGCGCGAGGCTGAGCCAGTCGATTCGACGACTCAGATATTGGTTGACGCCCCCTACGACCGCATCAATCCGATGCACTACCCCTGGGCCGACGAGATTCGAAACTCCGACCTTCCAAAGACGGTCGCTCTTTAGTCCGTTCGAGCGTTAGCTCGTCATTCCGCCGAGACCGACAAGACCACGGGCGAGTTCGATTTCGCCCATATGGCGAAGCCCGTGCTGGTAGAGCCAGCACTCGAATCCATCAAGGACCGTGATGCCTTCGGGCCCAGCAACGCGAGCGCTGTAGGTAGAGACCACCTGCGGAGGAAACGGGCGGGGGATGACTAGTCGTGTGAAGTCGGCGGGGTCCATTGTTGCGAGGTAGGCCTCGGTGCGCTCGAAGACCGTTCGCTGGTACTCCTTGAACGCTTCAAAATCGCCGATGCGCTGATGCATCATCTCATCGACGGTGCGTTCCTTGCCGTGGTCGTTAATGGCCAACTGCACTCGTGATTGCCACTCTTCGTTCCAGATCGGCAGTTCACCAGTGATGAACATGAAATTCCCGTCTTCCTGGTTTGTGTAGTGGAAGAGGGAGAACGCGATCGGAAGAACCTTCTCGCGTTCAAAGTGATTGACATGCTCAAGGTCCATCGAACCGACGGCTTGGTAATACAGCGAATGCATTGCCGCCATTCGGCGTTGCAATGAGTCAAGAATCAGTTCGGTCATGATGAGTTAGCGCTGGTAGAGCGGGGCCGCGCGATTGAGGATGATCTGGGTGCGTTCATTGACAGCGTCCTCGAAGCGACCTTCTTCAACCATCCAGAATCGGTTGGCGTAAAGCCCTTCAATGACCTGCTCGGCAACCTCCGACAAGGGCGTTACGGCAACGGGGGTGCCGGCGGCTTCCATTGATTCGATCCAGCCTGCCATTTTGTGTGTGTGGTCGATCGGTTGATCGGCCTCGTAGCCCGGAGGGCGTTCGGCGGCCGCCCAGATGCCCGTGTTGAGGACGCCTTTGGTCTTTCCGGTTGGGAAGAGAACGGAGACACCAATCTTGGGGTTCACTTCAGCGAGCTGTCCGTAGAGACATTCGCTCAGCGTTACGACAGCGGCTTTGCAAGTTGCGTAAGTCGGTGACATCGCAATAGGGGAGAAGCCGCCGTTGTTCGACGATGTGTTCACAACGTGGGCTTCTTCGTCTTGGTCGAGAAGGGTGGGTACGAATGCGTTGATTCCGTTGATCACGCCGTAGACATGCACGCTGAACGCGAAACGCCAATCGTTGATCTCGTGTTCCCAAAGGCGACCGTGAGCGCCCGAGGCGACTCCGGCGTTATTGCAAACAACATGGACCTTGCCAAACCTCTCAAGCGTCGCGTCTCGAAGGGCCTCGACCGACTCAAGACTTGAGACATCAGCGGTGATACCGATGACCTCGCGGCCGTCACCACTCAATTCGTTGACAGCACCGTCGAGTTGTTCTGAACGAAGGTCGGAAAGGACGACCTTCATTCCCTCTGCCAGAAACCGCTCACCCATGGCTTTGCCGATTCCACCGGCGCCACCGGTAATGACAGCAACCTTGCCCTTGAGTTCTTTCATTGTTCCCCCTTGATCAGAGAAGGACCTTAGTGGGGCGCTTCTCGGTGTGACTTGTTTTCTCTCTACCGGCGTTCGAAGGCGACTGATGCCGAGAGTTTTGAAATCGTGCGGTGTTCGTAGGAGGCGGTCACTTTTCCGAGGTTTGCGTACGTTCCGAGGACGGTGACGCGGTGCATCACTCGCTCCTCGTCGTAGTCACCAATTGCGTAATGGCGAGTGCAGCGGTTGTCCCAGATGACGATGTCTCCTGGTGACCAACTCCATCGACACGTAAATTCCGGTCGGTCTCCCCATGCGAAGAGATGGCTGAGGAGTGCATCACTCTCGGACTGCGCAAGCTGGGGGATTCTGGTGGTGAAAAGTCGGTTGACTGCGAGTGCATCTTGACCGGAGTCTGGGTGTCGGAGGATGACAGGCCTCTCTGCCTTCAACTCGGGATGACCCTGTGGCCACGCCGTATGGATCGCGGTGAGACCCCGGAGAAAGTCCTGCATGGCCGGCGACATTGCTTCGAATGCCGCGTACTGGTTCGCCCACATCGTGTCGCCGCCATATTCCGGGCCACTGATTTGCTGAAGGACCGCCGCGATTGGTGGAGCGTCATTGAACGTGACGTCGGTATGCCAAACGTCGGCTCGGCCGCCCCGCTCGCTATGGAGCACGGTGACCTCGGGGACCCCGTCGAGTTTCTCGGTAAGGGGATGAACTTCAAGCGGGCCAAACCACTGCGCAAAGTCACGTTGTTCGTTCGGCGTGAGATGTTGGCCCGGGAAAAACAGCACCTGATGACTGAGCCACTCTGCGTGGATAGCCTCGAAAGAGGATTGATCTAACGAACGAAGATCAATATCGGTGACTGCTGCCCCGATGGAACCGGAGATTGGGCTGATTGTTGGTGACATGTCGTTTCGTCCTGTGTCAGAAATTATTAGAGCCGAGCGACGCTGTGGAATGACTTCCGAGTCGCCCGCGTCACCGGCACGTCTTGGTTCAACTCTTCAGCAAGTCCGAGCGCTTGGTCGAGATCCTTCTCGCCGAGATCCCGGAGATGGGTGAGTAGGTCTCGCATCGATGAGTGGGCGTCTTCGGGTAGCGGGGTCGGTCCGCCGATCAAGAATGGAGAAAGGGCCTGATCGAAGACACCGGCCTCTCGAATGGTGTGTTGGAGGACATCGAGTTCGACGCCAGCAGCGCTGGTGATTTTCATTGCTTCGTGGATACCAGCCATCCAGATGTAACCGGTGGCATTCCGCGCAAGCTTGAGAGCGAGCCCGGCTCCGAGGTCTCCGGCATGAATGACTTCCTTAGAGAACGCTAGAAGCGTTGGCGTTGCAACTCCGACTGCTTCGGTGGACCCGCCGACCATCGTGAGCAGTGTTCCGGCAGCTGCGCCGGTTTCTCCGCCACTGATTCCAGCATCAATCACGTGAACGTTCTTTTCGGAGCCGGCCTGAGCGAGTCGGCGGATTGTCTCTGGTGACACGGTTGAGTGAATGGCCACGACTGACCCAGGTTTGAGGGTCGCTAGGACACCGTCGCTTCCTGCGACAGTGTCGATTGTCTGCGCGTCATTGAAAACCACGATGCACACAACGTCCGCTGAGCGCGCTGCATCTGCAGGCGAAGAGGCAATTCTCGCTGTCGATCCCTTGAAACGCTCGAATGCTGATTCCGAGATGTCGAAAACCGATGTGTCAAAGCCACTGTTGGCAATGTTGAGCGCTATGGGTCCGCCCATTTGACCAAGCCCGATGCACGCAACCGCTGTCATGACTTGCTCTCTAAATTGGAGATCGCAGTTTCCGAAACACGAAACAGTGATCCGCTGCTTGGATAACCCACGTAGGGAATCAACTGCACGACGATTTCTCGTACTTGTTCGGGCGAGAGTTCCCCGGTGCGCAGAGCGTTCGTGAATTGAATGCCGAGGGTGTCGAACTCGTGTTGGGCGGCAAGGACACCGATCACGAGGAGTCGACGAGTGGAAACGTCGAGGGCCTCTCCGGTCCACACTTCACCGAAGAGATGCCCGATCATGAGGTCAAAAAAATCGGCAGACCCGTGTTCGGCAAGTGGGAGGTCGGGGCCGTAGATCTCTCGGTATTTTGCGACGCCCTTTTGGTATCGCTCGGCATCAACTCTTGGTTGGTCTGGCACGGAATCTCCAGTCATCGTGTGAAATAGACTTGCTCGTTGACTTCGTCCGATCGAAATCGCTGACGTTGGCGAAAGGTTGACACATCGACCAAGGCGGGCGGGCCGTCTTTGAAAAGAGAATGGTGAGCGAGGAGAGGCTGCTTCCGCTACGTTGCTTATCGCAGTTCATCACGCAAGGGGGAATCATGGGTTCGACAGTTGGTCAGTTCTGTATTGCAGTCAGTGATCTCGAGGAGTCGGTGCGCTTCTATACCGAGATCATGGGTCTCGTTGAGCACGGTCGCACCGAGATTCCAAATGTGAACGAGGTCCATCTCGCCGGAGCCGAAGGCGAACATGGCGGTCGACTTCAGCTCGCCAAGTTCAACCCGACGATGACACCCCAGCCGATCGACCATGGCCGCGCCCTCTGGAAGATCTACATCTATGTTGATGACGCTGTGGCCACTTGGGAAAAGGCAGTTGCTGCCGGTTATGAGTCCCATATGAAGCCTGAGCGACTCGAACGCTGGCCAGTCATCGTGGGCTTCATCTCCGATCCCGACGGCTATCTCATCGAGATCATCGAATCTGAAGGACCACGACCGGGGCACTGAGCCGCGGCGAGGGTCAAAACATTACATTTCGATTGAAAGGGTCGTGGGCCAAATATTTGGCCTACGACCCTTCGTCATCCTGAACGGGTTGGGCCTAGTCTGCGAGCATTGCTTCTCAAAGCAAGGGTTGACCGAGGGGGTCCCAATGAATGCTGACGATCTAATCCTGATCAGTGTCGATGACCACATTGCTGAGCCGGCCAACATGTTCGATGCACATGTGCCCGCCAAGTACAAAGAGTTCGCGCCACGGGTCGTTACCGACGAGAACGGAATCGAACAGTGGTGGTACGGCGACCTCAAGGGTCGCAATCTCGGACTCAATGCTGTCGCCGGGAAGCCTCGCGAGTATTTCAATGTCGATGCCTCTCGTTATGACCAGATGCGCCCTGGTTGCTGGGATGTCAACGAACGCGTTCGAGACATGAATGCAGGCGGTCAACTCGCTGGATTAAATTTTCCGAACTGGACCGGTTTCTCGGGGCAGGTCTTGAACCAAGGCCCCGATCGTGCGATCAACGAGATCATGATCAAGGCCTACAACGATTGGCATATCGACGAATGGTGTGCCGCGCATCCCGGTCGATTCATCCCTTGCGGCATCCTCCCGCTCTGGGACGTTGAAGAAGCCGCCGCCGAAGTGCGCAGGCTCGCCTCCAAGGGCTGTCATGCCGTGACGTTCTCTGAAAATCCGGCGGCCCTCAACATGCCTTCGATACACTCCGGAGCTTGGGACCCGTTGTTCGCTGCATGTGTCGATACCGACACCGTTATTTGTTGTCATCTCGGTTCTTCCTCGAAGAGTGCAGCAACATCAGTGGACGCACCCGCTGGCGTGGCGATGACCCTTTCGTCAGCCGGAACCGTCTACACGCTTGTTGATCTCATTTGGGCAACCTTCTGGGAACGATTCCCCACCCTGAAGTTCTCGCTTACTGAAGGCGATATCGGATGGATTCCGTATTTCCTCTGGCGTGCAGAACATGTCAATGATCGTCATGGCGGTTGGATTAACCACGACTTCTCGAAGACTGGTTCGCCCACGCAGATCTTCAATGATCACATTCTGGTGTGTTTCATCAAGGAAACGGTTGGACCACAACTCTTCGACCACTTCAACATCGACAATGTTTGTTGGGAATCCGATTACCCACATTCGGACGGCACCTGGCCGAATGCACCTGAGGAACTCCTTAAGACCCTTAAAGGCTTCGACGACGAGACGATCAACAAGGTCTCGTATGAGAACGCGATGAAGCACTACAACTTCGACCCGTTCAAGCACATTCCAAAAGACCAAGCAACGGCGGGAGCGCTTCGTGCCCTTTCGCCCGATGTCGATGTCGTCACGCGCACGGGTCGTCTTGCCGATGAACGTGATTTGGCTCAGTGGAACAGCATCATTTCTGGTGTTGCTGCTGCAGCGAAGAGCTAAGTGTTACTCCGCGACACGGAGACTGACTCCAAACCCGGACTGCAGAACCATTCCTGAAAGGGGATCGATCCCTTCGTCGGTATCGGTCAGCGCGCAGACATTTGGGTCTCGACCGCCGTGGGTGACGGTTACGCAGTCATCGCGAAGATTCGGGTCGGCGACGAGTCGAGCCGAGAGCGAACCATTCGAACTTTCAACAGTTGCAAATTCTGGTGATCCGAGGGAAAGGACGTTCCGAGGCGAGGCATGGATCACGATTTCGTCAACGGTTCCTCCGGGTGCAGCAATCTCGCGAAACTGAGAATTCATGAGCCGAAGTTGGCGGCTTGGGATGAGCACGAGTTGGTTTTCGGCACCTGAGCGGGCGTTCTGCAAATGGACTGACAGTTGTTCAGCGATGACCGGGGCTTGAAGTCGCCATTTGCCATCGGGGAGCACATTCTCGGTGACCCAACCGAAGACGGCTCCCGAGTGGATGGTGAGCGTTGACGAACTCATCAGGGCTTCGGAATCACGGCTTCGGGTTATGACCGATTGGAGAAACGTTTGATCGGTGGCGAGGTCAGTCGTTGTGCCGCTAGGGAGCAGATCGAGTCCGAGTCGGTCCGCGATTTGACCAAACATCCACCACACAGGCTTCCGTTCGACGAGTGGAGCCACGACTGCCTCGGTGAACTGTGCGGAAACTGCGAGTTGGAAACTGTCGAGAAGCCAGGTGAGATCAGCGCGCTCAAGCTGATCGACTGCGGGCAGAACGTGGCTCGCTAGTTCTGTGGTCTCGGTTGGAAGAATGTCGACAACGGCGAGCGTGGTCAGCGACCGAAGTGCGGCGATTGTGCGATCCGTATCGGGAAGAGCAGTGACGGGATTGCCGCCGACAACGATGAGGGTCGTGATGTTTCCCGCCTCGATCTCAGGAATCAGTGCCGAACAGGGATATTCGCCAAAGCGACGGGGGAGAAGCGGTCGACTCTTTGGCCCCGATTCCGGAGTCCCGTCGGAGAGGGGAAGCGGACGGGTATCGAGTTGAAGGAGGTAACCAGGGTTGAACCACATCCCGCCCGGGCGGTCGTAGGAGTCGGTAACGATGTGGAGCGCCCATAGCAAGTACTCGGTGACATTTGCTGTCGCCGACATTGAGACACCCGTCCCAGTGAGAGCGCTGACTCTTCCCGCGCGGAGGACTGCATCACAAAGAGATTCAAGAGTCGATAAAGCGAGATCGCAATTGGTGGTGACGAGTTCATCGTCGAAGCCGGCGACGTATGCAGCAAGATCTTCGTGGTCAGTTGTTCGTTCACTCAGGGTGGAAGCAGCAGGGTGGCGACTCAACAGATTTCGGACAAGCCAGCCGAGGACGAGCCAATCGGTCCCGGGTGCGAGTTGCAAGTGGTGATCGGCAAGCGTCGCAGTTTCGGTTCTGCGCGGATCGATCACCCAAATTGAACTGCCTTTGGCTTGAAACTCTCGAACGCGTCGAACTGGATCGGGGATCGCGTTCGAGTGGCCATGCGAGACAACAGGGTTACTGCCGAACAGCAGTAACAGTCTCGATGATTCGTGATCCCAGATTGGAGTGAGGCCGGACCAACCACCGATGATCTCAGCCACAAGGGGTTTGCTCGGAGTATCGATCGTTGTCGCTGTGTACTTCTGATGTGAACCGAGAACTGTCAGGAACCGTTCTGCGGCCCGTCGTCCCGCTGTATCGAATGCCGAACCGCTGGCGAGGTACATCGCAACGGACTCTGGCCCGTCTTCGCTGATCGATGTCGCAATTCGATCAGAAAGATCGTCGAGGACGGAGAGCCAAGTGGTTTCCTCGAGTTCAGGGCCTCTTCGTGAAAGTGGAACATTGAGTCTCTGATCATCGTGATGTAACACGCCAAGCGCTCTACCTTTTGGGCAGGTGTAGCCACGTGAAAGTGCATGCGTGTCGTCGCCTCGGATCTTCGTGATCGTCTCATTCTCAACAGTTACGACAAGTCCGCACATTGCATTGCACACTCGGCAAAACGTCTGTACATCCACCGCTTGATCCTCTCACGGGCAGCGCGAGCAGCGAGGTTGCTCGTCAGTGCTCGAGTCTCGCCGGGTCAGGATCACGCCACATCAACCACACCGGGGGACTGCCCGGAACGCTGATCTCTTTCAGTACTCGAAAGCCAAAGCGCTCGTAGAAAGGCAAATTCTCTGGCTTCTGGGTCTCGAGATAGGCCGGCTCTATCGCCGTGTCGCATTTCGTCAGCACCGGTTGAAGGAGTGCTCTTCCGTAGCCGTGTCCCTGCAGGCTGGGATCGACGCCGAGAAGGGCCAGATACCAATGAGGTTCTGACGGATGCTCGTCTTCAACGGCGCCGAGGAGTTTCATGCCCGTGACGCGATTGCGCCCCAAAATCAGTGCGCGTGCGCATGCTGCGTAGATCCTGAACTCTCGGGTCCTTGATCGCGGGGTGCCTTCTGGCGGAAGCCAGGATGCAGAACCAACCACGCGTTGATCCTCACTGGCTCCCCATACCTGTCCGTGGTGGAAGCAGTCGCGTAAGAGTGCACCGAGGAAGACCGGCAGCAGTCGTTTCTCTTGTTCTGGGCTCTTGGCGAAGAAGCCAAACAATGGGTCAGGCCAAAACGCTCGGCTCGTCACGGCAATCGATTCGTCGCGTTGTTGGCTCGAGATGAGCTGGACGTTCGATTGCTCACTCATGTAGCGAGGCTAGTCAGAACGTCACTGCAAAAGCCGGCGAAGTCGTGTGACCATCGCTGATCGACACGACAATCTGTACACTTCGTAACGAAGTATTCCGGGGGGAGTGCATCAAGCGTTTTGAATTCGTCCTACACGAGGGGGAGAGTGTCATGGCTGAACAAGTTGCTGTTGTGACTGGAGCGAGTCGCGGTATCGGTAAGGGAATAGCCCTTGAGTTGGGTGCGGCGGGTTTCACTGTCTATGTGACTGGCCGCAGTGTTGAGGTTGGTCCAATTCCGGGCACGGTGGGCGAGACGGCCGCGCAGATCGATGAACTTGGGGGTCAGGGCATAGCGGTTGCATGCGATCATCACGATGACGAGCAGGTGAAGGCAGTCTTTGATCGTGTTCGTTCAGAACACGGCCGACTCGATGTTCTGGTGAATAACGTGTATTCCGCTCCCGACCTCGTGCCGTGGCTCGGCAAGAAGTTTTGGGAACTCCCGATCGAAGCGTGGGATCAGGTCATCGATATCGGCACGCGTTCTCATTACGTGTCCAGCGTTTTCGGCGCCCCGCTCATGCTCGAGAACCACAGTGGACTGATCGTGAATGTTTCATCCTCTGGTGCGGTGAGCTACGGGCACAACGTTGTGTACGGAGTCGGAAAAGCCGCTGTCGACAAGATGACTTCGGACATGGCGATCGAACTTGCTGGAACTGGAGTTTCGATCGTGTCGTTGTGGCCCGGGTTGGTTCGCACTGAACTTCTTGATCTTGGGGCACAGACCGACGGTGACGACGTGTTCATTGAACTCCCTGGCGAAGGTCGTTTCGACCTTTCCGGCGCCGAATCGCCGCGGTTTCTCGGTCGCGCGGTTGTCGCCTTGTTGGGGTGCGGAGACCTCGATGATCGATCGGGCCGAGCGTTCTCGTCGGCGGCCCTCGCGCGCGAACTTGGATTCACTGATCTCGACGGGACGATCCACGAAGTTCTGCTTCGCCCCGACGCGTGATTGTCCCGGTCGGACCCGACCGTCGCGGCTCACATCAATGTGTTCAATGTGTAGGTGAACGTCCACAAGGAACGTTTGTCAGGGCCGTCCGACTCCGCTGATCTCGGTATCGATGGCCAAGATCACACCGGTTGGGGCTTTGAGAACCTCTTCGCGTTTCCAATCGGCGGCCGCGCAGACAAAGAGCGTTCGTCGGTCCGGGCCACCCAAAACGCAAGCGACCGGGATCAACCCGTCGAATTGGTGTTCGGCGGTGGTTTGGCCTCCGGGGAGAACCCGGAAAACTCGAGCCCCGATTGGATCAGCCACCCAAACAGCACCTTCGGCGTCGAGGCAGATCCCATCCGGCGGGGCGAACGGCGGTCCATCGGGTGAAGGACGGAGGGCTGCGTAGACCCGACGATTTGAGAGGGTGCCGTCCGGTCGGCGATCGAATGCGGTCACCCGGGCAGCGGCACTCTCAGCGACGAGAAGGACATCGTCGTTGGGCGTGAGGACGTGGCCGTTTGGTGCTTCCAGTTCCTCTGCAGCAACAAACCACGAACCGTCGGATTGAACGGCGATGGTTTGGCCAGGTTGGCGCTCGCCGCCTTCGTGGATACGGCTCCCCATATCTCCGACATATGCCGTGCCATCCGACGCAACGATCATGTCGTTGAGAGAGCCTCGTGCGATTACCGAGAGGTCAGCATGCAGAGCGAGTGTTCCGTCGCGCTCGACCCGACGGAGTTGTTGCGATTCCATTGCAACGACGAGGAGGCGGCCGTCGGGCAGCCAACCGAGGCCTGAAGGCTCGTCATCGCTCATTTCGATCTCGGTTCGGACATCGCCGGCGAGATCGGTTGAGAGGACTCGATGGCCGTGCATATCGCTGAACCACAAGCGCTCTGCGTGCCACCGAGGGCCCTCACCAAACCAGAGACCGTCCAGAACCGTCTGCATCGTGAAGCCCCCCATGGCGAAATCCCCGATGGGATCGTAGCGAGGCTGCGATTGATGAATCGTGGGCCCGCAACCATCTCGAGACCGGCGAACATCAGTTTCGGAGGATCGCCCGGATCGCATCACGCGAGCCGATCTCTGCCGCTCGAAACCACCTGATGGCAGGAATCCGGCGTCCGCGTTGCGGCTCTAGGGGTGGTCTGTAAAGATTCTAAACCATGGATTGCGAAGCATCGCCCCAGCGTCGGGGCCCGATCCCTACCGAGGAATTCGGTGGTTCCAGCGCTGCTGGGTTCGCGCGAGGCGTAGGAAACGGTGACAAGGTGTCGGCCGTGAAGCGTTCCCGATCTCTTCGTCTTGGTTTCGTTTCCCTCATCGCTGCAGTCGTCCTGTTGCTCGGTGCCGTCGTGGTTGCTCCAGTAAGCGCTGACCCTCTTTCCGACAAGAAGGCTGAAGCGGAGCGGATTGGCCAGCAATTGGCGCAGCTTGAGGATCGCCAGCAGGAACTCAACGGGCAATACGAGAAGGCGAATTACGAACTCAAACAGGCACAAGAGAAGGTGAACGCCGCAAAGGTGCTCGCTGCTCAAACCGCTGCCGAGGCCGATGTGCGCCGCGAGGATCTTCGTCAGTACGCAGTCGCGGCCTATCAATCGGGCAATGACAGCCCCGAGTTCGATGCCCTCATTTCGAACGATGCGAGTGCGGGCGTACAGAAGCGGTCTTATCTCCAATCACTTTCTGGCAGCCGACAGGATCTTGTCGACGCACTGAACGCTGCTCGGCAGAAGGCCGAAGAAGATGGCGTTCGCTTAAAGGCTGCCGAGGATGTTTCGACAGCCAAAGCCGCCGAGATTGAGCAACTCAAGAGGGCCGCTGACGATGCAACAAACCAACAAGCAGCGATCAACGCGCGGGTTCAGGGAGAACTTCGAGTTCTCGTTCAGGCAGAGAATGCTCGAATTGCTGCGGCAGCTGCCGCGGCTCGGGCGGCCGCATCGGCGAGATCCTCTGGTGGTCGTGCCACCGCGGCGCCGAATCCGAATCCTGGACAAGTACGGCCCGAGGCCGCTCGAGCCATTGCTGCGGGACGCACAAAGTTGGGTGCCGGTTACGTTTGGGCAGCTGAAGGCCCAGATGTGTTCGACTGTTCTGGGTTCGTTCGATGGGCATTTCTGCAGGTAGGTATTTCGCTGCAGCACTACAGCGGAGCGATGTGGAAATCAACGATCCGAATTTCGGAATCGCAGTTGCAACCAGGTGATCTCGTGTTTTGGGGAGCCGGTGGCTCGGAACACGTTGCCATCTACATCGGCGGAAATCAGATCCTCCATACCGCTAAAGGTGTTGCGATTACCCCGATGAATGGTTGGTGGACCTACGGTCCGATCATGTCATTCGGTCGCATTCCCTAAGCGAAATCTTCGACTGGGCGAAGTGTGCGTTCTTGTCGACGTGATTGACCCGCCAGTCGCAAGCGTCGGGGCCACGACACTTCGGAGCGGGTGCAGTGCTGGCGATTGTGAGCAAGAATCGCAAGCGCAAGTACACGACCATGGGGAGGGCGTATGACTGCCACCGAAACTCCGTACATCAACCTTCTTGATCCGCAGTTCTATGTGGATCCATGGGCCGCGTACCGGTGGCTTCGTGAAAATGATCCCGTCCACTGGGACCCCGTTCATAAGTTGTGGGGAATCTCTCGATACGAAGACATTGTCGAGGTCGAAAAGAACTGGCAGGACTTCACCTCTGAAGATGGCTCTCGACCTGCGACCGATCAGCGTGACGATACGTCGATGATTAACCGTGATGATCCAGAACACCAGCAGCAGCGAATGCTGGTTGCCCGGCAGTTCACCCCTCGTGCGGTCAAGCAGATTGAAGGAAAGATTCGCTCGATCGTTAATGAACTGATCGACGAGGTTGCTGCAAAGGGAAGTTGTGAAGCGATCGAGTCCCTTGCGTCGCCGCTTCCCGCAATATTGATTGGCGACAAACTCGGATTCCCGCGAGAACTGTGGCCAAAACTTCGCGAGTGGTCGGAAGTGACGATGCACGAGTCGGGACAGAACCCGGCCGATGGTTCTACTGCTCCTTTTTCAGAACTCTCCATGAGCGCAATCATGGAATTCTCTGGCGCAACGATTGAGTTGATCAACGCCCGTCGTGCTTCTCCACAGGACGATCTGATTTCGATTTGGGCGACGTCCGAAGTAGACGGTCGTCTCTGGACCGATGCCGAAATCATTTCAGAGTGCTTGTTGCTTCTCGATGGTGGAGCGGAAACAACTCGCACGGTGATCGGTGCTGTTATCCGCGAGCTGGCGCTGCGGCCTGATCAACGAGCAATTTTGATTGACGATCCGAGCGTTCTTGGTCAAACCGCAGTTGAGGAATTCATCCGCTGGGTAACGCCAATTCTCAATATGCGTCGAACTGCAACCAAGGATCTTGAGTTTCGGGGAAAGAACATCAAGAAGGGGGATCAACTCCTGTTGATGTACGCCTCGGCGAACCGTGATGAGTCGGTGTTCGAAGATCCAGACAGCTTCGATGTGAATCGATCGCATAATCATCACGTCGCGTTCGGCTTCGGTACGCATTTCTGCCTCGGGTCATCGCTCGCACGAATCGAAATTCGGGTGATGTTCGAAGAGCTGTTGCGGCGTATTCCAGACTGGCGGCTTACGCCCGGTGCAGAGTCGAAGATTCTCGGAGCCACCTTTACCCGTGCCTATGACCGGGTTGATATCGAGTTCACGCCAGAAACACGCTGAGGCCAGCTCCGGGAATCCCTGAAAACGAACCTTCTTCGGGGCAGACTCTGAGCCATGACTTCGACGACATCTGATCCCGGGACTGACCAAACAGTTTCTTCATCGCTCCATTCGGGCCGAGGCCGGCGCATTGGGATCTTCCTGCTGATCCTGCTGGCATCGGTCTTGTTTTTTGGCACGGCCGCTGATGTTTGGGTCAAGCGACAGATATTGAGCACCCCAAAATGGGTGGCCGCTAGCGACAAGATCCTCGCTGAGCCCAAGGTGCAGGAGGCGTTATCTACCTACATCGTCGACCAGATCTATTCGAACGTCGATGTTCAGCAAGAGTTGTCGGACAAACTCCCTGAGGGTTGGAAGGGCGTCGCCGGTCCATTGGCCGCCGGAATCCGCACGCCAGCGGCAACTGCTGTCGAGAAGATCTTGTCCTCCGACCAAGTGCTGAAGATTTGGCACACAGTTAACGAGAAGGCTCACCGGGCCCTCGTCAATGTTCTCGAGGACAAAACAAGAGTGGGATCCACGAAGGATGGCAAGGTCACCCTTGACATCGGTGAGATCGTCCGGATCGTCGGAACCGATCTTGGGATCCCCGCATCAGTCATGGACAAACTGCCGGCTGATGTTGGTCAAATCACAATTTTTGAATCGAGCTCACTCGCCTCAATTCAGAACGCTGTGAAAATCGTCAATATTTTGGGCCCAATACTCTTCGTCCTCATCGTTGCGTTGTATGCATTGGCGGTGTGGCTAGCCCGTGGGCGTCGTCGTCTCACGTTGCGCAATGTTGGATGGTCGATCATCGTCGTTGGTCTACTGCTCACGACCATGCGCAGGCTTACCGGCAACTACATCGATTCGACCATTACCGACCCCCAGTACAGCGTTGCTGCAAAGATTATTTTCGGGATTCTTTCGGAGTTGCTTTTCGACACCGCGTGGTTGCTGATTACCTGGGGTGTAATCATCGTTGCGGGAATGCTTGTCATTGGCCCAAATCGCATCGCCACGTGGGCTCGTCGATCAGCTGCCCCAGTACTCAACGCAGATCGAACCGTGTTTTGGGTGGGTGCTGCAGTTCTTTACCTTCTCGTCCTGCTCATCGTGCCATCCCCAGCGTTGCGGCTTTGGTGGTCAGTGATCATTGTCGGAGTAGTCGTGGGCCTCGGCCTTGAGTACCTTCGCAGTCGGTCACTCGCTGAGTTCCCCGACGTGCAGCTCGATGTCGACGTTGACGGAATGAAGAATTCCGTCACAAAAACATGGACCACTCTTGCGTCTCGGTTCAGCAGCGGTGACGCTAGCGATCATGTTGCCCAGCTTCAGAAGTTGGGAGACATGCATGCATCTGGTGCACTCACAGATACGGAATACGCAGCGGCGAAAGCCAAGTTGCTCGACTAACCGTTACTGCCTTGGTGGTGAGTCAGTCAGCGAATTCAAAAATTCGATGAAGCCGCGTCAACCTAAGTGAGCTGATCTTCCAACCGTCAGCCGTTCGGACATAGGTCTCGTGGTAATGGCCGTAGCCATGTAGGTATTTGATGGGTTGGCCTTCGGGCCACCACAGTTCGTCTTCCATCGCCCAAATACCAGTTGCGTGATCGTCATTGTCGAATGAAATTTCTGGCGTATGTCCATGATGGGCGGTAACGACATCGCCAATCTGAGAGATGAGGAACGGCAGGTAGTTCTCAACGCCGTCGATGACAGTGCCACTGTCTTCGGTCGTATCGATCCGAACATCGACTGTAAAGACGTCACGAAGTAGATCCCACTGCTTTGTGTCCATCAGTCGGAAATAGCGCGCCTTCAACTGATGGATCTGGTCGAGGTCAGTTGGCGCAAGCATCACCACAGAGTCCCGTTGTCGACGACGAGGGATGCTCCTGTCGTGGTGCTCGCAGCATCTGACGCAAGGTGTGCAAGTGCTTCAGCTATCTTCACCGGTGCCATCATGCCGGGGAGAACACCCATCATTTTGGGAAAGTGGCTGAAGTCAATCTCGCCCTTGATATTTGAAAGAGCGTTCGTGGTCATTGCGGTATCGACTCCGCCAGGGCACACAAGGTTCACTCGTATGCCGTCGGCAGCTAGTTCAACGGCAAGTGCCTTCATGAACATGATGAGGCCCGCTTTGGAAGCGCAATACGACGAGTTGTACGGCTGGCCCTGAAGCCCAGAAATGGAACCCACCGTCACAATGTTTCCGATGGAGGCTCGTAGGTGAGGGAGCGCAGCTTGGGTGACAAGCATTGGTCCGGTGAGATTTACAGCGAGGTGGCGGTTCCAGAGTTCAAGGGTGATGTCTTCAACTTTGGAGAACCAGTTGACGCCCGCAACGTTGGCGAGGACGTCGAGACCTCCGAGCTCGGCGATAGCAGCGTCCATGGCGGCGTTCACCGATTCGGGATTGGTGACGTCGCAGTAGGCAACTCCTTCAGCTTCGGCAACGTCGACCCCCACAACGTCGGCACCCTCCTCGCGGAAAAGTTGGACGGTGGCTTCGCCGATCCCAGCGGCTGCACCTGTGACAAAGATTCGTTTCCCTGTAAATCGCATGGGCGGACTCTAGTGTCGGGGGATTACGTATGGCTCCGCCCAAGTTCCTTGGGCATAGATGGAGTTCTCGAAGGGGGATCACGATGAGTTTCACGCCAACACCAGATCAGCTGCTTCCAGAGTTGACGCTTCGCCAAGAGTTTGTGTTGTTGGCGAGAGCGTTATGGCGAGAGGGCTATGCCGACCATTTGGCCGGCCACATCACGGTGAATCTTGGCGATGGCACCTTGCTCTGCAATCCGTGGTTCATAACCTGGGACGAACTCCGTCCCTCGCAACTCATCAGGATCGACCTCGAGGGAACGGTGGTTGAGGGGGAGTGGCCTGCACCTTTGGGTATCCCGTTGCATCTCGAACTTCACAAGCTTCGAGAAGATGTCGGCGTGGCGATGCACAGTCATCCGCTTTACGGAACGGTATGGGCGGACATGGGAGAGGTTCCTCCCGTCTACGACCAGAGTTCTGGCCTCGGCGGAGGTGGCGACCTCATCGTCATCGATGAATACGGTGGTGGTGTCGATAACTCAGCGGCTGCCCACGACGCCGTTGTTGCAATGGGCGATGCAAACCTCGCGCTACTTGCTGGTCATGGTGTGTTTGTTCTCGGTTCAACGATTCGCGCCGTTCACCAGCGCGCAGTGGCGCTCGAACAGCGTTGTCAACGGGCGTGGCATATCCGCGCGGCTGGTGGCCGAACGGAATCAGCAGTTCCTGAATGGTGGATCGAACGTGGTCGCCAGAGCGACGGAAATGGCTTTATCGGGTTTTGGGAGGCAATGGCGCGTCTTGAACTTCGCGCCGACCCAACAATTCTCGACGAGCGTTGAACAACTTCAGTGTCTGAGCATCTTTCTTTCTGCCGAATTTGTGCCGCAGCCTGCGGCATTGTGGTCACTGTTGACGAAGGTCAGGTCGTGAAAGTGCGCGGCGATGCAGGACACCCGGTATCGCGTGGCTACACCTGCGAAAAAGGCAGAGCACTTCCGCAATGGCATCACTCCCCAAATCGGCTCGATTCACCGCGCCTACGCGGCAGAACTGTTGGTTGGGATGACGTACTTGATGACCTCGCGGCCATCATTGATGAGACCAAAAGTAACGATGGAGCGGACTCGATAGGTCTCTATCTCGCTACGGGACTTGCCTATGACTCCGCTGGTCAGGTCTCTTGCGGAATGTGGATGGGTTCGGTGGGGAGTACGTCCTTCTACACGGCAGCCACGGTCGACAATGCTCCAGTTCTCGTTGCTGCTGAGGCAGTCGCAGGTCACCCGATGCTGAATCCTGTGTGGGACCCGGAGCAGTCGCGACTGTTGATTCTGTTGGCAACGAACCCTGTTGTTTCGCATGGTTACGGAACCACGTTGGCCGATCCTGTACGTCGTCTTCGCGAGAATCAGGCAGTAGGCGGGCAGGTATGGACTATTGATCCTCGAAGAACCGAATCGGCAAAGCTCTCGGACAATCACCTCCAAGTTCGTCCTGGATCAGACGTCATCCTGCTAGCTGCTCTCGTGCGCGAACTTTTCGCCGACGAGCGGTGCCGCGACACGCTCGCATCGACCTGCCACGACAGTGACATCGATCGACTCGCTCGAGCGGTCCTCCCGTTTTCACTTGATGCTGCAGAACTCGCCACAGGTTGCAGCCGACAGTTGATCGACGAACTCGTTGTGCAACTGCGATCGAACTTTGGTCGCCTTGCAATGTTCTGCGGCACCGGAACGACCATGGCAACCGACGGCATCGTTGTTGAGTGGCTTCGCTGGGTTCTCTTGGCGATGACGAATTCTCTTGATGTCGTTGGCGGGATGCGCTTCAACGAAGGGGTTGTGAACCGGTTGGCCCCGGTTCGCCCGGGCACTCCCGCCCTTGATGGTCCACCCTCGCGCCCCGAACTGGTGCGGATTGCGGGGCAACTGCCGGTTGCTGCGTTGGTTGATGAAATCGAAGATGGTCGACTCAAAGTCTTGGTCGTGACCGGCGGTAACCCGCTTTCTGCATTTCCCGAACCGGACCGTTTCCGTCAAGCTGTAGCCCTGCTTGATGCGCTTGTTGTCGTTGATGTGGCCGATACGGACCTATGCGACCTCGCGACTCATGTGCTTCCGGCCGTCGGGCAACTCGAGCGAGCCGATCTCACCTTGGCCGAACAGGTGGCCTTTCGTTCTGGAATGCAGTTCACGGCATCAATTGTCGAGCCCGAAGCGGATCGACGCCCCGTTTGGTGGATTCTCGGATCGCTTGCAGCGAGGTCTGAGCGGCCAATGTTCGGGGGAACTCCCCTTGATGCCCTTTCCGACGAGGGGATTTTGGCTGGGCTCCTTGGACACGGTCCACTTGATGCGTCCGATGTGATTGGCGCTGGTTCCCGTGGCGTTGATCTGGCGCCGACCTACGGATGGGTGCGGGAACGAATGCTTGTCGACAGTCGCTGGCGAATCGCACCTGAGGCCTTCGTTGAACGTCTTGCGCTGCACAAGGGGCCCGAGGTTGGTCTCCTGCTCGTGCCTCGCCGGGAATCGGCATGGAGTAACTCTGTCCGATTCGCCGGTTCCGGCGACGAACCTGTGGTGGTGCTTCATCCCGACGATGCATCGCTCCGGGGGATCGTCGCCGGCGACTGGGTGGCACTGACAACTGAGCACGGCTCACTGGTGGCGACTGCAGGAATCGATGGAACACTGCGCCCTGGAGTTGTTTCCGTGACCCATGGGCACCCCGGCTCGCTCACAGGGACGATTACCAATTCCCGTGTTGATGTCGACCCACTGACGGCAATGCCTCGGGCCTCGGGTCTACCGGTTCGTGTCGACAAACTCGGAATGTAATTGACGGATTGGACTACAACTGAGAGCAGACAACCCGTAGGAGGAGACATAGTGATTGATCAAAGAGTCACATGGGTGAGAGTCGAAGAGCGTTTCAAAGCCGACCTCTCGAATCTTCCAGCGATCTGAAGATTGTGACGCAGCGGCGTGAATACATAGAAGGTCGCCGACCGACCAAGGGCGAGTTGGAGTCGTTCCATGGGCAAACGGTTGATGACGTGCTCCCAAAGAAGCTCAGTCTCTTGTTCGTTGGGATAAATCCAGGACTGTGGACCGCAGCAGTGAATGCACACTTCGCCCGTCCCGGAAATCGGTTTTGGCCGGCGTTGTATCGCTCAGGCATTACTTCTACCGATGTGGATGCTTCATGCGGTCTACCGCCCGATGTCCGGACCGAATTCGAGCGCAAAGGGATCGGAATCTCAAATATCTGCCCGATAGCTACCGCTAGGGCAGATGAATTGTCGAAACAACAACTTCTCGATGGAGGCAACTTGCTTCGCGAACTCGTCCGTACGAGGAAGCCGAAAGTTGTCGCCATCCTCGGTGTTACGGCCTATAGGCAAGCATTCGGGAACGCGAAGATTGCGATCGGCCGCGCCGAAGAGCGGTTCGAGGGCTCGGAACTTTGGATTCTTCCGAATCCCAGTGGACTCAATGCCCACGAGACAGTTGATTCACTTGCGGACTGGTACGGACAAGCAGCAACTGCTGCAGGTGTCACGCTCAGTCGTTGACGACTAGCCCAGCCTGGGGAGTCGGCCACCAGCGGCGATCCATTGCCCAAAGACGCGCTCTCCTTCGGCGGGGTTGTACACGTCCTCCTGGTAGGAGAACTGGCCATCTCCTGCATACTCAAGGATCGTGATGCAGCTGAATCGGAATGGCTCACCACCGGTCGGATGGGGGAGAACCTGCCATGGGTAGTACACGACTCTGTTGCCGTCGATGACGACCCACTCGATGGGAAATTCCATCGTTGATGGAGCCTGCGCCATCACATCAACGATTGCTTTGCGAATCTCCTCTCGGCCGCGGAAGGTTCCAAGGTGATGCTCAACCCATAGGCCGTCGACAGTGTGAAGGTCCGCCCACGCGTTCCAGTCACCACTGTCGCCGACTGCAACAAAGTTGTCGTAGGCAGCGCGAACTTCATCGGGATGAAAACTCATGGGATACACCTGTTAGTTCGAGGGAGTGAATCGGACGGGCATTGATTCCGGGCCGCTAATGAAGTTGGAAGCTCGGAACTCCAGTGGTTCTGCAGAAGCGAGATGAATATCAGGGAGCCGATGCAGCAGCTCTTCGAACATGACCTTCAACTCAAGCCGTGCAAGTGATGCGCCCAGGCAGAAGTGCGGCCCAAAGCCAAACGCGAGGTGAGGGTTTGGACTGCGTCGCACATCGAGCTGGTCCGGATTCTCGAAAATACGGGAATCGCGGTTTGCCGATGGATAGAAGAGCATCACTTGGTCACCCTCTCGGAGGTGTTCCCCGTGGAGATCGACCGGCGTAGTGACTGTTCGCGACATGTTCTTGATCGGTGAGACCCAACGTAAGAGCTCCTCGACGCCTGTCTCGATGAGTTCCGGCTGTTGCGCGAGCAGTGCTCGTTGATCGGGGAACTCAAGTAGCGCGAGCATTCCGCATGTGATGACATGACGACTGGTTTCATCCCCGCCGATAAGGATCAACAAGGTCTCACTCACGATTGATTCATCATCGAGTTTTTGGCCATCGATCTCGGCATTTACCAATGTGCTGATGAGATCATCTTGCGGGGGACGTGATCGGCGATCAGCGATCACTCGTAACTGGTACTCGCGGAATTCAATACCGGCGTTCATCGCTGCGAGTTGCACCTCGGGCGTCGGTGTGCCGGTTGTGCCGCGCATCATGTCGTCGGACCATCGCAAGAGGTCGTCATAGGCGTCGGGCTCAAATCCCAACATGTCGGCGATAAGGAGGAGAGGCAGAGGGGCGGCGATGTCCCAAACGAAATCGCATTCGCCCTTGTCGGAAACGTCATCGATGAGTTTCGAGCAGATCTTTCTGATTGTTCCTTCGTGCCCCTGCACCTTCTTCGGTGTGAAGCCTCTGTTCACCAGAGAACGACGACGCTGATGTTCTGGGTTATCCATCGAGATCATCATTGGAAGCGGTTCGCCGTGAGGGCGAGGTCCTCGCATTGACGAGAAGGTCTTTGCGTCTTTCTCGATTGCGAGGACGTCCTCGTACCGAGTGATTCCCCAAACCTGGTTCGGTTCATCCCAGTAGATCGGAGCGTTGTCACGCATCCACGCCCACTGTTCATAGGGCTGGCGTGCGTACCACTCGCCATCAAGAAGGTCGATGTCGCTTCGTGTCTCGTGTGTCATTGATCCCCCCGGAACAACTGTAATGAGTTCTGCGTCGCTGACGCTATCGGGTCACGTAGGGGCGGTGTCGGCTTCGACTGGTTCCTCGGCAAGGCCGTCGGGATGCACCGCAAACCTCTTGCGATCTGCGGCATGTACTGGGCCATCGACTGGCCATGGCCATCCGCCAAATCCTGTGCGCTGGTAATCGATGAACGTCTGGCGAAGGCCCGCTTCGTCAGTCATCACGAAAGGACCCTGCTGCACAATTGGCTCACCAATTGGCCGACCCTGAAGTACGAGGCAATCAGCACCGCCCGAGGAATGAAGGATTGTTGCATCGGTAGAGCGAAGCACCGACCCGGTGTCGCATCCCAAATGCGCATTGCCGATCTGTACACCTTCGCCATCGAAGACATAGAGCGATCGAACTGTCTCGGTTGATTGTGCAGGTGGAAGCTCGAGCGAGGTTCCTGGATCAAGATGGAGGTGCCAAATGGCGACGTCGGCAGAATTCTTTGAGGCCCAAGAATTGGGAGGAGGAGTGAGGGGATTGGTTTCACCGAATGCCCCGGCGATGACGACGACTTCAATCAAGCGACCGTCGGTATCGATGCGGCGAATTTTTGGAATCCGTTCGGCCCAGAGCATTGTGAACGATGGGTCACACATTTTGTCGATAGCCGGAAGGTTCAACCAGATCTGAAAAAGTTCGAGTGGATTTCGTTGTGATTGATTTCGTAGCGGCATCATCTCGGAGTGCACGATGCCGGAACCTGCAGTGATCCATTGAACGTCACCTTCGCCGAATCGAGCGATAGCTCCAAGGGAATCGGAGTGATCGCAGATTCCATCTCGGACATAGGTGATGGTCTCGAAACCGCGGTGAGGGTGTTGTGGAAACCCAGGAACGACCGACCCGTGGTACATGCGCCATCCGTCAATGCCCTCAAAGTCTGAACCGATGTTGCGGCCCTCAAGTGAAGCGTCAGGACCTAGTTGCGAGTTTCCGGCCGGATAGTTGTCGTCGTGATGCGCGCAGAAGAGAAACGGATCGATCGTTGGCCAGTGCAGGCCAAGGGTAACGGTTTGAAGGATGATGTCGTCCGGCATAGTTCAAGCGTAGAGGCCTGAATACTCAGTTCATCAGCGTTCGAAACGTTGAAAACGCTCTCGACGCGGGACAACCTTGCGACCCTTGATGGTCGTCTTCTTCATTGCCCGAATGATGTCGTCCGCTGACTTCTCAGGAACTTCAACCAGCGAGAACTTGTCAGCGATCTCGATGGAACCAATCTGTTTGCCTGCAAGGCCAGTTTCGCCGGTGATGGCACCGACGAGGTCTCCTGGACGTACCTGTGCCGAGCGCCCGATGGGGAAGTACAAGCGAGTTGAATCGACTCCGATTGAGCGGTCCTTGTTCTTCTTGCTCTTCTTGTCGCGGTCTCCACGGTCACCACGGTCACTGCGGTCTCCTCGATCATTCTTGCGATCTTTGGCGCGACGAACCTCAACCTCGGGAATCTCAACTTCGTCTTCGGCTCCGGTCGTCGCTTCGTGGGTGAGTTTCACTGCAGCGAGTGCAACTTCGAACAAGTCGAACTCATCGGTCAGTGATTCGACGATCGTGCGATAACGGTCGAGATCGTCGTCGAGCAGTGTTTCCCGCAGTGTCTCGAGGGTGAGTTCCATGCGTCGATTGCGAAGATCGGAAATCGTCGGCACTTTCTCGATCGCGATTTTGTCGCCGGTCACTCGCTGAATGTTTTCAAGCAGGCGATGTTCGCGTGGTTCGGCCAGTGTGATGGCAACGCCTTCGCGCCCTGCTCTGCCAACTCGCCCGATGCGGTGTACGTAGGACTCAGGGGCGGACGGGACGTCGTAGTTCACGACGTGGGTAAGCAGATCGATATCGAGGCCTCGAGCCGCAACATCGGTTGCAATGAGGAGATCGGCATTGCCGCTCCGGACGCGAGCCATAACTCGATCTCGTCCCTCTTGGTTCATTCCGCCATGGAGTGCCTCGGCGCGGTAACCGCGGCCATTTAGCGTTTCCGTGAGTTGATCAACTTCAACGCGAGTGCGGCAGAAGACGATTGCTGCCGCAGGAGCCTCAACATCAAGAATGCGACCAAGTGCAGCGGGCTTATGCGACCGTGGCACCATGAACGCGAGTTGACGTACTTTCGGTGCATCACCCTTCGCAACAACTGGTGCCTCAATGCGAATAGTCGTGGGGTTGGAGAGGTGTCGTCGTGCCAGTGATTCGATTCGTTTGGGCATGGTTGCGGAGAACAGAATGGTCTGACGCTCAGTGGGTAGGGCGCCAAGGATGGCATCGAGATCTTCAGCGAATCCCATGTCGAGCATTTCGTCGGCCTCGTCGAGCACAACCATTGCGATGTTTTTGAGGGGAATCGTTCCTCGCTTGATGTGATCGACGGCGCGACCTGGCGTTGCGACCACAACATCGACGCCCCGGCTCAGTGCCTGGAGTTGCCGACCGATCGGTTGTCCGCCGTATATAGGTAGAACTCGAGCGCCCAAGGCACGCCCGTATTTGTGAACAGCTTCAGAAACCTGCATCGCGAGTTCGCGGGTGGGGACGAGGATTAAACCGGTTGGGTTCTTTGATCGATTGTCGGTTTCGAGATGCTGGAGCATCGGCAATGCGAACGCTGCGGTCTTACCCGTTCCTGTTGCTGCCTGACCCAGGAGATCTTGGCCGGCGATCAACGGCGGAATGGATTCACGCTGAATTGGGGTCGGCTCTTCGTAGCCAAGGCTGGACAATGCCTCGACCAATTCAGGTCGAAGTGCCAGGTCGGCGAAGGTCGTGTTCCCGGTCAAATCTTCCATCAGTTGCTCTCCTCGACCGCTCCGGTCGGCCTCCACGCTCCCACGCCGAGGGCACAAGAACGAATCGACACCTGTGGCCCATGGCGTCGGTCCCAGAAACCGCTCCTCTGGGCAGCCACATGGAATGATCAGAGGATGGAACTGCGACCCTTTGCCACCTTGACCCTTGCCGTCGCCTCTGACGGCCTCTACATGCTCGGAGCCACCCCGGCGGGCACCCGCATTGTGCAAGAGATCAATGAGGCCCGTATCGATGGTCCTCGGCTCAGCGCCAGCCTTGTAGGTCATGCCGCAGCCGATTGGCTGGCGATCGATGCGCAGGGTGTGGGCACGTTCGATATCCGGATGACGCTCATGACCGACGATGGCGCACCGATCTACCTTGCCTATAAGGGGCGGGCAGATTGGTCATCAGGTATGGGGAAGGCTCCGGTCTATGTGGGCATGGAGTTTGAAGCAGGCGACGAGCGCTACCGCTGGCTCAATGCGCTCCACCTCTTCGGGCGCGGTCAGGTTAGCGACGGCGGCAGACTCATCTACGAGATCTACGAGCCGGTTTGACGCTTCGACTGGCGCTAGGGCAACTGTTCGCTGCGATACACGGCGGGTTTGCAGGTTCGCTCGGCTTTTCCAAGTCTGATGGAAGATGAAACATGTTTGACAACCGCATTACCCGGATGCTCGGGATCAAAATTCCGATAGTGCAGGCGCCAATGGGCTACATCGCCCGAGCACAACTGGCATCAGCGGTCTCCAATGCCGGTGCGATGGGAATTATCGAAACATCGTCGGGGGACCTCGCAGCGATCCGAGGTGAGATCGCGAAGATGGCCGATCTGACCGACCGACCATTTGGCGTCAACATTGCTCAGGCGTTTGTCCGTGATCCTTCGATCGTTGAGTTCGTTGTCGACCAAGGCGTGCGGTTTGTGATCACCTCCGCAGGTGATCCCCGCACCTACACATCTCAATTGAAAGATGCTGGCCTCACCGTCTTCCACGTTGTTCCTACACTTCGGGCAGCGCTCAAGGCTGTTGATGCTGGCGTCGATGGCCTCGTCGTCGAGGGTTCAGAGGGTGGGGGATTCAAAAATCCCAGTGACGTCTCAACCATGGTGCTGTTGCCGTTGGTAGCTACCAGCGTGGACGTTCCGGTGATCGCAGCAGGGGGATTCGTCGATGGCCGAACGATGGCCGCTGCGCTCGCTTTGGGCGCTGAGGCGATTCAAATGGGTACCCGCATGGTGGCGACTTTGGAATCCCCAATCCACGACAACTGGAAACAGGCGATTGTTGATGCGGCGGAAACTGACACGGTGCTGCTGAACCGGCATGCGGCTCCATCACTTCGCGTGCTTCGCACTGACCGAAGTAACGCGCTTGAATTTGATACAAGTACAAACGCGATGGAGCACATGGCACGCCACAGCGAGCTTTACTTCGGGGGCGATATGGATGCGGCACTCGCTTTGGGCGGCGCTGTTGCTGGCCGTATCGAATCTATTGAGCCGGTGGCTGATGTCATCAAGAACTGCTCAAACGAATGTCTTGCAGTTTTGAGCGACCTGGCCTCGACGTACGTGAAGTGAATTAGTCGATCGGTAAGCGGGCCATGAGGTCGGTCTTGCGCTCTTCGAACTCATCGAAGTCGATGACTTTGTCGTCGAGTTGCTTATGGATCAACTCAATCTGCGCAAGCAATTCTGCTGCAGAAAGATCGCCTTCAGTTGAGAGTTCTACGAGTTCTTCTTCGCCGTCGGCACCGATGCGGGGCTCGCCGGTCTGGCGGCGTTCACGCTTTAGGGCTTGTTTGGCCTTTTTGTCGCGATCTCGTTGGAGTTTTTCGAAACTTGTTCTTTGGGCACCCATTGGGGGCCTCCTTCGCCGGCAAAAGAACGCCGATCTGGTGTTGTCGATCGTTGTAGTCACGCTGTGACGGTGATGCAGGCAGCGACTCATTGGGGAGTGCAGACACGCCTGAAACCGCAGTTGACGCTACCGGTTGGCGGGCTCTGCGCTGTGCACCCTTGACGGGTCATAGGCCACATTCATCGAAATCTATTGAAAAGTGGTGGCTAAGGTGCCTTCATCGCTGTGCTCTAGAGGGGGAATGATGTCGTTCGTACTGGTAAACAAGCCCATTCCATCGGTCACTGTAATCACGTTGAATCGGCCTGAGCGTATGAACGCCATGGCATTCGACGTGATGTTGCCGTTACGTGAGCAGCTGGAACAGGTTGCTCATGACAACGACACTCGAGCAGTCATCATCACTGGTGCTGGTGAGGGTTTTTGCTCGGGTGCTGACCAAAAGGTTTCTGGAACGATTCCGCATATTGAAGGATTGACTCCCACTGTGATTGCTCAACGAGCGGGAAAGTTGCTCGACGACATCATTCTGGGGATCCAGGATATGCCTCAACCCGTGATCGCTGCGATCAATGGAGCGGCAATCGGAGGCGGTCTCTGTCTCGCCGCAGCCTGTGATATTCGTGTCGCGTCGCCCGAAGCGTATTTCCGGGCTGCTGGTATTAACAACGGTCTCACTGCAACCGAACTTGGTTTGAGTTTCATCCTCCCGCGCATCATTGGGGCCGGACGGTCAAGCGAATTGATGCTTACAGGACGAGACATGGGAGTCGACGAAGCGGAGCGCGCTGGGCTTGTCTCCAGAGTTGTTCCTCGCTCGGAACTTCTCACCACTGCAATCGAGATTGCGGAGCAAATCGCTGGTTTGAGTCGGATTGGAATAGAGCTCACAAAGAAGATGATTCTTGGTGGACTTGAGTCAACGAGTTTTCGATCGCATATGCGCAATGAGATGACGGCACAGTTATACGTACGTCTGACGACAAAGAACTGGGACGAATCAGTCGCAGCCAGGGCCGAAGGTCGAAAACCAGTCTTTCGCGATTGAGATCAGGCGCCTGCGAGCAGTTCCCGCATCCACAATGGAGCCCTAGCCGCGCGACCTGTGGCGTCGACAACGCCGTGCACAGTAGCGGCAAGCGCGCAGACCTCGCCTTCGACGACGAGGAGATAGTTCATCTGGAATGTTGCGGCCTTAAACAAGGAAATTCCCGTATGAACTCGCACAACATCATCGAATTGAGCCGACCGGCGATAGTTCGTAAATAATTCGAGCACTGCAAAGTCGAAACCTTGGGCGCGAATATCGGGGTAGGGGGTCCCGAGTTTGCGTAGGAACTCGACTCGGGATGCTTCGAGCCACGCAACGTACGAGGAATGATGAGCGACGCCCATGGCGTCGGTTTCCGCGAAGCGGACACGGATGTCGAAGAAAAACGCATAGTCGCTTGGGTTCGTCGAAATATCGAGTGAGATCCGCATTGTCTGTGATTAGTTGCGGGGAACGTCGATCCAGGGGAGTTCCTTATCGACTCTCGGTTCGCCGGGAAGTCCAAGAACGCGTTCACCGAGAATGTTTCGTTGAATCTCGGAGGTGCCACCTTCGATTGAATTCGCACGAGAACGCAAGAACATCTTTCGTCCAGATCCTGGTGGGCCGATGAGGCCAATGTGATCGGAGCGCTTCATCGTGTAGTCATAGTCAATGAGAGCCTTTGCTCCGAGAAGTTCGACGCAGAATTCGTAAATGTCTTTGTTCACTTCTGCGAACTGAAGCTTGGCAATCGAACCTTCAGGACCTGGGTTGCCAATGCGTCTGTTCTGTGATGCGCGAATATTCGTGAGGCGAAGAACTTCGGCATTTATCCAGAGTTGCATAAGTCGATCGCGAGTTACCGCAGTATGGGCCGATTCGTCGCTGGCCCAGAGCCGAAGAGCTTCGGCGATTGCTCCCGAGCCCTGTTGCGGTGTTCCGCCGCCACCACCGATGGTGGTGCGCTCGTTTGCAAGAGTTGTCATCGAGACGCGCCAACCTTCGCCGACTTCTCCGATGCGATCAGAGTCGGGTACCCGCACTTCGGTGAGGTACACCTCGTTGAATTCTGCTTCGCCAGTCATCTGGCGCAGAGGCCGGACTTCGACGCCGGGTGCCTTCATGTCGAGGGCGAAGTAGGTGAGACCTTTGTGTTTTGGTGTGTTGGGATCGGTGCGAGCGACAAGCATTCCCCGGTTGGCAATGTGGGCCAGGGTGTTCCATACCTTTTGACCGGTAATGACCCATTCGTCGCCATCGCGAACTGCTCGACAACCAAGACCAGCGAGGTCGGAACCGGCGCCGGGCTCGGAGAACAACTGACACCATGCGTCTTCGCCGGTGAATAGTTGTCGAAGCAACGTGTCACATTGTTCGTCGGTCCCATGTGTTGCGATCGTGGGACCTGCCATGGTGATTCCGAAAAAGAAACGAGTCTCAATAGCCTTTGCTCCGGCCTCTCGAAGACGGCGGTCGATTTCCTTTTGGAGCGTGGGAGTGAGTCCGAGGCCGCCACGCCCGACGGGGAAGTGAACCCAACCCAAGCCGAGGTCGAACTGGCGCCCCCTGAAGGTGACTTCGTCGGTTGTGGTCGGATCGAACTCGGAGAGCAGTGTCGAAATTCGTTCCTCGACAATGGCGGTGGCGTCGGTGGTGCTCATCGGACAAAGGTTACCCATCGGTAATCGTTTGTGTCGGAGTTGTCGAACAGAACTCCGGGAGTGGCGACCCCAAGCAGATCAGCCGGTACTATCGCCCACCGCAGGCTGGGAGCCACCAGCGTGCATGTGAACGAGAGGGTGGTCCATGGCCGAGGTGCGGTTCGACGATATCGATGCGATTAATGCGCTTGCCAGCGAAGAGTTCGGCGAGTGGGGTGAATCGATCGAGGTGTCGCAGCAAATGATCAATGATTTCGCGGAACTCACTGGCGATCGTCAGTGGATTCATATCGACGTAGAGCGTTCTTTGAAGGAAAGCCCGTTCGGTGGCCCAGTCGCTCACGGTTTTCTCACGCTGAGTCTCATGCCGAAGTTGGCAACGTTTCCGGTGAAGATCGCTGGAAACGGGAGCGCAGTGAACTACGGCGCTGAAGGACTCCGTTTCCTTTCGCCAGTTCCGGCCGGCGCCAAGGTGCATGCGCGTTCGCGTCTCGTGAAAGCAGAAGCGAAGCCCAAGGGGACGCTCATCACAACCGAAGCTGAAATTGCGGCCGAAGGTTCCGACCGTCCGGCATTGCTCTACAAGATGCAGGTGCTCTACACGCCACCGCGCTAAGCGCAAAAGAGTTACCTAACGAGGTCATTTTCCTCTGTTGGACTGAGCCTCGTCGTAAGAGCCGACGGGGCTCAGTCCGTTTTCGAGCGCTTCGCGTCGATGAGTTGGGGGGCCAGCCAATCAGCCACAGTGTGCAATTTGTCTTCGCGGATATGGACGCCATCGGCTCGAATTGTTTTGTCTTTCGTGCCGCCCCGGGGTCCGAGATAGCCCTGATAATCGATGATGATCGATCTCGGCAGCCCTTCGACCAACGGCAAGACGATTTCATTCACCCGATCGATACGGTCAGGGCTGTTGAAGGGGCTTGCTCGATCGAGACGCGGAGAGACCAACCAGACAACCGTGGAGTCATGGGCGGACAGAATGCCGAGAGCTTCGCTGTATTCGGACTCAACAAAAGCGTCGTAGGTAGGGTCGCCGGGGCGAAGCCACTCATCGCCAAGTTGCGGCACCTTGCGGTCGATCGAATCCCATGGGCTCGCGTAGCCCAAGACGACGTCAGGACGGTAGAGATCGATTGCCGATACCCAGGAGACGACGCTGGCATCGGGGACAAGGCGCGGATCAACTGGATCGGCCCATGTGGCGCAAATATCGCCCATTGATCCCGGACCTTCTTCATAGAGTTTTTCCCCGCCACGGGTAGTGCCACAGCCGAGGTGGGCCTCATTGAAAACGAGGATCTCGCCTGGGTTCTCGGCGCACCAGTCAGCAAGGGCAAGTCCGATTTGATACATCACCGAATCGCCGACGACGAGAATTCTCGTGGGATCGCTGCCGGCGGGGGCAACGCATAGCTTGCCTTCGCCAAGGGCGATCGGTGTCGTGCCTTGGCCTTGAATGGCGAGAGGGCTATCGGCCGCCGAGGCTCCCGGAGCGCGCACCGTGTTGGCGTAGAGCAAAAGGGAAAGCGTGAGGATGACCGCCCCGCCCATACCGGCGGCAAACTTCCAGCCGGGCCAGCGTCCCTTGAGGAAGGGCTTCTCGATGTATTTGTAACTGAGCCAAGCAAGAAGAAATGTAAGTCCAAAACCGAGCGCAAGGTCGCGGAAGGAATTGAGCCCCGGCTTATCGGGGGACTTATCGCTGTCAACGACGATGTAGACAAGCCAGTGGTAGAGGTACAAGCCAAAACCCAGTCGCCCTGCCCACATCAGGAAGCGATTCGTGTAAAACCAATGCATCCATCCGGTCTTGGTCGTCACGGACCTCGTCATGAATACCGCCAAAAGCGCGACGAGGAAGAAGCCTCCGTATTCGAACATCCACGCAGATTTCTCGCTCTCGGTAAAGAGAAATATGACAAACACAATTGAGGAGAGCAGTCCCACCAATTGTGTGAGCCAGTGGCCCCAAGTTGTTCGGGGTGGACCCCACTTCGAGAACACCGCGGCCATCGCTATGCCGAGAAAGAGCGCAAACGCTCGTGTGTCGGTTCCGTAATAGGCACGTGCAAGAGTTGAGGGGTCGTTCACATCAAAAACGATTGACATCCAAATCGCTGATCCAACCGCACCCGCTATCGAAAGAATCGTGAGCCATTGTCGGCCTATCCAGCGCATGCAAAGAATCAGGAAAAAAGGAGCAAAGAGGTAAAATTGTTCTTCGACTGCAAACGACCAAACATGTCGAAACGGCTGTGGGTTCGAGTACTGGTCAGCATCGAAATAGTTGTTCTGGGAGAAAATTTCTTTCCAGTTTGCAACCCATCCCATTCCTGCAGTGGTGCCTGAAGTCCACTTTGAAATTTGGCCGGGATGGATGAAGAACGCGGTTGCGAATGCCACCACCACGAAACACACCATGAGCGCGGGCATGAGTCGACGCACTCTGCGAGAGGCATAGGCCCCAACCTTGAACCCTCCGGTTCGATCCCATTCGTTGAGGGCCAGCGAGACGATGAGAAAGCTCGACATGACGAAAAAGAAATCGAGAGAGAACATTCCGCCGGGAATGAACGCTGGAGCGAAGTGGTACAGCATTGGGCCAAGGATGACGAAGAGTCCCCGCATTCCGTCAAGTGCGGGCATGTGGTCGAGCTTCTTGACTGTGTTGATTGTTGCCGCGTCGATCGGGCCATCGTCAACGACCGCAGCAGCTATAGCCGCTGCTATGGGATCGGCGCCGGCGTCGTCTGCCTGGTTTCCCTTCTCGCCGGTCGTCACTGTCATCGTTTGCGTTTCCCCTTGTCGCACATCTTGCTTGAGCCCCGGGTAATTCTGACACAGGAGCGCGACCGCTCCCTGTCGCAGTGGCCTCTTCAAGGTTCACTAGTTGGGCAGGCCTAGACGTGATTGAGCGGTGTCGGGTAGAGAATCGAGAAGCCAGCGAGCGGCGACCTGCGAACCGTCGACGGAAAAATGCACGCCGTCGGGGCGCCACGCAACGCCGTCTCGATTTTGAGTGAATCCGTTGTCACAAGTAACCGATTGAAGGTCAACGATCGAAGCTTGAGCCTGCGGTACCGATTCGTTGAGTTTGTTGACAGCTTCTCGCTGCAGTTCCGCGATCCTCTGCACACGTTGGATGTCATGTTGGGGGCCAGCGCGTTCCCCTGGTCCCGGTGCAAAACATGGGGTGGTGAGAACGATGACTTCTGCACCTTTGGCAGAGAGAATCTTGAGGGTTGCATCGATAGCGACCCTGTAGTTCTGATCGAATTCGCGATCGCCGGGGGCCACTGGTCCGTTGCCCCAATCGCGTGTGTAGAGATCCCATGCGCCCACGAGAAGAATGACGACGTCGGGGTTCTGTGCCTCAACGAGTTTCGACCAATAGTCGTCGTGGTCGGGGCATTGTGTGCCATCTTTTGACCAATTGCCATCGAACGTCATGGCTTTCGGTGAAAGTAACAGGGCGCATCCGAGTTCAGAGCCACCGACGATGGACACCTTTGGGTCGAACACTTTGCGGATCCCGTTGTCGAGGGTGATCGCTACCGAGTCGCCGACGATGAGGAGAGATGGTCGTGTGGGATCATTCGGAATTGCCAGTGTGCGTTCACGGCTGGCGGCTTGATCGCTACCAATGGATGTTGCGATTGTCGAACCTGCGGATGGGGCCGCAAGAAGGGCGAACCCAACGAGTAACGCCCCTATTCCAAGCCAACCGATTCCGAATCGGGCGACCCCAAGTTGCGAACGTCGAAACCATCGTTCGACGAGTTCCATCGAAAGCCACGCCATCGAAAATGTGAGCGCCAAACGAATCGCTATGCCAGCGATTTGCCCAGCAGGAGTGTCGGGGAGGTGCATCCGGACATCGGTTGCGAACACGCGAATGGGCCAGTGCCAGAGGTAAAGCGCGTAAGAGAGAAAACCAATTTTCCGGAGAATGGGATGGGCCATGGCTTTGGCGACGATCGTGTTACCGGAGGCCAGAATGATGACGCCGAGTGCAACAAACGCGAAGGCAACGAAGCCGCCTCGATACATCCAGCGGTGGCTGTCGTGAATGAAGAGGAATGCACCTGCGAGCGCTACGAGGCCGAGGACCCCGGCGAAGAACGTCTTCCTTCCTGATGGCCGGAGTTGCCAGGCGAAGATGGCTCCAAGTGCTCCGATGAGCAGGGCGAACATCCTCGTGTCGGTGCCGTAGTAGCTACGTGACGGATCCCCTTCGCCGAGGAAGAAAGCCATGAGTCCGATACTTGCAAGTGTTGCGACAGCAGTGACTCCGATGAGGAGATTGCGACTCCTCGAAAGGCACGCGATAACGACGATTGGCCACAGTAAATAGAACTGTTCCTCGATAGCCAGGCTCCATAGATGTTGAAGCGGCGAGAGAGAGGTGAACTGATCGAAGTAACTCTGGTGCTGTGCAATCAGATTCCAATTAGAAACGTAAAACACTGCAGAGAGAAGTCCTCCCGGCAAGTCGCGTCGCTGGTTGACGTCGCCGATCAGGGTCGTCACAACGACTACAGCAAGGAGCATGGCTGCCAGAGCAGGCAGTAGGCGTCGTCCGCGACGATTCCAAAATGACCGCAGGGAGACTTTCCCTGAGCGCCGGTGTTCGTCGAGCAGAAGGCCAGTAATGAGGAAGCCTGAGAGAACGAAAAACAGATCAACGCCGAGGAATCCTCCGGCCAACACCAAATTGGGCTCGTGGTAGGCCATGACGCTGAGAACTGCGATGGCACGCAGTCCGTCAAGGCCTGGTCGCCAGCCCGTTGCTTCCGTGTCAGCGGGGGCGTCGGGCGCAATTTTGGTGTCCAGCAACGCCATCGCTCTCCCGTGGGGTTCAACGTCTCTCCCATCTTGGCATGAGCCCAACGATCAACTCCGGCGGTCTCAATGTCGTGGGGTCCGGTGCCTACACTTGAGGTTTATGGATCGGCCGGTGAGTTTCACTCTCGATTTTGAGGACCTTCGAACCGATCCGACCGTTCAGGAAGAGCGGGTCGGAATCGTTACGGACCGGATCCTTAATCGGCTGCGTCAACTTGGCATCAAGGGGACGTTTTTCTGTGTCGGTGAACTCGCGTCTCGACACCCCGATCTCATTCGTCGTGTCGTTGCCGACGGACACGAACTCGGAGTCCATGGACTGCATCACATCCCAAACGATCTGCTCGGCCCGGCACGGTTTCGTTCGGACAATCGTGAGGCGAAAGCAATTCTCTCGGAACTCGCCGAAGCAGAGGTCACGCTTTACCGAGCACCTCAGTATTCGCTGATTCCGAGCACTCCGTGGGTTCCCGAACTACTGACCGAACTTGGGTTCATTGCATCGTCGAGTGTGCTCCCGGCCCGTAGTCCGCTCTACGGGTGGCCCGGGGCGCCGGTTACTCCGTTCCGATGGCCATCAGGACTCATCGAACTTCCGAGTCCAGTGATGAAGGTGGGGCCCGCAACGATTCCTTTCCTTGGGGGCACCTATCTGCGACTTCTTCCAAAGGCGCTTCGCCGAAGGGGAGTTCGTCATGCCGATCCCGAAACTGTGTTGTGGACCTACTGCCATCCTTGGGAATTCGATCCAGACGAGAAGTTCTACGTCTATGAGCACGGTGGTTGGCTCGTGAGCCGTGTCGGGTGGCTCAACCGACGCGGAATGTTGAAGCGGGTGGAGTCAACACTTCGACCAGTCGCTGGACCTCGACTCGGTGATGTCGTTGCCTCGCTCGGTGACCTCCCGACGTTCTTCCCTGGGCCGGAGCATGACGAAGCCATCACCGGACCTTCATGAGTCGTCGACTGTCGCGGTTCTGGGTTGCACTTGCGCTGATCGTCGTTGTCGGGCTTGCCGGGCGTTTCGTCAGCATGAGTCTCTGGGCGCCCACGACGAGACTCGATCTTGGTGGAGACGCCGTTTACTACCACGAAGCAGCCAATCTCCTCGCCGACGGAAAGGGCTTCATCGACCCTTATCGGTATTTGTTCGGCAGCACTGAACAAGTGAACCTGCCCGATGGTCGTGTCGTTGAAGTCGTCACTCCAGTAGGGCACGTAGAACCAACGGCGGGTCATCCCCCCGTCTATGTGATGTACCTCGGAGCGTTCTCATGGCTCGGGTTCTCGTCCATCGCCGCCCATCAGGCCGCATCGATTCTCCTTGGCTCTGCATCGATTGTTCTCGCAGGTTTGCTTGGACGCTCTTGGAGGAATGAGAGGGTCGGGTTGATCGCGGCTTTTCTCACGGCGGTTTACGCAAACATTTGGGTGAACGACCTCGTCGTGATGTCCGAGACTGCGGCGATTTTCTTCACCTTTGTGACGACGATCTTCGGACTCCGTTTTGTGCGTCAGCCCTCACGAGGAAACGCTGCCCTTTTTGCCGTGGCTGCAGCGTTAGCGGCATTGTCTCGAGCTGAGCTTCTTCTCTTCCTTCCAATCGTCGCAGCGGTTGCGTTGTGGAGAGCTCCGCTTCCGTGGAAGGAACGCATTTTCCGATACACGATTGCTGGCGTTGTCTGTTGTTTGGTGCTTGCGCCGTGGGTCATTCGTAACAACATGGTGATGGAGGAACCTCTTACGCTGTCTGATGGCACCGGAACGGTCATGGTCCAGGCCAATTGTGATGACACCTACTACGGCAAGCATCTCGGATACTGGAGTCTTCGATGCGGGGCTCCACAGCCCCACGGTCCCAACGGTGAGTTGCTTGACGAATCCCAGCGAGACGTGGTCGTGCGCGATCGAGCGATGACCTACATCTCGAATCATAAAACTCGATTGGTGACGGTCGTAGTTCCTGCTCGAATTGCGCGCATGTGGGGTCTGTATCAGCCGCTCGAACAGGTGAGACTCGATATCGGCGAAGGCCGCCCCTCGATCCCGGCCAAACTCGGCTTCATCCAATACGTGGTCCTCGTACCACTGGCGTTATTCGGTGCCGTGCTGCAGTGGCGTCGAAAGCAGCCCGTTCTGGTTGTGGGCTTGTGGGCAGTGTTGGCGACGGTTACGGCAGCGACGGCATTCGGCACCACGAGATACCGCACCGCAGCCGAGGTCTCAGTCGTGATGTTCGCGGCGATCAGCCTGGAATACCTGTGGGCAGTTGCATCGACATGGAGGTCACGCCGCACCGCTGTTGTCCCGGAAATGTCTGGACTTGAGCAGACATGACCGATGATCTCGAACTTCAACGAACAGCGGCACTGTTGAACCACGTGTTTGAACATCCCGACCCGCTTACAACCGAGTCGTTGCGCTGGTACTACGACGAGAATCCAGCGGGCTCTGCCGCAGTCGGTCGGGTTGAGGAAGACGGAAAGCGCTTGGGTAACTACGCGCTGATTCCCAATCGATTCCGGTCGACCTCCGGTGAGGAACGGGTTCTGGGACTCGGAGTGGATTTGGCAGTCGATCCTGATGCCCGAGGGTCGGGTGCGTTTCGACGCGCGGTTGAAGATTCCTACGATCGAGGAGTTGCGCAGGGCTTCGACGGCATTCTTGGTGTTGCGAATGCGAATTCCGCACCACGAATGGTTGCAACATTGGGTTGGCGGTCTCTTGCTCCGCTTCCAGTCACAATGATCCCAGCTATCGGTCGCACGACCGGATTCAATTCCACAACCATTACTGATTCCACGGTCGGTGTTGTCGACGGGTTAGTCGACGGTGAGTTTGTGAGAGCTTCACGCACAGGGTTTGCACCGGTGTGGACACCGGCGCTGTTGCATTGGCGTCTTCTACGGCCAAACCACTCCTACAGCATTCATATCTCCGATGACCTCGTTGTTGTTTCGACCCGCACCCACGTCTCAAAGATTCCGTTCGGAATCATCCTTGGGGTTCTTCAGCGTCGGTCAAGTCCGCCCCTACCAGGAGGGCGTGTGGCCGCGGTTGTTGGGCGCCACCACAAGGCCCCGTTTGTGATCCATTGGGGTCGGTCGCCGGCACTGCGGATACGCGGGATACCCCTTCCACAGAAATTGATGCCATCACCGCTTTCGCTCGTATTGCATCCGTTCGTTCCCGATTTCAACCGCGACGCGTTTGAGATCGGAGAGTTTGGATTCTTGGATTTCGACGCGTACTGATCGTTGGATCAGTCGATTCCAGCCAGTTTGCGAGCGTAGGAGATGACGCGCCTTGGATCGTAGGAACGAGCGATCATCATCTTTTCTGCTTCAAGTGAACCTTCGGCATGAATTGCGAGCACTGCGTGATATCCACCGAACTCGCGGGTCGTTAGATCACTCACCATGTTTATCGCTCGGATTCTCTGCTCACCATTGATGCCATCACGACCACCGAGGAGCGACGAAAGCATCGGTCCGATGTCGGGGTTCGAGAAGTCGGCACCGCCTGGAGCGGTCACGAGTAAGCCGCCGGCAAGATCCTGAACTTGCTGCAGTGCATGGTGGTAACCGTGAGCGAAATGTGATTTCGCGATGTTGACAATGAGTGGGTCCGGGACGAAAACGCCGGCATCGTCGGGTGCGCCGCGGTGTGCACTTGATTCCACAAGAGCTCGAAGTGTTTCGGCGTACGAAATGAGAGCCGTTAACTTGTCGCGTACGTGGGCTGCTCGGCTAATGCCGTTCATGTCGGCCATAAGCGCAGCGGATCCAACAAGTGCATCGACAAGCGGGAGCTTGTACGCAATCGCGGTAAAGCGGTGATAGTCAACGAATGCCAAGGCGAGCGGACCTGCAAATTCATGCTGGCCGTCGAGGAACACACGTTCGTTGGGAACGAACACATCGTCAAAAAGTGTCGTTGTTTCCATCATCAGGCGTTGTGAGCTGATAGGGGAGTCGAAGTCGTTACCAGCGTGAGAGCCGTACGGGCTGGCGACGAGTCGGAGGCCAGGGGTGTTCACCGGAATGGCAAAGCTCACCGCCCAGTCGCTATCGGCAGCGCCCATTGCTCGAGTTGGAAGAACAATCAGCTCGTTCGTGTTGGGAGTGCAGCTCGTATGTACCTTTGCTCCTCGAACCACAATGCCATCGGCTCGACGCTCAACAATACGAAGGTAGGAGTCGGGGTTTGGTTGTGCCGACGGGCCGAGGCTGCGATCACCCTTGACGTCGGTTTGTGCAACCGACATTGCAAGATCGTTGATTCGGCAGTGATCAAAGAACGCCGAAATTCGCTCGGATCGTTCTGTGTCGCCGCGAGAGGCGTCAAGTGCTCGTCCGATACGACGCAGAGCAAAGAGGGCGTCGGTACCGATTTCCTTGATGAGTGGGACCAACGTGTGGCATCGAGAGGTTGCGGTTTCGATAAGTCGTGCCCGATCGGAAAGGTCGGCAGTGGAGCGGGGCTCAAGGAAATAGCGGCTGTAGGGGTCGGGCCCTTCGACAACGGCCAGACCCCTTAGAGAGGGATCCTCGGCCAGTTCGAAGTCGACAGACGCGTGGCGAATGGCTCGAGCGATGACGGGATGTTCGGTTACGTCTGGGACGAGTTTCCCAGCGAAGTACACGATTCGGTCGTCACGAAGAGACTGAACGTACTGGTGGGGGCTGCGAAGAGCCAAGGGGTCCTCCTCGAACCGTTCCGCCGAACTCCCGGCGCAGTTATGACGGTACCAGCCGGGCCTTGTTGCCTGAGGTATCGGACGCCCGGTCGACAGGGTCTGGAGGTCCTAAGTTGTGCGTTCGTGATCAGCGAGCGCCGCGATCGACCGGCAGCGTCGATGTCAACCAAAGCCTTTGTTGTATGTCTCGCTCTTGCAGCTGCGCTTGGATTCGCAGTCCGCTTCGGAACATTCCTTTGGGAAGGGCGAACGGCACCGCTTTCGGGTGACGCCGTCTTCTACCACGAGACCGCGAATCTCCTTGCGGATGGAAAGGGTTACATCAACCCAGTTTTCTTTCATGCGGGCTACTGCTTTGACACCGGAGTCAGTGAAGGCCCGGTCTACTCGTTCCTTCCTGGACTCGAGAACTGCCCGAGAGTCGAGGTCGTACAGGCTGATGGGTCGGTTCAGACCGAGATCGTCAGCCTCCCTCCCGGAACGGAAGAGCCGACCGCTGCTCATCCGCCGCTGTGGTCGGTCATTTTGTCCATTGCATCACGATTGGGTTTTGACAGTGTTAATCAGCACCGAATGGTTGGACTCCTTTTCGGTGTTCTCGGCGTCGTGCTCATCGGTATCGCCGGTCGTGAACTGTTCGGAGAGAAAGTTGGCGTCGTTGCCGCCTTCATTGCGGCGATTTACGGTTTCTTGTGGCTGAATGACTGGTCGCTGATGAGCGAGTCGCTCGTCATTGCATTTGTACCGTTCATGACGATCGTGGCGGTGAGGTGGTGGCGGTCTCCGACGTGGAAACTCGCGATCGCTCTTGGCGTTCTTTCAGGCCTTGGAGGGCTACTTCGAACTGAGCTCCTTGCCTACGGTCCGTTGTTGGCATTTGTCGCATTGGTCGTGAACCGCGTTCGTTGGAAACTTCAAGTTCGAGATTTCGCCATTGTGAGCGCGGTGTGTCTTGCCGTTCTCGCCCCTTGGCTGGTTCGAAATTTGACGGCGTTCCGGCAACCTATTTATCTGTCACCGACGGGAACCTTGCAGGCGCAGACCAACTGCGATGCGGCCTATTACGGCGAGAAGACCGGCTACTGGGAACGATTCTGTGCCGAGCCTGAGCCTGTTGGCGAGAACGGAACGATGCTCGATGAATCTGAGCGCGATGCCATCAAGCGGGGCTGGGCGAACGACTACATCTCGACGCATAGAGGCCGACTCCTCGTTGTGGCGCCGTTGCGTTCGTTGCGAATGTTCAATCTTTATGACCCCATCGGCACGGCACGATTCGACATGGCAGTCGAAAACCGCGAATTCCGTCAGTCAATTTTTTCGCTCACGGAGTACTACTTGGTCGCCGCACTCGCGATCTTTGGCGGCGTCATCGCCTGGCGCCGTCGTCTTACGCTGTTCCCGGTCGTTCTTTGGCCGGCTCTCGTTGCAGTAGTGGCGGCAGCGAGTTTTGGAAACAACCGCTATCGCGTGAGTGCAGAACCGTCGTTCATCTGGTTGGCCTCACTGGCGCTTTGCGTGCTCTTCGAGCGAATTTGGAACAGCCATCGAGTGACGGATTCGGCGAAGACAGCGAGCACAGCAACAAGCCCAAGTTGATGGGCGAACAGAAAGCCTGAAGGCCACACAGCAGTTGATCGGTACTCACGCCCGAACTGGATCCCGGTGTAGAGAACGACAATCCCCCCAATCGAACCAAGAACGACAAGGGTTGCGATTGATGAGCGGCGTCGAGTCCAGAGGAAGAGCGACGTGATAATTGCCATCGCGATGGCAACGCCGAGGCCGCCTACGAATGCTGACAGGGCCGTCATTCCAACGAGCACACCAAGACGCATCCTTGTGGTCGTTGGGTTTGCGAGTTCGGAAGTCACCAAGGTGGGATCGGTTGCTTCGGGAAGTTTGCGAACCAATTGGCGACGTCGCCAAGCAATGACAATGGCGGCCGCGCATAAACCGATGAACCAAAGTCCGGAGGTCGCGAGTCCACCCCACACGACCTTCTGCGGTGCCCAGGTGATGTCAACGGTGAACGTTGTTCCTGTGACGGCGGGATCGATCATCCAGCCGTTCGCAAAGCCGTCAATAAGTGTTGGATCCCCGAGTGACTCACCGCCACGAACGGTGGCCTTCCAGCCGTTCGAAAGTGACTGTCCGAGGACCAACCAAAAAGGATCTGACGCGTTTGCGATATCGATCTTGTAGGAGTTCTTGCCAGTTGAGGTCACCGTTGTTGATGGAGTGTCGGCAGTCGTGGTGTATTGACCGATTGGGACGGATCGGAGTTCCATCGCGTCGATGTCAATGGCGCTGTCGAGGCCCTTCGTCGTGACGAATCGGTGATCTCCACTTGAAAGCGTCTGAGGAGCTTCGGACGTACCGCATGGAGCGAGACCGAGGGGCCTTCGAGCGATCGCGTCGGAGACGGAACCTTGCACAACAAACGACTGGTCGGTTCCATCAAGCGATGCCAAACCCGTGCGGCAGATGTTTGGCATCTGGGCGGGGAGTGGGGCGACGGTGGTCGGCAGCCCGAACTCGGCGATTGCGATCGGAAGGATTCGGGGGCCACCACTGAAGAACTCCTTCGTGGTGACTTCGCGCTCAGCGGCGATTGCGATCTGGATGACTTTCGAAGTAAGCGTTCCAGTTGGTACGTCGACAGTTGCAACATTGCCAATTCGATCAACAGTCGGGATTTCTGGAACAGCAACGGTGTGCACCGTTCCGTCTTCAAGGGTGAGTGCAAGGGCTGTAGGAACGGAATGTTCGGTGTCGTTAACGACTGACATATGTAAGTGATCGAACGTCACCGGTGATGGGCTGGTGACAGTTGTCATCGCACCCACTTGATTGTCGAACTTGGTGGTCCAAGCAGTTGAGACGTCACCGTCAAGGGCCGAGGACGGGCGAGCGGCAAGATCTCCCTCGAGGTAATCAACCCCGCTCACGATTGGGTAACCGGCGGCAAGTCCAGGTCGACCAACGGTGTCGTCGATAACGGCGCCGTTGATGTCAGTGCTGAGGCGCGCACGTCCCGCCATCATGAAGTCACTTGTGCTGCCCACGCGGAATATCCGTCGCATTTGAAGCTCAGTGTCCTGCCGGAATCCTTCAACGGGGTTCGCTCGAAGCCGAGTAAAGAGGTACGCAACGTTTGAAGCGGTGGGGGCGAGATCGTCGACGCCAGCAGTTGGTGTGACGATCCATTCGAGTGCGGAAACCCCAGGAACGGTTACTTCTTTGAAACCAACGTTGGAGAAGCCAAGCCATGAGGCGAGGTTCGTGACATTCGCGTCGTCGATTCTGATGGTGAGCGACGAGAACGTGCGTGCACCATCAAGTTGAACGCGCTGGCCGTTTCCGAGGAACGACTCGTCGGTCATGTCCACGGTTGTTACGGGCACTCCATCGAGAAGCACCGTTGCTTTTGTGATCCAGCGGTTTCCTTGAGTCTGAAGGAGATCAATGTGGTCGGCGGTGATGGGATGCGTGTAGTCGATAACGAGACGATTGCCGACCACATCAGAGAATCCGCCTGTGGTCCATGCCGTGCGAGGATCGCCATCGATCGCATTCACTGGTCGGACTTCAGAGGAATACGCGACGATGTTGCCGTAGGAAGTTGCGCGGACGCTAGCGACGTCGTCTCCGTACCAAGCAGTTGACTGATCTGCCGCTGTCTCGCCCGGGAACATGTCGAGGCGAGCATCTTTCGGGTCGTCAGCCAGCGGAGCGTAGGAAGCGGTCTCGGTCGCACCGTTGTTTTCGCGCAGTGTTCCCCAGCGTTGGGCGCGCTTGCGATTCGTATCGGTGATGACCAAGTTTGGCTTTGAGGCACGAATTCCGTTGAGGAGCGAGGTGGAGGTGGTGGCGGTCGCGGCATAGAAAAGCGGTCGTTCGCTCGGCAACCGATCCCATGTCGCGGCCGAGACGACACCGTCACCATCACCGAAAATGACCGTTGGCTGATTGGTGGTTTCTGAACGAATGATTGGTCGAACGTCATCGACTGGATAGACGACAAGGGGTGGAGTCGGCGTCGTCGAATAGGGATTTGCAATGTATTGCTCGTCCACCATTGGTTGGCGAGGGTCAGGCGTATTCACCGTGGGTTCGCCAAACGTGGTTGGTGTGCCAAGCCCATTTGAGGGGTTTGTTCCCCCAAATTGTTCCCAAAGGTCTGCTGGGCGTGGTCCGCGATAACGCTCGAACTGACTGTCGAGACGCAAAAGCACATCGGATGCAGAAAGCAGACGGGCAACTCCAGCAACGGCCGTCGTTTCGGTAATGCCTTCTTGCAGCGTACGGTCGAGAGCTCTCACCAGATCCACGCTTGCCGGCGTCCCATACGCGGTGATTTCGCGTCCGATCCACGGTCGATCGATAAGGCCGGGAGTTAATGGATCCTGAGTGTCGCCCCATCGGTACGCGCCAAAGTCCGCTCCTGGAAGTTCGAGAACGCGAAGTTCAGTGCTTTGCGCGTCGAGCCATGATGCAGCGTCGGTCCAATACGAAGGAAGCGTCCCGGGGAACTTCAGGTCGGATTGAACGAGTTTGCCGGTCCAAAGTGGAGGAAGGTTAAGGATCGCAATACAGATCAGGCTGATCGGCAATGCGAGGGCGAGTCGTCGATTAAGAGGTGCTCTGAACTTGCGAATGATGACCGGCAGAAGTGCATCGACAAGTGCTGCGATGAGTGCGGCGAGCCCGAGAGCGACAATCGGCACGATTCGTGGCGAACTGCGGAGGGCAAAACCGATTTCGAGAGACGTCGTGTACTTGATGATGGAACCGACTGGCGATGGATCGTTATACGGGTATGTGCCGATAGCGAAGACGAGTCCAGCGAGGATGAGGGCAACGAAGAAGGCGCGGTATTTCCAACGCGTGAGGATCGCCCCAACGAGACCAATTAACGGGAGGATGAACGACAGCGCAAGCATGATGAGGTTCGTCGTATAGATCGGTGCAGATTCGATCCATCCGGTGAGCCCATCACGACCGTAGAAACTCCAGTAGCCAAGTCCGCGAAGGGCTTCGGGTGCAGTTGAAGTTTCCGCGACAGTTTCGACAGTCTCGGTGAGTTGCAGGATCGGAAGGCCGAACTTCCCTTGGATGTAAAGGCCAGACAACCACCACACCTGGGCGGGTCCCGTCGTTACTGCAATGCGAAGAAGGGATTTGATCGCATCTCGAAGAGTTGTTTCGTGCGTCACCCAAATCGCGAATGGGACTAACAGAATTGGTGCAACAAGAACGAAGATGACAGAACTCGCGTTGGTTCCCGCCATTGCGGTGACAACCAAGGCAAACAGAATTGGTGCACGCCAGGTTCGTTCTCGCAGCGCGCAAATCATGAGGCCGATTAGCCAAGGAAGCGCGCACCAAGGCGTGAGAATGACCGACATGCGGCCCATGTATGACAACACATATGGGCTGAGCATGTAGGCGAATGCCGCTACGGCTGCGCCTGGACCTCGTTGGCCGAGCTTCCGCAGCATCCAGAGGGTCCCGGCTCCGGCGAGGAAGAAGAGTGTGCCGAACCACAAACGTTCAGCAATCCACGTCGGTACGCCAAGTGTGCGGAATATCCAATACCAAGGACCGAGTGGGAAGAGGTAGCCGATGTTCTGGTGAGTGACCGTTCCCGCGTTGATGTGCGAGTCCCACATGTACGGCGCCCGCGACAGCAATTTACTTGGGTCGAGGAGCAGGTACGCCTTCGTATCTGCTGATACCTGGCCAGGGGAGGTGAGAAGGATGGGGATGTACGCGACGAATGCCAGGGCTGCGTAGGTCCAGCGGTCAATTCGACGTGTCGGCGAGTTCGCCGCAGAATCCGGGGGACGGACAGAGCTGCTCCCGGTGCTGTTCTCAGTCAACATCATTCGATGTCATCGCAAACTCCGCGCGGATCGTCGTATTGCCAAGCTTTGCGCCAAGAGCCGCCCTTCCAGTCGGAGTTGTTTGGGGCGGGTGCCCATCCAAGCCTCTCTGCGTGGGCAAGGACGTGGTCTGTCAAGTTCGAGGCTCCCTCTTGGCAGAGGTGCCAGTTGTCTTTCTTACGGAGGAGGTGCACGGTGCCATCGTCGCCAACCCAGTAGCGCGGAGTAGACCCATCGGGGGCTGTAAGCGCGGCTGCAATAGAGGGATTCGAGACCATTTCTGGGTGACGTGCTGCAACATTCGCGAAGACACGATCTACCGCGCTTACATCGATCCGCCCCCCAGGCATCACGGGAAGAAGCATCACATGGACCCCATTGCTCGTGAGCAACGTGATGGCCTCTTCGACCACCGCTTCATATGCAGTTTCACCCTTTTGGTTGATGAAGGAGAGGTCCCAGCCTCCGAACAACATGATTGCCAAATCGGGCTTGAACTCAGAAATCGTGATCGGCCAGTCTGAACGCCAGTCAATGCCGTTGGTGAGACCAAACCCTGGTCCCGCGCCAAACACGATTGATGATGCGCCCGTAGCCTCGGCGGCTGCGGCGAGCGCTGGGGAGACATCCATGGCTCCTGAATCGCCGAGGATCCATAGTCTCGCTGGGGGAGGCGAATTGGCATCATCAGCGCTCTGGGGGAGGAGCTGCTCTAATCGACTTCCAACCTGATCAGTGCGCATGTTGGCGTAGGGCACGGTGCTCGCTGGCGTGTGAAGGGTGAAGGCGAAAGCCAAAACCACCACGGTTCCGATTCCTGCAAATGCTGCGGTTCCGGCGCTGCGTGTTGTTGTTAAGAGTGTTCCTCGTCGAACAGGCATTTCCAGAAGGAAGTATGAGCCAAACGCAATGGCGACGGTCACGATCATTCGAACCAAGAAGAGTGGAGCGAGAGAAAGCCCGGTGCGCTCTTGACTGAGAACGAGGAAGACGGGCCAGTGGTAAAGGTAAAGCCCATAGGAAAGTAAGCCAGCCCAGCGCAAGGCCGGGTTGGCGAAGACTCTGGAAAACAGACCGGCCCGGGTTGCGACATAAATCGCTAGGGTCGAAACGAGCGCATAGATCGGTAGGCCGCCTTTCGCTAAGCCGGGAGAGGCCTCATTGGTCGTGAACCAGGCGACCAGTACCACAAGAACTGCTAGGAAGCCGAGAAAGTCAAAAACTGGCTCACGACTCGTTCGTGTCGTGATGTTTCGTCGACGCCCCGACCACCACAATGCGAGCAAAACTCCGAATAACAATTCGGCGACTCTTGTGTCAGTGCCGTAGTACACGCGATCAAAATCGGATTGCTGCAACCACATGAGTGTGATCGAAACTGCGGCTACCGCTATGCAAGATGCCGCTAGCAGTCGTCGTCCTCCGAAGCGCATGAGTACAAGCGCCATGATCGGGAAGATCACGTAGAACTGCTCCTCAATCGCGAGCGACCAAAAATGTTGGAATGGGGACGGATCTGAAAAAAGTGAGCCATAACTCACGTCGGAGGTCCACAAACGCCAATTTGCGACGTATCCAAGCGCCGAGAGCATGTCGCCTCGAAGCGATGCCAGTTGTTCTGCAGAACCAATTCGCCACCAAATCAGTCCGATGAGTGCGAGAGTCGCTAGCGCCGCAGGCATAAGGCGGCGAAGGCGCCGCGCCCAAAATCTGAGTAAATCAATTGAGTGGGAACCCTCGAATTCGCGAACGAGAAGATTCGTGATCAGAAACCCTGAAAGCGTAAAGAACGTCGAGACGCCGAGAAAGCCACCCTTTGCCCAAGTGAAGCCGCCATGGAACAACAGCACACCGATGACGGCCATGCCGCGAATTCCGTCGAGGGCCGGCAAATGGGGGAGGGAGGCCGAGCGATCGGACCTGAGTGTTTCTGGTGAGGGTTGGCTCGTTGTTCTCTCGTCCATAGTGGAGCCACGCTCTCCCCAGGGGCGTAGACCTGCAATCGATTACCTCAAGGTAGCAGGGGAATCTGGCTGAATATCGGCGGCGGATCAGTCAGCCAAGAAAGCGTCACACCCGCTCATCGAGGATCATTCGGAGGCAATCGGATGCAGGATTATCCCGCCAAATCAAGCTGTCTGACAGGAGAAGCCCGCGCTGATCAAGTCGATTCATCACACGCACGACGATGACGCAGTAGCGGGCTGCCGCGAACAATTCATGGGCTGCGGTGTCAATCGGGTCACGGCCGGCGTGTCTGAAGTACATCTCGCGTTGCACGGTGCGGTTGGGGTCGCCGGGGAGGCGATCGATGCCCGCCAATTCGTGCATGGTCCGGTCGAACATCAGCCACCAGCCGAGATCGAATTCTGGGGGACCGATACAGGCCGCTTCGAAGTCGGTGAGACACGCCACTTGTGAGCCCTGCCAAATAATGTTGCCTGGGCGTGGGTCTCCCCAACACAAGCCGATCGACGTATCGGATGGGAGTTCGCGTTCGATAATCGACCACGCATTTTCAAGGAGTGGATGCGATCTCCCGCGTAACTCTGACTCGCCAAATTCCTTCCAAAGATGGAGGAGGTGTTTTGAGCCAGGGGTAACGCCATTTGGGGTGAGCCAGTCCAAACCAAGAATTGAGGGGTCGAGTTTGTGGACACGCGTCATATCCAAAAGGCCATTGCTGATGAGTTTGGTCCGCTCCGCCGGAGTGATTTCGGTAAAGAAGCCTTCAACGCTGTATGGCGGACTCTCTAGAGGGACGACTCCGTCAACGTGGTGCATGACAAAGAACGGAGTGCCGAGGATCGCTGGGTCTCTTTCGTAGCCGACAAGGGCGGCAACGGGTAGAGGGGAGTTTCGACCGATGCTGTCCATGATGCGGAACTGAATCTCGATTTCGGGCATCGGAAGATCAGACTGTGCCGGATAAACGGCGGGTTCGGGTGTTTCGAGTCGCACCACATACCGCTGTTTGCCAAAAGAAGACGATTCGGCGGTGAGGAGGATCGTCTCGGCCGAGAATCCGCCGGAGGGTCGACCATCAATCTCGATGTGGAGTCCCGATGTTCCGGTTTTCGACCCAATCCAGCTTCCGAGCGCTTCGGTGTCCAGCACGGTTTCAGCCATAGCTCCCCCTTTGGGACGAAGGTAGCAGCGGCTCAGCTCTCACGAAGTCGTCCATCTACACTCTGAATAGTTCAAACTTTGGGGGTCTCATGACTGATCTGGTCGACAATCCGATGTTGCTTCCTGACCCCGAACCAACAGAGGTTCGCTACACCATCATTTCTGTCGATGACCATCTCGTAGAGCCTCCCGAGATGTTCGAGGGTCGGTTGCCATCGAGGTTTCAGAGTCGAGCACCAAAGGTCGTGACAAACGAGCACGGTCACGAGGTGTGGGAATTCGAAGGTCAGCGATTCACGCAGGTCGGTATGAACGCCGTCGCTGGTCGACGTAAGAGCATGAAGAATCTGGAGCCAACCAAATTCAGTGACATGCGAAAAGGGTGTTGGGACATCAATGAACGCGTGCGGGACATGGATCTAAATGGTGTCTGGGCGTCAATGAACTTTCCTTCCATGATTACCGGATTCTGCGGCCGTGTGTTCGCACAAATCGACGACCTTGATCTTGGCTATGCCACAACCCAAGCGTGGAACGACTGGTTGTATGAAGAGTGGTGGCAACCGGCAACGGATCGAATCATCCCTCTTGGTCTTACATTCCTCGCTGACCCGGAAAAAGGTGCAGCGGAGATTCGACGTAACGCTGCTCGCGGTTTCGTTGCCGTGACCCTTCCCGAGCGACCCCAGAACATCGGCTTCCCGTCGTTGTTTTCCGGTTACTGGGATCCAATTGTTGAAGCCTGTGCAGAAACCGACACGGTTATTGCTCTCCATGTGGGTTCCTCGGGCGGCTACCCATCACCCGCAGATGCACCTGCACTTCAGTTGGGCGCAACGATGTTCGGTCAACTCTCACTGGCGGCATGCGCCGAATGGTTGTGGTCCGGTTACCCGTTGAAGTATCCAAACCTGAAGATCACGATGTCCGAGGGCGGCATCGGCTGGGTCGCGATGTTGCTGGATCGGCTCGACAACATCGTCGATCGAAGTGGCTACGGACTCGGTTGGGAAACGCGTCCCGCCGATGTACTCAAGCGCAACTTCTGGTTCTGCACGATCGATGATCCGTCAACGATCATGACCCGACACCGCATTGGCGTCGAAAACATCATGTTCGAGACGGACTATCCGCATGGCGATGGAACCTGGCCCGACACTCAACAAGTGGTCGCCGACACCTACGGCGATATTCCTACTGATGAATTGCGGTCGATCCTCTGTGAAAATGCGGCACGGGTGTTCCGTCATCCATTGCCGAATGAGGTTCTCCCACTGTAGGAAGTTGTTGCGATTGTTGATGCAGCGACAGAGGACATCAACGAGCACACTTCTCTTTGCGCTCTTCAAGCGTTGACGAGCACACCGCTTGGTTACGTAAGTGACTCTTAGCGATCTGCGTAAAGATGAGCCACAACCTCGGCAGCATCGTCGATTGAGCCGAACTGTGTTTCGAGGACCCAAGCTCGTTTGAGGAAGAGGTGGGCGTCAACCTCCCAGGTGAAACCCATTCCGCCGTGAACTTGCACGCAGGTCTTCGCATTTTCGGTTGCCGCACGAGCTGCAGTGAGTCGAGAACCAGCGACAGCTCGATCGATCGACCCAACCTCGGGCTCGTCGATCGTGACGCCCGCGGCCCACACCGATGATCGAGCAACCTCTGTTCGAATCCAGGAATCGGCCAACAGGTGCTTGAGTCCCTGAAAGGAACCAATTGGGCGGCCGAACTGCTCACGTTCTTTTGCGTACTCAACTGCAAGCGACGTACTTCCGGAGGAGTTTCCCGAGAGTTGGGCAGAGGCCAAAAGGGAACCGCGCTGTCGCCACCGTTTGGCCAGTTCAGCGTCGCCAATTGATTTGGTTTTCGGAAGACTCGCAAGGATCGTGATCGGGGTGGTGGGGTCGGTCGGGTGGACAACGTCGGTGCCAGAGACGTTGTCGCTCTCAATGATTCCGACGCCTGCATCATCCACAACCAAAAGCACATCGGATGAACGGAAATTCTCGACTGCGAGTGGGCCATCACTTCCAAGGTCAATGATGCACGGAACGACTGAGCCGTCGATCACTCCATTGACGAGACCAGCTGCCAAGGTTGCAGCAACGATTGGCCCGGGACAAAGAGCCGCGCCGAGGGCCTCGTGAACGAGAACAGCGTCAATGAAGTTGAGTCCGACGCCACCAAGGTCTTCGGAGACGGAGATCCCAAAAGTTCCGAGGGCGGCGAGTTCGCCCCAGAGCGTGCGAGCAAAACCATCGCTGTTGCCGAACGACCGAACGGTTTCGATTGGAAAACGATCGGCGGCAAAAGTTGTAATCATCTCGACGAGTGCGGCTTGGTCGTCTGTTGGCTGAAGATCCATAGTCAGCGCTCCCTTGGAAGTCCGAGCACGCGCTCGGCGATGATGTTCTGCTGAATTTGGGTTGTTCCGCCGCCAAGTGAAATAGCGAACGCATGCAATTTGCTGTGCACGAGCACACCAGTCGGTTGACCGCCGAGATCATCCATTGAGAGTGATGCTCGATCAAGCACGCGAAGGGCAAGGTCGCCGAGGCGATGTTGCGTTGTTGCAAACGCCACCTTGAATCCAGACCCTGAGCCCATGGCCAAGCCGCCGCGTGCACCTTGTGAGACGTTTCGCTTTGTGAAAGCCCACAATGCATCAAGATCAGCGCCAATGATGCCGACCTCGCGTCGGATGCTGTCGTCGGCCCAGATCGCCCTGCCGGTTCGTATCGTCGACTTCGCCATTTCGATCAGTTCTTGGAAAACGTTTGTTGTGTCGAGCAATTCGCCCACGAAGCCGGTGCCGCGCTCGAAACTGAGGGTGACGTTGGCGACTCGCCAGCCGTCGTTCTCGGCGCCGACGAGATTTGCTACAGGAACACGAACCTCGTCGAGGAACAGTTCTGCAAATTCAGTTGACCCGTGAACCGTGACGAGCGGCCTGACATCGATGCAGGGGAGATTCATGGGCATGATGAGCCAACTGATTCCCTTGTGCTTGGGTTCATTTGGGTCGGTGCGAACCAGCATTTCGCAGTAGTCGGCTGCAACTGCGTGCGATGTCCAAATCTTTTGCCCGCTGACGACGTAATCGTCGCCATCGCGGAACGCTCGTGTGCGAAGTGATGCGAGGTCGCTACCCGATCCGGGTTCAGAGAACCCTTGGCACCAGACGTGATCACCTGTGAGGATGCCGCGCAGATGGTGCGCTTTTTGCGCGTTGGTCCCTTCGGCGATGATCGTCGGGCCAGCATGCATCTGGCCAACAAATCCGACTCCGACGTCGGGTGCTTTCGCGGCTGCTGATTCCTCAAGAAAGATCAGATGCTCAGTGGGTGTGGCACCGCGTCCACCGTGTTCTGCGGGCCAGTTGATACCTGCGTAGCCGGCATCGAACAGCATCCGCTGCCACTGAGCGTCGTAGGAGCGCCGTCCTGGCCAATCGTCGGGTGATGGCGGTGTTGGCATGGAGGCAACCGCGCTACGAAGCCATTCGCGCACTTCGGAGCGGAAATCGGCATCGCTATCGGAATCACGTAAGTGCATCATGAGCCTCGTTGTTTCGGCATCAGGGAATCTTGGATCATTGCGGTTCGTTCCACTCGATTGTGCGGTCGGAACGTTCGGGTTGGCGACCAGTCTTGAGGGGGGCGAGGGGAGCGTCGCACATGAGGAATCGCTCGTAGTCCTCGGCCGCCCAAAGGAGATCCCGCCACTGTCGAAGACCGGGGTCAGTATCTCGAGCCTTCTCGACCTCGGACCACTGCTGCCATTGTGGGATTGCCCAAATCACTATGCATTCATCGTCGCGACGCATAGAGGTCTTAAGCGCTCCGACAAGTTCCCAGCCAAACGGTTGATGAGCGCCTACTGCGATGTCGCGAACCTTTGACAGAAATGCGTCTGCGCCGCCCGGTTCGACACGAATTGTGTCGTGGGCGTAGGCCAAGCCGGAAACTCCGTCGGCGCAAAGTTCCTCGATGGTGCGGGTCCACGGGGCGGGTATGAGAACTCGGTCGTAGCCGCCGGAACGAAAGTTGGCGGCTTCGTTCCACCAAGCTTCGAGCTTGGCATCCTGCAGGGAGGGACGGCCAAGTTCATGCGCAAGCGCGGTCGCTAAACCGTCAAGGCCGTCTTCTTCCCACATGTTGACAACGCGGGGCCAGCGGCTGGTCGTACCGACCACTCCCCACACACCGAAACAAAGTTGACCGCGATCGTCACGCGCCATCGGGCACCAGTTGGCGGTCATGTGATGCATGTAATTTGCACGATTCGCACCGGTGATGTCGATGAACTCATGCGTGTAGACCTTGGTGTTCATTGATCCCCCGTGGGTGACGCCAGCAGTTCCGTCCGGATCGCTTCGGCGTGGTCAATCGTCAGTAGCTCGGGCCTTTCGACCCTTTCATGATCGTACCCGTCGAATTCGAGGGTTTCAGTAGAGTCAGAACTGTTCGCACGTACCTCGTGAGATCTCTCCTCCTAGAGAATTGAATGACGACGATGACAGCATGGAACTTTGCTGATGTTTGGGAGGCGATCGCTGAGGTTCAGCCAGATGCCCCTGCATTGATCCGCGGCACATCTGTACGTTCGTGGGCAGAGTTTGATCAGCGGGCATCGGCGCTTGGGGCGAGGCTTGTTGCGGCCGGACTTTCAAGACAGTCGAGAGTTGCTCAATACCTCATGAACTCCATGGAGTACGTCGAGTCACTGTTTGCAACTTTCAAAGTGGCAATGGTTCCAGTGAACACGAACTATCGCTACGTCGCCGATGAACTCGCGTATCTCTGGATCGATGCTGGGGTCGAGGCCGTGATGTTCCACGGTTCCTTTACCGAGTCCGCCGCTCAGGTGCGGTCGCGAGTTCCCAACGTCAAACTCTGGCTGTGGGTTGACGATGGAATGGGGGAGTGCCCGGAGTGGGCTGAGCCCTATGAGGTTGCAGCGCAGTCTGGATCGCCGTTGACCACAGAATCATCCAGTCGAAGTGGCGATGACCTTTTCTTGCTCTACACCGGCGGAACAACTGGACAGCCGAAGGGCGTGATGTGGCGGCAGGACGACCTGTTCTGTGTTATTAATCGCAGCGCAACGATCAAGTACCCCGAGGATGGCGCCCTCGACGTCGTGCGTGAGGGTCTTGCCGAGGCGGGTGAAAAGCGAGCCCGAGTCATCCCTGCTGCACCATTGATGCACGGCACTGCTGCGTTCTCCGCGTTTGCCGTGCTCGATTCCGGGGGCGTCGTGGTGTTGTGCGAACACACCAAGTTCGACCCAGAGGAATTACTTGACACGGTCGAAGCACATCGGGTGACCGACCTCTCGATCGTCGGCGATGCTTTTGCCAAGCCGCTACTCGACGCACTTGATGCTCACCCAAAGCGTTGGGATATCTCCTCACTCAAGGTCATGCTTTCGTCGGGAGTCATGTGGTCGGCTCCAGTGAAAGACGGATTGATCGGGCACGCACCTGACTTGCTGTGTGTGGATACCCTCGGTTCCTCTGAAGCGGTCGGCCTCGCGCGTTCGATTTCTTCGTCGCGCGGAACGGCGAAAACTGCGGGTTTCAAACTAGGACCTGACGCGCAGGTCATTCGTGAGGACGGAACATCGGTAACTCCGGGCTCAGGAGAATCTGGTTTGGTTGCGATCGCAGGCCGAGCGCCTATCGGTTACTTCAACGACCCGGAGAAATCCGCCAAGACCTTTAGAGAAATTAATGGTCTTCGATGGACTACCCCCGGAGATTTCGCAACGGTTCATGAAGATGGGACCGTCACCCTCTTAGGTCGAGGGTCGGGCTGCATCAATACAGGTGGGGAAAAGGTGTTTCCAGAAGAGGTTGAGGAGTCGATCAAGCTTCACCCGCTTGTGCGTGACGCTGTCGTCATGGGTGCACCCCACGATCGTTTCGGCCAACAGGTCATTGCATTTGTTGAGCCAAATTCAGGGAGCGAACTGGAACCTGAAGAGTTGAAAGACGCGCTTCAGGGCCGACTTGCCGGTTACAAGATCCCTCGGCATCTGGTGATCGTGGAGTCGATTGGACGGGCAGCGAACGGCAAGATCGATCAGGCCCACTGGAAAGCCGAAGCCGCACGGGTCGGAAGTGCACTGGCCTGATGTCGTCTGGGAGACTGGGCAGGTGAGCGATTCAACGGCAGTTCCGATCCCTCCTGATGTTGAGAGTGCTGATCCGTCGGAGTCAGAACCGGATAATCCGCGTCTCGATCGTTGGATCAACAAGACGACTTTGCCCCTTGATCTGATCGCGCTTTGTACGATCTGGCTCACTGTTGTGCCCCTAGGGACGATCCATCGCGTCGCCGGCGATCCGCTGCTTTGGTATGGCGTTCGCATCGTTATCGCTGTGATCTATGGAGCGGACATGGCAGTCCGTACGTATCTCTCTCGGCATCGTCTGACATACTTCACCCATCATCCAGTTGGTGTCCTCGCCGTCATACTCCCTGTAGTTCGACTTCTCTTCAGTCTTCGACTTCTGAGGGCGATGTTTAAGTGGGGGAACACGATTTACCTTGTGATCGTTTCGATTGTCCTGCTTTTCAATCTTGTCGTCATCGTTTGGGGATTTGAGCGAACTGCATCGGGTGCAAACATCACCAGCATCGGAATCGCTGTGTGGTGGGGATGTGTCACGGTGTTCACCGTCGGTTATGGCGACTACTACCCGATTACGGCCCCGGGTCGAATTGCGGCGGTCGGGATCATGCTTCTTGGACTCACAACTGCAGCGGTCATCACTGCGCAAATCGCTTCGAGTTTCATGAACCAGGCTCAAAGCCGACGCAATGCTGCTTCAGGTCCTGACGACGATTCGACTGATGGTCGAATACGACGAATCGAAGAAATGCTCAACGCCCATTTCGATCAATCCGACTCATCAAAGGATCAGACGTAATCCCGGTGGCGTAGCCAATTGATTGAAAGCCAGCCCCAAATGGGCGGCAGATACGCAGTGAACAATCGAGCCGTGAATGTTGCTGCGATTGCTTGCTGATCCGGGATGCCTGCAGCAGTGAAACCTCCGATGAGGCCGGCTTCGATGACTCCGATGCCTCCTGGTACTGGAGCGATGCCGCCGAGTATCGAGGCAAGCGTATTGATGATGATGAGTTGCATCAGTCCGAGCGATTCGCCGTAGGTGTGCAGTGCCGCCCAGAGGACAAGCGCGTAGAAAATCTGAGAGATCGCATTTCCCGCAAGCATCTGAACGCCCTTGCGGGGGTTCTTCATGACGGCGGAGAGATTTTCCTTCGCTGCCCGAATTTGGGGAATGAGAAATTTGGCGAGTCGGTGACGCAGGCCCGGGATCGTGAATACGATCGCGACAACGACGGAGAGAACAATCGCGACAAGAAGGATTTTCCCGGAGAGCCCACTCGCACCGCCTGATCCGCCTTTGCTGAGTGAAAACGCGCTTGCGCCGAAGATGATTGCAATGAGAAGAAAGATGACTTCTGTAAAGCCAGAGGCAACCGAATTGAGAAGGCTTGAAGTCACAGCAACTGCTGACTTCAGACCTTGCTTCTGAAAGAAACGAACCTGGAGTGCAAACGTTGTGACGCCGCCACCAGCAAGCCCGGTGAACTTCGTCCCGATCTCGAGCATGATGACTGGGCGTAGTGGTAACGGTTTACTCACCGAACCGAGGAGTGACATTGCGAGTCCACCAATCGGCACCCATGCGAGCAAGAAAACGAATGGCACCCAAATCCAGTGGGCGTCTTTGAACATCGTGGACCATTCGACATGAGCGAATTGGCCGATGAGTAGATACATGCCGAGGATTGTGAACGCAGCGATCAGAATTGATGAAGGGGCAACGCGACGAAGTTCTTCGAGCTTGGGAGCTTCGACACCGGTTTTGGAACTGACCTCGTCGCGAAGACGCGCACAGAGTTTCTTTTGATCATCAGCCGATCGGCGGTTGACGCGAGAAAGTGCAGTTGTCTGAAGAAAGGGGAGTAGGGCGGAGAGGCCGTCGTTGCCTAGTGAGGTCTGAGCCGCAGCAATGGCCCGGTCGTCGCCGACAAGATCGGCAAGAGTCGCAAGAAGTGCAACGCGGTCGGCATAGAAGGCATCAGCGTCGGGCCTGGTATTCGCCGTTGCGAGGTCGCTGAATGAAGCACCGACTTCTGAGAGGACAAACGCTTTGGCCCAAATGCCACCGTGAGTGATTCCGGCACCGTGGAGTTTGCTGAGTTGAGTCCACGTATCGACGAGCTGCTCATCGGCGATCTTCTCTGGCTGCATTTGATCGAGCGTCTCGCCCTTTATCGCTTCAAGCACGAGCGTCGCATCGCCTCGGGAACCGATCGTTGCTGCGGTAACAACGCTCGGAACTCGAACCCCTGCTCGTTCAGCAAGAAGCAGAGCGAACGCCCGATGCTCAATCTGTTGCTGTCGGCCAAAGCTGATGACTGGACCAGAGTCTTTGTACCAGAGAAAGCGCCCAATCTTCGAAAGAAGTTGCGCGTCGGTTGCATCGCGTCCGATCACGATGATTCGAAGCGGAGTTCCGCCTGATCTTGTTGCGCTGTAGGCCTTCTCACCCCAGGCTTGGACCGAACTGACGGCGACGCCATCGACCGAAATATCGATCGAGTCAAGGTCGTTCGAAACTTCTGTGGGATCAGGGGCACCGTCGGGAGAACCAAGAATGAGGTGGATGACGGCTGACAGAGCCCAACCAAGTGCGATGGCCCCAAAGACTCCGGCGGGGTATCCGTCAGTGCGTGCAGTAGCACTCACTGCGACGATCGCAAGGAGTGTCGTCATGAGTCGTCGGGAGGGACGAGTTAGCTCCGGACCCGCTACCGACAACGCGAAAGACATCGCTCGCTCTGCGATGAAGGCCATGATCAGGAACGACACCGAAAAGCGTGACCCATCCGGCTTTCGTCGGAAGGCGGCGTGGTCTCTGATCGGGAGGCGTTGACTAGGAGATTGCAGCTTCTGCGAACGCGCGCATTTCGCGTTCGACATCCGGACCAGCAGGTGTGTAAAGGATTTCTGTTACGCCCATCGAAGATGCGTGTGCAACCTTCTCTTTCACCGCAGCTTTGTCGCCAGTCCATCCGACCCCTGCAAGAGTTGCTTCGTCAGCGAGGTCGAGCACGACTTGGTCTCGTCCAAACACTTCAGTCACGTGACCTTCATGTACGGCAAGGTGCCGTTCTGACGCTGGACGAGTTGCCTCGACGTCCGCAAGCCATTCGGCTCCGCCGGGCATCGCAGTCAGAAACTCGGGTGCAGCTTCCCAGCAGCCGTGATACCCGACGACATACCAAGGTCCGATTGCAGCGCGTGCTCGAGGGGAGCCAGCTGATTCGCCGTCGTCGAGAACGGAACCAGAAACCATGAGCACCTGGTGACCCCATGGCCCCTCGAGGGGTTGCACACCTATGAGGCCGATGCATGTTCCGTTGGCTATGAGTTCCTTGGTGATGTCAAGGCCCTTGGGGCCCATTGCCGAGAGCAAAAGTGGCACATCGATTGGTCGATCCGAGGTGAGAGACGGCCGGTGGATCATTTGGACGCGCTCGCCTTCGACCTCGGCAACGCCGCCGTTCAGGAGCGTGTGAAGCGCTTCGATGTAGTCGCGCGTGGTCTTCCACGAAAGTGCCTTCTTGCCCAGCACCATTCGTGCGGTGAAACCGGTGCCGAATCCGACCATGAGTCGGCCTGGTGCCATCCGCTCGATGGTGGCGATGGCTGACGCCGTGGTCATGACGTGACGAAGGTTCGGCACTAAAACGGCCGTGCCAACGTCGAGATTGTCTGTGGCGTTGAGGATATTGGCGATGTTGATCCAGATGTCCTCGTACAGGGCTGCTGAGTCGTACAGCCACGCACGCCGAAACCCGAGCTTCTCAGCGAGTTGCGCGTGGTGGACGGCGTCAGGACCCGGCGTGATTCCGATCGAGATTTCCATGGTCAGATCATCCTACGTCGATGGCGTGAGATGGGAAGTGCACCCACGTGGTTCAGGGAATGCGATGATCTGACGACATCGATAAGGGGGAGATATGGGTTCAACTCGAGGTCTTGGAGAACAAGCGGCAGACGAGTGGGCGGTTCGCAACGTGATCGTCAGGCTGGCGCAGTACGCAGACGGACTCGGCTCGTGTGAGCAATATGCAGATCTCTTTACCGAGGACGCCGATTGGTTGATGCCAAATGCTCCACGACATGGTCGTGCCGACATCCTCGAAGGAAGTCTGGCCCGCCGCGCTGAGGGCACCGTCGGGCCAGGAAGCAATTCGCGCCATGTCGTTGCCTCTACAGCAGTTGAGTTCACGGGCGACGACGAAGCCGTTGCTGATTCGTATTGGGTCTATTACGTGGAGACCAACGTCGCACCCCGAGTCACGCTCGTTGGCCACTATCACGACACGCTTCGACGCACGTCAGAGGGTTGGAAGATGGCCAGACGCGAGATCACCTTCGGGTGATGGCGCACTATCTGTCCGATATTTGAGGCCTCACCCTTTTCGGTAGGGTCTCCTCTCGTGATGGTTCAATGACTGCAGCGATAGAGGCCGAGGGTCTCACGAAAACCTTTGGTGGGGAGTTGCTGGCGCTCAACGGCGTCGGGTTCACTGTCGAAGAAGGAACCGTGCTCGGCCTGCTTGGTCCGAACGGTGCCGGCAAGACCACCACCGTTCGGGTATTGACGACAACGCTCGTTCCAGATTCGGGCTGGGCCCGAGTCAATGGTCTCGATGTCGTGAAAGACGCCAACAAAGTTCGGTCAAGCATCGGACTTGCCGGGCAGTATGCGGCCGTCGATGCAAACCTCACGGGACGTGAGAACCTGCGAATGGTCGGACAGCTTTTCCAGTTGTCGCGTAAGGACGCGTCGCGTGTCGCTGACGAACTCCTTGAGCACTTCAACCTCACCGAAGCAGCGAACCGTCCCTCGAAAACCTATTCGGGCGGAATGCGACGTCGGCTTGATATTGCTGCCGCCCTTGTGGTTCGCCCCCCGGTTCTCTTTCTCGACGAGCCGACGACTGGACTCGACCCGAACAGTCGAACTGCGGTGTGGCAGGTCGTTGAAGATCTTGTTGCGAACGGCACAACCGTTTTGCTTACAACGCAGTACCTCGAGGAAGCCGACCGCCTTGCCGACAACATCGTCGTCGTTGATCGGGGTGCTGTGATTGCAGAAGGCACGCCAGCAACGTTGAAAGCGACACTTGGCGAAACGGTTCTTGATCTCGGATTTTCTGACGTCGTTGCGGCGTCTGCAGCATCAAAGTTGTTCGTAAGTTCGTGGCCCGCTCCGCCAGTGCTCGACGGGTCTACCCTCGAGTTGCCGATCGATGCCGGGCCGTCCCAGGTGATGATGGCACTACGTAAACTCGATGAAGCCGGTATGGCCCCAACGTCAATGACACTGCGAGAACCAAGTCTCGACGACGTGTTCTTGAGTCTCACCGGCCGTCGCGCAGAACTCGGCGAGGACAACTAATGACCAGCATCGTGTTGCCGCAGGCCGCCACTCCGGTGAAGCGCTCAAAGTTGCGCAGATCAATCAACGATTGCATCGTTGTCACTGAGCGGAATCTGGTTGCGTACGTTCGAATCCCGGATCAGCTGTTCTTTTCGAGCGTTCAACCAATTATGTTCGTGTTGCTGTTCCGATATGTCTTTGGCGGAGCAATTGCCACACCCGGCATGAGCTATGTCGACTACCTAATGCCTGGCATTTTTGTGCAGTCCCTTCTTTTCGGATGTGTCAGTACGAGTGTCGGACTCGCAGAGGATCTTCAAAAGGGGCTCATTGAGCGCTTTCGCTCATTGCCGATGGCCAGATCTGCGGTGTTATTCGGTCGAACCATTTCTGACGCCGTCAGAAATGTCTTCGTGATGATCCTCATCACAGTCGTAGGTTTTGCCGTCGGTTTCCGTATCGGAACATCAATCGGCCTCTATCTCGTCGCCTTCGCCTTACTGATTCTGTTCGCCTTTTGCTTCTCGTGGGTCTTTGCCTTCATCGGTCTTTCGGCATCGAATAGCGAAACCGCTGGACTCATGGCCTTCCCGATTCTCTTCCCCTTGACGTTTGCGTCGACAGCATTCGTGCCAGCAGAGTCGATGCCAACCTGGTTGCGTTGGTTTGCTGAACATCAGCCGGTCAGCATCGCGGTGAACGCTACGAGAGGTCTCATGCAGGGCGGACCAGGTGCCGACACCACACATTGGGTTGTGATGACTCTCATATGGTCGGCGATCTTTCTAGTGGTCTTCGTTCCACTCGCGGTATGGCGGTACCGTCGGGTCGGTTAATCAACACTTCCGGGGGGAACCATGGCAGGCGCACTTGACGGAATTCGTATCCTTGATATTTCGACCGCGCTCACCGGGCCTTATCCCGCTGCGCTGCTGGCTGACCAAGGTGCTGACGTCATCAAGGTTGAGCGTCCCGGTCTCGGCGACCTCGCTCGCTGGGTAGGGGTTGCTGTCAACGGTGTCTCGGCACTCTTCCAAGCGTGCAATCGTGGAAAGCGATCGATCGCGCTCGATATGGCGACGGCTCAAGGTCTTGACATTGTTCGGGAACTCGCAGCACGAAGCGATGTTGTCATTCAAAACATGCGTCCTGGTGTCGCTGAACGACTCGGTATCGGCTGGGAAGACCTCTCGAATGGTCGCGACGATCTTGTTTACATCTCACTGTCGGGCTTTGGTCAGACCGGTCCGTATGCACAGCGAGGTGCATACGACACCGTGATTCAGGCTTATGCAGGATTCGGATCGAACCAATCCGACCCTGACGACGGAACACCGGTGTTCCTCCGTCAGACCGCTGCGGACAAGATCACCGCGATGTATGCGGTACAAGCAATTACAGCGGCACTCTTTGCTCGAGAGCGCGGCATGGGTGGTCAGCACGTCGAACTTTCCATGGCTGATTCGGTTGTGTCATTTCTCTGGGCCGACGCTGCTGGTAACGAGGTGATGATGGAGTCCGACGGATCTATGAATTCAAGTTTTGTACAGGGCTCAAAACCCTTCAGTTTCAAGGACGGTTTCGGCATCGCAACCCCTACCTCCGATGCAGATTTTCATGGCATGTGCGAAGCGCTCGAAGTTGAGGGTCACGACGATCCTCGTGTTGCGACCATCGGGGAGCGTCGCAAGCATCCAGAACTGAATGGCGAGATCATGTCGAAGTGTCATCTGGCGGCAGGATCGTTTACGTGTGAGCAAATTTCGCAACGCATGGAAGCGTTGAAGGTGCCGTTTGCTCTCGTCGTCGATCCGAAGGACCTTCCGAATGATCCACATGCTCAAGCGATCGGAATGTTCGAAGAGTTTGATCATCCAGTCGCTGGTCGCGTCCGCCAACCTCGCCATCCAGCGCAATTCTTAGGTACTCCAGCAACATTGCAGACTGTTTCGCCGTTACTCGGAGAGCACACGGATGAGATTCTCGTCGAAATCGGTCGTGGTGAAGATGTCGAACAACTTCGAGTCGATGGCATCGTCTCTTAAGTTGCGAACGATTGCTCGTAGCCGCCGGCGAAGAGCATTTGCGCTATCGGAGCGCAGCCTCAATTGCTGAAAGATCTTCGGCGGAAGGCGACCACAAGCCAGCTTCAACGTTGGCAATGATCTGTTCAGGTGACGTGGCGCCTGCGATCACGGAAGCAACGGTGGGCCGAGATGCAAGTCCACCAAGCGCAATTTGTAGGAGTGAAAGGCCCCGCTCAACTGCGAAGGCCGAGAGTGCGTCGACCTTGTCGAAGTTTGTATCGGAAAGCATCGAATCCATATGCCACGCCGCAATGCGGCCTTCGGCGGGAGCGGCCACGCCGCGTTGGTACTTGCCGGTCAGGAGGCCGCTGGCAAGCGGGAAATAGGGAAGTTGGCCGAGTCCGAAGCGAGCACATGCCGGAAGGACATCAGTTTCAGCCTCGCGTTCGATGAGGTTGTAGTGGTTTTGAGCACTGACGAATCGAACTGATCCGGTCGTTCGTGCGATCCAGTCGGCATCGGCAATTTGCCAGCCCGCAAAATTCGAATTACCGATGTAGCGAACTTTGCCTTCATGGACGAGGTCGCTGAGTGCACTCAGGGTTTCTTCGATCGGTGTCGAAGGGTCCGGCATGTGAATCTGGTAGAGATCGATGTAATCGGTGCAGAGACGCGCGAGTGAGCGCTCAACGGCCTTACGGATGTAACGGCGCGAGCCCCGTGCGCCCCAGTCGGGACCGTTTGCGCCGCGAAGGTCGCTGCCAAACTTTGTTGCGAGAACAACTTCGTCTCGCCGAGACCCGAGTGCTTTGCCGAGAAAGACTTCGGAATCGCCATACGAGTCTGAGGTGTCGAACATGGTGATGCCATGTTCGAGTGCAGCGCCGACGACTCGTTCGGTCGCTGCGGCATCGATGCGCATGCCGAAGTTGTTGCAGCCAAGTCCCACAGTCGAGACCATGAGGCCGCTGTCGCCGAGATGGCGATAGGTCATGTCAGCCATACCGGTCTCCGTTCAGATTCCGAGTGCGTCGCGTGTGCGGTCGAGTTCGGTGACATCGGCTGTGGTGGGGACGAGAAAGAGCTCGTCACAGCCGAGTGACTCCAACGTCTCCACGGCGTTTCGAAGTGACTCGGGCGTTGACGTCGCAAGCATTGACGCCATCATCGTTCCGACTTCTTCGCCGAAAATTTTCATGTAGGAGTAGCCGTAGTCGTACAGGCGCTCTTGCGCGCCATCGCCGAGCGCGTACCAGAGGCTGGCCGAAATATGCGGCGCATCAGAGCGACCTTCTGCAGCCCAAATGTCGCGGATGCGAGAGAACGCAGCATCAGTGGCAGCGGGATCAATGCCAAAAACGGTCGAGCCGTCATCGACTCCATTCGCCCATTTGGCGGCTCGAGCGATTGCCTTCGGCCCCATTGCCCCGGCGATAAATGGCGGACCGCCGGCTTGAACTGGCGGCGGACCTACAGGATCAGCGCCTTCGAAAGGAGGCTCGCCATTCCAGATCCGACGCATCGTTTCGACCTGCTCGTCCATTCGGGACCAACGGCGCTCATATGAACCGGAAATTGCCCTGTAATCGTGCTCACGACCACCAACGCCGATGCCCACAGTGAGTCGACCATTCGAGAGCAGGTCCACAGAGGAGAGTTGCTTTGCGACATCGACAGCGTCGTGAGCAGGCAGAACAATGATCGTGGTCCAGAGCCGCACCCGCTCTGTCAGGGCCGCTGCAGCGGAGAGTTCGACTACCCAAGAATGGCTCGGATAGGTGATGCGCTCGGGAACCGCCAAGCTTGACCACGGGCCTTCATCGATTGCTCGACACCAAGACAATGTGTCGCTGCGGTTGTGCGCAACCATCGTCGGCATGGTCATTGCGATGTCCATTGATGTTCCTGTCGTCTGCGTGCATGGGAGACCCGTCGATGTTGACGGCACGGCGCAGAGTACTTCGGCAAGACTCGGGAGGTTCGTGACGCCGCGGGGTGTCATGGGGGAGAGCAGCGTGATGGTCGATCTCTACAGTCCCGACTCCTATGTCGAAGGTGCACCGCACGCCGAATTCGAGCGACTTCGGCGAGAGGATCCAGTGCACTGGCAGGAGATCCCTGGGCAGGCTGGCTACTGGGCGGTGTTGCGTCATGCCGACGTTGTTCACGTCTCCCGCAACCCACTGCTGTTTTCTTGTGAGGCAGGAGGGGTGGTTCTCGAAGACCTTGATCCGGATCGTCTTGCTCGAATGCGCGACATGTTGCTTTCGATGGACCCTCCGCGACACATCGCCTATCGGAAGCCGCTCGCTCCGGAATTCGCGCAGCGCGTGATTGCAGGAATGGCAGATCAGATCGGGTCGATCACGTCAGAGATCTTTGATCGTGCCGCCGAGACGAGCGAAGTCGAATTCGTTCATGACGTTGTCGGTCCGTTGCCGACGCAAGTCATCGGACGTCTCTTCGGGTTGCCGGAGAAGGACTGGGAGTGGCTTCATCGACTCGCTCAGATGAATACGAGTGGTCAAGACCCAGACTTGAACCCAGATGGCGATCTCAGCGAAGCGGGAAGCGCCGACTCATCGATGCAGATGGCGATGTATGGGATGGCCTTTGCTGCGGAGCGACGGAAGATGGACACACAGGGCGATCTCATGGACGTCATCCTTGGCCAAGAGTTCGATGGCCGGTACCTCACTGATCCGGATATTGGGAGTTTGCTTGTTCAGATGATTACCGCAGGCAACGACACGACTGTGTCGATGCTCGCTGGTGGGCTTTGGGCACTTCTTGAACATCCCGATCAACTTCACCTACTGCGGAACGATCCGACGATGATCCCGGGTGCGGTGGAAGAGATACTTCGTTGGTTCAATCCGTTGCACTACTTCCGCAGAACTGCAACTGATGACATCGAACTTGGTGGCAAACGGATTTCGAAAGGCGACAAGGTGGCGATGTACTACACATCTGCCAATCGAGATGAGGCCGTTTTCGCAGATGGTCAGCGTTTCGACATCACGAGAACGCCAAATCCCCAGCTCTCGTTTGGCATCGGAGAGCATTTCTGCCTTGGTGTCCACCTTGCCCGTCTCGAAGGACGAGTCTTTTTCGAACAGTTGCTTGAGAGATTCTCGAAGATTGAGCTCGTCGGTGAGCCAGTGCGAGTGCGATCCAATCTCAACAATGGAGTGAAAAAGCTTCCTGTACGACTCACAGTCTGAAGACCAGGCAGTGGAAGAGATGAAAGACTGAGCGCTATGACGATGTTCGTAATTGGAACTGGACCCGGCCACGATGGACGCAACTCTTCAAGTTTCGTTGCCCTAATTTTTGTGCGAGACGGACGCATCAATGAAGTTGGAGAGTACTGATGAGCATCCATGACTTAGTGGTTCGTAACGGCACCATTGTCGACGGTACTGGTCGTTCTCAATTCATTGGAGATGTTGCCATTACGGGCGGCATATTGACCCAAGTCGGCGGAACTGTCGTAGGTGAAGGCGAAGAAGAGATCGACGCGACCGGGCTGCTCGTTACTCCAGGGTTCGTCGATATTCACACTCACTTCGATGGTCAAATCACCTGGGACGAGATCCTCGAGCCGTCGGTGTCGCATGGAGTCACCACGATCGTGGCGGGCAACTGCGGCGTTGGCTTCGCTCCAGTCGCCCCAGAACGTCGGGAGCAACTCGTCCAGTTGATGGAGGGTGTGGAGGACATCCCTGGGGTGGCCCTCACTGAAGGAATGTCTTGGGACTGGGTCACCTATCCCGACTATCTCGATGCACTCGACAAACGTCAGTGGTCGATGGATGTCGCGACACAAATTACGCACGGCGCCTTGAGGGTGTGGGTCATGGGCGACCGCGCCGTCGGTGACCTCACTGCGACCTCAGAAGAAGCTGCCCAGATGGCATCGCTTGTTATCGAAGCACTGGAAGCCGGTGCACTTGGGTTCTCGTCCTCTCGCACCTACGCACATCAGGCACCTGATGGCAGTTATGTGCCTGGCACCCATGCCGATGCCGATGAGCTTTGGGCAATTGCTCGCGCGATGCACGAATTTGGCCACGCCGTTTTTGAAGTCTCTCCCTTGGGTGTCGTCAGTTCCGACCCAGAGATGCTCATCAAAGAGTTCGACTGGATGCGGCGAATGTCCGTTGAGTTTTCAATTCCGGTGCTGATGATCCTTAATCAGATTCCTTCAAACATCGACCTTTATCGCGAGATCCTTGACCTTTGTCTCGAGGCTCGATCAGACGGTGCGCTCGTTATTCCTCAGGTCTCAGCCAAGAGCCAAGGTCTGCTGATTGGACTGACCTCTTCGCACGCGTTTCTTCGCAGGCCAACGTTCCGGAAGGTGCGTGAGGAGTCAAACGGCGATCTCGATGCCCTGGTTACGAGGCTTTGCGACCCAGAGGTAAAGGCAGCGATTCTCGCTGAAGAGGATCTCCCGCCGAGCGGAGAGCTCTATGAGGGGATTTCAGTCTTCGCTCAAAACGGCGCCTCGATCATCTTTCCGATGAGCGAACTCATCGACCAAGAACCCGGACATGAAGAGAGCATCGCTGGGCTCGCTGCAGCGGCTGGCGTTTCCGAGATGGAAATGATGTACGACCGGATGCTCGATCGCGATGGTCGAGCTCTCATGATGGCGGGCATCAACAATTACGCCAACGCAGGCCTCGACGGTGTGTACGACATGATCACCCACCCCGCATCTGTCCTTGGTGTTTCCGATGCCGGTGCACATTGCAACCTTCTCGTCGATGCATGTATGCCGACCATGGTGCTCACCCACTGGGTCCGAGACCGGTCCCGCGGTCCTCGGCTTTCTCTTGAGTCAGCGGTGCGGATGCAGACACTCGAAACGGCTACCGTTTATGGGCTAGACGATCGAGGGTCGCTTGAAGTTGGCAAGCGAGCCGATCTCAACGTGATCGATTTCGAGAATCTTCACCTGCTGCATCCCGAACTGGTCCACGACCTGCCCGCCGGTGGCCATCGGCTGATCCAGCGAGCCACTGGCTACCGCTTTACCGTCGTGGCCGGTGTCATCACCCGAAAAGACGATCACGACACCGGGGCCCGTCCCGGCCGACTCGTCCGTGGGATGCGCTGACGGCCTACCATCTGTGCAACTCGTCACTCAAGGAGACTCCGGACATGACACTCGTTCACTCAAACGCACCCGAAGCCGTTCACATCGGTGCCGATGAACTCCCGTGGGTTGAAATTGGCAATGGCAACAAGCTTCGCGTTCTGCAGGTGAAGATCGAAGAAGGTCTTTGGATCGTTGAGAACATCATGCAGAAGGGCTTCGAGGTCCAGACCCACAAGCACACTGGTCCTGTTTGGGGTTACACCGTCAGTGGTGGCTGGAAGTACAAGGAATACGACTACGTGAACCGCGCCGGTTCGTTCTTGTACGAACCTGCCGGTTCGGTGCACACGCTCCAGTGCATCGAAGACAACACCCAGGTGTGGTTCCACATGTACGGATCGAATCTGAATCTCGATGCAGACGGAAACGTTGAATCAGTCACCGATGGTGCAACCTCGCTGGCTGGCTACTTCGCATTGTGTGAGATGCAAGGTATTCCGCGTCCAAACGTCGTCGTGGGCTAACAACCCCTCACGCGGCTATTTCAGAGAAATTCGTCAAGGAAGTCGACCATTGCGTCGAGAGCTTTTTCGCGTCCGGGATCTTCATATGCGCTGAAGTGGTGGCCATCAATCATGGCAATGCGTTTCGGACTTGAAGCGCGTTCGAAAGTGTCCAGCGCAACCGCGGTCGAGGCAACTTCATCGTTGGTGGCGACAACCATGAGCAGTGCCGTTCCATTGAGCGAAGGTGAACAGGCTCCGGGATCAAATGGTGGTGTGGTCGTCATGACCATGGTCACGGTGTTGTTCCAGCCATTCTGAGGGCCGTGGGCCAGGAACCACTCTGAGGATTCTGGGTGGGGCAGAACTGCTGCTTCAACTCCTGAATCGAGCACAACCGCCATTGGTCCGATTTCTCGGAGGCCCACATCGAGAGAGGCGTTATCAAATGCAACGCGCATTGCAGTGAAACGTTGCTCGGCGTGTGTGGGATTCGCAATGAGATCTCCCATTCCTGCGAAAGGAGCATTTGCGATGACGGCTTTGATTTCGGGGTGGAGAGCGCCAAGAACGATTGCCTCTCCACCACTAAAACTTGAGCCCCAGAGAGCGACGCGGTCGGGATGAACTTCAGGCCGAGAGCGAAGGTGGTCGACAACTTCCCACATGTCGTGGGTCTGCACCCATGGATTCACCACATTGCGCGGTTCTCCTGAAGACTCGCCAAGACCGCGATGGTCATACAGGTACACGGCGTATCCAGCTGCCGCGAACTGGTCAGCAAACCACGGCAGTCCCATTGCGCGTGTTGCGGAGAACCCGTGACTCATGATGACGGTGGGAGCGGATCGCGTGTCTGAATCTGGGAGGTAGAGGTCGCCCGCAAGAACGGTGCCATCGTCCAAAGTGAGTGGAAGTGGTCGGGGAGCAGCAGTCATAGATGCGATGCTAGGAAGGAAAGAGGCACCGTGTCGCCATTGTGGCGAAACATTGCTGGGGGAGTGAGGCACCACTGTGGGTCATCCATTTCGCGACGTGGCGATCGTTGGCGTGCACAACACCAAACAAGCGCGTGTGCTTGAAGGTCACGATTCGCAATCCATTGCGCTCGAAGCTGGGCTCGGGGCCGTCGCCGACGCGGGGCTAGAGCCCAGAGACATTGACGGCGTCGTTGGCGGAATTGCTAGCAACTTCCTCTTTCAGAGCCGCATTGGGCCGGCTTGGCGTTCGATGTCGCCGCTCGGAATCCCCGCCGTCATCGAAGGGGCAATGGCTATTGCGTGTGGCCTCGCCAACAACGTGTTGATTGCTACTGGTGAGGCAGGCAGTTATCGGCAGCACGCATCGACGGCTCCGTGGACGCGTCCAACGAATGAATTCGTAGCCGCATATGGCATGTTCACGGCGGCAGAGTTCGCGCTCATGGCTCGACGGCACATGCACATGTACGGAACAACGCCTGAGTCAATGGCGCATGTTGCGGCGACGATTCGCAATAACGGCCACGTGAATCCGGACGCGGTCTATTTCGGCCGCGGACCATTTACTGCCGCAGATGTGCTTGAGAGCCGAATGGTGGCAGACCCATTTCATCTTCTTGATTGCGCAATGACCTCAGAGGGCGGCACCGCACTTGTTCTCACCCGGGCTGACCGAACTGAGGACACAGCAAAGACGCCTGTCTTCCTGCTCGGGGGTGGTACTGACCACTTTGGGCCGTCGTATCAGCACCCTCCAGTCTGGGATCTCGGCGGAGTCCGTCGACCAGACCTCGTCGCAGGTCTCGTCGGTCGTCGGGCCGCCGAAGAAGCCTTCGCCGCAGCTGGTCTCGGCCCATCAGATGTCGACGTCTGCGAGTTCTACGACCCGTTCTCCTTCGAGTTGATTCGCCAGTTCGAAGCGTTTGGCTTCTGTGCTGAGGGTGAGGGCGGCGACTACGTGATGTCTGGCGTCATCGAACCTGGTGGTCGTCACCCCATCACGACCGATGGCGGAACGATGTCGTTCAGTCATGGCGGAGCATCAGTGCAGTTATTTCAGCGAGTGATCCGAGGTGTTCAGCAGTTACGCGGCGAATGCATCTCTTCGCAGGTTCACGGTGCTGAGGTTGCTATGTGCACCGGAGGCGGTTCGGGGGCACTTTTCACAGACGTACTTCTTCTTGGAAAGGATCGGCCATGAGTCTGCTGGTACCTCAGGCAGGAGATATCCCTCTTCCTCAACCCGGTCCTCTTTCTGAACCGTATTGGCAAGGCTGTCGAGAGGGTGTTTTGCGTTTCCAACGTTGCCTTGATTGCAGCGCTGCCACCCACACGCCAGCGCTGCTTTGCGCCGCGTGTGCATCGAGGTCTCTTGAGTGGGTCGAGAGTTCTGGTCAGGGCGAGATCTACAGTTGGACTCGCGTATGGCGTCCTGTGACGCCGGCTTTTCTCACCCCTTATGTGCCGATCATCGTCGCAATGGACGAGGGTTGGTTCATACTCTCAAATCTGGTCGGCTGCGAAGGCGACGCCGTTGCCATAGGTAAGCGAGTGGAAGTGGTCTTCCACCCCAGCGGCGGGACCGACGACATCTTCCTGCCGTACTTTCAGTTGGTGTCGTAGCGGACCACCCCATTCCACGGTTACGAAGCCCGTTGAAATCACGGTCCACTCGATGTTTTGCCGGGCCATCAGGGCTATGCCTTCCAACGCGCCTAGTTTCAATCCCCGTGGCCGACCAAGAAGACCTGAACGATCAAGACGATCTCGAAGCGCAGTTGCAGACAGTTCGCTTGGGCCTGACCCGATTGCAACGGTTGCTGTCGAGCCGACGGGTTCACGCCGGCATGGCAGGGGCTGCTCGCGTCGTTCTGCCGCAACAGGCCATGAATGTCCTGCGTGCATTAGGTGATCGCGATCCGCTGCCGGTTGGAGATTTAGCTCGAGCAGCGCGAATGGATACCGGCGCAGTGAGCCGTCAGATTCGAGTGCTTGAAGAAGAGGGCCTCGTTGAGCGCCGTTCGAGCCCTCAGCACGGAAGCATCGTGCTTGTCGTTTCTACTGAAGAGGGCAGGGCGATGGCGCATCGATTCGAACGAGTTCGAAGTGCGCAGCTTTCGCGAGCCCTTATCGAATGGACCCCCGAAGAGCGCGCCCAACTCGGTGCGTTGATGTTGAGGCTGGTCGACGACCTTCAAGCAACGCCATATCTGCAGACAGACGGCGACTGATCGAGACCCTGCTCAGTCCGGGATGACGACAGCGCGTCCGCGCAGTTCGCCTCGTTCCATCTTTTCGTACGCCTCTGCAACTCGATCAAGAGGAAAGATGTCAACGTCGACTCGCAGTTTGCCGCTTTCAGCGAGAGCGATGACCTCGAGGGTGTCAGCGATTGTTGGAGCCTGGAACGAAAAGACTTCACCGTCTCGCGGGAGCTTGTCGAACATGGTCCCGCGCAACGAGCCGTTGCCCGCTCCGACGAGCGCGTAGGCCCCGGCCTTGCCCGTGCTTTGAAGCCCGTGTGTAATTGTCTGGTCGATGCCAACGAAATCAAAGACTGCGTTTGCGCCCCCACCGAGAAGGCGGTGGATCTCTGTCGTTGTGTCGTCATTGACTCCCTCGAGCACGTCGTGGGCTCCAAGCTGGGTGGCGTAGGCCAATCGATCGCTTGAGACATCGACGGCGACGACGCGAGCACTTGTAAGTGCCAAGAGGTGCTGGATGGCGTAGGCACCCAGACCGCCCGCACCGATGACGACAGCCGTGCCGCCAGGAGGGATCCGCGGAAGGGTCCGCTTCACTGCGTGGTAGGAGGTCGCGCCTGCATCTGTCAGAGGTCCGGCGTTAACGGGATCAAGCGTGTGGAGCTTCACAAGTTCACGCGTGGTGGCGACCAGGACGTAACGAGCAAGGCCACCATCGATCCCGTATCCGCGACCAACGATTGAGTCGTCACAGTTGTTGTCTTGACCACGAGCGCACCAAATGCAGTGGCCACAGGAATGAGGGCTCATCACCGCCACTGCATCGCCAACCTCAAAGCCAGATGCTCCGGTGCCAAGTGCAGCCACATGGCCCCCGACCTCGTGGCCGAGGGTGAAAGGTACCCGCCAGCCGAGGGGCTCCATAAATGATGCAGGCGCCAGTGCCATGCCTACGTCGGAATGGCAGAGTCCATTGCCAGCGACTTCGACAAGGATTTCCCCGGGTCCGGGGACCGGGATGGGCGCTTCGGTCAATTCGGGAGGATGCTCCCACTCGACAATGCGGTACGCCTTCATCATTTCCGTCATGGGCTCATGATGACATGGACAGGGAATTCACGCCCGGTGGTGATGAGGGCAGCGTTGAGAGGGCAAGATATGTCGTCCGTAACGAGGAGGAATCCGTGGCTGAAGTGACGTCGGTTGAAAAGGCATCCACGATGTGGGAGTTGGTTGAGGCTCGCGCCGCTGCGACCCCTGATGTCGTTGCTCTCATTGAAGATGACCGCGAGATCACCTTCAAAGAACTTCGCGACATCTCCGAACGAGTTGCCGCCGGATTTCACGAATTCGGAATGCGCCACGGTTCGCGCGTCACTTGGCAGCTCCCGACTCGTATTGAAACTGTCATCACTTCACTTGCGCTTGCGCGTATTGGTGCGGTGCAGAACCCAATCATCCCTATTTACCGTGACCGTGAAGTTGGGTTCGTTCTTCAGCAAACCAACGCCGAATATTTCCTGATCCCAGGTGATTGGAACAGCTTCGATTTCAACGCGATGGCCGGGCGCATCATGGACGATCTCAGTATTGAGCCAACCGTGATGATTGCCTATGACCAGTTGCCACAGGCCGAGCCGTACACGCTTCCTCCGGCTCCGACCAACGGCGACGAAGTTCGTTGGATTTACTACACCTCCGGGACAACATCTGCGCCCAAGGGTGTTCGCCACACTGATGGCACGCTTATGGCAGGCGGTCTCGGTCTAGCGAACGCAGTTTCGCTTACTGCCGACGACATCGGATCGATTGCTTTCCCGTATGCCCACATCGCCGGACCCGATTACCTGATGATGCTTCTGTACCGCGGTTGCGGCGCGGTGCTGATCGAGGCGTTCTCTTTGGATGTTGCTGTCGAATTGTTTGCTCGCAAGGGAGCAACAATGGCCGGTGGCGGTCCTGCGTTTTACCAGATGTATTTGGCGAAGCAACGTACGCAACCTGGCGAGAAGATCATTCCTTCGCTCCGTTTGCTCTCTGGCGGCGGCGCACCGAAGCCACCCGAGATGTACGTCGAAGTTATGGCAGAAATGGGTATTCCCGTTTGTCACGGCTACGGAATGACCGAATGTCCGATGATTTCTCAAAGCGGTCCAGACGACACCGAAGCACAACTTATGTACACCGACGGTAAGCCGGTAACTGCATGTGAGATTCGTATCGTCACCCTTGAAGGTGCCGTTGCATCGCAGGGGCAAGACGGAGAAGTTCGCCTAAAGGGGCCAATGGTCTTTAAGGGCTACACCGATCCGTCTCTGGACGTCGATGCCTTCGACGAAGAGGGATGGTTCCGCACCGGAGATGTCGGCCACCTCGACGCTGATGGTCACGTGGTTCTCACCGGTCGCCTCAAGGACGTCATCATCCGCAAGGGTGAAAACATCTCAGCCAAAGAGATTGAAGACCTTCTCTACCAGCACCCAAAGGTTGGCGATGTTGCGGTGATTGGACTTCCCGACAAGGAGCGCGGTGAGCGTGTGTGTGCCGTCGTTGAGCGCGCAGCCGGAACTGACGATCTCGAGTTTGGTGAGATGGTGTCGTTCTTGAAGGGCGCGGATCTCATGGTCCAGAAGATCCCGGAACAACTTGAGGTTGTCGACGAACTTCCACGCAACCAAACGCTTCGCAAGGTGCTGAAGCAGGACTTGCGTGACATGTACCGCGACAAACCGTGGAGCCCCGCTCCGCGTTCGTGATTTCGATCAGTTGTCGCCCAGTTTGGCTGCTGACATCAAGGCGAACCAGAAGGAAATCTCAGATTGCGAAGAGGAGTCAGCGAAGTGTGACTGGGCGGCTCTTGATGACTTCTTCAAAAAAGTCATTGCCTTTGTCGTCGACGACGACGAACGCCGGGAAGTCTTCGACTTCGATCTTCCAGACCGCTTCCATCCCGAGTTCCGGATACTCGAGAACCTCAACGGACTTGATGCAGTCCTGAGCGAGGCGAGCAGCAGGTCCACCGATAGAGCCGAGGTAGAAACCACCGTGGCGGTTGCACGCTTCGGTGACGGCCTTCGAGCGGTTGCCCTTCGCCAGCATGACGAAGCTGCCACCGTTCTCCTGAAAGAGGTCGACATAGGAATCCATTCGACCAGCTGTGGTGGGACCAAATGAGCCAGAGGCGTACCCCTCGGGTGTCTTTGCTGGTCCGGCGTAATACACGCAGTGATCTTTCAGGTACTGCGGGAGTCCTTCGCCAGCGTCAATGCGTTCCTTCAACTTTGCGTGTGCGATGTCCCGAGCCACGACCATTGGACCACTGAGGCTCAGTCGAGTTTTGATCGGAAGCTTCGAGAGCGTCTCGCGAATCTCGGACATGGGTCGGTTCAAGTCAATGGCAACAACTTCGCCCCCGAGAATGGTGTCGGTTACTTCGGGAAGGAACTGGGCGGGATCGTGCTCTAGTTGCTCAAGAAAGATTCCATCGGCAGTGATCTTGCCCAGAGCCTGACGATCGGCGGCACAAGAAACCGCTATGGCAACTGGACACGAAGCACCATGACGCGGGAGTCGCACAACGCGAACGTCGTGGCAGAAGTACTTGCCCCCGAACTGTGCTCCGATGCCGGACTGTTGTGACACTTTTAAGAACTCGGCTTCAAGTTCGAGATCTCGGAAGCCCTGGCCGAATTCGTTTCCTTCGAACGGAAGGGCATCGAGATATTTGGTCGACGCCATCTTTGCGGTCTTGAGCGCGAACTCAGCAGACGTACCGCCGACAACCACAGCAAGGTGGTACGGGGGACAGGCAGATGTACCGAGAAGATCCATCTTCTCGGCAATGAACTTCAGCATCGATGCCGGATTGAGAACGGCCTTGGTCTCTTGGAACAGATAGCTCTTGTTGGCAGAGCCGCCACCTTTTGCCATGAAGAAGAACTTGTAGGCATCACCATCAACCGCGCTGATTTCGATTTCTGCGGGAAGGTTGGTGCCGGTGTTGACCTCGCGATACATGTCAAGGGGAGCCATCTGTGAATAGCGAAGGTTGTCGCTCTTATAGGTGTCGTAGACGCCTCGTGAAATGGCAGCTTCGTCATTGCCGGCGGTGAGAACGAACTGGCCACGCTTTGCTTTAATGATCGCGGTGCCGGTGTCCTGGCAGCCAGGAAGAATTCCACCAGCGGCGATATTGGCGTTGCGAAGAAGGTCAAGAGCGACAAAGCGGTCGTTTCCAGATGCCTCTGGATCGTCGAGGATGTGTGCGAGCTGCTGGAGATGTGGGGTGCGTAGATAGTGAGCAATCTCGAACATGGCAGCCGACGTCAGCGTCGTAATTGCCTCAGGCGAAACGCGCAGGAAGTTGCCAACTGATGTCTCGACCGTTTCGACTCCATCGGTAGCGAGTAGTCGGTAGTTGGTTGTGTCGGGCCCGAGGGGCAGAAGGTCTTGATGCACGAATTCAGCCATCCCCGTACGGTACCCGCGGCGACAACCTGCACTGAGACCCTCGGCTACGGTTTAGGCAGAACTTATGGAGGCAACTGTGAACGCAATCGTCATCTACGAGAGTCTGACTGGAAATACGAAGAAGGCAGCTGAGTACATCGTTGATGAACTGATCGCCAATGGTGTTTCTGCAGTTGCTAGTCCGACTACCGATGTCGACTACCAATCTTTGGCGAATGCAGATCTCGTGATCGTTGGAAGCTGGACAGACGGCCTGTTTCTCTTTGGCCAAAAGCCAGCCAGCGCAGGGCGCCTTTCGCAGATTCCGTTCCTCGCGGGCAGGCAAGCAGCCGTCTTTTGCACCTATGCGCTCGATACTGGAAAGACGCTCGAGAAGCTTGAAGCGATCATCGCCGATCGTGGTGCCGAGGTCATCGGCGGAATGGCGATTCGTCGGAACAAACTTCAGGAAGGCAGCGCGGAGTTCGTTTCGCGATTGCTTGGTGTCGTCACCGTCTGATCGGTTGCCGCCGACTCGTCGGCCTCAAGTTCTCGGATTGGCGTGAAGCACACGGCTCCGATCAACATGAGAGCGCGAACGGTCGACATCCACGGGTCATCGCCATGGCCGCCGGGGTCGACAAGGAAGAGCCAGGCGACAACGCAATATATTTTTGCTTTGTTGTTCGTTGCTTGAATCCAGAACGCGACGAGAGCCACGAGCAGAAAACCAAGGTGATGAGTCCACGAAATCGGACTCATCACTGCCGACGCGCATCCGACTATCGCGGCAACAGCGAGGAAGTCGTTTGCCCGCGACGCCCGCACCGATCGGATGAGTGCGAGGCCGAGCACCACGCCGAGCATTAGAACCCACACGCCGTTCCGGAGAGATCCCGGCTGTAAAATTCGAGCGATCACGCTGAGAGCGGAGTTGTTTCGACCATCGCTTACCGATCCAACCCGGTCGGACTCCCAAAGCAACTCTGTCCAGTAGGTCAGCGAATCGGCGGGAGCGAGAGCCCACCCGAGGGCAGTTGCGGCCACCAGCGCGCCAATTGCACGGGTGGCTGGTCGCCAGCGCCTTGAGGCACCGAGCCAAAGAACGAAGAGCCCAGGGACAAGTTTGATGGCTGTAGCGATTCCGATTCCGATCCCCGACCATCTCGAAGATCGACGCATTGCATCAAGGTCGACCAGAACGAGAAGCCACAAAATGAGATTGATCTGTCCTTGACGGAGAGTCAGCCACACCGGGATTGTCATTGTCGCAGCGACGAATGCCCAAGAACTCCACTCGAAGCGTTTGGCGGCGTCGATCCCTGCAAGGCCTGCCACAGACCAGGCGCATCCGAAGAGGGCCGCAAGATTCAACGCGGTGAAGAGGACTTCTCGGCCGTCGGCGGTGAGCGGAGTGAGCGAGGTAAAGAGCAGTGGCCCAATAGGCGGGTACGTGGTCGAAAGATTGAACGTTGGGTCCCGGTAGTCATAGAGAGAGCCGCCACCAGCCCAAGCCCGGGCGGAATTTGTATAGATCTGGAGATCAAGAAGCCCATTCGGTGGCCCGGACTTCCACGCCTGCCAGAGAGCAACGCCGACCGCTGCAGTCAGAGCGACGACTGCCAGCCAACGACCTCGAACCCGACATGTCCAGGCGAGAGCGATGATTCCCGCGGTCAAGGCCAGCGGAGTGGTCCAAGGATTGATGAGCTCAAAGAGCCAATTGGGCACATTCGGACGCTAGCGGAGTCGTCTCCTGAGAGGCGGCGAACCGAGCTCTGACCCGAAACACAATCGTCATCATTGAATGCACAGGTGGGCAGTTAGGTGGCAGTAGGTTTTCAGCGGGCGGAGTCCCTCGTGGGCACCGACACGTACAACCACCTACACCCTCGAGGAGATCATGGGTTCCCAAGCTTCACATTCACGACGACGCTTTCGCACAGCCGGCGTCCTTTCCGTAGCCGTCCTTGCGGTTGTGGGTCTCGTAGCAACTGCGTGTAGCAGTAGCGATTCCGATAGCAGCAGCGTGGTCAAGGCCGCGTGGATCTACGTCGGACCTACCAACGATGGCGGCTGGACTCAAGCGCACGACAATGGCCGTAAGTTCGCCGAGACTGAACTTGGCAGCAACGTAAAGACGACCTACAAAGAAAATGTCAAAGAGGCTGAAGTTGCACCAGTCATTGAAGACCTTGTGAAAGATGGCAACACCATCATCTTCGCAACGTCCTACGGTTACGCCGAGCCGATGGCAGCAGCTGCCGCGAAGTACCCGGATGTGAAGTTCGAACAGGCCACCGGTGATCTCATCACTGCTGGAAAGGCCACCCCAGCGAACTACGCCGAGTATTGGGGTGCCGGTGAGGACACGTTGTACCTCTCGGGCATCGCCGCAGGAAAGGCTACGAAGAACAACAAGATTGGTATCGAGGCGCCGTTCGCGATCCCCGAGATCATCCGCCATCTCAACGCATTCGTTCTTGGTGCTCAGTCCGTGAACCCCGCCGCGACCGCAAAGGTTGTTTGGACCAACGATTGGTTCAACCCCACTGCGGAGAAGCAGGCTGCTGAATCACTGGTTTCGGCTGGAGTCGACGTGATCTTCTCGCATCAGGACAGCCCCGCCGCAGGCGAAGTTGCGAAGGCGAACAACCTTCCGTGGGTTGGCTACGACTCCGATCAGTCCGGTGCCTACAGCTCCGTTTGGCTGACCACCGCAACCTACAACTGGGGACCGCGTTATCTCAGTCGCATCAATGCAGTGAATGACAACACGTGGAAGTCGGACAACTACTACGGAACGATTGCTGACGGTTTCACGACGCTTGCGACCTTTGGCAACCTTGTCTCTGCTGATACGAAGACGCTTATCGATGCTGAATTGACGAAGGCAAAGAACGCCGGAGCCACCTCCATCAACATTCGTCCCGTCGTTGCGGCATTCGGTTGGTTCTGGAGTCTGAGCGACCGCCAGGACCAGACCGGTGCAGTGAAGATCACGAAGGGTCAGACGCTGTCCCAGAAAGATCTGTACGAGATGAATTGGTTCGTCAAGGGCATCGACGGAACTCTGAAGAACTGATTGAACGCCGAGTTCACGACAGATGTCTGAAACGTCTGTAGCTGGGGCAGTCACTGCAAATGCAGTGACTGCCCTTGGCGTTACCAAGAGGTTCCCGGGCGTCGTCGCGAACGAGGACGTGACCTTTGAGGTGCGTGTCGGTGAGGTACACGCCCTTCTTGGTGAAAACGGCGCCGGAAAGACAACGCTTTCGAACATCCTCACGGGTCTGTACCGGCCCGACGAGGGTCATCTTTTGATTGCAGATCGCGAGATCATCTTTGAGTCGCCGAAGGCTGCAATTGATGCCGGTATTGGGATGGTTCACCAGCACTTTCGGTTGATACCGACTTTCACCGTGACTGAGAACATCATTCTCGGCACACAGCCTCCATCTCGACGATTGCTGCTCGATACCAAATCTGCCGAGGCTCGGATCGTTGAGCTTGCGAAGCAGTTTGCGATGCCCGTCGATCCCCGAGCCAAGATTTGGCAGCTTTCGGTGGGCGAGCAGCAACGCGTTGAAATTCTGAAAGTGCTCTACCGCGATGCGCAGGTGCTCATCATGGATGAGCCGACTGCTGTCCTCACTCCGCCCGAGGCGGAGTCGCTTGTTAGGACATTGCGATCGATGGCGAGCCAGGGCAGAAGCGTTATTTTTATTTCGCACAAACTCGGAGAGGTGGCATCGATCGCTGATCGAATTACGGTGCTCCGTGATGGCCGATCAGTGGCGACTGTCGAGGCGTGGGGCTCCTCTCGAGAAAGTCTCGCCGAACTGATGGTCGGACGAGAAGTGACGTCGGTGATTCGCCAAGGCATTGGCGCACTGCCTGGTGCAGCGACAGTTCTGTCCGTCGACAGCCTTTCAGCGCTGGGGGATCGAGGGCGGCCTGCGCTCACCGATGTTTCGCTACAGGTGAAGGCTGGCGAGATTCTCGGTATCGCCGGTGTAGCTGGAAACGGACAGCGCGAACTTGTAGAGGTACTTGCGGGTCTGCGACCCAGAACAAGTGGCTCCATAGACATTGACGGCGAAGCGATGGAACGTACTGATGCTCGCCATCCCATTCGTATGGGGGTTGCCTATGTCCCTCAGGATCGGCTCGGAACTGGACTCGCCCCGGATCTGTCCATTGCCGAAAATCTCATTCTGAAGAGATACCGCAGGCCGCCGATTTCGCGTGCTCCGTTTCTTCGGCCTTCGGTCATTGCCTCCGAGGCTGATCGACTCATGACGCAGTTCGATGTGCGTGCTCCGTCGGCGGAAACTCCCACCCGTCGATTGTCGGGCGGAAACGTTCAGAAAGTTCTTTTGGCGCGTGAGATGTCCGGCGCTCCCAAAGTTCTGGTGGTTTCCTCGCCCACTCAAGGTCTCGATGTGGGCGCCGTCGCGACGGTTCATCAACTTCTTCTGGATGCAGCTGCAAAAGGTGTCGGTGTCCTTCTCGTGTCCGAAGACCTTGATGAAGTGATGGCCCTTTCCGACCGCATCGCAGTGATGTACGAAGGAAAGGTCCTTGCGTGCATAGACGCCTCTGAAGCCGATATTTCTCGTATCGGAATGCTCATGGGCGGCGCCGACCTCGTTGAGGGTCAAGGTTTCTAATGCATTCGACATTCTCTGGATTCCGTCTTGAACCACGTAGTCATTTGCCGCGCCACATCAATTGGACTGTGCCGATCGGATCGTTCTTCGCTGCGTTGTTTGCTGGCGCTCTGCTCCTTTTGGTGACTGGTCAGAACCCGATTTCCGTGTATCAGCGGATCCTTGAACGAGCCTTTCTCGACGCTGGTTCGCTCAGTGGAACCTTGGTTGCTGCGACGCCACTGCTCTTCACCGGACTTTGCGCAGCTGTCGCGTTTCGTGTCGGATTTTTCAATATCGGCGGCGAGGGCCAGTTCTACATCGGAGCAATCTTTTCCTCTGGTATTGCTCTTGCATTGGGTCGCGATGCACAGTTTTGGATAGCTATACCTGCGATGATCATCGCAGGCGCACTCGGCGGTGCCCTGTGGGGAGCGATTCCAGGTTTTCTTCGTGCCTATTTGCGTACGAACGAAATCATCACCTCGCTCATGCTGAATTACATCGCCGGAGTGATCGCCGTCTACCTCATTTTCGAATCGAGTTCGTTCTGGCGCGATCTTGAGGGCACCGGGAAAATGTTCCCGAAGGGGAAAGTCATACCGCCGGTTGCGTTCTGGCCCGAGTACGGCATCGGATCCCTTGTCGTACCTTTTGGGTTTCTTCTCGGAATCGCCACCGCCGCATGGATTGCAGTCCTGCAACGTCGGACCCGATTCGGATACGAAATGCGTGTCGTTGGCGGTGCACCGACAACGGCTCGTTATGCGGGTATGCGTCCAGGTCGCGTGATCGTTGCTGTCGCCGCAGTGTCGGGGGCCCTGGCGGGCCTCGGAGGCGCTGCGTCAGTCGGTAACTTCCGACACATCCTTGATCCCAAGGGAATGCAGCAGTCCGGATTCGGTTACGCCGGCATCGTCGTGGCGGCACTCGCACGTTTGAACCCCGTCGCAGTTATTTTCGTTTCGATCATTATCGGTGGAATCACGAACGCGGGCTACGCACTGCAAGGACCAGATTTTCCGTCAGGTCTGGTCGGGATCCTTGAAGGACTCATTTTGTTTTGCACCCTCGGCGGCGAAGTGCTCATGCGCTATCGCTTCGTTCGGACTCGTGGGGTTAGCTCGAACGTGGTTGGTGCACAGTGATAATGAACGACAATCTCTTCATCGTGGTGTTTGCCGCTGCGATCTACTACGGCACACCACTCGTATATGCCGCGCTCGGGGAGATTCTCGCTGAGCGCTCCGGTGTCATCAATCTTGGTGTTGAAGGAATGATACTTCTGGGAGCCGTCGGAGGTTGTTGGGTCGCAACAACAGTTGATGGCCCAGCTGGCATTGTTCTGCCACTTGCAGTCATCGTCTCGATGCTCTTTGCTGCTGCCGGCGCCCTCATTCATGCTTTTCTGACGATTACCCTGCGAGTCAACCAAATCATTTCTGGTCTGGCATTGACTATTTTTGCTGGCGTCGCTGGTGTTTCTTCCTATCTCGCCGGGCTTTGGGACCTCGGTCGGGCTCCGATTGCAAATCAGTTCGGAAGGATGGATCTGTTTGGCTGGGGGGACCTCCCGGTGTTGGGCCCGATCCTGTTCAACCAAACATTGCTGACCTACCTCTCTTGGCTGCTGGTCGTTCTCACGTCGATCTACATCTTTCGGACACGATGGGGTCTCCAGCTTCGAGCAGTAGGCGAATCCCCACAGACTGCAGATTCCGTTGGTGTCGCCGTTCAGCGTTCAAGGTATTTACACGTTCTCGTAGGTGGAGCATTTGCAGGAATCGCAGGTGCGTGTTTCTCATTGTCAATTCTGCCTACTTGGCAAAATGGAATGACACTTGGCCAAGGATGGATTGCGCTAGCGCTTGTCATCTTCGGCTTCTGGCGCCCGGATCTCATGCTGGTTGGTGCGTATTTGTTTGGCGGTCTCTCGAGCCTTCGTTACACACTTCAGGCCAGAGGGGTTGAAATCCCTCAGTTGTTTCTTGATTCGCTGCCCTATGTGATGACGATCGTGGTTCTTGTCGTTGTTTCAAACACAGCAGCGCGACGACAACTCGGAGCACCGGCAGCACTCGGGAAACCCTACGAAAGAGAAGAGCGTTAAGTCTTCAGTCGTGTATGTCGGACTCGTGGGGGTTTACGAGTGCCGCCTTCGTCGACCAAGGGAAATCGATCCAATCGTTGGTGTGCTTCCAGACGTAATCACAGTCGATCACTGATTCCGGCTTCTGATACACAACCGCAGTGCGAACCTCGCCAACCTGTGATGCCACGTATTCAACAACCATCTTGAGCGTATGGCCAGTGTCGGCGACATCATCACAGATGAGAACCTTCGCTGATTCGATGTCCACAAGTGTGAGCGGTGGTGGAAGTATCACGGGAAACTCCAGACGCTCGCCCTTGCCCGTGTAGTACTCCACATTCATAACGTGGGTGTTCTTGATCCCGAGTGAATAGGAGAGCGCTCCACCGATCGGAAGCCCTCCACGAGCGATGGAGAGGATCAGGTCAGGCCGGAAACCATCGTCATCGATCAGGCGGGCCAATTCGTGGGAGGCCTCTCCGAACATCGACCAGGTCAGTACTTCCATCTCGCTCATGCGCCGAACCTACACAATCAGAGAAGTCATCCTTCACCGTTAAGGCACAAGTACGGTGGCGACATGTCTTCCGATGATGTTGTTGTCGCTGGTGCCCCGCCCGAACTCGGACCACTTATGCATTCTGGCGGAGAACTCATGACGCGAGCCGAGCGGCGCCAACTCGGACGCGAACGACGCAAGGTCACGCAGCGATCGTCGCATGCGGGCTGGTATGCGCCAGCGACTCGCCGCGATCCATTTGCAGTTCTCGAGGATCAAAATCGTCGTCGCTTCCCCGATCTCGTTCCTCTCCGTTGGGGACGCATGGTGGCCTCGCCGTTTACCTTCTATCGAGGTGCTGCTGCAGTCATGGCTGCCGATCTTGCTGGTACCCCGAGCACTGGTCTGGACGTTCAGGTATGTGGCGATGCACATCTTCAGAACTTCGGCCTCTTCGCCTCTCCTGAGCGCAATCTCCTTTTCGACCTGAATGACTTCGATGAGACGCTGCCTGGTCCATGGGAATGGGACGTGAAGCGTCTCGCCGCGAGCGTTGAACTCGCAGCTCGCGACAATGGTTTCTCAAAAGAGCAAGCGGAAGCGGCGACGTTGGAAAGTGTGGCGTCATACCGCTCGTGGATGGCGGTGCTCGCCGACCAAACGCAGCTCGATGTCTGGTACGCGAAAGTCGATGTCGACGAGATCCTCCCGATGTTGCCAACCGAAGCGCTGAAGAGATCAGCGAAGCTCGTTGAGCGGGCACGGCGACACAACACTCTTCAGGCGTTAGACAAGTTGACCCAGGTCGTTGATGGGCGCCGGGTCATCGTGGACAATCCACCAATCGTCGAACACCTGCCCGACGTCACGACCTATCACGCTGTTCACACGGTGCTTGATCGTTACAAGGAAACACTCCAAGAGGACAAGAGACTCCTTCTCGAGCGGTTCGAGATCATCGATATCGCTCGCAAGGTTGTGGGAGTCGGAAGCGTCGGCACTCATTGCTGGATTGCGCTGTGCACTGCCGATCGGGAAGACGACGATCCACTGTTCCTGCAGATTAAGGAAGCGAATCGTTCCGTTCTCGAACCATGGATTGGAGCGAGTAAGTACTCCACCCATGGAGAACGCGTCGTCGTTGGCCAGAGACTCCTGCAGGCTGCAAGCGACATGTTCCTGGGGTGGACAAAGTTTCGTGAACGTCACTATTACATTCGTCAGCTTCGCGACATGAAGGGTTCAGCCGTCGTCTCCTCAATGACACCTGCGGTTCTTTCGAGCTACGCCGGCGTCTGTGGTCGCACTTTGGCACGCGCCCACGCGAGGACCGGAGACCCGATAGCGATCAGTGCCTATCTGGGAGAGGGTGACACGTTCGATAAAGCCATCGCGTCGTTCTCGAAGGACTATGCCGATCAGACCGAACGAGATCACGCGATACTCCGAGCCGCAATCGATACGGGCAAGATCCAAGCAATTGAGGGCCGCTAAAGAGTTGCGCTAACTCGTGTGTGGAGATTGCAGATCGGCGAGAACTGCTGCCGCTGCACGACGCCCGGAGAACAGTGCGCCTTGGATCGAAGCGGTATCGCGGTGGTCACCGCAGACGTATCGTCCTGCTCCTAAGCGCACGGAACGGCGGGGGTCGAGCGGAGGGAGTTGCAGTGGTTGCCCATGGGGGATGACGTCGACGCGGATGGTTTCCCATGAGCGCGAGTCGCGATGCCATGCAGCGAGTTGCTTGCGAACCTCTACCTCGAGTTGTGGACCAAGTGCAGGGGGACCGGGAATAGCGGCGACACAGAGAGTTTTGCCCGGAGGGGCGTAGCTCGGAGCAACGTCGCTTAGCACTGCGAGATTCTTCATAGGACCCGATTGAGCGCCATCGAGCAGGATGTGCAGGTTGTGTATCGGCGACGCAGTTGAGTCGAACCAAATGGCGGCGACAGGACGTGAGCCGGGGTCGGGGAGTCCGAGGAGTTTGGAAGCGGAAGGACCTTGTGTTGCCACCACGACCGCTCTGCCGGTGAGTTCCTCGCCGCTTTCAAGGATGACGGATTTTTCGGTAACACTTCGTACGGCCTCATTGCATCGAACGGAGCCTTCATGGAGGCCAGACGCCAATTCCTTTGACAGTGAGCCCATGCCATCGGCGGGCACCGCGCTTTCGCCAACCGCGAGCATGCGCAGAATGACTTCGAATCTGCGCGAGGAAACCTCGAGATCAGGATCTAGTTGAATTCCGGCGAAGAGAGGTTGAAAGAATCTCTCGATGATGCGAGGGGAAAATCCGAAGTTCTGCAACTTTTCTCGTGTCGATGAATCGCGTCGTCGCATGAGATCCGCCACGGAGCCACGGCGGACTGAAGCGATCAATTTAAGGAGACGCAACTTGTCGGAGATTGAACCGATCGGAGCGAAGACCGTCGATGGGAGATCGCGCGGGCTTCGAAGCGGATCGCCCACCGTGCAGAACCCTCGACCTGTCCAAATCGTGGCACCGGGCTGAAATTTTCGAAGGTCGAACTGATCAAGGTTGAACCAGCGATACAACTCTGGGTAGGCCGTAAGCAGAATCTGAAAACCACGATCAAGAATGAAGCCGTCGACGTGGTCGGAACGAACTCGGCCACCGACGTCATCGGAAGCCTCAATCACTTGAACGCCAATTCCGGCAGCGACCAGGGTACGAGCACACGCCAATCCGGCAAGACCTGCTCCCACGATTACGACATCTTCGTTCACCCGGTGGAGGTTACCGACTACGAACTGCCGACTCGTTAACTAAAGGCGACCACCGTATCCATTGCAGTGGTTCTACTCTTTCTCCATGCGATTCTCTGGACCAAAGCCCCATGGCTGAACGGGACGCGAGGGGTCGGAGGATTCTCGGTAAATCAACGTCGGAGAATTCCTCGGTTGTTGGTTCCGCAAGCGGTTTGCCTTCGCGCCCAGTATTGGGACGAAGCACGACGCGTGGAACTGCTTCCCAGCTTGACTCTGCAGGTGGAGGCTCAGGAGTTGGTCCAACCGAGGATCCACTCTTGGCACGCCGCGGTCATCGCAAGAGGAGGCCGAGGACAAAGACGATCATTCTCATCGTGGTCGCGCTGCTGTTGTTCGTACCCGTCGGTTCCTTTGCTTTCGGCTGGTTGCAGTTCTCGAAGATCCCCAGCGTCAATGTGTCGGCTGCGTTATCTCCGCGTGGTTCTCGATCGGGAACCAATTACCTCATCGTCGGTGCTGATTCCCGAGCTGGAATCGATAGCAACGATCCGAACTCGGGTGCATTTCTCTCGGGGGAAGTTTCTGGTTCACGGACAGACACGATCATGGTTCTCCACGTTGATGGGGCGGTTACGAAGTTGGCCTCAATCCCTCGTGATCTCTGGGTGACGGATCCAGCTACCGGTGAGAAGGGACGCATCAATTCGACCTTCGCATCAGGGCCGTCGAATCTGATCTCGGCTGTCGAAACGCTCGGAATTCCGGTGGATCAGTATCTCGAAATCAATTTCGTGAGCTTCGGGAATCTTGTTGATGCAGTTGGAGGGATCACGATCGACTTCCCGTACCCGGCCGTCGACGATCAGTCCGGGCTTTCAATCGCGAACTCCGGGCCGAACCATCTCAACGGCGCCGAGGCGCTGGCCTATGTGCGAAGTCGGTATTACACCGAGATGGTGAATGGTAAATGGCGTGTCGATGGCACCGCTGATATTGGACGCACCGAACGTCAACGAGTTTTTCTCGCAGCACTTATGAGCGAGGTCGCCGGAGAGCGGAACCCATTCCAACTCTTCTCCGTTCCTGGCTCGCTAGGCGCCGGCATGAAGCGAGGGTCGACGTTCTCCTACATCGATGCCATTGGTCTGGCTTGGGCTCTGAAGGACGCTACGCCCGAAATGGTTGTTCTCCCAGTGACGCCACGCCGAACATCTGGCGGTGCCGATGTTTTAGATCTGCAGCCCGATGCTCAAGTAGTGATCAACGGACTTGCGGCGTAAGCAGATGCTTGGCTGATTAGTCGGAAACGATGAGAAGCACATGATCGGGTTTTGTTTCAGCTGATTCGTACACCTCGAAGGCGTTTTCAACAACAGCGACGAGTTCAGGGTGCTCGCGGAATTTACGTGGGTCGAGCGTTCGCATTCTGTTCAGGGCCCCGGTGACGTCTTCGATGTCGAGCCAACCTTTATGGCCCCAACCAAATCGAACAAGAAGACGATCGAGTGCTGCGGGACTGAGGTGTCGTTCCGCAAGAGTGAGGAGTTCCCGACCGCGAGCAAGACGCCGAGATTCGGTTGCATGCCATCCAAGGTGGGGGAGTCCACGGCGGAGCGCGTCAGGTCCGTGAATAGACCGAGTGGGCGTAAGCCACGGGGCCATCAATACTCGATACCAATCGACGAGGTGAGTGTCCTCACACGCTCGGTACCAATCCTCAGGTGAGGAGAGAACGAGAGCCGCCAGATAGGAATGAACGACGGGATCGACGCCGTCCCAAAGTTGAACTGCCCGGTCACGAACTGCGACGAGACCATCTGGTCCCAAGAGCCGCTCTTCGAAATCGTGGTGGAAGGCGATGGAGTCGAGCATCCATGACTGGCTGGTGACTGCCAAGGTTTCCACTCCTTCTTCCGTCAAGAGGCGGCCATTGTCGCGGCGTGGCGGCGTGGTGGCGCGGATACTCAAGTGGCAGACGTGAGACGCTCCACAAGGGATTCGAGAACAGGATGAATCGGCGGCGTTGGATCGGCCTCAATTGACTCCATCTCACAAAAAACATCTGTGCCGTGCGCTCGACCCTGGAATGTCATGAGAACAGAGCAAGAGGGGCCTCCTTCGAATCGCACGATCACCTCTAGGAGACCGAGATTTCGGTCGACATGACCGATACCGCCAAGTGTTGATGCGGCATCGAGAAGACGCTGGTAGGCCTCGTCCGGTGGTGCCTCGATCCAAATGGTGTCGCCAACGCGTTCAGAGACGAGAGGATGTGCGGGCGAAGCCGAAGGTGGGTGAGGGGCAGTGAGTTGGCCCGATCGTGGAACGAGGCGGTCTGGTGAGGTCAGTATCGACGAGAGCACAACTGAGTACGCCTCGGTGAGCAGAGATGGATCGACGCTTCTACTCGCTTCGCCTGTGCGCGATACGGAAAGATCCGGGTGGTGTTCTCGCATGAGAGCGCGAAAGAGGGCTTTGACCTCCTTGTCCGAATCCCCAACTGCGACTCCGAGCACCTGGCATGCAAACTCGAGTTCCAACGATCAGGACACAGACCGTGGACTGGAGAGGAAGGACCCGAGCAGAGCTGCAAATCGTGCAGGGTCGACGACGCCGGTGAGTTCTCTGGCCGAATGCATCGACAACTGGGCGACGCCAACATCGACGGTGGTGATTCCGAGACGAGCCGCCGTCACTGGACCGATCGTTGAACCACAGGGCATGTCGTTACGCGAAACAAACGTTTGCATCGGAATATCGATGTCGCGAGCGATTGAAAGAAGATGGGCGGCACCGGGTGAATCTGTTCCGTAACGCGCATCGGCGTTCCACTTAAGTACCGGACCACCATCAATGTGAACGGGATGATCAGGCTCGTGGCGTTCAGGCCAATTGGGGTGAGTCGCGTGTGCCCCGTCAGCGGAAACGCAGACCGAAGACGCCAACGCCGCAAACCATTGGTCTCGAGTGCAATCTCCGGAGAGAAAGATTCGTTCAAGAACGGTTGGTAGGAGCTGGCCCGCGGCACCGCTCGCGGACTGACTTCCAACTTCTTCATGATCAAAAAGGCAAAGCACGGGAACGTAAGGCGCTTCAAGCGAGGAACTCAATAGAGCGGTAACTCCTGCGTGGCAGGAGAGGAGGTTGTCGAGTCGGGCCGAAGCGAAGAGTGACTCGTCGACACCGAGAACCGCTGGAGGGGTGAGATCGTGGGTCATGAGATCCCAGGACAGGATTTCATTGACTGGTACCTCGGTCCGTTCACTAAGCCAAGAGCGAAATTCGGGAGCGCTCTGCGGTGCGGAACTCCACACAGGCTGGAGGTGGCGCTGCGGGTCGAGTCGCAGGCCTTCGGTCATGATGGACCGGTCAAGATGAATAGCAAGCTGCGGGACTCGGAGGAGCGGTTCGTCACAGCGGAACAGAACGGTTGACGTGTCGTTCGACTTCGATCGAACAGAGATTCGACCGGAGAGGCCGAGGTCTCGATCCAGCCATGAATTAAGGAGAGCGCCGCCGTAAATCTCGACACCGAGTTGAGCCATGCCCGCAGATTGGTGGTCTGGACGAGGACGTAATCGAAGGTTGGGCGAGTCAGTGTGGGCGCCGATCAAGCGAAAGCCGGCGCTTGGGCGGTGGGCTCCGGAGGTGGACCAAGCAACAAGGGCGCCGCCTCGCTGGAGGTAATAGGAACCTGGACTGCTTGGCCATTCATCGGCCTCGTACACCCGGGTGAAGCCTGCCTCAGAAAGCCGGCGTGAGGCCTCTGAGGCCGCGTGGAATGGTGAAGGTGAGGCCGAAACAAACTCGGCGAGGTCTTCAAGATGGTGACGAGGGCTGGAGTCCGGGCGTTCCACAGCATGTGACCCTACCGGTGGGGCTGGGGCCACGTCCCGCAACTGATCTACACTCGGACGCCCGGACAGATGGTGTCAGCCTTCTGCCGTGTACTCTTTGAACTTCGCTCCGGGGCCAGCGTCGTCCCCATCGTGAGCGTGTCATCCTCCCAGGTTCCGCCTCGCCGAGGCAGATCTGCCGATCCACGCAACGCAGGAAGACGCATGTTCCCAAATAGCCTTTCTGGGCTCCCCAGCGCACAGGGTCTTTACGACCCCCGATTCGAACACGACGCCTGTGGCGTAAACTTTGTCGTCCATATGAAGGGCGAGCGCAGCCATCAGATCGTCCGCCATGGTCTAGGTGCGCTTTGCAATATGGACCACCGTGGCGCGGCTGGTGCCGAGGTGAACACTGGAGATGGTGCGGGCATCCTCATCCAGATTCCTGACGCTTTCTTCCGAGCGGTACTGCCGTTCGACCTTCCGGAGGAAGGTCACTACGCGACAGGTCTGGCCTTCCTTCCCTCAGAAGCCTCCGAGGCATCTGTTGCTCGCGATTCCATCGAGCGGATCTTCACAGAAGAAGGTCTAACGATTCTTGGCTGGCGCGAAGTGCCAGTCGACGACTCAATGATCGGCTCGATGGCCAAGAGTGTTGAGCCTTCGTTCTTTCAACCATTTGTCGTAGGAGCGGGTCTCGAAGGTCTGGCTCTAGATCGCCGCGTTTATCTGGCGCGTAAGCGTTCTGAAATCGAACTTGGAACTGTTTCTGAAGGGGGTGTGTATTTCCCTTCATTGTCGAGTCGCACGTTCATCTACAAGGGCATGCTCACCACCACCCAACTCGGTAAGTTCTTTACTGATCTCAGCGATCCGCGCGTCGAATCATCTCTCGCTCTCGTTCACTCACGCTTCTCTACGAATACGTTCCCATCGTGGCCGTTGGCCCATCCTTTCCGCTACATCGCTCATAACGGCGAAATCAATACCGTTCAGGGCAATCGAAACTGGATGCGAGCTCGTGAAGCGCTGCTTGACTCCGATCTTCTCCCGGGTGACCTTGATCGAATTTTCCCGATCTGTTCGCCTGGTGCTTCAGATTCCGCAACGTTCGATGAGGTACTGGAACTGCTCCATATGGGCGGCTACGAACTGCCGCACGCAGTCTTGATGATGGTCCCGGAGGCTTGGGAGCATCAGCCTTCAATGCCGAGAGCAAAGCGTGATTTCTACCGATACCACGCGTCGCTCATGGAACCGTGGGACGGGCCCGCATCAATTGCCTTTACCGACGGCACCGTGATCGGTGCAGTGCTCGATCGAAACGGACTGCGTCCATCCCGCTATTGGGTGACAGCTGACGACTTGGTGATCATGGCCTCAGAGGTCGGTGTCATCGACGTGGATCCGGCGCGAGTTGTTCAAAAGGGCCGTCTCCGTCCCGGACGGATGTTCCTTGTCGACACGGCGCAAGGCCGAATCATCGACGACGAAGAGATCAAGAATCACCTCGCCGAGCAGCACCCTTATGGGGAATGGCTCGCGTCGAACCAGATTGAGCTTCAGTCGCTCGCATCGCAGCCTCACCCTCTAATTGCTCACGATGCAGTCGTGAAGCGGCAGCAGCTGTTCGGTTACACGAACGAAGAGATGAAGCTGATCCTTGAGCCGATGGCGAAGAACGGGCTTGAACCAATCGGCTCAATGGGCACCGATACTCCTATCGCTGTGCTGTCCTCGCGTTCGCGTTTGTTGTTCGACTATTTCGCTCAGCTCTTTGCACAGGTCACGAACCCTCCTCTTGATGCCATTCGTGAAGAGCTCGTGACTGCTGTGAGTGGAACGCTTGGACCCGAAGGAAACCTGCTCAATCCGCAGCCGTCTTCGTGCCGTCAGATTGTTATTGAACGTCCAATCCTCGATAACGACGAACTGCGCACGCTGGTTCACATCGCCGATCACGAAGGCGTCTCCGACTTCCGCACCGTGGTCATCCCATGCTTGTACCCGGTTGCTGCTGGGGGAGAGGGTCTTGCGAAGGCACTACAGAATGTTCGGCGCCTGGCGTCGGACGCGATCGAGGCCGGGGCAACCATGCTTGTCCTTTCCGATCGCGGCGCCGACGCTGAAATGGCTCCGATTCCGTCGTTGCTCTTTACGAGTGCTGTTCACCACCACCTCATTCGGGAGAAAACGCGTACACGGGTTGGTTTGATCGTTGAGGCCGGAGACGCGCGAGAGGTTCACCACATGTGCCTCTTAATTGGCTATGGCGCTGCAGCAATCAACCCGTACCTCGCGTTTGAGACGATCGAAGATCTCATCGCTGAAGATCGCACGGAAATGCATGATCCGATCAAGGCGATTGGGAATTACATCAAGTCCTCGAGCAAAGGTGTACTGAAGGTCATGTCCAAAATGGGCATCTCTACAGTTGCTTCGTACACCGGAGCTCAGATTTTCGAGGCCGTTGGTCTCGCCAACGATCTCGTTGATGAGTACTTCACCGGCACGGTGAGTCGTCTCGGCGGTATCGGACTCGATGAGATCGCTGCCGAGGTCGCGATGCGTCATCGCCTAGCGAATCCCGAGAACCCAACCCAGCGAGCTCATCGTTCCCTTGAGGCTGGTGGCGAGTATCAGTGGCGACGCGAAGGGGAGTACCACCTCTTCAATCCCGAAACCGTCTACAAACTTCAGCACTCAACGCGGTCAGGTCGTTACGACGTCTTTAAGGAGTACACCTCTCGCGTTGATAATCAGTCGAAGAATCTCGCCACTTTGCGTGGGCTTTTTGATCTACGCGTTGGAGCCCGACCGGCAGTCTCAATTGACGAGGTCGAACCCATCTCCGAAATTGTGAAGCGCTTTTCTACCGGTGCAATGTCATACGGTTCTATTTCCGCTGAAGCGCACGAGAACCTCGCTATCGCAATGAATCGACTCGGCGGTAAGTCGAATACGGGAGAGGGCGGAGAAGATGCCGAGCGCTTCATTCCTCTGCCCAACGGAGATTCGCGTCGTTCTGCAATCAAGCAGGTTGCTTCGGGACGCTTTGGCGTTACGAGCGAATACCTCGTAAACGCTGATGATCTTCAGATCAAGATGGCCCAAGGCGCGAAACCTGGCGAAGGCGGTCAGCTTCCAGGTCACAAGGTGTACCCGTGGGTTGCGAAGACTCGGCACTCGACCCCGGGCGTTGGTCTCATTTCTCCGCCTCCGCACCACGACATCTATTCGATCGAGGACTTGGCGCAGCTCATCCACGATTTGAAGAACGCGAATAAAGAGGCACGAGTCCACGTAAAACTGGTTTCAGAAGTTGGCGTCGGCACCGTCGCTGCAGGTGTCTCAAAGGCGCATGCCGATGTTGTGCTTATCTCCGGACACGATGGTGGTACCGGTGCATCTCCGCTCACGTCACTTAAGCACGCTGGTGCTCCTTGGGAGTTGGGTCTTGCCGAGACTCAACAGACATTGTTACTCAACAACCTTCGCGATCGAATCGTCGTTCAGGTCGATGGTCAGCTGAAAACCGGTCGCGATGTTGTGATCGCTGCGCTCCTCGGAGCCGAAGAGTTCGGCTTTGCTACAGCGCCGCTCGTTGTTTCCGGCTGCATCATGATGCGGGTTTGTCATCTTGATACATGCCCAGTCGGAGTCGCTACACAGAATCCTGAGCTTCGGGCTCGTTTCTCTGGCAAACCGGAATTCGTTGTGAACTTCTTTGAATTCATTGCCGAGGAAGTACGCGAATTGCTCGCCTCACTCGGGTTTCGCACCCTCGATGAAGCCATCGGGCAAGTTGAGTTCATCGATTCGAAACAGGCTGTCGAACATTGGAAGGCCTCAGGTCTCGATCTCTCGCCGATTCTTTACATACCTGAGATCGCCGAGGGGGCGAGCCGTCGTTGCATTTCGACCCAAGACCACGGTCTTGACCTTGCTCTGGACAACGAACTCATTCGTCAGGCAGCTCCGGCTCTTGAACGCCGGGAGCGAGTGGAGATCGCCTCGCCGATCAGGAATGTCAATCGAACCGTCGGCACGATGCTTGGGTCGGAGTTGACTCGTCGATTCGGTGGCGAAGGTCTCCCCGATGACACGATCACGATCGCTTTCGAGGGATCTGCCGGCCAGAGTTTTGGAGCGTTCCTTCCGAAGGGCATTACCCTTCGGCTGGAAGGCGATGCCAACGACTACACGGGCAAGGGACTCTCGGGAGGTCGCATTGTTGTGCGTCCATCGAAGAGCGCCACGTTCGCAGCCGAAGACAGCATCATTGCCGGCAACGTCGTCCTCTACGGAGCCACGCAAGGCGAGATGTTCCTGCGAGGGATAGTTGGGGAGCGCTTCTGTGTTCGCAACAGCGGCGCGATAGCTGTCGTCGAAGGTGTCGGCGACCATGGCTGTGAATACATGACAGGTGGACGGGTTGTGGTGCTCGGTCCTACCGGACGCAATTTTGGTGCCGGTATGTCCGGCGGAATGGCGTTCGTCTATGACCCCGACAGCACATTCCTGCTGCGGGTCAATCCCGAGATGATTGATCTCGATCGACCTGATGCTGGAGATCTCGAATGGCTGCAGGATCGAATCGAAAAGCACCGTCACGAAACTGGTTCCGTCGTCGCGGAATCATTGCTCAATTCATGGGCGGAGAGCAGCTCCAAGTTCGTCAAGGTCATGCCAAAAGATTTCAAAAGAGTGCTTGAAGCAGAACGAAAGGCGCTCGCTGAAGGCACTGATCCCATCGATGCGGTCATGGCCGCTGCTCGCGGGTGAGAGGACAACGACATGGGTGATTCAACCGGATTCATGAAGCACGACCGCCAACTTCCGTCTCGGCGAGAGGTTCCCGTTCGCCTGCGAGATTGGAAAGAGGTTTACGAAGACTTTCCGATGGCCAAGGTTCGCGAACAGGCCAGCCGATGCATGGACTGCGGTATCCCATTTTGCAACAACGGCTGTCCTCTCGGAAATCTGATTCCCGACTGGAACGATCTGGTGTTTCGAGATCGCTGGCGCGACGCCATCGATCGCTTGCACGCAACCAATAACTTTCCTGAATTCACAGGTCGGCTCTGCCCGGCACCTTGTGAAGCTGCGTGTGTAGTTGGCATCAATCAAGATCCTGTGACGATCAAGCAGGTTGAGGTCGAAATCATCGATCGCGCTTGGTCCGAGGGTTGGATCGAGCCACAGCGTTCGGAGCTTCGGACTGGCCGTTGCGTCGCTGTCGTCGGCTCTGGTCCTGCAGGGCTCGCTACCGCGCAACAGTTGGCGCGAGCCGGACACGATGTTGTCGTCTTTGAGCGTGCGGATCGTCCCGGCGGCCTTCTTCGTTATGGCATTCCCGAGTTCAAAATGGAGAAGCAACACCTTGATCGTCGTTTGGCTCAGCTTGAAGCCGAAGGCGTTGAGTTCCGCTGCAACGTGAATGTTGGCGTCGATATCACCGGCGAACAACTACGAGACCAGTTCGATGCAGTTGTTCTGGCCGGAGGTGCAACCGCAGCGCGCGACCTCACTATCCCCGGTCGCGAGTTTGTCGGTATTCACCAGGCGATGGAATTCCTTCCGCTGGCCAACCGCGTGCAGGAAGGCGATCTTGATCGCAGTCCGATTCACGCCGAAGGTAAGCGCGTTGTCATCATCGGCGGTGGCGACACCGGTGCAGACTGCCTCGGAACCTCGCACCGTCAAGGTGCGACCTCGGTGCATCAGTTCGAGATCATGCCTCGACCCTCCGAGTCCCGTCCGGACGAGAATCCTTGGCCCACCTGGCCCATCGTGTATCGCACATCATCTGCCCACGAAGAAGGTGGAGAGCGTGTGTATGCGGTGAATACGTTGGAGTTCCTCGGCGATGCCAGCGGAAATCTCACTGGACTCCGTGCCGTGGAAGTTGCTTCAGAGATCGTTGATGGCCGGCCTACCTTCGTGCCGGTGGAGGGCTCAGAGTTCGAGGTCCCTTGCGATTTGGTGTTTCTCGCTATGGGCTTCGTCGGACCAGAAGGTGGTGGCGTACTTGAGCAGCTCGGCGTCGATCTCGATGTGCGAGGAAACGTCGCTCGTGACGAATCATGGTCGACCAATGTCGACGGCGTCTTCGTAGCCGGCGATATGGGCCGCGGACAGAGCCTCATCGTTTGGGCCATCGCCGAGGGACGCTCAGTCGCAGCAGCGGTCGATACCTGGCTCATGGGTGAGACCATGCTCCCGTCACCAGTTGATCCCTCTGCAGTTCCTCTGCGCTGAGATCCTTCCAGAACGCTAGAGGCCCCCGTCAGTGACGGGGGCCTCTAGCGTTTTGCAGGAACTATCAGGCGGCGACGGTATCGCCGTTGAGTTGGCGATAGGCATAGCCGATTGCAATTTCGGTGAAACCGATAGCAAGGCCACAGGTCACCAAGTTGATGAGCACAACAACGATGGCGAAAACCAGTACGTCGCCAGCGTTCTTGCCGACGAGGTTGAACGAGTTCTTAATGGCATCAACTGGTTCGTTGTTCCGCTTTGCATCAAGTACAAAAAAGGCCCAGAAGAGAAGGAACAGTCGCACCACGATGTAGCCGATGCAGCATGCGATGATACCGACAAAAGACAGAAGAGCGACGATGATCGCTCCGATGGCAAAAGGAGCCAGACGTTCTGTCGAGAACATCATGCTTGCTTCGGGTGGTCGACCATCGGTGATTGCCAAAGCAGCGCGGACGAGACCGGCTTCAACCATGAACCCGACGAAAACTCCGATTGCGATAAGGATGCCGGTGACAATCAGCCCGGAGACCAGACCGCTCGGGCGCACGAACTGAACGGCCATCGAGAAGATGAACTGAACACCAAAGAAGATGATGACGATGAGGATCATCGTGCTTAGGTTGGCAACGAATTTTTCCCAGCCGTAGGACAGTGCGGCGCCGACATCGAGACGGGCGCCAGCCGGCTGAGGGGTTGCACCAGGGGCTTGCTCCGGGGGATACCACTTACCGTCCGAGGCCTGCCACCAGCCCGGACCTTGGGATGTGTCGCTCATGGACGCTCCTTGCGTTGGGTGAGTTCGGACTCTGTGATCCGAATCTGCGGCACGATCGAACCGCGACAAGAAGGTAGTGCGTGAATGGTCCGTTTCGCGTTTTTCCTGAAGGGCTAAGCCATGAAACAGGAGTAAAGGAGTTCCCTTAGCTAGCGGAACTCGCCTGTAGGCCCGTGATGCCTATCGAGACGCAGCGGAATTGTCGGTTGAACGGTGTAGCCCCTTGCGGCCATTAATGAGAGAACCCATTCCTCTACTTCTGACCAGCCGGCAGCTCTTGGACCTTCAACCTCGGAGTTGTAGCGCTGCGAAAAGACCACCGCCTCTGCACCGGAGGATCGGAGCGCCTCAATATTGTGCGGGGCGTCGTCAATGTACGCATCGGCTTCCACTTGGGGTTTGTCTCCCAGAAAACACAGATCCCGATATGGAATCGAGTGGCGGTCAAGCCATTCAACCGTATCGGCGACAGCCACAGCGTGGCCCCAATTGGTATACAGACGATGGGTGATTAACCGAATCCAAATGCCAGCGTCGGAAAGGCGCCAGAGTGTTTCCGCTGCACCCGGGATGACAGGCATCGTTCGGAACATGCGGTGTTCAACTACCGCCAGTCGGTGGAGCCGTTCGAACTCAGGTCGATCCATGTCCCACTCAGTGAAGTCCCAAGTTGCCTGAGGCGGGAGAGGGGACAGATCGACTCCTCGTTCCTGGGCGACAACTCTTCGAAAGGCTTCGGCGTGATCACCGCACACTCCGTCGAGATCAACTCCGAGAACGAAGTCCGACACTGTCAATGACTCGAGGAGAGGAACTCGAGCGAAGCATCGATGAAACCAAAATCCTTTGGCGTCGCGAAATGGTCAACGTTTCGCAACGTAACGAGGCGAGCGTCGGGCAGTGCCTCGAGTAGGGGCTCTGCTGGGCCGGCGAAGTCTTTGTCACCGAGGACAACAAGCACCGGGCACGTGATGACCTGAAGGAGTTCGGGTGTCATCACGATTCCGTTCGAGCGGCGCATAAATGCTGCAAGCGCTTTCGGGTCCTGATCCGGAGCTTCAGCAAGCTGAACGAAATAGCGAACAATCGGGTCGTCGGCATCGCCTGGTCCGTCAATCGCAGATGCGATCGATTCACCGGTTGCATCTCGTTCAAAAAGGTTTCGTCCCACCCCGGCAACGATTAGCGAGTTGAAGCGATCGGGATGGAGCGCGGCCAATACGAGCAGCGTTCGAGCACCGAGCGAAAAGCCGATTGCGTCAACCGGTTCGTCGGGAAATCGTTCGAGGAGGTGCTGTTCGAAGGCTTCGTAGGCCTCTGGCGAATGAGGCTTTTCTGCTGTGCCCGATCCCAGTACATCGAGTGGAAGGGCGGTACGGCCGATGTCAGCAAGGAGATCAACCCAACCGTTGTCTCCCCATGTTCGGGCAGCCGAGGTTGCAAAACCAGGAACCAGCACGACGGGAGGTGCCACTAGCGACGGCCCTTTTGGCGGCGAACTGCATCTTCGGCCAGCGGAGTGAATGTCCCCAAAGCAGTAGCTGTCCACGTGAGAGTTGCTGCGTGTTGGAGTGCACCGACAGAGAGTTGGTCGCGCAGCGAAGTGTTGGTGAGGACTGCCGTGACCTGTTCGGTGAATTCCCGCGGCGAGCGCGCCAGCAGTCCTGAGAGGTCCGGTGCTACGGAGTCGCGATGACCTGCGATGTCTGTGGCCACCGAAGGAGTGCCACATCCAGCTGCTTCTGTGAGAGTCATACCCCAGCCCTCGGCGATCGAAGCGCTCGCAACAAGCCATGCCTTTCGATAAAGAGAAAGGAGTTCTTCGTCGGAGACGCGACCAGCCAAGCGGATCCATGATTGCGCCCCGAGTGACGCGATTTGGGCTTCAAGAGAGGGACGCTCGTACCCATCGCCGACAATCACGAGTTCCGTCGTAGGCACAAGAGCTCGAACCTCTGCCATTGTCGCAATGAGATCGTCGAATCGTTTCGACGGCATAAGGCGACCCACTGCAACAACGAGGGGAGTTTCAGACTTGTCTCCCGAGGGGTGGAATCTCTGGTCGATCCCGGGGGGCACAACGCGAACTCGCGACGCCGGAAGTCCGAGATAGTCAATAATTTCCGTCCGGCTTGATTCGGACAACGTGACGATCGGGGTGCGGCGATACAGCGGAGGAGCGATGCGATGCTCGAAGAATTTACCTGCCTTGGCAAGACCCGGTTCGAGAACCATTTCCCACATGTCCCTATGAACATGATGGATCCAGGTACTGCGCGGTCCACGAGCCCACACCGGAGTGAGAAAGGGAACTCCGTTCCAGATCTCGATAATTCCGTCACGAGGTCCCAAGCTTCCGAGTACTTCGCTGACAACTGTTGTGGGGAACACCATGAAACGTCCGTGTTTGCGAACGATTCGGTAGCCGTCTCGGGTGCCGGTGTAAGGATGGCCCTGGGCATAGGAGGTGCGCATCGTGATGTCGATCCCGGCCTCGGCCCACAGGGCAAGGACTCGAGCAGCGTGGAGTTCTGAACCCCCTGCTTCGATATCGACAAGATCTCGCCAAGCGAGAACATGAACTCGTTCGATACCGGCATCTTGGGCAAGTGCAGAGATATCGCCGATCGACGGCGCAGTAGGCATGTCGGGTTAGGACGGAGGCTGATGGACGGGATGCCCGACGTCGTAGGCGTCGCGTTCAATTACCGGCGCATCTCGACCTGTTCCTGAGCCACCTGAACCTGCTGCGGGAGCCTTTTCCTCGTGGTATTCCTCTTCCACGTTGACTTCCCAGACGTCGTAGGTGGTGCCATTCACGATGTTCTCGACGGTGAGCATCGCGGTGTACATGGAGTGATCCTGATTGTTGTACCGGTGCATACCGTTACGACCAACCGGATGAACATTGGTGGTGCAATCGTCGAGCCACTCGCGGAGCCTCTGCACATTTGCCTTATAACGCTCGTCGTAGAACGGATAGGCCTTGGGAACACGCACGACGTAACCAGCTTCGACGCGGCCAGGTTCGATGAGGCCGATTGCTTCAAGCTCCCGGGTGGCAAGAGCGACAAGTTCGTCATCAGATGAATTCCAGAGCTTGTCGCCTTCGAAGACGAAGTACTCGAGGCCGAGACAGGTGCGGCCTTCCTTCACCATGTATGGCGACCAGGAACTGAAGTTCTGAATTCTTCCGACTATGACAGCGGGAGAGTGGATATAGATCCAATTATCGGGGAAACCTGCGCTCTCGGGCACGACGAGCGCGACAGTAAGGAAGTCGCGGTAGCGCAGGTCGTTGGCCGCAGCGAGCACATCGGCTGGGGGAGGAGGGTCCATGGCCTTCAGGAGCGACGACATGGGCATCGACGAAATAAGCTCGTCACAAGCGATGGTGGTCGCACCGTTGGGTCCCGAGGTGGTGACCGATGTCGCCCGACCATCGTGATGCTCAATACGAGTGACCTTGTGCTCCATGTGAACAGTTGATCCGGAGGCAACAACCTTGTCGCGAGCGGTTTCCCACATCATCCCCGGACCGTATTTTGGATACTGGAATTCCTCGATTAACGAGGTGATGTCGGTGGATTTGCCGGCATGGACAAAGGGCACCCAGCGAGGAATGGTGTCGAGAATGGCGTTGATGCCTGCATTCCAGAGAGACATGTTTTTGATGCGCTGTGCAGCCCAGTCAGCTTGAAGTTTGCTGGCTGGGACACCCCACACCTTCTCGTTGTAGGTCTTGAAAAAGTGATCGAAGAGACGCTTACCGAAACGGTTGGTGATCCAATCTTGAAGGCTCTCTTCTGGCTTATGACGGCCGAAGAGTTTCGCGACACTAACCTTGGCTCTGGCCCAGAAGTAAGACGCCACACAACGGACCGCTTCAATGATTCCGAGATTTTTCAGTGCATTCGACGCCTTGAGCGGATAATCGAAGTATTTCCCGTCGTAGAAGATCCGACTCATTCGGGGCCGCATAAGAAAATCCTCATCGGGAAGGATTTCGTGCCAAAGGTCTTCGACTGGTTGCACCTTGGTGAAGAAGCGATGCCCGCCCAGATCAAAGCGCCAACCATCGACTTCAACGGTTCGGGAAATGCCTCCGACGGTGTCGGTTGCTTCGAAAACTGTGCTGGTGCGCCCGGCCTTTGCGAGTTCGAACGCCGCAGTGAGGCCCGCCGGACCGGCACCGATGATGACCACCGAAGGGTTGGAATCGGTGCTCGAGTCAGTTGCAGTCATCATCAGGTCACTTTCGCATGAAGGAACCTGAACAGTGTAGTGAAGGTGGCCCTCCAAGATGTCGACCTAGGTGACCGATTTCAGCGGTATCGGGCAGTACTCTGCGGCCCATGCACGACATTGAGCCGGGCCAGCCGGACACCCAGCCGGGCGCTGAAACAGACCGGAACGCTCTACCCGAAATCGTCGCACTGGCTGTCGTCGCTCTCGCAATTGGCCTCTTCACGAGGTTTGTTACCCGCTCCTCGCTGTGGCTCGACGAGGCGTTATCGGTCAACATTGCCCAGCTTCCACTCGGCGAGATGACAGAAGCCCTCAAACATGACGGTCACCCTCCGTTGTATTACGCCCTTCTCCACGGCTGGATGGATGTCTTCGGCTCCGGTGATGTCGCTGTGAGAGGCCTTTCGGGTCTTTTGGGTATCGCAACGCTGCCACTCGTGTGGATTTTGGGCCGGCGAAAAGGCGGGACTGTTCTGGCTTGGGTGGCCGTGGCAGTGGTCGCGGTTTCCCCTTTTGCCGTTCGGTACTCCAACGAAACTCGGATGTATTCGTTGGTCATACTCCTTGTGGTCATCGGTTGGCTTCTGATCGATGACATCGTCGACCGCAAGAAGGCGACGATCGTTCGATTCGTTGGCCTGGCGTTCGTTGGTGCAGCACTTCTTTATTCGCACTACTGGAGCATTTGGCTCCTCGGGGCAGTCGGAATCACATCGCTTTGGAAGATCTGGCGCTCCCCGGACCGCTCTGCTCGCCGTCCCTGGACCGGTATCGCGATCGCCACCGTTGTTGCTGGTGTGGCGTTCCTCCCGTGGCTACCGACGATGCTTTATCAATCGGCGAACACGGGGACACCGTGGGCGAAGGCGTCACGACCTACCTCGGCGTTCTCTGTTGTCTTGGCCGATAACGGCGGTGGGGCCTACGGCGAACAAACCCTCGTCGCTGCCATGTTCGCCATGGCGATGGTCCTCGGCCTTCTAGGCGTTGCCATCGATCGACGGACAACGGCGTTGGATCTGCGAACCCGAACACCGTTCCGAGGCGCCGCATGGATTGCTTCGCTGACTTTCGCAATCGGCTGCGTCGTGTCCTATGTGTCGTCGAGTGCTTTCGCCAGTCGCTACTCCGCAGTGATCTTCCCATTTATTGCCCTCCTCGCTGCTGCGGGTTGCGTTTGCTTCACTTCGCGATGGGTTCGCTTCGGCGTCGTGGCGGTGTTTTGCAGTTTCCTCGCAATCGGAGCGTTCTGGAATGTGATCTCGCAGCGAACAGAACTCAAGGTGATCGCCGATGCAGTTCAGGCCTCGTCGCAGGAGGGCGACATCGTTGTGTTCTGTCCCGATCAACTTGGTCCTGCAGGATCGCGCGTGATGCCGTCTGGGCTCACATTGGTCTCGTATCCAACATATGACGAGGGCAAATTCGTTGATTGGGTCGATTATGCGCAACGAAACGCTGCATCTGACCCCGACGCTTTCGCTGCCCGACTTTTGGCCGATGCCGGCTCAACTCGTTCGATTTATCTCGTTTGGAACGACTCCTATAAGACCTTTGAAGGTAAGTGCGGCGGGCTGCTCGCTGCACTCGCAGCAGCACGGCTCCCGGAACAACTGATTGGCGATGATGGCGAGCGCTACTTTGAGCACGCAGCACTCACAAGATTTGCTGCTCCCGCATGAACGAGGCGCTTGTTGCTCGTCTGAGGGGCGTGCTGCTTGACCTCCGAGAGGTCATCATTCCGTGGTTGACCACCAGAGTTTTGATTGCTATTGGTTTCGTTACTGCATTTGCAGCATCTGATCAGTTAGCGCCCTCGAATCGCCCGAATGTCCTCACCGAGGGGCTTATCGCGTGGGACGGCACCTGGTATCGCGATATTGCCGAGTTCGGCTACAGCTCAATCGATCCCGAAGGCCTGCGATTTTTTCCGCTCTTCCCCCTACTCGGTCGAGCTTTCTCCGTCGTTACGTTGGGGCGCACCGATGTAGCGCTGATCCTGATGGCGAATATCGCTTCACTCTTCTTAGCGATCGCAATTCGACGGTTGGTGATCTTTGAGCGTGGCTCAAAAGAACTCGCCAATCGCGCTGTTTGGATCGTGTGCCTTTTCCCCGGAGCCTTTGTCTTGGCCTGGGGCTACGCAGAATCCCTCTGGTTACTTGCGGCGGTCTTCGGATTTTGGGCCATTCGCACCCGTCGGTGGGGGTGGGCGATTGCTGCGGGACTGATAGTTGGATTCTCGAGGCCACTCGGCATCGCCTTTGCCGCCCCGGCTGCAATTGAGCTCATTCGGGTCTGGAAGCAGGCAAAGAGTACGGAGCGGGTTGTCGGCGTCGGAACCGTTCTCGCCCCATTTGCAGCGACGGGGGCATACCTGCTGTGGGTCAACACCACCTTTGGCGATGCGTGGCTCCCGTTCTCTGTACAAGGCGACCTTCGAGGATCCACGGCGAATCCGCTTGTTCGAATTTGGGATGGGTTCTCGCAGATGTTCGGGGCCGAACGACTCGGAGATGGACTCCACATCCCGTTTGCCATTGCGTTTGTGGCTCTGCTTGTTCTGACATTCCGCTGGTGGCCGGTTTCGTACGGAATCTTCGCAGCGATTGTTCTTGCTGCGGCACTCGGTGCAGAGAATCTCAACTCGCTTGAACGATATGGACTCAATGCGTTCCCGTTAGCTCTTTCGCTCGCTGTCGCAACGAGGAACGCGAAGTTCGATCGCGTTGTGACAACAGTTTTGGCCGGGGGAGTTGTTGCATTGAGTGCCCTTGCATGGACAGGCGCGTACGTCCCGTAGACGTCACCAAGTGATTGCCGCGTGTGCGCGAGACTTGCTGAATGGGTAACGATCTCTTCGACACCGCTCCACTTGATTTCACCTGTCCACGGTGCGAGTTACCCGCCAGTGCACGGTTCTATGGTCCTTGCGACGATTGTCGAGGGAGCATGAGAGCCACATTGGGCACCGCGGCTCGTGAGATCGAAGCCGAGGCTTACGAACCGAAGATGAATGTCGTTCCAAACGCCATTGCCACGAAGGACTAAGCGGTTGATAGCCAGGGATTAGCCCTCGATTGGAAGTTCTTCGATGGAGACCGAGGTCATGACGTCGCCAACGGAGATGTTCTTTACGACATCAAGACCAGCAACTGTGGTGCCGAACAGGTTGTATTGCTTCGGCAGTCCCATTTGGTCGCCGAGGCAAATGAAAAACTGCGAACCGTTGGTATCGGGTCCTGAATTCGCCATTGCAACAGCGCCATCGCGGTAGTTGCCTTGCACCGGTTCGTCGGCGAACTTGTAACCCGGCCCGCCGGTTCCGGTTCCCGAGGGGCAGCCGCCCTGGATGACGAATCCGGGAACAACGCGATGGAAAGTGAGACCATCGTAAAAGCCGCCGCGAGCGAGGGTGACGAAGTTGTTCACCGTATTCGGGGCGATTCGCGGGTCGAGATCCATAACGATGTCTCCCTTGGTCGTCGCAATGGTGACTCGGTAGATGGTTGATGTGTCGATCGTGAATTCAGGTGCGGAAGCCATGGTCTCATCGTGGCACAAGTTGAGCCCCTCCTAGGCTGTCTCCATGGCCGCCAACCACCTCACAGCAACAGAGGATCTCGTTCAAAGGGACCCAGTGCTGGCTGATCTGGTGGAGCGGCACGGTCCGATGCGTATCGGTGCGGCTCCACCGGTAGCGAAACGGTTTGAGACTCTTGCGAACGCAATTGCGTCGCAGCAACTCAACGGGCGTGCTGCCCAGACCATCTGGGGTCGGGTGCTAGGGAAGGTTGAGGGCCCGTTCACCGCCGAGGCGGTGTTGGCTGTCGCTGAATCCTCGTGGCGAGACGCGGGCCTCTCTGGGGCGAAAGCCGCCTCGCTGATCGATTTGGCAGCGCACGTGGCTGATGGGCGCATCCAACTGCATCGCGTCGGACGCATGTCAGACAGCGAGGTGGTGGAGCACCTCATCTCTGTCCGAGGGATTGGCCCGTGGACTGCGCAGATGTTCCTTATGTTTTCTCTGCGACGCCTCGATGTGTGGCCAACTGGTGACTACGGAGTGCGTATCGGTTACGGCAAGGCATTTCGTCGCGGAGTCGCACCCACTGCAAAAGAACTCGAACCTCTCGGCGACCGTTTTCGCCCATTTCGAAGCGTGGTCGCTTGGTATTGCTGGGCTGCGGCAGATGATCCTGATTTCTCCGTGTAACGACAAACCGACTACAGAGAAACGGGAGCTCCCTCAAGCGGAAAGTGGCACGCGACGTAGTGGTCTTCGCCAACAGCGGTCATCACTGGTTCAACCTGCGCGCAGAGTTCTTGGGCCTTCGGGCAACGAGTGCGGAAACGACAGCCACTCGGTGGTGCGACGGGTGAGGGGATCTCGCCGGAAAGGCCAGCGAAGTCTCCCTTTGGAGCGTCGGGATCGGGAGGGGGAATCGAGTCGAGCAGCGTCTTTGTGTAGGGATGCGCCGGACTCACGTACAGACGGTCGGGGTTGCCGACCTCGCACAACTTGCCGAGGTACATCACTGCAACTCGATCGCTCACGTTCTTCACAACTGCAAGATCGTGAGCGATAAAGAGCATGGTGAGCCCGTAGCGCTCTTTCATGTCCTGCAACAGATTCAGAATCTGAGCCTGTACCGAAACATCAAGCGCTGATACGGGCTCGTCACAAATAAGAAGTTTGGGTTCGAGCATCAGTGATCTTGCGATGCAAATTCGTTGACACTGGCCGCCTGAGAACTCCGATGGCCGACGCGATCGCGCCCCTTCAGGATCGATGCCAACCGATTCAAGCGTTTTGTCGACGAGTGCAGATTGTTCTGCCGAGGTCCCGCGTTTCCAAATACGCAAAGGTTCCGCAACGATGTCGGTCACTTTGCGGCGAGGATTCAGGGAGGAGATTGGGTCCTGAAAAATCATCTGCATCTGCGGGCGAATCTCTCGCAGTTCCGAGCCAGAGAGCTTGGTGAGTTCGTGCTTCTCGAGGAGCACTGAACCGGATGTGGGGGAGGGCATCTGCATGAGTGCCCGACCCGTTGTCGATTTACCCGATCCCGATTCGCCGACAAGCCCGAGTGTTTCACCCGGAAGGAGGTCAAGACTGACGTCGCTTACCGCATGGACTTTGAGTCCGGTGGATCCGATGGGGAACTCAACAACGATGTTCTCTGCACGCAAGAGCGACGCGGATGCATCACGAAGGTGGGCAGTGCCTGATCCGGCCATTAGTTGCTCCCTGCTGAGCTCATGGCACCAGGTGCGGGTACGCCAACTGGCACGCCGGCTGCGGTGTTGCGAGCGAGGGCCTCACGGTTGCCTTCAGAACCAACCGGATACCAACAACGCCATGCATGACCATTCGCTGACTCGAGTGGCGGTTCCTCGTTGAGACACTTCTCTTGCACATAGCGACACCGTGGAGCGAAATTGCAGCCCTTCGGGGGCGACAAGAGGTTAGGAGGACGTCCGGGAATTGCTTCGAGCCGTGTATGGCTGGGGTGTTCGATCCGAGGAATCGAACGCAGAAGAGCTTCGGTATAGGGCATCTTCATCGAGCGGAAAAGGTCTGAGGTGGCGGCTTGCTCAACAACCTTGCCGCCGTACATCACCATGATTTCGTCGGTCCGACTTGCGACGACGCCGAGATCATGACTCACGAGAATCATCGCCGTGTGACGATCTCGCTGGAGATCATCGAGAAGATCAAGGATCTGTGCTTGGACCGTTACATCGAGGGCTGTTGTGGGCTCATCGGCGAAGAGGATCTTTGGGCCACACGCCAGAGCGATGGCAATGGTGACTCGTTGGCGCATGCCGCCTGAAAGTTGATGTGGGTATTCGTTGAGGCGCCGTTCTGGCTCCGGGATGCCAACTTGTCGAAGAAGAGCGGTGGCAGTTGCCTTGGCCTCTTCCTTATCTACCCCGAGGTGGTGTCGAAGAGATTCGGTGATCTGCTTTCCGATTTTCATGACCGGATTAAGCGATGTCATTGGGTCCTGGAAAATCATCGCCATTTCGGCGCCCCAAACATGGCTCATCTGCTTTTCGTTGTAGCCGATGACGTCGGTGCCTTCGTAGAGGACCTGTCCTTCGCGAATGACATTGCGATCGGGGAGCAAGCCCATTACCGATCGAGAGAGAACGGTTTTACCTGAACCCGATTCGCCCACTACGCCAAGAGTTTGACCTCGCTCAAGCACAAACGAAACATCATCAACTGCGTGAACCACGCCACGCTCGGTGCGGAACGATGTTGAGAGGTTGCGTACTTCAAGGAGAGGTGAGTTCTGGGAATGAGGTGATGTGTCGGTCACTGTCAGGCCTCTTTCACATCTGTGTACTCACGAATGCGGTCGCCGGCGAAATTGAGGGCGAGCACAGTAAGAAAAAGAACAGCACTAGGGATCAGAGAAATCCAAGGAGCGCCATTCTCGAGCGCAGGCTTTCCACTCACGATCATGTTGCCCCAGGTTGGAGTCGATGCAGCATCAATCGAGAGACCAAGAAAAGACAGCCCTCCTTCGGCCACGATCGCAACGGCAATCGCAATGATCGAGAAAGAGAGGAGCGGCGGAATGATGTTTGGAAGAATCTCGCGACGGAGAATTCGCATATTGCTCGCGCCAAGCGATCGGGCTGCGGTGACGAACTCTCGCTGACCATAGATCAGTGCATTTGCTCGAACGAGTCGTGAAGTAGGAGCGATGGCAACGATGCCAAGCGCAATTGAGACGGTGAGGACTGTCTTTGAGTCGGTGAAATTCACGATGGCAAGAGCAAGTAACAGCGCAGGGAAAGACAGGAGAACATCCATCATCACCATCAGCACAGTTTCGGTTTTCCCTCGCAGGTACCCGGCTGCAATGCCGATGGAAGTGCCGATAACTCCGCCGAAAAGAATTGAGAGAAACCCAACCGCAAGCGATGCACGAGCACCCCAGATAACACGAGAGAAAATGTCACGTCCGAGAGCATCAGTTCCAAACCAGAACGTGGAGTTGGGGGCGAGGCGCGGACGGCCGACGATCTTCGATGGGTTCTTAATTGGCAACCATGGCGCAGTGATCGCCAAGACGATGATGAGGATGAAGAAACCCGCTGCGATCCAGAAAAACAGGCCCAAACGCTTCCTCGGCCGAGCGCCATCAACCTGATCTGGATCAAGGGTGTGGAGAGCCTCGAAGTTGTGGGAATCTCCATCGGCAATGCGCGTGACTTCAGTGGCGAGGTCGCCACTTGCAGAAAAGACCGAGTCGGCTGCGGGACGGCCGGCAGCGTCAGGCGAGGGCGCGGGCATGACGAATCCTGGGGTCGAGGGCGGCGTAAAGGAGATCAACAAGGAAATTCACCAACACGTATGCGCATGCAATCACGACGATTGCTCCCTGCACGGGGACGTAGTCCTGACCTTGGATTGCTGCGTAGGTATATCCGCCGAGGCCATTCAGTCCGAAGATGACTTCGAGAATGACGGCGCCGCCAATCAGACGACCAAAGTTGAGGCCAATCACCGTGATGATCGAGAACGTCGATGGTTTAAACGCGTGTCCGTAAAGGACTCGCCGAGGTGACATGCCCTTTGCACGCGCCATCGCAATGAAGTCCTCCTGCATTGTTGCGATGAGATCGGTGCGAAGTAGTCGCATGTAGACGGCCATTTCGGCGACTGCGAGACACACGGCAGGAATCGTTAGCGACGCGAGGCTTGCTATGGGCCCATCACTAAACGGCGTGTAGCCAGTGGCATTTCCGATTCCGAGCGTGACCGGAAAGATCCAGATGAGGAGCATCGCCATCACAAAGTTAGGTACGGCCAACAGCATGAAAAGCGTTGCACTCGAGGTTCGGTCGAGGACTCCGCCAGCTCGCTTCGCTGCGGCAAAGGCAAGCGGTACTGCGACAAGCAATGCAAGGAACTGTGAATACAGAAGCAGTTCGATCGTTACCGGCATGCGCTCGGCGAGAGCCTCAGAAACCGGCTGAGCATTTCGCGCCGATGTGCCGAGATCACCGGTGACAGCATCGCCGAGCCAACGCACATAGCGAACCGGCATTGGATCATCGAGTCGAAATTCGGCTCGTTTTTGATCGACGCATTCTTGGCCGCCAGCGCCAGCGCATAAACGAGTTGCAGTATCGCCGGGAAGAAGTTCGAGTAGCAGGAACGACAAGAACGTCACGCAAAGAAGTACAACAAGGAGCTGCACTATTTTTCTGCGTACAAATCTCATTGGGTTGCCTCAATGTGGGTTGAGATTGGCAGATGCAGCATGGGGATCGGATCTCGGATTTCGACTCACGAGGGAGCAACCGCCCCCATGTGACTTACGCCACAGGTTGGAACCTAAGCACTACCTACCGACCTGTCAACCACCCTCAGAGTAGGCGATCGCCCCCAACCTCGTGAACCGAGTCAAGTTGAAATTCTCAACCTGCGAATCGACTTGATCAACTGGGCGCGGACCACTGCCCCCTCGACTCCAGTACCGCGTGCAACACCGCAGGGCGGTCAGTCATGATCCCGTCGACTCCGAGGTCGAGAAGACGATGCATCTCTTCCACGTCATCGATGGTCCAGACATGGACGGGCAGGCCAGCACGATGGGCCTTTCGAATGAAACGACTGTCGACAAGGGGAACCTTTCCAGCGTGGGTCGGGACCTGAAGACAATTGCCTTCGGGGACCTTCCTCCCCAATCCGAAGCTCGAAGCCCGCAGCCGAGCGACACCCTTGGGGCCCATGGACGTGCATACCTCGGCGCCGAAAAGAGACCGGAAATGATCGAGCCGTCGATCTGAGAATGACCCAATGCACACGCGATCGAGCGTTTGCGTGCGGCTGAGGAGAGCTGCGAGGGGCTCCACCACTTCATCGTGTTTGGCGTCAATATTGATTCGAAGGTTCGGCCAGGTCGTGAAGAGGTCTTCGAGAAGAGGAATCGGAGCGATCCCGTCGATCCGGGCCTGGGAAACTTCAGCCCACGTCAACTCTGAAATGAGCCCGACTCGGTCTGTCACGCGATCGAGATGGTCGTCATGGAACGCGATGATGACGCCATCTGAGGTGACATGGGCGTCTGTCTCGACGTAGCGATACCCGAGTTCGACTGCGCTCGAGAACGCCTCAAGTGAATTCTCTGGCCAGTCCCCAGCGCCACCCCGATGGGCAAAAGCAATGGGGCCTTCATGTTCAAGGAATGGGTGGGTCGCTTTCCTCACGGACGCACCGTAGACCCCAGTACTCTCGTCTGGTCGGAAAATTCCCAGAAACCGATACCCTCATTTTCGTGGAGTCGACAGAGCGTTTCGCGATTCTTATGGCCCGCGACGAGCGATTCATCGCACTCGACGAGGCCGCATTTGTTCTCGCTTCTCATTTTCATGAGGGACTCGATGTCGAGGCACGCCTTGCAGAACTTGATGCTCTGGCTGACGGATGTGGTTCATCGCTCGAAGACGTCCTTGAACGAGTCTTCTCCGTTCTTGGATTCCGAGGGAACACTGGTGGCTATTACGACCAAGACAATTCCTGCCTTGATTCCGTGATCGATCGCCGTCTCGGCATTCCGATCACCCTTTCGATCATCTTGATGTCGGTTGGCCGACGTGTCGGTCGCGAAATGAGCGGCATAGGGATGCCCGGCCACTTTCTGACGCTCGATGTTGAAACTGGCGTGTTTCTCGATGCGTTCGATGGCGGTCACCAGTTGGACGATTTCGGCTGCGAGCAGTTGTTCATGCAACTCCACGGATCAGACGCGCCATGGCACCAATCGATGCTCGCCCCAATCGGCACTCGCGGCATCATCCGTCGGATGCTCAACAATTTGGCGCAAATTGCGGTTGCCGAGAACGATCACCGCTCGCGAATAATCGCAACCCGGCTTCGAAGCCTCCTGCCAGATGCATCCATTTGGGAACGAGCGGAATTGGCTCGTGCCTACGAAGCATCGGGCGATTTCGATCGAGCAAGTTGTGTTCTCGAGGCTGTTGCTGCCGAGGCTCCGGCTGAAGAGGCCAAGGGGTTTCGATTTGCTGCCGCAGGATTACGAGCCTTGATGAACTAGAGGTGACATTCAGGTGTTCGTGGAATGTGCTTCAGTGCCAGTGTCGTTCACCGGTAGCGTGCAGGCATGACTCGTCGCACGAAGATCATCGCCTCAATCGGCCCAGCCTCTGACGATCCTCGTGTCCTCAAGGGTCTCATTCAGTCGGGTATGGATATTGCTCGCATCAACCTTTCTCATGAGTCGCTTGACCTCGCGCTCGAGAGGTACCACCGGATTCGGGCTGTTGCCGCAGAGGTTGGGAAGCCAGTCGGAATTCTTGCGGATCTTCCTGGACCGAAAGTGCGTCTGGGCAAACTCCCGGGCGATGGTGTTCTGCTCGTCGACGGTCAAGAGTTCCTCGTCACCCCGGGCACCGATCCCAGTACGGCCGAGGTCTTTCAAGTTGATTATGAAGACTTACTGACTGACGTCCATGAAGGTGACCAGTTGGTGTTTGGCGATGGCGCTGTGCAGGTCTTGTCGCTGGGACGACAGGGAGACCATCTCCGTGTCCGGGTAAATCACGGCGGACACCTCACTGGTCGACCAGGTATTCATATTCCGTCCGACCGGCTTCGTATAGCGACGCCGACGCCAGAAGACCTTCGCTTCCTTGACGCGTTTGTCGAAGTTGGTGTCGACATGGTCGCCCTCTCGTTCGTTCGTTCGGCTCATGATGTTCGCCGGGTCGGGACCGAACCGGCACCACGCGGGCCAATGGTCGTCGCAAAGATCGAAACTCGAGCTGCAGTTCAGAATTTGGCGTCCATCGTGGAAGTTGCCGACGCGGTGATGGTCGCTCGCGGTGACCTCGGCTCGGAGTTTCCGATCGAGGAACTGCCGCATTTGCAGAAAGAGATCATTCGCCGATGCATAGCCGCTGGTCGTCCGGTAATCACCGCAACACAAATGCTCGAGTCAATGATTCATTCGCCGAGTCCAACCCGAGCTGAGGCTTCCGACGTCGCAAATGCGGTCTTTGACGGTTCGTCAGCTGTAATGCTTTCAGGCGAAACCGCCATTGGAGACGACCCCGAGCACGTTGTCGATGTCATGGCTCGAATCGCAGCACGGGCCGACGAAAAGTTCGATTACGCAGGATGGCCAGCGTTGCTTGCCTCGCTGCAGTTAGCCACCGGAGATAGTTCAGAATCTCGCGTAACAAACGCCGTCACATCCGCCGCGCAACGAGCCGCGAGCGAAATTGGTGCAGCCGCAATCCTCTGTATTTCTCAAAGCGGCTTCACGGTCCGGTCAGTAGCTCGCTTCCGCCCCAAGGCGAAAATTCTTGGTTTCTCGTCAGACCCTCGAACTGTTGCTCAGCTCACAATGAGTTGGGGGACAACGCCATACCTTCTCGAAGCCGCTGGCAGCGCCGACGAATTAACGAATGAGGCCATCGCTCTCGCCAAGACAAAGGGTGAAATCCACTCCGGCGATCTTGTGGTTGTGGTCGGAGGGTCGCGTTTTTCGAAGGGTCGCGTTACCGACACGGTGCGCGTCATCGAAGTTCCGTAGCGATATGAAGCGTGAGGTCAGAAACGGCCTTCACGTCGGCCGACTTGATCGGCCCCTCGCCCCTCAAGTCATATTCGTCCACGGTGTAATGGACAGGGGTGCAACGTTTCTCAGCGTCGCGAGGCTCCTCACAAGTGCCTCATGGGTGATTTACGACCGTCGCGGGTATGGGCGTTCGAGCGTCGGGGAAGTACCCGGATTCGAAGACCATGTCGCAGACCTGGTGCGGATCATCGAACGCGAATCTCGAGACGGGCCTGTTGTAGTTGTTGGACACAGCCTGGGCGCAACGATCGCATTAGCGGCGGCATCTCGAACATCCGCATCGGTGTCGTGCGTTGTTGTCCACGAGGCTCCATTGCCCTGGCTTGACTGGTGGCCAATTCGGGACGCAGAAGGGCGACGGATCGAAGACGAGACGCCCCACGATGCAGTGACTCGTGTCATGGAGCGCACGGCGGGAGCAGACGTTTGGCATTCCCTCCCAGAATCCATCCGAAGTCGGAGATTGTCAGAGGGGCCCGTCATGGTCGCAGAACTCGTAGGTGCCCGCGACGGCTGTCCGTTCGAGGCGGTCAATCTGGACATGTTTGTAGTGGTGTCTCGAGGCTCTCATTCGCATGGCCACCGTGAGCAAGCGCAGCAATGGTTGGTCGACAACCTGCCATTTGCACGATCACATGTGATCGCTGGAGCTGCCCACAATGTTCAATCAACCAATCCCAGCGCATTCGCAGAACTCATCACGTCGGTAATCGAGGGTGTGAACCGTCGATATTCGTCGTAACGTGAAGATGTGACTGATTCTCGACCTGTCAACCTTTCGACTTCGGGGCCTCCTGAGACGGTTCTTCCTGAAGAACCTGCTGCGTTACGCCATGCCCTCGAGCAAGCAAAGCGCAGTGAGACAGACCCCCTCCCCGCGATTGGCGCGGTAGCGAGTGATGCACCCCGATCAAGTGCTGCTTGGGCGGCAATGGGGGAGAACGCAGCATCGACGATCGAGGCATACGCCTACTTCCGTGTCGGTTACCACCGTGGGCTCGACACCCTTCGGGCCAATGGTTGGCGCGGGTCCGGTTACGTTCGCTGGGTGCATCCTTCGAACCGCGGTTTTCTCTCAAGTCTCAACGGGCTTGCGAAGACAGCTGCGGCGATCGGTGAACTCGACGAGGCTGAACGTTGTGAACTCTTCTTGCGACAATGTGATCCCTCTTGGCCTCCCGCTGATCTTTCGAGCTGACCCATGTCGTTGCCGAGTTTCACCGGGGTCGTTCTCACCGGTGGTTCCTCTAAGAGGATGGGGCAAGACAAGTCCCTTTTAAAGGTTCACGGTGTTGCCCTGACCTCTCTGGTTGCAGCAGCGCTTAACGAAGCGGGCGCATCCGAAGTCATCGCCGTAGGGGGAGACATCGCCGCATTGGCCTCGCTGACGGGGGTGGATCGTGCTGTTCCGGATCGGCATCCGGGAGAGGGACCGTTGGGCGGCGTGCTCACTGCCTTCGACTATGCCGAGGACGACGTCGTCGTGATCCTCGCCTGCGATACGCCACAGATAGGCGCTTCGACTCCGGCTGCACTTGTGGCCGCACTTTCCATGGATCACCAGGCGGCTGTTTCCTACGCCGTCGTCGATGATCGAATCCAGCCGCTTACGGCAGCATGGCGCCGCAGCCTCGCATGGGAACCTCTTCAGACGGCATTTGAACAAGGAGTTCGCGCTCCGCGAAGTGTTCTTGGAGATCTCACCGTTCTCGAGGTCCGGACAATTGCGCCCGAGGCAGTGGACGACGTGGATCATCCCGAGGACCTACAACGCTACGCTGCCGGTTCGTACTAGCCGACGACACAGAACGAGGGCATCCGGTGAGTTCAGTCCCAGAAATCGATCTCAGCGAACTTGAGCGTTTGCTTGCAACGGGAGCGACTCTCGTCGATGTACGTGAAGACGACGAATATGCCGATGGCCACGTAGCCGGTGCTCTCCACATCTCCCTCTCCACGGTTCCTGAGCGATTTTCGGAGATTCCTTCTTCAGGTCCTGTATATGTAATCTGTGCTCTCGGTGGCCGAAGCGCTCGCGCTGCAGAGTTTCTTCGGGGACAAGGAATAGATGCCATCAACGTCGCCGGCGGAACCAACGCCTGGATCGACAGTGGACGTTCAGTCGTTCTCGGCGATTCGCCGGTCTGATGAACAAACGTGACTGATCCACAGTTCCGAATAGTTTCGACCGACGCAGAGTTTGCTCGGGTCATTGATCTTCTCCGAGATCAGCCGAGTTACGCGCTCGATACCGAATTCCATCGTGAGCGAACCTATTTTCCGAAACTCGCACTTGTACAGATCGCTTGGCCGGGTGACCTCGTACTCGTAGATCCACTCTCGGTCGATTTGCGCCCCTTTGTGCAGATTCTTGAGAGCGACAGCGTTGCGGTGTTGCACGCAGCAGATCAGGACCTTGAAATCCTTGAGCTTGAATGCGGAACTGTCCCAAAGGTTTTGTTCGACACACAGGTCGCTTCAGGCTTTCTTGGTCTGAGTACGCCGTCACTAACAACGATCTACGAGCGATTCGTCGATTTCAAGGTTGGCAAGGGTGACCGTCTCACCGACTGGCTGCAGCGTCCGCTTACCGACGGGCAACTGGTGTACGCCGCTAATGACGTGGCCCGCCTGCTCGAGGTGCGCGATCGAATCGTTGAACAACTCGAGGCGCGTGGTCGACTTTCGTGGGCGTTAGACGAATGTGAGATTCAGCGAGTTCGACTCCGCGGACAACGAAACCCCGACGAAGCATGGCGCCGCATCAAGGAAGCTCGCCAACTTAGAGGGCCGGCCCGAACGGTTGCCCGGTCCCTTGCGGCTTGGCGCGAACGCCGTGCGGCTTCGCTCGATATTCCTGTTCGGTATGTACTTTCCGATATCGCTCTCACCGGCATTGCCCAGCGACCACCGCGGGATCGCCGGGATCTTGAGAAGGTTCGGGGCTTCGACCGAGGAACCCGGGACGACGTGGTGAACGAGATCTTGGCGGCAGTGAAGGTAGGGATCGCCGACACCACTCCAATTGTCGACGATGTCAGCCCCGGCGGTGTCGAGAAGGACCTTCGCCCTGCCATCGCATTGATCTCCGCTTGGATTGCCCAATTGGCGAGAGATCTTGAGCTCGACGCATCGCTGCTAGCGACTCGAGGCGATATTGAGGCGTTCCTCAGAGGTGACGTTGGCGCCCGGCTTGCCGAGGGCTGGAGAGATGAACTGGCCGGGCGGCCCGTTCGGAGCCTGCTTGAGGGCGGCGCTGCAGTCGCTTTCGCCGGAAATGGCGAACTCGTTATTGAGGAACGGTCCCGGCGGCCCCTCTCATGAGCAGAAATCGACGAGAGATGCCACAGGCACCCCTCTTGGGCCGATACACTCTGCGAGCAATCTCACCGACGGGAGTTGGCCGTTGAAAAAGGGTCGACATCGGCGTTTCGAGGAAGCGAGAGCCCTCAAGCGCACCAACGACAATCTTGACGCGATCCTTGACGCTCGGGATGCCGAACCGTGCCCCGAGTGTGGGGCCGTGCCGGGCCACGACCACTCGTCGTGGTGCATGTACGACGCCGAGGCCGAACGCGACGAAAGCGTTTGGCCCTCCTGAATTTCCATCGGTCCATCACCGGTGGACCGAACTGAAAGACACTCGTGCCCCCCTCATCTTCAGTCCCGCTTCGTAACGTCGCGCTCGTCGCTCACGTTGACCACGGTAAGACCACCCTTGTCGACGCACTTCTACGCGCCACAGGCACCTTTAGTGACCATGCTGCTGTCGTCGACCGAATCATGGACTCCAATGACCAGGAGCGAGAGCGAGGCATCACGATCCTCGCGAAGGCCGCTTCGGTGACATGGAATGACATCCAAATCAACCTGGTCGACACACCAGGTCACTCTGATTTTGGTGGCGAGGTTGAGCGAGCGCTCTCAATGGTCGACGGGGTCATCCTCCTTGTCGATGCCGCTGAAGGTCCGCTTCCCCAGACTCGTTACGTGCTGTCGAAGGCCCTCGCACTCGGGCTGCCGACTGTGGTCGTCGTCAATAAGGTCGACCGCCAAGACGCCAGACCTGAAGAAGTTCTCGACGAGATCTACCAACTTTTTATGGACCTCGATGCTGATGAGAACTCCATCGAGTTTCCGATCATTTCTGCAATCGCTCGCGACGGTAAAGCCGTCAGCGGAATCGGCATGCCGGGCGAAGACGATGATCTCACCCCGTTGTTTCAGGCCATTGTCGACACAATTCCTGCACCGACCGGCGATCCCGATGCACCTGTCCAGGCCATCGTTACCAACCTTGACGCGTCGGAATACCTCGGGCGATTGGCGATCGGCCGCGTGATGCAGGGAACCCTGCGTCGAGGCGAACAGGTAGCTCTCTGCGAAGAGGACGAAGGACAGAATCCGCTTCGGCGCAAACTGACACAGTTGATGTCGTTTTCGGGTATCGGCCGGCTTGAGGTCGATGCCATTCGAGCCGGCGATCTCTTCATCGTCGCAGGTTTCCCCGAAGTCGAAATTGGCGACACCCTTGCCGATTCGGTTAATCCCGTGGCACTGCCTCGACTCACTGTCGACGAGCCGGTGCTGCGAATGACCTTTGGAGTCAACACCTCGCCTCTCGCTGGTAAGGAGGGTCAATTCCTTACCTCTCGACACCTGCGCGATCGTCTCGATAAGGAAATCCTCGGTAACGTATCGATCAAGGTCGAGCCAACCGAGTCGCCCGACATCATCGAGGTTTCTGGTCGCGGTGAACTCCAGCTTGCGGTGCTCATCGAGACCATGCGCCGTGAAGGATACGAACTTCAGGTGAGCCGGCCAGAGGTCATCGTGAAAGACATCGACGGCACGAAGCATGAACCACTTGAACGCGCCGTGATCGATGTACCCGATGAACACGTCGGCACGGTCACTCAGGCTCTTGCCCCTCGAAAAGGTCGCGTTACCGACCTCCGTCCTGGCGATACAGGTCGCACCATCGTCACGGTTGAAGCTCCGGCTCGAGGTCTCATTGGTTTTCGTTCACAGTTGCTCACCGCTACTCGCGGTACTGCCCTGATGCATCAACACAACGCAGGTTGGGTTGCGTGGGTCGGCGATCTCCCAACCCGTAAGGGCGGGGCGATGATCTCTGACCGTCAGGGCACCTCCACTGGCTACGCCATTGGCAACCTTCAAGAACGTGGAGAGATGTTCATCGGCTCAGGAGAGGCTGTCTACGAGGGAATGATCGTCGGCGAGAATTCTCGCAGTGACGACATGATGATCAATATCGTGCGCGAAAAGCAGAAGACCAACATTCGAACTCATTCTGCTGACGAAGCCATCAAACTCGTTCCGCCACGTGCGGTCACCCTTGAAAACGCAATCGAGTTCATCGGTGACGATGAACTCGTTGAGGTAACGCCCCAGTCGCTTCGTCTGCGCAAGCGAATCCTCAAAGAATCCGATCGACGCCGTACCAACAAAAAGTAGGCGTCAGTCCTTACTCGCTGGAGCGCGTTTCACCGATGGGTGAGGAAGGAAAACCTGCGTGCCGCGTTGTTCGATGAGTTCGACAACGCGGTCGTACGCTCCTTGTCCTACGAGGGCGACGATTTCATCCTTGCTTGAGACGTAGACGGGAACCTCGCCAACAAAGGCACGCGGATCCTCTGTGCACCACCAGTGAAAGTCGTCGCCGCCCTCACCCCAGTCACGTCGTTTCCATTCACGCAGGATGTTGGTTTCGTACTCGTTGTCGTCAATATGGAAGTCGAGGCGGACCGGCACCTGCCAGCAGACTTCTGGCTTCCAATCGATGAAGTTCTCGCCGCGAGACTGGGCAGCTGTGTGGAAGGCGCATCCTGCTCCACCGGGGAAGTCGGGACGATTCAGGAAAATGCATGCGCCCTCATGCCTACGGGTGACCCAATCTCCGTGGTCTTTGTGGATCGGCCCGCCGAGGCTTGCGGCAACCTCTTTGAACTGCCATTCATCGTCACGAAGCCGAGGAAAGACTTCAGCGACGCGCTTGCGGTCCTCTTTGTCTGCAAAATGCGCACCGTGGACACAGCAGCCAAACATCTTGCCTTCATCGGGTTCTTCCTCGATGCCCAGGCAGCCATCTCCGTAGATGCACTTCCAATTGCTTGTGAGCCAAGTCGCATCGAAGGTGTACGTCTCGCCATCGAGATCGAAAGAGATCCACTCGTGGACATCGTCGTCACTGATTTCGCTGCGTTGCCCGGCCATCGGTTGATCCATTCAGTTCATAGGAAAGAGGACGAGCGAAACCCTAGTTGCTCGCTCTGTCGCATTCGGTGAGTAAGGATGACGTCATGTCAGGAGAGTTCGACGACATCCGCCAACGCCTCGAACAGATTGCCGAGGAACTTGCGGACCTCGCAATCGTGCGGTTACGTGAATCGATCGATGCTGGGGGACACGAACTGCCAATCGACGAGAAACGATTTACCCGAGCACGGCGTGCGGTTGAGAAGGCAATAGGTCTTCTCAGCGAGCCTGACGACACACTGGACTAATTCACACTCCAGCGAGGCGTCCGTACAACGTGGTCCGTTGCTCGGCCACGCGGCCCAGCGGTGCGACGAGCTCGGCGAAGTCTTTTGGCTCCATGCCTTGACCGTGATCGGCTCCAGCAGCGCGGCTGATGTTCTCGTCCATGAGGGTTCCACCAAGATCATTGGCACCGGCCTGCAATGCCTGTCGGGATCCACTCACGCCGAGCTTGACCCATGAGGCCTGGATGTTGTCGATGAGGCCGCGATACGCGATGCGGGGAACTGCGTGCATCAACAACGTTTCGCGGAACGTTGGGCCGCGCCGGGCCTTCTTGGTGAGATAGAGCGGGGTGGCCATGTGAACGAACGGCAACGGAACGAACTCAGTGAAACCGCCGGTTTCCTTTTGCAGATCGCGAGTACGGATGATGTGGCGAGCCCAGTGAACCGGCCGCTCCACCGATCCAAACATGATCGTGATGTTTGAACGAAGGCCAACGCTGTGAGCGGAGCGATGAGCTTCAAGCCATTCCTCGGTGTTGATTTTGTCCGAGCAAATGATTGCTCGGATTTCATCGTCGAGGATCTCTGCCGCAGTTCCTGGCAGCGTCTTGAGGCCTGCATCTTTGAGGCGGCGAAGATAGGAATCGAGCGGTTCCTCAAGTCGACGTGCACCCTCGGTAACCTCGAGAGCCGTGAAGCCGTGAACGTGGATATCGGGTACTGCGTCGGTAACAGCACGGGCAACATCGATGTAGTAGTCGCCATCGAAATCAGGATGAATGCCACCCTGAAGGCAGACTTCGGTTGCACCAAGATCGGCCGCTTCTCGTGTACGTTGCGCGATGTCGTCGAGCGTGAGTAGATACGGCGTCCCTCGAAGATTGAGGGAAAGTGGGCCTTTGCTGAAACCGCAGAAACGACACTTGAACGTGCACACGTTTGTGTAGTTGATATTGCGGTTGTGTACCCATGTCACGGTGTCGCCGACGGCTTCGGCTCGTAGCTCGTCGGCCAATTGCGTTACGGCAGCGAAGTTGGGACCGCGAGCGCTGAACAGCGTGACGATTTCCTCGAGCTCTGGAGTTTGACCAAGGCGGACACCCTCGATGACCTCGGCAACAGCGCCAGTGGCTTTACCTTCAGCAGGTACATAGGTGGGAGGGGTGATCCGAGAACCGGCGCTCCAAATTGTGGAGCGGGGACCGATCTGCAGAACCTCGACACCATCGTCGACTTGCTCAGGAGCGGCAGGCTTGAGCGATTGCACGAATACCGCGCCAGCATCGTCTCGGGCAAGGCCCTCGGCGTCGGATCGATCCATAACAGCGAACCGAAGACCCTCATCGATCCATTTTTCGTCGTTACGGGCAAACTCCGGATGCACCGTGAGTCGAGGCGCAAGAGTGAAACCCTTTGCTTCAGTGACGGTTCGAAGGATGTCGAGGTCCGGCCAAGGGCGTTCGGGATTCACATGATCGGCAGTCACCGGAGAGACGCCGCCCCAGTCGTCGATTCCAGCGTCGAGGAGAACGCCGAAATCGTCGGAAAGATTCGGAGGAGCCTGGAGATGAATATCAAGCGGAAGAATCAACCTCGCTAGTGCGATTGCATCGAGATAGACGTCGCTTGGGCACGGGTTGGCCGCATGCATTGCGGTTCCGGCCTTCGGCAGGAAGTTCTGAACAATGACTTCCTGAACGTGTCCATGACGACGATGTGATGCGGCGATTGCTTCCAGGGCAGCGATGCGATCGTCGCGGTCCTCTCCGATGCCAACGAGGATGCCAGTTGTGAACGGGATCGAAAGTTCACCCGCTGCTTCAAGGGTCGCAAGACGACGTTCGGGGGTCTTATCAGGAGCGCCACGGTGGCATTCGAGATCACCTCGTAACGACTCAACCATTGCTCCCTGTGATGGAGATACCTTCCGTAATTGCGCTAACTGCTCCGCCGGAAGTGCTCCAGCGTTTGCATGGGGGAGAAGACCGGTCTCATCGAGGACCAACTGCGCCATAGCGGCGACATAGTCGATCGTGGATCCGTAGCCATTGTCAGCCAGCCACTGAGCGGCGACTGGATAGCGGTCTTCAGGCGCTTCGCCGAGGGTAAAAAGCGCCTCATGGCAGCCCACCCGTGCACCAGCAATGGCGAGTGCACGCACTTGAGCGGGAGACAGATACGGAGATTCGAGGCGTGCAGGCGGCTGAGCAAATGTGCAGTAGCCGCAGCGATCCCGGCAGAGCATCGTGAGCGGGATGAACACCTTCGGCGAATATGTCACCCGGACGCCGAATGCCTGGTCTCGAATAGACCTGGCTTCGGACATCAACTCGTCAAGTGGGGCGTTCAGCCGTGACATCTGAGAGACCCTATCGGGCACTGCGAGAACCCAATGCCTCAGCGTCGACGAGCCAAATGAGGTCTTCGTTCGCAACATGTGCTGCTGGAGCACTGAGATCTCCGTCGAGCACACGATGCAGCGCTTCGGTCTTCGAAGCGCCAGCAACGGTCACGACTGCCGCACGGCAGTTTGCGATGCCTGCGAAGGTAAATGTGAGACGCGTATAAGGATTGTTTCCTAGAGGGTCGACATTGGAGGCGACAAATCGATACGCAGGCGCGGTCAGCCCCTCAGAACCGGGGAAGAGTGAGGCGGTGTGCCCGTCGGGTCCAAGGCCCAGATGGATGAGGTCGATGGGCGGAGCCGAGCGAACAAGGCGATCGTAGAGATCAGCAGCATCCGGTACACCAGAACGCATCGGATGAACAGAGGCCAACGGCCCAACCTTTGAGAGCAATGATTCTTCGACGAGCCGATAGTTCGAGTCGGGATCGTCCAGTGGAACACACCGTTCATCGCCCCACCATGCATCGATCCTGGCCCAATCAATGGTGTACTGCGACCTACGAGCGAGATGTTCGTAGCACTCTCTCGCAGTTGAGCCGCCTGAGAATGCGAGCGAGAAATGGGCGCTCGATGCTGCGGTTCGGTCAACTAGAAGTTGGGCGAATGCTGCAGCGACGTCGTCTACGACGACGAGCGAACCATTCACTTCAGAGTCTTCGCCTTCTGGGTAAGTGACTCGAGAAGGTCATCGAATGACTTCGAGAACGAAGCCACGCCTTCGTCTTCGAGTTGCGAGGTGACGTCTGAGAGTGAAAGGCCCAAATCTGCGAAGCCATTGAGAACCGAGTGAGCTCCTGCAAAGTCAGCATCGACGGTTCGGGTCACAGTGCCGTGATCGTCGAAATCGTCGAGAGTCTTCTCGGGAATCGTGTTGACTGTGTTGGGGCCAATGAGAGAATCGACATACAAGGTGTCCGGGTAGTCCGGGTTCTTCGTCGACGTGGATGCCCAAAGCGGACGCTGAGGACGAGCGCCACGAGCCACAAGCGCATCCCATCGGGGGCCACTGAAGGTTTCGAGGAAAGCTTCATACGCAACCTGTGCGTTGGCGACTGCAACCTTGCCCATTAGTGCCTTTGCGTCGTCGGAACCAAGAGCTTCGAGACGCTTATCTGTTTCCGAGTCAACCCTGCTGATGAAGAACGACGCGACGGACGAAACTCCGGAGAGATCTCCGTCGCGAGCTTCCAGACCTGCGATGTAGGCCTCCATGACTTCGCGATAGCGCTCGAGAGAGAACAGAAGCGTGACATTGACGCTCACGCCTTCGGAGATCATCGCTTTGATCGCGGGAAGTCCTTCAGCAGTTCCAGGAATCTTGATGTACAGGTTGGGCTGATTTATGAGCCTATGGAGGTGACGCGCTGCTGCGGCAGTTCCATCAGTGTCGCGAGCGAGAAGCGGAGAAACTTCGATTGATACATATCCGTCAATTCCGTTGCTTGAGTCGTAGACGGGTCGAAGGATCGAAAGCACGTTGTTGATGTCGGTCACGACAAGTTCCCAGTAAGCGTCCGTTACTGATGTGCCCGAAGCCAGCAACTGACGAAACTGATCGTCGTATGCGTCGCCGCCAGAAATCGCCTTCTGAAAAATTGTCGGGTTAGAGGTCACCCCGCGTACGCCTCGGTCGACCCAACGCTGCATTTCGCCGTTCTCAATCCAGTCACGGCGGACATTGTCGAGCCAAGGGCTCTGGTCTTCGGTTGCGTAAAGGTCAGAAAGTCGGGACATTTCAGTGCTCCGGATTAGTTGAGGACGATGCGTACGTGTTCGATGACGTTTTCGACTGTCATGCCGAAAAGTTCCATAAGTTCGGGACCAGGCGCGCTCGCCCCGTAGTGGTCGATGCCGACGCACGCGTCAGCCCAAAGAGCCCACCCAAAGGTGGAACCAGCTTCGACCGAGACGCGCGGAATGCCTTCACCAAGAATTGAGCGCTGATAGTCATCGTCTTGATCCATGAACAGTTCCCAACATGGCATCGAAACGACGCGAGCTGAAATTCCCTCAGTGGCAAGTTGGCCTGCAGTCGCAACGCAAAGCGATACCTCGGAGCCTGTTCCGATGAGAACAACGTCGGGGTCAGATTTCGTGTTGCGGAGAATGTAAGCACCAAGTTCAACAGCGGTATTTCCAGCTGTCCCATCGAGAACTGGGAGGTTCTGTCGACTAAGGACAAGAGCGGTTGGTCCACCCTTTTCGATCGCGATTCTCCAGGCTTGTGCTGTTTCGTTTGCGTCGGCTGGACGAATAACTCGCAACTTCGGCATGGCCCGAAGCGACGCAAGGTGCTCTATTGGCTGGTGCGTCGGGCCATCCTCGCCGACTCCGATTGAGTCGTGTGTCCACGAGTAGATAACGCGCAGATCGGACAGTGCTGCGAGTCGGACAGGGGGACGCATGTAATCAGCGAAGACGAAGAAGGTTCCGCCAAACGGAATAAGTCCACCATGAGCAGCCATTCCATTCATCACTGAACCCATTGCGTGTTCGCGAACTCCGAAATGGATCTGACGACCATCACGATTGAGTCGAGAGAACGCAACGCCTCCATCGAGCTCTACGCCGCAATTGCCTGTGAGATCGGCGCCGCCGCCCATGAGGCCGGGCACGACAGGGGCGAGCGCATTCAAAACCTTCTTGCCCGCGCTGCGGGTCGCAACTGACTCGCCTGCTTCCCAAACCGGCAGAGAATCTTGCCAACCTTCTATGCCCCGACCTTCGAGCGCCGCATCGAGTTCGGCGCGGTTCTCGGTCCAGTTGTCGTGCACGGAGTACCACGCTTCACGAGCGGCTCGTCCCCGAACACCGACAGCCCGCATGTGTTCGAGAACATCATCGGGCGACCAAAACGACTCATCAGGCATGCCCAACACGGCCTTGGTCGCAGAGATCTCCTCAGGTCCAAATGGATTGCCATGGGCATGGGCGGTGTCTGTGAACTTTGGTGACGGATAGCCAATATGGCTGCGTAGGACGATGAGTGAAGGCTTGCCGTCGATGTTCTTGGCTCGGTTTACTGCTGCCTCAAGCGCGTCGATGTCTTCGCCGATCTCGCCGACGTTTTCGACGTGCCAGCCGTAGGAGCGGAAGCGTTCAGCTGCGTCATCCGAAAGTGCAAGTTCTGTTGGACCGTCGATCGAGATGTGGTTGTCGTCGTAAATCGCAACGAGCTTGTCGAGTCCGAGATGGCCGGCCAGAGATGCAGCCTCGTGAGAGATGCCTTCTTGAAGGTCTCCATCTCCGCATAGGACGAATGTGTGGTGGTCGAACAACTGCGGTCCGAACTGAGCACGAAGGGCATGTTCAGCAAGTGCGAGACCAACCGCATTCGCAAGGCCTTGTCCGAGAGGTCCCGTTGTCACCTCGATACCTGGAGTGTGGCCCCGCTCGGGATGTCCCGCTGCCGGGGAACCAAATTGCCGGAAGTTTTTAATGTCATCCAACGTGAGGCCAAAACCCGTGAGGTACAGCATCGAATACTGAAGAATTGAGGCGTGGCCGCCGGAGAGGACAAATCGGTCCCGATTTGGCCATTCGGGGCAACTGGCGTCGTAACGCATGACTCTTGCGTAGAGCGCGTAGGCCAACGGCGCGAGGGCCATGGCAGTTCCGGGATGACCGGAGTTCGCCTTCTGCGGGGCATCCATGGCAAAGCCACGAACAACGTCAACGGTGCGGGATTCGATTCGGCTGTCGGTCACGGCCGAACCTTAGCGGTGGCGAGGTCCGAAGATGATTGCTGACAGGGGAGCCGCAGAGAGTCCGGGTCCATTGGATCCCGTTCCGATCACCGTCGAGACGTGCACTCCGACATACGACGCAGTGCCGAGTGACTCAGTGAGCGGACCCAGATCGCTCACGCCCTCATTGGCGGCCTTGGGGTCGATCAGCGAACAGGTGAAGAGCAGTGCCCCCGATGAGCGGCCGCCAGCGAGAGCATCGTTGAAGGCAAAGGTTGCGACTGGCGAGTCCTTTCGGTGGAACGCGACGATTGTTCCTTCAGCGAGAGTCGCCGCGATCGCGATGGCTCCACTCGTTTTATCGGCCCCCAAGACTTCGTGAACGTCGACGACTGTCATCGTTTCGGGAGCGAGCACGGCAAGAGCAAGGTTCTGCGCCGCAGAAGTCCGATCCTCAATATCACCGTGCTTGAGAACTTCGTAGGCGACGTCCAAAGCGGACTCGTCATCGAGTTCGCGCACCATTGCGCCGGTCGAACTCGTAATGGTCATCGGCCCCGCAATCGGCGCCGAACCGTAAGCGATGACGGCTTCGGCAGAAGTCGAGTGGAATGCAACTGCCACGCAGTTGAAAGAGCGGCCTGTGGAGTCGCAGATCGAAGGGGCTCCATTGGATCCTGAAAGGAGACCGCCTGAAAGAACCCTGTTGGTCCGGAGCTCGCAGAGTGACTCGATCGTTTGCGTCACCATCGGCAACGCCGGATCGGCGAGAACAACAACGGCTTGTGCTGATGCGAGTCGACGTCTCGATAGGTAGTCGACGCCCTCGAGGCCTTCGTCCAGTGGGATAACGACGACGTCGTTCTTAAGTGTTTCCGACCAGAACACCCAAAGGCTCAGCGCAGCGGTCCCATCCACCTCCGAGCCGGCTCCAAGGACGCCAGAAGAAGACACGAATAAAACATTCGCTGGTTTGAGAAGCACATCGATCGCTCGAAGGATGTCCTCAGATGCGCCACTGAACGCCGATGTCGCGAACACCATCGCAAGATCCGGTGATGGTTTTCCAAGATCAAGGATGTCGGCGATGACATCACCAGTTGCATGCGAGGCGATTGGGTGGGTCGAGAGCGCCGCTGCGCTGTGCATTACGAGATTGGAGGCAAAAGTGTGAACGGGACGATCGTTACCGGCCCGAGATCGACGCGACAATGCGCTTCGATTGTTCCGTACTCTTCAAACATCAATTCTGCCCGGACAAGTCGATAGTTGAACTTGCCCGGTTCAACCTGAAGCGGTTGCACGTTTCGAGCGATCTGCTCTTCGCCTCGGAGGTAGACAACCTCAAGGACCCCGGAGTCTTTCGATCCTGGCGGGCAATGAACAATTACGCACAGATGTGGTTCAAGCGACACCGGTACAGCGTGTGGCGCGGCTGCCGAGAACTGAATACCAGTGATGTCGATGCGAGTAGAAGGGCCATCGACCTGGCGAGTGTCGATGCCTTCGATGAAAAGTGCCGAAAGGATTTCCATAGACAAGACGGTAATCGGAGTCACCTGCCTGTCGAGCAGTCGGCCGCTAACCTCAGCCGATGGCCGTAGGCGAGGGTGCGACACCAACACGTGAGGTAATCCTCATAGAGGCGGAGCTCTGCTTCGCCGAGAACGGCTTCGATGGAACCTCATTGAATGACATTGCCGGTGCAGTCGGCATCCGTCGATCGAGCGTTCTTCATCATTTCCCCTCGAAAGAGGCCATCTACAAAGAAGTCTTTGATCGAGCTCTCGCTGGTTGGATCCTCCAGGTGGATACTGCGACTGACTCTCCCGTTCAAGGCTGGGAAAAGGTTGACCTCGTCCTCACCGCTGGGTTCACCTTCTTTATGGAGAACTCGCAGTTCGTGCGAATCGTTCGTCGTGAGGCTCTCGACGGCGGACGCCGACTGGGTGTTGATCTCGGAGTGGCATTACGTCCGTTGTTCGAGAAAGCAGTCGATTACTTCACCGTCGAGATGGAAGCCGGAACCTTCCGGAGATTCGATGCCGAACAGCTCATGCTCACCGGTTACGGAGCGCTTCTCAGTTACTTCAGCGACCTCCCATTCATCGAGGGACTCCTTGATCGAGACCCACTCGCTCTCGACGCGCTTGAGCAGCGACTTCAACACCTTCGCCTCTTCTTCCGCGCAGCGCTCGAACCATGACCACAGCGCTTTCCGAGGCCGAATCAAAGGCGCTGCTCACGAACTACGGAGTGAAGTTTCTTCCTGAGACTCTCGTTGGAAGCCCGGCCGAAGCAATCGCGTTCGCTCATGAGTTTGCCTCACCAATGGCCCTGAAACTTTGTGGCTCCAACATTGCACATAAATCTGAGCGAGGACTCATTCACCTTGGTGTCGTAGGGTCCGATGCGATCGGCCGATCGTGTCAAGAGTTACTCAATGCAGCTCGCCCTGAGGACAGCGCAACCGGAGTCCTTATCGCTCCGATGGCGTCTGGGCTTCGAGAGTTCATTGCGGGAATCTCTGTCGATCCGGTGTTCGGTCCCACAGTTGTGTTTGGACTCGGGGGAGTCCTCGCCGAGGCAATCGCTGACGTCACAGTTCGGCTCGCACCCCTTCGACGTTATGACGCGATCGACATGTTGCAGTCGCTGCGAAGCCAGTCGCTGTTTGGTCCATTCCGTGGCGAGCCTGAGGTCGATATCACGGCGCTTGCGGATCTGCTCTGCGCATTGTCTGTTGCCGCGTCAGAGGAGGAGGGTCTGATCGCCATCGATCTCAACCCGGTCATGATCGTCAACGGCTTGCCGATCGCTCTCGATGCTCTTGTCGAGTTGTCCTCAGAGGCTGGCGCGTCGTGATCTCCACCGATCATTTCAAAGCCCTTTTCGATCCGAGGGCGATCGTTGTGGCTGGGGCGTCAACCCATCCGGGCAAGTTCGGGTTCGTAGCGCTGCACAACATCCTTTCTTGCGGCTACGCCGGAGAAGTATTCGCTACGAATCGTGAGAGGGCCGAAGTACTCGGCCGGCCAACGATGGCTGATATCACCGAGATTCCAGATGGCGTCGCTGACCTTGTTTTCGTCTGCACACCTGCAGCTTCGAACCCCGAGCTTTTACGACAGGCCGCGTCGAAGGGAATCCGCGCAGTTTTCATCGCATCTGCGGGATACGGAGAGTCAGGGGAGGAGGGCGTGAAGCTGCAATCCGAACTCGTCGAACTTGCGAACCAACTCGATCTCTTGATCATCGGACCAAACGGTCAAGGTTTGGTATCGACCCCGTCCAACCTGTGCGCCCAAATAGTTGCGCCCTACCCTCCGGCCGGTCGTATTGGAATAGCGAGCCAATCGGGCAACTTCGTTTCGTCATTTATGAATTTGTCCCGACAAAGTGGCGTCGGTGTGAGCCGCGCAATCTCGGTCGGGAACGCAGCCCAGGTCGGCGTCATAGACATGCTCGAGTACTACGCCGACGACCCGGAAACCACGGTCGGTCTCGTCTATCTCGAGGGTGTGGCCGAAGGTCGTGCTTTCGCCGATCGCCTCGAGTCCGTGTGTCGCCGGATGCCCGTTGTCGTTCTCAAAGGTGGCGCATCAGGTTCAGGAGCAAAGGCTGCGGCAAGCCACACTGGTTCGCTAGCGACCGACGATCGAGTTTTCGACGGCATGTGCAGGCAAATGGGCGCCGCACGTGCGAGTTCGGTAGCTGAGGCTTTTGATATCGCAGCTGCGTTTGCGACTCTTCCGCTCCCTTTCGGGCCGCGGGTAGCGATCGTGACCACCGTGGGAGGATGGGGCGTGCTCGCCGCCGATGCCACCGCAACGACAAACCTAGAACTTGTTGATCTGCCCGATGATCTGAGAGCCACCCTCGATGGCTTGTTACCTCCCCGGTGGAGCCGAAATAACCCGATTGATCTCGCTGGCGGCGAAACGAAGGACACCGTGCCAGCGGTACTCGACGCCGTGGTGGGTCATCCATCTATCGACGCAACCCTCGTCCTGGGCATGGGTATTCAATCGAATCAAGGTCGCCTTGAGCGGGAAGGTCCGTTTTATCCCGATCATGGTCTTGAGCGGATAGTTGCCTTTCACGATCGGCAGGATGCTCGTTACGTCGAAGTTGCTCTCGCTGCTTCAGCCGCGTCGAACAAGCCGGTCCTCATCGCTTCGGAATTGTCCGTCGCTGATCCATCGAATGCGGCAGTTTCGGCGGTGCGTGATTCCGGTCGCTATTGCTTCGCCTCGGCGGAGCGAGCAGTACGTGCACTTCACTTTCTGAACGAACGAGTCCGATGGCTGAAATCGTTCTCGACTGAGTCTCCGCCCGAACGCTGATGATGGTTCGTAAGATCTTCGCTGCAACAATCGCAAGCCTGACGCTTCTCGTCGTCCTGGCTTCTCCATCTATTGGCGCACCCGACTCCGAAACAGACTCGGCAGCACAGGCCGCCGTCACACCGACAACTCCACTCCTGTCGGCACGAAGGTTCCCAGGGGCTCTCCAGGCCAGCACTGCCGATCCCGAGATCTTGGCGTCGATCGATCAGTTCCTCAATAAGGTTGTTGGATCGAGCTGCGTGATCGTTGAACTGGACGGACGAACGATTTACGAGCGCAAGGGTTCTGAAGCATTCGTTCCCGCCTCAGCGATGAAGTTGGCAACGGCAATGGCTGCTCTTGATCTTCTCGGTGCAGACGCGAAATTCACCACTCGATTCATCGCCAACAAGCCACCTGAGAACGGCGTCATTGAAGGCGACCTCGTCGTGGTCGGTGGTGGTGACCCCCTGCTGTCGACATCTGGTTACAAGACCGTGTTCGATGACCCAGATCAGTTTTATGAGGAATTCAGTGCAATTGCCGACGCACTGAGCCAATCGGGTATCCGCTCAATTACAGGCGACCTCGTTGGTGATGACTCGAGATACGACGATGTTCGGTGGGTTCCGACCTGGCCCGCGCGCTACCAATTTGGCGGAACGGTTGCGCCTCTCTCGGCTCTTGTCGTCAATGACGGAAACACCGGGTACACAGACACGCCGAACGAAGCAACAACCAACCGGAAGGCTGGAGACTCGCCGCTTTTGTTCGTGCAAACTCTTCGTACCGTTCTCAACTCGCGGGGCATAACGGTCGGTGGCCTCGCAACGACAGGTAGAGCCCCAACTGACGGAGAAGAGGTTTCAACTTTTGATTCGGTAGCGATGTCGCAGGTACTTACCGAAATGCTGAAGAACTCTGACAACACCACAGCCGAACTTGTGCTGAAGGAAATCGGAGTTCAATCAAAAGGCGAGGGAACCACCGCAGCCGGAATCGAAGCCGCCAAAGAGTCGCTCAGTAGTCAGGGCTTCGACATCACCGACCTCGTGATGCTTGACGGCTCTGGACTCGATACAGGTAACCGCATGTCGTGTGAATTGAGTCTCGCTCTGGTGGAAGCAGTTTCTCAGCGGCCCGAGTTTTCCGATGCCCTTCCGCTTGGCGGAAAGAGTGGGACCTTGCGCAAACGCATGCTCGCGACTCCCTCAACCGGAAGGGTTCGAGCGAAAACTGGAACGTTGAACAGCGTGAATGCCCTCGCAGGGTTTGCCGATACCCCGAAGGGCACAACGTTGACTTTCGCTTTCATCCACAACGGCACCGATCCTCGGACAACCGGAGTCGCAGACGGGTTCACTGATCGACTCATGGCCTATCCCAAGGGCCCCAAGACCACCTTGCTCGAACCTCTTCCCGTGAAATGAGTTCCAGCGTTTTGGGTCCCAGACGAGAGTTGCCAATGTTTCCTCTCGGCTCTGTCGCCCTTCCCGGTGTGGCTCTTCCGTTGCAAGTTTTTGAGCCTCGTTACCGAGCCTTAGTTATGACGTGCCTCACAGAGGACCGGCTCTTCGGATCGGTGCTCATTGATCGGGGCAGCGAAGTAGGAGGGGACGACCGTCGCGGAGATAGTGGCTCACTGATTCGCATTCTCCAGTCCGAAGAGTTGCCCGATGGTCGTTGGGCGGTGGTCGGGGTCGGAATCGAACGACTGCGAGTCGTGGAGTGGCTTCCTGATGATCCGTTTCCCCGATGCATCGCTGAAGCATGGCCGGATGGAAAGCCGACCGACCTGACGGCTGAACTTGTCGTTCGGACCCTCGACGCCACTTTCGGACTTATGGTTCGACTAGGAGTTGATCGCGGTGATCTCAGTTCCCAACCAGAGCTCGATCCCGATCCTTCGATTGCCTCATTTCAACTCGCTGCATTGTCACCGCTGGGTCCCTTAGACCGCCTGCAAGCTCTGACGGCAACCGATCCCGATTCCCGCCTTCGGTTCCTATTGGCTTCGATCGAAGAGCAGTTGGCGACGCTTGATGCGATCGATGCCTTGAGTGGCGACGGCGACACCGCCCAATAAAGCGGCGCGATTGCTGATCTGCGAGGTTTGCTCACAAGTGGGTCAAATGGGTGGGATACTTCTAACCGTTCGAAGCCGGCAACCCGGCGGGCCTTGTGTTCAGAGCTCACGAAGGACTAACTGTGGCGTCTTCAAAATCAGTATCTGAGATTGTTCAAGACCTGTGGGACCTCCTTGTTGCTTACGCTCGTCAGGAAACGATTGATCCACTCCGCAACATTGGCCGCTACTTGGCGTTTGGTGTCGGGGGAATGGTTGTGATCACCCTCGGAGTCTTCTTGCTCGGATTCTCAGGGTTACGAGCACTTCAGACTCAAACAGGCGATGTCTTTGCCGGATTCTGGTCATGGGTGCCCTATCTGATCGTTGCACTCGTGTTCGGAGGCCTCGTCGCGCTTGCGATCTCACGGATCGGAAAGGGCAGCGTGGGCACTCGAACGACAAGCCCACATCCAGGAGCGAATCGATGAGCCCCAGCGGTCCAATCACCCGAGATGATATTGAACAGCGATTCCGAGAGATCCAATCGGAAGTTGAAGGTGTCGAATCAGAGGCTCGCAGTTACACGACGATTGCCGTGGCTGCAGTGGCTGTCACCCTTGTAGTCGTTGCGTTTGCACTCGGAAGTAAGCGAGGGCGTAAGCGTCGGACCTTTGTCGAGATTCGCCGAGTATGAGCCTGCTCTCTGACGTTCGTCGACGCGCTCTCACAAAAGGTCTCTTCGGCGGAAGCCGCCCGTGGCTGCTCCTAGGAATCGCCGCGTGGACTTTTCGGGGGATCCAATGGGCACTCAGACCAGAGCCCAAGGTGGTTTATAGGAGCAGGCTTGATGTTGGCGAGACCATTGTCCTGCGCAACGAACCACCGGCCCCCACTCGCCGCCAACGCAGGAAGACGCGTAAGGCGGAGAAGAGGTCAAGCCGCAAGGCAGAACGTCTCGCGACACGCGCCTAGGAGTTTGGCCCCCAACCCTGCGATTATGTGCAGGTGAATGTACGACTGCATAACCCACGACGGGATCTCGAGATCGAGGGACCGATAACCATCATCAATCTGTTGGCACGACTCGACCTCAATCGAGAGGCAGTGCTTGTTGTGCGAGATGGGGAACTTGTTCCAGGAGACGAGAGTTTGTCCGACGACGACAGCATAGAAATACGTCCGGTGATTTCTGGCGGCTCGTCGTGAAGTGTGTGACTTGTCGCGGCCCAGCAATCATCGACATCCGCAGACACAACTCCAATTTTTGTGCTGAACATTTCATCGAGCAATGCCAACGTCAGGTTCGGAAGGCAATCGATGAGTTCGAGATGTTCGCGCCAGAAGACAAGCTCCTCGTCGCGGTTTCGGGTGGCAAGGATTCCTTGGCCATCTGGGACTTGCTCGTGGAACTTGGGTACGAGGTTGACGGCCTCTACATCGGATTAGGGATCGGGGAGTACAGCGATACCTCCCTCGACTACGCGCGCGCCTACGCCCAGACTCGGAATCTTCATTTGATTGAAGTCGACGTTCCTTCAGCATTTGGATTCGACATTCCAAACGGATCGCGAGCCGCGAAGCGGGTCCCGTGTTCTGCCTGCGGACTGTCGAAGAGGCACCTTTTCGATGAAGCAGCGATCAAAGGTGGCTACGACGTCCTCGTTACTGGCCACAATCTCGATGATGAAGCTGCAGTTCTATTCGGAAATACCCTTCATTGGCACACCGAATACCTCGGACGACAGTTTCCAGTCCTACCGGCCCGAGAGGGCTTCCCTCGAAAGGTGAAGCCTTTGGTTCGTCTGGGCGAGAGAGAGACAGCCGCATACTGCATCGTCAAGGGGATCGACTATCTCGTCGACGAGTGCCCAATGGCGGCAGGCAACAAGCATCTCAGTTACAAGAGTGCACTGAACGAGATCGAAGCGATGTCTCCAGGAGCGAAGCACTCGTTCTACTTCGGGTTCCTTGACCGAGCGGCTGCCTTCTTCGAGGTTGAAGCGTCTATCGACCGCGAAGGCCTCGGAGCCTGTGCATCATGTGGGGCCCCAACGACCTCTGAAATCTGTGCCTTCTGTCGGCTCGTAGTTCGAGCAGGAGGCCAACTTCCCGAACAAAACGGAGTTAGCGCTGTGCCAGTCGATCTTGGTCCGACCCAAGCAGGATCAGTCCAGTGAGCCGTTCATTCGCCGCTGGCGATCGGGTTCTTCTGATTGATCCCAAGAAGCGTCGGTACCTCATCACGCTGAAGCCAGCCGGAGAGTTTCATTCGCATTCGGGGTTTGTTCCTCACGACTCACTCATTGACTCGCCCGAGGGTGCCACGGTGCAGTCGACGAAGAACGTTGCGTACCTTGCAGTGCGACCGACGTTGTCCGATTTTGTCCTCAAGATGCCGCGCGGCGCGCAGGTCATCTACCCAAAGGACCTCGGGCCAATCCTGATGCACGCAGACATCTTCCCCGGTGCACGCGTGCTTGAGTCCGGGGTTGGTTCCGGTGCACTGTCGATGGCGATGTTGCGAGCCGGAGCTGACATCGTCGGTTACGAACTTCGCGAGGACTTTGCCGATCGAGCAAAAGAGAACGTCGAGGCGTTTCTTGGGGCGAATGTACTCGATCGTTACCGCGTTGAGTTGCGTGATTGTTACGACGGAATCGACGAAACTGATCTCGACCGCGTGGTCCTTGATCTCCCCGAGCCGTGGCAGGTCGTACCCCATGCAGCGAAGGCAATGCATCCCGGCGGAATCCTTCTGGCATACACCCCGAGCATCGTGCAGGTGATGCAACTCCGCCAGGCTCTTGAACAGAGCGCGTTCGACATGCCCGAAACTCTCGAGGTTCTCAATCGGACATGGCATGTTGAAGGGGTGGCTGTTCGACCCGATCATCGAATGGTCGCTCACACCGGATTCCTCACCCATGCTCGATTGCTCGGCGGCTGAGCGAGAGGCTGTTTTGATCCTGCTTCGGTCCACGCAGTGAGCGTCTTCGACGTTGTGCTCCTCGGTGCATGCGCGCTTGCTGTTATCGGTGGCTATCGACTGGGCTTCATCGCAAGAGTGATTTCATGGATTGGATTGGCAGCAGGTCTCGCACTTGCGGTTTGGCTGCTTCCAAGGTTTCTTGAGCAGCTTGGATCCGCCAACCACGGACTTCTCCTAGTCCTGTCGGTTGGTCTTCTCTTGGTCGGTGCCACGCTCGGACAGGCGCTCGGATTCATCATCGGTGGCCGTCTCACTCCATCGCGTCGTGACGCTGCATTCGGCGTTATCGACCGAGTACTCGGAGCGCTTGCAGGACTTCTCGGTGTCGTGATCATCCTGTGGCTCGTTGTGCCGGTGTTTGTTGCCACTCCTGGATGGCTCGCGACGCAGACATCCAACTCTTGGATTGCTCGTACCGTTGATAACTCTCTACCTCCACCTCCTGATGCGATGCAGGCGCTGCGCTCGGTCATTGGGGACGGATCCTTTCCCGATGTCTTCGACGATCTTCGGCCATCTCCAAAGCTTGGTGCTCCACCCGCGTCTACCGGACTCTCTCTTGAAACTGCTGCAGTGGTCGCCAGATCAGTGGTCAAGGTCGAGGGACCAGCGTGCGACAAACTTCAGGATGGTTCCGGTTTCGTTGTTGGCGAGGGCCTTATTGCGACGAACGCACATGTTGTTGCGGGCGAACGATCGACGACAGTCATCCGCGACGATGGCCGCCGATTCGTCGGAACAGTCGTGGCATTCGATCCGGAGCGAGACCTTGCCGTCGTTCGCGTCAGCGGTTTCGATCGACCTGCGCTCGCTTTGTCTTCAAATTCTCCCGGTGACGGGACATCCGGGGGAGTATTCGGGCATCCCGGGGGTGAGCCGCTTCGAATCGCTCCGTTCAGCGTCGCTAGGGAGATCAACGCAACTGGTCGCGATATCTACGGAGTAAATCGAACTGAACGCAAGGTCCTTGAGCTTTCATCAGCCCTTCGTCCTGGCGACTCGGGGGCGGCGCTATCGAATTCTCAAGGAGTTGTGGTCGGCGTCGCGTTTGCCATCGCTCGTGATGTGGAGAATGTCTCCTATGCCTTGGCGCCGTCTGAACTGCAGGCTGTACTCGAGCAGGTAAACAGTTCTGCCGTGACCACCGGTCCATGCCTCAACTGAGAGCGGGCAGCTTTTTTCGGGCTGCGGGCCTAGGACAAAGACGTGAGAAAAAGAAAGGGCCCCAGCAAGGCTGGGGCCCTCAAAGACATTTACGGCTGCCGCTCGTGCAGCTCACTCAACTTCGATGAAAATGCATTCTCCGGGGCATTCCTCGGCGGACTCGATGACGCCATCGAGTTGACCGTCGGGGATGTTGGCGAGACCTGCAGCGCCGCCCGGATCGGAAAACACCTTGTCGCCTTCTTTAACATAGGCGAGACCGTCGTCAAGCAGCGTGAACACGTCAGGGGCGATCTCCTCGCAGAGTCCGTCGCCTGTGCAGAGATCCTGATCGATCCAGACCTTCATGTGTCACTACACCTCTTCGTGAGGGGGGATGGGAACGTTCGAAACCATAGTGGCTTTGGCGCCCGATGAGGAACCGGGTGCCCATTTCCTGGCGAAGAACTCTTCCGAGCCGAGTCCAGTCAGTAGTTGCGCAGAGAGGCCGGATAGGGTCCAACTCAGAAGGAGGAGGTCTGCCTGATGAGTAACCAAGATCCCGATGTTGGCAACAGTTCTTCCGATGAAGAACTCAGGGAGCAGTTCCGTGTCCTGGAAGAGGAAGTGGCCTCTCTCCGACGGCGCCTTCAAGATGCTCCCAAACGGGTCCGCACCCTCGAGGAGCGAGTACTCGAGACAAAGGGGCAACTTTCTCAGGCCGTCAGCCAGAACGAGAAACTGACCTACACGCTGCGTGAAGCCCGCGATCACATTGCAGCACTGCGGGACGAGGTCGAGAAACTCAGTCAGCCTCCAGCGGCCTACGGAACGTTTATCGACCACAACGACGACGGAACGGTTGATGTCTTCTCAGGTGGACGCAAAGTTCGTGTCTCGCTGCACCCTGATATTTCCCCCATTGAACTCGTTCGTGGATCAGAGGTCGTCCTCAATGAATCTCTGAACGTGGTTTTGGCACGAGCTCCTGAGCGCACGGGCGAGGTCGTGACGTTCAAGGAGCTACTCAGCGACGGCCACCGCGCCATGATCGTCGGTCGGGCTGACGAAGAACAGGTTGTTGAGGTTGGTGCCGACCTTCTAGGCGTCAAACTTCGGTCCGGCGACTCATTGTTGCTTGATCCCCGCGCATCGATGCTCCTCGAGAAGCTCCCTCGTCCCGATGTTGAAGAGCTCGTACTCGAAGAGGTTCCGGACATCTCCTATGCCGACGTAGGCGGCCTCGATTCCCAGATCGAACAAATCATGGACGCAGTCGAACTTCCCTTTCTGCACCACGAACTCTTTGCCGAACACAAACTTCCGGCGCCGAAAGGGATCCTTCTCTACGGCCCTCCCGGATGCGGCAAGACGCTCATTGCAAAAGCCGTAGCCAACTCACTTGCCAAGAAGGTTGCGGAAGTTTCAGGAGACGAGTATGCGCGTAGCTATTTCCTGAATATCAAGGGTCCAGAGTTGCTCAACAAGTACGTCGGTGAGACCGAGCGACAGATACGACTTGTCTTTGAGCGTGCCCGAGAGAAGAGCGAAGAAGGTTGGCCCGTGATTGTCTTCTTTGACGAGATGGACTCGCTTTTCCGCACTCGTGGAACCGGCATCAGTTCGGATATGGAATCGACCATCGTGCCGCAGCTTCTTGCTGAGATCGATGGCGTAGAAACGCTCAAGAATGTGATTGTGATCGGAGCCTCGAATAGAGAGGATTTGATCGATCCGGCAATCCTTCGACCTGGCCGTCTCGACGTGAAGATCAAGATTGAACGGCCGGATGAAAATTCAGCGGCACAGATTTTTGCGCGCTATCTCACTTCCGACTTGCCTCTCGACATCGTTGAAGTCGATTCACTCGGAGGGGGTGACCCAGAGAAGACCGTTCGCGTCATGATCGAGCAGACAGTTGCCGAGATGTATCGCTCGGACGAGGCCAACCAATTTCTCGAGGTTACGTACCAAAACGGCGATAAAGAGATCATGTACTTCAAGGACTTTTCCTCAGGCGCAATGATCGAGAACATCGTCCGACGGGCGAAGAAACTTGCGATCAAACGTTTCTTGCGGACTGGTGAACGGGGTGTCCGCGTGAATGACTTGTTTGAGTCGATTCACCAGGAATTCAAAGAGCACGAGGATCTGCCCAATACGACCAACCCAGATGACTGGGCCAAGATTTCGGGCAAGAAAGGCGAGCGGATTATCTACATCCGTACCCTTGTGAAGCATTCGGAGACAGAAACTTCAGGTGGTCGGTCTATCGAGCGTGTCGGCACCGGCCAGTACCTCTGAGGTTGACTTACAAGAGTCGGTAGGAATTTCTCGTGGCGATCAGAAAGATCTGTGGAATCGAAACCGAGTACGGAATCGTTTTCCGTGGAGTTGACGATCCGAATCCGATTACTGCATCTTCCATTCTGATCAATTCCTATCTCAGTGACCTCACCAGAACTGGTGGGGCGGTGCATGGTGCACCAGGAGTTGGTTGGGATTTCGAGTTTGAGACCCCCGGGGCAGATGCCCGCGGCGTCACAAGTCCTGACTCGATGCCCCCAGAGGTCGAAACGCATATGGTCAACGCAGTACTCACCAACGGTGCTCGGTACTACGTGGATCATGCCCACCCCGAACTCTCGACTCCCGAATGTGGTGACGCATTGTCAGTTGTGACGTTCGACAGATCCGCGGAGGTGATTCTCGAACAGTCAATGAGAGCTGCCGATGCGCTCTTACCCGAAGGACAATCGATCGTTGCATATAAGAACAACTCCGACGGGAAAGGAAACTCGTACGGCTGCCACGAGAACTACCTCATCGATCGAGACCTCCCCTTCGGAAGAATCGTCGCCGAGATCACCCCACACTTCATTACCCGCCAGATTTTCTGTGGAGCAGGGAAAGTCGGTAGTGAGATTGGTTTTTCGTCAGATCTCGTGCCGTTTCAAATAAGTCAGCGCGCAGATTTTTTCGAAGAAGAGGTTGGTCTTGAAACGACGTTGAAGCGACCAATCATCAACACAAGAGACGAGCCCCACGCCGACCCCCAGAAGTACCGTCGCCTTCACGTCATCATCGGAGACGCCAACATGAGCGAAGTGGCGACATTCTTGAAAGTCGGCACCACGGCCATCGTCTTGGCGATGATTGAAGACGACTGGATCAAACGCGATCTCAGGTTTGCCGAACCCATTCAGGCGCTGCGAACCGTGAGCACCGATCTCTCACTTACTGCTGCATTGCCCCTTCTTGGTGGCGGTTCCGCGACGGCGCTTGAGGTTCAGCGCTATCTCTGCGAACGGGCTGCTGATTGGGGACAGCACCATGGATTCTCGGTAGTCGGCGAAGAAGTCGGTCCCGAGATCCTCCGGCGGTGGGAACAGACACTTTCCGGGCTTGAAGATGACCCTGAGTCGCTCGTTAGCACCATCGATTGGATAGCGAAGTTCCGGCTCATCAGCGGGTACCGCGAGCGGCACGAATTGGAGTGGGGCGATGCTCGTCTCCACGCGCTTGATCTTCAGTACCACGACCTTCGGCCTGAGAAGTCTCTTGCCCGGCGCGTTGGATTGGAAACCATTTGCGATCCCGAGTTGGTCCTCCGTGGAATGAGCTTCCCTCCCGAAGACACCCGCGCCTATTTCCGAGGCGCATGCTTGGCCAAATTTGGCGACGAGATCATCTCCGCGAATTGGGATTCCATGGTTTTCGATGTCGGATCCGAGCCTCTTAGGAGGGTGGCAATGATGGAACCGTCGCGCGGAACCGCCTCTCATGTGGCTAGCGTGATCGAATCCAGCCAGACAGCAGCCGAGTTGCTTGCTCAACTCGACGCATAGGGGAGTGACCTCCGGTTCCATGGAGGTTCACGAACTCGACATTTAGGAGGTGCCATGCCTGAACGGGAACAGATCAGACGAACACCAACCGAGCGTCCAGAAGAAGCGGTTGACGAGGCTCCGTCTAGTTGGGACGCCGGCGAAAAACTCAAGGCAGAGCTTGACGACCTTCTCGACGAAATCGACGAGGTTCTCGAAACAAACGCCGAGGATTTTGTTCGAAGTTTCGTGCAAAAGGGTGGCCAGTAACTGCCGAAGGCGAATCTCGGCCGAACCGGTAACCTCTCCACCGTGACCATGCCGTTTTTCAACCCGTCCGAAGATCCAGGTCCCGATTTTGCGGCGCTGGCCAAGATGCAGGGGCTCGGCCCAGTGGCCCCCTCTGCAAATGTCGACGAGCGATTGTCGATCACACATGCGACAACTGTTGTTGCGATCCGCTATGCCGATGGCGTTGTGATGGCGGGGGACCGGCGGGCAACTTCTGGTCACATCATCAGCCACCGAGCGATCGAAAAGGTCTTCCCCGCCGATCGTCATTCCGGTGTCGCGATTGCCGGTGCGGCCGGTCCGGCGATGGAGATGGTCAAGTTGTTTCAATTGCAGCTTGAGCATTACGAAAAAGTCGAAGGCTCGCAGCTTTCACTCGAAGGCAAAGCGAACCAACTCGGCCAAATGGTTCGCAACAATCTTCCAGCGGCAATGCAGGGTCTTGCCGTTGTACCGATCTTTGCGGGTTTCGACACGCGGCGGGCAACAGGTCGTTTATTCCAATACGACATCACCGGCGGCCGTTACGAAGAGTCGAACTTTGCTACCAGTGGCTCCGGAGGATCCTTGGCCGGATCTGTGGTGAAAATGCGTTTCCGCGAAGGACTCACTCGAGATGACGCTGTCGATCTGGCGATTACCGCTCTTTTCGAAGCAGCCGACGAAGATTCGGCGACCGGTGGGCCCGACATGGTTCGTGGCATCTATCCGGTAATTGCCACAATCACTTCTGATGGTTTCGAACGTGTCGACGATGCGGACATCGCGCAGCGGTTCGTCGGGCTACTCGATGCATTGTCGTCTCTCGATGGCGGTGGCCGATTGCCTGAGACCTCAACAGAGACGTTCGGGGGTGCCCGATGAGTATGCCGTACTACGTCGCGCCCGAACAGGTGATGAAAGATCGTGCCGATTACGCCCGGAAAGGGATCGCTCGAGGTCGATCACTCGTTGCAACTCAGTTTGCCGATGGCATCGCAATTGTTGCCGAGAATCCCTCGACAACCCTACGTAAGGTCAGCGAAATCTACGATCGAATCGCATTTGCTGGAGTTGGCAAATACAACGAGTTCGATCAGCTCCGAATCGCTGGTGTGCGTGCAGCTGATCTCAAAGGCTTCTCTTACAGCCGTGAGGATGTCGACGCTCGGAGCCTCGGCAATCAATACGCACAAATTCTCGGCCAGGTTTTCACTCACGAGATGAAGCCAATGGAAGTGGAGATCCTCGTTGCCGAGGTTGGTCTCACATCGGCGGACGACCAGTTCTTCCACATCCTCTATGACGGCACCGTTATGGACGAAGACCGCTTCACGGTTCTCGGCGGCGATGCCGATGCCATCTCGAACCGACTCGAAGAGACATGGGCTCCCGAACTCGACCTACAGGCGGTCCTTGCTGTTGCAGTCGCCGCCTTGGCTGGCCCGGACCGTTCTCTTGATGCAACCGACCTCGAGGTCGCAGTGCTTGATCGAGGTGCCCAACGACGCGCCTTCCGCCGTATTGAACGTTCTGAACTCCCGGATTTCCTTCCGAAGAACTGATTCCCGTTTGGTCACCCTCCGGCTCGCGGTCGCCGATAGCGTGCCGGTATGGAGCGGAGGATATTCGGGCTAGAGAACGAGTACGGCGTCACCTGCACTCTGCGCGGCCAACGCCGCCTCAGCCCCGATGAAGTTGCCCGCTACTTGTTCCGCAGAGTTGTGTCCTGGGGCAGGAGCTCAAATGTCTTCCTCCAAAACGGAGCACGGCTCTATCTCGATGTTGGATCCCATCCCGAGTATGCAACTCCCGAGTGCGACTCGATCCACGACGTTGTGGTGCACGACAAAGCGGGGGAGCGCATCCTTGAACAGTTACTTACCTCCGCGGAAAAGCGTCTGGCTGATGAGGGAATCAATGGCGATATTTACCTCTTTAAGAACAACACCGATTCAGCGGGAAATTCCTACGGTTGCCATGAGAACTACCTGACTGGCCGGAACGAAGAGTTAGCCCACTACACGAATACGTTGATTCCGTTTCTCGTCACTCGGCAGATTTACGCTGGAGCAGGCAAGGTCCTCCAGACCGCTCGTGGCGCAATGTTCTGCATCTCGCAGCGGGCGGAGCACATCTGGGAAGGGACATCTTCGGCAACAACCCGAAGCCGACCAATCATCAATACGCGTGACGAACCGCATGCTGACGCGGAGCGTTACCGGCGGCTTCATGTCATCGTTGGCGATTCGAACATGAGCGAGTATGCAACCTTTCTCAAGGTGGGAACAACAGCGATACTCCTTCGAATGCTGGAAGAGCCCAACGTGATCATGCGTGACATGACACTTGAGAATCCGATCAGGGCGATCCGCGAGATCAGCCACGACATGACATGCACCCGCAAAGTCAGACTTGCCAACGGTCGCGAAGCAACAGCTCTTGAGATTCAGAGTGAGTATCTGACCCGTGCTCTGCGATACGCCGATCGGAGAGATCTCTCTCCCCTTGAAAAACAAGCTCTCGGCATGTGGGAGCAGGCACTGACAACGATCGAGAAAGATCCGCTAGGACAGGACCGAGAAGCCGATTGGGTGATCAAGTACAAGTTGATCGAGGCCTACCGAGAGCGCCATGGTTTGGAACTAACAGACCCTAAAGTTGCGCTGCTGGATCTTCAGTACCACGACATCAATCGGAACCGCGGCGTTTTCTACCGAATGCAGGATCGTGGCATGGTCGAACGTATCTGCGACGACACCGAGATCGAAGAGGCAATCGATACTCCACCGCAAACAACCAGAGCCAGACTTCGTGGAGAGTTCATAAAGAAGGCGAAAGAACGAAAGCGTGATTACACAGTCGACTGGGTGCATTTGAAGTTGAATGATCAGGCCCAGCGGACCGTTTTGTGCAAAGACCCATTTCGGTCTCATGACGAGCGCGTCGAGAAATTGATCGCGTCTCTGTAGTCTCCCAGTTCCTTTCAGCCCAGGTGATGTGTGAATGATTCCGTCCGATAAATCTGCCGAGAAGTTCGAGCGCCAGATGAATTTGCTGGCCGCCTTGAGCGACACTGTGCAAGGCATTCGTGCCGTCGATATTCAGCAACGCGTTCCTGGCTACAACGCGGACTATGACTCATTTCGACGGACCTTCGAACGGGACAAGAAGGATCTACTGAGCCTCGGGGTTCCGATCGAGGTCGTCGCTGGTGCGACCGCCGACCTCACTGCGTATCGAGTCGACAAATCGAAATATGAGCTACCTGATCCGGGACTCGAGAGCGACGAGCTCGCCGCATTACACCTTGCCCTCGAGACGGTGACCGTTGGTTCCTCTCCCGGCGATATGGCGCGTGCCATGTGGCGGCTCGGAGGAGTGGTTGATGGCGCGTCGAGCGACTCAGCCGGCATCCCGGTTGGAGAGTTAACAGGGATCCCAAGTGACGAATCATTGGTTCCTTTGTTTCGAGCGGTGATCGAGCGACGAGTTGTTTCATTTACGTACGAGAGCAACGCAGGCACTTCCCAGCGTTCCGTTGAACCATGGCACCTCGATTTCAGACGTGGTCGTTGGAACCTCACTGCGTTTGACCTTGAACGCAATGAGCAAAGAAACTTTCGTCTCGATCGGGTGCGTAGTGATGTTCGACTCGGTGATCCAGGCAGTCAGATTCACCCAATACCGACGACGCCAACAGAGCAGGCTGACCCGTGGGAGTTCGGAGACAACGAACCGGTAGTGATAACTGTTCGTTTCGACGCTGAGGTCTCGGATTTCGCACGGCAATCACTCTCTTCCTGTGCTGTCGGCGAACAATCCAGCGGTGAACTGACATTCGAGGTGCCCGTTGCGAACTGGCCGGCATTTCGTTCTTTCGTACTCAGCTTCCTTGATCATGCCGAGATCCTTGACCCTCCTGAGGCTCGAGCATCAATGATCGACTGGCTCGAAGTAATCGGCGGCGATAACCGTGGCTGATATGACAGCAGCCGAGCGGCTGGATCGAACGCTCGCCATTGTTCCGTGGGTGGCAAACCAGCCCGATGGAACAGCGAGCATTAGTGAAATCAGCGAACGATTCGCGATCGATGCGGACGATCTTCGGGACTGCCTCATCATCACGTCGATGGTCGGAGTTCACCCGTACACGCCAGACCTTCTCATAAATGCAATTGTCGACGCCGACACTGTCACGATTGATCTTCCCGATTATTTCCGTCGCCCTCTTCGGCTCACAGCAGAACAGACCTTCGCCCTGCTCACTTCTGCGAAAGCGTTGCTCTCAGTGCCAGGGGCGGATCACTCGAGTGCGTTGGCTCGTGGCCTTGAAAAGGTTCTGCGCACCCTTGGCGAAGGTTCTGAGACCGCCGTTGAAATCGGCATCGATACTGCTCCCGACGCGATCACCGAACTCCTTCGCTCATCCATCGAACGCCATCAGACTGTGGAGATCACGTACTACAGCTACGGGCGCGACGACACCGGTACCCGCCGCATCAATCCTTGGGCGATTCATTCCGAGGGCGGCCTCTGGTACCTCCAGGGCTGGTGCCACGCGAGCAACGCTGAACGGGTCTTCCGAATCGACCGAATTCGTCTTGCAGAGACGACCGATACGGAATTCGTTACCCCCGATCCGCTGCCACCATTCGAACTGTTCGACGGATCAAACGCTTTGGGTCGAATCACGTTGCTTCTTGGGCCAGACGCTCGATGGGTTACCGAGTACTACCCGGCAGAGTCGATAGATCTGCATCCTGATGGCACCGCAACGATTGTTCTCGCTATCGGTTCGTTGGCGTGGCTTGAGCGCTTACTTCTCAGGCTTGGGCCCGATGCTGCAGTCGTTGAAGCGTCGCCCGAACTTCAAGGCGCTGGTGGCGCAGCCGCCCGAAGGTTGCTCTCTTCGTACCGTGACTAGGCTACGGCGCGCCGGTACGCACCGGTCTCGTTTCCCCCTGAAAGCCAACCTGTGACTAGTCCTGCAACTGAACCCGTCGCATCGACTCGTTGGCGGTACCGTCGTCGTCGGTTCGAGAAGTGGTTCGGTCCACGTGGGGCCAGTTTCGCCGAGTGGATCCTCGTCATTGTTGGAGCGATCCTTCTCGCACTAGTGGTGAAAACCTTCCTGCTGCAGGCGTTTTTCATCCCGTCTCTTTCGATGCACCCGACGCTGAAAGAGGGCGATCGGGTCCTCGTCAATAAGCTCAGCTATCGACTTCATGATGTCAACCGTGGGGACGTGATTGTTTTCGAGCGACCTCCTTCGGAAACTTCAAGCACTATTCCAGATCTCATTAAACGGGTAGTCGGGCTACCTGGCGAGTCGATTTCGTTTGTTGATGGAGGCGTTTACATCGACGGAAAGCGACTCGAAGAGTCGTACCTCTCCGACGGCACCGTCACCACCAGCTCGAATGCTCCCTACAAGTGCACCGCCGACGTTCCATGCGTTGTACCTCCTGGCGCGGTTTGGGTTATGGGCGACAATCGCAGCGACTCAAAAGACAGTCGCTATTTTGGAACTATTGATCAAGCGACGATTGTCGGGCGAGCGTTTGTCACGGTTTGGCCGCTAGGAAGATTCAGTTTGCTCTAGGACTTCGCGACGCTCGTTTCGTCGAGTCGTTTGACTAGCCGCCAGATTTGCCAGTACCGGCGATTTTCGCAAGAGACGCCATCATCGTGTCGACGTGGTCGCTATAGACGCCATCGATCCCACAGTCGAGTAGTTCATCAAGAACTCGATCGAATTGAGCGTCCCATCCAAAGGCGAGCAATCCGAAGCGGTGAGCCATTGCAACCGAACCTCCGGTCCAGTCGCTGTGGTGGAGATTGATCGCGTCGATACCGAGTTCAGAACTTTGTGCGATATGCAGCTCGGGGCTGCCTTCAAACTTGGATGCTCGAGTGGATTCAACGAGGTGGACTCTGGTGGAGAGTTCCCGCCACGAACTCACGAGCTGTCGATCGGGATGGCAGAGCCAGAGTCGATCTTCAGCGCCTACGTCTCGGGCACACGCCACCACCTCCGCGGCTGACGCTGGATCTTTGATGTCCAGGGAGAGATTAACTGATCCTCCAACGACTTCGTAGAACTCACGCAGCGTGGGGATATGACCGGGAAGATCCGCCGACATTGAATCTGAGATCGGGCGCCGAAGTGGACGACGACCAACGAGACCGTCATGATCGAGAACCGCAACACCGTCTGCAGTGATCCACACATCGCTCTCGAGGCCGGTGGCACCGAGGCGAAGAGCCAGCTCAAAGGCTTCCATTGTGTTCTCGGGTGCATGTGCTTTCGCTCCGCGATGAGCAAAGCCGATTGGCGGTCGGAGAGAGGGGAGTCGAGTCACCGCAACAGCCTGCCCTACAGAGCGAGTCCAACCTCGCCAAAGGCCGCCATGGGGAAGATCGAAGGACTCGGGAGTACGATCATGACCATGTTCAACGTCGGTGGCGGAGAAATCTTCATGATCCTGCTGCTGGCACTTTTGCTGTTGGGCCCCGAGAAGTTGCCCGAAACCGCCCGTAAGGTCGGGAAGTTCTTGGCTGAGGTGCGTCGCGTTACCTCCGGATTCGAAGAAGAAGTTCGATCAGCTATGGACATTGGTCAAAGTCACACTGTCGACGACGCTCTTGATCGGACCACCGAGGGTCCTCGGCTCGTAGCGCCGGTAGACCCAGTAGCGCCTACACCCGACGCGGGTTCGCCAACACCGTTTGTCGGAGATCTCTCGGCGACTACCTCCGATAACGACGACACGACGAGCACCTGAGCAATTCATGAGTGCTGACACCACAAACTCTCCAGACGGACACATGACGCTCTGGGAGCATCTGGCAGAGTTGCGCAGTCGGATGTTCCGAATTGCGATTGCTGTCGCAGTTGGGGCCATCTTGGGATGGTTTCTCTTTCCTTACGTGCTCGAAATCTTGAAGCACCCTTTCAACGAGGTGCAGCCGGGACAGCCTTTTATTGCGACTGAGCCGCTTCAGGCCTTTGCACTGCGTTTGAAAATGTCTGGCTACATCGGCGTTGCGTTCGCAATGCCGATCATCGTTTGGCACGTGTGGAGATTTGTAACGCCAGGGTTGTACCCGAAGGAAAAGAAGCATGCAGTTCCCTTCACGATTAGTGCTGTCGTACTTTTTCTTGCAGGAGCGGCAGTCGCGTTCTACGTCCTCAATCCAACGCTTCAGTTCCTTACAACCATTGGCGGATCCCAGATAGAGCCGTTCTATACCGCCGACAGCTATGTCACCCTCATCATCTGGATGATGCTCGCATTCGGCATCGGCTTTGAGTTTCCTGTCCTCCTCGTGGCCCTGCAGATGATCGGTGTTATCACGCCAATGAAGCTCATCGGTTGGTGGCGACAGGCATTCGTGGTTATTGCGATCGTTGCTGCCGTCCTCACACCGAGCGGTGATCCCATTTCCATGACTGCCCTCGCCGTTCCGATGCTTCTTCTTTATGGGGTATCGATCGCCATTGGCGCTTCCGTGCTGGCGTTACGGAAACGCTCGAAACGAAAGGCGGAGGAACGCGCTTCATCGGAAAGCGAGAATGGCTCCGTCGATGTCGACTGACGTGACCACACCCATTGAGCTTGACCAGTTCCAAAAGGATGCAATAGCAGTCATTGATCGTGGCCTGTCAGTGTTGGTGTCCGCTCCGACTGGATCAGGAAAAACGAAAGTCGCTGAGCACGCAGTGGCAGTAGCACTTCGAGCAGGGCGTCGCGCGTTCTACACAACGCCCATCAAAGCGCTTTCGAATCAAAAGTTTCACGACCTGATGGACGAGTACGGCAAAGAGGCTGTTGGCCTCCTCACTGGCGATACGGCAATAAATGGTGATGCACCAATTGTCGTCATGACCACTGAAGTGCTGCGCAACATGATCTATGCGCGATCGTCGGCTCTCGACGCACTCGAGTGGGTGATTCTTGACGAGGTGCACTACCTCCAAGATTCGTCAAGGGGCTCGGTCTGGGAGGAGGTGATCATTCACCTTCCCAAATACGTAAAACTGGTCTGCTTGTCGGCGACGGTCTCGAACGCAGATGAACTAGGGGAGTGGATCTCCTCTGTTCGAGGTCCGACTGAAGTGGTTGTAGAGACAAAACGTCCTGTTGAACTTGATAATTGGTATCTCGTCGCCGATCGGCTCGACGATGGCCTCGCCCTGGTTCCGACTCTCAACGAAGGCAAACCAGATCGGCGCGGACAGCAGTACGATATCGACCCACGGGATCGGGCCCGGGGCGGCCGACGTCGCTACTCAACGCCTGGACGTGTTGAGGTTGTCGAGTTGCTTGCCGAGCGATCAATGCTCCCCGCAATCTTCTTTGTCTTCAGCCGCAATGGCTGCGACGAGGCGGTGACCTCGTGCACACGTGCGGGACTCAGCTTTACGACACCCGAGGAACGCACTCGAATACGACAGATCGCAGAGTCGCATGTTGAGGAGCTCACAGATGAGGATCTCCGGGTACTCGACTACGGCCGATGGCTTGATTCTCTTGAGAGAGGAATTGCCAGTCATCATGCTGGTCTGGTTCCTCCTTTCAAAGAAGCCGTTGAACAGTGTTTCGTCGAGGGGCTCGTTCGGATCGTTTTCGCAACAGAGACACTTGCCCTTGGCATCAACATGCCAGCCAGGACCGTCGTCATCGACAAACTCACGAAGTTCACCGGCGAAGGCCACGAGTTCCTCACTCCAGCGCAGTACACCCAATTGACTGGACGAGCCGGTCGACGCGGTATCGATAATCACGGTAATGCCATTGTTTTGTGGTCACCCTTTGTCACCTTTGACGAGGTCGCTGGTCTCGCCGCCAGTCGAAGCTTTCGACTTACGAGTTCCTTCCGCCCCACCTACAACATGGCCGCGAATCTTGTTCGTCGCTATGACGCCGGTGAGGCGCATCGACTACTGGGCAACAGCTTCGCCCAGTACCAAGCGGACGCAGACGTTGCCCGACAAGAGCATCGGATTGAGGGCCAGTCTCAGAAACTCGGACGCTTACTTCAAGATGCTGACTGCGAACTGGGAGATGTACTTACATACAAGGACGCATTAGATGCAGAACGCGGAGTCCGTGCGGTTCGAGGTGGTGGTTCGCATATTGAGCGATCTCTTAGTTCCCTCAAGCCCGGTGACATTCTCTGGATCGATGGAAGTGGCGGCCACGCTCGTGTGGTTGTGCTTTCAGTTTCCAACCGAAAAAGTGGCTCGATACGTGTCAAAGTTCTGAACGCCAGACGCAATGTTGTCCAACTTGGTTCCAAGGATTTCGACGATGAGCCAACCGTCGTCGCTCACATAGAACTTCCCGTTCCATTCACACCGATGAAGCCGAAGTTCCAGAAGGCCGTGTCGCTAGAACTTGAACGCATTGTGAAGCGTCTGCCCTCCAGAGACGGTGAGAGTCAGAACCGGGATCAGAGTCGCAGCCAGAGCGATCGCAACACGGTGGAAGGCCATCCCGTCCATGCGTGCCCCGACCGCGACCGCCATCTCCGAGCATTACGAGACGTGGAACGCGTTCGCCGGGAGATCGAAGGGCTCGAGAAGCAGATCCGCTCACGCACCGGTTCTCTCGTTGAGCATTTTGATCGGATTCTTCAGATGCTCGAACAATGGGGCCACCTAGACGGGTGGAAGTTGACCGAACGGGGAGAGAGGCTCGTCCGGATCTACCACGAGTCAGATCTGGCTATTGCCGAAGCGCTCGAGGAACATCTCTTCGAAGACCTATCGGCCGCTGAACTCGCCGGTCTCGCCAGTTCCTTTGTCTACGAGTCCCGAGCCTCTGGTCCAGATCTTTCCCCTTGGTTCCCCAGACGCGACATCGAGCAACGTTCAGACCAACTAGAGGACCTCACGCGGTCAATCGCTCGGGATGAAATTGCTCTCGGGCTTTCAGTGACACGAACCCCCGATGCTGGCTTCTTTTCTCTCGCCCACGCGTGGGCAGCGGGAGACGATCTCGATCATCTACTCGGCGACGACGACATGCCCGGTGGTGATTTTGTGCGCACCATTAAGCAACTCGTCGATCTGCTCCGACAGATTTCTGAAACCGATGCTGCGTGTGCGTCTACCGCGTCAGACGCTGCCGACGCACTCCATCGAGGCGTCGTTGCGGTATCGGGACGCGGCCGAATTGACGAAGACGAGAGTGATGCAGAGATTGAGCCTGCAGCAAGCGACCCGCAATGACTATCAAAAAGGGCAGCGATTACGGCCTGCTGCAGCCCTTGCCTGAGGGTGCGCCGGTCGTGTACTCGGATGCCGAACTTCGAGCTTTGGTTGTTGCGGGCCGTGATGCCGGCAACAACAACGTCACGGTTGGTCTCTTAGGTGGCGATCTCTGCAAAACTTTGGGCGGTACTGGCGTGTTGAGCAGGCTCCTCGGTCCAGATGCCCTCACCGTTCCTGTCGATCTCGTTGTTGCGTCGATCGACGGCGTCGAGATTCCCTTCGTCTCACATCTTGTCGTAGGAAAACTTTTTGGCTCTGATTTCGCAGTGGTTATGAACTCTCAGTGGATCGGCAATCGCGATCTAGGCCCCCGCTCCCACCCGGGAGATGGATTGATTGACATCACAACAGGGTCACTTGGCTGGCGTCAACGTCGGCAGGCGATCTCGCGCTCAGCCACAGGCACCCACTTGCCCCACCCATCGTTGACCTATCGCCGAGTTCGATCAGAGACACTCTCGTTTGATCGCCCCACGTCCATCTGCATCGATGGAAGCCTTCATCTAGAGGGTCGGACACTTTCGCTTCACGTCGAACCGGACGCATTCCACGTCGTCGTTTGACCCTCCACGGCGAGCGGACCCCCATGTAGCGTGCGTGCATGGATGCACATGAAGCGAAGCAACGAGCTGCTGATTCCATCGATGCACATCGGGACCTCCTGCTTGAGGTATCTCACTCGATTCATGCTCATCCGGAAGAGAACTACGCCGAGCATCACGCCCACGAGGTCCTCACCGGAGCCCTTGAACATCTTGGTTTCGATGTCGATCGTGGCGCATACGGAATGCCGACAGCGTTCCAAGCAACAACGGGGTCTCGGGGTCCGACCATCGCAGTGTTCTGCGAGTACGACGCACTTCCAGGAATTGGACACGCGTGCGGACACAACATCATCGCGGCTGCGGGCCTCGGAGCCGCGCTTGGCGCAGCAGCTGTCGCAGAGGAACTGAACGGCCGGCTCGTCGTTCTTGGTTCACCCGCCGAGGAAGGTGGCGGCGGAAAGGTATTCATGATCGATCGGGGCGCCCTCACTGGCGTCGATGCGGCGATGATGATTCATCCCGCTGATGTTGATCTCCGATGGATGACCACAATCGCCGTGCAGCAGCTTCGCGTGACCTGGAAAGGTCAATCTGCCCATGCTGCCGCCTACCCCTGGGACGGTCGCAATGCTCTTGACGCGGCGGTACTGGGCTACATGAATGTTGCTGCGCTTCGTCAGCACATACGGCCGGAAGAACGCGTACACGGTGTCTTCACCAACGGGGGAGACAAGCCCAACATCGTTCCTGCAACCGCTGCCATGCATTGGTTCATTCGAGCGGCGGATCTCACCCGACTCGAAGCGCTCAAACCACGAGTCTTGGCGGCACTCACCGCTGGTGGCGACGCAACCGGCTGCTCGGTCGACTACGAGTGGATTGAACCGGCCTACGCCGACCTGCTTCGGAATGACGCGTTTGAGTCGTTGTATGCGGCCAATAGCGCCGACCTCGGCCGTGAGGTTCAAGAACCTGGCCCACACGGCGCCGTCGTCGGTTCCACCGACATGGGCAATGTGAGTCACGTTGTGCCGTCCATTCACCCAATGGTTTCGGTAGCCCCAAGTGGGGTTGGAATCCACACGCCGGGGTTCGCAGAGTTCGCCGCGTCACCAACCGGGGATGCCGGCGTTCTCGATGGCGCCAAGGCCATGGCGATGACAATCATCGACCTATGGGCCTCTGCGGATTCTCTGGAATCTGTTGCCACCGACTTCCACGCATCGAAGCGGTGACCGACAACCAACAGGCCATCCGCGGCGACAGGCAACAGAGGCCGTACAGTCGCCGGCCGTGAGCGTCTACGTCGCAGAAGAGTTCAGCCCCGAAGAGGCAGATATTCTTCGTCGCTATTTCACGAACCTCTACGGCCCTGTATTTGCGCTTGTAAATCTGCCCGAGGTCGTCAAGGGCGCATTGTTTGCTCGCTACTCGCGGTCGCCTAAAAGCCTCCGAAGGCTCTTTCTCGACGAGTTTGTTGGCGAACTCGACATCAGTGGCGACGACTCCATCGACGCCACGATTGGGTTGCGCCGAGCCGAGGAGCTTTACGACAAAGTCTTCTTCGAATATGGCGATGATTCTGTGGCGCAGCTTGGTGGCGTCCACTTGGCGTGCGAGCAGGCCTCTAACCTTCTTACCAAGGTTCTCGAGTGGGGTCGCCTGATGGCCTATCTCGAGCAATCAACTAGGTACATCTCTTACGACGCTCGAATCGGCGGCCGCTACCGGTTTTACCGGCCGCCTGAGGTTCTGCAGTCGAGTCTCGGCACCCGTTACGTAGGCGATATGGATCGAATTTTCGATACGTACGCTGAACTCCTTCCCATCGTGATCGACGACATCAAGGAGCGGATCCCCAAGAATCCCTCCGACAGCGATTTCGTCTACCGCCAGGCAATCCGAGCCAAAGCATTCGATTCGATCCGTGGTCTGCTTCCGGCCTCGTCATTGTCGAATGTCGGCATCTATGGCACCGGACAGGGCTACGAAATGCTCCTGCTTCGTATGCGAGCCCATCCATTGCCCGAAGCGCGTACCTACGCCGATCTCATGCTCACTGAACTGCGGAAGGTTGTTCCCTCGTTCTTGAAGCGTGTCGACCTCGACGACAGAGGGGTTGCCTGGAGCGATTACATGACCAATAGTCGTTCAGCGATGGAGGACATCGCCGGTCGACTCTTTTCCGGCGTTGACGACATCGAACCAGCACCAGTCGTGGCATTGGTTGATTTCGATCCCGATGCGGAAATCAAACTCGTCACGGCGGCGCTGTATCCGCATTTGTCTCTGCCTGAGCGTCAGATCGAAGATCGTGTTCGAGCGATGACCGTTGAGGAACGTATCGCCGTGCTCAACGCATACGAGGGCGACCGCGACAATCGCCGCCACAAGCCAGGCCGTGCCCTTGAGCGTCCGTCCTACCGATTCGACATCCTCGCTGATTACGGCGCATTCCGCGACCTCCAGCGCCATCGCATGCTCACGATCGATTGGCAGAAGCTCACTCCACTGCATGGCTACACACGGCCAGCTGCAGTAGATGATGCCGGCGTAGCCCCCATCTTTGATGAAGCGATGCAGCGCTCGGCCTCGCTTTATGAGGCCCTCGAGGAACATTTCCCTGCTGAGTCCTCCTACGCCGTGTCTCTGGCCTATCGGGTTCGTTTCTCGATGGACATGAACGCCCGCGAGGCGATGCACCTCATCGAACTCCGCACCACCCCGCAGGGTCACCCGGCCTATCGCATCGTGGGGCAAGAGATGCACCGATTGATCGCCGAGCAGGCCGGCCACCACGCCATCGCCTCGATGATGCGCTTTGTCGACCACAGCGCTGAGCCGGAACTTGAGCGCCTGCAAGCCGAGCGGCGGGCGGAAAGTCGCCGATTAGGCACCTGACCTGACGTGTCGTTTGTCACCTTTCACGGTAACTGACCCGAAAGGCACCAATTTCACCCGCGAGTGTGCCTATCATCCGCGGCACGAATTACCCCGGCCGCCCTCGGTGGCCCTGACCTGAGGACTCCATGGCTGACGATCCCATCGACGAGGAATTCGACGAGGAAGAAATCGTCGTCGCTATCGAGGGAGACGACCTCGAGGGCGAACTCGTCGAAGACCTCGAAGAGGTACTTGCCGACGACGTCGTTCTTGTTGAAGGCGACGAGGACGAGGACGAGGCGGCAGCCGACGCAGCACTTGCTGCTCGACCCAAGCGCGAGGACGAAGACGATGAGGAAGAGGATCTCAATCCCGACGACGTCGAAGCTGACCTCGACGCCATCCTCAAGGATCGGATCGCGGCCGCTGCTGATGACGACGAAGACGAAGATGAAGATGAAGAAGTTGTACCCGAGCCGCGAGCGCCCGCCGACATTGCCGAAGGTGTAACTCCGAAGAAGGCCAACGAATTCATGTGCACCGGTTGCTTTCTTTTGGTCAACCGCGGTCAGTTTGGTTCGCCAGGAGCAATGCATTGCCCGGTTGGAGAAGCAGCCTGTCCTGCAATTGAGCACATCGAATCTGGTGCCCTCGATCGCCAAGTAGAGGCTGCTGCCAAGAAGCAGGCGGCGAAGGCCCCTGCCAAGACTCCGGCAAAGGCAGCAACAAAGGCGCCGGCGAAGAGCGCAGCAAAAGCGCC